>Ga0247610_10000026_pt1 | contig 237862 bp, 210 predicted proteins | sample 174DNAGHGhighgp2_FD_193483 | JGI IMG/M metagenome (GOLD analysis project Ga0247610, IMG submission 193483) | Sheep rumen microbial communities from Palmerston North, Manawatu-Wanganui, New Zealand - 1742 DNA GHGhigh gp2 | ecosystem: Host-associated > Mammals > Digestive system > Stomach >...
CGAATTCCTCTACGATATAACTCTTTCCGATACGTCGTGCTCCCTCTACGAGTAGTGCCACCTCACCGTTTCTTTTCTCCTTCCAATCAAGGAGTTGCTGATATATTTTACGCTTCATAATGATGTCGTCCGCACCTTTTTGCGATTTCTGAACTTCTATATTTTACACCTTTTTGAGATTTTACACGGAGCAAATGTACACCTTTTTGAGATTTTCTGCAAGAGTTTTGACGAAAAAGCATAAGATATTTGATTAATTTAAGTCATTTTGACCTCAATTGACCTATTTCGTCGTATTTCCCAATTGTCATTCATTATACTTACATGTTCGATGTTGTCAAAATCCGCTTCAAATTCGCGTTTTATCCACGAATAACAGCCAAAAACGAGGCTCAACTGCGTGATTGTTTCGTGATATACCAGTTATATAAAAGTGGCTTGCCCTCCGATTCATAACGGGGTTCCTTTGCAACACGATTCCACTAAAGGGTCGTATTGTAAAATGACAAATAATGAATTAACGTTTAATGACCTTCCGCAGGTCGTTGCCGAACTTCGGGATGAAGTGTCGGGCATGAAGGCGTTGCTGCAGAACCTTCAGAACAGATCAACTCAGCAGAGAGAGAACAGACACCGCCCAGTCACACCAGAGCAGGTTGCCGAGTACACCAACATTCCCCTTGCTACCATCTATCAGAAACTTGCGAGCAGGGAAATCCCCGGCTCCAAGCCAGGCAAGCGATGGGTTATCTATCTTTTACCGTCAATTTGCGTTGTTAGACAAAAAATGTCTATCATTGCAAATGAAATATCAAATACAAGATAATGGCGAGCATAGCAAGCTGGATATATGATAAGCCATTTAGAGGCAATTATACCTTCACACACGATGAGTTGGCACAGGCATTCCCTGACATGAGTGCCGGCAGCATTGCACGTGCGCTGCCCACATAGCGGAGATCAAGTCTAAGGGACAGACCGAACCGGTCGCTTCTAACAAGACGGTTGAGGGACGCGCTCAGAACCGCAGGGTCAACATACGCTTTGAATAAGACACGTTACCGGACATCTTATGAAGAAAAGGGCAACCTCTCGGGGTTGCCCTTTGTTTGTGTGCCTTGTCAATCCGTCCTCCACCGGTTCCGTAATGTGAACCGCAGCTTCCCTGATCTTGGTGAGGCTTGCATGAGCGCCTTCTGAAGGCGCAAGTCCTACGACGAGGTCTGCCTTATGCGGAGTTGCTACCGGACTGTTCTCAATGATAATCAGTACTCGAACTTCCCGAATGGCGACGTGAGTGTCAGCGACGCGCCTTCTCCCGCCTCGCAGTGACCTATCACTTGGGCGTGGATGCCGAACGATTTCGAGATTTCAATCACCTTGTCCGCATGGGCTTCCGGTAGATAAACCTCAAGGCGGTGTCCCATGTTGAATACCTTGTACATCTCTCGCCACTCCGTGCCGCTCTCTTTTTGTATGATTTCAAATAGTGGAGGTACGGGGAAGAGGTTGTCCTTCACGACGTGGAGGTTCTCTACAAAGTGCAGTATCTTGGTCTGCGCGCCGCCCGAACAATGCACCATGCCGTGAATGTTCGGACGCAACTCGTCCAGCAGGCGTTTTACCACGGGAGCGTACGTGCGGGTAGGGGAGAGCACCAACTGACCCGCGTCTATACCTAATTTCTCTATCTCGTCGGTCAGATGATAACTGCCGCTGTACACCAATTCGTCTGGCGTGGCGTGGTCGTAGGTTTCGGGATATTTCCGCGCCAAGTAATGCGCGAACACGTCATGGCGCGCGGAGGTCAGTCCGTTGCTACCCATGCCTCCGTTGTAACGTTTCTCGTAGGTGGCTTGACCGAACGACGCCAATCCCACGATGACATCGCCCGCCTTGATGTTAGCGTTGTTGATGACGTCCGAGCGTTTCATGCGGCACGTCACGGTGCTGTCCACGACAATCGTGCGCACGAGGTCGCCCACGTCTGCCGTCTCACCGCCCGATGAATAGATGTTCACGCCCAGTGAGCGCATCTCGGAGAGCAATTCGTCCGTGCCGTTGATGACGGCGGCGATGACCTCGCCCGGAATCAAGTGTTTGTTCCTCCCAATGGTCGATGACAACAAGATATTGTCGGTCGCTCCGACGCATATCAAGTCGTCAATGTTCATGATGAGCGAGTCTTGCGCGATGCCCTTCCACACGCCCAAGTCGCCCGTCTCTTTCCAGTAGGCATAGGCGAGGGCTGACTTCGTGCCGGCACCGTCGGCGTGCATGATGTTGCAGTAGTCCGAATCTCCGCCCAACAGGTCGGGCAGTATCTTGCAGAATGCTTTGGGATACAATCCTTTGTCAATGTTCTTGATGGCGTTGTGTACGTCTTCTTTGTCGGCTGACACGCCGCGCCTGTTATATCGGTTGTTCTCGCTGTTCATTTTTTTCTTGCGAATCTTGTTTGTTATGTTGCGGTGTTTATTGCGCTCTCGCGGAATCTTGTTGTTTCCCGTGCAAAGTTAGTTTTTAATTCTCAACTCTTTATCTTCAACCCTTAATTCTTAATTCTCTCACCTCCCCGTCCTCAACGTCAAAGATTTTGTTTTCTTGCCCCATCTTCGCTATCAAGTCGTCAATATGTTCTCGATTGGTGTCCGTGATGAATATCTGTCCGAAGTGGTTCGATGAGGTCAATTCTATGATGCGTCCCACCCTCCGTGCGTCCAACTTGTCAAAGATGTCGTCAAACAGCAGCAATGGCGTCTTCCCTGTCTCTTTTTTCAAAAAGTCAAATTGTGCCAACTTCAGAGCTAATAGATAGGTCTTGCACTGTCCTTGCGAACCAACTTGGTTGATGGGGTAGTCCTCTATCAGCATGTTCAAGTCATCGCGATGCGTGCCGCAAGTCGTGAACCCCACGCGCAAGTCTCGTTCCCTGTTTTTCTTCAGTTGGTCTGCCAACGATTCTTCTGTCAGGGTCGATTCATATCCTATGCCCACCCTTTCTTTGTCCTCCGAAAGGTAGGAGTAGTAGTGCTGAAAAATGGGGGTCAGAGCGTCAATAAACGTTTTTCTCCTTTTGAATATTTCCGTCCCATACTCACTCAACTGGTAGTCCCATACGTCTATAACCTCGTCTTGAACCTTTCCTTCCTGCTTCAACAATGCGTTCCTCTGTTGCAGTGCATTGTTGTATCTTATCAGTAGGTGAAGGTACTCGTGGTCGCGTTGCGAGATGATGCTGTCCACCAGTCGTCTCCGCTCCGAACTTCCGCCGTTGATGAGTGTCTGGTCCGCTGGCGACACGATTACCAAGGGGAGCAACCCTATGTGGTCCGACAGTCGTTTATATACTTTGTCGTTCCGTTTGAATTTCTTATGCTTCCCCGCCTGCAGACCGCAATACACGCGCTCGTCCCTCCCGTCCTCCATCACGTAGTGACCCTCTATCACCATGAAGTCCGATCCGTGGCGGGCGCATTGGGTGTCAAGGGTGTTGTAAAAGCTCTTGCAGTGCGACAGGAAGTAGATGCTGTCAAGCACGTTCGTCTTCCCGGCGCCGTTATGACCTATCAGGCAATTGATCTTCTCCGAAAAGGTCAGGTCCGCTTCCCTTACGTTCTTGAAGTTGATGAGGTTCAGTCGTTCCAGGTACATGATGCAAATGTACGTGTTTTTCTCGCATTTTTTGTCATCTTCCTTCCTCTATGCCCTCCTTCCGCTCTCTCCGTTGATGCTCCCTTGTTTTTATTTTCCTTTAGGGCGGTTATTCATGGAAAAAAGAATTACCTTTGCGTTTAATAAAAAAATCAAAACCTAACAAATCGATAAAATAATGGCTGACAAACAAGACAATGCGAAGAAAGACGTGGCTGCTGAAATCGAAACTGCGGTTTCACGTCTCGAGATGTGGCTCGAAAAATATCAGAAACAAATTTGGATTGCGTTGGCGGGCATCGTTGTGATTGCCGCTGTCATTTTCCTTGTCAACAGATACTATATCCAACCACGCGACGTTGAGGCGCAGGACCAAATGCAAATGGGACAGCAACTCTTCGCTACCGACAGTTTCCAAGCCGCCCTCGACGGTGACAGTGCTGACTTCATCGGTTTCGCTGCCATCGCTGACGAATATTCAGGAACGGCGAGTGGCAACCTTGCCAACTACTATGCCGCTGTCTGCTGCTTCCATCTTGGCAAGTATCAAGAGGCTATTGATTTCGCCAATGAATTTGACGACGAGGGCTCCATCAACCCGAGCGTCATCATCATGGGGGTCATCGGCGACTCTTACTGCGAACTTGGTGACCTTGACAACGCTCTGAAATACTACAAGAAGGCTTACGAAAAGGACAACATCGCCCTCTCTTCCATCTACCTCCGCAAGGCTGGCAACGTGCTTGAGACGCAAGGCAAGGCTGATGAGGCTATCCAACTCTACAAGACCATCAAGTCCAAATACCCTCAAAGCCCCGAAAGCCAAGAGGCGGACAAGTGGATTGAGCGTGCCGCTGTCTCTAAGAAATAACTAAAATAACCGTTCCGACGAGCGCAAATCATATAAGTCATGGCGACAAAAAATCATAACTTGTCCGACTATAATGCGGCATCCTTGCCCGATGCTTCTGACATGGCGTTTGGAATCGTCGTCAGTGACTGGAATGCCGAAATCACAAGCTGTCTCCTTCAGGGTTGTGTCAACACACTCGTTCGCAATGGCGTTCAGCGTGACAACATTGTTGTACATCACGTTCCCGGTGCTTTCGAACTGACCTATGCTGCCCGTCTGTTGGCTGACCATGCTGACGTTGACGCCGTCATCGGTCTCGGTTGCATCATTCGTGGCGAAACGCCCCATTTCGATTTCATAGCGCAAGGCGTTTCCCAAGGTTTCGCTCGACTCAATTCCTTGGGCGAGATTCCTTATGTCTTTGGTGTCCTCACCGACAACAACATCGAACAAAGCCGTGCGCGCAGTGGTGGTGCTCTTGGCAACAAGGGCGATGAGGCTGCCGTGACGGCAATACGCATGGTCGCTTTCTCCGACGAGGTGGCTTCCTATGATGCCGCTGAGTCGATAGTTTCCGATTCTGCCGACGATAATATTGACTTGTGATTTTTTGAAGACCAACGATTATAACCCATAACCATAAACTTTTGAATATACAAATGAGCAAAGAAGAATATAACGCGCCCGTCACCTCCGCCTCCAACGCTATTGCGCAAGGCACGGTCATTAAAGGTAATGTCACCTCACGCACTGACTTCCGTGTTGATGGTTTTATCGAGGGCAAAATCGACTGCCAAGGTCGTGTCACGGTAGGTGCTGAAGGCAAGGTCGTTGGCGACATCGTCTGTGTCAATGCCGACATCCTTGGCAAGGTTGAGGGGAACATGCGTGTCGCTGATACGCTTTCTCTTCACTCCACCGCCAATGTCAAGGGAGATGTCTCTACCAAGGTGCTCGTCATCGAACCTCAAGCGGTATTCTGCGGTTCTTGCGACATGAAGGGCTCAAGCACCGTTGCCCCAGCCTCGGGAACGGTCACTCTCGACGATTGATTCATCACCGTCTTCCCTTAAGCCATGGCACGACAACTTCTTGTCCTTTTCTTAGCCATTCTCTCCTGTATCGGGCTGAATGCGCAAGGCAGTGTGTTGTCGCCTTCCGCTTCCATCTCCCTGATCACGGTTGACCCTGGCGAGGAGGTCTATGCCGCTTTCGGGCACTCTGCCATCCGTGTCTCTGATCCTGACATGCGTCTTGATGTCGCCTTCAACTACGGCACGTTCAATTTCAATACTCCAAACTTCTATGGCAAGTTCATCGCTGGCGAAACTTACTACTGTCTCAGCGTGGACAACACTGCCGCCATGCTCCTGCACTATTCCATGGAGGGTCGATCCGTGCGTGAACAGGTGCTCAACCTCTCTCCTGACGAAAAGAATCGTTTGTGGAATGCTTTGCTCTCCAACGCTCGTCCCGAAAACGCCACCTACCTCTACAATTTCGTTTTCGACAACTGCGCCACCCGTCCGCGTGACATCATTGAGCGTTCGCTCGAGATGCAGACGCTGAACTATAAGGATAAGCATTGTGAAGATACGTTTCGTGACCTCATCGCTGACTATGTTGGCGAAGACTCTTGGAACAAGTTCGGCATTGACATGCTCATCGGCTCTGAGGCTGACAAGGTCGCTCCTCAACGCTTGCGCATGTTCCTGCCTCTTGAGGTCGAATCCGACTTCTCCATTGCTACCAAGTTCAATGGCGAACCTATTGTTTCCGCCTCCCGAACCCTTGTGCCGGAGTCTGATGATTTCGACCGTTCTCCGCTCGTCGAGCCTCTCTGGGTCATGCTTTTTGTCTTGATGGTAGTAGGCATTGTCACCATCCTTTTCCCTACCTATCTCAAGGTGCTGGATGTCATTCTCTTTTCCTTCTCAGGACTTCTGGGCTGTCTCTTGTTCTACCTTTCTTTCTGCTCCCTCCACCCGCTTGTCCACGACAATTTCAACCTCCTTTGGTTATCTCCGCTTTCCCTTCCTTATGCGGTCGTCATCTGTTTCCGCGCTTTGCGTCGTCTCTCCCTCCTTTTTTCTGCCGTGCTGTTTCTTTCCGTTTTTGCTTCTGTCATTGGTTTCTTGTTCATTCCGCAACAGTTCAATATTGCCTTCCTGCCTCTCATGTTGACACTCAACATCCGCTTGGCGGGCAGAATCAAGGAACTGCTTCGTGACAAGTGAAAGAACGTCCTTTCGGCAGGCAGATTGGTATTTCCCTTTTTGACGTGCGATGAAAAAAATACTTTTTCTTCTTTTTTCGCTTTTCTCCCTTTCTGACGCTCTTGTTTGTGCGCAAAAGCCCAAACTGCTTGTCAACATTGTCGTTGACGGCTTGCGTTCTGATTATATAGAACTGCTTTGGGATGACTTCGGTGACGGTGGTTTCAAACGTCTTATTCAAGGTGGTTGCTATGCTCCCTTTGTCAAATTCCCTTACCTTAATGTCGGCAGGTCGGCTGACTATGCTACGCTTATGACGGGTTCCGTTCCTGCCTATCATGGTGTCTGTGCCGATACCTATTGGGATGTCAACACGGGTCATTCTCGCTCTTGTCTCTATGACAAGCAGGCCCAAGGAATTAACACGTCTCTCAAACTCTCCCCGGCTTCCATTTCTGCCAGCACCATTGCTGACGAGTTGCGCTTGCGCACACGTGGCAAAGGTAAGACTGTCTCCATTGCCATCGAGCCGGAAATGGCACTCATCCTTTCCGGACACAAGGGGAGGGCGGTGTGGATTTCTTCTGTCAATGGTCAATGGGCCACTACGACCGCCTATGGCGAGTCACTCCCTTCCTGGGCTTCCAAGTCTAACGCTGACAATCTTGCTGGCGAATACATCTCCAAGACGTGGACGAATGCCTATAGTCCTACTTTTTATAAGGAGAACTCCGCTCAGCGACACACTTCACCGTCTTTCTCTTACCGTCTGCAAGACCTCGACTTCCAAAAGCGTGTCCGACTCTTGCGAGGTTGTCCGTTTGTCAATTCCATGGTTTGCGAGACGGCTATCGATGCCGTGCGGGATGATTTTCTTGGGGTTGATGATGAACCTGACATGCTCAACCTCCAACTCACGGTCTGCGTTTCCGACCTTCCGTCCTCCATGGGCATTCCTGCCGAGGTGCAAGACATGTACTATCGTCTTGATGGTGAATTGCAAGATTTCATCAACGACATTGAGGAACTCTGTGGCGAATCCAACGTCCTTTACGTCCTCTCCGCTCCGCAAGTCGAGTACGTCTCTCCTGAACGTATGCAGACCTACGGCATCCCGAGCGGCTACTTCGTTTCTGAACGCAGTATGTCGTTGCTCAACACTTATCTCATGGCGCAATACGGTCAGGCGGACTTTGTCTCTGGCTACTACCATGGTCAAATCTTCCTGAACAAGGACGAAATCAAGCGCAAGGGACTGAACGTCGATTCGGTCGAAATCAATGTGGCGAATTTCATGACCCGCTTCGAAGGGGTTCAAACGGCATTCCGGGCGCAAGACATGGATCGTGTCACCAATGATAACCCGCAAGTCTCTTTGGCAAAAAACGCCTTCCAATACGGCAAGACGGGCGACATCCTCATCTATCTCAAACCAGGATGGGTGGACGTGCCTACCGTCAAGGAGAAAATTGGTATCTCCACTCGATCCAACAACTATGCGCCGCTCATTTTTTACGGCTCAGGTGTCAAGAAGACGAGGCTTAATCGTTCCGTTTCTGTACTTGACATCGCACCTACCATTGACCTCCTTATGGGGTTGCCGTTCCCTAACGCCGCGCAGGGCGAGCCCATCTTCGAACTCCTCAATCCCTCCGCGCGACCTTTCTGATTCCAAACAACACTTGACCCATGAACGTCCGCATTGAGCCATCTTGGCGCTCGCTCCTTCAGCAGGAGTTCGACAAACCCTACTTTCATGCGCTTGCCGAGGCAGTTCGGAACGAATATCAATGCGGCGTGGTCTATCCTCCCGCACGTCTCATCTTCAATGCCTTCGACCAGTGTCCGCTCCCTTCGGTCAAGGTGGTCATCCTTGGTCAAGACCCTTATCACGAACCTTCGCAAGCGGAGGGGCTTTGCTTCTCTGTTCCTGACGGCGTGCCGCTCCCTCCTTCCTTGGTTAATATTTACAAGGAGATTGCCTCAGAGTTCAACACTCCCATGCCGCGGAACGGTTCGCTCTTGCGCTGGGCGCGTCAGGGTGTTCTTTTGCTCAACTCCACGCTCACGGTTCGACAGCATCAAGCCAATTCTCATCAGGGCATCGGATGGGAAACGTTCACAGACACGGTCATTTCTTTGCTCAGCCTTCATCGGCAGAACCTCGTCTTCATGCTTTGGGGCAGTTACGCTCAACGCAAGGGACAGGTCATTGATGCCTCACGCCATCTTATCCTCAAGACGGCTCATCCGTCTCCGCTCTCTGCTTACCGAGGATTCTTTGGTTGCAATCATTTTCGCATGGCAAACGACTACCTCCTCTCACATGGCATCACGCCCATCGAGTGGTAAAAAAAGAGACCTTGACATCCTTGCCAAGGTCTTTCTTTCTTCTCTTTGTTAATTTTTTTAGTTTCCGAGATACGATTTCAGCAATTTGCATCGTTGTGTCGAACGCAGGCGGCGAATCGCTTTCTCCTTGATTTGACGCACGCGCTCACGGGTCAGATTGAACTTGTCACCAATCTCCTCCAACGTCATCTCTTGGTATCCGATGCCGAAAAACATCTTGATGATGTCGCTTTCTCTCTCGCTCAATGTGGCAAGCGAACGGTCTATTTCCGTCGCGAGGCTTTCGTTGATCAATTCCCTGTCCGCCTTTGGTGAATCTTCGTTCACGATGACATCAAGCAGGCTGTTGTCTTCGCCTTCCACAAACGGTGCGTCTATCGACGTGTGACGTCCGCTCACCTTCATCGTGTCTGCCACTTTCTCCACAGGCATGTCTATCTCCTTCGACAACTCCTCCGCTGATGGCTTGCGCTCATGTTGTTGCTCAAAGCGGTTCAAGGCTTTGTTTATCTTGTTCAGCGAACCAACTTGGTTCAGCGGCAAGCGAACGATGCGGCTCTGCTCTGCCAAGGCTTGAAGAATCGATTGACGAATCCACCATACGGCGTATGAAATGAATTTGAATCCGCGCGTCTCGTCAAATTTCTGTGCGGCCTTTATCAAGCCGAGGTTACCCTCGTTTATCAAGTCAGGCAAACTCAAACCTTGGTTTTGGTATTGCTTCGCCACACTCACGACAAAACGCAGGTTCGCGCGGGTCAACTTGTCCAATGCGCGTTGGTCTCCCTTGCGAATGCGTTGTGCCAATTCCACTTCATCATCTACGGTTATCAAGTCCTCTCTGCCTATCTCTTGTAGATACTTGTCAAGTGAGGCACTTTCACGGTTAGTGATTGACTTAGTGATTTTTAATTGTCGCATGCTTCTTTCTAATGTGTTTTTGATAAAACCTTTTTGTGCACACTATCTCCAAAATAGCCTGCAAAGATATGAATTTTATCGTATTTTTCTTCCTTCGTCCGTTATTTTTGAAAAAGAAAAGAGCGGCACTTTTTGCGCCGCTCTTTCATATTCTGTATTCGTTTTTTTTATTCGATGTCTTCCGTGATGTTTTTCTTGAAGTCCTTCCATTGCTTGGCGGTATTGAATTGCTCCGATGTGCCTTTCTTCACGTGCAGTATGCAAGTGGCTGGATTAACGGCATAGAACACGCCTTTTCCCATTTTTGCCACGGGGGCGTCACCTTCCACGCTGATGCTGTTCAACGCCTTGCAGTTATAGTAGGCTTCGTCATCCAACTTCTTCACGCCGGCAGGGAATGACACTTCCTCCAGTGCGTAGCATGCGTAGAACGCTTGTGCGCCAACGCCTTCAAGGTCAGCTGGATAAACCACTTTCCTCAGGCTTCTCTTGCCGCTTCCGTTGCCGTTCTTGAAGAAGGCGTTTTGTGGAATCGTGTTGGCGGCATACGATGCGTCCATCGGACGACCTTTGTCTGTATATTGTGTTCCCTTGTTGCCCTTGTATTCTACTATCGAGGCGTCTTTCAAGTCGATATATTCCAATGCGGGCATTCTGTCACGCATGATTTCAAAGTCACGGGCGTCTATTTGTCCGCTCAGGATCAGTTCGGTTGTTTTTTGTTTCTCGTCATAGGTGAGGGCTTTGTCTAATCCGCCGGGAACGACGCTCAACGTTTTCGTTACCTGTGCGTTTGCGCCCATGGCGATAGCCATTGTGCAGGCAAGGGCAATCAGTGTCTTTTTCATTGTTTTGATTTGTGTTTATGTTTTAAGGTTGTTTTTTCCGTTGCAAAAGTACAATTTTCGTGCCATGATAGCAATCTCTTCTCTCATTTACCTGCCACGACAAGCACGAATTCTCCCTTGGGAGCTTTCGTCTCAAAGTGAGTCGCTAATTCTGATAACGTTCCGCGCACGGTTTCCTCATGTACCTTGCTGATTTCCCTGCTCGCTGAGGCCCTTCTTTCTCCGCCCAGCACCTCGGCAAGTTGACCGAAGGTCTTGGCCACGCGATACGGCGATTCGTATATTATCATTGTTCTTGTCTCTTCCTTCAACCCGTTCAGCGCGGTTTGCCTCCCTTTCTTCACGGGCAGAAATCCGATGAAGGTGAATTGGTCACAAGGCAATCCACTCGCCACCAAGGCGGGAACGAAGGCGGTCGCGCCTGGCAGGCATTCCACTTTCACCCCGGCGGCGATGGCTTCTCGTGTCAAGAGAAAACCCGGGTCACTGATGCCTGGCGTGCCAGCGTCGCTTATCAGGGCTATGTCCTCCCCGCTTTTCAGTTGCTCCACTACTTGCGACACGGTCTGATGTTCATTAAACTTGTGGTGACTCCTCATCGGGGTGTGTATGTCGTAGTGGTGCAACAATACCGATGACGTGCGCGTGTCTTCCGCAAGTATCAAACTCACTTCCTTCAACGTCTTGACGGCGCGAAAGGTCATGTCCTCAAGATTTCCGACCGGTGTGGGTACCAAATAGAGCATGGCGTGTCTTGATTCTTTCGTTGACTAAAATTTCCGTGACAGCAAAATGAGGAATTGACGAACGGTCGCGTCCTCAGGATCCCATGAGGTGAAGTTCTCTGATAGGTAGTCCTCCGCTGCTTCCTTGTCCGCACACTTGTTAAGGGCGTCTAACGTCTTCGCCATCATTTGGGCGTCATTCCCGAACAGTTCTCTTTGAAATAGGAATCTGTCGCTCAGCGTCAATGCCTTGTTCAGGTCTTCGATGTGTTTCTTCGACAGGCTGTCCGCCAAGGCTTCTGACGATGTTTGTATGCTGTCGCCTACCGTGGCGTGGGACGCTTCTTTCACCTCGTTGCTTTTTCCCTCCACTTCATGCGCTTCACTCGTTTCCTCGTTTTTTGGACTCGGCTCGTCGTTATCGTTCTTTGTCGTTTCCTCTTCTTGTATCTCGGTTTCCGAGGTTCCCTGTTCGGTCACGTTCGTTTCCTGCGCTGTCACTTCTGTCTGCGCGACAGCCACGGTCGTTTCCGTTTGTTCTTCCTCGGTGGCTTTTGTCTGCTCCTCCTGTGCTTTCTCTTTTTGCAGTTTGTCTATCTCCGCCCTCAGTGCGTTGACTTGTGCTTGCAATTCTCCCTTTTCCGTTTCGAGCCTTTCTGCCTCCGCTTTCAATTGCGCTATCTCCAGCTCGCTTTGCGTCAGGCATTCGCTCATTTTGCTTATCTGTTCCGCTATTCTTTCTGTCGCTTGTCGAAGCGTTTCTGTTGCTTCGTTCGCGTCTCTCATGTCAATGCTCATGTCAGTCTTCTTAGTCTATTCTTTAATGTTGTATGAAGAAGTTTTTCATTGCGATGTAAACCAAGGCAATCAAGGCAATGATGGCTATTACGATACCCACGCCCAATGTCAAGTATTTCATGAACTTGTTCTCTATCGCCTTCGACGAACCGAATGCCACCACGATGCCCAGCACTATCTCAATGGCAAGTGAAATGTAAATAAACATATATCCTTCTATTTTAATGTACCCGTATAAAGTTGTTCAATGGGGAAAATCATATCCCAATTTTTTCCCCACACGATATTACCGTTTTCAAGACTAAAACAGTTGAATTTTTGAGGATTAAGGTATTTGTTGTATTGAGGGTGAGGATTCTTTCTAATGAAGTCCCCAATGTTCACAGTTTGTGCTGTGTTGTCGTTGAAAGTTATGTGTAGGGTCAAATTGCCCGCATTTTCTGCTTTTATGATGTAAATGCGCTCCATGATGATCCTCCTTTCTATATTTTCTTCTTTATGTTTGTGCTTCTGATGCTTTGTTTTAGCACGAAGAATTTAATCCATTTTTCAATAATGTTAACGTGATATTTTTGAATGAAAGCAACAGCTGTATGCTTTTCTTTCTCTGATAACGGTTCGGCTCCAAATTTTTTCCTCATTTTAATTTCGGTTAATTCGCCATCCATTAAAATAAGATCGAAAATGCTTTCCTTCCCTCCATGTGTTACATGAACGTGTATTGGTTCATGTTCATTGGAATAGAAGTAGAAGATGAACCCAAAATATTCGAAAATTTTTGGCATATAATAATTGTGTTTCTTTCACTTAATACAAAGGTAGGTAGTTTTTCCTAATGGATGTCAGTTGCCATTGATATTTCATTCTGTTTTACGAACAATCTAAATTTATAAGATTATTTAGAAAAAAGTGTTTGATATTATAGTTATTTGTTAGATAGTTTTGGTATTATTTTCTGAAAAAACAAAAAATCTTTGTCATTTCGATTCTATGTATGACCTTTGCGCCCGAAAATAATTCAAAAACGATATACATCCTATGGCATTACAAACGACGATTATTGGTTATCCGCGTGTGGGTGCCCACCGCGAGTTGAAAAAGGTTACTGAGCGTTACTTCAAGGGTCTTGCTTCTTCTGACGAACTCCAGGCTGAGGCAAAGCGTCTTCGTTCCGAACATTGGAAAAAGCAACAGCAAGCGGGCATCTCCCTTCTCCCCGTAGGCGATTTCTCGTTCTACGACGGAACGCTTGACACGGCTGTCCTCCTTGGCATTGTTCCTGAACGTTATCGTCAACTCGGTCTTTCTTCGCTCGATACCTATTTTGCCATGGCTCATGGTTACCAAGGTGACAAGGGCGACGTGACCGCCCTCGCCATGAAGAAGTGGTTCAACACCAACTACCATTACCTCGTTCCTGAAATCGACGATTCAGCCGTCGTTTCGCTCAATGCGTCCAAACTTTTGGACGAGGTGGCTGAGGCTAAGTCTCTTTCGCTTCGTGTCAAGGCGGTCGTTCAAGGTCCGTTCACGTTCCTCAAGTTGGCTCGTTTCACGGGTTCTAAGTCCATTTCCGATTTCGAGTCGTCGGTTGCCGATGCCTATGCTGACCTTCTCTCCGCGTTGCAATCGGCTGGTGTTGAATGGTTGCAGATTGACGAACCTTACCTCGTTCGTGACCTTGATGCTGCTGACATCCAACTCCTCCAGCGTCTCTATTCCCGTCTTGCGGCTCGCAAGGGCAATGTCAAACTCTTGCTCCAAACCTATTTCGGTGACATTCGTGACGTTTATAATGAAGTAGTGGCTCTTCCTGTCGATGGCGTAGGTCTCGACTTCATCGAAGGTGTTCAGACGCTCGACCTTGTTCGCAAAAACTCCTTCCCTGCCTCCAAGACGCTCTTTGCTGGCGTTGTCAATGGCAAGAACATCTGGCGCAATGACTATCGCGCCACGCTCTCGCTCCTTGACCAAATCAAGGCGGCTGCTCCAAGTGCGGAATTGGTCCTCTCGTCTTCTTGCTCGTTGCTCCACGTTCCATACTCAGTGGCAAACGAGTCCAAGTTGCCTCAAGAGGTTCTTCGCCATTTTGCCTTTGCCGAGGAGAAACTCACCGAGCTTACCGAACTCGCTGCTTTGTTCGGTTCCGAGGTGTCGTCTTCAGCTGCTTTCAATGCCAACCAATCGTTGTTCAATGGTTCTCGTGTGCAGCCTAACACGGCGGTGCGTGATGCCGTTTCCGCCCTCAAGCCTTCCGACTTCACCCGTCTGCCTGCTTTCGCTGAACGTGAGAAGATTCAGAAGCAACAACTCAACTTGCCGCTTTTCCCAACCACGACCATAGGTTCCTTCCCTCAAACGACCGACGTGCGTGAAAACCGCCGCAAGTTCAAGAAGGGCGAAATCACCCAACAGCAATACGACGATTTCAACAAGCGCAAGATTGCCGAGTGTGTCGCTTTGCAAGAGGAGTTGGGCTTGGACGTTTTGGTTCATGGTGAGTTCGAGCGCAACGACATGGTTGAATACTTCGGTGACAACCTCGACGGTTATGTCTTCACCGAAAACGCTTGGGTACAAAGTTACGGCACCCGTTGCGTCAAACCTCCTGTCGTTTGGGGTGACATCAGCCGTCGCGCGCCTATCACGGTGTCCACGTCTGTTTATGCGCAGTCGCTTACTTCCCGCCCTATGAAGGGTATGCTCACGGGACCGGTCACCATTCTCAACTGGTCGTTCCCTCGAGAAGACGTGAGCCGCAAGGAGCAAGCGTTCCAAATCGCTCTCGCCATTCGTGACGAGGTGCTTGACCTTGAGAAGGCGGGCATCCGTGTCATTCAAATTGACGAAGCCGCCCTTCGTGAGAAACTTCCGCTTCGTGTTTCCGATTGGCAAAGCCAATACCTCGACTGGGCCATCCCCGCTTTCCGACTTGTTCACAGCGGCGTGAAACCGGAGACGCAAATCCATACGCACATGTGCTACAGCGAGTTCAACGACATCATTAAGGCCATCGACGACATGGATGCCGATGTTATCACGTTCGAGGCTTCACGTGGCAACCTGCTCATTCTTGCCGCTCTCAAGCAAGTCGGATTCCGTACTGAAGTCGGACCGGGCGTCTATGACATCCACTCTCCACGCGTTCCGAGCGTCGATGAAATCAAGGTCGCTTTGCGCAAGATGCTCCAGAATGTCGAAATCTCCAAACTCTGGGTCAACCCTGACTGCGGTCTCAAGACTCGCGGGGTAGAGGAGACGACGGCTTCGCTCCGCAACCTCGTCCAAGCGGCAAAGGAGCTTCGTGCCGAAACGAAATAAACGTCCTTCAGTTACAAGAAAAACACTCCTAAGGAATGAAAATCAGCCACCTTCTCAGTCGCGACACGGTCACGCTCTCGTTCGAGATTTTCCCGCCCAAGAGCGAGCAAAGTCTCCCCTCCGTGTTGCGGGCGGCAAACGCCATAGCCTCCCTTTCGCCTGACTTCATGTCGGTCACCTACGGAGCGGCTGGCACGACGCGTCGCTACACCATCGAGGTGGCGGCACAAATCCACCATGTCTATGGCGTCCCGCTCTTGCCGCACCTCACTTGTGTCAGTGTCGATCAGAAGGGTGCCGATGCCATGCTCGATGCCATCAAGTCCGCCAATATTGACAATGTCATGGCGTTGCGCGGCGATATGCCTCTTGACGGCAAGGCGGAGACTTTCTTTCCTCATGCGTTCGATCTTATTCGCTATATCAAGTCCCACTCCGACCTTTGTGTCGGAGGGGCTTGCTATCCCGAGGGGCATCCTGAGAGTGTCAACAAGGAGAAGGACATCGACTTCATCAAGCAGAAGGTTGATGCCGGTTGCGACTTCCTTACCACGCAAATGTTCCTTGACAACAACGTTTTCTACAATTTCCTCTATCGCGTTCGTGCGCGTGGCATCTCCGTTCCCATCTTGGCGGGCATCATGCCCATCACCAGTGCCAAGCAACTCCATCGAGGTGCCGCACTTTCTGGCATGAACGTGCCTGAACGGTTCCGTGCTATTGTGGATCACTTCGGCGATTCTCCTGCCGCCATGAAGCAGGCGGGCATCATCTATGCTGCCGAACAAATCGTTGACCTTATCGCCAATGGCGTGCGACACATACATGTCTATTCCATGAACAAGCCTGATGTCGCGCAAGGCATCTACTCACTCGTTGAGGGGCTTCTCAATCGAGGCGATTCGTCTGTCTCTTAAAGAGAGACTTTCCCTTTTTTTCACTCATGCTCCTTCCCGAAGCACTCATCGGGAAAGTTCACCACGTACAGTCGTTCCGTGGCGCGTGTCAGGGCGGTGTATAGCCAGTGGTAATAGTCTTCCGTCGGTTGTACGGACAACGCCCCTTGGTCCACGAACACCACTTTCCACTGTCCGCCTTGTGCCTTGTGGCATGTCACGGCGTATGCGAACTTGATTTGCAAGGCGTTGTAGTACGGGTCCTCTTTCATCTTCTGTAGGCGGGTCCTTCTGTTGCCTATGTCCATATAGTCTTCCTCCACGTCCTTGTGTAGCCCTTCCGTCAGGGCTGACGCTGATGCCGGTGTGTCCGTGTACAGCGAGTCCGCCAGTACCCTGCAGTCCACTTCCTCGTCATAGTCAATAAAGCGCAACGTCAAGTCCAGAAATCGGCGGTTATACATCTCTATGTGGTTCTTCACCTTGATGACCTCGGCTATGTCGCCATTGGCTATGAATTCCATACCCTCCTTCTCTTTCGACCAGAAGTAGTTGTTTTTCGTCACCATCACCAAGTCGCCTCGGCCTATCTCGTCCTCCCTCATCAATATCTGCGACCGTATGCCTCTGTTGTACGCCAACGCTTGTTTGTTGCTCCTCGTGATGGCGATGACGTTCTCCGTTCCCTCCTTCTGATACTCGTCGTTCATCGTGTCTATCAACTCCGCCCCGCTCAACCGGATGAAGTCTGTCGTGCCGTCCATGTCAAATCGTGGCATCCTCACGTCCTCATTCCTCTCCGTTAGCGAGCGTACCCTCGTGGCGTTTTTCAGTATGCCGCTTTCTAAACTCTGTCTCACCACGTTCCGCAACGTGAAGCCATAGACGCTCAGTCCGTAACTCCGCAACTCGTCGTCGCTCAGTGCGGGGCTTCCCATCTGACCCACGGGGGGCAACTGTGCGTCGTCACCCACTATCATCAGTCGGCAACCGTTACCGCAATACACGTATGAAATCAAGTCGTCCAATAGTCTGCCCGTTCCGAACGAGGCGTTTTCAGATAATCCATTTTCCGTGTTCGAAATCATCGAGGCTTCGTCCACTATGACAAAGGTTCTCGGATGGTTATTCACGTTCTGCGTGAAGCGGTTGTCACCCATCGACTGTTGCCGATATATCTTTTTGTGAATCGTGTAGGCCGCCGTCCCGCTGTAACTTGACATCACTTTGGCGGCCCTGCCCGTCGGGGCCATCAACAATAGACGCTGCCCGAAACGCTTCATCGTACGTATCAATGCGGCTGTTACGCTCGTCTTGCCTGTTCCTGCATATCCGCGCAGCACGAACACAGAATGCTCCTCCCTGTCAAAGACGAACTCGCATAATTTGTCTATCAGTGCTCTCTGCTCACTTGTTGGCTCGAAGGGTAAGTCGCTCTCTATCTCTCGGGCTAAATCCATGTTTCGCTAAATTATTTGCCTTTTGGCACTGAGTGTTTATAATTTATTTTCTACATTTGCATTCAGTTCGCCTTGCATTTCTTTACAAAGATAAATCATAAAACGCAATCTCATACTATGAACCAAAAACCTATCAAACACACTGTCATCGCGCTCCTCTCGATTTCCGCTGTTCTCCTGGCTTACTTTTGCGTCTCCAGCATCATTGACCCAATCAAGTTCCAACAGACCAAGGAGAAACGTGAAGACGCTGTAATCCGTGCGCTCGTCAATATCCGTACGGCTGAAAAAGCGTTCAATGAGGTCAACGGTCACTATACCGCTTCTTTCGATACGCTTGTTGACTTCCTCCGCAATGGTAAGATAGTTCAAGAGAGAAAAGAGGGTACGCTCTCCGACGAGCAAATGGAGAAAGGTCTCACCGAGGCTAAGGTTGCAGCCATCCTCCGTCGTGGCAATGCGGCTGAAATCGCTGCCAACGGACTTGAAGGATTCGTTCGTGATTCCGCGTTCGTTCCTGTGCTCGGTGCCATCTTCAAGGACGTTTACGACTCCGTTTCGGTCAATGAGATTCGCTATATTCCTTACTCCGAAGTCGCAAGTCCGGACGGTCAGCGCAAGGAGTTTGAACTCGAGGCGGTCATCCAAAAGCAAGAGCAAAGCGGTATCAACCTTCCGCTCTTCCAAGCGCAGGCTTCCTTTGAGAGTTATTTGGGCGACCTTGACCGTCAGGAGATTATCAACATCACCGAGCAACAAGAGGACTACAACCGCTATCCAGGTCTTCGTGTCGGTGACGTGAGCGAACCGAACAACAACGCGGGCAACTGGGAGGAGTAAAAACTCGTTTTTCTTCTCTTTCTCCCATGCGCATCATTTCTGGATCACGCAAGGGGAGGCGCATCGAGCCTCCGCGTGACATCATCGCTCGTCCTACTACCGATTTCGCCAAGGAGTCGCTCTTCGATATCCTTGCTGGCTACGTTGACTTCACTGACATCACGGTTCTTGATCTTTTCAGTGGCACGGGCAGCATCTCTTACGAGTTCGCCTCGCGTGGTGCTTCGTCCGTCACCTCGGTCGAGTCTGACCGTATGCAAGCCAACTTTATACGTCGTACGGCGCAGGAACTTGATTTCCGGAACATGCAAGTCGTTTGTGCCGATGTGTTCCGTTTTTTGAAGCGGAACGCTGGCGTGCGCTACGACGTCGTCTTTGCCGACCCTCCTTATGCGCTCCCTACGCTCGAGTCCTTGCCTGACCTCGTGGTCAGTGCGGGATTGCTTTCCGACCATGGCATATTTGTCCTTGAGCATTCCAAGAGCAACGATTTCTCACATCGTCCCGATTTCCTGCGCCACCGCAAGTACGGCAGTGTCAACTTTTCCTTCTTTACTTCTCATGCAAATCTATAACACTACCTACGTCGTTGAACAACAGTCGCTTGACGATTTCCTTCGCTGGCTTTCGGACGAACACCGTTCCGTCGTCAACGCTTTCGGTGGTTTCTCCGATTGTGTCGTCTCACGCGTCCTCTCCGACACGGGCATGAGTGGCATTTCCATTTCAGTGCAACTCTTCGCCCCCGATGAAGGTACCGTTCAGCAATGGCACGACCGTGGTGAAAAGACGCTCCATGCCCTTCTTTCCAAACGTTTTGGCACTCAAGTGCTTTTCTTCTCCACTTTGATGGAGAAGATGGACGTTTCCACAAATTCTTAATTCCCAACTCCCCATTTGTCTTCCGAACGTATCATATTAGGCATTGACCCGGGCAGCAACGTCATGGGTTTTGGTGTCTTGCGTGTCGTTCCTGGTGCTCGCCCGCTCTTCGTTGACATGGACATCATTGACCTTCGTAAGGAGAAGGATACCTACGAGACCATGCGACAGGTTTTCCTGCGCACGCTTGACATCATCGACCGTTACCATCCTACCGAGATGTGTCTTGAGTCGCAATTCTATGGCAAGAATGTCCAGTCCATGATCAAACTTGGTCGGGCACAGGGCGTTGCCATGGCGGCGGGGCTCTATCGTCAACTCCCCATTGCCGAATACGCTCCGCTCAAAATCAAGATGGCAATCACGGGCAATGGCCGTGCATCTAAGGAACAGGTGGCAGACATGTTGCGTCGCATGCTCTATATTGACACCGATCGCATGCCTGCCAAACTTGATGCCACCGACGCTCTTGCGGTCGCGCTTTGCCATTATCTCCAAACGTCCAATCCTTTGCTCACCAAGACCAAGGGGGCGCGCAATTGGAAAGACTTTGTCTCTCAGAACAAATCCCGTGTCATTGGCTCTGTTCCCGCTTCCTTTACCGACAAGCAAGCCGCTCTCATCCGTCTGACAAAGAAAAATTCATAATTTCACGACCCTTATCTCTCAGTTGTCTGTAGGGTCTCTTAATCCTTAACTCTTAACTCTTAACTCCTAACTCTCCCACGTGCTTCAAATTGATGACAAAATAGTATCATTTGACCTCTTTGACCGTCGCTTCGTCTGCCAACTCTCGGTCTGTAAAGGTCAGTGTTGCGTCGAGGGTGATGCGGGCGCGCCATTGTTGCCCGACGAGGTGCGACGGCTGCGTGACGAACTGCCGCGCTTCGAGCCTTATCTTACTCCCGAAGGTCGTGAGGCTATCCGTAACTGCGGTGTTGCCTACAAGGACAAGGATGGCGATGATGTCACCACCTTGGTCAATAATTCCATTTGTGCCTTTGCCTATAAGGATGAGGGCGGTTGTGTGTTGTGCGCCATCGAACGTGCTTTTCGTGAAGGTAAGACCACCTTCCGCAAGCCGCTATCCTGTGCGCTCTATCCAGTGCGCCTCACGCGCTATCCCACCTTCACGGCGGTCAATGTCCACGAGTGGAGTGTCTGCAAATGCGCTTTTGACGAAGGCAAGCGTCTTGATGTACCGGTTTTCCGTTTTCTCAAGCAGCCGCTTATCGAGGCGTTCGGCAGCGAATGGTACGAGAAACTCGAAATTGCCTCCGTCGAATACGTCAAATGGCGCAATTCAAAGGAAGAGTGATTCTTAAGAAATAAATAAGCGTTTGGAAATCCTCCAAACGCTTATTATTTATTGTTTCTAAGTTGGTCTGATTCTTAACTCTATCTGAGTTTCGCTCCCAATTGTTTCTCAAGTTCCTTCTGAATCTTCTGCATGATAGCGTCTATCTGCTGATCTTTGAGCGTCTTCTCGTCGTCTTGCAGAATGAAGGTCACTGCATAACTCTTTTTGCCTGCCTCAAGGTTCTTGCCTTGATACACGTCAAACAGCGTCACGCTCTTCAGCAACTTCTTTTCGCATTGTTGCGCAATGCGTTTGATGTCGCCGAATTTCACGTTTTCATCCACCAAAAGGGCGAGGTCACGCTTCACTTCTGGGAATTTGCTGATTTCCTTATAGATGATTCTCTTTCCCTTCAGCAGCGACAGTGCCACGTTCCAATTGATGTCGGCATAGAACACGTCCGTGTCTATGTCCGCTTGTTTCACCAGTGTTTTTGACACTTTGCCTATCGTGGCTATCGTTTTGCCGCCTTGCTTGGCTACCACCTTCAACGCTTGGTCGTACAACTCGTCTTCCAACTCGTCATAGTCGTAAGCGTTAATGCCTAACTTCTTCAACACGTTCTCCACGTGCGCTTTCAGTTCATAGATGCTCGTCTTGGCTTCCGGACGCACCCAACTTTGTGCCTCCTTGTTGCCGCATGTCCACATGCCCAAGTGGCAGTCTTCGCTGTACGCCGCCAACGCCACGCCTTCCTTTGCCCGCTCGGCATGGTAGTAGTAGCAATTGCCGAACTCATAGAACTTCAGGTTCGCTATCTTGTGATTGCGGTTGTGTGCGATGCTTTCCAATCCTCCGAAAAGTAACGTCTGACGCATCACCGCCAAGTCTTGCGACAATGGGTTCAGCAGTCGCACGCAATTCTCCGCCTTGCGTTCGGTCAGATTTTCGTAATAGGATGCTTTCGTCAGCGAGTTGTTCATGATTTCGAAAAATCCGTTTGCGCTCAACTGGTCTGAAATCTTGTTTTGCAACGCCACTGGATTTGGGTTGGGCGAGAACGACAGCGACCCCTTCAGGCTCAAGTCCGGTTCCACCTTGTCGTAGCCGTATATGCGCAAAATGTCCTCCACCACGTCTGCTGGTCTTGTCACGTCCACGCGATACGTCGGTATGGCTATGTCCAATCCTTCTTCATCCTCCTGTTCCACCTCCATTTCAAGGTGTTTCAAGATGGTTTTGATGATGTCTTTGTCTATGTGTCTGCCTACCAAGCCATCTACATATTTATATTTCAGCGTCACCTTCGCTCGCTCGATAGGGGTAGGGTAGAGGTCTATCACCTCGTGAGCCACCTCGCCGCCTGCTACCTTTTGAATCAACAGGGCGGCATATTTCAATATGTATAAGGTGTTGTTTGGGTCGCAACCGCGTTCGTAGCGGAACGATGCGTCCGTTTGCAATCCGTGTCTTCTTGCCGTTTCACGTATGGTCACGGGGTTAAAGTAGGCGCTTTCTATGAACACGTTCGTCGTCTCGTCTGTGATGCCTGATTCCTTGCCGCCAAACACGCCCGCTAAGCATAGCGGTGTTCCTTCGTCGTTGCATATCAGCAGGTCTTTCGCGCTCAATTTGTGTTCCTCTCCGTCTAAGGTGACGAAAGGGGTGCCTTCGCTCACGTGTTTTACCACCACGTGACGGTTCTTGCCTATTCGGTCAGCGTCAAAGGTGTGTATCGGTTGACCCAATCCGCACATCACGTAGTTCGACGCGTCCACCACGTTATTGATGCTACGCATGCCGATGGTCTCCACCGCTTTCTTCAACCACTCGGGCGATGGACCTATCTTCACTCCTTTCACCACTATGGCGGTGTAGCGTGGGCAGTCTTCTGGCGACTCAATGCTCACTTCTGCGGCGAAGTCGTTGCTTCCTACCTTGAAGTCATCTACCGATGGCTTCCGCAATTTTATTTCGGGTTGCGTCAAGGCGTATTTTGCCGCGAGGTCGCGGGCGCAACCGTAGTGGCTGATGGCGTCGCTGCGGTTGGCGGTGATGTCAACCTCTATCACCGCGTCATTCTCTATCTGATAGTAGTCCGCTGCCTTCATGCCCACTTGCGTCTCCGCTGGCAGTACGATGATGCCGTCGTGACTCGTGCCAACGCCTATCTCGTCCTCGGCGCACAACATACCGTAACTTTCCACGCCGCGCAATTTCGATTTCTTGATGGTGAACGACGCTTCACCGTCATATAGCACTGTGCCTATCGTCGCCACGATTACTTTCTGGCCTGCCGACACGTTAGGCGCTCCGCACACAATCTGAAGCGGTTCGCCTTCGCCCACGTTCACTGTCGTCACGTGCAGGTGGTCGCTGTCTGGATGCGCCTCGCACGTCAGCACTTCTCCTACCACCAGTCCTTTCAGTCCGCCCTTCACGCTCTCCACTTCTTCTACTTGTCCTACCTCAAGACCTATCGAGGTCAAGTCTGCGGCTACCTCCTCCGCGCTCTTCTCTACGTTGATAAACTCCTTTAGCCAGTTGTACGATATGTTCATGGTCTCTCTTTTGCTTTGTTTTTTTTAACTCGCGAATTTACAAAAAGATTCCCTCTTAATATAATGACTTTTAAGTATCTTTTGAAGTGTCAAAGCGGATAGCCGTTGAAGTACATAAAAAAAGAGAGGGGCGAAACGCTCCTCTCTTTTTTGTATTGTGAAGTGGTTGATTACTTCGCAAGTTCCTTGGAACCGTCGTTGTAAACGTTTACCAAACCTACGCGAGCGACAACTTCCTTATCACCCTCAGCAGCCGCTTCATTTACAGCAGAAGAACCGGAAACGCTGTAAGACTTCACGTCAATGCTGGAAGCAGGAATGTTAACTACGATGTAGCCTTCAGCACCTGCAGTTACGCTGATAGATGCTGTAGCGTTTGCGCCACCTTTAGCGTCCAATGTCAATGCATCACCCGTACCAGTTGCAACAGTAATCGTTTGAGCTGAAGTTTTTTGGTTACGGAAAGTGATGGTTACGATACTACCAGAAGCAGCTGCAACCTTCACGCTGTTACCAGAAGATTTGTTGAAACGAACGTAACCGGCACCTGGATCGTCAATAGTAGCGTCGGACGTTTTGAGGAAACCTGCAGCGTCAGAACCTTGACCTGCATATTGGAGGGTCAAAGTACCATCGGTAACAGAAGACTCGCCAGTGCCACCAGTGTAATCGAAGTTAGGGCTGTTCCAAGTGCAGTTTGAAGGAGTTGCCGCTGCAGCCCAAGTAGTGTTCACATAGGTCTCTGCATTGGCAGCGAGACCGGCAACGAGAGCGGCAGCTGCGAAAAGAATTTTTTTCATTTTGAAAAAGTAATCGACTACGCTTTCTTCTGCCAATACATCTTCATTGTCTCTGCCTGCTCCTGTTCGCTCAGACGTATGTACCGCATAAATGTCCGCTCGCTGCGATGACCCGTCACAGCCATAATCGTTTGCGTAGGAATGCCTAATCGAAACATATTGGTGGCGAAACTTCTACGTGCCGTGTGGCTTGTCACCAACTCCCATTGTCGTTTTACCTTCGATATTCTTTTCCCGCCACGTATCTCTGTCACCGCCACCGGACGATTCAATCCTGCAACTCGCGCCATCTGTTTTAACCTTTTGTTATATATCAATAACCGTGGCAGTTTCGGCATTTTCCACTTATTACTTATAATAATGTGTAATACGATTGGGTGCAGAGGTATCACAACTCGCCGTAGCGTCTTTTGTTGTCGATATTCCAAATAGCCCGTACGCAACTGCGATGCTGTCGCCATTGCCAATTGTTCCAAGTCGCTGTATCTACATCCCATGTACGCTTGCGCCACAAACCAATCACGTGTTTCCTTTAGACTCGCGTCCTTAAACTCCGTCGCTAACAATCGCCCCAGTTCCGCTTCTGTCAAATAAATCGAGTCCACTTCACTTTTGCCACAGTGCCATTTCGATGTGTCGCATTTATCTCGTTCTTCTTTGTCCAACCAATGCACGACAGCGACTACCGCACCTATATATTGAGCCACTGTATTTGCCTTGTATCTCTTGTTTTGCAAAAAAAGCGAGTAACGTTCGTAGAATTCCTTATCCACTCGCTCCAATGCCATATCTCCGTCACCGCATTCCGTTCTTACAAATAACTTTAAACAACGAAACGCCGAAAAATACCCGCGTTTCGTACTTTCGCCCAATCGTCGTTCTCCATTCCTCGTCATCCGATTGTTTAACTGCTCCAAGAACCGTTCCGACCAGTACCAAAGTCCTGGTTTTGTCTTAATGTCTGCCATAAACATATATTTAGATTAAAAAAATCCGTATTTTGCCCTTCACAAGCAAACAAAATCATAAAAAACGTTTGTTTTTTCGATTTGCATTTTTACCTTTGCATCGTTCTTCGTTCATTAGAAAGCGGAACAATTTGAACTTAAAATAATTTTATAACTTAACTTAAATCTTTTTCAAAATGAAAAAAATTCTTCTCGCAGCTGCCGCTCTCGTTGCCGGTCTCGCTGCTAATGCGGTAGGTTTCGACTACACCACGACATCTATCTATGAAACGCCGATTACCTCTGTGTTCACCGATTTGACCAATGTAACAATTGTAGAAACCTCGGCTCCTACAGGAACTAATGTGACAGGTAAGAACAGCCTCAACTTGACTACTGGTGGCACCGAGGCTTCTTTCAGCATGGGTGGCATCGTTTGGTCTTACACCAACAGCAATGACGGAACCACAATTGCAAAGCAATATGGTAACTATGTTCAACCAAACGGTAAGGATCGTTATTTGACCATTCCAACGACTGCAGGTGATGTTGTGACTGTAACTGTTGTTGAGGCGGCAAGTGGTGTTGAGGTTACGGGTGCTTCTGAAGGTACTTCGATTAACCTTGCTGCAGGTGCTAATACTCTGACCGCAACTGGTTCTTCTGTCGTTCTTCACATTACGGCTTCATCGAAACCTAAATTCCAAGCAATTACCGTTTCTGGTTCTTCCGCTGTGAACGAAACGGCTGCTGAGGGTGATAAGGAAGTTGTCGCTCGCATAGGTCTTGTAAACGTTTACAACGACGGTTCTAAGGAACTTGCGAAGTAATCAACCACTTCACGATATGAAAAAGAGAGGAGCCTTTCGCCCCTCTCTTTTTTATATGTGGAATTTTGACAAAATGATGGTTGGGTTTCTTGTTGAACATGTTGGCTTTTTCCGTAATTTCGCGGTGCGTTAGTGCGCACAACAAAAATCATTTTTCTATACCATTTATGGATAAAGCGCCATTCAAAGTCTTTTGCGGCTCCGCTTCGCGACCGCTTGCTGAGAAGATTTGCAACAGCCTCGGCTGCGAACTCGGCAAGATGAACATCACCCACTTCGCCGACGGCGAGTTCGCTGTCTCTTTCGAGGAGTCTATTCGCGGTTGCCAAGTGTTTCTTGTGCAATCGACCTATCCCAACAGTGACAACCTCATGGAGTTGCTCCTCATGATGGACGCGGCAAAACGTGCCTCCGCCCAAAAGGTTATTCCTGTCATCCCTTATTTCGGATGGGCGCGTCAGGATCGCAAAGACAAGCCGCGTGTCTCCATCGGTGCCAAGCTCGTCGCTGACCTGCTCTCTGTGGCTGGACTTGACCGTCTCATCACCATGGACCTCCATGCCGACCAGATTCAGGGTTTCTTCAATGTGCCCGTTGATCACCTCTACGCCTCCACCGTCTTTGTTAAATACGTTCAAGAGAATTTTGACCTTGACAACCTTGTTATCGCATCGCCCGACGTGGGTGGTTCTAAGCGTGCCGGCTCGTACGCCAAGTACCTCGGCTTGCCACTCGTGCTGTGCCACAAGACGCGCGAACGCGCCAACGTGGTCAGTGAGATTCGTGTCATTGGCGATGTCGCGGGCAAGGATGTCCTCATCATCGATGACATGGTCGATACCGCTGGAACGCTCACCAAGGCGGCTGACGTGATGAAGAACGCGGGTGCCAAGAGCGTGCGCGCAATTGTCAGCCATGCCATCATGAGCGACCCTGCCAGCCAACGCGTCAACGATTCGTCGCTCGTCGAACTCATCACTACTGACTCCAAGCCTTATGTCGGATCATGCAAGAAGATGCACGTCCTCTCCATCGCCGACATGTTCGCTGACACCATCCGTCGTGTGGTCGAGAACGAGTCCATCTCTTCTCAGTTCATCCTCTGATTTTCTTTGACTATCGTACATAACCCTGACCGCGAGCGGAAACCAACCCTTTGGTTCCCGCTCGCAACTTTCTTGGTTTTACACATAATTATATAATATATCAATGCGTTTTGAAGGCGAAATAATTGCTGTCGCGGTCTCCGTTCTTTGGACAGTCAGTGCCGTCTTCTTCGAGTTCGCGTCCAAGCGTGTCGGGTCGCTCGCCCTCAACTTCGTGCGCATGACCGTCACCATCCTCTTCACTGGTGTCATCGCTCTCTTCACCCACGGTGCGTTCCTGCCGTTCGATGCCGGTGCCACACAGTGGATTTGGCTTTCGCTGAGTGGTTTCATAGGTCTCTTCGTCGGTGACTATTGTCTTTTCCGTTCCTATGTCAACATTGGCGCGCGCTCCTCACAACTCATCATGACGCTTTCGCCTGTTATCACAGCCCTGCTCGGTTTCCTCTTTTTCGGTGAACGTCTGCTTTGGAACCAATTGCTCGCCATGGTTCTCGTCGTCCTTGGCATCGCCTTAGCACTCCTTGGAAAGGACGAGGAGCGTGAAGGCAAACGCAAGTACAGGTTCACGGTCACCGGTGGCACACTTGCCCTCGCTCTCATGGCTCCCGTCTGCCAGGCGGTGGGCTATATTTTCACCAAGAAGGGTATGCAAGGCTATGACATGTTCTCCGCTACGCAGATTCGCTCCATCTCCGCCCTCGTCTTCTTCGCTCTTGTCATCACGGTTGCCAAACGGTGGCGTTTCATGCGCTCGGTCTATGCCAACGCTTCCGTCATGAAGAGCATCACCATTGGCTCCGTCATCGGACCCGTGCTTGGCATCTCGCTCTCGCTCTATGCCATCAGTATCGCCAATGCCGGTGTCGCCGCCACGCTCATGTCGCTCACGCCCGTCTTCTTGATTATCCCGGCTGCCATCTCCGGCAAGAACAAGGTGACCCTCCTTCAAGTTGTCGGTTCTGTCATCGCGGTCGCCTCCGGTGCGTTATTCTTCATTTGATTGAAAAAAATATGACTTAACGGTTGCGGAAGTGGAAAAAGTCATTATCTTTGCACCCGCAATAATGAGGGGTACCTTAGCTCAGTGGTAGAGCAATGGACTGAAAATCCATGTGTCGATAGTTCAATTCTATCAGGTACCACAAGACCGATTGGCTTTTCGCCGTTCGGTCTTTTTTTATTCATTGCCCATTCTTCGTTTGTCATTGTCTTGTTTTGTTTCTGTTTTTTTGACAAATGAATATCAATTGTCAATTAAATTATTACCTTTGCACCGCTTTTTCAAATATTGTCCCGAATAGCGGGATTAATTTAAAAAACTTTATTTTCAAATGACTGATCCAATCGCTGATTACCTAACCCGTATCAGGAACGCATCGCGCGCTCGTCATCGGGTGGTAGAAGTGCCTTCCAGCAACATGAAGAAGGCGCTTACAAAAATTCTTCACGACGAGGGTTACATCTTGAACTACAAGTTCAACGAGAACGATGGTGTCCACGGAACCATCAAGATCGCCCTCAAGTACGATCCAACCAACAAGGTTTCTTCTATCAAGAACCTGGTCCGCATCTCCAAGCCAGGCTTGCGTCGCTATGCGGGTTGTGCCGAGATTCCTTCCGTTAAGAACGGTCTCGGAATTGCTATTCTTTCCACTTCTAAGGGCGTTATGACCGACAAGCAAGCGCGTCGGGAAAACGTCGGTGGCGAGGTTTTGTGTTATGTTTATTAAAAGAAGGGAGGAATTAGACTATGTCAAGAATTGGTAATTTGCCTATTACACTTCCTGCTGGCGTCACGGTTTCTGAAAAGGACAACGTCATCACTGTCAAGGGCCCTAAGGGTGAACTCACCCAAAAGATTGACCCTATTATCTCCGTTTCGGTCGAGGGTAATGAAGTTAAGTTTACCCGCCCTAACGAGGACAAGGAAACGAAATCTAAACACGGCTTGTATCGCGCGCTCATCAACAACATGGTGAAGGGTGTTAGCGAGGGTTACAAGGTCGAGATGGAATTGGTCGGCGTCGGCTATCGTGCGCAGAACCAAGGTCAAGTGCTCGAACTTACGCTCGGCTACAGCCACGCTATTTACTTGGTGCTCCCTCCTGAAATCAAGGTTGAGACCAAGAACGAACGTAACCAAACGCCACGCATCTTGCTCGAGTGCATCGACAAGCAATTGCTCGGTCAGGTTTGCGCCAAGATTCGTACTTACCGCGCTCCTGAACCTTACAAGGGCAAGGGTATCAAGTTTATGGGTGAACAAATCCGTCGCAAGGCTGGTAAGGCTGCAGGCGCTAAATAATTTTAGAACACTATGGCACAAAATAATAATAGAAGGGTTCGCATCAAGGCCCACATTCGCAAAAAGGTGTTCGGCACCGCAGAGCGTCCGCGCTTGACCGTGTTCCGTAGCAACACCAACATTTATGTTCAAGGTGTCGATGACCTGACCGGCAAGACCTTGTTCTCCGCCAACTCTCTTCAACTCAAGGAGAAGGCTGCCAACAAGTCCGAACAGGCAGAGAAGGTCGGCGAACTTGTCGCTCAAAAAGCGCAAGCCGCTGGTATCAGTGAAATCGTCTTTGACCGTAACGGCTACCTCTACCACGGTCGCATTCAGCAACTCGCCGAAGGCGCTCGCAAGGGTGGTCTCAAGTTTTAATTAGTACTCGTTACTAACCAAACTCATTCAAGAATTTCTAATAATGGAAGCAAACAATAAAGTAAGAACGACCAACGACCTCGAACTCAACGAGCGTATGGTAGCCGTAAACCGCGTTACCAAGGTCACCAAGGGTGGTCGTACGTTTACCTTCAGTGCCATCGTCGTTGTAGGCAACGGCAACGGTGTTGTGGGTTGCGGTCTCGGCAAGGCTGGCGAAGTGCAAGCCGCCATCACCAAGGGTGCCGAAAACGCTAAGAAAAACCTCATTCGTGTGCCTATCCTTCACGGCACGGTGCCTCACGAACAAGAACTTCGTTACGCTGGCGCGCAAGTGTTCCTCAAGCCTGCTACCCCTGGTACGGGGGTCAAGGCGGGTGGTGCCATGCGTGCCGTCCTCGAGTCTGTCGGCATTACCGATGTCCTCGCTAAGTCCAAGGGTTCCAGCAACCCGCACAACTTGGTCAAGGCTACCATCGCCGCTCTCGGTGAGATGCGTGACGCTTATACCGTCGCTCAAAACCGTGGCATCAGCGTAGAGCAAGTGTTCAAGGGTAAGCAATAATTTTTTAATGAATCATCATCATGGCAAAAATTAAAATAAAACTCACCCGCTCTAAAATCAAAATCACCAAGAACCAACGACTCACGCTCGAAGCGCTTGGTCTCCACAAAATCAACTCCGTTAGGGAACATGAAGACAATGCTTCTACCCGCGGCATGATCAAGGTCGTTAATCACATGGTCGAAGTGGTTGAGTAATCAACTTTATTCTAACTCATTTCTTAAAAAGTCAATTTAAGATGAATCTCAGCAATCTTAAACCCGCTAAGGGTTCTACTCATAGCCAACGTCGCATAGGTCGTGGTCCAGGTTCTGGACTCGGCGGCACCAGCACTCGTGGTGCTAAGGGTGCTAAGTCGCGTTCCGGTTATCACAAGAAGGCGGGCTTCGAAGGCGGTCAAATGCCGCTCCAACGTCGCGTGCCTAAATTCGGTTTCAAGAACATCAACCGAGTTGAATATAAGGCAATTAACCTTTCTACCATCCAATCGCTCGCTGACGCGAAGAAGTTGGACAAGGTGGGCATCGACGAATTGCGTACTGCTCGTCTCATCAGCAAGAAGGACCTCGTGAAGATTCTTGCCAATGGCGAAATCAAAAGCAAACTCACCGTCGAGGCTAACGCATTCAGCAAGACGGCTGAAGAGGCTATCACCAAGGCTGGCGGTAGCGTAGTTAAACTCTAATGGAAACTCACCAAGGGGCATAGGTAACTTAGAATTACTCTAAGTTCCTATCCTCCCTTACCGAGACTTCGCCAAGCCGATTTCATTAAGCATTTTTTCGGAATGAAAAAGTTTATCGAAACCATAAAAAACATTTACCGCATCGAGGAGTTGCGCACGCGACTCATCACCACGTTCTTGTTCGTGCTGATTTATCGTTTCGGTAGTTTCATCGTGTTGCCGGGCATCGACCCACAGGCACTCACCCAACTCTCTGAGCAGACGTCCGGAGGTCTCATGGCTCTCTTGGATATGTTCTCAGGTGGTGCGTTCTCCAACGCTTCCATCTTCGCCTTGGGTATCATGCCTTACATCTCTGCCAGCATCGTAGTGCAACTGCTCTCGATAGCCGTGCCTTACTTCCAGAAGATGCAGCGTGAGGGCGAAAGCGGTCGTCGCAAGATGAACCAAATCACACGTTACCTCACCATCGGTATCTTGCTCTTGCAAGCGCCTTCTTACTTGGTGAACCTCTCCGTGCAAATGGGTTATGCGGGTGCCTCCCTCCCAGAGGGAGCGTGGTTCCGCATCTCCAGCACATTGATTCTCACCGCAGGTTCCATGTTTGTCATGTGGCTCGGCGAGCGCATCACTGACAAGGGTGTGGGCAACGGTATCTCGTTCATCATTCTCATCGGTATCATCGCTCGTCTCCCTGAGGCGTTCATCCAAGAGTTCGCTTCCCGTATGGGTGAAGCCACTGGCGGTCTCATCATGTTCATTGCCGAAATCGTCATCCTCTTCGTTGTCGTTTCTGCCTGCATCCTGCTCGTTCAAGGAACACGCAAGGTGCCAGTTCAATACGCTAAGCGTGTTGTCGGCAACCGTCAATACGGTGGCGTTCGTCAATACATTCCGCTTAAGGTCAATGCGGCTGGTGTGATGCCTATCATTTTCGCGCAAGCCATCATGTTCATCCCTATTTCTATCGTAGGTTTCTCTTCTGATGGTGAGGTAGGTCCTGTCATGCAGGCTTTCATGGACAACACCGGTTTCTGGTATAACTTCGTGTTTGCCCTCTTGGTTGTGGCGTTCACCTACTTCTATACCGCCATCACCATCAACCCTACGCAAATGAGTGAGGACATGAAGCGCAACAACGGCTTCATTCCGGGCGTTAAGCCTGGCAAGCGAACGGCTGAATATATTGACACCATCATGTCACGCATCACGTTGCCTGGTTCTATCTTCTTGGCTATCGTGGCTATTCTGCCTGCTTTCGCACAGATTCTCAGCGTGAGCCGCGGTTTTGCGCAATTCTTTGGTGGCACTTCCTTGCTCATCTTGGTTGGCGTGGTACTTGACACGTTGTCGCAAATCGAGTCTTATCTCTTGATGCGTCACTACGACGGTTTGCTCAAGTCCGGTCATATCAAAGGTCGCACGGGGCAAATAGCAGCCTACTAATCATCCTTTGCGAGTATAAAACCATTCAAAAAGAGACGTTGCGACTCGCCGCGTCTCTTTTTCTCTTTTTCATTCGGACATAAAATAATTGATATATGATTTTCTTAAAAACAGACGAAGAAATAGAGTTGATGCGCGTCGCTGACACCATCACCGCCAAGGCTCTTGCTGAAGTTGCCAAGTTGGTCGCTCCGGGTGTTTCAACCTATGAATTGGACAAGCGAGCCGAGGAGTTCATCCGTGACAACGGGGCTGAACCCAATTTCTTGAACTATGCGGGCTATCCTGCTTCCATTTGCGCTTCGGTCAACGACGTGGTGGTGCATGGCATCCCTTCCAAGGACATCATCCTCAAGGAGGGTGATATTATCTCAGTCGATTGCGGTGCCGTCAAGGACGGTTTTCATGGCGATTCGTGCTACACGTTTCCTGTGGGTGACATCTCGCCTGAGGTCATGCGTCTCTGCAAGACGACCAAGGAGGCTCTCTACAAGGGCATTGAGATGGCTATTCCCGGCAACCGACTCGGTGACATTGGTGCTACCATCCAACAACACTGCGAAGCGCAAGGTTATGGCGTGGTACGTGAAATGACAGGTCACGGCATTGGTCGTGCCATGCACGAAGACCCCGAAGTGCTCAACTACGGCAAGCGGGGCAACGGCACGAAACTCAAAAACGGCATGTGCATCGCCATTGAACCAATGATTACCATGGGTGACCGCAACATCTATTTTGAAAATGACGGTTGGACGACACGCACCGTTGACCATAAGCCAGCGGCTCACTATGAACATTCTGTCGCCATCCACCACGGCAAGGTGGACATCCTCTCCTCATTCGAATACATCAAGGAGGTGCTCGGCGACCGTTTTATCTAACAGATACTCTTGCTCTGTCTGACCGGGCGTGGCACTCAGTTCCGCCTTGTTCAGGCAACCCAAGGTGGCAAGGTCCATCAGTGACGTGTAGCCGCTGCGACAAATGATGCGTTTGGCGTTTTTCAACGTCAAGCGCATTTGCTTTGTTGGCATCGTTGGCACCACGGTCAAGTTGCCTTCTCGTTCCGTCCCCTTCTCCAAGGGTCTCCCGCAAATGAGTAGGGCGGGGGAGTCTGACTTCAGGAGTCTTTCTCTCAACTTTTTCTCAAAGAGGCTTCTGTGCGGTTCCGGACCTGAAGCGATGGCTACCGTTTCGTAGGTTTCCATTTCTGTCTCATTCTCCGTTTCTTCACGTCCCTCCGTGTCTGCGAATCGTGACAGTGGACCGATAAACCGTGCGTGCTTGGGCATGGAATGTCCGTGTGACAGGTCTCCGCTCAGGTTGTGTTCCGGGTCTGCATAGTCGGGAATCCAACATTGGTCATAATGACCAATCACCCACCGATGCATTGCCCGCAACAGAGGTTTTGCCCACGCGTGCCCTCGGGGTGTCATGATGTTGAGTTGGTGGGTCATATAGACGCAATGCGCCTTTCTTGACCACAACCCGAACCTGTTGTCCGAAATGACCAAACTGAGGTGATATTTTTTTATCAACCCCTTCAACGCCCTGTGTTCTCTAATGGCATTGGCAATGATACCAGGCAGTTGCCGCACCATGGCGAGTGTTTGCGAGTTGCCTTCCGAGTAGCGAATGTTCACGTCGCGCAGTCGTGTCAATTGCAGTCTCCTTCTGTCCTTCAGCGTTTGGAGTTCTTCTTCTATCCACTCGTAGGCATTGCCGTCCGCTGCCACGACAACGCGATGTCCTTGACGCAGCAACTCTCGAATCAGTGGAATGCAGCGACTGGCATGTCCCAAACCCCAGTTGAGAGGGGCGACCAACACGTTTTGACGTCCGCTCATGCGCGGAATATGCGGTTTTTCGACAATATTAGCGACGTTTTTATTCATCAAAAACGGAGGATTTCATAACTTTGCGCAAAGTTACTTATAATTACTATTACGCATAAAAAAGATGAATGTAGCCATTGTAGGCGCAAGTGGCGCGGTAGGACAAGAGTTGCTCCGCGTGTTGTCGCAAAGGAATTTCCCCGTTGACAATCTCTTCTTGTTTGGTAGCAAGCGTAGTGCTGGCACCGAATATGAGTTCAAAGGAAAAAAATATAAGGTTGCGGAACTCGTCCATGGGGACCAGTTCAAGGACATTGACGTGGTGTTCGCTTCCGCAGGTGCGGGGACTTCAAAGGAGTTTGAGAAGGATATCACGAAATATGGTGCTGTCATGATCGACAACTCGTCGGCGTTTCGCATGGATGACGATGTGCCTCTCGTGGTGCCAGAGGTCAATGCGGAAGATGCCTTGAATCGCCCGCGCGGTGTTATTGCCAATCCTAACTGTACCACCATCATGATGGTCGTGGTTTTGAAACCTATCGAGGAATTGAGCCATATCAAGCGTGTGCGCGTGTCTTCTTATCAGAGTGCCAGCGGTGCTGGTGCTGTGGCAATGGCTGAGTTGCAACAACAATATAAGGAGATGGTCGAGGAGGGTGAGGTACGCACCATCAAGAAGTTCCCTCACCAATTGGCTTACAACGTCATTCCACAAATTGACGTGTTCCAACCTAATCTTTATACCAAGGAGGAGATGAAGATGTTCAACGAGACGCGCAAAATCATGCACAGCGACATCAAGGTGTCGGCTACGTGCGTTCGCGTGTCATCGTTGCGCGCGCACAGCGAGAGTGTGTGGATTGAGACCGAACAACCGCTTGACCTTGAGTCCGTACGTGTCGCCATTGCCAACGCCGAGGGAGTGACGCTCAAGGATGACCCTGCCAACCTTGTTTATCCAATGCCGTTGGAGACGGGTGGTCTGGACGATGTCTATGTAGGTCGCGTGCGCAAAGACCTTGCCGAGGACAACGGCATCACCCTGTGGCTCTCTGGCGACCAGATTCGCAAGGGTGCCGCCCTCAATGCCGTACAAATCGCTGAATACCTCATCAAGGTCGGCAACATCAAGTAAGAGTAAAACTCAATCATAAAACGACAAAAAGAAACGCAATCGTTATGTAGCGATTGCGTTTCTTTTTGCTTTCCGTGGAGCTGACGGGAGTCGAACCCGTGTCCAAACGAGGAACTAACCTGCTTTCTACATGCTTATCTTGGACTTGATTGTCGGGAACGCGGCAAGACCCAAGCCACCAACCACATTCCTTAGTCTCTCAATTTCGCCGGATGTCGAGACGTCTCTCCGACTATCCCCGATTTTCAGCACCGCTTAATCAAAAGCCTCGTGGATAGGGCTCTTGAGCGATGTCTCGTCCCGACACCTCGTGTCAGGATTAAGCCAACCTACTATACTTCAGTTTAGGCAGCGAGAGCGTAGTTGTTTTCGCCAGTTAAATATGTTACCCGATAAGATTATGGAGCGTATCAGACAATGCTCCGCATGCTTACATGCCACTTCTACCCGCTGTCAAAACCAAACAGCCCCAAGTGTCAGTGCGCAAAGATAAGTCTTTTTTTTATTCTTCCGCTGCGTTTTGGCGTTGGCGTTTACGCTCCAACTCGTCAAGGATAATCTTGCGCAAGCGAATGTTTTGAGGGGTCACCTCGACATATTCGTCCGCTTTGATATACTCCAACGCTTCTTCAAGCGAGAACTTGATAGGAGGGGCCAATGCCACTTTGTCGTCGCTTCCGCTGGCGCGCATGTTCGTCAGTTTCTTGCTCTTGGTGACGTTGATGACAAGGTCGCCTTCCTTGGTATGCTCACCGACCACCTCGCCAGCATAGACCTCGTCTTGCGGGTCAATGAAGAAGCGGCCGCGGTCTTGCAACTTGTTGAGGGCGTATGCGTAGGCGGTGCCAGTCTCCATGGCAATGAGGCTGCCGTTGTTGCGGCGGGTCAACTCGCCCTTGTATGGTTCGTAGTCAAGGAATCGGTGGCTGATGACCGCTTCGCCCGCTGTCGCCGTGAGCATGTTGGTTCGCAAACCGATAAGTCCTCGTGACGGTATGTTGAACTCGAGGAAGGTGCGGTCGTTCTTGCTCTGCATGGATAGCAACTCACCCTTGCGGGTCGAGACCATCTCTATCACCTTGCCTGACATCTCGTCTGGCACGGAAACGCTGAGTTGCTCCACGGGTTCGCACTTCACTCCGTCTATCTCCTTGATGATCACCTTAGGTTGTCCCACTTGCAATTCATAGCCCTCACGACGCATGGTCTCGATAAGCACAGACAAGTGCAGCACGCCTCGACCATAGACATTCCAATGCCCATCCTCGTTCGTCTTCTCCACGCGCAGGGCGAGGTTCTTCTCCAACTCCTTGTCCAACCGCTCCTGGATGTGACGTGAGGTGACGAACTTGCCTTCCTTGCCGAAGAACGGCGAGTCGTTGATGGCAAAGGTCATGGACATCGTCGGCTCATCGACCGCGATTGGGGTCAATGCCTCCGGATTCTCGAAGTCGGCAATGGTGTCGCCTATCTCGAAGTCGTCTAATCCTATGATGGCGCAGATGTCGCCCGAAGTGACGCTTTCCGCAGCCTTGCGACCCAAGCCCTCGAAGGTGTGCAACTCCTTGATGGTTTGCTTCACTGCCGTGCCGTCACGCTTCATGAGGGTAATCTTCTGTCCGCTCTTCAACGTGCCGCGATGCACCTTGCCTACGGCTATTCGACCAACGTAACTCGAGTAGTCTAACGTCGTGATCAGCATTTGAGGCGTTCCCTCCAATACCTTCGGTGCCGGTATGTATTTGATGATGCAGTCAAGCAGGTAATTGATGTTGTCGGTAGGCGTTTTCCAATCGGGACCCATCCAGTTGTTCTTGGCGGAGCCATAGACGGTTTGGAAGTCGAGTTGCTCTTCCGTCGCGTCAAGGTTGCACATCAGGTCAAACACTGCCTCTTGCGCTCCCTCTGGGTTGCAGTTCGGCTTGTCAACCTTGTTCACCACCACGATAGGTTTCAATCCAATCTCCAACGCCTTCTGAAGCACGAAGCGCGTCTGTGGCATCGGACCCTCGAAGGCGTCAACCAGCAGCAACACGCCGTCTGCCATGTTCAACACGCGCTCCACTTCGCCACCGAAGTCGGCGTGCCCCGGGGTGTCAATGATATTGATTTTAGTGTCCTTATAGGTGATGGACACGTTCTTGGACAGGATGGTGATGCCTCGTTCGCGTTCGAGGTCATTGTTGTCCATATACAAGTCATCGTGTTTCTCGTTGTCACGGAAGAGTTTTCCCGCTAACAACATCTTATCGACGAGTGTCGTCTTGCCGTGGTCAACGTGGGCGATGATGGCAATGTTGCGTATGTCGCGCATATTTTTCTTTTTATAAAATTTGCGCGAAGGTACAAAAAATAATACTTCCTTGACGACAAAAGCGAGAGAGCATTTGCTCTCTCGCTTTTTTATTGAAATGAATTTTGTGTCTCCCGTTTTCGCACGGACTAAAGGTTCTGAACGAGGACTTCAATCTTCTTCTTCGTCCCCTCCGTTTTCTGCTCGTCTATCTTGGCGGTTACGATGCCCGTGTCCGTCGCTTTCCAGTATCGGCAGATGTCGTGATATTCCGTCGTGGCACCGTCATACACGCCCGGTGAATAAGACGAGAGCAGCATCGCCATCTTCTTCACCTTGGCTGGGGCGTTGACGCAATACATGCGTTGAATGGGGGCTTGCATCTGGGCGCAGAGCGTGAAGTAGTAGATAGGGGCGGCAAGCACCAACGCTTCGGCTTCCGCCATGAGAGGGTAGAGTTCTTGCATGTCGTCTTTCTGTACGCACGCTCCGTTGCCCTTGCCGTGGCAATACTCGCAAGCCAAGCAACCCGCTATCTTCTTGTGCGACACGTCAAACAGCGTCACTTGGTGACCTGCCGCCTCTGCCGCTTTCTTATACTCTTCCGCCATCCATGCAGTGTTGCCCTTGCCTCGTGGCGATGCCTGTAAAATCAGAATATTCATACTGTTTTCGCTTGTTTGGATTATTGAAATATGGTCAACAAATGCTTATGACCGTGAGTGGTCAGAGTTCTTGTTGCAATAGCTCGTAAATGTAGGAAGGGCTTTGCGTGTAAAGTCCGTTTTCTGGTTCTGATAGTTTCTGATATGCGTTGGAGCGATAAATTGTTTGCAACGCATGATGAATGTCATATCCAAAATCAGCAATCAGGTATTCCGTCATGCGGTCAACGGTATAAGCAATCAAGAAGTTTGTTTGTTGGTCTTTGCTCATTGATAAATACGTTTTAACAATTTAATTGAACGTCCCGTTCCGAAATAATACTGATTGTTTAATTTTTTGAATTTCAATTTTTGGGCAAGTTGTTCAAGGGTGATGGTGTTTTCTTCGTAACGGTCAAGCAAGTATGCTACTCCATCGTCAGCAATGGGTCCAATAATAATGTCATAGTTATGGTGAAAATTCAAGATTCGACTGCGATTCTTGTAAATAAACTGTGCCCATTCGACCGATGCTGTCTCAAAATGTAGAATGTTTAGCGTCTTGTTCGTTAGGGACTTCTCGTCAAACTCGTAACGTTGAACGATGGCGTTTCCTCCACTGATGAGAACTCGCTTCCGTGCCAAATCTTCCGCTTGTTCCTTTATGTCCGTTAAATAGAATCCTTGACCGAAATCTTTGTGTCGGCGTGATTTTAAGAGGTCTATCTCCTGGAAATCCGTATTAGTGCCATGGTAGAGAATCATGCGAGTGTCCCTCCATTTCTTTTGCAATATGCAATAAGGTCATCCACTGTGTCATCGATGGATTGCAAGTGCAGTGTCGTGTAATGGTCAATCAGGAAACTGATGCCGTGATATGCGTCAAGATATTGGAATGCGAGAGGCACTGCCATCTTGCTTCTTTTAGCAAATGCTCGGATACAAGAATTGATGAATGGTATTTCAAATTTCTCTGGCATGTTACTTCCACGTTGGTGTCCGATACAAAACTACGGATATTTTTCTGTTTCTGTTACCTTCCCTCCTAAAAACATCACCCGCCGTAAGCACGCAAAGGCTTACGGCGGATGACCTATTATTAGGAGAAAATAAAATTTGCTGAAACTATTTAGGTGTTAATTCTTATCCTTAGTAAATTTGATTTTCATTGTGTTCGAAGGCATCGAAAAGAAGTTGGTAAGAGTGAGAAAACTCTTTCTCGATTTTTTGCCATGGGATAAGGAATAGATTTTTGTTATCTTTCCCAAAGAATTTTTCTAACTCGTTGCGCTTGTCTGTTGCTAAATCTGAAAGGTTTTCGCTCGTTGGAATAATGCCGATGTAGTAAGTTGTTCTATTCTTAATTTCCTCGAAAAAGTTAGTTACAACTTTATTGCTCCCTATTTTTCGTTTTCTATCGGCAAATTCGTCTTGTTTGACCCCATCCTTGTTTAGCAAAGTCTTCCAATACAATTGTGTGAAAAGACCATATTTAGGTTTGTTTGATACCTTGTTTTTATAGTTATCAAACTTTTCAAGTTCTGTTTTTATAGACCATTTATTATCGCCTTTGCAAACTTTCGCCTCGATGAAGAAAACGTTTTGGGAATCTGTGATGACAGCATCGGGAGTTCCAAACTCTGATAACGAATGCTCCATATAGACTTTGTAGTCGTTTTGGAGGGAGAGGTTTGGATTTGCCAATTGGAGGAATCGTTCCATTTCTGCCTTGTCGTTGGCGATGGAGTAGAACAAGGCGTTCATAACGCCTCGTTCTGAATATCCAATCAATCGGTTCTTCTTGAAACACATATTACTCCTTAGTTCAACGTGATGGTGAGACCGGGGTCGGTGCAAGCGGCATCGGTGGTGAAGGAGGAACCAGTCAATGCTGTCCAAGAGCTCTTGTGCGTTGAGTCGCAAACGGAACGTACCCAGACGTAGTAGGTGGTGCTTGCCGAGAGACCTGTCAACGCTTTCGTCTTGCTCGTTGATGTCGCGGTAGCGGAGGTGCCTGCCTCGGGAGCTGTGGAAGAAGTCGAGTAGTAGATCTCGTAGTTGTTGGTGTTAGCGGCATCGGTGATGGTGAGCGTGGTGCCGGAAGAAGTCGTGCTGCTTGCCGCCATGGCAGAAGGGGCGGAAGGGGTGGCGCATCCGAAAGTAGCCGTCACAGTGGCATTAGCCGTACCCATGGTGAGAGTGGTAGGGTTGGTTGATGTTGACGAAAGGTTGGAGCCTGTTCCTGACACCGCCCAGCTAACGAAACTATAACCACTTTTAGGAGTTGCGGTGACGGTGGTCGTGCTGCCTTCGCAGACAGTTGTGGATGCGGCGGTAGCTGTTCCGTAGGAAGCGTTGTTTGTCGCGGCATTGACAGTGTGGGAGGTGCAGAGGGTGGTGAAGGTGGAACCGGTCAGGGCAACCCAGTCGCTCTTGTGTGTCGCGTCGCAAACGGAACGTACCCAGACGTAGTAGGTGGTGCTTGCCGAGAGACCGGTCAAGGCTTTTGTTTTGCTCGTAGATGTCGCGGTAGCGGAGGTGCCTGCCTCGGGAGCAGTGGAAGAAGTCGAGTAGTAGATGTCGTAACTTGCCGCGTTCGCGGCATCGGTGATGGTGAGGGTGGTACCGGAAGAAGTCGTGCTGCTTGCAGTCACTGCAGTAGGAGCAGCAGGGGTGGAGCAAGAAGCGGAAGGTGTTTTAGAAATAAATGCGACTTCATATAATTTAGCATTATTGTCAGATGTGGCTTGTACCAAAATATAATACTCTTTGGTTGGATCCAATGTGACTTTTGATGAATCAGCAGAATTTTTGACATTACGTCCTTGTATCACTGTTGCAGTTGCTGCACCATCTTCATCCAATTCTGTTGCCTTGACATAGATGTAACGAGAGGAACTGTTTCCATAACCAAGGATTGCGACCTCTTGACAGTTCTTCACTCTGTAGGCGACAGTTTGGCTTGTATTCTGTATGTTGACATTTTTTGCATTGCCGCCGCTATTGTAACTTGTTCTTCCTTTAAAGTGATATTTGGAACTCCAATCCGCAGATGATGCGCTATTTTTATCTGCCGTTGTCCAATTTATATTTGCCGTATTGTAGGAAAGATAGGCTCCAGAGCAAATAAGAGTATCTGCATCTGCAGAATTTGCTTTTAGCAAAAAAAATCCTGTAGAACATCCTGTATTGGATGTATTACCACCAATGGTCGCTATATCTTTAAAAGTAGAACAATCAAGTGTTCCTGAAGGAATGCTTGCAAGTGCTCCCCATGCCGTGACGGAGCAGAGGAGGGTAGTTAATAAGGTCAATAAGATTTTTCTCATAATGATAGGTGTTTGATTGTTGTTTGCTTGTTATGGTGTAGGTCGCAAGGTGCGACAAGTGAAAAAAGGGAATACGGGCGCAAGATGCCACACGAAGGGGCATGAAGCGTCGGGACGCTGCCAAGGGGCAGCATCAGCGTGAAATCAGACTAAGCGGTCTGAAACGGTATGTGACAGGAAGTGGCGGTCAGGCAACAAGCCGCCGCAAATGCCGAGACAGTCGGCTGCCGCGCGACGAAGGCGCATGCGTGAGGTGATGGTGTTCATGGCTTTTTTCTCTTAATGATGTGTGTGTATAGTTCACGAGCCACGCCTGACCGTCACGACGGTCAAGCATGGCTCGTGAATGTGTGGTTGTCCGCATGTCGCCTTGCGACAAGGTGGACGAATGAATGTCTAAATGGACGCTATAAGAGGTTGAGAGGGTGCGAATTACCCCCCCCCGTTGGTAGCGCAACTGATTGAAAATCAGTTGTTTGTTGGCTTATTTTGAGGTCTTTGCTCAAGTGATAGCGTTGATATTCAACGGCAAATTTAGAAATTTAATTGACAGTTTCCCAACGTTCCACCCCATTTTCTTACCTCCCAGAATGTTAAAAAAGAAGTTTGATTCTTTATAACAAATCTCAAGGCGTTGCATTTTCTTTTGTCCACTCCAAGTCATGAACCATAATGTGGAATAAGTAGGTGTTTTTACTCAATAAAAAATGGAATAAATTGTCTTTTTAATGCTGTTAAAAATGGAATAAGTAGATAAAAATATGATTAAAAAAACGGAATAAGTGGATAAATTCTTTGTTGAATTAGTAATTATGATGTATTTTTGTGGTGATTTATAACGATTTGTATATGCTTGAACGTAAATTCACTTCATTCTTGACAAGCTTCCTTAGGGAAGAGCCCAACAAGATTCTGCTCGTTAACGGTGCGCGGCAGATAGGCAAGTCTTATCTTATCCGGTATGTGGGAAAGAAACTGTTCTCACACTTTGTGGAAATCAATCTAAAAGAGGACATAGAAGGTGACCGAGTGTTTGCTGATGTTCGCACCCCCGACGACTTGTATATGCGGTTGAGCAATTTTTATTCTGAAACTTTAGGTGACAAGAGCGACACGTTGATATTCTTGGATGAGATACAAAATTACCCTCATTTGATGACGATGTTGAAGTTTCTAAATCAAGAGTCGCGCTACCGCTTTATAGCAAGCGGATCGCAGTTAGGTGTCGCCTTGTCAGAAACTCCTTCTGTGCCGCTTGGTAGTGTGACTATTGCACAAATGTATCCTCTTGATTTTGAGGAATTTCTTTGGGCTACAGGTGTCGGAAAAGAGTGGATAGAAAACATACGCCAATGCTATCTTGACAAAAGGAGCCTGGACAATAGTACGCATAACATTCTGCTGAAGCGTTTTCAATATTACTTGCTTGTTGGGGGCCTGCCAGAAGCGGTAAATAATTATTTGGTAGACAGGAATATGGTTCGAGTCAGACAGACGCATAGAGACATACATGACCTCTATCGTATAGATGCGTCACAATATGATAAAGAGCATAAGTTGATCATTCGCAAGATATATGATCTTATTCCCAGCAATTTGGAGAACAAGAAGAAGCGTATGGTTTATAAGAATATTGAGGGAAAGACAGGAAAGACGTTTTCGGATTATGCGGATGAATTTGAATATCTGACAAACTCAGGTGTTGCCCTGGAAGTGTCGGCTATCAGTAATCCTCGCTTCCCTCTTGCGGAGTCGGATCAAAAAAAATTAGTGAAACTATATCTAAATGACGTTGGATTGCTGACCCATCTTCTTTATGATTTGAATGTTAATGCTGTTTTGCAAGACATCAAGAGCATCAATCTCGGTACCGTATATGAGTCCGTTGTCGCACAGGAACTTGCGGCACACGGTTTCAAATTACATTATTACGACAACAAGAAAAAGGGTGAGGTGGACTTCTTGATTGATGATTATGCTGGATTGACGGTGCTTCCTTTGGAAGTAAAATCAGGAAAGGACTATACAGAGCATAGCGCTCTTACGAAATTCATAGAAAACCCTGAGTATGGTATAAGCCAAGCTATTGTTTTCTCCAATGAACGAGAAATATTCACGAAAAAGGGAGTGACCTATCTGCCTATTTATTATTGTATGTTCATTCAAAACGAGCATTTCAATGGGTCTATTATTCTTCCTGAACTGGAACCTGTCTGATGTTTATATTGATGTTCGAGAGGTAAAAAAAAGCATTTGCGAGAGACTCGTAAGTGCTTTTTTTTTAGTTTGAACGCGTTTGGTTACGCCTCCTTGAACAGTTCCTTGATGCCGCCAATGGAGCCGAGCACGTTGGTAGCCTCGTAAGGGAGGTAAACTGTCTTGGTTTGGTTGCCCTTGGCGATGCTGTCAAGCGTGGCGATGTACTTCTGCGCGAGGAGGTAGTTGGCAGGGTTGGTTGATTTGCCCACCGCCTCGGTAATCTTCTGAATGGCTATGGCCTCGGCTTCAGCCACGCGTATGCGCGCTTCCGCTTCTCCCTCGGCACGAAGAATCTTCTGTTGCTTGTCCGCCTCCGCCTTGTTGATGATGGCGGTCTTCTCACCCTCCGATTGAAGGATGGCGGCTTGCTTCTCTCCCTCGTTGGTGAGGATGGTGGCGCGCTTGTTACGCTCCGCTTGCATTTGCTTCTCCATGGCTTGCAATACGCTGTCTGGAGGGGTGATGTCCTGCAACTCGACGCGGTTCACTTTCACGCCCCACTTGTTGGTGGCGTCATCAAGTACTGAACGTAATTTGGTGTTGATGGTGTCACGGCTGGTGAGTGTCTCGTCAAGTTCGAGTTCGCCAATGACGTTACGAAGTGTCGTCTGGGTCAACTTCTCGATGGCGTTGGGCAGGTTGTTGATTTCATAGACCGACTTGAACGGATCGACGATTTGAAAGTAGAGCAGGGCGTTGATTTGCGTCTGCACGTTGTCCTTCGTGATCACGTTTTGCTTGTCGAAGTCATAGACTTGCTCACGCAGGTCGATGGCGGAGGTATAGACATATCGCCCGCGCACCATTGAAACGGTGGTTTTGGCACGGTCAACGAACGGAACGATGATGTTGATGCCCGGTTTCAGCGTGGCGTAATACTTACCGAGACGTTCGATGATGCGGGTCTCGGACTGAGGGATGATGACGATTGCCGACTTGGCGAAAATGAGCACAAGCGCAATCAAGGCGATGAAAATGATGGTTGCTGGATCCATGTGTTTTTTAGTATTAGTTGTTAGTGATTTTTTTCTTTGGTTTACCCTTACGGGATGTCGTTTCTTTTCTTAATCCGCTTCGACGGTGAGGATGATGCTCTCGCGGTGTGTGACCTTCACGCGGCTTCCTTGCTCGATGGGGTTGCCGTCAGCCGCCTGACACTTCCAGTCGTCGCCGTCAATGGCGACACGACCGTAGCCATTGGCAGGGATGCTCTGGCTGACGGTTCCCGTCTTGCCTATGAGGTCGTCAGCGTTCGACTTGCGTTCGTCCTTGCCCTTGAGGTCAAGGTGACGCACCACGATAGGGCGTACCAGGAAGACGAAGAGCAACGACACCGCCGCGAACACGGTCAGTTGGACATAGACATTCGAGACGAATGCGGAAACCAAGGCGGCGGCAAATGCCCCGATAGAGAAACAAATGACGTAGAAGCCGGCTGAAACCAATTCCAAGATGAGTAGTACGATGGCTACGATGAGCCATATTTGCCAGATAGTCAGCATAGTCAACATGGTCTTATTTTCATTTAACTCTTAATACTTAACTCATCAAAGCAGGTTGGCTGCCAATTCACTCAGGTAACTGCGCTCGCCCTTGACGAGGTTGACGTGGGCAAAGAGGTCCTGACCCTTCATGCGGTCAATCATATAGACAAGTCCGTTGCTCTGCATGTCGAGGTAAGGGGAGTCAATCTGCTGTATGTCACCCGTGAAGACGAGTTTCGTGTTCTCGCCGGCGCGGGTGATGATGGTCTTGATTTCATGCGGCGTGAGGTTTTGCGCCTCGTCGATGATGAAGAACGTGTCCGATAGCGAGCGTCCGCGAATGTAGGCGAGGGCTTCGATGATGAGACGTTTCTCCCGTTGCAGTTCGTCAATCTTGTTGATGAGCGGTCCTTGATAGTTCAAGGCACTCTTGATGACGTTCAGGTTGTCGAAGAGCGGCTGCATGTAAGGGGCCATCTTCTCGTTGGCATCGCCAGGCAAGAAGCCGAGGTCCTTGCCTCCCAAGGCGACGATAGGGCGGGCGAGGAGTATCTGGTTGTAAACCTCGTTCTTGGCAAGCGCGGCGGCAAGGGCGAGCAGGGTCTTGCCCGTTCCCGCCTTTCCCGTCAGGGCTATCAGCTTGATGTTGTCGTCCAGAAGGGCGTTCATGGCGAAGGTCTGCTCGGCATTGCGTGGCTCGATGCCAAAGGAACGTGACTTCTCCACGCGTGTCACCTTGTCTTCGAAAGGGTTGTAGCGGCACATTACGCTTGCCCTTGATGACTGCAGCAGGAAGCACTCGTTGGGAGCGATGTCCGCCTTCAATTGCAAGTCCTCAAGATTTACGCCGCCGTTGTCGGCATAGAGACGGTCAATGACATCAGGGTTGGGAGCGTCGAACGTGCGGTAAGCCTGTTCGAAGATGTCCATGTTGGTGACCTTGTCGGTGGTGTAGTCTTCGGTCAACACGCCTACCGACTTGGCTTTCATGCGCAGGTTGATGTCCTTTGTGACAAGGATGGTCTTAGCCTTGCTCTTCTTCGTGAGGTTGAGGGCTACGGCGAGGATGCGGTGGTCGGGCGTGCGCTCGGAAAACGCCTTTTGCAACTCCTCGGGATAGGACTCCTCAGTCACGATGTAGAGCCGTCCGCGGTCCTTGCCGAGCGACGCGCCTTTCTTGAACAGGTCGCTATCGGCAATGCCGTCAATCTCACGTGCGAACTCGCGGGCGTTGAAGTTGATGTCTTCATTGCCTTTTTTGAACTTGTCCAACTCCTCCAGCACGACAATGGGAATGTAGATGTCGTTCTCTTGAAAATTGTGAATGGACTTGCCGTCATGCAAGATGACGTTGGTGTCTAAGACGAAATTCTTTTTAGCCATAGCGGTCAAGATTTAAGGTTCTTTTGACATACGTTATGACAAAGATAACAAGAAAAAAACGGAAAAAGAAACGACCCAACCCAAAAATATCGTGCGGGACGATATGAAAAACAAAAACTCCTCTGCCATGTCATCTGGCAGAGGAGTAAAAGAAAGAAAATGAAGAGGAGTGAATTGTTAAGGTTGCAACGTCACGCCAAACACGAAATACGCCTTTTGTGACGAAGGGTTAGCCGTGGCTTGCGCGAAGACAGGAACACTGAAAGTGTCCGTGACACGAATGTCCTTGCTCGCCCTTAGCGACACGTTCGTTACTTCAAAGCCTGACGTGCCGTAGAAGTCGGTGGCGTAAGGGACTGCTCCTGCCGTGGCTGTCCAGTTGACCGAAGCGAGGCTGAAAGGAACGCTCAACTCGAAGTAACTGCTGTAGGCACGTTTGTCATCCTTGTTATGACCGTCGTTGCCGGCAAAGTTCGTGAACCAATCCAAAGCGAAAATGTTGAAGTCATATCCGATGTTCGCCTCGAAGACGTGGTTGGTGGAGTGGGCTTCGTACTTGAAATATCGATTGCGAGGGTCGAGACCCGTGTCGAACCAGTAGTCGGTGACGCCCAAGTGGAATCCGCCTATTGAGTAGGCAAGGGTCAGGTCCAACTCTCTCGTGTCAGCGGGGTCAGTAATGCCCACGCTACCCCAAGCGGACAGAGATAGCCCCTTATAGCCAACTCCGAGGGTGGGTTGCAGGGCGGCCTTGCCTAAGTCCTGACCGCGCCAGATGTATTGGCTCACGAGGTCTGCGCCAAGGGTGGTTTCAAGCTTGCTTCCTTCTTGTGCCCCCACGGTCGCCGAAAGGAAGAGGAGGGCTGTACTGATATAAATTTTGATTGTTTTCATGATTATTTCAATTTTTTTAAGAGTTAAAATGGTTTAGTTGTAACAGTTTTCTCCGTGTTCGTAGATGTCAAGCCCTTCTTCCTCAACACGCTTGCTGACACGCAGTCCGCGCAGTTTCTTGATGCCGAAGAAGAGTGCCACGCCGCAAGCCGCCGCCCAAAGGTCAATGACGAGGATGCCGAAACACTCCGCCCCGAAGAATCCCCAGCCGTGTCCGTAGAGGGCTCCGCTGGTGGTGGAGAGCAAGCCCGTCATCAGGGTGCCGAGAATGCCGCACACACCGTGAACGGAAGACGCACCTACAGGGTCGTCGATATGCAATTTTCGGTCAATGAACTCGATGGCGAAAACAAGCGTTGTTCCGCATACGAGGCCGATGATAACGGCTCCGAGGAGAGAAACGAGGTCACATCCTGCAGTGATGCCGACCAAACCTGCCAACACGCCGTTCAGGGTCAGGGAGAGCGATGGCTTGCCATACTTCAACCACGTGACGAACATTGTTGCCACGCCACCGGCGGCAGCCGCCAAGTTGGTGGTCAGGAACACGTGTGAAATGGCGATTCGGTTTACTTCGCCGCTTGCCGCCAACTGACTTCCGGGGTTGAATCCGAACCAGCCCAACCAAAGGATGAACACGCCCAAGGCGGCAAGTACCAAGTTGTGACCAGGGATGGCGCGGCTCTTGCCATCACGTCCGTATTTGCCCAAACGAGGTCCGAGCGCGATGGCACCAATCAAGGCCAACACACCGCCCACGCTGTGAACAATGGCGGAACCCGCGAAGTCATGAAACACGTCACCGAATGTCGTCATCATGAAACTGTCAGCGGCATCGTTGCACAACCAGCCGCCACCCCATGTCCAGTGACCCTCAATAGGGTAGATGAGCAGCGAAATAACGGCACTGTAAATCAGGTACATGGAAAACTTTGTCCGTTCCGCCATGGCACCGCTCACGATGGTAGCCGACGTGGCGCAGAAAACGGTTTCAAAAATCAAGAATCCCTCGACGGGAATGTCACCCTTGTAGAAAGAAAGGTCGCCCCAGTTTGGAATTCCGATGAATCCCTCTCCGTCGCCTCCGAACATCAAGCCAAAGCCGATGAAGTAGAACAGGAGGGAACCGAACATGAAGTCCACAAAGTTTTTCATCAAGATGTTGGCGGTGTTCTTGCCCCTTGTGAATCCCGCTTCGCACAGGGCAAATCCTGGCTGCATCCAAAACACCAACATGGCAGCCAGCAATACCCACACCGTATCAAGTGATAGTCCAAAATCGTTCATAATTGTAATGGTTTAGTTGCTTTTTCTGAATTTGTTACTTCTTGTCACGCAAGACTGTGTCGCCGTTCTCACCAGTTCGTATGCTCCATGTGTCAATCATGTCGCTCACGAAGATGCGACCGTCGCCAATCTCGCCAGTGTGTGCCACCTTCAAGATGACATTGACCGTTGGCTCGACGAATTGGTCACGACACACGATGCTGATTGCCACTCGTTCAATCACGTCCGTCGAATACTGAACGCCACGGTAGATGCGCTCTTCACGACTTTGTCCGATGCCGTGCACGTTGTGGTATTCGAACCAGTCAATATCCGACTGTAGCAAGGCTTCTTTTACATCCTCGAACTTGGTCTTTCGGATGATTGCTTCAATTTTTTTCATGATTTCTTTTTAATAAGTTACTTTTTGAAAGCTTTCGGGTGCAAAGTTCAATCAAAAAGAAATGCAAACAAATAAAATAATATCAAAATAATAGTAATATTTTATACTTACTATCAAAATGATATTATTTGAAATGTTTTGGTTTCTTTTTGTGACGTTATGGATTAAAAAAACGTCATTCCAAAGCAAAACGTAACGGCGTTTTTTTCAATTGTTGAAAAAAACTATTTTTGTTCTGCCATGAGACAAATAATAACACTTCTATTTTTCCTATTACTGATTCCTGATTCCATTGCGGAAGTCAAAGTGGACAAGAATGTATTTTACGCCGAAAACGGCGGACAGAAACTCTGCCTTGACATATATCGTGATGACAAGGCAAAGAGCGAGGGCAGATGCTTGATTTTCGTGTTCGGAGGCGGATTCATTAATGGAAGCAAGGACGAACCGCAGAACAGGGATTTCTGCTCGAAGATGGCGGAACGGGGCATGACCGTGGCAGCCATTGACTATCGACTCGGCATGAAAGGAGCGGGCAAGGTCGGTGTGTTGGACACAAAGCCTATCGACTTTGCCATACAAATGGCCGTTGAAGACTTGTTTTCCGCAACGAAGTTCCTTGTTGATAACAAGAGCGAATATGGAATTGACGATAATAAGATCTTCATCTGTGGCTCGAGTGCAGGAGCCATAACGGTGCTGCAAGCCGATTACGAGCGAGCCAATAAAAAGGAGTTAGCCCAGAAGTATTTGCCGGAGGATTTCTGTTATGCTGGCGTGATTTCCTTCGCGGGAGCGATATTCAGCCACGAAGGAACGCCAGACTACAAGTCTGCGCCCGCACCGACATTCTTCTTCCACGGAACAGAAGACAAGCTTGTGGCTTACAATAAGATAAGATTCTTCAACAAAGGGTTGTTCGGCACTAAATCTCTTGTCAAGAGGTTTGAAAAGATGGGGTTCACCTACAGAGTGTTCCGCTACGTGGGCTACGGACACGAAATCGCATCATCGCCCATGGAGAGGAACGTTGCCGATGTCACCACGTTCATCATGAATCCCGGCGCGATAAAGAGCGTGGACTGCACCATCAATGACACGACGATTCCGCACTCAAAAATAGGTGGTGCAAGTCCCGATAGTTATTATAAGAAGTAAGCGTTACCATCACTTTTCTTGACCCGCAATGCGGTTGCCACTGCCTCGTAACCTATTGGGGGAGGCTGTGGTCGGTATTTTATTGAAACGCTGTCGGTTTCTGAGCGTTTTTCGTCCTTTTGAAAACAGAAGTTGTATCTTTGAATAAATTTTATGCGTGCTATGGAAGATACGAAGAAGGAAAGACAAGAGGTGTTGCGTCTCTATCGTGACATCTTGACCGCGGCGGAAGGACAACTGAGCAAGAGTGACATCAAGGACGTTCATGAACTGCTGAAAGGAAGTGCGGACCGGCAGGAAGGACGTGAGAACGAAATCAATCCCGTGTTGCGCGACCTGAACACGGTCTATCTGACCGTGAAAGAGATTGGCATGGGACGCGCCACGATTATCAGCGTCATGGCGTTCGACGCTTTCAGGGCTGGTATCATCACGCAAGATGAAATCGCAAAGAGGTGGGGGGCTGACGTGGCTAAAATAGTGCAGGGTCTGACGCGCGCCAGTGAATTGTATAAAAAAGGAGCGGCGGTCGAAACGGAGAATTTCCGTAAACTGCTGCTCAGCATGGCGGAAGACGTGCGTGTCATCTTCATTCTCATAGCCGAACGTGTCTATCTGATGCGCAACTTGGAACGTTTCGACGAGGACCGACGGCAGAAGATAGCGCGCGAGGCGTCGTACCTCTACGCCCCCATGGCGCACCGCATGGGTTTGTACAAATTGAAGACGGAACTGGAGGATCTTTCGCTCAAGTGGCTCTCGCCCGACATCTATGAGGATATCGTGCGTCGCTTGAAAGAGACACAAGTGGCACGTGAGAAGTATATAGCGGACTTCATCAATCCTTTGAAAAAACGCTTGCAAGACGAGGGCTTCGACTTCACAATAAAGGGGCGCACCAAGAGCATCTACTCCATCTGGAACAAGATAAAGAAGAAGGGAACGCCCTTTGAGAACATCTACGACATCTTTGCCATACGGGTCATCCTGAACAGCAAGCCCGAGAAGGAAAAGGCGGATTGCTGGCAGGTCTATTCCATCGTGACGGAAAAGTATCAACCCAATCCGCAACGATTGCGTGATTGGCTCTCCATACCCAAAAGCAATGGCTACGAGAGTCTGCATACGACGGTGATGGGTCCGGAAGGAAAATGGGTGGAGGTGCAGATCCGAACGCGTCGCATGGACGAGATTGCCGAGAAGGGTCTTGCCGCCCATTGGAAATACAAAGGTATCAAGGGCGAAGAGGGTATGGACGCATGGCTCAAAAACTTGCGCGAGATACTCGAGAATCCGGAGAAGAACGCAGCCGACTTCGTGGACGACTTCAAGTTGGATCTCTACGACGACGATGTGTTCGTCTTCACGCCCGACGGAGAATTGAAGAAACTGAAGCAAGGGAGTACCGTACTTGACTTCGCCTTCAATATCCACTCCAACATAGGTGCCCGATGCGTCGGTGCCAAGGTGAATGGCAAGGCGGTGCCGATACGTCACGTGTTGAGCAACGGCGACCAGGTGGAGGTGCTGACCTCGCCTAACCAACAGCCTAAGCAAGACTGGTTGGACATCGTGCGCACGTCAAAGGCGAAGACGAAAATAAAGCAAGCGTTGCGCGAGGTGGAACTGAAGCGTGCGGAAGAAGGACGTGAGATTCTGGAACGCAAACTGAAGAACTGGAAGGAGGAGTGGTCGGACTCGTCGGTAGCGGAAGCCATCAAGCACTACGGACTGAAAAGCGTTTTCGACTTCTATCAAGCCATTGCCAACGAGAAGATTGACCTGCAACAGGTGCGTGAGTTTATAGCGCGTGTCGAGAAGCCGCAAGCGGCAGTCGCCACCGAGGGTACGTCGGCCTTTAGCGTGAGCGGTGAGGACTTCACTCGCAAGGAACTGGAGAAGAGCGGTGATGACGCTTTGGTCATTGACGAGAGCCTGAGCGGAATAGAGTACAAACTGTCGAAGTGTTGTCACCCTATCTATGGTGACAAGATTTTTGGTTTCGTCTCCTCGTCAGGCGGTGTCAAGATTCATCGCATGGACTGTCCCAACGCTCCGCAACTTATCTCGAAATATGGTTATCGCATCGTGAAGGCTCGCTGGGCGGGTAAGGCAGGGTCGCAGTACCCAATTGCGCTCCGCATCACGGGCAAGGATGACATCGCTATCGTGACCAATATCACTTCGATGCTGAGCAAGGAGTCAGGTGTCACATTGCGCAGTTTCTCGGTTGATAGTCAGGACGGTGTCTTCCATGGTCACGTCACGGTATTGGTCAACGACTTGAACCAATACGAGAATTTGCGACGCAAAATAGCGTCGGTGAAGGGCGTGATGAGCGTGGACAGGAATTAGACGAAGGAGGTGTTCAGGCTTTCTTCTGCTCCTTGGCCCAACTGTCTTTCAATGCCACGGTGCGATTGAAAACGAGGTGATTTTCGGTCGTGTCAGGATCGACATTGAAGTAGCCGATGCGTTGGAACTGGAAGTGTTGCAGCGGTTGACTGTTCTTCAACCAAGGTTCGACTTTGGCGTTCGTGATGACCGTCAGTGAGTCCGGATTCAACATGTCATGGAAGTCACGTTCCTTCTCTTCCTGCAGGTTCTCGACATTGAACAGGCGGTCGTAGAGGCGAACTTCGGCATCAACGGCATCAGCCACGTTGACCCAATGGATGGTGCCCTTGACCTTACGGTTGCTGCCCGGCATTCCGCTACGGCTCTCGGGGTCATATTCGGCATAGACCTCAATGACATTGCCCGCTTCATCCTTTTTGCAACCCGTGCATTTGATGATATAGGCGTTCTTCAGGCGCACTTCGCCTTCAGGTTTGAGGCGGAAGAACTTCTTAGGTGCGTCTTCCATAAAGTCGTCTCGTTCGATGTAGAGTTCACGGCTGAAGGTGATGTCATGCTCGCCGTCTTCAGGTTTCTCTGGGTTGTTTTGCGCCGTGAGTGTTTCGGTCTTTCCTTCAGGATAGTTGGTCAGAATCAGTTTGATGGGGTTCAACACGGCACTGGCACGCATGGCGTTGGTGTTCAAGTCCTCACGAATGGCGTGCTCCAACAGGGAGATGTCAATCAGTCCGTCGTACTTGGTGTAGCCAATGGTGTCAATGAACTTGTGGATGCTCTCAGGCGTGTAGCCACGGCGACGCAAGCCGCAAATGGTAGGCATGCGAGGGTCGTCCCATCCGCGAACGATGCCTTCCTTGACGAGTTGCAGCATCTTGCGCTTGCTCATCACGGTGTAGGTGATGTTCAGTCGGTTGAACTCGATTTGTCGCGGGCGATATTCTGGAGTGGCGAACTGGTCGATGAACCAGTTGTAGAGAGGTCGGTGCACTTCAAACTCAAGGGTGCAGAGGGAGTGGGTCACGCCTTCGAAGTAGTCGCTCTGTCCGTGGGCGAAGTCATACATGGGATAGACTTTCCACTTGGTACCCGTGCGGTGGTGCGGGTGGCTGGTGATGATGCGATAGATGATGGGGTCACGGAAGTGCATGTTGGGCGCCGCCATGTCAATCTTGGCGCGAAGCACCATTTTGCCCTCTTCAATCTCGCCGCGGTTCATGGCTTCAAACAGGCGCAGGTTCTCCTCGACAGGACGATCACGGAAGGGTGAAGCCGTTCCAGGCGTTGTCGGAGTGCCTTTCTGCGCGGCAATCTCTTCAGCCGATTGTTCGTCAACGTAGGCTTTGCCTTCCTTGATGAAGCGAATGGCAAGGTCATAGAGTTTGTCGAAGTAGTCGCTTGCGTAGTAAACGTTCGACCATTTGTAGCCCAGCCATTGGATGTCTTCCTTGATGGAGTCGACGTATTCCACGTCTTCCTTGACGGGGTTGGTGTCGTCGAAACGCAGGTTGCACGTGCCACCATAGCGTTGCGCCACGCCGAAGTCGAGGCAAATGGCTTTGGCGTGCCCGATGTGCAGGTAGCCGTTGGGCTCGGGAGGGAAGCGTGTCTGGATGCGTCCTCCGTTTTTGCCTTCTTTCAAGTCTTCTTCAACAAACTGCTCGATGAAGTTCAATGACTTCTTGCTTTCTTCTTCAACTGGTGCAACTTCCATGGTTCGTAATGGTCGGTTTCTAATTAGTCTTTGGGGGTGATGCCGCGGCTGGAGTTCTTGACAAAGTCGATGATGTAGTCACGTTCGGCGGTTGCCGTGACGGTCTCCAACGCTTTCTGAACGCCCTGTGAGACGTTGAGCCCGTCGGCATAGATGCAGCGGTAGGTTTGGTCAAGGGTGGAGATGACGTCGGCGGAGAAACCGCGGCGACGAAGTCCCACAAGGTTAAGGCCAATGACGCGGGCAGGCTCGCGACCTACCATGACGTAAGGAGGAATGTCCTTGGTCAATCGGCTGCCACCTTGAATCATGGCTTGTGTGCCAATGTGAGTGAACTGGTGGGCGAGCGTTCCGCCACCCACTGTGACATAGTCCTCGATAATCACCTCGCCCGCAATTTGGCAAGCGTTGGACATGATAATATGGTTGCCCAAGCGACAGTCGTGGGCAATGTGGCAATACGCCATGATCAGGCAGTTGTCACCCACCACGGTGGTGTTCTTGGACGCTGTGCCGCGGTTGACGGTGACGTATTCGCGAATTGTGGTGTTGTCGCCAATGACGGCTGTCGTCTCCTCGCCTCGGAATTTCAGGTCTTGAGGTATGTTGCTGATGACGGCTCCCGTGCATATCAAACAGTTCTTGCCAATGCGCGCTCCGTTGAGAATCACGGCTCCCGACATGATGGTGGTGCCATCGCCAATCACGACGTCGTCATCAATGAAGACGAACGGACCGATCTTGACATCTTTTCCTATTTGCGCTTTGGGGCTAACCTTGCTCAATTCGTATTCCATAGAAAATAAGTGAGATTTTTTTACTTGTTCTTGACTAAAATGGCTTGCAAGTCGGCTTCCGTCACAATGGTGTCGCCCACGAAGGCGGTGCATTGCATGTGCACGATGCCGCGGCGGATGGGTTCCAAAAGGTGGAGCGAGAATATCAGGGTGTCGCCGGGCACGACTTTGTTTTTGAATTTGACCTCTTGCATGCGCGTGAAGTAGGTGGAGTAGCGTTCAGGTTCGTCAACGTTGCTCAATGCGAGGATGCCTCCCGTCTGCGCCATGGCCTCTATGATGAGCACACCAGGCATGACGGGTTCCTGAGGAAAGTGGCCCACGAAGAAGGACTCGTTGGCAGTGACATTTTTGATGCCCACAACGTGTGTCTTGCTGAGTTCGATGATTTTGTCAACGAGTTGCATGGGCCAGCGATGGGGGAGAAGTGCTTTGATGCCGTTGTTGTCGAAGAGGGGTTTCTTGTTCGGGTCGTAAGCGGGCGGAAAAACCGTCTGATGACGATATTCGCGCCGGAACTTCTTAGCGAAGGTGGTATTGAACGTGTGACCAGGGTGAGAGGCGATGACACGGCCGATGATAGGCATGCCGATGAGCGCAAGGTCTCCAATCAGGTCAAGAAGCTTGTGACGCGCCGGTTCGTTGTTGAAACGCAGGTTTTCGTTCAGATACCCTAATTTCTTCACGTCAATGTTAGGTGCCTTGGTGATTTTTGCAAGTCGTTCGAAGTCTTCGGGCGACATTTCTTGGTCGTAGATGACAATGGCGTTGTCAAGGTCGCCGCCTTTGATGTAACCCGCCTTCAGGAGCGGTTCTATCTCACGCACGAAGACGAACGTGCGGCAGGAAGCGATCTCCTTGGCATAGTCGTCCACGTTCTCAAGCATGGCGTATTGATTGTTGAGCACGGGTGAGTTGAAGTCCACGCCTACCGAAAGGCTGAAGTGCGTGTCAGGGAGCAGGGTGATGCTGCTGCCTGTTTGTTCGTCGCTGAACTTGATGGGGTGTGTCACACAGAAGTATTTCTTCTCGGCGTCTTGCTCCTCAATGCCCACTTCGTCAATCTTTTTTACATATTCAATGGCGGAGCCGTCCAAAATGGGCAGCTCGGGAGCGTTGACCTGCAACAAGGCGTTGTCAATGCCACACGCATAGAGGGCGCTCATGCAGTGCTCAATGGTGGAAACGGATGCTTCGCCTTTCTTGATGACCGTTCCGCGCATGGTGCCGCATACGTATTCCGCCAGGGCAGGAATGGTGGGCTGACCCTCCAAGTCCATGCGTTGAAACACGATTCCGTGTCCCACGGGAGCGGGATTGACGACCAGGGTGATGTCAAGACCCGTATGCAAACCTTTGCCAGAAAAGGTGAACGATGATTTCAGCGTGCGTTGTTGCATGTGTGAATATATTTAGTTGTTCAGTTTGTTTTTCAGTTCTTCAATTTCTTTCTGCATGCGATTGATTTGTTGGTAGAGCTCAGGCAATTGATGCTCCACGGCAACCATGCGTCGGAACTTGATGGCGTCCATGGCAGGCGAGCCAATCAGTGTTTGCCCTTCCTTGCGAACGTTGCCGGCGCATCCCGCTTGCGCACCAAAGATGGTTCGGTCGGCGATGGTGCTGTGACCCACGATGCCCACCTGACCCGCCAAAATGCAATTCCTGCCTATCTTGGCACTGCCTGCAACGCCGCATTGGGCGGCGATAGCGGTGTTTTCTCCAACCTCAACGTTGTGCGCCAAATGCACAAGGTTGTCAATCTTCACGCCACGCTTGACGAGCGTGCTGCCCATCGTGCTACGGTCAATGGTCGTATTGGCTCCAATCTCCACGTTGTCTTCAATCTTCACGTTGCCAATTTGCGGCAATTTTGTCCAAGTGCCGTCTTGTTCCGGAACGAATCCGAAACCGTCCGCACCAATCACGGCTCCCGCGTGCAACATGCAGTTGTCGCCAATCTGGCAATAGTTGTAGATGCGAACCCCCGCGTACAGGGTCGTGCCCGCTCCTATGACAACACCGTCACCGATGTATGTGTTCGGATAGATCTTGGCTCCGTCACCAATCTTCGACTTGTCGCCAATGTAGGCGAAGGCTCCGACATAGACATCCTTGCCAACTGTCGCGCTCTCGCTGATGAATGCCAAAGGGTGTATGCCCGTGGGTTTCGGCATGTTCATCTCCACGAGGGTCAACAAGGTGCCCAGTGCCTTGTAGCTGTCTGCCACCTTGATGAGCGTGGCTTTCACTTCCTGTTCGGGCACGAAGTCTGCGTTCACAAGAACGACCGACGCTTCGGTTTCGTAAAGGTAGGGGGTGTATTTTGGGTTGCTCAGGAACGAGAGCGTTCCTTTCTTTCCATGTTCAATCTTTGAAAAATCACTGACAGTGACGTTTTCGTCACCAACGACTTCTCCTTTCAGGAAGTCGGCAATTTGTCGCGCGGTAAACTCCATGGTATGTTTTTAGTTATAGCATATTGGCGCGAATTTACGCTTTTTTTGCTTTATAGTAGCAAAGGTAGTATTTCGCCGTGTCATGTTTCAACATGTTGGTATTCACGATGTCCGACATGGAAGACAATTCGGTGATGTTGCCGCTCTTGTCGTAAATCAGGATGTTTTCTTCGCCCACCTTGTAGGTTCGTGAACTGACCTTTCCGCAGTGCGTCAGCAACCGCGCCTCGTCCGTCGTCAGGCGGAAGCGCTCCTTATACTCGCTTTGCATCGCCTCCTCCTCCGCTTCAAGAATCTCCCTCTCGGTTGAGACCTTCACCTTGAAGAGCCTGCGATCCACAATGCCCGAGGCGAGCGTACGGAGCGTGAAGTCCTCGTGAGCGTTCCACACCTTCAGGGCTGAAATGACGTCATTGTCGTCAATCAGACAAAAATCAGCCAAGACGTCCTTGTCGTTTTCTATTTGGTCACGGCTAATCTCCTGCTTCAGGAACCGTTGCAAATGAGGACTGCCGAACAACTCCGCGCCTGAGCGGGCGAGAGCCTGCGCCCTGCGCGTCACGTGGCGAAGCATCGTTTCAGCAGCCACGTCGGTCTTGTGCAGATAGACTTGCCAGTACATCAACCGACGGGCGATGAGAAAATTCTCCACCGAATACAGTCCCTTGGCGTCTACGACCAAGCGGTCATCATGCACATTCAGCATGTCAATCAGCCGTTCCGCACCGATGCCGCCTTCCCTCACGCCAGAAAAGAAACTGTCGCGCACCAGATAGTCCAGCCTGTCCATGTCCAACTGGCTGCTGATGAGTTGATGCAGAAAGTGGCGCGGATAAGCGTCCCTGAAAATCTTGATGGCGAGTTCCAACGCTCCGTTCATCTCCTCGTTCAACTTCCTCATCAGTAGCAGGGTGATTTCCTCATGGCTCATGTCCTTCACTAAGAGCCCCTCAAGAGCGTGCGAGAAGGGACCGTGACCGATGTCGTGGAGCAAGACGGCGCACAGTGTCGCCTCCGCCTCCTCGTCCTCAATGCGGATGCCCTTGCCTCGCAGGGTCTCGATAGCCTTCTTCGTCAGGTGCATCGCACCCAATGAGTGTAGCAGTCGTGAGTGCGTGTTCCCGGGATAGACCAGCATCGACAACCCCAACTGCCGAATCCGCGCCAAACGCAACAGCCATGGGTGTTGCAACAGGTCATAAAGAATGGGGAATGGCAAGGAGATAAAACCCAACACGGGGTCGTTGATAATCTTTCCGGTCGTCCGCTTCATTTTTTCTTTGGTCTTCTCTGTCATGAATGAAAACACAAAGATATGTTATTCCTTGTATTTTACTCTAACTCTCAACTCTCCATCCACTCCAAGAAAGCCTTCGCCCTCAATTTCGAAACCATGATTTCCTCCTCCGTCTCCACCGTCAACCTCACGGACAGGCGTCGCGTCAAGTGATACTCAAGGTCCTTCACCGACTCCTTGTTCACGATGAATTGTCTGTTCGCCCTCATGAAGAGATTCGGATTCAACGCTTTCTCCAACTCGTCCAGCGTGTAGTCCACCACATAGTGACTGCCATTCTTCATGTGGGCGGTCGTCACGTTGTTTGTGCTGTGAACGTAAGCAATTTCGCTTGTCTTCAACGGAATGATGCGCTCCTTCCTGTACGTCAGGATGGATTGCTTGTATGTCTCGCTCTCCATTCCGCGCAACAATTCTTCCATCCTCCTCTTATAGTCGTTCTCCTTTTCATTCGCCTCCCGAAATGAGGGAATCACCGTGTGCTCCAACTTGCGCAACGCGTGCTCCAACTTCTCCTCGTCAATAGGCTTCAACAGATAGTCAATGCCGTTGCTCTCAAACGCCTGAATCGCATACTCCTCAAACGCCGTGCAGAAAATGACCGGCGCGCTCACCGTCACCTCCTTGAAAATCTCGAACGACAAGCCGTCAGCCAACTGTATGTCAGAGAAAATCAAGTCCGGAGCCTCACCCGACGTCAGCCGCTCGATGCCCTCCTTCACCGTCGCTATCACCTCCGTCACCTCCATCCCCGCGCGCCCGCTCTCTATCATTCGTTTCAACTCCGTCGCCGTCTTCTTCTCGTCCTCAATTATCAATACTTTCATGGTTTCTTAATTCTTAACTCTTGATCAATGGCAGCCTCACGATAAACTCGCTCTCCGTCCGCTCGCACTCAATCTGTCTCTTCGCCACCAAATCATATTGTTCGTTGATGTTATACAACCCGATGCCGAAACTCTCCATCTTCGTCTTCTTCTCTTGAATGTTGTTCCGAACCTCAATCCAGTCCTCATTGACCGACCTGATCGTGATTCGAAGCGGTGAAGAACTGGAAATGACATTGTGCTTCGTTGCGTTCTCCACCAGAACCTGAAGGGCGAAAGGTGGCAACTCCCTCTTCATCACCTTTGCGTCCACCTCCGTCTCCACCGTCAATGCGTCCTCATATCGTTCGCGTAGCACATACAAGTAGGCGAGGGCGAACTTCAACTCCTTCTCCAAGGTCACCAAATGCTTCTCTCTATAATCATTTGAAGTCAACAAATATCGGTAAACGTCACTCAGTTTCGAGATGAAGCGCTTCGCCTTCACCTCCTCCGTCATGCTGCTCAATGTCGCAAAGGCGTTGAACAGGAAGTGCGGTGACATCTGCTCCCGCAGCAATCCCATCTGTCTTTTCAGGTTTCCTTGCAACGCCTGCTCCAACCTCGCCTCCGCCTTACGTCGTCTCTTCTTGTTGTTCTCGTTGTTTATCGCCAACCACATCACCGCCATGAATAGCAATGACCTGATTGTGATGAAGAACAAACGTTCCCTCACTGTCAGTGTCTCGTTCATGAACATGCCCATCGCCATCCTTTCCTCACGCGTGAAGTAGTCCGAAAAGTCCTTCAACACCTCTTGGTGGTAATAGTTCACCAACACCAAGACAATGAGTGACACCATCCCTATTGTCGTCGCTTGCCACCACTTCCTTTCATACCTTTTCTTCTCTTCAACCTCAATGCACAAGGCCGTGAAGCACGAAACCAACAATGAGTAAATAGTCGCATGCGCAAGGAATATGGGGTACTTGCCTCCCCATGCGAAAACATTGCCAAACGTCATCAGAGCGGCAAAAATCAACGCCACGCGCATCCCGCTCCCAACATTATATTTATCAATCCACTGCTTCATTCCAAACTCTTAACTTCTCTTCAAGGTTAATCGTTCATTGCCAATGCCCTTGCGACCGCCTCTCGGGTCCTCTCCACCGACGCTATTTCCACTCGCTCGCTCGGTGAGTGAACGCCCGTCATTGTCGGTCCCACCGAAATCATCTCCATGTCCTTGTAACTTCCTTTCAGAACGCCGCATTCCAAACCCGCATGTATCACTTTTATCCTTGCCTCTTTCCCGGTCAACTTCTTCCAGACTTTCTCAAAACGTTTGATGATGAGGCTGTCCCAATCGGGTTCCCAACCAGGGTAATCCTTACCTGTCTCCACCTTTGCGTTCAATCCTTCAAACGCTTTTTTCGTCTCCTCGCTTGCCCACGTTTTTTCCTCTTCCACGCTGCTGCGTTGGCTTGTCTCTATGGCCAGTGTCGTATTGTGGTCGGTGGTGTGGGTGTGAACAGCGGCGAGGTTGGTTGAGGTGCGAACGAGTCCCTCGACGTGTTCGTCCATTTTCAGCACGCCGTGAGGGCAATGCGCCAGGGCTTGAATCACCGCCGTGGTACATTCCGCTGTCAGGAATCTCGTCTCTGCGTTTGAGACGTGCTCCACGCTTAGGTTCAATGTTTTCTCTTCCATGGCGAAATGTTTCTTGATGTCTTTGGCGAATTGTTCGACGGTGTCTTGGACGGACGGTACGTCACGTTCTGTCACGCCAATGCGCGCCACGCAACTGCGAGGGATGGCGTTCCGCAGGTTGCCGCCGTTCAGTTCCGCCAGTCGTAGGTCCGCACCACTCGACGTGAGCGCGCGCAGGAGTCGCACCATGAGGCAGATGGCGTTCGCCCTTCCCTTGTCAATGTCCTCACCAGAGTGACCGCCCATGCCTCCTTCTATCCTTATTTCCATTACTTGCCTGTTCTTCGCCCTCTCGTTCTCCGCCTCGATTTCTATCAATGTGTCCCGCCCACCGGCGCAACCAATGACGAATTCGCCCTCTTCCTCGCTGTCAAGGTTAATCAGCGTCTTGGCGGTCAGCCATCCCTTTCTGATGTTCGTCGCTCCGTATAACCCCGTCTCCTCATCCACCGTGAACAAGCATTCCAGTCTCGGGTGGCTCAACTCCTCATCCGCCAACAGGCTCAGGATGATGGCAATGCCTATTCCGTCATCCGCTCCCAATGTCGTCCCTTCGCTCACTATCCATCCTCCCTCCTCATGATGGGCTATGGCGTCTGTCTCAAAATTGTGCGACACGTTATCCTCCTTTTCGCACACCATGTCCATGTGCGCCTGCAACGCCACGGCGTCTTCACGCTCTCTTCCATCGCTCGCTTCCTTCTTGATCAACACGTTGCCAGCCTCGTCTTCCTCGCTCTCCAATCCCATTGCCTCAGCCGTGGAGCGCAACCACGCGCGCATCTTTTCCTCCTTCTTCGACGGACGTGGAATGCGCGTGATCTCCTCAAAAAAATCCCATACACTTTTCATGTTCTCTTTCTCTTTTTTATTGAAAAACAAAGATAATGCAACTCCTCAATTCTCAACTTCCTCTCACTGTCCATTATTGATTTTTCATTTTTTTATCTAAACTCTCAACCACTCCTTCCGCTCCTCGTCCATCATCTTCTCAATGGCGTATCGCAGGGTCGTTCGTGGCATTTCGTGGATATGTTCTCTCAAGAAATCTCGCAGCAAGTCCATGCTGATGTGCTTGCCCATTTCCCGAAGCATCCATCCCACCGCCTTGTTCATCAAGTCATGGGGATGACGCAAGTGCATCTTGGCATAGCGCAAACACCAATCGCTGTCTCCTGCCCTCAACGTGGTCCACGTGCTCACCATGCTTACGCGCTGTCGCCAGAGGTTGTCAGCCGTCGCCAACTGGTCCATGATGGCGGTCTTGTCGCCAAGGCTTGTTGGCAGGAGCAACCATCGTCCGAGAATCTTCGGTGCGGAGAGGTCCACTAAGTCCCAGTTGTTCGCCCTTTCGATGTTTTCAATGTAACATTTCACGGTCTTGTCCCTCGCCTTGATGGCATCGTTGTCATAAACCAATCGGCGAGTGGCGTTTTTCTCAAAGTGCCACACCAGAAGTAGCAATCCGCAAAGCCTAATTTCATGAAAATGATTGTCTAACAATTGCGGAATCTCTTCGAAAGGCAGGTCTGTGACGTTCTTCACGATGCTTCTTGTCTGTGGCACTTTCAAACCTAAAAAATCATCTCCTTCGCCATATTCTCCTTTCCCAGTCTTGAAAAAGCGCATCAGCACTTCCCGTTGCTTCTCGTCACGAAGCGATTCCATATAAAGGATAATCTCACTCGCCGTCATTTGCTTCAAACATCAGTTGTTCGTTTTCTTTGCGAATGTCATCAAGAACTTTTCCCGATTTTCACCTAATCCTCATGAATATTCGGATTGGTCAAGATATAAACATAGCCAGGTTCTTTTGCTTCCATTCTGCCGCTTGTTTTGGTGAATTTTTATTGCAGTAAAGGTAAGAAAAAAGTTGAAGTGAAAATAATGTGCGGATAGAGTTATAACTACATGTGGTTAGTACGCCTAAAAATACAAGAACCCCACCGTAAAACAATCTTTTACGGTGGGGTTTGTCTTGGTTGTACCCAGACCAGGAACATAACCGCCTCTAACAAAGGAAAGAATAAGAAATAAAAATAATTGATATACAACCATTTATGATGCTTTGTAATTTTCTGATTTTTGACGTTTGCCGAATACCTTCAGACTCGTAGTGTAGGAGAGGGAGCAAAGAGCATCTTGCAGCGATTCAAGAAGGTGGTACGTTCTGCCGTTGACCAGGGCGTCATGGCGAAAGATCCATGCAAGGGAGTTGTTTGCGTCGTTGATGACCAGGTGCTGAAGAAGGATGTGCTCTCACAAGAGGAGATCCAGAAACTCATGGATACCCATTATCAGTTCGAGAAAGAGAACGTCCGCAATGCCTTCATCTTCTGCCTCTATACAGGCATGCGTTTCTGCGATGTCAAAGACCTGCGCTACTCGAACATTGACTATGCCAACAAACTCCTGCGCTTCGAGCAAGACAAGACCAAAGGACATTCTGCCCGTAGTTGGGTCACCATTCCCCTCAATGATGGGCTCATCCATCTGGTCGGCAGGCCAAAAGAAGGAGAGACAAAGGAATCACTCGTTTTCAACCTCCCATCATACGAAAGCTGCTGTAAGTCCGTCAAACGATGGGTGAAACGTGCCGGCATTGACAAGCACATCAGCTGGCACTGCGCTCGCCACTCCTTCGCCGTGAACATTCTCAACAACGGTGCCAACATCAAGACCGTTGCCAGTCTACTCGGCCACAGCGGACTGAAGCACACCGAGAAATACACCCGTGCCGTTGACAAGTTGAAGGAGGATGCCATCAACAGCCTGCCAGCACTCAACCTATAGCATTGATTCATTTACTGGCGAAAAGAGAAGATATTTTTTCCTTTCGCCAGCAAACATCATTGTTCTGGCGAAAGAGGAATAAGTTTAGTCCACATTGCGCATATATAGCAAGAATGCGGACTAAATGCGAATAATATAGACATAGAATTGTGTAATCAGCAATAAAATAGACATACTATTTCAAAAAAAATCAATAGAATGCACGCGATGTCATGAATAATTAGTATATTTGCATCTGAATTTTAAAGTTTACCCGAATTATCATATAAACAATGATGATTATGAAGAAAATCTTTTATTTGGCACTTGTTGCCATTGTTATGGTTGCCTGTGGGCAGTCTCTAGAACAAAAGGCAGAATATCTCATCAAGGAAAGCTTGAAAAAGTCGCTCTACAAACCTGAAACATACAAACCGGTTGAAACAAAAGTGGATAGTGCTTTTGCGCCATATGACGACCCTGCTTTTTTTGAGGAACTGGCAGAGTTGGGTAAGATGAATTCTGAATATGAGGAACTGGAGTCAAAAGCTAAACACGCAAAGTCATCTATGGCGATTTGGAGTGGTCCATATATGTCGGCCTATGGCAGAAATGAATATCAAGAAGCAAAGTCAGACTACGAAGAAGCCAATGCTAAATTAGAAAAGCTGAAGACGAAAGGCAGAAAGCAATTTGAAAAAATTGCGAACATGCTACAAGTAAGTAATAAATTTATTGGCTACAAGGCTGTGCATAACTATCGTGCAGACAATAATGCTGGTAATACCTTGATTGGCAATACCATTTTCTTCATTGACAAGAACTTTGAGGAGATTACGTATTCAATGGAGGTTGATGAATACAATCAAGTACAGGAGGCTATCAGCAGTTTCAAGGAGCAAATAGAGGAAGAGGGCGAATAGTTATGGTGAGCGTTGATGAATACAATGAGACCAAAGACTGCATCTACAAGGACGAGCACTATTCGGTACGTGACAATGGGGCTGTAATGCGGCATCCACGCGAAGGTAAGCGCCTTCGGAAAGATGACAATGTTTGGACTTTTGGAAAACCAAACGAGAAAACAGGGTATATGGAAATTGCAGGGCAAAGGGTTCACAGAATTGTGGCTTTTGCATTTCTTGGAGATCCACCGACTGAGCAGCATGTTGTTGATCACATCGATACTAATCGACGCAACAACCGGCCAGAGAACTTGCGATGGCTAACACGATTAGAAAACGCTTTGAACAACCCAATTACTCGTGCAAGAATAGAAAATCTTTGTGGTAGTATAGAAGTGTTTCTTGCCGATCCGTCTGTCTTGCGAGGACATGAAATGATTGACCCGAATTTCAATTGGATGCGGACAGTTTCACCAGAAGAAGCCCGTGCGTCATTAGAGCGATTGACAAACTGGGCAAAAGAGCATCCGAAGCCACAAGGAGGTAGCCTTGGCGAGTGGGTATTTCAAGAGCAAAAACAAGGTAGCAGACCTTATATCCCTTTACATTATCAACAACCAGAGCCAGTAGAACCAGAACCTGCGGACACGCGTCCCATTGAGACAAAATCGCTAACGCCTAATGCTATACAATTAGATTGGAAACATCCAGTAGAATTCCCATGCTGTCCCCAGCAGGTTACAGGAAAACCACTTGAAACATATCTTGCCAATTTGAAAGAGGGGAAAATCTTTAGCAAGAATAGTTTTGGAGAATCAACAATTCTAAAATATGGTTTGACAAGTTCCGAAACCCTATGGGTTATGTGCAATATCAGCATTGGCTGGAAAACTCACGCTATAACAAAAATAACATATAAAGATGGATTATTCTATCATGAAAATATGGGAGTCTTCGATATCGGAGATGAGCCCGAAGAATTATTTGATGATATACTTCGACGAAATAATAAATAAAACTCAATAACACGATGGCGAAAAACTTAAATAGAATAAAGGTTGTATTGGCTGACAGGCAAAAGACCAATAAGTGGCTGGCTGAACAGCTGGGTAAAGACCCCGCAACGGTCAGCAAGTGGTGCACTAATAGTTGTCAGCCCTCCCTCGAAACTCTTATGCAGATAGCCAAACTCCTTGATGTGCAAACAGATGATTTACTACGGTTAGAAGAATTTCCAAAGACTGTGAATCTGAAAGTGCAGAGTTAAACAATAATAAACGAAGAATAAAACCAATTATCATGGCAAGCAGAAAGAAGCATAGCATAGAAGAACGTGTAGAAGACTGGTGCAAACAGCAGTTTAAAGGACAAAAGTACTACACTAAGACCGAAAGCATCAATCCTGAGATTGAGGATGCACTTCGCAAGGCTCCAAGCAAAAAGGGTGGATCAGGATCGAACTTTCCTGATATTAAATGCTTTATACAAACTGCTTCGATGCGTCGCATTCCTGTAATGATAGAGGTAAAGGGAACGAAGGGTGACTTTATCAAGCTGGATACCAATAATAATATTGATAACAAGAAGAAGGACAATGAACCCAATTACACCAACATTGCCAAGTATGCTGTGAATGGTGCAATACACTATGCTCATGCCATTTTGAACTTCACCGAGAGTTATAAGGAAGTAGTAGCTATCGGTGTAAATGGTTTTGAAGACACTTGCGGATTAACGACAGAAATAGGGGTCTATTATGTATCGAAAGACAATTTGTTTGTACCTAAACGCGTAGGTGACTTCTCGGACTTGTCGTTTCTACTCAATGAAAATGTTGAAGAGTTCATACGCAGTGTTGACGAATTAGAGCTGACCGATGAAGAAATAGAAAACAAGAAACTTGAACTAGAAGATGACATCGAGCGCAAGCTTAAGACACTGAATCAAAAAATGCACGACGAATTGAGTATTGAGGTTGGCTCGCGTGTAAAATTAATTGCAGGTTTGGTTATGGCAGGTCTGGGGGTTCCAGGTAAGGTGGCCCCACTAAAAGTTGAAGATCTCAATGGCGAGATAAGCGATGAGGACAATGATGGAGCCAAGGTGATGCGCAAAATCTCATCCTATTTAAAAGAGAAACATCTGCCAAAGGAGAAAATTGAAATGATAAAGAGTGTGCTAAGCGTCGTCTTTGTACACTCCAAACTAGCAGAACCGGTAAATGGAGAGAGCAAACTGCATACGCTGTATAAAGACATCAAACAGGACATCATGCCTTTCCTCACTGGCGAGCTGCATAATATTGATTTCACCGGTCGTCTGTTCAATGTGCTTAATGAGTGGGTGGACGTACCAGACGGAGCCGAGAACGATGTAGTACTTACTCCGCGTTATGTCACACAGATGATGGCTCGACTCTGCAAGGTCAATAAGGACAGTTTCGTCTGGGACTTTGCCACAGGATCTGCCGGATTCCTCATATCGGCTATGAATCTGATGATTGCAGATGCGAAAGCCAAAATCAATAGCCCCAAGGAGCGTGACACCAAGATTCTAAAGATCAAAATGGAGCAACTGCTCGGCATAGAGAAACTTCCCGATATTTATCTTTTGGCCGTGCTCAATATGATTCTAATGCAGGACGGAAGCGCTAATATTATCCATGCCGACTCACTGACGCAGTTCCAAGGCAACTATGAGCAAGGCGAGCATAAGGGAGAGCCATTCCCTGCAACAGTATTTTTGCTTAATCCTCCTTATTCAGCCGAAGGCAAAGGCTTTGTATTCGTCCGTCGTGCTCTACAGATGATGAACGACCAAAACCGTCATGGGCGTGCAGCCATATTGATACAGGAGAATGCTGGTAGTGGCAATGGTCTACCTTTCACAAAAGAGATCTTGGAGAATAACACCCTCTTGGCTTCTATCAAAATGAGTGACATCTTCTGTGGGAAAGCAAATGTTCAGACAGCTGTATATGTCTTTGAGGTTGGCACGCCGCACGAAGTGGATAGCACAGTGAAATTCATCGACTTCACCAATGACGGATACACTCGTCAGAACCGTAAGAAATCGAGTCAAAGTGTAAATCTGCGCGATACGGATAATGCAAAGGAACGTTACGATGAAGTTGTACGACTGGTGAATCATCGTGGTTCTGTTGATGGCATATTGAATTATCTTAAGGGGTGCTATGTTGAGGACACCATTACACTTGACGGTAACGACTGGACTTATAGTCAACACCGCAAGATAGATACACGGCCTACGGAAGAAGATTTCCGAAAAGTAGTGAAAGACTATCTAGCCTGGAAAGTATCTGAAATCATCAAGCAAGAAGGAGAGAACGGCCTGGGAAAATAGATAGCCTCCCTCTTGATAATTTGGAAAAGAAATTTATTGAGAGCGGAGGCGAATATCGAAAATGCTTGGCATCATCTTTATTTGAAGTTAAAGGCAATCCCCAACTTGACAAAGACAGTTTTACTTTTAGCAAGGATTCCAAGTATCCTTACTTTACAAGAACTGTATTCAACAATGGAATACTTGGCTATGTGGACTATTTGGATGAAGAGCATCTAATCAAAGGTAACTCATTAGCAGTGGGCATGATGGGTATGCGATTCTTTTATATGAATCATGACTTCTATGCAGGACAGTTCACTAAAACGGCTTTCCCAATCTTTGATGGATTCAACGAATCTGTCGCATTATGGTTTATTTCATGGTTTAACAAGTCAAGTCTCAATTATCTCGGACTTTTAGTAAGAGACTTTGAAAATGCATTCAAAAATACCGAACTAATAGTTCCATATAAAGACGGAAAGGTCGCGGTTGATTATATCGAGTCGCGTATCCGCGAACTCGAAGAGTCGCGTATCCGCGAACTCGAAGAGTCGCGTATCCGCGAACTCGAAGCCTACCTCATAGCGGCAGGCTTCGAGGATTGCGCATTAACGCAATCCGAACGCGATGCGCTTCGTTGCATCAATAATGGGCAGAAACAGATGGGGAGATTCAAAATCGTTGACGAGTTTTCTGTGGCTAATTCACATAACATTCTCAAATCGGACGTGGTATTTGGAAGTGGCTCAACCCCATACGTTACAGCAAGTGAAGGCAACAACTCTATTGTGTCGTACATTTCATACAAACCAGATGTGATAGAACAAGGAAACTCCATAATGATTGGAGGCAAGACCCTGGTTGTTACCTACCAGCCCGATGATTTCTTCTCAAATGACAGCCACAATCTCGTGCTTACTATTAATCATGAGGAGGGGCGCAATGAATCATCGCAACTATTTATGGTGGCGGCTCTCTATAAGAGCCTTAGTCCTAAATACTCATGGGGCGACTCTATATCTAAAGCCAAGATTCAGAGCGATGAAGTTTTTATGCCAGTAAATGAAGATGGTGCTATTGACTTTAATTTTATGGTTACTTATATTAATGCCATAAAGAAACAATGTATTGCTGCATTGAAGAATGAAATTGATAGAGAGCATGAAGCTTATGAGCGAGCCATCAATACTGAACAAACTGCAATGCAAATACCTATAGTTAGAAACTATGATGAGGTAGAATTTGAATCATTCTTAGCTGCCGAACCATTCGAGTGCTACAAATGGAACCGTTTTGACAAAGATATTATTGATTTCTTCGGCGGTAATAAGACCATTCTTGTAGGCTGCAGCAAGAATAAGAAGCATCTAGAATGGATCATTTCGCATAATTTATATAATGTAAGATTAGGAGACACTAAAGGTTCTGTGGCGGAATTTCGTAACATGTTTGACCGGACTTCCTTACTTTTACTTTATGACTTTAAGAGACCGTATCAGATTTTTGCTTATGCAATAATCGCTCATCGCGAGATGAGTAAACAAGAACTGACGCAGATTGGATATCCTAATCCACAAAGGAAAAGTTATATGACATTTCAGATATGTCCCATTGAAATGGATTTAACTCTTATCAAGAATCAACGTCTAATAGAAAAGTTGATAGAAATGAACCCACCAAAAGACAAAGGAACACCTGTTTTTATTGAACCATAAAGAGTACAGAATGACCATACAAGAAATAATAACCCGTAAAGAAGATCAGACATTTGACTGCAAGAGCATTCAAATAGACCCGAAGGCTTTGGCTGTGCCTATTGTAGCATTTGCCAATGCGGATGGTGGCGTAATAGCCATTGGAGTTTCGGATAAGACTCGGAAGATTGAGGGGGTTGACCAGCATACAGAGAAGTTGAACGAACTGCTGCGTGTGCCGTTTGATTTCTGCAATCCTTCGGTTCCAGTGACATGCTCATACCTGCCTTGCACAGATAAGGATGGGAACGAGAACCGTATCTTGTTGATGGAGGTTCCTGCCAGCTCGAGCCTGCATACCAACCAGGCTGATGAAGCCTTTATGCGTGTTGGCGATAAGAGTCGGAAACTAACGTTTGATGAGCGGGTGCAGCTGATGTACGACAAAGGGGAACGCTACTACGAGGATACAGCAGTGTATGGCGCAACCATCGATGACATCGACATGGATGCTGTTGCCGACTATGCCAAGTTGGTCGGTTATGGGAAAAGCCCCTTGCAATACTTACGAGAGAACAATGGTTTTGTGAGAATCAATAAGAAAGGTGAAGAGGAGGTGAGCACCGCTTGTATTCTTCTCTTTGGCAAGTATCCACAGAAGTTCTTCCCTCGCGCTCGTACTCGCTTCATTAGATACGAAGGTGTTGACGAGAAGGTGGGCGCAGAGATGAATGTCATCAAGGATGTTACCTTTGAGGGAACCATCCTGAACCAAGTCAAGAAAACGATTGAGTTTATCGAGACGCAGGTTCGTGAGCATACATTCCTGGGACAACATGCCCAGTTCGTGACAAAACGCGACTACCCTGAGTTCGTCATTCAAGAGATGACAGTCAACGCTTGCTGCCACAGAGCCTACAATATCAAGGGTACGGAAATACAAATCAAAATGTTTGATGACCGGTTGGTTTTCGAGTCTCCTGGCAAACTCCCTGGACAGGTGAAGCCCAATAATATCCGGCACACCCATTTCTCTCGTAATCCCAAGATAGCAGCCTTCCTCAAAGCATATCACTTTGTGAAGGAGTTCGGCGAGGGCTTTGATCGTATCTGTCGTGAACAAGAGGCTAATGGTGCGAATGTTCCATCTTTCAGGACTGATGAGTTCATCTTGAAGATTACTGTGCCAAAGGTAGCAGAAAACGTACAGAAGCAAACAGAAAACGTAACAGAAAACGGTGGAAAGGTAGCAGAAAAGGTAGCAGAAAAGGTAGCAGAAAATCATAGCAAGGTCACAGAAAAGTTGAGAGAAAAGGCAGCTGCATTAGGAGAGACTTTAACAGCTAATCGAATCAAGATACTAGAACTGATGATTGAAGACCCGTATATATCAAGAGCTGACTTGGCAAATAACGTCGGAATTAGCGAAACTTCGATTTATCGCAATATCGAAGCCATGCGTGGTAAGTATCTCCGTCGTGTCGGTCCCGACAAAGGTGGCTTTTGGGAAATAATACTTGAAGGATTGTAGATGGCACTAAAAATGTTTGAATGAGGAAAGGTAAACGATATAAGGCCTATAGGCATCAACTTTCACGCGAGAGGTCTGAAATGAAGAAACGCCATCTCCCTGCAATAAGGAGGCGACGTAGAAGACTTTTGTCACGAAAACTAGATATTGCAGAGAGAAAACGTGTTAATGAGAAGAAAGATATTACAAAGGTTTCGCCTAGTAATTTTTCTCTTATCGATAACACAGATGCGGTTGTAAGCTACATTAATGACTGCAAATCTTTATTGCATAAAAAGGAAAAAGTAATAATGGATATCGAAAATGTCCAGAACCTTTCTCCAGATGCAATAGCCCTATTAGTCGCTTGTGCTAATGATTCTCATTTTACAGGAAAATATGGCAAATTATCAGGTAATGCGCCAAAAGAGCCAAAATTGCTTAAACTATTTGCAGAGTCTGGGTTTTATAAGTTCGTCAGTTCAAGCAAACTTATGAAGTATGCACAAAAGCAGGATGTAAACTTACTGCACAAAGAAAGCCATTTCCAAGTACAACCAGAAATTGCAAAGCAAGCATGTCTTTATGGAACGAAGCATGTATTTTCAAGTACTGAGCCTTTTTCCGATTTATATGAAATGATTGTCGAAGCAATGTCTAACACTAACAACCACGCAAATAAGAAACAAGCAGGTACCACTAAGTGGTGGCTTTACACCTATAATGACCCTGATGGAAAGACGTGCTATTCATTTATAGACCTTGGGGTTGGTATTTTTGATAGCTTACCTGTAAGTAAATATAAGAAATTGACAAATTGGATAGGAATTTCACATAATGTAGATTTAGTACAAGATTTGCTAGATGGGAAAATAAAGTCTCGGGAGATTATAGATAACAATATAAGAGGAAAAGGAATTCCTCAAATTGCTAAAAATAGTCAACAGAACGTTTTTGGAAGAGCTTATATCATCAGTAATGATGTTAAAATTAATCTCAAAACAAGAGATGCAAAAAAGCTTAAAAGCAATTTTCAAGGAACGTGTTTATATTGGGAACTTATAAAAGATCAAACAAATGGACAATATTTATCTTCATGAGTAGTGTTGGAATTTGTATATTAAGAGAAGTTATTATAGTTAAATAAGATGGAGAATTTTCTTGAACTTCTTAAAATCATAATATATTTTGCTCTTTCGATTATCGGATTACTGATGTTTGCCTTTGCAATAGGAAAAGGCTCATCAGGTGGAGATTCATGGGCGCAAAAAGTGCGAGAGAGGTATGAGAGGGAACGGATTGAAAGAATCTATAAGGAACAGCAGGAGAAGAGAATACAACGAACTGTAATCAGCTATCCTGCTTCATGTCCTGTCCGCTCAAACTCTTCAAGAAGTAATTATTCTGTTTTATGGGATGAATGTGAAGATTTAGAATCTATTCTTAGTGATGCTAACATAGACCACGATGAAATGAATTATCCTATGGACTATAATGAATTGGAGGATTTAAGGGATGAGTACCAATCATTGTTAGAAGAAAATAATGTTGACTATTAAGTCAACTATAGGAAGTTTTACGCTCCCTGAAAAAAATGGAAAATTAAAAGTTTGCAATACAATATAGGAGTTGGTAAAACGAACATATCAGAAAAAGTAATTATTGAAGTAAGATATTTCTTGATGATAACATAATACATGGACAAAGAATAAGGCTGTTAGAATATATAAAGACTAGTATGGAGTTTTCTGAAAGTTGATGCAGAAAACCACTTTTGAGAGGAGGGTTCGTTTACTGTCAATTCGTGAGAAAAATATGCATCATAATCACGGTGGTCAAAAAATAAGGGCTTTTGGAAAAGTAATAGAACAATTCAGTTTGAGTTTTGATAGAAACTCATTGACAAAAATCAAAAGTCTGTTGAGACAAGAAGGATGTGAAGGGCAAAACGATAAATAATTTTATAGGGAAAAGTGAGGGGGCAAAAGCCCCCTTGCCCATTATGGTATGCCCCAAAAGAAAATCCCCACCGTAAAACAATCTTTTACGGTGGGGTTTGTCTTGGTTGTACCCAGACCCGGGATCGAACCGGGATGGATTGCTCCACTGGTGTTTGAGACCAGCGCGTCTACCGATTCCGCCATCTGGGCATGGCGTGCCTTAAAAAGGCGGTGCAAAGATATAAATTAATTTGAGATAAGAAATTTTTTCAGTCATGTTTTTTTATGAATTATGCGGGAATGGATTTCGCAAAGAAAGTATAAAGGGGGATGTTTACTCTCGAAATTTGCTATATCTTTGTCTTCTTCGTAATAAATAAATCACTCCAAAACAAAAAAACAGAATAGTGGAAAGGTTTTGTGTAATTATGGCAGGCGGCATTGGTAGCCGCTTTTGGCCAATGTCTAAGAATGATTGCCCTAAGCAGTTTTTGGATTTTTTCGGTACGGGAAGGTCACTCCTGCAGTTGACATATGACCGTTTCCGACAGATGATAGCCAAGGAGAATATTCTTGTGGTGAGCAATCGCCAATACAAGGAGTTAATTTTGGAACAATTGCCAGAGTTGAGCGAGGATCAAGTGTTGCTGGAACCGATGCGAAGGAATACGGCTCCTTGCATTTATTATGCGGCGGAAAGGATCAGAAGCCGTTTGAGAGAGAAGGGGATTGAGGACGCGAGCATGGTGGTGGCGCCAAGCGATCATTTGATTCTGAAGGAGGGAGATTTTTTGGAATCAGTGCGTAGGGGACTTGATTTTGTGGAACAGGGCGATGTCCTTTTGACGTTAGGCATCACCCCGTCACGTCCGGAGACAGGTTATGGCTATATTCAGAAAGGCGAGGGCACAGGCGATTTGCGCAAGGTGAAAGCATTCACGGAGAAGCCGAACAGGGAGTTGGCGAACGTGTTTTTCCAAAGCGGTGAGTTCCTGTGGAATGCCGGCATATTCATGTGGTCGTTAAGTTCTATTGAAAAGGCGTTTAAGATGTTTTTGCCTGACATTGTGACTCTGTTTGAAAGGGGCGAAAGCGTTTTCGGAAGCAAGGAGGAGGAAAGTTTCATCAATGAGATATATCCTAATTGCCAAAACATTTCAATAGACTATGGCGTGTTGGAGAAGGCGTCGAACATACACGTTTTGTCCGCCGAGTTCGGATGGAGTGACTTGGGAACTTGGGGGTCGCTTCATGAGTTGAGCGCAAAGGATGAGAATGGCAATGCGACGATAGGCGGAAACGTGGTGCTGAACGACAGCAAGGGAAACATGGTGGTGTCAAGTGGCGAGAGATTGGTGGTGTTGCAAGGCATTGAAAACTGTGTGGTGGCGGAGTCGAATGGTGTGGTTCTGGTTTGCAAATTGGACGAGGAGCAGAAGATTCGCCAAATCGTAAATGATGTGTCTGTCAAGTTTGACGGAAAATACACCTAAAAAAAGAAGTTAATCGTTATGGGATTGTTCACATCTGGAATATCCAAACCAAGGCGGTTCAATCATGTGCCCATCTATTATGACGCGGAGGAAGAGGCGCATGAGGAACGTCAACGTCGCATAAGCGAGTCGGACAGGGCAAGGGAAGGGGAGTATCGTCCTCGGTTGCACAGGGGTAGTTTTCATAGTGACCGCAGGGCGGCGGAGAACAAGCGTAAGGAAATGCGTCGATTGGCACTTCTGTTGGTCGTGCTGGTCGGTGTCGCCATCTTTTTGATTACGAATGGCAGTCAGTTGATGTCACTTTATTTCGAGTAATTTTCTGATTATGGTTCTCAATTATATTTGGATAGCGTTTTTCGTTATCGCTTTCGTTATCGCTTTGGCGAAACTAATATTTTTGGGTGATGTGTCTGTCTTTCCCGCCATTATGGACTCCACGTTTTCAACTTCGAAGACGGCGTTTGAGATTTCGTTGGGTCTGACGGGTGTGTTGACCCTGTGGATGGGCGTAATGAAAATTGGTGAGAAGGGCGGGGTGGTCAATGCCTTGGCACGATTGCTCAGCCCGGTGTTCACACGCCTTTTCCCGGACATTCCAAAAGGACACCCTGCGACGGGCAGTATCTTCATGAACGTGGCAGCCAACATGCTGGGCTTGGACAATGCCGCCACGCCGTTGGGTCTGAAAGCCATGGAGCAATTGCAAACGTTGAATAAGAAGAAGGACACGGCGTCCAACTCGATGATTATGTTCCTCGTCTTGAACACCAGCGGACTGACCTTGATTCCTGTCTCTATCATGGTCTATCGGGCGCAGCAAGGAGCGGCGCAACCTACCGATATTTTTGTCCCTATTTTACTCGCCACCTTCTGCTCTACCATGGTTGGCGTCATCGTCACCTCGCTTGTTCAACGAATCAATCTGTTGAATCGGACTCTCATCCTCACGCTTGGCGGTTTGTGTCTTGCGGTGGCGGCTATCATTTGGGGCTTTACGCAGATGGATGCTGAGACCATGAACGTCGTTTCCACAACGGTGGCCAACATCCTTCTCTTCTCAATCATCATTGCCTTTATCCTTGCCGGGGTGAGAAAGAAAGTGAACGTGTATGACGCGTTTATTGAAGGTGCGAAAGATGGCTTTTCCACGGCGGTGCGCATCATTCCATATTTGGTGGCCATGCTGGTTGCCATCGGGGTGTTCCGTGCCTCTGGCGCTATGGATGCCCTGATTGACGGCATCGCCTATATCGTATCCGCATGCGGAGGCAATGCGGACTTTGTCGGAGCGTTGCCTACGGCGTTGATGAAGCCGTTGTCCGGTAGCGGGGCGCGAGGCATGATGGTTGATGCAATGGCGACTTATGGCGCAGATTCGTTCGTCGGCAGATTGTCTTGTGTGTTCCAAGGGGCAACCGACACCACATTCTATGTCCTCGCGGTTTATTTCGGAAGCGTTGGTGTGCGCTACACGCGTCATGCTGTCGCTTGCGGACTCATTGCCGATTTGGCGGGAATCATTGCTGCCATTGCCATCTGTTATCTGTTCTTTGCGTAAGGTTCACGACATTGACATCTTTAGTCAAAAAAAAATCCGAAGAGAAAATCTTCGGATTTTTTTAGATAATAAAAAAACCTACATTATAAAATGTGTGGTTCGAAGTGAGTTGACACAATTTTTCTCCGAACTTTATTCAAAACTTTGCACCGAATGAACTTCCCAGCGTCCGCCTTTTGCTCCTCCTATGCGTTGCACAAGCCCATCGGCTTTTAGTTGGCGGATAATTTTCTTTACACCACTTTCTGAAAGTCCAGTCTCGTCTTGTAGTTCACGGATAGTTATGAGTGGATTTCTCTGCATTGCAAGAAAGATTTTCTGGTTACTTTTCTGGTTACTTTTCTGGTTACTCTCTGCCATTTCCTGTATGGCTTGCTTCAAACATTGTAACATAAAAGTAATGAAGGTTGTGCTGTTGGCTTCGATGTCACATCTGGCTATAGCGGCATAATACTCCTGTTGGTGCTCTTTAACGATAGTCTCTACAGGAATCCACGCAAAGATTGGTTTCCACCGCATTAATAACAGTGTCTGCCACATACGTCCCATACGTCCGTTTCCATCTGCGAAAGGATGAATGAATTCAAATTCGTAGTGGAAAACACACGAACTGACAAGAGGATGTGTCTTAGTCTGCTTTACCCATTCAAACAAATCTGCCATCAATTGCGGGACACGCTGGGCGGGAGGAGCCAAGTGGATGCATTTTTGTCCGTCGAACACCCCCACACTACCATTGCGATATCGTCCGTTTCCCTTCACCAAATCTGTCATCATCAATTTGTGAGCTCTCAGCAGGTCTTTTTCTTTGAACGGATTCAATTCTAACAGTAGTTCGTAGGCATCAATGGCATTTTTGACCTCTTGTATTTCGTTGGGTGCTCCCAGTACATGTTTCCCCTCAATGATGGCCGTCACTTGTTCTACCGTCATAGAATTGTTCTCTATTGCAAGCGAGGACTGAATAGTCTTGATGCGGTTTTCTTTACGTAAGTGTGGAGCGGGCAGGTTGTCATTTGTTGCTGACAGTTGTCCGACTTGTTCAGCAATGTCCGCTATCAGTGACGTTATCTCGTCTGTTATGTTGAATGGTGGCGTGTACATGGTTTGCTGTATGTTCGTTAACGGCTTGTTTCTAAGGAGCCTTTGATCAATATCGGGCAGAGGTTGTTCAACTGTTCTTTCAGTTTAGCGGCTATGCGTAGATGCTTAATATAGCACTTATGGATGTTGACGATTTCGCATTGGAAAGAGATGACGGGGATGGGAATTCCCATTTCATTTTTTTACATTAAAAAAAACTACATTATAAAATACCAACGTAACGGAAAATGGTTTGTTGAACTTGAGGAAATTAGTAGGCGATAGAAATGTTTGCTTCTTGCTGTGAAATATACCCAACACTCCATTTGCCAAGCCGATATAATTCTTTCGCTCGCTTTAACGCTTCGTCCCATGTGGTGTTCCACCCCGAATCGGATTGCCACACTCGCTCACGAATGTAATCTATCATTGTCGGAGATAATTCTATAAAAGTCTTGTCTCCGAAATATACACCATATGATTCGATTTTCCACCAAACGCTACGACCATCTACAAAAGGGTCAATTTCCTCCCCTTTATAGTATCGGCAATATTTGAGTAGTTTTTCTCTTTCCATATCCTTGCGTTTAGTCGATTAGTAGTCATTTTGCGCACGCCACGAACGGGGCGATGAAAGCAAAAGTCATAGTACAAAAATACTAATTATTAGTCAAATAGGTTCGGGCGAAGAATGGTTTTCTCACCGCCCGAAGTTTTAACATGAGAAAAAACTACATTATAAAATACCTTTCCGCAGATTCCGCACCTTCTTTTGATTTCAAGTCTTAAATTTGCCATGTTTTCTACTTCTAAGTTTTACTATGTCCTATATGTATGTTTAAGTATGTTTATGTCCAACCTTATCTACCATTAAGTCTTGCTACACACATGTAACAAAAAAGCCGTGAAAAAAGGGGGAATAAGCACATAGAAAACATGAGCCCATAAAAAGGAAATGGCGTGTAACTCGTTGAGCTACACGCCATTTGATAGTGTTTTGTTATGTCTTTACTTATGCGTCTTATTTCACCTCCTCAAATCTAACATATACTGATAATCAGCGATTTACGAAAGTCTTGGTACAAATAAGGAACACCATAAGCATCTTGGATGTTGTCCCACAATAACTATCGATAAGCATCCGTGCGATGCTCTTCCTATTCTTCTTTGTCCTTTTCTCTGTATTTCTTTCTTTTGTTGGTGCAAAGGTACATCTTTTTTTTCATATATGCAAAACAGATATTACAAATGCTATATTTAAGTATAATCATTGCTTTGCTTCACGAATTTTAGGGTCCATAAAAAGGTATTCAATTAAGAGGTTGTTGTATTTTATCAAATCGTATAATGTGAATTTTGATTCAAATTGTGTTCCTAAATCTTCATACGTTACATGTTCATCATCTAACCTATAAATTATTCTCCTAAAATTTGCGCCTACTCCACTCAATTGAAGAGGCATAAATTGGAGGATTGTAATATTAGAATAAGTATTTGTATACAACCATGATGATTCTGTCATGGGGAATAATATGTCAAATGCCTTTAACGCATTTGGAATCTCATCAATAGGAATTTTTGTAAGTTCAGACAACATTTCGTATTCTTTATCTTTCTTTTCCTCAAGAATAAAACCTCCAAACACATATATAAATATCTGCCAAAAATGTGGATATAGATAGTAATATTTGTGATTAGATTGCAGGGCAATTATTCCATCTTTAATGTTGTTGGGGAGTCCTAATCGTTCAATGGTCCTCATTATACCTTTCATTTCTTTGTCCCTGAAAGATTCCTCAACACTAAGTTGAAGCATTGTTATTCTACACATTAACTCTGCATACAGAGCAATATGAAGAGGATTTTTTTCGGGCAAACATTCATAATATAATTTTGAAAATGATTCTTTAGATAGAGTCGCGTTGTCTGGATCTGGATAAAAGCCATTTATGCGCTCTGTGTCCATCCTAGCAGTAAGATTCTTATATTTAGTGAATGCATCAAAAACTTCCTTTATGCGTTCATATGCATTGTTTTGAAAAAAACTATGTTCACAAACTGTATACAAAAAATCTTTTGCACATTGGTAGGACTGTAATGCGCATGGATCTTTTACCAAAGGCTTAAGATATCTGTTTATCATAATTCTTTCGCAGCATAGTGAAAATCTAATAGACCATGTTGCGCAATTATACAACTCTTCATTCGTAACTTCTATTTCGTAAGCCTTTCGTAAATTATCTTCTTTGATTTTTTTGTTTTCAATAACAATCTCCAATAAATCGATTTCTAGTTTCTTTGCTACTTGTTGTATTTGAGCAAAATCACTTTTTTCAGTATTTAAACACACAAATGAAGCCCTCGGTAATGCAAGATAATCGAGCCACCCTTTAACCTTAAACACATCAGGAAAGCCCCAACCTGCAGATTTTATTTCAGACAAAGTTTTTTCAACATGGTCTATGTAAAACTTTGAGGTCACCACATCTAATTCCAAAATGTTTGTTGGTTCACGTAGATCAATTCTTTTTTCGATAAAATAACCGCCAGCACATAATAATGCTGCCACAAGATCCTCGTAATATTCGTCCAGAGGCAAATCCGGGAGATGTATTTTTTTATCTGTAGTCATAATACTTATCAGTATATATGTTTGCTATTTGTCACTTGAAATATTACTATTGTTCATAATTTGTATCAAACTCCGTTCTCAATCTTTCCAAGTCTGCTTCCACACCATCCTTTGATACCAACGAGTCTTTAGGCAGCATGGAATAGTTCTTGGCGATGTTCTCTTTCTTTCCACTAAACCATTCTCCAAATGCTGTTTGGAGGAATGACTCGGCATCGAGATTTTCTTTCTCGTTATACCTTATTATATTATAGACGAACTGCTTCACTTCCGCATTGCGCAGTTTCTTGTTCAAAGGAATGCATAAATCCTTGTTGGCTGACACCTGTCCTGTCTCAATAAATAGTTTCACAACGTCGCATACTTTCTCTACATCTTCTACAGGAGTACCGGCAAGCGAGAATACTAGCATCGTATATTCCTCTGTATACTTTAACCGTTGTACTCGATTCTCGGCCTCTTGTCTTTTGACTTCCGCTTTCAGTTCCGAAATCTTTGTTTCTTGGTTCTTGATGGTTTTGAGCAGTCCGTTCAACTCTTCATTCTCGATGGTCGTAGGATATTGCTCATCCATGCGTTGCAAGAAGCCGCTCACCAGGTTGCATTTATGTAAAACAAATTCGCTGGCTGACCTTTCAATTGAATATCAAACTTCAAGGAAGGCTCAACAAAAGTACTTGCATTGTGTATTCGGAAAGAGATTTGCCAACCTTCATCCATTGATAGAATCAATGTACTTGAAGATTTTTCCTTAAAATCCATACACAATATCTTTTTCGGCAAACGAACCGGTGGTATTGTTTTCAATGGAGTCGCATTCTCCCCCTTTTGATTTAATGTGCCATAGAGATTAAATGGAGTGATTGTTACGATATGATTATCATAGTGAATCATTTTATAATAATCTCGCCCATTACTACCTATCAAATATTTGATTAGTTTTGATGTTATGTTCTTTTTATCTGCTAATCTCGTAAACTCTTTCATAAACGCCATAAGAACTGGTCTATAAACAAAGAACTCTTTACCTTTTCCAAAATCAGACCATTTCTTACCTTGCTTTTTAGATTCTGCCAAAAAGGAAAATATCTTATTGATTTCTTTAAAATATTCTTCAGAACATGGGCAATTAAACCATTCTTTTCCAAAATCAATTTTTGGTGACAAACGAGAATGTTTTAATGCCGCATGATTATGCTTCAATGAGATACCGATTTCCCATTTTATAGATCTACGTATAATCAAAACATCTCTAATATCTCCCTTTTTCGTTGCCACTGTGTCTGGTTGTAAAGATATTGTCAATTTATCTTTGCCGTCATACATCCTTGGCTCCATTTGAATAATAACCTGAACACCTGCTTTAGCCGAAAGTGACATATTTCTTCTTTCCAAATCAGAAATATCATTATTGAAATGCGACTTTGCTATTTCTAAACTCGAATTATCTACAATTTCTACCGGACGAATCGAAGATATTAGATCGTTAACAGCAAGTACACATGCGTACTCGTATGCCTTGCCCTTTATGGGTGAATTCTTTGTATTCATAACATATCTTTTTTTATTTGCTCAGCCAAAGCATATGCCAAATTTACAGGAACCGCATTTCCTATCATTTTATAACCATCTGCAACATCTGTATATTTAAAAACAAAATCATCTGGGAATGTTTGAATCCTTGCGCACTCTCTAACAGAAAGCCTACGATATTCATGTTCGTGTCCAGGCACAAAAATTCTAACATTCTGTGATATGAACTTCATCTTGGGTGCTTTGGGATGTATAGGCGCATGACGTCCTCCTGCCTGTATTGTAAAAGAAGGTTCATCCCATCCTCTCACTCTATTTCTTGACATGAAAATAGTGGAGAATCCCCCTATCATATACTCATTATTAGGAACTTCTGTTATATTACCATTAGTCTTATTGTGTTCTTTTGCAGGCAGCGCATTTTTTAAATCCCCAATTGCATCTCTCAGCACAGGTTTATAATCATTAGGTTTAGGAAATTCAAACTTCTTATTCAAGTCTTTCCTATATCCAACAATAATAACCCTCAATCTGTTCTCTGGAACATTATAATCATTTGCATCCAACAACTTCCACGAGATATTGTAACCACAGTTTTCAAACGATTTCAAAAATCCATTAAATGCTTCCGCATGTTTAGGTTGCAAGATACCAGAAACATTTTCCACCAAAAAGAATTTTGGTTGTTTCTCTTTTAATATTCTGATATAATCAAAAAACAATTGCCCCCTTTTGTCCTTGATGCCTCTTCCGGCTCCAGCCTCACTCCAACTCTGACAAGGAGGACCACCGATGATTCCTTCACAATCAGGTATTTCGGATGGTTTAATATCAGTAATACTACGATGATCTAATTTCGTATTTGGAAAGTTGGTTTCAAAAGTATCCCAAATAGCCTTATCAAATTCGTTAGCCCAAATTGTTGAAAAGCCAGCCTTTTCAAATCCTTTATCTAAACCTCCTGCACCAGAAAACAACGAAACAATATTCATACTTCAAATTATTAATATTAAGCATTCACATGCTTAACAAAAATAGAAAAAATAATAATAGAATTTCAAGATTTAATTTTGTAATGTTTATCAGTTACCTGTGCCGTACTCTGCCGCGGCGAGATTTTGTATCTCCTTATGTTTTAATCCTAAAACATAAACTGAATTCGGCGTTGATGAAGCCGTTGTCCGGTAGCGGGGCGCGAGGCATGATGGTTGATGCCATGGCGACTTATGGCGCTGACTCATTCGTCGGCAGATTGTCTTGTGTGTTCCAAGGGGCAACCGATACCACATTCTATGTCCTTGCGGTCTATTTCGGAAGCGTTGGTGTGCGCTACACGCGTCATGCTGTCGCTTGCGGACTCATTGCCGATTTGGCGGGAATCATTGCTGCCATTGCCATCTGTTACCTATTCTTCGAATAAGATTCATAACATGGACTTCCTTGGTCCAACAAAAAATCCGAAGATTATGTCTTCGGATTTTTTTGTTAGTAACTAATACTTAGAAAACTGCATTTACGCTTTTTTCGTGCTTTTTGTTGTCTTTGCGGCTGTTTTCTTCGCGGTGTTTTTTACTTCACTTGTTTCTTTTTTCGTCTCTTTGCCTTTGAGTTTTTTGACTTCCGCTTTCAGTTCCGAAATCTTCGTCTCTTGGTTCTTGATGGTTTTGAGCAGTCCGTTCAACTCTTCATTCTCGATGGTCGTAGGATATTGCTCATCCACGCGTTGCAAGAAGTCGCTCAACACGTTCATGTAGTTCATGAAGGCTTCGTATGGCGACTCGTATTGACCCGTATGCGCCACGGCATTACCCGTGAAATGCTTCGTGGACATGTAGTAAAAATGGTCGCAACTCTGTAAGTGCATCCAGTCATACTTGATGCCTTTGTCGGTGCAAAGACGTACGCGTTCGCCTACGGCGTAGAGCTTGTGAATGGCTTCATATTGCAAGTCGTTGCCACAGAATGCGGTAAGGTCCTTCTCCTCGTCCGCCCACGAGATAGGTTCTCCTGTCGAGAGTGTGTCCGTCGGTTTGTTCTTTTCGATGATTTCGCTTGGCGTCGCGAATGATATTTTTTGCATCAGAGCGTGATAAGGCAACGCCTTCATGAAATCAAATATGCCACTCTCTGGGCGATTGTTCAGACCGAGCGCGTTGTAACTCATGCCGATGGTCATCACCTTTTCTTCTTCTGGAGTTGCGGATATCCATCCGATGTACTTCTCAGCCGTGAGAGGAAATTGATCCCAACCCCAATCCGAAAACTTGAACAAAATGTTGTCACTCATGTCACTGTTGCGGGGCAGAAGCGCAAGATTGCCAGCATATGGATGTTTGTACAAATAGTTTGGTGACTTCCATCCGAGCACCGCTTTCGCTCCTTCCATAATCGCTCCCTTGAAGCCTAACTTGGAAATGAGTGCGCCTATTTCGTCGCTATATATCATTTCCGTGTTGAGGAACGTGGTCGGACGTTGACCGAACAAGTCGTGGATGCGATTCGAGTGTTCCTGCACCTGTGCTTTGAACTCGTTCTCATCGTAGATGGATGACAGTCCGTGTGCATAAGTCTCGCCTAAAAACTCGACCGCACCCGTCTGTGCCAATTCCTTGAACGAGTCAATAACTTCGGGAGCGTATTGCTCAAGTTGCTCAAGCATGACTCCTGAAATGGCAAATGCAACCTTAAACTTCCCGTTGCTGCTATGAATCATCTCAAGGAGTGTCTTGTTTGCAGGCAAGTAGCAATTGTCCGCAAGATAGCGAATAGCATCTTCGTCAGCAAAGTCATTGTAGTAATAGTGGTCGTTGCCAATCTCGAAGAAACGATAACGCTTGAGTTGCAATGCTTGGTGCAATTGGAAGAAGAAGCAAATGGACTTCATATTTATTTATGTGTTGAGTTAACGTTTATAGGATTTTTCTTTTTTTCACCATCCAAGAACCTTGTCATAGATGGCTCTCACTTTTCTGCCCGCAGCTTCCCACGTGATGCGATTCACTTCGCTTTCTCCTTGTTCGTGAAGTGATTTGTACATGGCGGGATATGAAACTATGGCATGAATTGCGTCCGCAAGTGCGTCAATGTCCCAATAGTCTATCTTGATGGCGTTGTTAAGTATCTCCGCACAACCGGATTGTTTGGAAACGATGGTCGGAGTGCCGACTTGCATGGCTTCCAATGGCGAAATGCCAAACGGCTCACTTACGGAAGGCATGATATAGACATCGCTTTCCGCAAGCATTTCTGTCACTTGCTTGCCGCGCAAGAAGCCCGTGAAATGGAACTTATCCGCAATGTTCTTATAGGCTGCCAAATGTATCATTTGGTTCATCATGTCTCCGCTACCTGCCATGACAAAACGTACATTCTTCGTCTTTTGCAAAACGCGATGTGCCGCTTCCACAAAATACTCAGGGCCTTTCTGCATCGTGATGCGTCCCAAAAAGGTGACCACCTTGTCTTTGCGAGGTGTTTTGACAAACTGCTCCCTGTCCGCCAGCGGTTCCACCGCATTGTGAACCGTGCTGACCTTGGCTGGATTCTGACCGTACTTCTCAATCACCGTTTGTCTCGTCAGGTTGCTGACACAGATAATGTGGTCCGCCTCGTCCATGCCGCGACGTTCTATGTCATAGACCTGTGGATTCACCTTGCCGCGACTACGGTCGAAATCGGTAGCGTGTACGTGAATCACAAGTGGCTTCCCGCTGATGTGTTTAGCAAAGATGCCTGCGGGATATGTCAGCCAATCGTGGCTGTGAATGATGTCAAAACCACCTGCGTGAGCCACGACACTTGCCACCGCCTCATAGTTGGATATTTCCTCCATCAGATTCTTGGGGTAAATTCCGGAGAAGTTGACGCATCCTAAATCATCGGTCCCAATTCGACGAAAGTCGTATCGAATATTGTCTCGAAGGTGATAATACTCATCCGGATGCATGATATTGCCAATGCGCTGATTAACGTAGTTCCAATCATTGTCCTTGCGAACGATCGGAACACAACTCGCGCTGATGATGTGCAAGAACGATTGGTCTTCATCACCGTGGGGATGTGGCAATACGAAGGTGATGTTCATGTCGCCTTGGAGCGACATGCCGCGTGTTAGTCCGTAGGATGCGGTACCAAGTCCGCCTAAGATATGGGGTGGAAATTCCCAACCAAACATTAAAGCGTTCATCCTATATCTCCTATATTTTTTTCAATTCTTAACTCTAAATTCTTAATTCCTTTTTATCCATTGTTCGCTTCGAAAGCCTTGAGGACGGACATTGCGCGAAGCGTTTCGGCAACAGACATGGCGAACGACATCGCCCCGCGAGGTGTGTATGGAGGGTTACCGTCATAGAGCTCGTTAAGGGTTCCGATGCAGGCTTGTCCCATTTCTGTTTCAAATCCCGCCAAGATGCGTTCGAGGAAGAACAATCCCGATCTTGCGTTCAGTTTCAAATACGCTTCGGTAAACGCTCCGATGAGCCAAGGCCACACCGTTCCATTATGATAGTTGTACGAACGTTCTATTTCGTTGCCCACATATATAGGCTTATATTGCCCGCTTTTCGGTGACAACGTTCGCAGTCCGCGAGGCGTGAGAAGTTCGCGTGTTACGATGTCAACCACCTTCTTCTGCTGTTTCCTGTCAAGGGGAGAGTGGGTGAGCGAAACGGCGAATATCATGTTTGGACGCACTTCAAGATTGCGGTCATTATCCGATACGTAGTCATACAGGTAATTCCCGTTCCAGAAGGTGTTGTTGAATGACGTCTTCGCAAATTCGGCTTGATAGTTGAGCAAGTCAACCATATAGTTGTCCGATTGGCTTGCCGCAATTTCAGACGCAAATCGCAATGCGTTATACCACAGTGCGTTAATCTCGACCAAATAGCCGTTGCGAGGTAGTGTCGGTCTTCCCCAAGCGGTTCCGTTCATCCAACTTGCAGGCTTGTCATATCCGCTGACCCACAACAGTCCATTCTCGTGCCATGTGATGAATGGATGCCTGTTTTCGCGAATGAAATTGACTACATTCATGACAATGTCACCATATTTCTTCGCTGCCTTTTTGATGTCATAGCGATCAGCGTATTTCTGTATCGCCCAAATCATCCATAACAATGCGTCAGAATCTTCTATTTCGCTAATTTGGCTTGTGTTCTCTTTCCCTTTCAAGAATGCTTTCACCGCAGGCAATGCGCTTTCCATAACCTTGTCAAATAGCGCGTCGTTCTTGCTTGCGAACGAGAGTCCTGGAAGCGAAATGAATTCATCCCTTGCCCGGCATTTGAACCACGGATAGCCCGCTATGATATAATCGCCCTTGGCGCGTGTTTGCCAAAATTGATTGCCCGCGTTTTTGAGTGTGTTGAAAAAGTCAAGTCGAGAAGTCCTGCCCGCAAGTTCTGCCTTATATTGGTCGTTGAAGTGTTGAGGATTTGCCTCTGACGTTCCTGCGGAGAAAATCAACTCATCATCCTCCTCAAGCGTGATTTCGAAAAAGCCAGGTGAGTACAAATCTTCAAGATAGTCATAACCTCGCTCCTGCTCACGCCAATACTCAATATTCTTATACCAGTAAGGTTGGTCAATGAACTCAATTTTACGAGAATACTGCATGAACAAACGCGGCAGACCTTCATACAACGCCATCGAGATTCCGTTCTGAACATCTTCGTGCCCTCCGTTAATACGGTTGTTCTCGTGCGTCAATTCATTTACCGAGCGGAAAGCCACTATAGGGCGAAAACGCAATGTCACTTCGCTTTGAGCCTCAATGACTTTATATTTAATCAGAATGCGTGATTCGTTGCTGATGAATACGCGCTCTTTGGAGAAAACGACACCGCCCACGCGATACGTCGTGCGAGCGACGGTCTCCATCGTGAATTCGCGTATGTACTTGTGACCTTTAGGAGAGTAGTTGCATCCTTGAAAGCGATGAAGACCCATATTAAACTCCGCTCCGTGTTGAATCACTGTTTCGTCAATGGATGACAGCAGAACATAATTGTCATAATTCAGCTCCGCTATCGGAACCACAAGTAATCCGTCATATTTTGAAGTGTTGCAATCGGGCAATGTCGTGACGGAATATGCTCCCGTACGGTTTACACGCAACATGTCTTTGGAAAGTGACTTCTCCAAGTTAATCAGTTGGCTTTTGTCAAACTTCAAGTAACTCATATCTTTGTGATGCTTTGCAAGGCGTTAAATACTTATGTTTCTACAAATGTACGCATATTTCGACGGAAAACAACTTTCATTTTCCTCGAATTTTCCTCCTTTCTCTGCAAAATTATCCGTGTTATAAAAAAAAACTCTTCGAATATGTTTTTTAGCATACTTTCAGCCTCATACTCCGTCAAACATGAATTTATCCGTATCTTCGCGCACAAAAAAACAAAGCCATGAATTTCGACAAAAAAAGAAACGACGGAATACGACGTATCCGTTCGCGTTACACCTCTCGACGTCAGGATGAAGATGCACGTGCGCGTGAACCTCGTCCTCGTCGTTCTGACTCGGTAGTTTCCGATGCTCCGCGACGTGCGTTTGGACGTAAGCAGGAAGAGCCGCGTTCCTACCGCCGACGTAGTGATAACTATATTGCCGATGGTGAACGTAGGGGCACTAAACGTTCGTTCGACGAAAATTACGATCCCAACGCTAAATATAGTAAAAAGAAACAACTTGCCTATAAGCGAAAAACACAATCTCCTGATGACCCGGTACGATTGAACCGTTTCCTCGCTAATGCGGGTATCTGTTCACGCCGTGAGGCGGATGAACTGATTAAGGCTGGCGTTGTTTCCGTCAACGGACAGGTCGTCACTCAGTTAGGTACCAAAGTCATTCCGTCTTCCGACAAAGTATTGTTCCATGATCAACCAGTCCGTTCGCAGAAACTCGTCTATATCCTTATGAACAAGCCGAAGGATTGTGTCACCACCACTGATGACCCGCAGGCGCGCATCACTGTCATGGATATTATCAAGGATGCTTGTCCTGAGCGTGTTTATCCCGTTGGACGACTTGACCGCAACACCACCGGTGTGTTGCTCCTGACCAACGATGGTGACCTTGCCATGAAGTTGACACACCCTCGATACGAACATCGCAAAATCTATCAAGTCGGTCTTGACCGGCCTGTCGCTCCGTCTGACATGCAAAAGATAAGCGACGGAATCATGTTGGAAGATGGTCCTATCGCTGCCGACGACATAGCCTACGAAGATCCTTCCGACCGAAAGGTGGTTGGAATTGAAATCCATAGCGGTCGTAACCGTATTGTTCGACGCATTTTTGAGAGTTTGGGATATAAGGTGATGCGTCTGGATCGTGTTTATTTCGCTGGTTTGACCAAGAAGAATGTTTCTCGTGGCAAATTCCGTTTCCTGACTCCTCAAGAGGTCGGATTCCTGAAAATGTCAACCAACGGAATGGCTGCGAAATTCGATTCAGAAGACGAGCTGTAGTGTTGAAGAAAAAGAAGCGGAATAATTTCTGAAAAAACACGTTTTCTGTGTTTGCTGAATAAAAAAAAGTTCTATCTTTGCACCGCAATTAAGGGAAGCAGTTCCCAAAGATTGATTGAGCGATAGAAATGGTGCGGTAGTTCAGTTGGTTAGAATATCGGCCTGTCACGCCGGAGGTCGCGGGTTCGAGTCCCGTCCGCACCGCTCAAAACAAAAGTCCTAAGATGTTCACATCTTAGGACTTATTGTTTTTTTGGGGGATGTATTATTCTTCTTCTTTCTTTTTCGCTTCGTTCCAGAGTTGATCCATTTGTTCAAGGCTCATGTCTTTCAATTCTTTGCCTTGTTTTAATGTTTGATCTTCAACATAGTTGAAACGTGACGTGAACTTACGATTAGTGCGTTCAAGGGCGTTATCCGGATCCACGCCATGCAATCGGGCGGCATTTATGATGCTGAACAGAAGGTCACCGAATTCGGCTTCAATGTCATTTGTCTTTCCGGTGCTAATGGCATCGCGCACCTCTCCAAGTTCTTCTTGAACCTTTTCCCAAACGTCGTTTTTGTCTTGCCAATCAAATCCGACATTGCGTGCTTTGTCTTGTATGCGATATGCCTTGATGAGCGATGGCAACGCTTTGGGAACACCGCTTAAAACGCGCTTGTTGCCTCCCTTCTCCTTTTGTTTCAATTCCTCCCAGTTTCGCTCAACGTCTTCTGGCGTTTCCGCTTTCAGGTTACCGTAAATATGTGGATGACGGAATATGAGTTTTTCCGATAGTCGTTCGCAGACATCCTTAAAGGTGAATTGACCTTCTTCGTCTCCCATTTTCGCATAAAAAAGGATATGCATCAAGACATCGCCCAATTCCTTGCATATATCTTTATAATCTTTCTCCTCAATGGCGTCTGCCAACTCATAAACTTCCTCTATGCTGAGCGGACGGAGTGAATCGAATGTTTGCTTCGAGTCCCATGGGCATTGCTCGCGAAGCGTGTCAATGATTTCTGCTACTTGCGCAAAAGCGTCAATGTTTTCTTTCGATTTGAGCGGAAGGCTTTTTTTCATTGTCCTATCGTTATTTTATTTCAATAACCAATGCGGAATAAGGGTCTATTTGAAACCTTGAGGGTTGTTTGCTGCTGAACGATTCCGTCCATGAACGCAAGGTGAGAAGATCTCGGCAACGCATGTTCTTCCCTTCGCGAATGCCCATCTTTTTTAGCAATTCCGCGTTCAAATTCAGGGCAAGTCCAATGCCGTTTTCGTCAAAGTTCGCTATGACAAGAACTCTCGAATTGCCTTTCCATCGCGCGAATGCGTAGCAACGATGACGATTATAGTCAGGATTGTTGTCCTGAAGATATTGAAGGTCAAATCGATAACTGCCGTCTCCTAATGCGGGAATGCTTTTTCGCGCTTGAAGTACTCTTGCATACAAAACTAAGAGTTCTCTTTCTTCCTCCGTGAGTTTCGTTCCGTTTACCTCTCCTCTGGCATATAGGCGATTGAACGAGTCCATGCTCCAGTAGTCAAATATGGATGTACGTCCGTCTCTACCGCTAAAACCTTCGCTATCCATTCCTTGCTCGCCAAGTTCTTGACCGAAATAAACCATAAAAGGACTGTCATTGAGCAGGGCGGAAACGACAAGCGCGGGAATCGCCTTATAGCCGTCCGCAAAGACAAAATCGGAAGCAAGACGTTGCTCATCATGGTTTTCAAGAAAGTTGAGCATGTGCGCTTTGATGTCATCCGTCTCTTGCCAACGGGGCGTGATGTCATTCGCTGATGTTTCATGACGTGTTACCGCCTTTAGCGTGTCATAAAGACCAACTTTGTCGTACAAGTAGTCAAAACCTCCTCTGAAAATATAGTCGCGATACTGTTGTGGATTATAGACTTCAGCGACAAAAAAGATGTTCGGAAATTGTTTCTTCACCTTTCCAATGGCATATTTCCAAAATTCTACAGGAACCATTTCTGCCATGTCGCACCGAAAACCGTCCACTCCTTTTTTTGCCCAGTAGAGTAGTATCTCCGTCATCTTTTCCCACGTGTCAGGCGTTGGCGTGAAATGGCAACTGTGTCCGTTTTGATAGTCCACTCCATAGTTTAGTTTGGCAGTTTCGTACCAATCGTTAATGGATGGGGTAGCGGAGAAGACATCGTTTCCAGACACTTTTGCTGGATTCTCATAGTACTGTTGGGCGTCAAATTGCGGTCTGAGTTCTTGTCCTGGCAGATAGTAGAAATTATTGCGCGGACTAAAGGACATATTCGTGTCGTCAGATGAGCCTAAGTCTCTTACGCCTTCGTGTTTGAGTCCGCTGCCATATTGACGAGCCACGTGGTTAGGAACAAAATCAATAATTACCTTTATCTTTTTTCTGTGTGCCTTGGTGACCACTTCCTCAAATTCACGCATGGCTTTATCTGGTCGTGTGGCAAGGTCAGGGTCAATGGCGTAGTAATCTTTGATGGCGTATGGACTGCCTGCTTGTCCCTTGACTACTCCTGGATGATCAATGCGAATGCCAAAACCAGAGTAATCGGTCTTTGTCGCGTGCATGAGAACGCCGGTTAACCAAATGGCATCATAACCGCAGTCGCTCAGATAGGACAGAAAGTTATCATTGATGTATTTGAGTTTTCCACACCCGTTTTCCTCAATCGTTCCATTGGGCTTGCGGGTGGAATTCTCGTTGCCGACATAACGTGGCAGAACTTGATAAATGTTCAGCATTTCCGAATATATTTCTTTGTGAGTTTCACTATTAGTGGTGAAAGAACCAATAGTGAAATGAGGTTAGGTATAGCCATCAATCCATTGAAAATGTCACCGAGACTCCACACGACATTTATGGACATTATGCAACCTGCGAAGACTGAAAGGAGGAAACAAATGCGATAGGGTAGAAGGCTCTTATTCCCGAATAGGTATTGGGCGCTTTTCTCGGCATATATATACCAACCGAGCAGGGTCGAAAAAGAAAAAGTGATGAGCGCGATGCAAATGAACTGGTCACCGAGAAAAGGAATCTGCCTAAACGCTGCTTTGGTTATCTGCATGCCTTGTAGCGATGAATCGGCATATTGTCCGGAATTGACGATAACCAATCCTGTCAGCGCGCAAATAACGACAGTGTCCCAAAATGTTCCCGTGGCTGAAACCAAGGCTTGCCGAACGGGATTGTTCGTCTGGGCGGATGCGGCAATGATCGGAGCGGAACCCATGCCAGATTCGTTCGAAAACAATCCTCGGGCAACACCATATCGGGCGACATAAACAATCGAAAGCCCTACAAATCCTCCTCCTGCCGCCTCTGGATCAAATGCGCTTGTTATGATGAGTCGAAGTGTGGATGGCAATGTTTGATAATTCAGAACCAGAAGAACAATACATCCTACGACGTAAAGGAAACCCATTAGGGGAACTAATGCCTTACAGATTCGGGAAACTCCTTTCAACCCATTCAGAATGATAACGCCAACTACCAGTGTCAGAACCGTTGCCGTGATCCATGTGAATGCTGCGCTCTCACTTCCTATGCTTTCTTGCAGGGCGGCGGAAAACGAGTTTGATTGCACTGACGCGCCTATGCCAAAGGAAGAAATAATGACAAGGAGTGAAAATATGGCGGCAAGCCACTTGCAATGTAATCCTCGTTCAATGACATACATCGGACCGCCCGAAAAGGAACCGTCGGCATTCTTGATTCGAAAATGAACGGAGAGTAATGATTCGGCATATTTTGTCGCTATGCCAAACACACCCGTAAACCACATCCACAACACCGCACCGGGACCTCCCAACGCCACTGCCGTCGCCACTCCGACAATGTTTCCTGTGCCTATGGTCGCTGCCAATGCGGTCATCAATGCGGAAAAGGGAGATATGTCGCCCTTTTCCTTTTTCTCTTTCGATATTGTCAGTCTTATCCCTTTCAGCAAGTGGCGTTGGATGAAACCCAATCGCAAGGTGAGAAACACATGCGTCACCATCAGAATAACGATAAGAAAACCACCCCAAAGCCAATCGGAAAAAGAAATGATGAACTGTGAGATTGATTCCATTACTTGAGAAATTCTTTGGCGATTATGAAATGAAAACTCACAGTTGCTGCATGTCGCAGAGTCGTTTGTAATAGCCGTTCAGGGCTATCAATTCATTGTGCTTGCCTTGTTCTACTATTTGTCCTTCGTTCAGGACGCAAATAATATCTGCGTTCGTAATAGTGCTTAATCTGTGCGCCACGACAATTGATGTACGGTTCTTCATCAAGTTGTTCACGGCTTCTTGAACCAACTTTTCGCTTTCTGTGTCAAGCGCGCTTGTCGCCTCGTCCAGAATCAGGATGGTCGGATTCTTGAGAATGGCTCTGGCTATGGATATGCGTTGTCTTTGACCGCCGCTCAACTTGCCTCCTCTGTCACCGATGTTGGTGTCATATCCATCCGGTGTCGCCATGATGAAGTCATGTGCGTTGGCTATTTTTGCTGCGTTCACCACATCTTCCATTGTCGGATGTTCCACACCGAAGGTGATGTTGTTGAAGAACGAATCGTTAAACAGAATCGCGTCTTGATTGACAATTCCCATCAGTGAGCGCAAGTCAAAAATCTTAACGTCACGAATGTCAACACCGTCAATCTTTATGCTACCTTCCTGCACGTCATAGAAGCGAGGAATCAGGTCAACCATCGTGCTCTTTCCGCTGCCTGACTGCCCAACCAATGCTACTGTTTGTCCTTTTTGGATAGTCAGGTTTATGTCTTTCAGAACCCAGTCATTTTGGTATTTGAATGACACGTGTTCAAATCGAATATCTTCTCTGAATTTTGTGATGCTTTGCGCTTCCTGACGTTGCTTGATTGGGTTTTCCGCTTGCAGAATCATGTCCACGCGTTCCAATGACGCCATTCCTTTTTGTATCGTGTACGACGCTTTGGACAAATCCTTGATCGGATTGATAATGCTATAGAAAATTACCAGATAGTAAATAAACTCTGGTGCGCTAATCGTTGACTCTCCTTCAAGGATGAGGCTACCACCGAACCATAGTACGATAACTATTATTGCCGTGCCAAGAAATTCGCTCACGGGATGAGCCAGAATGTATTTTCTGTTCATCCTGTTAAACGTGCGGCGCACTTGTTCATTGAGTTTGCTGAACTTGTGGAAAATTTTGTGTTCCGCATTAAATGCCTTGATAATGCGAAGCCCGCCCAATGCCTCTTCTATCTGGCTCAACAATTGCCCCGTTTGATTTTGACCTTCAAGCGATTTCTTCTTCAACGTTTTCCCGACGTAGCCAATCAGTCCGCCTGCCACTGGAAGAATCAAAAGGACAAAAAGCGTCATCTGCCACGATATGGCAAGCAATACAGCGAAATAGATGATAACCATGACAGGATTCTTGAACATACTTTCAAGGCTTGACATGATGGAATTGCCTATTTCCGTCACGTCTCCTGTCATTCGGGCTATGATGTCACCCTTCCTTTCCTCGTTGAAGAAACCGATTGGCAATCTCAGCACCTTGTTCATGAGTTGGTTGCGCAAGTCACGCAACACGCCATTTTGAATGGGGGTGAGATAAAACCCTGCCAAAAAATACGTTCCCGTCTTCAACAACGCCGTTATGACCAAGAACGCTCCTAATATCAACAACGTATTTGACGGACCATAAGTGTCAATATACAAGGTGATGTAGTAATACACATCGTTCTTGAGTGCGGCGACTATATCCTTCAGCGAGTCAGAAAATGACCATTCAATGTAACTATCAACACGTCCGTCCTCCATTCCGAACAGAATCTGAAGTATCGGAATGATTGTCGCAAACGAAAACAGTGAAAAAACCGTACTCAGTACGTTGCACAGCAGGTTCCCTACAACATAACGCTTGTAGTTCCCTAAAAATCGTCTGGCAAGGATGATGAAGTTCTTCATTGTTGATAAACTACGTTGTAGGTTTCTGTGCTCTTGTCGCTATTTCAAATACCGGTATAGTTGAAAGGCGAAATGTTCCTCAATTCTTGTTTGACCTCGTCGCTCACTTGCAGTGTGTCAATAAAGGCTTCTATGCTCTCCTTCGTGATGGTCGCGTTCGTGCGGGTCAGGTTCTTGAGCGTTTCGTATGGCTTTGGATAACCTTCGCGTCTCAGAATCGTTTGAATGCCTTCTGCTACCACTGCCCACGTATTGTCCAAATCCGCTTTGATGGCAACCTCGTTCAGCAGCAATTTGTTTAGACCCTTCAACGTGCTTTTCAGAGCGATGAGCGCGTGGGCGTACGGAACGCCAACGTTGCGCAATACCGTCGAGTCGGTCAAGTCTCTCTGAAGTCTTGAAACGGGAAGTTTTGTGCTCAGGAACGACAATATCGCATTGGCAATACCCATGTTCCCTTCCGAATTTTCAAAATCTATAGGGTTTACCTTGTGTGGCATGGCGCTTGAACCCACTTCACCCGCCTTAATCTGTTGCTTGAAGTAACCCATCGAGATATACATCCAGAAGTCACGGTCCAAGTCAATGACAATCGTGTTGATTCGTTTCGTCGCGTCAAGAATGGCTGCCAGATTGTCGTAATTGCTTATCTGGGTCGTCCATGGCTCGCGGCTCATGCCGAGACGTTCGCTTACAAATTTGTCCGCGAAACCTTTCCAATCAATCTCTGGATAAGCCACATGGTGAGCGTTGAAGTTTCCTGTCGCTCCGCCAAACTTCGCGCTCACAGGTATTGATTCCAATTGTTGCAGTTGAGTGCTCAAACGGCTTACGAACACCTCTATCTCTTTTCCCAAGCGTGTTGGTGACGCGGGTTGTCCATGCGTCTTCGCCAACATGGCGACGTTTTTCCACTCACGTGCTTGCTGATCCAACTTTTCAATCAGCTCTTTCACGCTCGGAATGAACACCTCTTTCAATGCTTCGCTCAATGAGAGGGGAACGGACGTGTTGTTGATGTCTTGGCTGGTCAATCCGAAGTGTATGAACTCCTTATATTTTGAAAGATTCAGTTCGTCAAACTTCGCTTTCAAAAAATACTCCACCGCCTTCACATCGTGATTGGTCGTCTTCTCAATCTCTTTGACCGCTTCCGCATCCTTGTCCGTGAAGTCGAGGTAGATTTGCCTTAATTGTGCGAATGCCGATTTCTCAATTCCTGACAGTTGTGGCAACGGTATTTCGCACAGAGCGATAAAATACTCCACCTCAACTCTTACTCGATATCTTATCAACGCCCCTTCTGAAAAATATGGAGCTAAACTCTCTGTCTTGCTTCTATATCGTCCGTCAACTGGTGATACGGCATTTAGTGGTTCTAACATAACTCTTATTTCTTAATTTTGCTCGAACGGATTTGCAATCCGTCCCTAATCCATAATCTATAATCCAAAATCCATCATCTTCTCTTCGCCCTTTGCTTGGCGTTCTCGCGAATCATTTCTTGTTGACGTTTTTGCATCTCTTCTAATTTCATCTGCCATTTGCTTTTGCTCTTCTTCTTGGGATTTTTGGCGTATGCTTTCATCTTTGCCAAAAGCTTTTCCTCATTGATTGAGAGCCTGAAGATTAGCGTGGTCAAAATCGAGAACAACGTCGAAATGAAATAATAGTACGACAGACCGGATGCGTAATCGTTAAAGATGAACAGAAACATTATCGGCATCAGATACATCATCGCCTTCATTCCTGGCATTTGGGCTTGACCTGTCTCTGTCGTTTTTGAGTTGATATAGGTATATATGATGTTCGTTACCGTCATCAATAGGCAGAAGAGCGACAAGTGATTACCGAACCACGACGAAACAAACGGAATCTGCAAGTCCCATGACACAATGGCGTCATAGCTGGACAAGTCCTCCGCCCACAAGAAACTTTGCTGACGCAACTCTATCGCTGCCGGGAAGAACGTGAACATCGCGAACAACACAGGCATTTGCAACAACATCGGAAGACAACCACCCATAGGGTTCACTCCCGCCTCTCTGTACAACGCCATCGTCGCCTGTTGTCTCTCCTGCATCTTCTCCTGTCCTGGGTATTTCTTATTGATTTCTTCTATTTGGGGTTTCAGCACGCGCATCTTGGCTGTACTGAGATAACTTTTGTATGTCAGAGGCATAATTACCAATTTGATAATAATAGTCATTATCAAAATGATGATACCCATTGAACCGATGTACTGCGAGAAGAAGTTAAACATCGGAATGATGACATACTTGTTTATCCAGCCGAAAATCGCCCATCCCAACTGAATCACCTCCTCCAAATGCAACTTCTCGTCGCCTTCCACACCCTTGTCATACGCCTTCAGCGTCTGAAACTTGTTCGGACCGAAGTAGAAGTGGAACCCTGCCGCCACCTCCTTCTGCAGGTCGAACGGCATGTTGATGTCCGCGTCATATTTCTTCAGATACACTGGGTCATTCTCTATCATCTTACTCCTGATCTTCGCTGAAGTCATCGCCTCGTCGGCTATCAGGATAGATGAGAAAAACTGATCCTTAAACGCTATCCACTTCACCTTCGTCGTCAAGTCCTCCTCGTCGTCTGACGTTGGCGACATCTTCTCCACGTCATCCGATGCGGGTTTATAATAAATGCGTGCGTATCGGTCCTCAAACTTCTTGCTTCGTTCCTGTTGCTTGATTTTTGACGTCCACTTCACTTGCACGTCGCTTACATTCCTCCGCAACACGTTTCCCATCCCCTCCGTCTTGATTTCAAAGCCCACCATGTAGTCATCCTGCCTTAGCGTATAGACATAGTCCAGAGTCGCTCCTTGGCTTGTCTTCACCCTGAAGGTATAAGTTGCCGAATCCGTATCCACCAATCCTGGCTTGTAATCCACAGGTTCAAAATCAAGGTCCCTTGTCTCGATTACTCGGTCATTTTGTGTCAAGAGCGTGACCGAAAAACACGTTCCGTCCTTTTCCTTGTCAAAGAGAAACAAAGGCTCCTTCGCGTTCGTCGTGAACTCCTTCAATTCCGCCTTTGCGATTTGACCACCCCGTGATGAAATCGTCAGCCTGATTTTGTTGTTCTCAATTGTATAGAACGTTTCTGGTTTCCCCGTGTTCCCGGCAAACTCGCCCCATTCTACCTGCCTTAGGCTGTCGCTTATGGTTGCGTCTTGTCCTGCTTCTTCCTTTGCCTGTTTCTCCGCTTCGCGTCGAGCCAAGTCCTCCTTGCGTTGTTTCTCCGCTTGTTCCTGTCGCTCTGATTCACGACGTGCCAACTCCTCCTCCGACGGTTGATTATAGTACGAAAATCCGAATAGCAACGCCGCTATTAAAAGAAATCCAATGAGTGTGCTTCGGTCCACGATATTTTTACTTGAATAAAATGAAAAACTAACTTTTAACCCTCAATAATCCTCTTGATGAAATTCACGAACAATGGTGATGGCGACAACACCGTGCTGTTGTACTCTGGGTGAAACTGCGTACCTAAATAGAATTTTTTTCCAGGCATTTCTATTATTTCAACGAGACCCGTTTTCGGATTCTCACCGCTGCAAATCATACCCGCCTTCTCAAACTGTTCGCGATATTCCGAGTTGAACTCATATCTGTGTCTGTGTCGCTCGCTGATTACGTCCTTGCCATACACCTCGTGAGCCAAACTTCCCTCCTTCAGTGTGCAATCATACGCCCCCAGACGCATGCTCGCGCCCAGGTTCAGAACGTCCTTCTGATCATCCATGATGTCAATCACATTGTGCCTTGTCGTCGGGTCCATCTCCGTCGAATTCGCGTCAGCGAACCCCAACACATTGCGCGCGAACTCAATCGCCATGCACTGCATGCCCAGACAGATACCCAGACATGGAATATCATTCTCCCGCGCGTAGCGCAATGCCACGAACTTTCCCTCTATGCCCCTGCTCCCGAATCCTGGAGCGATGATGATACCGTCCTGACCGTCTAACCTCTCCACCACGTTCTCGTTTTTCAACTCCTCGCTCGAAACGTATGTCAACCTCAGCCTCCTGTCGTTATACGTGCAGGCGTGAATCAGACTCTCGCTTATCGACTTGTATGCGTCCTGTAGTTGTACGTACTTCCCCACCAATGCTATCTTCACCTCCTTCTCCGCGTGCTTCATCTTGTGCAGGAAGTTGTTCCACTCCCTCATGTCCGCTTCCGGAACCTCGCATCCCAACTTCTTCAACACCACCTTGTCCAGACCCTCCTCCTCCATCTTGATAGGGCATTGATATATGGTGTCGCAGTCTATTGACTCAATCACTGCGTCCTCCGTCACATTGCAGAATTGCGAAACCTTCCGTTTTACTTCGTCTGTGATGTGATGTTCCGTTCTCAACACAATCACGTCAGGCTGTATTCCCGACTGCTGCAACGTCTTCACGCTGTGTTGCGTCGGCTTCGTCTTCAACTCCTTCGCTGCCGCTATGTATGGCACGTAAGTCAAGTGGATGAACACGCACCTCTCCTTTAACTCATACTTCAGTTGTCTCACCGCCTCTATGAACGGAAGACTCTCTATGTCACCTACCACGCCGCCTATCTCCGTTATCACGAAGTCATACTCACCGCTCTCTCCCAACGTCATGATGCAACTCTTTATCTCGTCCGTCACGTGGGGAATGATTTGGACGGTTTTCCCTAAGAAATCGCCGTGCCTCTCCTTGTTTATCACCGTCTGATAAACCCTTCCCGTCGTCAAGTTGTTGTGTCGTGTCGTCTTGATGTTCAGAAAACGCTCATAGTGACCCAAGTCCAAGTCCGACTCGTAACCATCCGTCGTCACGTAACATTCGCCGTGCTCATACGGATTCAGTGTACCCGGGTCCACGTTGATGTACGGATCCAACTTCTGGTTCGTCACCTTGAAACCGCGCGCCAGAAGCAACCTTCCTAACGACGCTGCCGTTATACCCTTTCCTAATGACGAAACAACTCCTCCCGTCACGAAAATATACTTCGTATCTTTCATTTCCTTTCTGCTAAACTGAAAATACAAAATGCAAAATTAGAAAAAATAAATGACTCTCAACTCTCAAACTCCTATTCCCACTCAATCGTTGCTGGTGGTTTTGACGAGATGTCATAACAAACCCGGTTCACGCCTCTCACCTTGTTGATGATTTCATTGCTTATTTTTGCCATGAACTCGTATGGTAAGTGCGCCCAGTCGGCGGTCATTGCGTCCGTGCTTGTCACGGCGCGTAGTGCCACAGGATGTTCATAGGTTCGTTCGTCACCCATTACGCCTACGCTCCTCACGGTTGAGAGCAATACGCCACCTGCTTGCCATATCTTGTCATAGAGTGACACTCCGTCTTCACAAATCCACTCGTGCATGCGCTCTATATAAATGTCGTCCGCTTCTTGCAAAATGCGCACTTTCTCTCGCGTCACGTCTCCCAAGATGCGAACGGCGAGACCCGGACCTGGGAATGGATGACGTTTGATCAATGATTCTGGCATGCCAAGTTCATAACCCACACGCCTTACCTCATCCTTAAAGAGCCATTGCAATGGCTCGCATAGTTGCAGTTTCATCTCCTTGGGCAGTCCACCGACGTTGTGGTGACTTTTTATGGTCATTCCCGTGATGCTCAAACTTTCTATTCTGTCAGGGTAAATCGTTCCCTGCGCCAACCACTTGGCGTCAACAATCTTTTTCGCTTCGGCATTGAATACCTCGACAAAGTCACGTCCTATGATTTTTCTTTTCTGCTCTGGATCGCTTACGCCTTCCAAATCTTTGAAGAACCTTTCCGAGGCATCTACTCCAATGACTTTCAGACCTAAACCTTTATAGGCGTTCATCACCTTCTCGAACTCGTTCTTGCGCAACATTCCATGGTCAACAAAGATACAAGTCAGACGGTCGCCTATTGCTCGGTTCAGCAATGTTGCGCAAACGCTGCTATCCACGCCGCCCGACAAACCTAAAATCACACGGTCGTTACCCAATTGTTGTTTTAATTCCGCCACGGTCGTCTCCACGAACGAAGCCGCGCTCCACGTGCAATGGCTGTGGCAAATGTTCACAACAAAGTTGCTAAGCAATAGTTTTCCTTGCAAGGTGTGGAACACTTCGGGATGAAATTGTACCGCCCACAGATTTTTGCTTTTGTTTGTATAGGCTGCGTTTTTTACCGAAGGTGTTGACGCTATCACTTGACAATCCGATGGAATCTCGGTAATGGTGTCTCCGTGACTCATCCAGACTTGTGAATCTTTCTCAAATCCTTCAAATAAAGCATCTGATGTATTCACCTCCGTTAGCAGGGCACGACCATACTCACGTGTGGCACTCCTTTCAACCTTTCCTCCTAACGTGTTCGCGATGAATTGCGCGCCATAGCAGATGCCCAAAACGGGAACCTTGCCGACAAACTGTTCTAAATCTACCTTAAATGCTTCCGGATCGTGAACGGAATAGGGTGAACCGGACAAGATGACACCGATAATCCCTTCCGTGTCCTTTGGAAATTTGTTGTAGGGCACAATTTCACAAAAGGTATCTAACTCTCTAACTCGCCTTCCGATGAGTTGTGTCGTTTGTGAACCAAAGTCCAGAATGATAATTTTTTCTTGCATATTTTGTTTGTTTTGCTTTGTTACTCTTTATCAGAAAGTATAAATCAATCCAATCATTCCATTGAATCCGTTCACTTCGTAACCATACCATTGTTCGTAGTGTCGATGCAGAATGTTGTTCAGTTTTATAAATAGTGAGAGGTCACTGCTCCATGCGTAGTCAGTTCCGATGTTCAAGTCATATTTGGGCTTCAGAAGTCGGGTCCCTCCGTCTGATTTCAATGCCTTTCTTCCTGTTTCAATGTCAAAGTTGACGTATGCGGACATGCGCTTTCCTGCATGAAGTTCACCTCCTACGTTCCATTGCCACTTTGGTTTTCCCCATGCTTCACCTTTTCTGACATTCCATGAGTTGTGTTTGACGTCAAAGTTGAGTGTCAACAGTTTTGACATTTCATATTTGTTGAAGAATGAAACCGTAAACACAGATGCGTCTTTTATCTGGCTGACGAAAACGTTTCCCATCACGTGGCTTCCGCTCAGAGATAGTGAAGTGTCGTTTACAAAGAAGTGATCGTTAATGGTGTATTTGTAACGCAGACTCAAGTCCGATAGCAGATTATACAGAATCTTCAACTTGAAACCTCCGTAAACGTCCACTGGGGAGTAGGAGTTTTTTATCTTTTCGTTGAGGTTTATGTAGTGATTCTCTTCTATGACGTCTTTTAACGAATGAGTTTGGTAGTCGCCTTCTAAACCGCCATATAAATACCACGTGTTCTTGACCAGCGTGATGATTGCTCTGAGATCTGGGGTTGGAGCGACGGCTTGACCTTCGGTTGACACGTTCAGGCTTATACCTGCACGGGCAAACAATCTCTCTTTCTCGATTTGAACGTAAGGATTCAGCCGAACGGAAGTGAAGCCATGTGGCGTTGAGGCGGTGACATCAAGGTTACCAGTTTTGTACCAATAGTTCTCCATGTTGAAGTCAATGCCCCAATGATTACCTTCGTTGAAGGTCTTTTCATAGAGAAAGTTGGTTTTCATCCGATGCTCGGTCAGTCCTTCGTTAGGCATGAAACCGTCATATCTCATTTCGGCAGAGATTCGGTTCTCGTATTCATCCGTAGGGTAGGATTTATATCCCAATTCGAAATCCCAGGCGTGTATGGAGGCGTCGTCACGGAAAAAGTCAGCCCCGCTAATCGTTGCTCCATTGGGTGCGGTATAGATGCTGTCTTTTTCTAATTTGTTTTCTCCGTAATAGTTGAATCCACGATATGTATAGTTTCCGTCAATATACAGATTCCCGTTCTTGAAGAATCTGTTGTAACCTAATCCGGCATTTGTTTTGTGGTGTTTTCTGCGATTATACATGCCTTTGTGATTCAAATTGAAATCAAGGCTGTATTTGGATGTTTCCACGATAGGTAACATGAGGTCTCCCAATGTTGACCAACAGTTACCGAGTCCGAAGCGCAAGTATCCGTCTTGAGCGTTCTTGACGACAGGATTATTCAATTGTGCCGAACCCAATTTGCGAACCTGATATTCGGGCGCAATGGTAGTGGAGTAGGTCGAGTAATTGGCGGGTTTGTGCTTGATTTCTGGCTCGGTTGTCGAAGGCATCAATTCTTTTCTCTCAAAATTCCCGATGAAGGGAGTGTAAGCCTTTTGAATTGTTATGTCCTTCTTTACGATATTGCTGTCAGTTGGCGTGGTTTGTGCCTGACAGAATAACGCGCACCCCATCAATGCTAAAAAGAGTGTATGTCGTCTCATTTTTCAGTAGTTTCCTTATTGTCGTTCTCGTCCGTAGCCGCGGTTGCGTCCGTATTTCCTTTGTCTTGCTCGATAGTCTTTTCTATTGATTCTCGTTCAGACTGGTTGATGATGTCCATACGTTCGCTGATCAAGTCTTGAATGGAATCTTCCGCTTTGTAATTGGCTTGCAGACTGTTCAGATATTGTTTGGCTTGAAACGTGTCGCCTTGTTTCAGACTAATATCAGCAAGTAGGACAAAGGCTCTTGCCAACCAATATTGGTGAGGTGTTCCCTCCTTTATGAAGTTCGTTATCTCTTCCTCCGCTTGCTTGTCATCGCCTGCGTTGAAATAGTAGTCCGCTATCATGTAGCGGGCTTCCGCTCCTTGTTCTGTTCTCGTGTTCGCTCCGATTTTCCTGAGGTGGGGTAGTGCTTCCTTCTTTTCGCCGTTCTCTATCAACGCCTTCGCTAAGTAATAACGTGTCTCCCTCTCCAACTCCTCCGTCAGCCTCTCGCTCCCTAATATCTCGTTGCCAATATTGATCGTTGACGCGTTGTCATCCGTCAGGTAACTGCACCTTAGCACCCCTATTCTCGCCGCCTCACGGTTCTTCTGCTCCTGCGCCATTCCTTTCAGCCGCTTGAATGCGTCCAGTGCCTCCTCATACTTCTGCAAGTCGAACGCCAATTGCGCCTCCCTCACCACCACGCTCTCCATCCATGGATTACCCTTCTTCTCTGCCAGCGTTTTATACAGCGCGTACGCTTCCTCCTTCTCCGCCCTTGTGTACAGACAGTCTGCCAGATAGTATTGCGCAAACAGGCAGTTCGTTGACTCCTTCCCTTGACAGAAGTTCTTCAAGTAATTCTCCAACGCCTGAGTGGCTGCCGTGCTGTCGCCCTTCATGTACAACCGTTCTGCCGCCAAGAACGTCAACGAATCCTCTCGGCTGTTCTCCACCTGTGCGATACCCGCTCCCAACGTGCGGGTGTAGGCGAAATAGTCGCTCACGTTGTTCTCCTCCACATAGATGCTCTCAAGGCTCTCCAACGCCGTTTGCGTCTCTATGCTGTTCGGAAACCTCGAAACCACATCCTTGTACGCCTCTATTGCCTTGGCATTATTGCCCTCGTTGCTATACGCCATTCCTATCTCCAATGCCGCCTTGCTCGCAAATGGCGAGGATGGATACTTCGCGATCAGAGCCTTGTACGTCTCGATGGCGTTGTCCGTCTCCCCTGCAAGAACCTGCGCGCGACCCATTTCATAATAGGCGTCGTCGTTGTATGACGAGGTTGCGTAGCGTGACAGCAACTCCCTCATGCCGTTTATCTTGCCGCTGTAGTCCTTCTTCAAACCCTTTATGTATGCGCCTTGAAATGCCGCGTAGTCCGAATTCTCGCCCTTCGTGTCAAAAGCTCTTCCGTAATACTTCTCCGCGTTGTCTAAGTCACGACGCATGAAGTAACAGTCTGCTAATCGATTCAGACCGTCGCTGTAACTCTCGCTCCGAGTGTCTTTCTCATTGTTCACATAGCGCAAGAAGTAAGTCGTCGCGTCCTCAAATTGTCTTTGCTCGAAATACGTGTAGCCAATGTTGTAATTGACAAGGTGATAATCCTTGTCCTTCTCGGCACCTGCGGTTTTCAGAAACCTTTGATAGTCCGCTCTCGCTTCGTCCCACTTCCCTTGTCTGTATTTCGATTCGGCTCTCCAATAAATCGCTTGCGCCTTATTGATGTCGTCCGTGCCGGTGTTCAACGACTCGTTGAAAGCGTTGATGGCGTTGTCATATTCGCCCATCACGAACTTCTCCGTACCCAGTTGGAACAATATATACGCCTTTGCGTCTCGCATCTTGGGGCTCAACTCCGTCAGTCTCTCCAGGCTTGCGGCTGCGGCATTGTAATCCTTTGTCGTCAGATAGATGTTGACCAGCCGCTCATTGATCTCGTTCTTGTATTTTGATTTTGGATAATCGTTCAAGAACGTCTCGAACGCAGTGATGCTCTCTGCGAATGGAGTGGTGGTCTCATACGTGGCGAGGGCGTAATTATACGCTGCCTCTTCCTTTAGTTTCGTGTCCGCGTCAATGCGTGCCGCTTTCGAATATGCCATGCGAGCGTTGTTCTTCTCGCCCAATGTCATATATGCGTGTCCCAAGTGCAGGAATGCGTTCTGTGCCAGACTGTCTTCTTCCGTCGTCACCTTCGTTAGCCGTTGGATGGCGTTCTTCTCTTCTCCTTGCTTCAAGTATGCGATACCCAGCATATACATGTCACCGCGAACCACCTTTGGTGACATTTTCTCGTAGGCGGTCAAGTGTTTTATCGTCGCTTGGTAATCGCTCTCGTGAAACTTGCACTCTCCCAAAATGCGATGAACCTCGGCGTTGTTGGGATTGCCTTGCTGCTTCTCTATCAGTTCCTCGCAAAACGGCATCAACCTCTCGTAGTCCTTTTGCTTGTAATAGATTTGCACCATGTAGTAGGGAACAATGTCACGCAATCCCGGTTCGTTCATCACCTTCTCGAATCCCACAAGCGCGTCGTCATAATTCCCTTCGGCATATTGGCAATAGGAGTAATAATACAACGCGCTCTTGTTGTAGCGTGAACCGCTCTTTGACTTCAGTCTCGCAAACTCGCTTTTCGCGCTTTTCAAGTCGTCAAGTCGAAGGTAGCAGTAACCGCGATTGAACGTCATCTCGTCGCGATGCTCCTTCTCTATGCGCGTCGTTTTCGTTTGGTTAAACTCTTTCAGCGCGAGGTTGTATTGCTTGTTCTTGAAAGCGATGTTACCCAGCATGAAGTGACACTCATCGACGCTCTTGCTGTATGGAAATCGAATCAAGTATTGTCGGAGCAGGCTTGCCGCGTTCTCGCGTTGCAGGGCGTATGCGTTGGCGGCTTGCAGAAAATGAGCCTCTTGCATTCGTTCGCCGTCGGCAAGCGTCAATTTCTTTCCGCCTCGTTTCCCCTCCGATTCTTCTATGTAGCGGTCTATATATCGTTGTGAAATGGCGTGCTTGTTTTGGTCAAACAACTCCTTACCGTCTTGCAACGCCCTGTCCTCGTTGGCAAACGTATATGTCTCCTGTGCCATGGCGCTCTCAACGCCCACGAGCAGGCATATTGCCACTAATAATCTCTTTGACATATTTTTATGTGCGTCTTCTTTTCCGATTAAATTGCAAAGATACAATTTTTTAGCCGTATTATCGTCTCACGAATGGATGTCAGTCCGAATTGATTTTCGTCCAAATCTTCGATGCTTATCCATTTCGTCTCGCTGATGTCGTCCATCGGGGTCAAACTATCGTCCCCATCTATTTCGCAAAGGAAAAACTGGTCTAACGTGTGAACGTCAATGCCTGAATACGTATAAATGTTGGCTTGCGACCATAAGTATCTCACCACGTTTATTTTCACGCCCAATTCTTCTTTCGCCTCCCGCTGCAATGCCTCCTCGGCAGTTTCCCCATATTCGACAAATCCGCCTGGCAAGTCCAGAGTTCCTTTTTGCGGTTCTATGCCTCGTCTCGTCGTCAGCAGTCCCTTGTCCTTGTCAATGATGATTGCGGCTACGGCTGAAGCCACATTTTGATAAAAGTCAAACCCGCAACGCTTGCATCTCCAGTTCCTTTCACCCTTTTTTTCAAATTCCGGACTTCCGCAACATGGGCAAAAGCCGAATGTCCTGCTACCTTGGCTCATGACAAAAGATTGTGTTTCGCTTGTTTTTTGTTTGTAATTATTCTTTAACTTTGCGCTATTGTAATAGCAAAGATAAACAAAAATAACCGGTTATTATGAAAAGCATACTTATCCGCCTGTCTGGCGTTCTTATTATCCTGTTGGGCGTTATCCTCTTGGCAGTCTATCACTTCACGGCTCCTCATTCCAATGCTTTGTTGATTGGTGCGGGTGCTGCGTTTTTGATTGGTCTGGTTTGGTTTATCTTCTCAAGCCAACGCACGCGCTTCTGATTCTTTTTTTTTGATTTTTACTTCATAAAAAAAGCGATTGCCACATTGGCAATCGCTTCTCTTTTTGATTTATGCGTTGATTACATCATACCTCCCATTCCTGGTGCGGGAGCGGCTGGCATGGCAGGAGCTGGCTCCTTCTTGTCAGCGATGACGCACTCAGTCGTCAGGAACATTCCAGCGACCGAAGCCGCGTTCTCCAATGCCACGCGTGCTACCTTGGCTGGGTCAATGACACCGGCGGCGAACATATTCTCGTATTTCTCCGTACGAGCGTTGTAACCGAAGTCACCTTTGCCTTCTTTCACCTTTTGAACGATTACGGCACCCTCAACACCGGCGTTGGCTGCGATTTGACGCATAGGCTCCTCGATAGCGCGTTTTATGATGTCGATACCCACTTGTTCGTCATCGTTCTCTCCCTTGAGGTTAGCGATCGACTCAATGGCGCGGATGTAAGCGACACCACCGCCAGGAATGATACCTTCCTCATTTGCGGCGCGAGTAGCGCACAGAGCGTCATCCACACGGTCTTTCTTCTCTTTCATCTCAACCTCCGAAGCGGCTCCGACATAGATTACTGCAACGCCACCGGCAAGCTTTGCCAAACGCTCTTTGAGTTTCTCCTTGTCGTAGTCCGACGTGGTCGTGTCAATTTGCGACTTGATTTGTTGGATACGTGCTTCGATGGCGTCCTTCTTTCCGGCACCCTTCGTGATAGTCGTGTTGTCTTTCGTAATCACGATCTTCTCGGCGGTTCCCAACATGTCCGGAGTTGCGTTTTCCAATTTGATGCCGCGTTCTTCGCTGATGACGGTTCCGCCTGTCAGCACCGCGATGTCTTCCAACATCTCCTTGCGACGGTCACCAAAGCCAGGGGCTTTCACCGCGCATATCTTCAACGAACCGCGCAGACGGTTCACTACCAATGTGGTCAGTGCTTCGCTATCCACGTCCTCGGCAATGATGAGCAACGCCTTGCCGCTTTGTGCTACTGGCTCAAGCACAGGCAACAAGTCCTTCAGTGACGAAATCTTCTTGTCGTGGATGAGCACCAGTGGATTCTCCATTTCCACTTGCATCTTCTCCGTGTTGGTTACGAAGTATGGTGACAAGTAGCCGCGGTCAAATTGCATTCCTTCTACCACGTCAACGGTGGTGTCCGTTCCCTTGGCCTCTTCTACGGTGATGACGCCGTCTTTGCTTACTTTCTTCATCGCCTCGGCAATCAACTTACCAATCGTAGGTTCGTTGTTGGCGGAGATGGTGGCTACTTGTTCGATTTTGTCAAAGTCGTTGTCAACTTCTTGGCTCTGTTGCTTGATGCTCTCGACAACTTTCTCCACTGCCTTGTCAATACCTTTTTTCAAGTCCATTGGGTTGGCTCCTGCGGTGACGTTCTTCAGACCTACGCTCACGATGGCTTGTGCCAATACTGTGGCGGTGGTTGTTCCGTCTCCGGCTTTGTCACCCGTCTTGGACGCTACTTCTTTCACCATTTGTGCGCCCATGTTTTCAAATGGGTCTGCCAATTCGATTTCTTTCGCTACGGTTACACCGTCTTTTGTTACATGTGGAGCGCCAAATTTTTTCTCGATAATCACATTGCGACCCTTAGGTCCCAAGGTCACTTTTACAGCGTTAGCGAGTTGGTCAATGCCGGCTTTCAAACCGTCACGTGCCTCAACGTCGAATTTGATTTCTTTTGCCATTGTTCTATGAATTTATTATTTTTATTTTCAGATTTTTTAAGGTATGGGGAGAATTAAAGCGTTGCGAGCACGTCACTTTGCTTCATGATGAGGAACTTTTGTCCGTCAAGTTCTACTTCCGTCCCGCTATATTTTCCGTAAAGTACGGTATCACCAACTTTGAGAACCATCTCTTCGTCCTTCGTTCCGTTGCCTACGGCGAGAACTTCGCCTTGAAGTGGTTTCTCTTTTGCGGTGTCAGGAATGATGATGCCGCTTGCTGTCTTGGTTTCTGCTTCCATAGGTTTGATAACAACCCTGTCTGCTAATGGTTTAATGTTCATTTTCTTATCGTTTTATGTTGTGAATGATTAGTGTTTCAACTTCTTTTTCTGTTTTTACATCTATGCATTTGCGAATAACGTGCCAAAAACAAGAACGTGACATTTCTGCCACGTTCCTGTCATCTTTTATTTATGTCACCGATTACTTGGTGACAACTTGTCAGTTTTTTTACTCCATTCCAGAAACCACAAATTCAACGCGTCTGTTGTTAGCCCTTCCGCTTGCAGTCTTGTTGCTGTCTATTGGCTTCGTGTCGCCAAATCCTTGTGCTTTCATCCTGCTGCCATCGATGCCTTTGTTCTCCAGGTATCGACGAACCGCTTTGGCGCGTTTCTCTGACAGGGTCATGTTTGATGCTGGCTTGCCGACATTATCCGTATGACCGTTTATCTCTACGTTATAGTCAGGATTGTCTTTCAATACTTTTGCAACCTCATCCAGCACGCCATACGATTTCTTCAAGATTACATCCTTACCCGATTGGAATTGTATTCCCTTCATCGCGCGTTGGAATGCTTTCTTTGCCGCTTCGGTAATGACGATAGGACATCCGTTGTTCTCTGGAACACCAGCCACCTCAGGGCATTTGTCCAAATAGTCAGGCACTCCGTCGCCGTCCGTGTCAATAGGACAACCGACGCTATCTACCACAACGCCCGTTGGCGTGTCAGGACATTTGTCTAAGTAGTCTGCGACACCGTCGCCGTCCGTGTCAACAGGACAACCGACGCTATCTACCACTACGCCCGCTGGCGTGTCAGCGCACTTGTCAAGATAGTCAGGCACTCCGTCGCCATCCGTGTCCTTGTCACATCCGTTCTCGTCCACAAAGGCTATTGCCGCTGTGTCGGTAGGACACTTGTCAAGATAGTCAGGCACTCCGTCGCCATCCGTGTCTTTGTCGCATCCTAAACTGTCCACATAAGCGCGTGCTTCTGGCAGCGTGTATGGGCATCGGTCCACGTTGTCCGCCACGCCGTCCGAGTCGTTGTCAACCGTGCAACCGTATTTGTCCACCAAGTAACCAAGTGGCGTGTCTGGACACCTGTCCTTCTTGTTCTTCACCCCGTCATGGTCGTCATCCTTGATTTTCTTCTTGTGACCCAACGCCATCACCACTCCCACTTGTACGTTTACGTGCTTCGACTTGTAAGGAATGTATTGGTTTTTCGTGTAATGTAACGGAATGTTATCCACCGCTATATACATGTTGCTCCAAGGCAAGATTCTCGCTTGCAAACCGAGACCGACGGTTTGTATGAATGCGTCATCCACCGAATACGAAAGTGTGGCACTGAATTGGTTGATTGGACGGAAGTTCGCGGATGCGGTCAAACCTGTCGTCGTGCATGCTGGAGCGAACAGGGTTGAGGACAACAGACCGAAACCCATGCGATTCTTCCAGATGCTATATTCCGCACCTAAATTCAAACGGCTGCTCAGTCGGGTGGTGTAATGATGATTGTTGGCATCGTTGCTGATGGCGTTCTTCAGCGTGTCTTTGATATTGTCCCATCTGTCGCTCATCTTGTCGTCAATCTTGTAGTCGGTAAGACCTTCGAATGTATAATTGGCATCAATATGCGAAATGGTGGTGTTTTCACGCCAACGGATAAAACCTATGTCTGTGATGGCTGCCGACAGTTGTAATTGCGGCAAGAGTTGATAGGTTGCGCCGAGGTCAAATCCGAGACCCCAGTTGGACGTGAAAACAAGGTCGTACCATTTGAAGTTGTCGTCAAACTTGATGTTGTCCACATCCACTTTGCCGTCTGGCTTGATTGGAATAGTCGTGTTTGGCGCGGACGTGCGAATGGCTCCCTTGCTTCCGGAAAGACTCCATGCGTCAGTGCCTGCAACGAGATACAGCCTGTCAATGTCAGTCGAGAAGTTCGCCTGACCCATCAGGTATTTCAACTTTCCTCCGACGAACAGTCGGTCGGTTAGTTTGCGGGAATAACCAACTGAAAATTCCGTATAGACGGAAGCGTCAATGCCCAAATCGGACATGTTGAAACTGCTGCCTTGTAGGATGTCCGTTCCATAAAGGGCAAGTCTAAACAGGTCTCGAGGCAATGTGGTGCTCGTCTCGATTTTTTGGTTGATGCCGAATGTCAAATAATTCTTCTTGGCGAAACGGAAACCAAGGTTAATTATGTTGATGGTCATTCCAAATTCAAAACGCGTGTTCTTTTCCAGTTTGTCATAGAAGTTATCACGATCTGCCATTGGGTGAAGGAACGAAATCGTGGAATCCACACCATTGATATTCTTATTGTATATCAGGTCGTTAAATCTCAACGAGTTGTTCCCTACGTCCGCTCTGAAATTTGGCAGAATTGGAATGTCAATCCAGAATCCGTTGCTTGGTTGAAAGGCAGGGTTATAAGTACTGCGTTCCTCCACGTTACTCATGAAGTAAAGCGTGTTCACTTGCTGTGCCATGGCGACTGCAGAACCTGCGAAAAGCAATAGGGCGATGAACGATTTTTTTAATATCTTATTCATATTCTGTCTTAAGTTTTATCTAAGGTCATTCAATGAAGATGCTGCCGCTTGTGATTATTCTTTGTTGATGATAATGCCATCGTTGGTGTATATCCACGCCTTCACACCTATCTTGTTGCTCGTTCGCAGTTGGATAGGATTTGCCGTATATGATTTTGTTGCGGTTTCTTGTTTTGGAAGTTCAAATTGAATCTTCAAATGTTTCGTGTTCTTGAGGTCTTGACGCAACAATTCATCATATTGGAAAACTTTTATCGTTTCCACCGTTGGTGCTGTCACGTTGCCGCTTGCGTCAACCGTGGCGCTTTGGATGTGGTGTTTCTTGTATGTTCCCGCGGTCGTGATTGGGTTGAATGATGCGTCCAGCATGGTGAAGGTCAGCGACACGTCAAAAGGCATGCTGTTGTTTATTTCGCAAGCGAGAACCGCAGTGTTCAAAAAGTCGTTGTCCGTCAAGTCGCCCATATCGAAATCCTTGATGGTATCCGCATAGGTGATGTAACTGTTTGCGTCTAACCAAATAGGGAAACATATTTTGCTTTTCATCTCGAGCGAGTCATCATCCACTTTTGCCGTCGCGTCAAGTTTTGCTTTGACCTCGAAGTTAATGGTGTAACTTTCCACTGCAGGGTCTGCCATCATGTCCGCAAAGGATTGTGGGTTTTTCACACCGCCCCAAATCGTGTCGGTCGTTAGCAGATTTATTTGCTTGTCATACGTGCAAGTCATGATGCCGCTCGTGCCCGTGGCTTGAATGCTTGACAATTTTGCTGAAACGTGTGGTATCACCGTGTTGGTCTTTTCGATTGTCATGTAAGGTTGGTGAGGTTTGATGATACATCCGTCTGGCAATTGGTTCATCATGTCATAATTTATCGTGGCGGAAACGACGGGCAATACCACCGAGTCTGGAAGTGGTGATGGCAAGACATCTGGTTTGTACTTCAGCGGGTTTGGCAGTTTGAGGTCGCTCGTGTACTCAAAAATAATGGAGCCGTCAGGATAGGTGGCTATGTTGAACGAAGGGTTGTTCTCCTTGTCATATTTGTCCAACAAGTCCATAATCGAAAATTCAGCTGTACCGGCTGGTACGCCGAAACCTTGGCCGATTTGCAGCGTGTTTGACATTTTTTTTACGTCGAGGTCTTCATCTACGCATGATGTCATGGCTGCAGTTCCCATAATCATCATGACCAATCCAAGAATGAGGTGACTCTTCATAATTTGTTATCTTTCTTAAAGTTTAATGTTCGGTTAACTTTTGCAAATATAAACAATGTTAATGTTTTACAATGCAATATGTGCGAAAAAAATGCGCCTTATACTTATTTAAGGAGTGATGTGAAAAAGTCGATTAAAGGAATATTTTCTAAATTTGCAAATTGTGGGGGAACGGTAACTCGCAGGAGTTGGTGGGTGGCTTGTCGCTTTCGGATTGTGTCCGAAAGAGGAAAGTCCGCGCAACACAGGGCGATGCGCTTCCTAACGGGAAGGGGACCGAAAGGTTCGGCAAGCGCGGAAGAGAATGACCGCCCGAACCATGGTGGGTGACCGCCATGCTCTCGGGTAAGGGTGAGAACGTGAGGTAAGAGCTCACGATGTCGTTCGGTGACGGACGACATGCGCGCTCCGCATGTTGAAATATCGCGTATACCGGCATAGGGCTGCCCGTCCGTTTTCTGCCGGGGGGTAGATAGATTCAGGCAATGGGTGACCATTGCCGTAGATAAATGACAAGCGCTGTTTTTGCGCCGATTTCGGTCTTTGATAGACCGTGTGAAGCGAAAACAAGTACAGAACGCGGCTTATAACCCACCTATGTGTCGAGTTGCCATTCTCTCACATTTTTTTAGTTTGAAGTGAACAGGCAAATTTTTATTCTATGTTATTCGGAAAAAGGTTAGGCGACGAAAAGCGTGGCAAGGGTCTCTTGGGGCTCATTCGTTGGTTGCCGTGGTTCTTGACGGTAGGCATTTGGCGATTGACGGAGGGTGAATTGGGCAAGGGAAAGGCTCGGCTTGTTCGGACAGTTCAGGTTTTGGTGTTGGCGGTAAGAGGTTTCACCGAGGACCGTTTGATGATAAAAGCGAGTGCCTTGGTCTATTACACGCTGTTTGCCATTGTTCCTGTGATGGCGTTGCTGTTGGCTCTTGGACGGGGCTTCGGCGTTCAGGAAATGTTGCTCAAGTCAATGAATGGCGGAGCGTCTGGTGGCGATGGTGCGTTGACGGGGATGGTGATGGGGTTTGTGGAGAATTATCTGAACCGTGCCAGCGGAGGCGTGTTTGTCGGAGTGGGTGTGGTCATGTTGCTCTGGTCAGTGATGTCTGCGTTCAGCAGGGTTGAGAAGATTTTCAACGACATCTGGCAGGTGAAGAAATCACGCAACTACCTGCGTCAGTTCACGACCTATTTTTCCATGATGCTGACGCTGCCTGTCTTGTTGGTAGCCAGCAGTGGCATCTCGATGTTCTTGGTCTCTACCTTCTCCGATGAATATGTGTTCGGCATGTTGAGCGTCTGGTTGGTGCGTGGCATCAAGACGTTGCCCTATGTCATCAACATCCTCATGTTCACGGCGGTGTTCATGATTTTCCCGAACACGAAGGTCAAGGTGTCTTCGGCGCTCATTGCAGGCGTGGTGACAGGCATCGCATTTCAGATATTCCAATTTTTGTATATCAATGGTCAGGCTTACCTTTCTTCCTATAATGCGGTCTATGGTGCCTTTGCCGTTTTCCCGTTGCTCCTGTTGTGGTTGCAAATTTCGTGGCTCATAGTGTTGTTGGGAGCGGAGTTGTCCTACGCGGTGCAACATGCCGACGATTATCGTTTTGATGCCGATGTGCGACACATGTCTATCCGTTACCGCGAGTTCCTGTGCTTGTCGTTGATGGTGATGGTGGTACGACGCTTTGTCGGCGGCGAGCGGGCTTTGTCCGACGGCGATGTGGCGCGTGAAAGCAGTTTGCCGATGAAGGTGGTGCGATCCATTCTCAACGAGTTGCACGACAATAGTTTGTTGGTGTTCGAGGAGGAGGAAAAGAGCGGTGAGCGTCGTTACTATCCGGCAGTTGACGTTTCTCGCCTGAGCGTGGCTGATTTGTTGTTGCATTTGCGCAAGGTGGGGGTGGAGTCAATCGGGAATGTGCGTCGGGGCGAATGCTTTGGCGATGAGGCAGACGGAGTGACAGGTGAAGTCTTCGCGAAGTGTTGGAAAGTGATGTGTTCGCTCGACGATGCGGTCAAGGGGCAAGGCGAGGTGTTGGTGAAGGATGTCTGTGCGTGATTTGCAATCATAAGAATGTGAAATTCTTTTTTTCTCCGAAAGTTTTGTCGTCCTTGCTCTTAAATAGGATTTCTCAATATATGCGCCAGTCGCGGATGCCGTCCGTTGGCAGTCGGTTGCTCGTCGCAGTGAGTGGCGGTGCCGACTCGGTTTTCTTATTGCGCTGTCTCGTCGCTTTGGGCTATGACTGCGTGGTGGCGCATTGCAACTTCCATTTGAGGGCGGAGGAGAGCGACCGTGACGAACGCTTCGTGCGTGACCTCTGTTCCGTGCTCAAGGTCTCCTTGCTGATCGAGCATTTCGACACGCGCTCTTACGCCTCGACCCATGGTGTCTCCATCGAGATGGCGGCGCGTGAGCAACGCTACGAGTGGTTCGAGCGCATGCGACAGTCTTCGGGGGCGGAAGCCATAGCCGTGGCTCATCATGCCGACGACAACATCGAAACGGTTCTTCTCAACATGCTTCGTGGCACGGGACTGAAGGGGTTGTGTGGCATGGAACCCGTTCGGGGCCGTGTGATTCGACCTTTGCTCTGTGTGCGTCGCGATGAGATTTTGCGTTCCATGGCGTCTCACGGATGGAATTTCGTGACCGACAGCACCAACCTCCAGCCTGACTGCAAACGCAATAAGGTGCGTTTGTGGCTTCTCCCTCTCATGGAGAAGATTGAGCCGCAGGCGCGTGCGTTGCTCTTGCGCACGATTGAGAACCTGCGTGATGACAGCGCATTCTTCGACACCTATTCCGCCTATGGTTTCAACCGCGCTCAGATACGTCAGATGCGTGCTGCATTGTCGGCTAACCGCACGGGGGCGTTGTTCACAAGTGCTGACTACACGGCTTTGGTCAATAGGGGAGAGATTCAGGTGCAACCGCGTTCTCGTTCCCGCGTTTCTTATCGTTTGAGTGTTGAGGAGCGTGATCGTCGTGCCTCGGAGGTCTTTTCTGACACCGTTCTGCTCGCCGATGCTGACAAGATACGCCTTCCGCTCCTCCTGCGTCCTTGGCAGGTGGGCGACGTGTTCTGCCCTTATGGCATGGACGGACGGCGCAAGAAGGTGAGCGACCTGCTTGCCGACAAGAAGATTCCTCTGACGGCGAAGGACGAGGTCATGGTTGTCACCGATGGCGAAGGACGCATCGTCTGGGTTGTCGGGCTTCGTGCCGACCATCGTGTCTCTGTCTCCTCCTCCACGCGTCGGGTGGTGGAAGTGCGGCTCGTGGAGGAAGATAATCATGATTCCCAATCATCATAGTGTTTTTAAGATATGGAAGTGACAAAAGGCATTCTGGTTGATGTGTGGCGTAGGGAGCAGTATGGAGTTGCCATCGTGACCGACGCTGGGCGTATTGTCGAGATGCGCCGTGACTCTGTCGTGCCGAATCATTATATCTTGCCTGGATGGATTGATGCCCACGTGCATGTCGAGAGCAGCATGCTCACGCCGCGACGCTTTGCCGAGGCGGCGTCACGCCATGGCACCATTGCGGTGGTCACCGACCCGCACGAGATAGCCAACGTCGTTGGCGAGAGTGGCATCGAGTGGATGATGAAAAACGGAGAGAACTCTCCCGTGACGTTCTTCTGGACCATCCCGTCCTGTGTGCCCGCCACGCCTTTGGACAGTGCGGGCGCGGTCATTGACGGTTCCGCCACGTCACGTTTGGCGCGTTGTGGCAAGTTCGTCGGATTGAGCGAGATGATGAACGTGCCGGGGGTGTTGGGTGGCGATGAGGAGGTGTTGACCAAGCTTCGTGCCGCTCGTGCTTGCGGTTTGCCTATAGATGGACATGCACCGTCGCTGTCGGGCGATGATCTTCGACGTTATGTGTCCGAAGGCATTGCCACCGACCATGAGTGTTCCACATTGACCGAGGCGAAGGAGAAGTTGCAAGCGGGCATGAAAATCTTGATTCGTGAGGGTAGCGCGGCACGCAACTACGCCGCTCTCCATGCGCTCATTGACATTGCTCCTGACCGCTGCATGTTCTGCACCGACGACAGTCACCCCGACCAATTGATGTTCGAGGGTCATATTGACCGCATCGTGCGTCGTGCCGTGGCTGACGGTCACGACCTTTACGACGTCATTCGCATGGCGAGCGTCAATGCCGTTGAGCATTGGGGATTGGATATCGGGTTGCTGCGTGTCGGCGACCGTGCCGATTTCCAGATTGTGCGTGACCTGACTTCTTTCGAGTGTCTCGAACTGCGCAACTCGCGTTTCTTTGCCAAGGTGGTATCCGCTCATGGCGACCATCCCATTGTCAACCGCTTCGTGCGGGGTGAGATTGGCTTGAACGACCTGCGTCGCGGTGTCACTGCGGGTGAGGCGGAGACGGTGCTGGAACTCGACGGTGGTAATCTGCACACGGGCGAGGGGTGCTACGTTCCTACAACCACGACCTCCAACATGGAGTCGGACTTGTCCGCCGATGTCCTCAAACTCGTCTATCTCAATCGCTACAGGGCGGACAGTCGTCCGCAAGTAGCTTGGGTGCGGGGCTTCGGAATACGCACCTTGGCGTTTGCTGCAAGCGTGTCGCATGACAGTCACAACATCATTGCCGCGGGCGTGAGCGATGCGGCGCTGGTAACCGCCATCAATGAGGTGGTGCGTCACAAGGGTGGCTTGGCGGTTGGCGCTGCCGACGGTAGGTCACGAGTGTTACCGTTGCCCGTGGGTGGTTTGATGTCTGATGACGATGTTTCTAATATCGCTCGCCATTGTGACGAACTGAATGCCATCCTGCAATTCGATGGTTGCAAGATTCCGTATGCCTTTATGCAGTTGTCTTTCCTGTCGCTGCTGGTGATTCCCGAACTCAAGATAGGCGAGCGGGGGCTTTTCCGCTACTCCTCCTTCTCATGGGTGGAATAACGCTCATGGGTGGAATAACGCATCCGCTCTCACTGCTCGCTCTTGAAGTCGTTACGGCGTTTTTCAATTATGCGGGTGTTCGTTGTCACGCCAAGAAGCGGGCGGCTTGTTCCAAGTTCTCGAGTTTGCCTACGTCAATGAGGTGCAACCCTTCTTGTTCGCTCGCCTTGATCATGCGGCTCTCCACCAGCGAGAGGTAGAAGTCAATGACGGAGAATTTGCCTTGCCATGCGTCGAAGTCGCGGAAGAGCGTTGGCGAGATGATGTGTATGCCCGAGAACGCCCGTCCGTCAAGGTCTCGCAACTCCGTGTCGTCAAAGTCACGGGGCTTAGTCTGTCGGGTGTCGAGGTTCATCCATCCGCGCAGTCGCTTGTCGTTGTCGAACAGGAGGTTGCGTGACGATTTGCGTTGACTCACGAGCAGCGTGGCGTCGGCACCCGAGGCTCTGTGCTCCTCGAAGAGGGTGCGCAGGTCAGCGTTGGACAGTATGTCAACGTTGTGAATCAGAAATGGTTGTTCGCCCGATTGCGTGAGCAGCGGCAACGCCTTTTTGATGCCGCCACCTGTCTCTAACAGGCGGTCACGTTCGTCTGAAACGTGGATAGTGAGTCCGAAGTTGTGTTTCTGTCGCAGGAAGTCGATGATGAGGTCGGCGAAGTGGTGCACGTTGATGACTATTTCGTCAAATCCCTGCGCGCTCAGTCGCCGAATGACATGCTCGAGCAGCGTGACGCCATTCACCGTCACAAGGGCTTTGGGACGGTCGTTTGTGAGCGGTTTTAGTCGTGTGCCAAGTCCGGCGGCAAAGATGAGTGCTTTCATGATGATGGTGCTAAAGTGTGGTGGTGATGCCTCGTTCGCGATGACAGAGACGCACGCGAATGTTCGGAAATTGCTTGTGCAGGTGCTCCGCAAGGCTCTGGGCGCAGAACACGGAGCGGTGCTGACCGCCCGTGCAGCCGAAGGCGAACGACAGGTGCGTGAAGCCACGGTCAATGTAGCGTTGTACGTGCGGGTCGGCAAGCGCATAGACCTGAGCCAGGAAGCGTTGCACCTCGCCCTGCTGCAACAGGTAGTCGATAACGGGTTGGTCCAGTCCGGTTATCGACTTGTACTGCTCGTAGCGACCGGGGTTGTGCATGCCGCGGCAGTCAAAGACATAGCCTCCGCCATTGCCCGACGTGTCCGCTGGAATGCCTTTCTTGTAAGAGAAACTATAGACATCGACGCACAATCCGTCAAACGACTCTTCTTTCTTGTCCGTGTCGAGGGTGATGACTTGCAGTAGGTGAAACAAGTAAGGGTATCGGTTGCCAAGGTAGTCCGCATGTTCCTCCATGAACGTTTTCAAGTTGTCTTTGGCACTTGGAATGGCGTTCAAAAAGATTTCCTTCCTCTCGAAATATCCTCTGTATCCGTACGCTCCAAGCGTCTGAAGCATTCGGAAGAAGACGAACAGCACCAACTTCTCCTTAAACTCGTTTTCGTCCACCTTTCTATAAGGGCGCAACGCATTCAGATAGGTCGCTATCAGTTTCTCCCTCTGTTCGCCTGTCAGTCGAAGCCTCGCTTGAAACACGAACGACGCCACGTCGTAATAGATGGGACCGCGCCTGCCTCCTTGATAGTCGATGAATCGAGGTTCTCCGTCCTGTATCATCACGTTGCGTGACTGAAAGTCCCGATACAAGAACGTTGGCGTTCCCGGCTCGTTGTCCGCCAGCAAGTCGTTGGCAAGTTGTTCGAAGTCGTCTTCCAACTTCGGCTCTAAAAAAGCGGCTTTCGTGGACTTCAAGAAGCAATACTTAAAATAATTCAAGTCCCACATCACTGTCCTTCGGTCAAATTCCGCTTGCGGAAAGCACCTCCCGAAGTCCAATCCTTTTGCCCCTTCAAATTGAATCTTGGGCAGCATGCCAATGCTGCGCTCCATGGCTCCCCATTGCTCGGCGTTGAAGTCATGTTGACTGATGCCTCCTTTCACGAAGTCGAACAGCGACATGTCACCGAGGTCTTCTTGAAGATAAGCCTTGCAGTCGTCCGTCGTCGCCAAGATTCTGGGTGTCGGGAGACCTTGTTTCTCAAAGTGTCGGGATAAGTAAACGAAGGTCTTGTCTTCTTCCTCGTCTTCTCCGATGACTCCGATGGCGACATGATTTTTCGATTTCAGTCTGTAGTAGTGGCGGTTGCTACCAGCCCCGGGCAGTTTCGTTATCGTGTCCGCCTGCTCTCCAAGTGTCTGGGTGAATAGTCGCAAGAGAATATCTTCCATCCTTTTTCCTATTTGAAAGAGTGAGTCAATCGTGTCAATTCGCTTATCAATTCCGGATTCTTTTCGGCAGCGTTGCCAATGATGATAACGTCAGCACCCGCTTCCAACGCTTTTCGCGCATGTTCTTTGTCCCTGATGCCTCCGCCCACGATGAGGGGCAATCCTGTCCTCTTCTTCACGGCGGCAATCACGTTTTCCGGAACGGGATTCAGAGCCCCGCTTCCCGCTTCTAAATAGAGGGCTTGAAGCCCTAACAATTTTCCCGCGAGTGCTGTCGAAACGATGGTCTCTTGGTCTTTGGGGTCAAGTGGTTCCGTTTGGGTCACTCGTTGAACCGAGGTCATGCATCCTCCGTCTATCAGGATGTAGCCTGTCGGAATCACCTTGATGCCGCTTTCTTCAATGCGGTTTGCCGCCAACACGTGTTGACCAATCAGGTATTCGGCATTCCTGCCCGAGATGAGCGACAAAAGCAAGATGGCATCCGCCTTGGACGTGAACTGGTTGGCAGAACCAGGAAACAAGATGACGGGAATCGTCAAGTGCCTTTTCAACGCGCTGACAACGGGAGTGATGTCTTTGTCAACGCTGGAGCCGCCTACCAGAATCATGTCCGGACACTCCGCCTTCAGCGTCTGGCACAGCGTTTCAGCATCGCTCTCGCTCGTCTTGTCAGGGTCAATCAATATGCCAATCTTCTTCATCATGAAACGGGGGTTGATATGGTAAGAACAAACATGGAGTGTAACATGTACTTCACGTCATAGTGCCTCACTGTCTCGCCTTTGCGGTCCGTCGCTTTCAAGTTGCCCATGGCTTCCTCCTCGAACGCTTCGGTCGCTATGTCGTGCTTGAAGTCAACGCATCCGTCCTTGTACGTCTTGAAAACAGCCTCCTTGGCGCACCAAATGACCGTGGCGAAATATCGGCGGCTGTCTTCCGCCATCTTGCTCCATCGTTCGTATTCTTCGTCGTTCATAAATCGACTTGCCACGTTACGTGCCTTCTCCGTCTGGCATTCGATGTCTATTCCAACCTCTCTTTTCCCCATGGCGACGGCAACCCAGTCTCCTGAATGTGAAATGGAGATGTTGCCTCCATTCTTTAAGAAAGGTCTTCTGCCTTCGTACGCGATGTCCACGGCTACGCCGTCGTTCATTGCCTTTGCCAAGCACCTGACCGATAGCCACTCTCTCCGTCTCTTGGCATTGTCACCTAAGTGGGTAGGGGGGGATTGCCCGAGCGTTCGGATCAGTTCTTCTTCCGATTCCTGAATCTTCCAAATGCCTATTTGCAAGTCATCGTCTATATAGAATTGCCGAAAAACCATGCTCTCAATCCTTCCATTTCAGGGTTTCTATCAGGTGCGTCACGTCTTCTTCCACAAAGCGTTCAACAGGTGCTATGGAGTCCGCATTGGGGGTGTTGTTGAAATAGACGGAACCTCTGAGGAAGTGGCGTGTGGAGTCCGTGACCACAAACTGCAACGGTGATGCCGCGTTGCCCGTGATGCGATATAGGATGGCGTGCGTGTTCGCCTCCTCGTTATCAAAATTTTGTTCAATGATGGCGTCAGCGCGTACCGTGTGTTTGTAAACCAACGTGCGACTGTCTTCGCTCAGTTGTCTCAAATTTGCCTTGACGGGTGAGTAGTTGCAATAAACGCGAGCGTTCAGTCTCTCATAGACAAGGTCAAACCATTGATTGTTTTCGCCCCTCACGCCATTATACGTCACGTTGCTGATTTTAGCCCTTTCCAACGTGAAGGGTAGGGGAGCGGTGTCCAAAACCGTGTATTCATGCTCGGGCAAGTCTATCCTGAAATAGGAATAGGGCTTGGGAACGGGTTTGGAGCACGAGGATACCAACATGGATATGACCAATGCAAGAGCGCAATATGCGATTGTCTTTCTCATTTTTTTTTCTTCGCTCAACTCTTCTTGTTGCCAATAGATAGTTTTACCGACTGGATATGTCGGTTGTCCGCCTTCAATATCGTGAAGTGGTATTGCTTGAAGTCAATTTCCTGACCCGGTGACGGAATCTCTCCCTTTATCTCCAACAGCAGTCCCGCCAGTGTCTCCACCTCGTCGGAGATGTTTTCAAAGTCAGATTCTTTGATGTTCTCTATCTTGAAGAAATCATTCAGCGGAATTTTCGCCTCGAAAACGAAGCGACCGTCGTTCGTCTTCCTGTACAGCGGTTGTTGTTCGTCGTCATACTCGTCCGCTATGTTGCCCATGATTTCTTCCAACACGTCCTTCATGGTTACCACGCCGGAGGTGCCGCCAAACTCGTCGACAACGATGGCTATGTGTATCTTGTTCTTCTGGAAGTCCGTCAGTAGGTCGTCAATCTTCTTCGTCTCGGGAACGAAGTAGGCGTTCCTCACCAAGGTTTGCCACCTGAAGTTGTCTCCCTTGTCGAGATGCGGCAACAAGTCTTTGACATACAAGATGCCGCGGATGTTGTCCTCCGTTCCGCTATAGACTGGAATGCGCGAGTAACCGCACTGCTTGATGAGTTCGAGCACTTGCTTGAAGCGGGCGGCGACCGAAAGCGAGGTCATCTCGGTTCGTGGAGTCATCACCTCGCTCACGTAGATGGACGAGAAGTGAACGATGCTCTCCAATATGGCGTTCTCCTTGTTGCCTTTTCCTTCGCTCTCGTTGGTCAGTCGCAGGGCACTTGACAATTCGTCCACCGAGATGCCTTTTCTCTTGTTCTTGTTCAGCCACTTGCCAAGGGCGTTTGTTGACCGTGTCAGTATCCAAGTGATGGGAGTCAGAATCTTCTCCGTCACCGTCATGATGCCGCTCACAGCCCTTGCGAAACGAATGCCGAGCAGCGTGGCGTAGATTTTGGGCAAAATCTCACCAAAGAGCAGCAACAAGAAAGTGATGATAATGGTCTGAAAGACAAACTCCAGCAGCAGATTGCCACCGAAGTCAATGATGTGGTGCGTGGCGTAGGTCGAGGCTATGACGATGGAGACGTTCACCAAATTGTTGGCGGTCAATATCGTGGCGAGCAGTTTTGACGGATTCTGCATCAGTTTCGCTATCGAAGCGTCTTTCGTGTCCTCCTTTTTCAACTTCTTCACCTCGCTGCGGCTGATGGAGAAGAAGGCGACTTCGCTTGCCGACATCAGCGCGGACAGCAACAGCAGCACCACTGTCACCGCCACTGATATGATGGCTCCTATGTTGATGGGTATCAGTGTCACTCTCTTTCTTTCGTTTTTTCAATGTCAATGCCAATGTCAATCTTTTGCGCCTCTATTTCAGCGTAGCGCAACCGTTGACCTTCCTTCACATATTCGCGGTAGCGCAACGTCCCCTCCACGCTTACGCGAGTTCCCTTGTGCACGTATTGTTCCGCCTTTTGCGCCAAGTCGAAACGCAGGCATGCGATTCTGTGCCAATCGGTCGTGCCACGGTCGTCGTCGCTCGTTCCCAATGGGAAGCGGGCGTTGGCTTGCGTGCGACTGATGTAGTTCACTTCGGGTTCCGCCCCGACGTTGCCTATCAATATCACCTTGTTCGTGTCCATCGTTGCCTTTTCGCGAATATACTCTTTTTTCCGTTTACCTTTTCAGCAAGAAGTGTCCCACCGCTTGGCTTCTTATCTCGGGCAGCGTCAATTCGTACCAATACGTGTCCTGCGGCACGGGCATTCCCCTGTACGTGCCGTCCCATCCCTTGTTCAGGGCTTCTTCTGTGTCCAGCGTGGCGAGCAGTTTTGAGTAGCGGTCGTAGATGCGCACCGCCGCCTTCTCATAGCACGTGATGTTCTCTATCCGCCAACGGTCGTTCTCACCGTCTCCGTTGGGACTGAAAAACGACGGAATCTTCACGTCGGGACATGATGTCCACTTCCTTACAATCGTGGTGTAGAGCGTGCTGTCACATCCGTACCGGTCGGTGAAGTGGTGCTCGTAAGTGCCCACCTTGGTATATCCTTTGCCGTCAATCCAACACGTGTCGCCCCACAGCAATTCCACCACCCTGTACTCGATGTTCTCATCCCTCACGATCAGGTCCAATGTCTTCAGCGTGTCGCAACTGTTGCCTTTCTTCACCACGGCGTTATACTCGCCGCTCGTTGTCAGCGTCTGCCCCTCGAAGATGTAAGTGTTTCCGTGGCAGATGGTTGCCGACAGCCGCTTCGAGAACGCTCGGCAAATGGTTTTTTCCTCCTCCGTCGTTTGGCACTTGCGACTGAAGGTGACATTGATGACGTTCTCACCCTCACGCAGCGACTCGTTGCCGATCATGACGCTCTGCGTACCCTTCTGCGTGCTGATGGCGGGCAACCGGCTCGTGATGTCGTCGCCGTTCAGCGTGACCTTGACATTGTTCACGTCATCACTGCCTATCGTGATAAGCAATTCCGCTTCCTCGTCCGGCATCAGGTCAGTTGTGCCTCCCGACAGTTCAAAATGGTCTCTCACGTTCTTCTGGCTCGCGCCGCAATAGTAGCCGTAACTCTCGTATTGTTGCGATCCCTCGCCACCGGCATAGCCGTAGGCATAGACCATGATTCCCTCCTCGTTGCTCAGACGGTGCGCCCCGATGGTTACTGGAATGCGCGCGAACGAATAGTCAGGGCTCTGCTCGCACAGGGCGAACAGGTTGCCTATGTTCGTTCCGTCCAAGGTGGTCTTTGCCGCCTTCTCGGTCTGCGCTATGACAAGCGCGTAGTGGTTCGTGATTTGTGCCGACGGACACGGGCTGAACACGACATCGGTTATGGATTGCTCCAGCGGGTTTATCCACATCATCATCGGGTCACCGCTGCCGCTGCATGAGCTGCCAATGGCGTATTGCGTGACTGAAATGGCGTCGGTTGCGCTGATGAAGACATCCTTCTCGCCCAACTCTATCTCCACATACTGACCGGGCGAGAAGGTCAGACTCTGGCTTCTGCCGTCAATCTTCAGCGTCAGCGTCGTGTTCTCAGCCGACGGCAACATGACCACGCGGCTGTCACGCTCGCGCTGCAGCGTGGGCACGACCACGAACTGCCTTCCCCATGCCGAGAGGGGAGGCACCTGCTCCATGAGCAAGTCGCAGGCGGGACACGTTGACGGGACATAGGGGCAGTAGTTGCCAGAGAAGACCGCCACCTTCTTGCAGTCCAACGCCTCAATCCTTGTTCCCATCAGGCACGATGCCGCCAGCAACAGGCACTCGCCGCGCTGCAACGTCCGTTCGTAAGTCACGCCGCTCTCATAGAGTTCCTCGCTCTCGTCCGCTTTCAGGAATCGAATGGGGTTAGACGGCGTGAACCTGATCGTGGTGCCGTCTTCTGTCGCCACGACGAGGGTTGCCGACACGTCCGTGGCGTGATAGGTCGTCGCTATATACTCGTCGCTGAGCGACGTCACGGGCAATACCGCAGCGGCGTCAAACGAGTGTTGCTGATAGTTGCCCGCATAGACCGCCACGGTGTCGGTCGTGCTGATGCGCAGTCCCCGACGTGAGGTGTAAACGGTGTCATACTCACTCTGCATCAACGCCCGCTCCTTGGGTACGCTAATCTTCCTGACCTCGCCCGCAGAGATGGTGAACGCCGCACTCCAACCGCCGTCCGCCGACTCTATTGTGCCAGAGCAATCCCTCCGGGCGGCAATGCTGACGAAGAGGTCTTGGCTCTCGTCGTCCCTGACGCTTTGGGAAAAGAATGAGACCCAAAACTCCTTGCCCTGCGTGGTGTAGTCCTCCGCTCCCCATGCGTTGATGGTGAAGAAGGCGAGCGTGAGCGCGAAGCAATATTTCGTCCAAACTGCCGTGGTCAACGTCCTCCTATAAAAAAACTCAAAACTTTTAGTTCCCTCCGTCATTCCTCCTTGTCCGTCATACGGATCATTCGCTTCCCCCCAAAAAAGCAAATGCTATTTTATAGCAAATGCTATTATCGGCAACTTGTCGGTATCATATCGCTCTCATTCGCTTTATGTATTCATACGCCTCTTGCACCTTCCTGAACTTCTCCGTGGCGACTCGTTGCGCTTCCGGTCCCAATGACGACACCTTGTCCGGGTGGAACTTCATCGCCATGCGTCGATATGCCCGCTTCACTTCCTCGTCACTCGCGTCTCTGCTTATTTCCAATATCGTGTATGCCCAATCCGCGTCCTCGTTTGTCTTTGCCTCCCTCGCACTGCTCCAACCTTGATTAGCGTTGTTCCATCCTTGGTTTGCGTTGCTCCAACCATTGTTGCTTCCGCTTCTGTACATGGCCTCAATGCTTCTCGCATCCGCTTCGTTCAGAAACATGCCTTGCGCTATCACGCGAGCCATTTGCACCTCGCTCTCGCTGATTCTACCGTCCGCCGCCGCTATCGCCCACAGCAGGTGCAGCAACTCCAAGCGCGTTGAGTAGTTCGTGTTTCGCCCTATCTGGTCCGCTACCGCGCGTACGTTATAGTCGTTGTTCAGTAGGTCCTTCAGAAGCCGTAACGCCTTTTTAGCGTCTTTTTCCTTGAAGTTCTTCCGCAGAAAGGTCTTGACCACCTCCAACTCGCTCTTCAAGACCCTCCCGTCCGCCTTCATCATCGCTGCCACCAGCACCATCAACGATATGAAGAACTCACTCTTCAAGTCCGCCTTCGGCTCGCCACTATTTCCCTTCTCATCCTTGTCACCATCCATGCCAATCAAGTAGCCTATCGCCGCCCCTATGGGTCCTGCCAGAACCAGACCAAGCAGACTGTAAATCCATTTTTTCATATGCGTCTATCCGTTCACTATGGTTAACCATTCAGTAGCAGCAACCTCGCCTCGGGACCCAATTCCATCAGCATGTCCAGCACGCATGCCCCCGCCTCCCAGTCGCCAACCTTGCCTTGTCTCAACTCCTCCAGCGTCACCTTCCCAGCGTCATACCTCTCTGTGTACCTCACCTTCTCCGTCTCTATGTCCAAAAGACGCATCACCACCTCCAGCAACGCCCTGTTCAACTCCCACAACCGCTCCTGTCCGCCCTCATAAATCGGCAAAATCAAATCCTCGTAATAATCAAAATACGGAGTCTTCCCGTACGCCGACCTCAACGCTTCCGCATGCACCTCACGCCATCGACCCTCACGCGCTATTCTCACCTCGCTCATCGGCACGTGCGACAATTGGTCGTAACCCTCCGCAGCGCTCACCGGGACGCTTAGCATCACCTCCCTGCCTCCGTTGCTGATTATGCACCTCGACCGCTCCGAACGTTTCACGAAGTGCTCACCCAAGTCTATCTCCACCTCTTCCGCCCTCAACACCGCCCGCATGTAACCTATCGTGGGCAAATATGCCGTTGACAACGTCATCTCTGTTCTCAACTCTTAATTCTTAAACCTCCTCACCGTTTCGCTCCCTTAAAGAATCTTCTCCACCTGATCTTACCTTCCGTCCAACCCTTGTCCTTGTCTATAGACAGCCAGATGAACAACGGACGACCCACGATGTGATCCTCCGGCACATATCCCCACACGCGGCTGTCCGCACTGTTGTGACGATTGTCACCCATCATCCAATAGTAATTTTGTTTCACCTCATACTCCGTCGCCTTCTCACCGTTTATCAATACCTCATCTCCCTCCACTCGCAACTCATTCCCCTCATAATTCCGGATCAGACGCTCATACAACGGCAAATTCTCACGCGTCACCTTCAACCTGTCACCGCGTTTCGGAATGTATATCGGACCGTAATTGTCCACCGTCCAGTCCAAATTGTACCCAACAGGAAACAAACGCTCCTTTTGGCTCAAATATTCGCTCAGATTATGACGCTCCACGCTCTCCACGCCCGCTTGCTTGCGCATCCAACGCGCCTTGCCCTCGCTCATCGCTATCAGATACACCTGACGTCCATCCTCATCCTCGCCCAAGTGCGACCGCTCCACCTGCTCCGCGCTGAAACCAGCCACGCCCGTCAGCCACCTCCGTGTCAACACCCGCCTCGAACGCACCTCCCTCATCGCTTGCTCCTCCTCCAGCGGCTCCTGCACCTTACCGTTCACCACCAACTTGCCGTCCTTCACCTCTATCGTGTCACCAGCCACGCCAACGCATCGCTTGATGTAATTCTCCCTCCTGTCCACTGGCCTGTACACAATCTCGCCATACCGCTTGTCACCCCTCACCACGCTCCTGCCAGCTTCCAAACACCAACTCCTCACGTCCTCGCCCTCTCTCCATGCCTTCTCAATGTCCACGCCCGCGCTCTCCGCCAGCCTCTCGCCAGCCTCGAAACACAGCGACTCATAATTCACAGCCTCCATCGCTCGACACACCGTGTCACCAGCAGGAAAGTTAAACACCACGATGTCGCCCCTCTCTACATTCCCGAAGCCTCTCAGCCTTCGGCTCTTCCACTGTACGCCGTCCCAGAAACTCGGAACACTCGTCCCTGGAATCGTGTGCTGCATCAACGGCAGCGACAACGGAGTCACCGGAGTCCTCGGACCGTAACTCAACTTGCTCACCAGCAAGTGATCGCCAACCAGCAACGTACCCTCCATCGACGACGACGGAATCTGAAAATTCTGAAACAAATACAAATTGATGAAATATACCGCCACCAATGCGAACACTACCGCGTCCGCCCAGTCCAGCACCGTCTTCAGCCACTTGTTTTTCACCCTGCGCCAACCGCTCCACGGCACTATGCGCGTCAACTCCACGTCCGCCACCAACAGCAGTAGCAAGAGCAGCCAACCATTGCTCATCCACACCGTCATCCACACCACCACTGCGCTCCACGCCACCGCCATCAACCAACGCTTCAAACCAGCGCTTCGGGCGTTACCCTTCGCCTTCTCCCAGATCCTTCTCATGACCACGACCAAATCTTAAATCTTGACTCTTAACTCTTAACTAATCTTGAACACGTCCGCTGTCGTATAGAAACCTTTCTTCCCAACCATGAACTCCGCCGCCAGCACAGCACCCATTGCGAAACCCTCTCGTCCCTTCGCCTCGTGCGTCAACACAATTTTGTCAGCCTCGCTCTCATACTTCACCGTGTGAATCCCAGGCACCTCACCCTCGCGTTTCGCCTTTATCTTGATGCAATCCGCACCGTCCGACTCATCCAGACACCAATGCGACTTACGCTCCAAACCCTCCTCAATCTTCTCCGCTATTGTAATCGCCGTTCCTGACGGCGCGTCCTTCTTGTGCACGTGATGCGTCTCCTCCATCTCCACGTCATACATCCCGAAACCGTTCATCACCCTTGCCAACCAACTGTTCAAAGCGAAAAAAATATTCACACCCACACTGAAATTCGACGACCAACACACTCCGCAACCCTTCTCTTCCGCCTCTTTCTTCACAACCTCCAACTCATCGCCCCAACCTGTCGTACCGCTCACCACCGGAACACCTGCCGCCATGCACGCCCGCACGTTCTCAGCCGCACTACCCGGCATCGTGAACTCTATCGCAACGTCCGCGCTACGCAACGCTGCGCCGTGCAATTCCTCCCTGTTATCCACGTCTATCCGAGCCACCACCTCGTGACCCCTCTCCGTCGCCATGCGCTCTATCATCTTCCCCATCTTGCCGTAACCAATCAATGCAATCTTCATAATACTCTTATCTTTTTAATTGTTCATTCTTCATTCTTCATTGTTCATTCCTCAAAATCCCCAATACCAACCGCCACTCAACCGCACGCATACAGGCACCTTATCGTTCCATCCGCTCACTGCTGGTCCCCTCTTCACGATGCCGCCCACGCCTACCTCGCCAAACCATCCGCCATGCTTCGCCCTCAATGTCACGCTTCCTCCCACCGCCATATACTGCATTCCCAACACATTGTTCACGTCCCCAAAACCGTTCATCCACCAACGCGCCGCCACCATTCCGCTGTTCACCGTCCGTTGGAAGTGACAACCCACGCCCGCGCTTGCGCCAGCCACGCCCGCACCAGCCATCACCGACCATCTACTGCCCAACATCCGCTCCAACTCAACACCCGCCACGCTGCTTCCTGCCACCCACAATCCTGCGCTCACCGCTGTGCGGTTGTCCATATCTTCCGCGCTCCGCCCTTCCTCCGTCACACCGAACTGCAAGTCATAGATCTCACTCCTCACTATCGTCGTGTCCCTCACTGACCCGTCCTCACTGCGCATCCGCAGCGTCACATGGTCTTTATTCTCCTCCGTCACAAAACCGTCATGCCGCACACCGTCACGCGTCACCAACACGTCCTGACACCATGCCCCCATGCTCAAACATCCCATCAACAATATAATCGCAAAAACTCTCATAAGCAGAAATAAAAAAATTAAAAACCTATGTTTTGCAAAGATAAACAATTATTACTTTCGCGTATAATACACAGTTGTAACTATAACTTTTACTAAAACATTCATTTCATGATTAACGGAGTGCTCTCCATTGCGGGTAAAAGCGGTCTTTTTCGTTTGGTTTCCCGCGGACGTAACATGCTTATTGTGGAGTCGATAGCAGACAAGACGCGCACGGCGGCTTTGGCAAACGACAAGGTAGTTTCACTCGCTGACGTGGCGATTTATACGGAGGGAGAGGAAATGCCATTGCCAACGGTGTTCCAAGAAATGGCGAAGAAGAGTGACAACAAGATCGTATCGGTTGACTTGAAGAACTCTAACGCCTTGTTTGAGTTTTTTGGCACTGTGGTTCCTACGTTCGATCGTGATAGGGTTCACGCGTCTGACATTAAGAAGGTGATTCAATGGTATAATATTCTTATTGAAGACGGGGTGACTGATTTCTCCGTTGACACGGAAGGCGAGCAAGGTTCTGACGCCGCAGCGGTAGCGACGAACGAACCTGTGAAAAAGGCATCGGCAGCCCGAGAGCAGAAAGCGGCTAAGGCGACACGCGGTGGCGCGGTGAAGCGCACGGCAACGCCAAGGAAGGCGGGAGGAAGCTAAGAGTAAAAAAGAATAAGATTCAAGAATCAGGAGTTGAGAGCGGATGTCATTCTTCCTTTGTTGACAAGGACGAGGAGGCGGGGCGTGCTGACGTATGCCGTTCCGTCAGGAATGGTCGTGAAGGTAGGGTGCAGAGTGGTGGTGGAGGTGGTCACGCGTCGCTATGTGGGTTTGGTGGAGGCGGTTGCCCACGATGAGAGGTTAACCGTAGGCGACGAGGAAATAAGCACTTCCGACTTGAAGCCTATTCTTGAGGTTATAGACAAGGAACCCTTGCTATCGAAAGAAACTCTCGAATGGTACCGGTGGGTGGCGGATTATTACGCCTGCGGCATTGGGGAGGTGTATGTGGCGGCGGTTCCGGCGGCGTTGCGCAAGCAGTTGTCAAGGTCTGTCAGGCGGACAGGCGGGTTGCAAATTCGTTTGAGCAATGAACGGCAGGTGGCAGAGAAGCAGAGCATGCCTGACTTGACAGGGCGGCAGAGGGCGGCATACGAAGAGGTGAAGGAAGGGTGGAGGACGAGGAACACGGTGTTGCTGCATGGTGTGACGGGGAGCGGGAAGACGGCGATTTACGCTCACATCATAACAGAGGCGGTGAAGGACGGCGGTCAGGCGTTGTTGCTGGTTCCCGAAATAGCGTTGACGACGCATCTGACAGGTCGATTACGACAGTGGTTGGGAGACGGATTGTTGGTCTATCACAGCAAGATGACGGACAAGGAGAGGAAGGAGGTTTTTGAAGCGGTGAGGGGGAATGCGAAGTGCGTGGTGATGGGGGTGAGGTCATCGGTGTTGCTTCCGTTCACTGATTTGCGAATGGTGGTGGTGGATGAGGAACATGACCAGAGTTACAAGCAGGAGGAACCCGCCCCACGTTATCAAGCGCGCGACATGGCGGTGGCGTTGGGTGAACGCACAGGAGCGCATGTGCTGTTAGGAAGCGCGACGCCGAGCGTGGAGTCGATGTACAACGTGAAGAGGGGGAAGTATGGCTTGGCTCGTCTTGATGAGCGTTATGGCAAGGTAGCACTGCCGGAAGTGGAGGTGGTTGACATGCGGCAGGAGGTGAAGCGGAAGACGTTGGAGGGGCTGTTCTCAATGCGACTGGTCGAGGAGATGGCGGAAACTCTGGCGCATGGTGAGCAGGTGATTCTATTCCAAAACAGGAGGGGGTATGCTCCTTATATGCAGTGTCCTGACTGTGGCTATACGCCCCGTTGCGGGAAGTGTGACGTGAGTCTCTCTTTGCATAAGCGTCAAGGTGTGCTGACGTGTCACTATTGCGGAAGTAACTATGAGGTTCCTGACGTCTGCCCGCAGTGTGGTAGCAAGCGTTTCAAGCCCGTTGGTTTCGGAACGGAGAGGGTGGAGGAGGGGTTGCGAAAATTGTTCCCGTCCGCTCGCATAGCCCGTCTGGATTCAGACTCGACGCAGTCTCAACGCGAGACGGAAAAAATTCTTAAGGATTTCGAGGCGCATGAGGTGGATGTGCTTGTGGGCACGCAGATGGTGACGAAGGGGTTGGACATGCGTGACGCACATTTGGTGGGCGTGTTGAACGCTGACAATCTGCTTTCATATCCTAACTACCGTTCGACGGAACGGGCTTTTGACTTGCTGTTGCAAGCCATTGGCAGGGTGGGGCGGCATGGCGGTCGTGGCAAGGTGATTCTTCAGACGTTTTCGCCAGAGTTAGATGTCATCAGGTTGATAACGTCATCTGATTGCCAATCGATGTATGAAAAGGAACTTGAGGAAAGGCGGATTTTCCGTTTCCCTCCCTTCGTTCGGTTGATAGATATCCTTATCCGTCATTCAGACATGGACGTTTGTTTCCACGCGGCATCGACGCTGGCGACAGAATTACGAAAGGAGTATGGGGAAAACGTGTTGGGACCGGACAATCCACCCGTTTCACGCATCGGAAGACAATATGCGCGCAAGGTGACGTTGAAGATTGAACGTGAGGGAAATCTTCGCAAGGCGAAGCAATACGTACTAGGGGTGGCGGAACGACTTGAGGAGTTGCCATACGCCCGCGGTTTGCGTGTCACGATTGATGTTGATCCCGATTAAAAAGGGTAGGGCTTTTTGCAAGTCAAGATTTGCTTATCTTTGTAGAACTTTTTCTTATGGAGACTATACTTATAACACCACCCTCGACGCTGAAATGCAAGGTAGCATTGCCGTCAAGCAAGAGTATCAGCAATCGAGCGTTGATTCTGAACGCTTTGTCGGGCGGGAGCAAGGAAGGTCTGGACGGACTAAGCGATTGTGACGACACGGCTGTCATGCTGCGGGCGTTCGACACGTTGAGGAGGACGGACGAGAATCCCGTGACCATTGATGTGGGAGCAGCAGGTACCTCGATGCGTTTTCTGACGGCTTTCTTGTCATGCTATGCCGAAAGGCAATGTTTGTTGACTGGAAGCGAGCGAATGAAGCAGCGTCCGATAGCCCCCCTTGTCAACGCTCTCAGAGAGTTGGGGGCGGATATTCAATATGAAGGCGAGGAGGGGTTCCCGCCTCTGCTTATCAGTGGCAAGCGGCTTGCGGGAGGCGAGTTGAAATTGGACAGCACGGTTTCGAGCCAATATGTCTCCGCCTTGTTGATGATAGCCCCAACCTTTCCGCTCGGGCTTCGACTGCGTTTGAAAGGCGATGTCATTTCCAGACCTTATATCAACATGACACTCTCGATGCTTTCGCAATGGGGAGTGCATTCATCTTTCCAAGACAACTTCATAACGATTGAACATCAAAGGATTCTTCCTCATCAATACACAGTTGAGGCGGATTGGAGTGCCGCCAGTTATTGGTATCAAATTCGCGAACTCTGGAAGCAAAAGGGTAGGGGAAATGCTGAAGTTGAACTCATAGGACTAAGGGAGCCCAGCCTTCAGGGTGACAGTCACATTGTTGACGTGTTCTCGCAACTGTCCCTCAGAAAACCTTTGTCGCTCAATCTTGTTGATATGCCCGACATGGCGCAAACCGTCATTGTCACGGCTTGTCTGTTGCGTGTCCCTTTTCGTATTGAGGGTTTGCAATCGTTGCATATCAAGGAGACCGATCGGGTTCAGGCTTTGCAGAAGGAACTGAGCAAACTTGGTTTTCACATTGAGGAACCAAGTCATGGTGTAGTTACTTTCGATGGCGAGCGGGAGGATTTCGATTCAAAGGAAGCGGTTATTGACACTTATCAAGATCATCGCATGGCACTCTCTTTCGCTCCCGTATGTCTCGTTGATGGTGAGATTCGCATTCGTGAACCGCATGTCGTTACGAAGAGTTATCCTTTCTTCTGGGACGATTTGCGGTCCGCGGGGTTCAATATCGTCAGTCTCTGAAAAAACTCTATATTTGTTGAAGCAAATTATTCAAAGTAAAAAATCTTATGAACAACGATTTCAAAAAGTTTGCCACGAGCAAGTTGGGGATTAACGCTAACGCGCTTGACCAATACACGGCTACCGTTTCCAATAGTTATGTCTCTCCGACCATTCTTGAAGAACGCCAACTGAACGTTTCGCAAATGGACGTCTTCTCGCGACTCATGATGGATCGCATCATCTTCCTCGGCTCCGAGATTGACGACTACGCCGCCAACGTCATTCAGGCACAACTCCTTTATCTTGACTCCGCCGACCCGGGCAAACCAATATCACTCTACATCAACTCTCCTGGCGGATCCGTCTATGCCGGACTTGGCATTTACGACACTATGCAATACGTTTCGTGCCCGGTTTCCACCATCTGCACCGGACTTGCAGCCTCCATGGCCTCCGTGCTCCTCGTTTCCGGTGCCAAGGGGAAACGAAGCGCACTCCCTCACTCGCGTGTCATGATACACCAGCCAATGGGCGGCGTGCAAGGACAAGCGTCGGACATCGAAATTACAGCGCGTGAAATTCAAAAACTCAAGGAGGAACTTTATAGAATCATTTCGGAACATAGCGGCAAACCTTATGAACAAGTTTATGCCGACAGCGACCGCGACTACTGGATGACTGCCGCCGAAGCCAAACAATACGGCATGATTGACCAAATCCTCATCCGTGACAAAAAACAATAAAAAACCGCTTCACACGACTTATGTCAAAAAATAAAAACCAACAAGACGACCATTGCTCCTTCTGCGGCAGATCGCGCTCCGATGTGCGACTCCTCATCTCCTCCGGTGCCGGATCCTTCATCTGCGACGACTGCGTCGCAGCCGCCAACGCCATTGTTGACAACAACCTCAAACGGCCGCAAAACAACAAATTCCACCTCGATCCCGAATCCTTGCCCACCCCCATCCAAATCAAGGACTACCTTGACCAATACGTCATCGGACAGGACGAAGCAAAAAAATACCTCTCCGTCGCCGTCTATAACCACTACAAACGACTCCTGCAACCCGACGACGACAATGTAGAAATCGAAAAGTCCAACATCCTCCTCATCGGTTCCACAGGCACCGGCAAGACACTCCTCGCGCGCACTATCGCCCGACGACTCAACGTGCCCTTCACCATCGTCGATGCCACTGTCTTCACCCAAGCAGGCTACGTGGGCGAAGACATCGAATCGATGCTGACGCGACTCCTCCAAGTCACCGATTATGACGTACAAGCCGCGCAGACAGGCATTGTCTTTATCGACGAAATTGACAAAATCGCGCGCAAGGGTGACAATCCATCCATCACACGCGACGTTTCCGGCGAAGGCGTGCAGCAGGGATTGCTCAAACTGCTCGAAGGTTCTGTCGTCAACGTCCCGCCGCAAGGTGGACGAAAACACCCCGAACAGCAAATGGTCGCCGTTGACACCCGCAACATCCTTTTCATCTGCGCTGGCGCGTTCGAAGGCATTGACACCAAAATAGCGCATCGACTCAACACCCACACTGTCGGCTATGACGCATACCAAGACAAGAAAGACATCAACCTCAATCACCTCCTGCAATACGTCACGCCGCAAGACCTCCGCAAGTTCGGACTCATACCCGAAATCATCGGACGACTGCCCGTCATCACCTACCTCGACCCGCTTGACCGTAAAGCCCTGCGACGAATCCTTACGGAACCTAAAAACGCCATCATACGCCAATACGTCAAACTCTTCGCCATCGACCACGTCAACCTCACCTTCGATGACCAAGCGCTTGACTACATCGTTGACAAGGCCATCGAATTTCGACTTGGCGCCCGAGGACTGCGCTCCATCGTTGAAACCATCATCATTGACGACATGTTCTCCGCCCCCACCTCGCGACCTTCCTCCGTCAACGTCACCCTTGACCTCGCGCGTCGGCAAATTGAGAAAGCCAATCCCGCGCGTTTCTCCAAGCAAGACTGAACATTGGCGGATACACACCCTCCCACAATAAAAAGGTGATTTTTCTTTTTGAAAAAACACCTTTTTTTGCTCGTATGACAAAAAAACCATAACTTAGCGAAACATTAAGACTTAGTTTTTGACTCATGTCAAACAGAAAACAAACGAACGTGGACCTCATCACACCGTTGAAAAAATTCTTCGGCTTCGACCAATTCAAAGGCAACCAAGAAGCCGTCATTCGTAATCTGCTTGCCGGCAACGACACCTTTGTACTCATGCCCACAGGCGGTGGCAAATCCCTTTGCTACCAACTGCCATCCCTCCTCATGGAAGGAACCGCCATCGTCGTCTCGCCGCTCATCGCCCTCATGAAGAACCAAGTTGACGCGATGCGCAATTTCTCCTCCACCGACAACGTGGCGCACTTCATCAACTCCTCGCTCAACAAGTCCGCCATCGAAGCCGTTAAACGTGATGTCCAAACAGGAAAAACCAAACTGCTTTACGTCGCTCCTGAATCATTAAGCAAAGAAGAGAACATACAATTCCTCAAAACCATCAAAATCTCCTTCTACGCTATTGACGAGGCGCACTGCATCTCCGAGTGGGGACATGACTTCCGACCTGAATACCGACGCATACGAGAGGACATCATCGCCATCGGACAGGCTCCCGTCATTGCGCTTACCGCTACCGCGACGCCAAAAGTGCAACACGACATCATCAAAAACCTCGAACTCAACATTACCTCCGTCTTCAAATCCTCCTTCAACAGACCTAACCTCTTCTACGAAGTTCGGCCAAAAACCAAAAACGTTGATAAAGACCTCATAAAATTCATCAAGCAAAACTCTGGCAAGAGCGGCATCATCTATTGTCTCTCACGAAGCAAGGTCGAGGAACTTGCGCAGACACTCTGCATCAATGGCATATCCGCACTCCCTTACCATGCTGGCATGGACGCTCAACTGCGTTCACAGAACCAGGACAAATTCCTCATGGAAGAAGTTGACGTCATCGTCGCCACCATCGCCTTCGGAATGGGCATAGACAAACCCGACGTGCGTTTTGTCATACACTACGACATGCCAAAATCGCTCGAAGGCTACTATCAGGAAACCGGACGTGCGGGACGCGATGGCGAGGAAGGGCGTTGCATCGCCTTCTATAGCGAAAAAGACCTGCAGAAGTTAGATAAATTCATGGAGGGAAAACCCGTCGCCGAAAAAGACATCGGCAAACAACTTCTGCGAGAAACACAGTCCTATGCGGAGTCCATGCTCTGCCGACGCAAATTCCTACTCCATTACTTCGGCGAAGAATACCCCGAGGACAACTGCGGCATGTGTGACAATTGCACCACGCCTAAAAAACTCGTTGACGCCAAGGAAGAACTTGCCGCCATACTCGAACTCGTTGTCCTGCTCAAAGGCAAATTCAAAGCCGACCACATCATCAACATCCTTGTCGGCAAAGCCACGCAAGACGTGAAAAATTGCGGCCACGAGCAACTTGAATCCTTTGGCACCTTCCCTGACACCGACCCCGTCTTCCTTGACTCCGTCGTACACCAAGCCTTCATGGCGGGATACCTTGACAAGGACATTGAAAACTACGGCCTGTTGAAAATCACGGATGCTGGCGTGAAATACATCAAAAAACCTACCGACTTCAAAATTTCCGTCCACATCCATTCAGACGACGAAGAAGACGAAGACGCCGACGACGAAGTCTTCCTCAAATCCTCGGGAGGTGGCGGTGCCACCGACGAACAACTCTTCAGCATGCTCAAGACCTTGCGCAAGAAAGTCGCTTCTCGCAAGAAAGTCGCCCCTTATGTCATCTTCAGCGACCCGTCGCTCGAAGCCATGACCTCCATTTACCCCATCACCAAGGAAGAACTCAAAAGCATACCCGGTGTTGGTGAAGGCAAGGTCGAGCGTGATTTCGTGCCCGAATTCCTTGACCTCATCAAGAACTACTGCGTCGAGAACGAAATCGAACGTCCTGAAGACATTCGCGTCCGCTCCATGCCGGACAAGTCCAAATGCAAAATCTCCATCATTCAAAGCATCGACAAGAAGATTTCGCTCTACGACATCGCCGAGATGAACGACCTTGACTTTCTCGAACTCCTTGACGAACTCGAATCTATCGTTCACAGCGGCACACGCCTTGACATCAACTACTTCCTTAACGAAGAAATGGACGAAGACCACATCGAAGACATTTACGAATACTTTCGAGAGGCGGAGTCCCCTGATGTCGAAGATGCCATTCGGGAACTCGGTCCCGAAGGCTACCCTGAAGAGGAAATCCGACTCGTTCGCGTCAAGTTCCTCTCCGAAAACGCCAACTGAGTCAACAATAAAAACAACTCGAGTGAACGTCTTCAAACGTGTTCACCCGAGTTCCTTTTTGTCCGAAGACGCTTCTCCTATTAACGTATTCTTCGACACTGGGGTTAAAAAACCGTCGCTGTCTCTTAGAACGGATAACCGATAGCGAGATGCAACGCCATGTCGTGTATGTTCAGCGGGTGTCGCCAACGCTTCCTTGGCGTTTCCCCCGCGGGGTCATGCAGTTGCGAACCCACGTCACACCTCAACACGAAAAATGAGAAATCAAGGCGTAACCCCAACCCGTAAGCCATGGCCAACTGCTTGTAAAAGTTTTTCGCGTCAAATGTTCCCCCCGGTTGGTCTTCATAGTCCTTTATCGTCCAAATGTTACCGGCATCAACAAACGCCGCTCCTTCAAACAGCCAAAACAACTTGAACCGATACTCGACATTCAAGTCTAATGACAAATCGCCCGCCTGCATCAGATTCGCCCTACTTGTGGGACTCTTGTACGTTCCCGGTCCCAACGTCCTCACCGACCAGCCGCGCACGCTGTTCGCGCCTCCGCTGAAGAATCGCTTCTCGTATGGCACCACGTCCGCGTTCCCGTACGGATAGGCGGCACCGACTCGAAAGTGATATACGATATTGCTTTTCTGACCCAATACTTGGCAGAACGAATAGTCGAATTCTCCTTTCACGTATTGTGAAAAACGGATGCCCATGATATCATAATACCCCACGCTGTCCTTCGCCTGACTTACCAACGAGCATATTCCGTGCAACACGTTACCGGCGGTCTCCACTGTACCTCTATACGAAAAATAATTCTGGTTTGGCTTCGTGTGGTTGTGACGTGAGAACGAGAACGACGCGGCAAGAATCATGTGGTCTTGATACGAATAGCGAATCACGCTGTTCTCGCCCAAATAATTGTTCCTGAAGTAGTTGGAAATCTCTGGCAAATAAACGAAACTCAAATCTATTGGCGCAATCGAATATGACTCCGTGTTTCTCGACCCTGTTGTCCACAGATACTTGAACGACGACGACAATATGAATCGGTCATACCACGGTGTCGTCTGCCAGTTGGCGGATGTCGCCAACTCCGTGTTGGCTCTGATTCTTCGCCTCAACTTCTCCGAAATGAACGGAAACAACACGCGCGGAAAGGTGAGAGACACCTCCGTTCCCAAGTCCAACGTCCTGTCCGAGAGCAAGTCCGCCAAGTCGCCCATTGGTTGGTATGCCATGCGGGTCTTGAAGTTGAAGGTGTTGGCTGAGCGGAACACGTTTCGGTGCGTATACGTCGTGTTGATGGCGGCTCCTATGTCACCTTCGGTATTCGTGCCCTCCGCTTCTATCGAATAGGATTGCATCCTGTTCGGCGACACTAATACGTAAGCGTCCAAAAGTGAATCTTGCGCCTCCTTGACAGGAACGAAGAACAGCGATGTGTATTTCGTCGTGGGTAGCGACGACAAGGCGGCATTTGTCTTGTTCACATCGTTCTCATCATAGTAATTGCCCGGCAGTGTAAAGGTCTTCATGTAAACCGTCTTCGGGCACAAACGCCTTTTGTAGCCGTAGTAGTAGCGAATGTTCCCGCAAACGATCGAGTCTTTGGCTTGTTCTTGCGGGCTGCCTCCATCGGTGTAGAACCATGGATAGATATTCACGTCCCTGATTTTCAATCGTGGTTGGCACTCGAACGTGTCAATGCTTCCGTCCGAATTGTTTTTGGTCAGCGGTCGTGACTTGAACGTGACTTGAACGCTCTTTTCTCCCAGCGTCGTGTCCGCTTCGATATAGAGGTGATCGACATTTGCGTAGTAAAATCCCTGTTGCTTCAGTCTCGACACGATGCGTGTCCGTTCCGCCTTCAGTTCGTCTATGTCAAATCTGTCACCCACGTTCACCCTCCTCTGTGTCGTGTCTGGCAGGATATACGCCCTCAGCGTGTCATCTTCAATTGCGTAGTCAATAATCGCAATCTTGTACGGTTCACCGCTCTTGATTCTGTAAGTCAGGTTCAATTTCTTCTTTCCCTTGTGTACCGTGTCCGTCGTCACCTCGGCATCCGCATATCCCTTGGTCTGCATGAGACGGGTGATGTTTGCCGTTGACGTTTCCGTCTTTTCTTTGTCATAGATGACCGGCGCCTCGCCGTTCCTGCGCAGAAATCGGTTTATCCACTTGGTCGTGTCCGTTCCCGACAGCGAATAAAAGCGCAGTGACATCGGAAAACTGCCCAAAATGCGCGAATTGGGCTTTTGACGTATATATTGGCGTATGGTGCTTTCCGAGACTACCTTCGTGTCCTTCTCTATCTTAACCTTGTTCAGCAGGTATTCGTGGTCAGGAACGTGTTTCGTAACTGAACACGAGCAAAAAATCAAGAGGAGTGCGATGAGTGTGAATAGTTTTCCGCGCATTATCTCGTTTTGGAAAAGCAAAAATAATACTTTCATTTTTCATTCTTAACTCTTGTTTCTTGCTTTTTGTTTAATTTTGAACTCTTATTTCTTTCATGATGTTAAGTTTAGCCCAAATCAAGTTCCTGCGTCGCTATCAGCAAAAGAAGGTTCGTGATGAGGAAGGGGTTTTCGTGGCGGAAGGATCCAAACTCATCGATGAACTCCTGCCAGCCTTCAAATGCCGCATGAGACTCACTGCCGCTGACGTTGACCTTGCCAGATTGACTCTGCTCAAAACGCCGCGTGACAGTTGGGCGCTGTTCGAAAAGCCATCACGTCAGTTCGAATCTCCCTCGCCATCGCTACTTGCGTTGGCGGTTGACGGAGTTCAGGACCCCGGCAATCTTGGCACCATCCTGCGCATTGCCGACTGGTTTGGCATCAACGACATCTATTGCTCCCCAACTTGTGCCGACGTCTTTTCGCCCAAGACCATCCAGTCCACCATGGGCTCGCTCTCTCGCGTCCGAGTCTTTGAGAAAGTGCCGCTCCCCGCTCTCCTTCGTGAGGCTCAACAGGATGGGTTGCCCATCTACGGCACCTCACTTTCGGGAGCCGACATCTATAGCGAGAATTTGACGAACCACGGAATCATAGTCATCGGAAGCGAAGGCAACGGCATCTCGCCAGAGGTCATGCAGTGCGTGACAAATGCCATTAGGATACCTTCCTTTCCTCCACATGGCGTGACCATTGATTCCCTTAATGTCGCCACTGCCACTGCCATCGTCTGCGCGGAATTTCGTCGTCGCCTTTTGTCATAGCCCGATAACGCTACAAGGCGTATTTCAGAATCTCCTCAGGACGTTTCACGAGTGCCAAGTGCGGATATTTCGCCAATTCCTCTTCCGGACGATAACCCCACAACGCGCCAATGACATCTATGCCCGCTCTCTCCGCCGTCATCATGTCCACGTCGCTGTCTCCCACATACAAGGCGTCCTTCTTATCGATGCCAAAGTGTGCCAGTGTCTGCAGCAACATTTGCGGATGCGGTTTTGCATGATGATTCTTGCGCAACCCGCGCACCAAGTCAAACAACCCCTCTCCAAAAAACTGCCGAACGACTATCTCCGTTCCTTCTTGAAACTTGTTGGAAGCGGTGGCAAGCAAGATACCTCTCCCTTTCAATTCTTCCAGCACCTCCCGAATGCCGTCATAAGGTTTTGACGTGTCGTGGCTATGGCTCTTGTAGTAGGGGAGGAACACCTGTCGCATCCTCGCTATGTTCTCCTCCGTCTTTTCCCCTTCGGGCAACGCTCGTTCAAACAACTTGTCAACACCGTTGCCCACCATTCGGTTGAACTCCTCCATTCGCCTTTCTTCAAACCCCAATCTCCCCAAGGCGTGGTTCACGGCGTTCGCCAAGTCGCCTAACGTATAAATCAACGTCCCGTCAAGGTCAAAGATTACGATTTTCCTCATTCCGTTATGGCTTTGTAGATTACTTCCGCTATGTCCGTCCTCACGTTTGTCCTCGCCAACTTGTTCGTGCCTCGGCTCGGGTAAACTCTGTTCGAGAGAAACACGTAAATCAACTCCTCTTTCGGGTCTATCCATACGCACGTCCCCGTGAATCCTGTGTGCCCCAACATCTCATGACGCGTCTTCATCGTTGACGATTCTGGGTCTTCTGGCACTTGCATTCGGTCAAAACCTAACCCCCTTCGTGATCGGTCGCTCTTTTCTGTCAGGAACATCTCCGTCGTCTCCTCACCAACGAAGCACTCGTCGCCGTAAGTCCCCTTGTTCAGAATCATCTGCATCAACTTCGCCAAATCGTCCGCCGTCGAAAACAAACCCGCATGTCCGCTCACGCCTCCCGCGAAGGCGGCGTTCTCGTCATGTACGTATCCGTCTATCAGTTGATGCCGCAACAGATTGTCATATTCCGTTGGTGCGCATACCAGGACCGTGTCCTTGTCCTTCGGGTTGAAGAGGGTATTGTAACACCCCAAATCCCGATAAACCCCTTCCAGATACATGTCAAGGCTCTGCTTGCTCACCTTCTCCACAATCATCTGTAGAATCATGAAGTTCAAGTCCGAATACTTGTATGCGTTATCTCTCGCCCTCTCTGGGGCAATCTGCGTCAACCAGTGCTTGATGCTGTCGTGATACGTCGTCCTTAGCCACATGCTGTCCGCCACGTGAAGCCCGTGAATCGGATCCTTCTCCTTGCTCAAGTTCCCGTTCTCAAAGGCGTGAATCCACAACCGTTCGCTTGGCTTCAAACCCGACTGGTGCATCAACAAGTCCCTCACGCTGATGCCGTGCATCTTCTTCATCTTGTGCAGATAGTGCGTCACCGGACGGTCCAAGTCCACCTTGCCGTCATCCACCAACTTCATTATCGCTATTGTCGTGGCTGCCAACTTCGTCACCGACGCCACGTCATACAGCGTCTCCATTGTCACCGCCTGTCCGCTTTCAAGGCTGTCTGTCGGGTCAGCGTACGTCAGATTGCCGAACGCCTTCCTGTACACCACCTTACCCCTCCTTGCCACCAACACCTGACACCCCGGAGTGCAAGTGTCCTTTATGGCCCTCGTCACGATGCTGTCTATCCATCTTAGCGAGTCACCGCACATGCCGACGCTTTCTGCCGTTCCGTATGACAACCGTGTCTTCCTCGTCACCATTCCTTGACCCTTCACGAAGGGTGGCGTGTTCGTGATACCTTTGTCCTTCGGCGCGGGAATCGACACCGGCAACCTTCCGTCAGCCGCCGAGCCGCCCATCGTCATTTCCGCCGCCGCCTGTTGCACGCATTGGGCGTTCTCGTATGCCACCGCGATGGCATCCGCCTCCTTTCGGCTCTCCACGTATGGTGCCATCAAGTATGGTGACAAAAAATAGACTTGAACCACCTTACCCTTCACGCGCCTCGACAACTCCGCTATCACGCTGTCCGAAACCAAATTGTCATGAATCGCAAAAATAGCCACGTCACTTTCTCCCAGCACACCCTCTATCCGAGCCATTTCATCCTCCTTCCCCGTCGTCTCGCTCGTCAGCGACAACTTCTCACCGTGACAATAGAGTGAAGCTCGATTCAGAAAGTACGTGTCCGTCCCTTTGCAAACTGAAATGAACGTAATCCTCTTTCCCAACGCCCGCAGCGGCAACAACTCATCCTTGTTCTTCAGTACCGTCACGCACCGTCTCCCGGCCTCCTCTTGCAGCGTCCTCGACCTCGCGCTGTTCACCTCCCGCACTATCGTCGCCGTGTCTATCTCCCCACGGCTCACAGTCCCCGTCAGATGCTTCGCCATCAGCACCCTCCTGCACTTCTCCGCTATCTCCTCCTCCGTCAAGATCGAATCCCTCAAAGCCCTCAACACGCTCTCTATGCCCTCGCGCGTCGCCTTGCTGTTCCCCATGTCCAAAATCATGTCAGCTCCCGCCCTCAACGCCTCCACCGCCGCTCCCTCGCGTTTCGCCACCGCGCCCATCACCATCGCGTCCGTCACCGTCAGACCCCTGAAACCCATCGAATCTCGTAGCAATTCTGTCGTAATGCGCCTTGACAATGACGCTGGCGTGCCGCTCGAATCCAACGCCTCCACCGCCAGGTGACCCACCATCACACCGTCTAACACACCCTTCCCTATCAGAAAACGATAGGGATATAAATCTACCGAATCCAACGTTTCCCTTGCGTGTCTAACCGTGGGTAGTGACACGTGGCTGTCCGTCTCCGTGTCCCCGTGACCTGGAAAATGCTTTGCCGTGCAAATCACGCCATGGTTCCGCATCCCTTGCAGAAACAGATAACTCTTCTCTGCCACCTCCCTCGCATCGTCGCTCCACGCCCTTATGTTGATTACCGGGTTTTGCGGATTCGTGTTCACGTCCACCACAGGGTCAAAATTCATGCCTATTCCCATTAACTCGAAATGGCGACCCACCTCGTCCGCCAAGTCACCTATCAACTCCTCATCCCTCATTGCCGACAACGACATCTTGCGCGGAAACCTCAATGCGTCCCTCAACCGCATCTGCAAACCCCATTCCGCGTCCGCCGCCACCAACATCGGCACCCGCGCCCACCCCCGCGCCAGGTTCGTCAGCGTCGCCTGACCCTTCATCGTCCCCCTCTGAAACAAAACACCGCCCACCTTGTTCCCCGCCGCTTGTTCCCGAAGTTCCTCTCGGTTCGCCTCGTTGTCCACCGCAGGTACGACACAGATGAACAATTGCGCAACCTTTTCCTCCGTATCCATTGTCTCCAACGCACTGTCCGCCCATGCCCTTGCGCTGTCCGCCCTTGTGCGTCCCGCCGCGCTTAGCGAAACGCACAATGCCGCCATCCCGATCAATGACCTGAACATAGCCTTCCTCATCACTCTTAACCCTTTTATTTTCAACTCTTAACTCTTAAAGTGCATTCAGCACTTGTTCCTTGATTTGCTCCAAATGATCCTTCATCTTTACCACGATGATTTGCATCTCGCTCTGGTTGCTCTTGCTGCCCAAGGTGTTTACCTCGCGACCAATCTCTTGCGCTATGAACCCTAACTTCTTCCCGCTTGCCTCCTCCTGTGTCATCGTTTGCATGAAGTAGTCCAAATGATTTCTCAGGCGGTTCTTCTCCTCGCTTACATCCAACTTCTCGATGTAGAAGATAAGCTCCTGCTCAAACCTGTTCTTGTCATAGTCACTGGTGACGCTCTCCAATTGGCTTCGCATACGTTCCTTAATTTTCTCAACTCGGCTCTTCTCGAAAGGCTCTATTTCTGCCAGCAACCCCCTGATGGCTTCAATGTTTTCCACAAACACCCTTTCGAGCGATGCGCCTTCTTGTTTCCTGAACGCTATCAATGCGTCTATTGCATCACTTACCGTCTCCATTGCCGTCCTCCCCATCTCATCAGTCAGGTCTTCCGCCTTTGTCTTCAATACCTCAGGCATGCGCAGTAATGTCGAGAACCAATCCGCGGGCGTGGGGATGTTCAACGTCTCCGCCGCCGTCGTGATTTGCTCCTTGTACGTGCGTATCGCGTCCACGTTGATTGCACTTGTCGCTGTTGTTGTCACGTCCTCGATGCTTACGCTCACATCAACCTTGCCTCGTAGGAGCCGGGTCGCCACCAAACTCCTGATATCTATCTCTTTCTCCCTCAACACCGACGGCACACGCGCCGACAGATCCATCTGCTTCGAATTCAGAGACTTGATTTCTACTGTGATTTTTTTTCCGGCAACCGTTCGTGAGGCCTTGCCGAAGCCCGTCATCGAAAGTAACATACCTTTCCTTTTTTTCGTCGTTATCTGTTCTTCGGGGGGCTTTCCCGATCGGCATCCTCTCTCGCCGTATCGGTTAACGCAAAAGTAGGCAAAAAATGCTTACTTTTGCGGAAAGAACAAATGAAAATCGGCATATCACTTAAATCTTACAAGAGTGGCAAATATCGTTTGCATTGAAACCTCGGGAGCGGAGTGTAGCGTGGCGGTTGCTACGGCCGGACAATGCGTGTGGCAAAAGAAATCCGACATACCACAGAACCACGCCTGCTTGCTCAGTCCTTTTCTTGATGAGGCTTTAGGCTTTTTGCAAAAAACAAATCAAAAACTTGATGCTGTCGCTGTCAGTTCCGGACCAGGTTCTTATACTGGACTTCGTATTGGAGTCTCAACAGCAAAAGGACTTTGTGTGGCACTCAATATTCCATTGCTCGCAATTCCTACGCTGCAGTTAATGGCGCATCAGGCCAAGTCTAATCCCGCATTTACGCCTACGACTTCAGATGCCTTGCTTTGTCCGATGATTGACGCACGGCGAATGGAGGTTTATACGGCATTGTATTCGTCAGTGACGTTCCAAACGGTGAAGGAGCCATGGGCTGAAATAGTCACGGAAACCAGTTTTCAAGACTATCTTTCTGAACGAGACATTTATTTCTTGGGTTCTGGTGCCGCTAAGTGTCAGTCCGTCTTGACCTCACCTCACGCCTTCTTCTTGGATGATGATAACGCCCATGCAGTGGCGATGGCGGAATTGGCTCAACAATTGTACGACGGAGGTAAAACTGTAGATGTCGCTTATTTTGAGCCGTTCTATCTCAAGGACTTTTATGCCACGACACCAAAACACAAGGTAATTTAACGAACATCTATGGATTATCAACAAAATACAGAATTGACCTTACCAGAGTACGGACGTAACGTGCAGCAAATGGTCGAATATTGCAAAACAATTGAAGATAGAGAGCAACGTAACCTTTGCGCAAAAACTATCATTACCGCAATGGGCAATTTGAAACCAGCCCTACGAGGTTCGCAAACGCTTTGGGATCATTTAGCCATCATCGCTGATTTTAGTTTGGACATTGATTGGCCCAACGAACCTATTCGGACTAATCCGATGCAACAACGACCTGACACCATTCCTTACACCGATTCGCGCACGTTGAAATATCGTCATTATGGCAGGCTGATTCTTCAAATGGTTGACCATGCCAAACAAATCGTTGATGAGGAGGAACGCAAAGCTTTCGCTTTGCTCACGGCGAATAGGATGAAGGTCCACTTCATGGCGTGGAACAAAGACACGGTGACAGACCAACATATTCTTGATGATTTACGAACACTATCAGACGGAGTGTTAGACTACCAGCCAACTGAACTCCAATTGATGAACGTCAAGAATAGCGACATAAACCTTAGAAACGACGTTCCGCTCAAAGCCCAGTCACGTCGTCGCCGTCGCAATAATCGAAGAAGATAAGAAATGTTCTTTTATTTATAGAGCATCTTCTCTATGTCTTTCTCCAATTTCTCTGGTTTTGTCAATGGCGAATAGCGTTTGATGGTCTTGCCGTCTTTGGAGATAAGGAATTTGGTAAAGTTCCACTTGATGGATGAACCAAGCAACCCTTTGGTCTTTCGAGAAGAGAAGAATCTCTTCGTTGATAGAACAAACATGTAAAGATGAAGATGTTGACTCCGACCTTGTTCAAACAATCCGCACCGTCAGTCCCGCAAGGACTTTCTTGGAAAAGGTCTTCCTTTTGTGCGAGGAGTTCCAGAAGGACGAACCGAGAACGCATAGAATGACACGTCACTTCTACGACTTGGAGAAACTGATGCAAACCCCATACGCAGAAATGGCTTTTAATGATTTGGCGCTCTATCATGAGATTGTGGAACATCGTCGCAAGTTCTATCATGTTGGTTATGTGGATTACGACAAAGAGCTACCTGCCACTATTCAGATTGTACCAAGTGACGAACTGATGTCCTCTTACGAAGCTGACTATAACGAAATGAAGGAGAGCTTCATTTATGGGCAACCTCTGACTTTCGACGAGTTGATGAAAAAGATAACGAACCTTCAAGAACAATTCCGGGCTTTAGATGTCCCTAAAGGTTGAATGTAGATGAATTTTTAACAAAATCTACTTTTTCTCCAACCTCTGCCACAGATTAGCGTACCCTTGTCTTACTTTTGCAGAAAAATCATAGAAATATGGACAACGATAGAGGACAAAGTTTGATAACCAAATATGTCTGGGTGATAGAGACTATCTATCGCAAACGTAAGATCTCGTTCAAAGAACTGAACGACCTATGGCTTCGCGATGACATTAGTAGAGGTGAGGATATCCCCAAACGTACCTTCGACAATTGGAGATATGTCATCCATGACATGTTCGGTATCGACATCGCCAATGAAGGGCGTGGCGAGTACCGATATTATATTGATAATGAAGAGGACATTAGTAAGAACGGACTCCGTTCCTGGCTCTACAATACGTTCTGTGTGAGCAATGCCTTGGCAAACAGCCAGAGCATTAAAGACCGTATTATTTTGGAATACGTTCCGTCTGGTCTGGACTATCTTCAGCCCATCATCGAAGCCATGAAGGAAAACCGGGTGCTAAACATGACTTATCACAGTTATTGGAAGGATGAGGAGAACAACTACGATGTTCAGCCGTATTGTGTAAAACTTTTCCGGCAGCGTTGGTACATGGTGGCTCGTAGCACTTATTCCTATTATTATGAGAAAGGGCCACGCATCTATTCCCTCGATCGGATCAAATATCTTCATGCAACAGATGAGACATTTGAAATGCCGAAGGACTGGACGGCAGAGGATTTCTTTGACGGCTGCTTTGGAATCATTGTCGAACAGTCTGTGAAGATACAACCAGTTAAACTGAAAGTATCAGCAGGAAAGGCCAACTACATCCGTGACCTGAAGATGCACGAGTCGCAGGAAGAGATAGAGCGTAACGAAGAATACAGCATCTTTACCTTCAATCTCCGTCCAGAGTTCGATTTCCAGCAGGAACTGCTTTGGAATGGTGAAGACATGGAGGTACTTGAACCCTACTGGCTCCGCAAAGAGATGGCAGGTAAGATAAAGAGAATGTGGAACAAATATAGTGCAAGCGAGAACAAAGACAAACTTGTTTGATCTTTGTCGAGTGTATTCTATATTATCAAAATACAAAGAGGATAAATAAATGAAGGACTTTGTAGCAATAGATTTCGAAACAGCCAATAATGAGCGTTCTTCTGTTTGTTCTGTTGGTATCGTCATTGTACGAAATGGTGAGATTGTAGATTCGTTCTACTCTCTCATCCAGCCAAAGCCGAACTATTATAACTATTGGTGTTCAGAGGTTCATGGTCTCTGCCAGGATGATACTGATGATGCTCCTGTATTCCCAAAAGTATGGGCGCAAATAGAACCTCTGATAGAGGGTTTACCGCTTGTCGCTCATAATAAACCTTTTGACGAAGGGTGTCTGAAGGCTGTGTTTCGAGTATATCAGATGGATTACCCAGACTATGAGTTCTATGACACTCTTTGTGTTTCACGACGAGTGCTTCCTGATTTAGAGAATCACCAACTTCAAACTGTGGCCGCTGCCTGTGGTTATGAGTTGGAAAACCATCACCACGCACTTGCCGACGCTGAAGCATGTGCATGGATAGCAAGAGAAATATTATAAAAAAGAAAAGATACATCATTATGGAAGAAAATAAAATTGAATTAAAATCAGTTAGCGAGCTTGGAAACAAAAAGTTTATAGTTCCAAATTATCAGCGTGGATATAAGTGGCGGGCAAAAGATGTCGAATACCTTATTGAAGATATTGCCGAGATTACACAAGAAGATCATAGCGATTACTGTCTCCAGCCTATTGTTGTTGCTCCTAATTGGATAAAGAAAGTCTGTCCAACTTGTGGACATATTATTGATTCAACCGAAGAAGGATACATATTGGTTGACGGGCAACAACGACTCACTACAATTTGGCTTATCATAAATTGGGCAAAACATAATGACTTTAAGGTGGATTGGAATTTCGATATTCACTATGACACTCGAGATGATAGCAACAAATATCTTAATGAGATAAAAGAGAAAGGTAATGCTGAGGACAAACGCACTTGCGACACACTTTATTTTTCTCAAGCACTTGAAATAATAGCCTCAAAAAAAGAGCGACTTCAATCCTTTTTTGACAATCTAAATAAAAACGTAAAAATCATCTGGTACGAAATCGCCCCCAATGAGGGACCAGCACACTTCGAACGGCTCAATAATGCTAAAATTGGGTTGACTAATGCGGAACTGATCAAGGCTTATCTCTTAACAAAATCAAATAAAGAAAAAAGAGCCCGGATGGCTTGTGAATGGGATGAAATGGAGTATAAGCTTCAGGACAGGAGTTTCTTCGCATTCATAACAACCAAAGACAGCATATACAACAAAGAGTATAATCGCATAGAACTTTTTTTAGATTTATATACGGGCGCCACCAAACAAAATAAAGAAAAGGACGAGTATTATACGTTCAATGAAATTGCCAAGAAAGTTGAAAAAGACGGGAAAACTGTAAATGAGATTTGGCAAGATATTCTTAATATTTATAATCGTCTGTTGTGTTGGTATAATGATAACTTTCTATACAATCTAATCGGATATCTTGTTGAAACCCGGGGAGATGGCGAACTTGCTGCCGTTTGGAAAGAATGTAATGGTAAATCCACGAATGAAATCAAAGAAAATGTTCGCGGTCGTGTTACCCATAATATACCTCAAGAAGATGACTTTCGTAAAATGGTGTACAAAGATGAACGGACAAAGAATGTATTGCTCCTATTTAATGTTTTATCATTAATGTCTGTAAAACCCAATGCCAAACCTAATGAATACAAATATGTATTTAATGACAAATTCCATTTCGATTTATACAAGGACGAAGATTGGGACAAGGAACACGTTCATGCTACTGCTTCCAAATCATTGCAGAGCAAGGTTGAATGGGTTAATTGGCTGAAAGATTTGGATGAGAATCTTGTTAAAGAAAGACTCGGTGAAAACAAGGAAACATACCTTAATTGGATTAAGGAAGCAAAAAAGGTGAAAAGCGAGGATGATTATCGAGACATAAAAGAAGATAAGAATCAAGCTTTTATATCCTTGAAGAAGGATAATTTTGATATAATGTTCAAAAACATAGTTGACGCTATAGAGGGTAGCGACGGCGAAACAGACTTTAAACAAAACAGCATTGGCAATATTGTGCTTTTATGTGAAAACATTAACCGTTCTGGAGAATACAAGGTTGCCCCATTCTCGACAAAACGTCGGATTATTATGGAAAGAGTAAAAAAAGGACAGTTTGTTCCCCTTGGAACGCAAAATGTTTTCATGAAAGTTTATACACCAACCCCAGGACATTTCTATAAATGGGAAAAAGATGATTCATATGATGGCAACGTAAAGTCAGATAGAGACAACTACATTGACGCAATGATTGATACAATAAACCGAATTAAATAATCAGATATGGATAGCAATATTAAAAGCAACACTTCTTTTTGGAGCGAAATTTCAGATTACAAAATACAGGTTCCATATTATCAGCGAGATTACGCACAAGGCAGAATTGATGGAAGAATAGACAATATACGCAAAGTCTTTGTAGAAGAAATGTATGGAGCCATTATGGGTTTCAATAATAAAGAATGCCATCTCGGTTTAGTTTTTGGTTCTTACGATGAAAACGAAAAAGTCTTTATTGCCGTTGACGGACAACAACGTTTGACCACTGTTTTTCTTTTGCATTGGTATGTGGCATGGCGAGAGAACAAGTTAAATGACTACAAGGAAAAACTATTAAACTTTTCATGGGACACAAGGAGCTATTCTTCACAATTCGTTGAATTGCTATTTAAAATCCGGCCTTCAGGCAATGTGATAGATTCCATTAAAACTAACAGCAACTATTTCTCTGTTTGGGAGAATGACCCTACAGTTAAAGGTATGCTAACTATGCTTGAAGAGATAGAAAAACAATATCCTAATGATATACTCTTATGCTCCCAGTTGTTCTCTAATGATTGCAAAATCAAATACGACATCCTTAAATTGGAAAAAGACTCTGATGGAAAGACCTATCTGAAAATGAATTCAAGAGGGCGTTCTCTGACAACATTTGAATTGTTCAAGTCAAAACTTTTGGATAAATATAAGCCTAATTTTGGACATAAATTTGACAACGAATGGCTTAGTTTTATGATTAAAATCTCCGCAACTAGTGATAGTCAGTTTTCCGACCCAGACATTCCATTTATGAATTTCATCAATGAATATACCTATACCTACCTGCAACTAAAACTGAAATCTGGCTCTGACATTGCAAACAATTATAAAGAGTTTACAGATGCAAAGGTGAAAGGTAAATTGACAGACGTTCCTTTTATAAGCTTTGATAAATATAATGGTGCCTTTGAAGGAGATTGCTTGGAGTATTTTGAGAAATCATTGGATTGGATTTGCCAAAATTATGAGAACATCAAACTGATTGACAACAAAATACGTTTCAGCGATTCAAGGTTCTTTATTGACGCCATTATTAAAGATAACAATCCAAATTTCACACACAGAGCTAAACTATTTGCAGTATTCAAATATGCTGAATTAACAGGTTATGATCAAATTGACACAGAATTATACGAAAAATGGACTCGTGTATTTAGAAATTTGGTTGCCAATACAGACATTGATGGTTCTAACATAGGAGGTATTTGTAAAGCTATTAACAAGATTGACAATTCTGATATTTACGGCTATTTGTCGAATGGTGGAGAAATAAGTGCTTTCACCAAAGACCAAGTTGCAGAAGAAATCGCGAAAGCCAAACAAATCCTTAACGGAGAACAACGCTCGGATGGAAAAACTTGGGAAGAAATAATTATTGAAGCAGAGAAATATGCCTTCTTCAAAGGTGCTATTCGTTTCTTGTTTCAGAATGCAGAAGGAAAAGTTACGGAAGATAGTTGGGAACTGTTCGATAACAAATGGGCAAATGCACAGAAGTATTTTGACAAAGACGGGGGTAAGGATGGAAACGAAAACAATAAATTATATAAGTCCAATGCTTTATTAATGAAATCATTACTAGCGAATTGTGATGATTTTTGGGAAAAGATTTGGTGGCATTTTGAATTTTCAAACGACGCGATTCGTTGGAAACGCATACTCACCTCTAACAATTGGATAGCTGCAGTTGATGCAATAATGAGAGAGGAAGTAACAAATGAAACTATAGAAAAATGCGTTAAAAGCATTACTGAACACATAAAGAATACTGTTGATGGTAGCGAAGAAATGAAAAACCTATCATACATAAAGAATATTGTTGATGATGGATTGATGGATTATGTGTGCAATAATATGTCTGGTGCTTGGATTCGTAGTACATATCATGGGTACCACGCAATATGGATAAGTGGATATCCAGCAAGTCAAGTGGTTTTAAACCCAATTCTGTCAAAGTTACAATTTGAGGGTAAAATTAGTTATAGAAATACCGAGGGGCGTGATAGTACAATACCTAATTGTAGATATTATAGGTGCTTTGACAAAAATGTGGATTTTAAATACAAATTCAACGATAAGTATTACTATTTCAATTGGAGGGGCAACTTCAGGTGGGGCATCCCTAATGAAACAGAATTAGATGTTTATTTGACCGAGGATAATTGGAATGATTATAAAAAACGGCCAAATTATGAAGAAGGCAAACCTGATAAAGACAACCATTATTGTTTTCGAGTAACGGAAGATATGGAAAGTGATCCATCAAAATTTACTGATGCATTGAACGAATTGATTAATCAAATGCCAACGTAATGTTGACCTATATCTCCAACTCCGCCCACTACAAAGAGGTGCTTTCACGGGTGCAATCCGTGAAGCATACTCTTTGGATTGGAACGGCTGACATAAAAGACGTTTATATTGAGGTGGGAAAAGAGAAGAAGCCGTTTCTGGCTCTTATTGCCCAACTCATTCGGCGTGGTGTGGAGGTAAGACTTGTACATGCCAAAGAACCAGGTCCAAACTTTCGGGAGGACTTTGACAAGTACCCTGTGCTGTATGACCGTTTGGAACGAGTCCTTTGTCCTCGTGTTCATTTCAAGATGTTAGTGTTTGACAGAAAAGAAGTCTATATAGGCAGTGCGAACCTTACTGGTGCTGGTATCGGTATGAAGACAGATAATAAAAGGAACTTTGAAGCTGGCATCCTTACGGATGACACAGAAATCGTAGAACAAGCAATGAACCAGTTCGATGAAGTATGGATGGGAAAACATTGCAAAAAATGCAAGCGTAGAGATTTCTGCACAGACCCAATCGCATAAATCTTTTCGATAAAAGTTCACTTTCTTTTGACCTCTGCCACCAGTTGGCGGAGGTCTTTGTTTTTTTTGCACCATAAAACTTCACATGAACCAAAAATGTATAAGAAAATGGCAACAAAGAAGAAACTTGATTTGCTCACAGCCGTTGAGCAGATTGTGGAAAAAGCAAAGGGTTCAGGGCTTAGTAGTGACTTTTATCGTAAGGCTGACAAATATATTAAATATGTGGCTGAAAAGATGGAACTCACCAAGGAGCAGAGTATGATGATGGCACTGTTTGTAGACAACAGTGATAATACCAGCATAAACATAAGCGACTTCGGCAAGTTCCTGGATTGTCGAACAACAAGAATAATTAGGTATATGCAGGAGATTGATGTTCTGGAAAAAAGAGAACTAATCAGATGCAGTCGTGATGGTAACCGTATCACCTATAGGGTTCCCATAGAGGTTGTAGAGGCTTTTAAGAACAATGAGAAGTACATTCCTAAAGACTGTTCTGGCCTTTCATGTCGGGAGTTGTTCGGAGAGATAGAGGATGTGTTTGATTTGCGGAAAGATGGCGAATTGACTTATGAAGCTACTGTTGAAAAGATAAGGCATCTGTTCAATTGTAACAGCCAGCTACTTTATGTTCAGAAGGTACGGAGTTACAACATGTCTGAGGTTGATACAATGATGCTGATTCTCTTCTCTCATCTTTTTGTGAACAACAATGATGACAATATCAGGTACCACGATCTCGATTTCCTTTATGAGAAACGCTGCTGGAACAGAATGAGGTCATATCTTAATGATGGAGAACATATACTTCTTACAGAAAAGATGATAGAGTATAACAACGACGACGGATTTGTTGACAGGGAATCTTTCCATATGACAGTAGAAGCCAAACGTCAATTGTTTGCAGAACTCAACCTTTCCTCCTTGAATCAAAGCAAGGCACGTGGCGATATGATTAAGTCCGAGGAAATAGTACCAAAGAGTTTGTTCTATGGCGACAAATTAAGCTCCCAGATTGAAGAATTAGGCGGACTACTGGATGACGTACAATACAAACAAATCCGAACACGCATGAAAGACTCGGGTTTCCGTTGTGGCTTTACTTGCCTCTTCTATGGTTCTGCCGGAACAGGCAAGACCGAAACTGTGTTACAACTTGCAAGACAAACGGGTCGTGACATTATGCAAGTCAATATATCCCAAATTAAGAGCATGTGGGTAGGCGAGAGCGAGAAGAACATAAAGCAAGTATTCGACAATTATCGGGCTAAAGCAAAAGAGTGTCGTATGACCCCCATTCTCTTATTCAACGAGGCTGATGCAATCATTGGTAAACGTCAGGAGGGAGCCGAGAGAGCTATTGACAAGATGGAGAACTCTATCCAAAATATCATTCTTCAGGAAATGGAAACACTTGACGGAATCCTCATTGCCACAACCAATCTGGCACAAAACATGGACAAAGCTTTTGAACGACGATTCCTCTATAAAATCAAGTTCGAGAAACCTACCACAGAGGCTCGTATGAGTATGTGGCGTGAAATGATACCAGTTCTGAAGGAAGAGGATGTTCGAATTTTAGCCACAAAGTATGATTTCAGTGGCGGTCAGATAGAAAATATTGCCAGACATTATACGATTGGAAACATCCTCCATGGTGAGTCAGGGAACATTGTAGAAGAGTTGACCGTTTATTGTGACAGCGAAAGACTGGAAACCAAAGGGACAAAGAAAATAGGTTTTTGCATGTAAAAACTGAAATTTCACAAATACTAAATAAAATAGTTAAAATGACATTTAATGAATTATCATAAATGGTTATTTCACAATGACACCAAACGTTCAAATAAAGTCGCTGCTTAAACTCCTTTCAGAAGGAGTATATGAGAAGGAACATATCATAGCTATGGCATTACTCAGTGCTATTGCAAGTGAAAGCATCTTTTTGCTTGGCCCTCCTGGTACAGCAAAAAGTTTGGTCGCTCGTCGCTTGAAACTCGCATTCAAGGAAGGAAAGGCTTTTGAGTATCTCATGTCTCGTTTCAGTACACCGGACGAGATTTTCGGACCAGTGTCTATCTCCATGCTCAAAAATGAAGATAAGTATGAACGTGTGGTAGATGGATTCCTGCCCACCGCCACCATCGTGTTTCTTGATGAGATATGGAAAGCCAGCCCGTCTATACAGAATGCATTGCTGACAGCCATCAATGAACGTATCTTCCAAAACGGACGTAACACATTGTCACTTCCGATGAAAGCATTGATTGCAGCAAGTAATGAACTTCCGGCTGAAGATGAAGGTTTGGAAGCTCTTTGGGACAGGTTTCTTGTGCGTATGGTGTCGAACTGCATACAGTCGGAAACTTCGTTCTATAAGATGATAAGGCAGAAACCTGTAGGAGAAATCATTGTGCCGAGTGACCTGCAGATAACAGACGAACTGTATGAGACATGGCAAAATGAAATACATAACATCGCTATCCCTGATAATGTTTGCAGCGCGGTTTCTTTCATTCGTAAGCGACAGAAAGAAGAATCAACGAAAGAAGGGAATAAGGATATGGATTTCTATGTGTCTGACAGACGATGGAAAAAATGTTTTCGTATCATGCAAACGGCAGCTTTCCTCAATGGGCGCAATGCTATCGACCTGACGGATGTGCCTATTTTGTTTCATTGTCTTTGGAATACTGTTGACGTAATACCTACGATTATCGACATAGTTGCATCATCATTGACGGCTGACATAGACAGACTGATGGAGAAATCGCAAAAGGAGATAGACCTTGCTATCAAGAAGAAATCACAACCCGTCAAGAATGAAGAAGATGAGCAGAGTCAACCGGAACAATTTACGCTGGTAAGCTATTTCTATTACAGCATACACAACTTTCCGCAAGGGAAGTGCCTCTTCTATAAAGCCGATTACAAATACATTGATGTTGATAAGGCGTCGGATGGAATTTTCTACTACGATGAACAGAAGAAATCTTGGATCGTTCATACTATCTATACTGGCGCTCCTTTTGACTACAAAGTAAGAAATGTACAAAATGTACGAAGGGTAAAACTTCAGAAATGCAATGGTGGCGTTTTCATTGACAACGTGCCTTATGCATTTGAACGGAGTATGCCATTATCTACGAGTTCGTTGACATCTGACAGTGGGCAGGGGTTGTTTGCTGATGGAATCTTTGCAGAACCGTCTGCAGCCGATACAGCGTTATCCACGCTTCAAAAGAATATTGCACCAGCACTGACAACTCTTCAGACTCTCTTTGCTGAATCCAAGCATTTGTTTCTGTCAGACGATGACAAGAAGATAGTCAAAAAATATCTCGGCCTATGTGAAAAACGCATGAAAGAGATGGATGTGAAAATCAAAAACGCCCAACAATTGTTATGAGTATGGCTGACGAAGAATCTTTTGCCCAAAAGCTGAAAGACTATGATGAGGCTTTTGACTTCTATATGGACTGCGGCAGGTTGCCGGACAGTTTATCTCAGGGAGATCCGCTTGGCGACTTCATCGGACAGACCATTCAAGATAATCCACAACTTGAAAGCCAGGATCCGCTTTGGGCGGAATTACTCAAGGAAGAGATGATGAAATTCATTGAGGCTATGCTCCGTTTGTTCCAGTCGATTGAAAAACATCATCGAAAAGAGCAAAAGTTCATTGCAGCTTTCGCCAGTGGCAGTATCGCCAAAAAGCGGGAGATGTGGAGACAGGCGGTTGATGTAATTGAGTCGCAGTACAAAGCCGAGGAGTTGAATATAGAAGGCTACAGGCGCCAACTTAGTGAGAGAGAATCTATGGAACAGGTAGAAACTATTCTCAATGCTATGGTGAGAGACTGGGAAAAAGCCTGTGGTGAGAAAGAAATGGAACGTAAGAAAAAGTTGATTGAAGACAATCAGTCGCGATGGGAGCGTCACGTTAAGGAGTATGGGCTTAGTGACTACAATGAACGTCGAAAAGTAGAGCATTTTTTCTATTCATATCCCGAACTGAAGGATTTGCTACGGATAATCGGGCGTGAGCAGCCAAAGCGAGAAGATGAAATGGATGATGCCGTGAGACGCTATCTTCCGATATTGCCATCACCACCTAAACCCTCAGCCGAGGCAGAGGAGATAGGAAACGGTGATGACCTGCAACATCTTATGCCTTCTGAAACAGCCATCCTTTCGGAACACTCTACAGAAAGCTTGTTCTATTATAAGTATGCTACGAAGCAACTTCAATTGTTCGCCAATCGTCCTAAAAACGAAAGTCAATTCAAGACGGAACAGACACAAAAGAAAAAACCTCGTCTGGAAAATGGCCCAATCATAGTTGCCGTCGATACCAGTTACTCCATGAGTGGAAAGCCATTGAAGATTGCGTATTCCGTCCTTACACAACTCCTCAGATTGGCAAGAAGGCAGAAGCGCAAAGTCTTTCTAATGTCATTCTCTGTCAGAGCAAAGTTTCTGGATTTATCGTTTCCTCGTAATTGGATGCGACTAAATGCTTTCCTTGAAGACCGATTTACAGGTGGAACAGATGGTGAAGAAATGCTTAACAGGTCAATAGAAATGTTGCAGAGCAAATCCTTTGCAATGGCAGATGTCCTTATTATAAGTGACTTCTATTTTTCACTTCCTATTGAGCTTACAAAAAAGAAAATGCTTGTTGAGCATAACAAAGGAACGCGTTTTTATGGATTGAAGATAGGTAGTACGGATAAGCAGTATGATAAAATCTTGGATAAGACATGGAACATCAAATAAAGAGAGAACCACAGTTTTGGATTAACCCGAACTTTCGGCTTAATTCACCTCATTTTCGTTTTGCATGGTTCATGGCTGACATGACAGTTCTTCGACAAGAAGCAATGATTAAGTCCGTGGAAAGGAAGGTATATCAGACGAGTACACAATGTGTCGTATGTATGATAAACCCTGATCACAGTTCTCTTGACATTGTTTATGCAGACAATACGAAATTTGATAACCTAAGACTTCAGAAATGGCTACGTGAAATAATTCGTGACGAAATAATACTAAGAGTCAAGATTGTCCTACATCCTCGCTTACGCGAACTGGAACAGAAACATAATCTGCATGGAAATAGAGTATTCATCAAGAAACTTCGAGGCAATATTATGGGATGTTGCAGTGTATATAATGACATAAGCTTAATACCAGGACTAATCATCATGCCGCAGGCAATGATTGACAGTGTAATCTTACATGAGATGGCACATTACAAGCATAAACATCATCGAAAATCTTTTTGGAACTTCCTTTCTCAACTGCTTGGCGAGGATGCACGAACACAAAAGGAGGCTATGGACATCGTGCTATCAAAATACTAGCTTCAAATAAAATTTTTGATGAAATGATATTTTCCCTTGACCTCTGCCACCAGTTGGCGTAAGTTCAGATTTGCTTTGCACAAAAACAATAATAGTGATATAACATGAAAGCTTTTAGATTCGTACATTTGAATGTACATTCCCATTATTCAATAAATGATGGATGTGCAAGTATTAGGAAATTGGTGGATGCAGCCATCAAAGACAGAATGCCTGGCATTGCTATTACTGATAATGGCAATATGTTTGGTATCATGGAGTTTTTCGACTATGTCAGCCGAATCAACAAAGAAAGACAAGAGAACGGTAAGAAGCCTTTCAAACCTATCATTGGGTGTGAACTATATGTGGCTAAGAATGGGTCTAAGGACAAAAAAGATGGTCGCAAAGATTTGAAAGGGTTCCATCTGACTGTTCTTGCCAAGAATTTGACAGGCTATAAGAACCTCATTAAGATTGTCAGTAATTCATGGACTGATGGTTTCTATGGAAGCCCTCGAACAGACCGTGCGGAATTGGAGAAACACCATGAAGGACTGATTGTCCTATCAGGTAGTGTTGGCAGCGAAGTCTTTACTAAGATTTCCAAGGGTGACATAGAAGGTCTGGTGGAAACCATTAGATGGTATCAGCAGACTTTTGGGGAGGATTATTATCTGGAATTACAGCGTTGTGCTGATTATGACTTAAAGAGCGACACTCCGAGTAAACTGATGCTTGAACAGCAAAAGGTTAATGCTGTTCTAACTCAGAAAGCGAAAGAATATGGCGTAAAGGTTGTAGCCACAAATGATGTTCGTTATATTGCTCCTAAGGATTTGGCAGCTTACAACATCCAACAATGCTATGCTACAGGTAAGACTATGGATGAATTTGCTAAAACAGATACACTTCAATCCCGCTGGTTGAAAAGCAGAAAAGAGATGTGCGAGTTGTTCTCTGATGTCCCTGAAGCATTGGAGAATACAATGGAAATCTTTGACAAGGTTGAATCCTATGACATACGCCATGCTCCCATGGTTCCTGCTATTAGCATTCCTGATGGGTTCGGGAATGAGAGAAGAGAAAAGGAGGACAACTATTTGGAATACCTTTCTTTTTCCAAAGCAAAACAGATATATGGAGAATCGCTTCCTGAAGATGTTTCTGATAGGCTGAAGTTTGAACTGCAAATCATCAAGCAGAAAGGAGTTTCTGGCTATTTCCTCTTTCTACAAGATGTAGTCAATACTGCCCAATCTGAGCTTGGAGTATGGGTCGGCCCTGGACGCGGATCAGCAGCAGGAAGTCTTATATGCTATTGCTTAGGTATTACTAAGATTGACCCATTGAAACACGATTTACTTTTTGAATGTTTCCTTAGTCCAGACGGCACGATGTTCCCAGACATAGACATAGACTTCGATGATGAAGGTAGAGATCGTGTTATAGAATGGCTGCAGCAGAAATATGGCAAGGAATGCTGCGCTCATGTTGTTTCTTTCCGTAAATTCTCAACAGCAAAAGCTTTCAGCACCATAGTACGAGTTAACCAATTGAATACTCCTGATATAATGGCTGTAAAAGAAGTCCTTTCGTCTCACTATGGTTATTCTTGGCGTTCCATAAAAGACATAAAATATGTTCTTTTGTTGAGAAAGTTAATTAGCAAAGCTGGACAGCCTTTGAATAATGCAATTGAAGATACTGCCATATTGGAGCACAAAAATTGTGGTTTTGGTATCCATGCCTGTGGTTTTATTGTCGCTAATGATCCAATAACAAACTGGGCACCCATTTCTACAGTAAGTATAGAAGATTCCAATGGCAATGATGAGATATTGAGATGTGTCCAGTATGAGAGAATGCAAGTGGAATCATCAGGTCTTATAAATTTTGATTTCCTTGGGCTTAAAACACTTTCCCAGATGAGGGATATATGTGCGAGTGTCAAAGTTCACTATGATAAGGATTTCGATATTGAAAAGATTCCGATTGATGATGAGAAGACGATGGAACTTTTCCAAACAGGCCAAACTGATGGCGTGTTTCAGTTCAGCTCAGAAGGAATGCAAAAATACTTGCAGAAACTACATCCTACATGCTTTGAGGATTTGGTCATCTTGAACTGCATGTATCGCCCAGGGCCAATGGAAGAATATATTTCAACTCTCGTCAGGCAAAAGCATAGCAAGAAAGCAGTAAAGTATATCATTCCTTGCATGGAAAAGTGCCTTCGCGACACTTATGGAATGATTGTTTATCAAGAACAGATAATGAATCTTTCTCGTTTGATCGCTGGTTTTAGTTGGGGTGAGAGTGACTTGCTAAGAAAAGCTCTCCTTAAAAGGAAAATGGATGTACTATCTGTTCTGAAACCAAAATTCATAGAGGGTGGAATGAAGAATGGCCATAAAAAGAATGCTCTTGAAAAGGTATGGAATGAGATGGAGTGTAAAGGAATGTATGCTGTTAATAAGTCTCATGCTGTTTGCTACGCTTGGTTGGCCTATCAAATGGCATATTTGAAAGCCAACTATCCAGAAGAGTTCAAACAGGTCATGGAGAAGTATATCCATTATTATTTGTAGTTCAGCATGTAGATATTTCGCAAAAATTCTATTGATAATGAATTTTTCTCAGACCTCTGCCACCAGTTGGCGGAGGTCTTTGTTTTCTTCGCACCATAATTCTTTTGAATATGGGAAAAGTAGAGAAATATGAGAAGTTGAACAAACCTGGATTATGGTTTGTTTGTTCGGGACAACCAGCCACCGAATGAAACATCTTTGCAGGTTGTTTTATTCGGACCTGTTTGCTACCATCCACATTCAGTCATATGCCGATGAGAATACTATGGTGCAACCTACCTTAGAATTTGAAGATAGGGTGGGCGTTCTCTCCGTTTACGTCTATCTTTTTCATGATTTGAAAGGTGACGCCATAATTCAATTGGCAGAAGCCTTCAATCTCGCTGTCGCTTCCCGGGTCTTGCGAAGCAAATTGGTTACACGGAAAACCAATCACCACCAATCCCATGTCTTTGTATTTCTTGTTCAAAGACTCAAGACCTGCGAACTGAGGTGTGAATCCGCATTTGCTTGCTGTGTTCACTATCAATAATACTTTGTTTTCAAATTGTGAAAAATCCAGTTCTTTTCCCTTTGCTGGTGAGGGCTTTGTAATCATAAATCGTTTCCATATTGTCAATTAAAAGGATGTTGTGTCTTTTAGAAATGTTTTACAAAAATTGTACCTTTGTCAGGGTTTGTAAATCTAAAAATATGTCAGCATTCAAAATAGAAGGAGGTCATCGCCTGCATGGGGAGATTTGTGTTCAAGGAGCCAAGAACGAGGCTTTGCAAGTGTTGTGCGCCACGTTGCTCACGTCAAAAAAAGTCACTATTCACAACCTTCCTGACATTTTGGACGTTAACAACCTCATTCAGTTGCTTTCGGACATGCACGTTGAGGTGAAAAAAGAAGGGGAGGGCTCTTATAGTTTTTGTGCCGCTGAAGTGGACATGTCCTATCTTGACACTCCTGAATTTTTCAAGCAAGGTGCGGCCTTGCGCGGTAGCATCATGCTTGTTGGACCTCTTGTGGCACGTTTCGGTCATGCTGTGGTGCCTAAGCCCGGAGGTGATAAGATTGGTCGCCGCCGCCTTGACACTCATTTTGAAGGTATTCATAAATTGGGCGCGACCTACAATTACAATGCGGATGCGGAACGCTATGACATTGTCGCCAAAAAACTAACGGGTTCTTACATGCTTCTTGATGAGGCTTCGGTCACGGGAACGGCGAACATCATCATGGCGGCAGTCTTATCCGAAGGTGTCACTACTATCTATAACGCGGCTTGCGAACCTTACGTTCAGCAACTTTGTTCTATGTTGGTTCGTATGGGTGCCAAGATTTCAGGCATAGGCAGCAATCTGTTGATTATCGAGGGTGTGAGGGAACTTGACGGGACGGAACATACCATCTTGCCTGACATGATAGAGGTAGGGTCGTTTATAGGGCTGGCGGCAATGACGGGTAGTGAAATTACTATAAAGAATGCGGGTTACGACCACTTAGGTATTATTCCGCAAGCGTTCAAGCGTCTTGGCGTGAAATTGCAACGTGTCGGAGACAGCGTTTATATTCCGCCTCAAGACAGTTACACCATTGAGAGTTTCATTGATGGTTCCATATTGACACTCGCTGACGCTCCTTGGCCTGGGTTGACCCCTGATTTGCTTAGCGTGTTGCTGGTAGTCGCGACAAAGGCGAAAGGGAGTGTCCTTATCCATCAAAAAATGTTTGAAAGCCGTCTTTTCTTCGTTGATAAACTTATTGACATGGGGGCACAGATTATTCTTTGTGACCCGCATAGGGCTACCGTGATTGGCTTGGGTGAGAATTTTCACCTGCGTCCCGCTCGCATGTCATCGCCTGATATCCGTGCCGGTATAGCCTTGTTGATTGCCGCCCTTTGCGCTGACGGAACATCGGTCATCGAGAACATCAATCAAATAGACCGAGGCTATCAAAATATAGATGGACGACTTCGTCAATTGGGGGCGAAGATTGATCGTCTCTGACATAAAGACTAAAGTTGTCTCCTTGCCCTTCCTGTTGACTTTTGAGTTTTTAGGGAGATGATTCGCTTAGTACCACTCTTGGTAATATGAGTAGTCGGAAGATTGCTCGTACTTCAGATCAGCAAGCATGTCTGATGACACCTGTACCAGAAAATTGTAACTCTTGTACGGCCCGAAAGGGACGATGTTTGCCGACATGTTCCAGCAGTGCAGGTTGCGTGACACCGAAATGGTCGAATAGGCTATTTTCTCTTCCTTGCAGTCATACGATATGCCTGCCGACAAATTCCAATTGGCCGTTGGTGAAATCGTGGCGCGTACGCCTAAATTGTGGGTCAGCTCGCGTGCGTATTCACACCGTGTCCCGGGCTTGACCGGACCCAGCGTGTCTATCTCTGTCGTGTTCCCATATCTCATCGAATAGTCAAAAGACAGTGTCCATGGCAACGTGAACTTGGCGTAGCCCAAGTCGTCCTTCTCGTTCCCCTTCTTCGTGTCCGCCTTCCTCTTCGCCTCCGCGTTCGCCTTGTTCATCTCCTCGTCCACGTTGGCGGTCGTCAAGCCCTTGATGTCTTCTTCCTTTCCTGACTCCTCCCTCTTGGCGCGATTGAACGTCTTGTTTGAGATGGAGTAGGACAGCGACGTGGAAGTATTTATCAATCGTGGCAGATCTCCCTCTTCCCATCGCGTCTTGTCAACGTGCGTCACGTTGTTATACTCGTTCAATTCCAAATAATATTGGTCAAATGTCCCGTTCAGGTTGAAAGTCATGGACTTTGTCAACTTCAACCGAAGGTTCGCGTTGATATTGCTCCAGCGCAACGAGTCCGCCGCAAGGTTATAGGACGTGGAGGCGGCGAGAGCGTCAATGAGTGATATCTTCTTGAACTGATCCTCGCCTGTCGTGTCATTTGTCGTGCGCCACTTCATCTCAACGTTGTTGTTGATCGAGAAGTTCACCGAACCGCTCTTGCCGCTGGCGGGAACACCGAACTGGTTGTTGCTGAACGGCGAGTAAGTGACATCATAGAGCGTGGGGTCTGTCGCCGAAACCGGACGGGAATACGTCTCGTAATACCCCCACCAGTCCGTTGAGAAGTCAGGATGGTAAGACAACGACACCGTCGGGGTGAACACGTGTCGTATGCGGTCTATCTTGTTGCCACCCAGCCACTTCACCGGCTTGAAGAAACCATACAACTTCGTAGAGGCTGAAACGGAGGTATTGAAATCCCACACGCGGTTAAACTGCGAAACCGTGTCATACGCCACCGTGTTCGTCGCGTAGTCCCAACTTTGGTTCACCTTCTGCATGTACCAGCGGCTGTGATATGTGGCGGCTGGTGTGATGGAAAGATACTTCAACACGTTGAACGACATGCCAACCGGTATCGTGTGGTTCATCCCGTTTTTCCACTCCCTTGACAATGAGGAGTGAAGCACCTTGTTCTCCTTTGTTTCTATCTCGTTTTTGAAGTTGCCGTTGTAGGACACGTACAACTTCTCCCACCATCTGTCCTTGCCCACTCTCCCCTTTCGCTTCAGGGGATAAATGCGGTTCATCGTTAACGTAAGGTCAGGCAGGGTCAGCGACACCGTGCTGTCTGACGTCCTTTGCGATGCCAGCAAACTGGTTGACAACGAGAACGGACTGTTGGGAAAGTTGTGCGAAAAAGAGACTGACGAAGACTTCGTGTCCTGCGACAGGACCGAGGCGTTATAATAGTTCGACACGTTGGCGCGGTCGTAGCCCGATGACGAAAAGTTCACCGACGCCGAAAACGTCGAGTTGGGCATTGATTTGGGATTTTGTGAATGAGTCCAAATGATGTTGAAATTCTTGTGTTCGTAGTACTCGTTCTCCAACTCTCGTAATCCATACTTATCCACTCGGTAGTTGACATTGAAATTGCCGTTGAACTTATATCGCTTGATATAGCGCATGCCGCCGCCTAATGCCCAAGTCCCGTTCGTGTAGATGTCTCCCAAAAGCGTCAGATCCATATAGTCATTGATGGCGAAGTAATAGCCTCCGTCACGCAGATAGAAACCGCGTGTCAACTCGTCTCCGTAGGTTGGCATGATCACGCCGCTGCTGTAACTGTGCGTGAAGGGAAAGTAGCCGAACGGGATGGCAAGCGGAAGGGGAATATCGGCAATGACAAGATAGGCGGGACCTGTCACGACCCATTTCTTTTGCTTCACCTTCGCCTTCGTCAGATTCAGGTAGTAGTGGGGACTGTCATGATGGTCGCACGTCGTGTAGTGACCGTTCTTCATGAAGAAGATATCATCGTCAACCTTCTTCGTCTCCTTGCCGACCACGTAGCCGTCACCCTGTTGCAACAACGCTTGACGAACGAACCCCTTCTTCGTGTTGAAGTTGTACTGAATCGTCTTGGCATGATAATCTTGCCCGTTGTCAGTGAAGACCGGTTCTCCTGCCATCACGCTGTCTTTCTCGTCAAATATTCCGCTCGCGTCAACAATTGAGGAGTCCGTGTTCAGATGTATGAACGCAGCGTTCAGTTTCATTTGGTCATACTTCACGTCGCTATTTCCATACATGTAAGCGTTGCCTGCGCGATACATCACAATACTGTCTTGGGCTGAATAATAAACGGGTGCTGTCAGAGCGGTCTTTTTCTTTGTCTTGGGAACTACGCCTTCACTCGGAATCGTATCATGAGCGACAGAATCTTCGCTTGTCACGTCTGGCATGATTTCCATGCCCTCGTTCCCGATCAATTCGGTATTCTTGTTTTCTGACAACGCAAACGTTGAAACATGAAAAAGCAACGTTGCTACGACAACGAAAAATATGTGACGCGAACATAACCGCATATTAACGTGCAAAAGTAATCAAAAAACATCTATCTTTGACATAATCTAAAAAACCGGCGAACCATGATACTGATTGCGGACAGCGGCAGCACAAAGACTGATTGGCGAATGATCGACCCAGGAAACGAAAACAGGACATCGGGATTCGTGTCAAACGGAATAAATCCTTACTATGAGAATCAGGACGAAATCATTTCCAAATTGAAAGGTGAGGTCCTGCCTTTTGTCGGTGACGCCGACCTTGACGAGATTCGCTTTTATGGTGCGGGGTGCACCGAAGTGAAAAAAGAAATGATGAAAATCCTGCTACGGACAGTTCTGGGAGATGCCGAAATCAGCGTCGAAAGCGACTTGATGGCGGCCGCGCATGCGCTTTTGGGCAGAAAGGCTGGCATTGCCTGCATTTTAGGGACAGGCAGTAACAGTTGTTTCTATGACGGAGAACGAATTCTTGACAACGTTTCTCCCCTTGGTTTTATCTTGGGTGACGAGGGTAGTGGGGCTGTGCTTGGCAAACTGTTTATAGGCGACCTCTTGAAGAAACAGCTGCCGTGGGATTTAAGCGACATCTTTTGGCAATCATTCCCTGACCTGAAACAATCTGACGTGATAGAGCGCGTTTATCGTAAACCATTCCCGAACCGATACCTTGCGCAATTCACTCGCTTCTTGGGTGAACATCGTGACTATGAATATGTCCGCCGCCTATTGACCAATTCTTTCAAAGCCTTCTTGCGTCGCAACGTGATGCAATATGACTACCAAAACTATGAGTCCCATTTTGTCGGTAGTGTGGCGGCGGTCTTTGAGGAAGAGTTGCGTGAGGCGGCTGACGACTGTGGCGTCGTGGTCGGACAGGTGACGCGAACTCCAATGGAAGGACTAATACATTTCTACAAGTCTTAGCCTTTGGGATGACCGCCATTTTTATCCTATAAATAGGATTATCATTTGATATATAAGAAAAGAAAGCCATCTTTCTCATGAGAAAGATGGCTCTCTTTATGGTCGTTAAATATCATTCAAATGATATTCAACAAGTCTTTTACAAGTTTGCTTTTATCTTTGCTATGGTTTCCGCATACTGTTCGTCAGTGAGATAAGTCTTTTTGGGGTTCATCTCGATGACGCCGCCAAAGTTATAGCCGTCCTTGTATTTAGGAACGATGTGCATGTGAAGGTGTGACAGCGTGTCAGCAAACGCACCGTAGTTAATCTTGTAAGGATTGAAAGCCTTGGCGATAGCCTTTCCTACGCGTGCCACGTCTTTCATAAAGGCGTTGCGTTGCTCGTCCGTCAGTTCTTCCAAATCCACGCCATGATCCTTATAGACCACATTGCAGCGTCCTGGGTGACTTTGCTCCTTGAAGAGGAACACTTGAGAAACGTCAAGGTCCGCGATTTTAATCATCAGTTCGTCCAGCACTGGTAAGTGCATGCAATACAGACACGTGTCTTTAGGTGATTTTTCTGCCATGATTTTTGTCTTTTTTTATTGTTGAGTGATTTTAATCAAGTTTACCTTCTTTTTCCATCGTTTCCAGATAGAGTGTGCGTGTGCGTCGGTCGCAAACCTCTTCAGGACCGAACAATTGGATTGGTCCGGGTGCGGCATAGTGGTCTTCCGGACCGCTCCATACGCCCCTTAATTGTTCCAGACAACGGAAAGGCGCTTTGTCTATTTCTACCAACGCCTTCTTGATGACAGGAACGTCCTTTCCGTTGCGTCGTTCCATATTCATCATGGAGGAGATAGGGACACCGCCGGCAATCCACTTGTCCGTCGCGTAATAGGTGTTCTTGATGACGCTCATGTAGCCGGTCACACCATTGTCAATCAAGTTCGCCGCATTGAAACCGAGAGAGTAGCAGTAGTCCGCGTCAAAGTTGGACGGGAATGCGCATCGACCTTCGTATCCGAAGAAGTGGTGCAAAGTCTTGAATTTTCCCTTGTAACGACCTACGGCTTCAAGTTGGGCAAGTTTCGTCTTGGTCATTTCAATGAGAAGTTGTTCCGTTTCGATGAGTGACACTTGCACGTTGCCGTGAGCGTCACGCTCCATCGTTAGTTGCGAGGCTATGAACGGTGGCAGGCTTCGGAATGTCTCGGCATTTTTGTCTGACAAGTGGCGTTCAATGTACGCGTTCTTCTCTGACGTGCGCACTTGTTTGAATTCGGTGTCATCCGCCAGCAAATCATTGAGTTCAGCAATGAGGGCTTTCATGTCAGGAACGAACTCAAGCAGCCCTTCAGGAACGAGCACGGTTCCGTAGTTGAACCCTTTTTCCGCTCTGCGCACCACGCTATCGGCAATCATGTCCACAACGTCACGCAGTGACCACTTCTTAGCTGCCACTTCTTCGCTGATGATGCATACATTCGGATGCGTCTGCAAGGCGCATTCAAGGGCGATATGCGAGGCTGAACGTCCCATCAGTTTGATAAAGTGCCAATATTTAAGGGCGGAGGCGGCGTCTCTCTGTATGTTACCAATGAGTTCGCTATAAGTCTTGCATGCGGTGTCGAAACCGAAAGAAGTCTCGATGGACGCATTTTTCAAGTCTCCGTCAATGGTCTTTGGACAACCGATGACTTGAATAGGTATGTTCTTATTGATGTAATACTCCGCAAGGATGCAGGCATTGGTGTTTGAGTCGTCACCGCCAATGATGACAATGGCTGAAATGTTCAGTTTCTTGCATATCTCCGCTCCTTTGTCGAATTGCCAAGGCAGTTCCAATTTGGTTCGGCCGCTACCGATGATATCAAAACCACCAGTGTTGCGATATTTGTCAATGATGTCTGCCGTCAGTTCCTTGTATTGATGGTCAATCAGTCCCGAAGGTCCGCCAAGGAAACCATACAATTTGTTAGATGGGTTCAGTTTCTTCAGTCCGTCATAGAGTCCGCTGATCACGTTGTGTCCGCCTGGTGCTTGTCCTCCGGAGAGGATGACGCCGACGTTGATTTCCTTGTGTTCCTGCGCCGCGCCCGCGACGAACGTGATGAGCGGAAGACCGTAGGTCGAAGGAAACAGTTTCTTGATTTGCTCTTGGTCACCTGCGCTTTCGGTCGCTGCGCCTTTCTCGATTTTCACGTTGCCTTGCAGCGCAAGCGGCATTTTGGGTTGATATGCCGCGCGAGCAATGGATAGAGGGCTTGGTTTGTTGATCTCAAACATGGATTAAGTTTTTTTGTGTGTTATGAACGGTGTTTGTTTCCCAAAATTGACATTATGCAAATATAATCAACGTTTATAGCCGTTGCAAGAGGGCAATTGATGTTTTTGAACATACTTTTGCACGGTTAACGCGCGTTTCCGTGTCAATATTTTCCTTCCCACAAGTTGCGTAGCCGTTCCGATAATTTCTTCTCGGACGGTTGTTCTTGCGCTATCCAAATACGTCGGTCCTTAATCTCGTCCGGCAGGAATTGTTGCTTGACAAAGTGGTCAGGGTAATCGTGGGCGTATTTGTAGTCTTCGGCATAACCCAGTTCTTTCATCAATTTGGTGGGAGCGTTTCGCAGGTGAAACGGAACGGGCAGGTTGCCTGTTTGCTTGACCAATTCCAAGGCGTCGTTGATAGCGCGATAGGCGGAATTGCTTTTGGGTGATGCAGCGAGATAGACGGTTGTCTCGGCAAGTATGATTCTACCTTCAGGCATCCCGACACGTTCTATCTCGTTGAAGCAAGCGGAGGCGAGTAGCATGGCGTTTGGGTTGGCAAGTCCAATGTCTTCGCTTGCGCTGATGCAAAGCCTTCGGGCGATGAATTTTGGGTCTTCACCGCCAGCAATCATTCGTGCCAGCCAGTAGATGGCACCGTCAGGGTCACTGCCGCGCACGCTTTTGATAAAAGCGGATATGATGTCATAATGTTGGTCTCCCTGTTTGTCGTATGCAATGGGGTTTTGTTGCAGGCACCGCTCTACGGTTTCGTCATTGATGACGATAGGAAGGCTCTCGTCATTCCCGTTTTCGCCCAGCAACGTGTTGACGACAAGTTCAAGGGCATTCAGTAGTTTTCGGGCGTCACCTCCGCTTTGACGAAGCAGTGCCGCGCTCTCTTTGACCTCGATTCTGAGCTTTTTGAGTTCGCTGTCTTGTGTCAGGGCGTTTTTTAGCAGTTGTTCGAGATCTTCCTTGTTCAGAGATTCAAGCACATAGACTTGACATCGCGATAGCAGTGGTGTGATGACTTCAAAAGATGGGTTCTCGGTGGTCGCGCCAATCAAAGTTACGATGCCTTGCTCAACGGCACCGAGCAATGAGTCTTGTTGACTCTTGCTGAAGCGATGAATCTCGTCAATGAACAAAATTGGGTTAGGAGCGTTGAAAAAACGATTTTGTTTGGATTTTTCAATTACGTCGCGAACGTCTTTGACACCTGACGTGACGGCACTAAGGGTGAAGAATGGTCGTTGCTCCTTGTTCGCTATGATTCTCGCCAAGGTCGTTTTCCCGACACCTGGAGGTCCCCAAAGAATGAACGAGGAAATATTGCCGCTCTCAATCATGGAACGCAACACCGCGCCGTTGCCGACGAGGTGTTGCTGTCCGATATATTCATCTAAGGTGTGAGGTCGTAGCCTCTCCGCAAGTGGTGGCATGATGTGACTGAAACGTGAGTATTACTCTCCTTACTTTTGTTTTCTGAGAACCATGGCAGAACGTGCCGGCAGATAAAGCATCAACCATTCTTTCCCTTCAGGCAGGGTATTTTCGGTGGACTCATTTTTCTTTCGTCCGCGCGTTTGTCCTTTGTTTGGGTTTTGTGTGAAGTGAATGATGCTGTCGTCAGTCTGACCAAAACCGCCAAATTCAGGCGCGTCGGTGTTCAGGACAACCTTGTACGAACCTTTGGGAACAAGCATCCCATAGTCGGTATAGGAGCGGTCGGGCGAGAAGTTGAAGACGAAGAGCAAGTCTTTCCTTCCATAAGCGATGACTTGGTCATCAATGCGCTCCCAATAGTTGTAAACAGGATAGTCCTGAAATCCTTTGATATCTTTGATGAGGGTAATCATTTCCTTGTCAAAGTCACCTAACCAATGGTATTTCAGGTTTTTATCATCTACCAAATGCCATTGTCTGCGGGCATACTTATAACTCCATCCGTTTCCTTCGCGTGGAAAATCAATCCATTCGGGATGACCAAATTCATTGCCCATGAAATTAAGATAACCGCCGTTGATGGTCGAAGCGGTGATGAGGCGTATCATCTTGTGCAAGGCGAGTCCACGGTCAACCATGTAGGTCGTTCCGCCAGCCACCTTTGACATGTGCCAGTACATGTCAGCGTCAATCAGTCGGAAAATGATGGTCTTGTCGCCAACCAACGCTTGGTCGTGACTCTCCGTATAATTGATGGTATGCTCGTCCCAACGGTGGTTGGTGAGTTCCCAAATAATGCTTCCTACCGACCACTTGTCGTCTTGAACTTCTTTGATGGTCTTAATCCAGAAGTCAGGAATGCCCATGGCAAGACGATAATTGAATCCCATGCCACCGCTTTCTATTGGTGCCGCCAATCCTGGCATGCCACTCATGTCTTCGGCAATGGTGATGGCGTTTGGATTCACTTGATGGATGGTCTTGTTGGCGAGCGTCAGGTAGCAAATGGCATCGCCGTCTTGGTTGCCGTTGTAATAGCATCCATAGTTGGTAAAGTCTTCGCCCAGTCCATGGCTGTAATAGAGCATGGAAGTAACGCCGTCAAAGCGAAATCCGTCAAAATGGTATTCTTCTAACCAGAATTTGCAGTTGCTCAACAAGTAGTGTAAAACGCATCCCTTCCCATAGTCGAAGCAGAGCGAGTCCCATGCGGGGTGTTCACGTCGAGGTCCGTCATGGAAATATAGATATGGTGTTCCGTCAAATAGTCCCAAACCTTCCTTCGTATTCTTCACGGCATGAGAATGCACGAGGTCCATGATAACTGCTATGCCGAGAGAATGCGCTTCGTCAATCAGTTCTTTCAATTCTTCAGGTGTGCCAAATCGAGAAGAGGCGGCAAAGAAGTTGCTGACATGGTATCCGAAGGAACCATAGTAGGGATGTTCCTGAATTGCCATTATCTGAATGCAGTTGTAGCCGTCCTTGTAAATGCGTGGCAATACGTTTTTCCTAAATTCGCTATACGTGGAGACTTTCTCGTCCTCGCCTGCCATACCAATGTGGCATTCGTATATGAGCAGGGGTTGCGTGTTTGGTTTGAAGCGTTTGTTCTTCCATTTGTATGCGGTAGGAGCCCAAACCTGTGCTGAAAAGATTTTTGTAAGGTCATCTTGTACAACACGTGTTGACCAGGCGGGAATGCGTTCGCCAAAGCCGCCCTCCCAATGCATCATCAACTTATAGAGGTCACCATGACGCATGGCACGTGACGGCAGGTTGATTTCCCAAACGCCTCCTCCGATGTTCTGCAACTGGTATTCTGGTCCTTGTTGCCAATTGTTGAAATCGCCAATCAAGAAGATTTCGGTAGCGTTCGGTGCATATTCACGGAAAGTCCATCCTGTTTTTGTCTTGTGCAAACCGAAATACAGATACCCGCTCGCAAACTCGGCAAGGGTCTGGTTGCCTCCTGTCAATTCCTGTTCTTTGGCTATGGCGTAGTTATAGCGTGCGTCAATGGCATTTTCAAATGGCTCGAGATAGGGGTCGTTCTTGATGATTTGCAAGCGTGGTTCCATAGTATTAGGGGTGTTGGTTAGACTTGAAAAAACACCCTAAATATAGAACATCTTCGTGAACAAATCAAGAATGCTGGAAAAAAAAGAGAACAAAAAAAAGACGCAACCCGAAGGTTACGTCTTTTTTATAAGTTTTTGAATCGATTATTCAGCAGCTGCGGTAGAAACCGAAACTTCGATACGACGGTTCTTTGCGCGAGATGCAGCATCGTCGTTGCAAACTACAGGCTTGCCAGAACCAGCACCTTGAGCGGAGATACGATTCTCTGCGATACCTTTCTTTACGAGGTAGTCTTTCGCAGCGTCAGCACGCTTTTGAGAAAGCTTGTTGTTGACAGCGTCGCTACCGGTGTTGTCGGTGTGACCTACGATGGCAATCTTAGAGTCTGTGCTCTTCTCGCTTTCAGCGATTTTGTCAAGGATAGCCTTAGCGTCGCTGCTGAGCTCTGCGCTACCCAACTTGAAGTTGCCACCTTGAGCTGCGTTGTCAAGGCTACCGCTCTCGTTGAGGTGCTTGTAGAGATCCTTGCGGGTCTTGGTGAGTTGCTTGTTGATTTGCTCGATTTGATATTGTTGACCAGAGATGATGTCTTTGATGGCTACGCCGTCAATAGAATCATTGCTGCTGTCAGCAAGTTTCTTCAATTCTTCTGCTTGACGTTGTTGCTCGTATTGAATCTTGCTGATAGCTTGTTGGTTAGCAGCAATTTCTTCTTTGAGCTGTTTGGTCTTGCAGCTTGTTCCTGCTACTGCGATGATGGCAGCAAATGCTACGATAAACGCTTTTTTCATGGTTTTTGTAATTAGGTTTTAAGATTTGTTCGATAAATATTGATGCAAATGTAAGTAATTAAACCGCAATATCGCAAAAAAAGATGTTTTTTTTGATATTACGGTTTATTTGCTCTTGTTTATTTATCCTTTTCCAATTCTTCCTTCAAGTTCTGAAGAGCGTCAAGGTCGCCAAGTGTTGTCTTTTCTACGTTGGTCGTAGCGACATTTTGGCTCTCTTTTTTCTCCGAACCCTTCTTAGAAGGAACTTTTGTCAGTGGCTCTTCACCGTTCGCAATGCGATCAGCGTCTTCCTTGATGCGGCTGTGTGACAAGATGATGCGCTTAGCGTCTTTGTTGAACTCAAGCACCTTGAACTCGATCTTCTCGTCAAGTTTGGCTTGCGAACCGTCCTCTTTAACGAGGTGCTTAGGGGTAGCGAAGCCTTGAACACCGTCTTGCAACTCGATAACGGCACCACGCTCATTAAGCTCAACGATTGTTCCCTCGTGAATCGAGCCAACGGTGAAGGTTTGCTCGAAGATGTTCCAAGGGTTCTCTTCGATTTGCTTGTGACCGAGCGAGAGTTTGCGGTTCTCCTTGTCAATGTCAAGCACTTTAACTTCCATTGGGTCGCCAACCTTGGTGAACTCAGATGGATGTTTAACTTTCTTCGTCCAAGAGAGGTCGCTGATGTGAACGAGTCCGTCAACGCCTTCTTCCAACTCAACGAATACTCCGAAGTTGGTGAAGTTGTGAACCTTAGCGGTGTGTACGGAACCGATAGGGTATTTCACTTCGATGTCTTGCCATGGGTCAGCCTTCAATTGCTTGATGCCGAGTGACATCTTACGCTCCTCGCGGTTGAGGTTCAGAACGACTGCTTCAACTTCATCACCGACTTTGAGGAAGTCTTGAGCGCTGCGATAAGAGTGCTGTGACCAGCTCATTTCGCTGACGTGAATCAAGCCTTCAACACCAGGGGCGATTTCGATGAATGCACCGTAGTCAGTCATAGCGACTACTTTGCCTTTCACCTTGTCACCTTCTTTGAGTTCGGTGTCAAGCGTGTCCCAAGGTTGAGGAGAGAGTTGCTTCAAACCAAGTTGGATGCGCTTCTTCTCGTCATCGAAGTCGAGAATAACGACATTGATCTTTTGGTCGAGTTGTACAACGTCTTCTGGGCTTGAAATTCTGCCCCAGCTGAGGTCGTTGATGTGGATGAGACCGTCAACGCCTCCCAAGTCAACGAATGCACCGTAGTTGGTGATGTTCTTGACAGTTCCTTCAAGCACTTGACCTTTCTCAAGGTGGGAGATGATTTCCTTCTTTTGTGCTTCAAGTTCAGCCTCGATGAGAGCCTTGTGCGATACGACAACGTTCTTGAACTCGTTGTTGATCTTAACAACCTTGAACTCCATCGTCTTGCCGACGAAGATGTCATAGTCACGAATAGGCTTAACGTCAATTTGAGAGCCTGGCAAGAAGGCTTCGATACCGAAGATGTCAACAATCATACCGCCCTTCGTGCGGCACTTGATGTATCCCTTGATGATTTCGCCGCTTTCAAGAGCTTCGTTGACGCGATCCCAAGACTTGTTCAAGCGCGCTTGACGGTGTGAAAGAATCAGTTGACCTTTTTTGTTCTCTTGGCTTTCGATGTAAACTTCTACTTTGTCGCCAACTTTCAAATCAGGATTATATCTGAACTCGCTTGCGGGAATGACGCCATCGCTCTTTGAGCCGATGGACACGATAACCTCGCGCTTGTCCATAGAGATAACGGTACCCTCCACAACCTCGTTTTCCTTAATGGAAGACAAGGTGTTTTCATAAGCTTGTGCAAGGTCCGATTGATTGTTGCTTTGTTTGATGCCACCGTTTTCGTAGGTTTCCCAATCGAAATCGTCAGAAGGAGAGACCGAAGCAGGTGCGCCTAATTTAGGAGCGGAAGCAGCTTCTTCTATCACTTCTTGGTTTTTTTCTTCTGCCATAATGGTAAAAGGATGAAAAATTAATTGTTAGACAATATGTTAATTAACACGAAAAAGTGGCGCAAAGATACAAACGATTTCGTTAGGCAAGTGTCCCAAAAACATTTTTTTGGAAATTTCTTATTAACAAGTTTGAAAACTAAGTAAAAGGGAATCCTATATCTTCAAATCCAGACAATTAGTGTATTCTGATAATTTTTTTGTTTTGCAATGTTTTGCCTTTTCAATCCTCATGTCCTTTCTGTCATCGATTCGGACTTCTTGAGGTGTTTGTCAAACCACTTGAGGTGTTCGCGATAATAGGTAGGCATGGACTTCACGGGGTGTGGCCAGTGGCCGTCTTCCTTGAAGACGATGAGTCTTGACTCTATGCCACGACTTTGGAGGGTGGAGAAGTATTCCAGACTTTGCGTGTAGGAAACACGGAAGTCCTTCTCGCCAGTGATGATAAGGGTAGGGGTAGCGAAATTTTGGGCGTATTCCGAAGGTGAAAACTTGGTGTAGAGCGCACTGTCCCAAGGTTTCCCTTGTAGGTCCCATTCTGGGAACCACAGTTCTTCGGTGCTGCCCCACATGGATTTGAGGTTATATACGCCCATCATGGACGCCAAGCATTTGAAGCGCTTGGTTTGGGCTTGGAACCAATTGGTCATGTAACCTCCGAAAGACCATCCCATGGCTCCCATGCGGTTCTTGTCCACATAAGGCAGTTGTTCGAGGTAGTCGGTCACTTTCATGAGGTCTTCAAACGGTGTGTCGCCCCAGTGCCCTGAGATGGCTTGGGTGAAGTGTTGACCATAACCCGTGGAGCCATGCGGGTTGCAAAAGGCGACGACATAGCCGTTAGCCGGGTAGAGTTGATAGTCGCCTCGCCACGTGTCGGTCCATTGTTGTTGCGGTCCTCCATGGACGTTGAGGATGAGGGGATATTTTTTACCCTCCTCAAAGTTGACGGGTTTGACGATGAACAGTTGTATCTTGTCACCAAGAGCACCTTCAACCCATACTTTCTCGACGGGTGAAAGTAGGGTTTCTCCTATCATTTTGTCATTCAGACGGGTGAGTTGTTGTCCGTTTTTATATATCTCCGAAGGACGGTCAACAGCGGAGTGAACGTCAAGGAGGTCATCGCCCTTGACGGCAAAGGTGGAGATGGTGACATCATCCGTTATTTTTGAAAAATGTCCGTCCAATGACAGGCGATAGAGCGGACGACAACCGTTTCCTTCGGTGAGAACAATGATTTTGTCTTGGTTCCAACTGAAGTCATCAATCCAATTGTGGTCAGGCAGCGTGAAAGTCCGGTTCAGTGTCCATTGGTCGTCGTTGAGTTCCGCGACGGCAAGGCGAAACAAGTCGCTTTCGTAGCCGTCCGTTTGTTGAAAACGAAAGGCGAGGTGCTTCCCGTCAGCCGAGAACTTAGGCGTTCCCGACCATGCGAAATCTTCGCCAAGGGTCAGGCGTTGGCATGAGGCGGAAGCGTTGTCGAGGCGCAAGGTCCACAGGTCGCTCCTTGTATTCTCGGCGGGATGCGAGGTACGATTGGAGTTGAAGCAAAGCCAACGGAAGTCGGGTGTCACGTCATAGCCTTTGTCACCTCCGAGGTCGAACGTCGGTGAGTCAAAAGTTCCTGGGGTCAAGTCTGTAAGTGACTTCTTCGCGGTGTCATAAAGCAGGAGGTGCTCGTACTTGCCGTCCCGCCATTCCGTCCAATGGCGGTAAAGGAGCGAGTCCGCCTCGTGATAGTTCTTTTCTTTCGCAGTGATGCCCTCGGTGACTTGGGCACGGAACAGGATTTTTGTCTCGTCGTCAGAAAGGGTGGGGTGGCTCACTCCCCATTTGCAGTTGGTGACGCACCTTGGTTTCCCAATCTTGCCCTCCCTGACGCGCACGGCGTAGAGTTGCGGTAGGTCACGGTGGTCGTTCTTTTTCCTTTTTCGCTTGGTGCGGGTATCTTGGTCTATGAAGTAGAGGCGCGTGCCTTGGCGATTCCACTGCGGAGAGGAGGCTTTTCCGCTATGCGTGACTTGTGCTATTGGAGAGCCGTCACTGTCCGAGATGAGGAAAATGTTGTTGTTGCGCTTGCCTTTTTTTAAGTCATCGTCGGTACGAACGATGGCGATGGTTGAGTCAATCGGAGAAGGGACAATTTGGGTTATTCCTTTGACTTGGTATAGGCTTTCGATGGTTAAGGGCTTTTTCATGACTACGAGTTTTTGATTGCAAAAATATCAATTATGGGCGATTATTTTTGCTCTGACAATGATGTATAAACGGAAAAGTGCGTAACTTTCGCCCAATAAACTCGGAATTAGAAAGAATAGTTACGGACAAAATATATACAACTAATAATAAATCTAATCACACATGAAAAAACGATTATTATTCGTGGTTTCGTCGTTGCTTTTGAGTTGCATGGGCCTTTCGGCGGCGGACTACAGTTATGTGTTTGCTACCGATGGCTCGAACGCACCAACGCAGGGGCAGGCCAATTGGACTTCGGCTGACGGTGTTGTCACCATCCCTACGAACGACAAGTCGGCGGCTCGTAGCAAGACGATAGACGCCATTGCTTACACGTTCGCACCGCGTGCGAAATCGTTCACGTTTAACTTGTCCGCCACTGGCATCACGTCGTTGGGAGGGATGAAAATTGCAGTCCAAAACGGCAGTTCCGGAAATCCTTCTTTGAACACGCTTGCCTATTCTACGGATAATTCCTCGTGGGTGACTTTTGACACGATTACTTTGGCTGGCAATGCCGCCGCTCATTTGGCGTCAACAAAACTGAACGGTGTCACTTCTATCGCCAGTCTGCCTGCGCTTTATATTCGCTTGACGACGCAGCAAGGGACGTATCTCTACGGTTTTTCGTTTACGGACGGCAATGCGACGGATGTCAATCCTGTCGTGTTGTCCAGTTCACCTGCGGAGAATGCCTCCATTGACGGTTCGGGAACTATTGAGTTGACATGCAATGAAGTCGTGACAGTGGCAAATGCGTCGGCTGTTTCGTTCGCAGCCGCTACGGGTGCTTCCGTAACGGAGGTGAAAGCAGCGGGCAACCGTCTCTACGTAAGTTATTCGGGCTTTGCTGCAACAGGTGCTCTCACGGTAGGTGCAGGTGCTGTCGCAGACCTTGAAGGCAATACGAACACTGCGTCTTTCTCCGTGACTTTCGATAAAGACGCTACGGCTCCAACGCTGACGAGCATTAATCCTGCGGAAAACTCGACCATCCACATCCAAGACCTTGGTGAGGACGCAAGAAAGATTAAGTTGACCTTTGACGAAGACATAGCCCTTGACGAGACGAATCCTATCACTTTCGGCAATGGCGTGACATACGCCACGGTGACTCCTTCCGTATCTGGCAACGTGCTGACCATATCTTACAATGGTCTTGCCTATGACGCAACCAACACCTTGACCATTCCAGCCAATGCTATTACTGACCTTACGGGCAATGTATGGAACGCTACAGACAGAACATTCACGTTCCTGACGGGAAGTCGTGACGTTACCGCTCCTGTGTTGGTGGCACAGGAGGTGTCGGACGGCGCTACTGACGTGGAGGTGACGGATGCCATCACCTTTACCTTTGACGAGGATATGGTTGTCAACGCCCAAACGGCAATGGTCAACGGAGAACCAGCCGTATTGTCAAATTATGGCAAGGTGGTTGGTCTCAGTTACACCGCCGCCCCTTACAATGCAACGGTAAGTGTAACGATTCCAAATGCCGCATTGACAGACACGTGCGGTAATATCTTTGGCGGACTCTCATTCTCCATGACCACCAAGGCGCAACCGTCGTTGTCAGTGACCAAGGTGGTTGACGCAGGTGGAAACGGTGACTATACGACCATCCAAGCCGCAATAGATGCTATCACGGACGAGTCGCAACGTACAGTGATTTTCGTGAAGCCAGGTACGTATCACGAGAAGTTGGTAGTTCATAAGAAGAATGTCAGCCTGATAGGTCAAAGCCGTGACGAGGTCATCATCACGTTCAATGAGTGCGCCCAAACCTCCACGTTGCAAAACGGCACATACAACACGAGCATCACTTCTACGGGAACTGACGCCAGCTACTCCATGCTTGTGGCGGCGACTGGTTTCTATGGCGAGAATTTCACCGTTCGCAATGATTATGACTACATAAACGGTACGGAAGGCAACAAACAGGCCGTTGCCCTTGAAATGATTGACCCAACGAAGTCGGCTAATTATGTTGCCGCTCTCAAGAATGTGCGCATGGTGTCATTCCAAGATACCTACTATCCAAAGAGTGACAAGCAACGTACTTATCTTAAAGATTGTGTCATAGAGGGCGGTACGGACTATGTGTTCGGTAGCGGTACGAACTATATGGAAGGCGGTGCAATGGTCAATGTTGATGGTGGTCAATATATGACTGCCGCTTCGGGTCAGACTTATGAGTTCGGTCTCGTGTTCCACAATGTGAAGTCTTACTTCAGTGACACGACCGGTTTCGGAAGCCGTAGGCAGTACTATCTCGGTCGCCCATGGAAGATAGGTGCCTTCACCTCGTATGTTGATTGTGAGTTTGAGTCAGGAATGATTCAAGCCAAGGGATGGGCGGATTGGAGTGGTGCCATCAATGACGCTATCTATACGCACAAGAACTTGACCATAACGGGCGGAACCGCTATGAACACGTCTGCATTCGTCGATTGGAGTTCTGAGTTGAGCAATGCCGAGGCTATTCGTTACGCTATTTCAGACAACGCTTTCAACTATGGCGCAGGAAACGCTTGGAACGGTGCTGGTTATACCGCTGCTCCGGATTCGATTGATGACGTGGTCGTGATGGGTGGCACCGTGACTTGGACGGCTCCTGACAATGCGGTAGGCTACATCATCTATAAGAACGGCGTTTATTATGCTACGTCTGTTACCAATAGTTATGTGGATGGTTCCTTCTCCGCCGGCGACACTTATGAGGTGGCTGCGATGAATGAGTTCGGTAGCACTTCTCCGACAAGTGTTTCGCAAAACACGCTCGCGGTCAATGAGGTGGCAGGCAATGCATCGGGCTCGAACGTCAAAGGCGTTTGGACGTTGAACGGACAACAGATTAGTGAAGACAGCAATGCCAATGTTCCTGCTGGCATTTATGTGATTGATGGTGTGACAACAGTTGTCAACAAATAAAAGACAGTTTCTGTCCTGTCAGAAAATCCCGCGGAGGATAACTCCGCGGGATTTTTATTATTAAGTTCTATGCTGATTAAAGTCAATGCTTTTGCGTATCTTTGCGAGACTAAAATCAGGTTATGAATTTTCGTATTGCTCTATATTCGATTGCGATGATGGTGGTAACGCTTTTTTCCGCTTGCCACGACGATGATGATTTTGTGAACACATTGCAGCCAACGCATGACGCTATCAACGTTGAGAGCGCATTCTTTGGCACGGAGGTCTCCGCACGGACGTTGGCGTCAATTCCAACCAAGGTTTCGACCGACACTTTTTTGTTGGGAGAATATACCGCGGACACGATAGGAAAAACTCATGGTGACTTGCTGGTGCAGTTTGACGCTCCCGGGGGCATTTCGTTACCACAAGAAGGTGGTGTGACAAACATTTCGGACACGCTACTTAGTTTGAACATTTCCTTCGCGGACATTAAAAACACGTCAACGGCGACGGACACGACATTACATCTCCAGTTGCAAAAGATGACGAGCAAGTTGGGTTACAGAACCAACTATACGTATGACATGGACGTTTCGTCGTTTGTGAGCGGAGTGTCGCTTGTTGACACGACGTTGACGTTGTCAAAGTCGAATATGTCGTTCTCGGTGGTGTTGCCCGCGACGTTGACCGAAGACATCACCAAAGCGATAGAAAGTGCGCAAGCAACGTTTTTGAGCACGGATGCGTTTACGTCATTCTTTCCCGGTTTGTATCTGAAAGCGACGGGCGGAAGCGCACTGATTACGGTTAGTTCCGTGTCGTTGTCCTATTCATTCAAGTACAAGGCTACATCGGGAGCGACTATCTCGTATTCTGTTGATTTCCCTGCCAACGATAACGTTCGACAGGTCAATATCCTGTCGCAGGTTCCGTCTTCAATCAGTTACACATCATCGGCACTGGTCATGTCGCCAATGTCGTCATCTGTTCAAGTAACGATTCCTTATGAATCTATCAAAAATACATTTGGTGTTGAGACAGGAGGTTTCTTTACAAGTTCGGGCAAAAAAGTGTCGGTCAATTCCGCCATGTTATATCTGAACGCGTCCAACAAGATTTCGACAGTTGGGGTTCCAAGTTACTTGCTCCTGCTCCGTTCTTCAAAGTTCCCTTCCTATTTTTCGCAGGCATCCACGGCTCCGGACAATGTCAATTCGATGCTGGCTGTATATAATTCGTCTGACTCCTCATACGCGTTCTCACTGAAATATTACATTCAGGACCTGATGCAAAATGGTGTGAGCGACAGTGGTGACACGGTGTTGGTTGCTGTGCCTGTTTCACCGGTGATGTTCTCCTCTTCAGTATTGGGAGTAGTTCCGGACCCAACTTTGAAGGGTGTCGTCTTGGCATTGGATTCGGCTTCGACAGGTTTGGGTGTCGTAATGACGGACTGGTAGCGTGTCAAATGTCGGTAGTTGCCGTTTGCCTCCAATTAGAATTTGCGTGATTTCCACACGATTTGCCCGTTTTTGTAAATGTAGTAGAGGTTGTGCGACTCCATCTCCTCTCGCTTCCAGAAGATGGCGTATCGGTTGCCTTCACTGTCTAAGCAGCCAATAAATGGCATGTCGCTGAATTCCTTCTCGGGCAAGCAGTGCATCTGCTCTATTTCGTATTGTTTCTCAAGTGCTTCGTACACATCGTCATACACACGGTTGACGATGTATTTATGCACGTGAATCTTTCCGTCCACGACGATTTCAACTTCCTTTAAGTCTTGTGTCTTGATGCAAGGGAATCGTTTGTAGAAAGCCCGTAACGACTTGATGTATTGGTATGCGCCCACTTGAACTTCTCCCTTGAATGGGAAAAGTCCCAGTTCTTTCAGTTTCTCAATGAGTTCATCACGTAGCGTTTCGACAGTGTCCTCTTTCGTTTCGGGAAGAGGTTCCGCACCTAATGTCGTGATGTTGATTTCGTAGATGTCCAAGTTGCCGATGCCTCCGGGACGGTTTGAAGCAAAGTAGATGACGCTATCGCTAACAGGGTGATAATCACGGTCGTCATAGGCTGAATTGACAATGGTATCAGCAATGCGTGTCGGGTCATCGAAGGTGGCATCAGGATAGAAATGTGTCTGGTAGATGTCAAAACCACCCGCGCCTCCGGGGCGGTTGGATGCGAAGTAGAGGGTTCGTGTGGCTGGTAGGTAATGGAGGTCGTTCTCCTCATGAGACGTGTTGAGGTTTCGGACAGGTTGTGGCATTCTGCCACGGATTTGAAGGTAGATGTCGTAGTTGCCGCCTTGGTTGGATACGAAAAAGATAGTGTCGCTCGAAACAGTGGCTACTGAGGTCTCGTCAAACTCCGTGTTGATATCGTTATAGTAATGAAGTCGCCCTACGTGCCAAGGTCGTTTCTTGTCAGGTCGCCCTTTTGAACCTTTCTTGATGCGTGAGGCGCGGAAAATTTCTCCGTTGTCCAACCAAAAAGAGCGATAGAAGTAGAAGTATTGTTCATCAACACCTACAAGTGCCGTGTTGTTGTCGGACGACCATTTGTAGCCGTTCATCTTTTGCTTGCTCCAATTGTTCTTGCCTTTTCGGGTCGCAAAGTAGGTCTTTTCGCTCCACTCCTCGCTGAATAATTCCGGTGCGCGATAGCGGTCGCTGGAGAAGATAAGTTGCTTGCCGAAAGCGTAGGGCATGAAGTCATTCATGGGGCTATTGAGGGTGTAGAGGTTTCGAAGGGTAGTGTCCTTAGTCTCAACGCCATACGCTCGTTTTTTCTCTCTAACCGTATCAAGCGGAAAAACGGGTTCTTGTCTTTTCTTGGCAAGGGCTTTTTCTTTCTCGTGTTGTTTCTTGGCTAATGCCTTTTCTTTGTCTTCTTGCCTTTTGGCAAGTTCCTTTTCTTTTTCAGACTGTCGTTTTGCCAAGTCTTTCTCCCGTTCAGCGGCGGCTTTTTCTTTTTCCGCTTGCTTCTTGGCGAGGTCGTGTTCACGTTCCGCCTGCGCTTTGTCTTTCTCGGCTTGTTTCTTTGCCAAATCTTTTTCGCGTTCGGCAAGGTTTTTATTCTTTTCGGCTTGTTTCTTGGCGAGGGCTTTGTCTTTCTCGGCTTGTGCCTTGGCTCTTTCCGCCTGCTTCTTGGCTAATTCTTTTTCTTTTTTTTGTTGTCTTTCCTGAAGTTCCTTTTCCCTCTTTTGTTGTTGTTTTATTTGCGCTTTGGAAGGAGTCTTGCTCGTGCTGGATTTGGAGGTATGCGCATTGGAATTGGATTGGGAGGATGTGCCCAACGTTGTGGATGATGCGGCTGCCGCAGCTGCCGCTTGGGCTCGGACACGCTCAAAAGCACTTGGCTTTTCAGCGTGGAGCGAAAGACAGGCGGAAAGGAATGCTATGAGAAGAAGTATTCGTCGCAAGTGGTTGACAATTTAGTGAGGGGTGTTAGCGTTTGTTTTTTGACTTTTTGGATGTGTTGAGTTCCAATCGGCACATGAGTTCATGACGCGGACAAAGATAGGTATAGTCCGTGATGTCGCCAATGCCGATTCCGCAGGCATAGCCAACGGCTAAGTTTTGGAAGTAGATGCCTCCCAGAGCCTTGACCATGTTGTTAGTGTAGCCACCGCCTAACCAGAACACCTTACGCACAATGGCACGCAAGTTGATGTCATAGACAGGCGTGAGCGTTGAGTCTTGTGGGAAGTAGAGCATGAGGTGTCCTGTGGCTTCCCAATTCAAGTCACCGTTGAACGTGTGCAGGGTGTACATGCCTGTCACGACCCCTTGGCGCGCCGTGCGGGCATCGAACCCTTGGATTTTCCACGTCGTGGAGTTGCCAACGAGGTTGTAGAAACCCAATCCAAAGTAGTAGTGGTTGGGTTTGTAGATCGACGCTCCCACGTTCACGTCAAACCATTGATCTCCATCGGCGGCATAGATGAGAAACGGGTCGTAGTGATGTTGTGGGTTCAAGGCGGAGTTATCAATAGAGGTTTGGTTGTAGGTACCACTCACGGCCAAGCCGAGTTTGTTGTTGCTTCCAAGGTTGATTTTATAGACGTAGGTGGCTTCCGCCATAACGTTTTTCAGGACACCGCCCGTCTCGTAGTCGAAGCGAAAACCCGCTCCCATGTTGTCATAAGGAAGTGAGGTACTACCCATGAGCATGGCTCCTTGCGGAGCGTTGTTGGCAGAGGCATAGTTGCGGTGATAGGTGGCGACAATTTCACCAAGGTCGTTGACGTTAGCTCCCGCCGGTGAGTAGGGGTAAGGTCCGATGGGGTTGCCCCAAATGCGTTGTGCCGAGACGGAAACACTCAAGACTAAAAGCGAGATTAGAATAGTGAATTGTTTCATCAATTATAAGGGCTATAATTATATGTCTTCAGTTTTATCCATTGCGATTAGAACCATTGGGATTCGGATTCGCTGCAAGGGGTGGTGGAAAGGTTTGGGTAGTCGGCATAGATGACGGAGAATGTTTCCGCCAAATCGGCGATGCGTTTGCCGTCTGTGTTAATCAGTCGAATGAATGCCGTGTAGTTGGATGTTTGACCAGTAGGGGGCGCATAGGTGTCTTCACGCGGGTCCCAAGTCGAGTTGTTCTCGTCCAACGTTGCCACTTTTCGACCATTGTTGTCAAAGATGTTGCACTTCATCTTGAATCCCATGCAGAAGTCGGTGAGGTCAAAGAGGTCGTTGCATCCGTCACCGTTAGGTGTGACGATATTGTAGATGCAGTTTTTGCGCGACACACCCAATGAGATGGAGTCGGTAGCGGTGCAACCGTTTTGGTCGGTGGCGGTCAACGTGTAACTGCCCATCATGATGTCTACCGCCGAGGTCGTAGTGCTCCCATTGCTCCAAGAGTAGGTGACGTTTCCTTGTGCGTTGACAACGTCGGCAGTGACAAAGGCGTCACTCTTGTTAGGGCATGAAGCCTTCTTGGAGTTGGTGAAAACGATGTAGAGGCTGTCCGGTTGCGTTATTTCAATGCTTTGTTGGCGACTGCAAGTGCAGGATCCCGCGGTGCCGGTTGGTGATGATATGGATGCGTTGACGGTGTATATTCCGGCAGGGAGGTTGGACCACGAGTTTGTGTTCAAACCATTGCCATTGGAAGAGCCTGGAGAGATGACCTTTGCCATTGATGCTCCCGTTCCTGCCACTGCAGAGAGCGAAAGCGCAATGTCATGCTTTGCGCTCGGATATTCTTGCCAACTGCCTTGAGCTGTGGCAGTTATGGCGGCAATGGTGTCATGGAAGCATTTGTTGGTCTTCGTCTCCGTGACGTTGAGCGTCACGGGCGATTCGGCGGCAATGATGGTCCAACTGCTTCGCCCGCCGTTCCCATTGCTATCCCAGTATCGAACCTTGTGCAAACCTGGTTCCATGGCAGTCTTGGAACCTGTTGATTCCTTGGTTGACGGGATTCTTCCCCACACGTCTTTTCCGAATCGAGCGGCATCTTCAGCAATGAGTGAGTCCAAAGCGAGACCCGACGTGAGAAACATGGCTTTAGGAGGATTCTTGGAATACAGATTCTTTGTGGCGGAGAGCACGATTTGAGTGCCAGAGCCGTCGTTCTTGTCAATGACCGCCATGTAGCGCAAGAAGGTGTCAACCCAGTAGATGACGCTGTCGTGGCTGGTGGCGGTAATGGAGTCATAGACGGAGACTGTTTTCCACTTCGTCTGATAAGTGCGAATGACATCGTTGCCATTGTAGCCTGCCGTGGCTTCAGAAGCTTCCTTGGTGAGGACATAGGAGAGGGCGGTTTCTTGGTTTTCAACATCTTCTTCCCACATCACGGTTTCAGAATAAATGTCATCCAATTGCAGGGAAATGGAATTGCTTCCCGAGGAGCGATAACATATATATTGGATGCCTTGTGGCAGTCCCAAGTCACCGCTTGCTTTATTCTTGATTTCGATGACGGTGTCATGGGTGCATCCGCTGGCGTCAATGACGCTGATGTCATAGTTGCCTGACGCTAAGTTGGTGAGATTGCTCTTGTTAGCGTAGGTGATTTGGTAGATGGAGTCATAGACGGTATAGGAGTAGGGAGAGATGCCGCCGCTCACGGTGAAACTGATGGCTCCGTTGCAATCGGTGAGGTTAGCCCCCCAATGGGAGCAGTGTGTGACTGACACGGGGTCGATCGAAATGGCGTCAGGTTGTTTGAGGGTGTAGGTGCTGTCCAAAATGGTAGAATCAGCGAGGGTGACTATGAGGTGGTAAGTGCCTGCCGAGAGCATTTTTGCCACGGGACAACTCTTGCTGTCGGAGTAGTTGGTGAGCAGTGAGTCGGTTCCTGCGCCGTGGTACCACATGTATTTGTAAGAAGCGGCGGCGGCAGGGTCGGAAGCGGAGAAGGTGAGTTCTCCGTCTGCCAAGCCGTGACAACTGATGCTTTTCGATTCAAGAATGGTATTGGTGGCAGCAAGGCTCGTCAATGTGAAAACGAGACTAAAAAGTGTCAGTAGTGTTATTCTCTTCATAGTTTCCCTCTTATTTTTTACAACGTGTTGACCGTTTGTCTGAGTTTGACAAGTCTTGTGAGCAGTTGTTCCGCTTTCTCCAATGGTAGCATGTTCGCCCCGTCACTTTTGGCGACGGATGGATTCGGGTGTGTCTCCATGAATATGCCGTCCACGCCTACGGCAATGCCCGCCTTGGCTATGGTTTCGATCAGTTCAGGATTGCCACCGGTCACACCGCTTGACTGGTTAGGCTGTTGCAGCGAATGGGTGATGTCCAAAATGACCGGACAACCTGTGTTGCGCATAGCAACAAGGTTGCGATAGTCGACGACGAGGTCTTGATAGCCGAAAGAGTTGCCGCGTTCAGTGAGCATCACCTTGTTGTTGCCGCTGTCAATGACTTTCTGTGCGGCAAAGCGCATGGATTCGCCATTTAGAAACTGACCCTTTTTGATATTGACATATTTCCCCGTCTTGGCGGCTGCGATGAGTAGGTCCGTTTGTCGGCACAGAAAAGCGGGAATCTGCAGGATGTCAACATATTGCGCCGCCAATTGAGCATCGGTGGTTTCGTGTATGTCGGTCACTATAGGCAGGTCATATCGTTCGCCAACGGATTTCAAAATCTCCAACGCCTTGATGTCGCCAATGCCAGTGAAGGAGTTCACCCTGCTGCGATTAGCTTTTTTGAACGAGCCTTTCAGTACAAGCGGGATGCGCAGTAAGTCGCTGATGCGCTTTAACTCCTTGGCGGTGATGTCAACAACTTCCTCGCTCTCAATGACGCATGGGCCGGCGAGGAGGAAGAAGTTGCCCGAATTTTGATGTTTGAGTTTGGAAATGTCTATCATGATTGAGGTACGATGAAGTTAATCGCCTTGGGCAGGATGGTGAAGGTTATGGGACAACCGGAACGAAGGACGACGCCGTCAACCTCAATGTCCGATTTCACGGCTTGCGATACGATGATTTTCTCCGTGCGGAAGTTTTTGACAGCAGGGTGTTTGAGCAGTTTGCCTCGGAAGAGGTATTTGATTCCCAAGATGGCGGTCTTGAAGGTCAATCGCGACATGAGCATAACGTCAAACGCACCGTCGGTGGCGGAGGCCATGGGTGTCTGCTTGAATCCTCCACCAGAGTATTTGCCGTTGCCGATGCTCATGGAAAAAATCTTTTTAGTGAAGGTTTGTCCGTTGGCGGTAATGGTCATTTCGTGTGCCCGTGAGAAGATGGCGCTATACAAAACGGACAGGCCGTAAATCCATCGCCTACCTTTGAATATGGTCATCCAGCGAATGCGGTTCACTCTTTTCAGTACCTGAACTTCAAAGCCCATACCGGCAATGTTCAAGAAATGGCGTTCGCCAGGTTTGCCGTTGACGAGGTAGGTGCATCGTCCCATGTCAACGAGTTGTGAGGTTCCAGACTTCAACAGGGCGACAGCCTGACGTTTGTCGAACGGGATATTCCAGAAGCGTGCCCAGTCGTTGCCAGTTCCGTTTGGGATGACGGCAAGGGTGATTTCGGCGGGATTAACGCCACTGCGCACGACACCGTTCAACACTTCGTTGAGGGTGCCGTCACCACCGATGACGACAATGTCGCGATAACCATCCTTCACCAGGTCGCACGCAAGGTCAATAGCGTGCCCCGCATGCTCGGTGAACATATAAACGCACGAGACGCCGTCTTCTTTGAATGCGTTCTGAATGGCACTCCACTCCGAGTGCATGCCGAGTTTGCCGCTCAGGGGGTTGATGATCGCCACCCATTTTCTCCTTGCCAAATCGCTCATCATAATAGTTTAGGTCTTGATAGTTTTGTTGAGTAACATGGCGTCCACGAGTGTCAATGCCGCCATCGCCTCGACGATGGGTACCGCCCTGGGCAGGACGCAAGGGTCGTGTCTGCCTTCGATGGTGAGTGTCACAGGCTCGCCATGCTTGTTCACGGTCATTTGTGGTTTGAGGACTGAAGCGACGGGCTTGAAGGCGACGCGAAAGTAGATGTCCTCGCCATTTGAAAGTCCGCCTTGAATGCCACCGCTGTTGTTGGTAGCGGTGCGAATCTTTCCATCCTGAGAGACGAAAGGGTCGTTCATTTCGCTACCTGTGTGGTTGACGTCAAATCCGCTGCCGTATTCAAATCCTTTGCAAGCGTTGATGGAGAGCATGGCGTACGCCAATCTTGCGGAGAGACGGTCATAGAGGGGTTCTCCCCAACCAACCGGAACGCCCTTGACGACGCAGGTGATGACACCGCCGAGGGTGTCGCCCTTGGTTCTGGCTTGTCTTATTCTCTCCGCCATTTTCTCCGCCATGTCCGCGTCCGGACATCTCACCTCATTGGTTTCGGTGACGCTCAAGTCATATCGCTTGTAATCCTTGTCCAAGGTGATGTCCGCCACTTGACTCGTGTAGGCGTGGATGCTTATTCCCGCTCCGCGCAACACTTGTTTCGCTATCGCTCCCGCCGCCACGCGTGCCAGGGTTTCACGCGCGGACGTGCGTCCTCCGCCACGGTAGTCACGAATGCCGTACTTCGTTTGCCAAGTATAGTCCGCATGACTTGGGCGGAAGGTATCCGCTACGTTGCTGTAATCTTTGCTCCGTTGGTTCTCATTGCGCACCATGAACGCTATTGGCGCACCTGTGGTGACACCGTCCAATAGCCCTGACAGAATCTGCAATCGGTCCGCTTCGCTCCGCGCCGTCGTCAACGCTCCTTGACCCGGACGCCGACGATCCATTTCTCGTTGAATCTCGTCCAAGTCCAACTTCACTCGGGGTGGGCAGCCGTCAAGGATGCCACCTACGGCTTCGCCGTGGCTTTCGCCAAAAGTGGTCAATCTGAATATTTGTCCGAAACTGTTCATATTAATTAACAGAAAACAACCAGTCGACAAGATTCTTAATTCTTAACTCTTAATGTCCGCAACCACATCCATCGTCCTCGCAATGACCGTGATGCTCATGACAACAATGATGTTCGCCGCCTTCTCCGTGATGACAGTGACCGCAATGGTGATGCGGTTCAAACTCTCGGGCTTCTTCCTCGCTTGCCGCATGGTTGTCAATGACCTTGCCCGTAAAATGCAAATCCTTGCCAGCCAAAGGGTGATTCAAATCGACAGTAACGGTCTCATCATCCATTGCCACAATGGCGGCGTTGAAGTGGTGACCCTTTGAGTCCTGCATGTGTATGACGTTGCCGACGAAGATGTTGTTCGTGTCCAATCGTCCGCCCGTCATAAAGTTTGCTTGTGGCAAGCGGTGCTGCAAACGTTCATCCCTTTCGCCAAAAGCTTCCGACAAAGGAATGATGAAGTCGAATTCTTCACCATCGTTCAGAGAGGTCAGCCTTTGCTCCATGGCAGGAAGAAGGAGGTTCATCTCTGTGCAGAAGACAAGAGGTTCACCATCCTTAGTCGTTTCTTGTAGTTCCACCATTCCGTTCGCGTCCTTTGTCCGTAATTCGTAATGGACCGTAATAATCCTTTTCATAAGGTTTGGAAAAATTATTCAGCAAATATAATGATTTTGGAAGAAAGCGACAAGTAAAAAAGAATATTGAAAAGGTAATAAATGAGATTTTGTCTGCGTATAATTGAAAAAAAATAAAAGCAATAGAATTTGATGAAAACAACCCGGATCAACTTGCAAAAACATTGTTGACACTTGCTGAGAAAATAGAGTATGCTTTCGAGGCAGGAGAAGAGGAGAAAGTGAGTTTGTTTTTAACCAAGTTCAATACGGGTATTCTCATGCTTAAGACAGTTGCTGCGGACAATAATGAGGAATTAATCGGATTGAAAAAAGAGAAACCGTTGAAAACAGTTTCGTTTTCAACGGTTTCTCTTTTGCGGAAAGTGAGGGATTCGAACCCCCGGAACGGAAAGACCGTTCACCGCATTTCGAGTGCGGCCCGATCGACCACTCTGGCAACTTTCCTCAAAAATGCGAGCGCAAAGATAGAAAAAAGAATTAAGAATCAAGAATTAGGAGTTAAGAATTATGAACAATGAAGAATAAAGGGTTGTTCGCCTTTGTATGTCGTCAATGTTTGACATGGGCGATGATGCCGTAGTAGCGGATGGAGTCGCAACGGTCTTCCTCAATGACATCACGCTCGGGGAAGGAACTGTGAACTTCAATCAACGTGGCGTTCCTGACGTGGCGCATGCGGAGGAGGTGGCCGCGGGTGGCGTCAAGGCGACAGTAGCGCATTTCGAGCCCGCGCACATGACTAAGTTTCGCTCCGTTGCGAGCTGTGATGTTGAGGTTTTGCATGACAATGTTCTCAATGGGGCATTCGGGCAGTCCTGCCATAGAGAACACACGGCGAGCGTCACGGCATGTGACGTTGCTGATGTAGATGTTTTTGAAGGTTGGTGTGGTTTCGTCAACTTTCGGTAGGACGTGGGTGCCCTCTGCGTCTAACGCTTCTTCCGGACCTTTGCCTTGATAGTAAAGATTGAAGATGATGGGTTCGGCAAGGATGTCAAGCATGCGGATGTGGTTGATGAAGATGTTCTCGACAACTCCGCCCCTGCCTCGGCAGGACTTGAAACGAAGTCCGGAGTCTGTCCCAAGGAAGGTGCAGCGTGTGACACTGACGTTCTTGACACCACCAGACATTTCACTACCAACGACGAATCCGCCATGGGCATGAAAGACGGTACAACCATGGACAACGACCCTCTCACAAGGAACACCTTGGTTCCTGCCGGGAATATCCTTGCCGCTCTTGATGCAGATGGCGTCATCACCGACGTCGAAGGTGCTGTTGTAGATGACGACATCGGCGCAAGCGTCCACGTCAATGGCGTCACCGTTTTGGCTATACCATGGGTTACGAACGTTGACGTTGCTGACACGGAGGTTGCGACACAGGGAGGGGTGGAGACACCAGTTGGGGGAGTTTTGGAAGGTGACACCGTCAAGGATTATGTTCGAGCAGTTCACAAGGCTCACCATGGCGGGACGAAGGAAATCTTTAATAGGTTCAAACAGGCTCTTGTCATTAGGGGCAGGGACGGCTTGCGGATGCATCCGGTCAAGAAGCGCTCCTTGTCGGTAGGATTCGGAAGGAAACCATTGGTCACCATCGACAATGCCACCGCTTTTGGTGATTCTGTCCCAAAGTTGAGGGGCGACCTTGCGTCTCTTGATGTGTCGCCATACGTCTCCATTGCCGTCAATGACTCCGCGTCCTGTGATGGCGATGTTATTCAAGTCCTTCCCGCTGATGGGCGATTGGCAAAGGTAGGTGGGTTGTCCCATGAAGTTGACGGCGGTGAGGGGATAGAGGTCCTTGTCACCCAAGAAGCGAATGACTGCACCTGAAAGAAGATGGAGGTCAATGTTATCACGTAGGGTGATGGGACCAGTCATCCAGATGCCTTCTGGTACGATGAGGTGTCCGCCTCCGAGAGCGTGGAGCGAGTCAATGGCGGAGGAGAAGGCATGTGTGTTGTCGTGATCGCCATCGCCAATGCCACCGAAGTCAAGGATGCTCAGCGTCCGTTTTGGAAAACGAACTTCCGGCAACTTTGGCATGGAGAAGGAGAGACCTTCGTAAATGGAGTCTGGGACGGGAGTGATAGTGGGGTAGTCATTTTTTGCAAATAGGATGAGGTTGCTCAGCAAGAGCAAGGGAAGGAGCAGTGTGTTTTTCATGTTTTTTCTGTTCGTTCCTGCAATCGGGTTTGTTGTCAGAAAGGGAAGATGACGAAGGCGCATGTGTCCCAAACGGCGTGAGATATGATGAGGGCGGTGAGGTGGCGAGGAAAGAATCGATAGAACAGTCCCCACAACGCCCCGATGACGAATGCCGCCATGATGAGCATGAAATTGAGGGACGGGATGTGGACGGCAGTGTAGAGAAGGGTGGCGATGATGAAGCCTGTGTTGGGTCCGAAGCGGCGCGAGAGGTGGCGTTGGGTGAAGGAGCGCCAAAAGATTTCCTCGGCAGGTCCGATGATGAAGAGGAGCAGGAGGGCAACGAGGGTGGGGTGGTAGCCGTTGCCCATGTCGTAGATGAGATTGACTTGCGGGCGTGCGAAGTCAAAGAGAATTTGCGATAATTTGTCACCCGCCCAAAAGACACCCCAAAAGACGGCGGCCATTCCAATGCCGATGGCAAGGGATGTGAGGTTGAGGTTCAGGTCTTTCGCCCACGATGGGAAGAAGATGGTGCTGAACGTTGTGAGCAGGAGCGCGCTCACTGTCATGCTCTCCCAAAAAGGGAAAGAGGTCTTGGTCAAAGGGGAGAACATGAGAAACCACAGGGTAGCGGCGAGTGCCACGCCGACAAGGACAATCGGCAAGGCGAGCGGCTTGCCTTGGTGAGGGTTGAAGGTCCAGCAGAAACGAAGGGCTTGTGAGACGCGGTTAGTTGACATAAGTATTGAAAGCGTATTGTGCAAGATAGCCGATGCAGAGCAAGGCTCCGAATTGAAGCGTGAGCATGGCTGTAGCCTGGTCCAGATTGTCAATGCTTTTGATGTCATTTTTGCTCCTTGTCATTGCTTTGGCATTTTTGATGGCGACGGGCAATGAGAGTAACACTACGAGGGTGAAAAGGTGACGGAAACAAATGGCGGAAATCAAGATGATGGCGTAAGGCAAGAGGACTTCGGCACAATAAAGGACGACGCTGGCTTTGTGTCCGATGACGGAGGCAAAGGTGCGGATGCCCGCGCGGGTGTCGGTCTGCGTGTCACGCGTGTTGTTCGCGTGCAAGGTGGCGACGACAATGGAACCAACGGTGAAGGTGAAGAGCAGAAGGTAGGGGTCAAAACTTGAGAAGGCGACGTATGAAATGCCGAGAACAGGCAAGAGGCCAAAGTTCAGGAAGATGGTCAAGTCACCCCAAGCGCGATATTTGAGCCATGAGTAGGCGGCAGAAAGAACCGTTCCTATGGCTCCGATGACGAGAACGGCAGGGGAGCAGGCGTAGGCTATGACGAGGCCGCCAAGGATGCCAATAAGTAGCAAGATGACACCGAAGGTGAAAATTTGGCGAGGACGGAAAGCGCCGCTCACCAGGGTGCGGTCGGCAGCGTTATCCTCACGGTCAACGCCCGTCTTGAAGTCATAGTAACTGCTGAGGAGATTGGCGGCGGCATGGAACACCAACATGCAAAGGGCGGCGGCAAAACACCAAGTCCAACGCACGTTCACGTCTTCAAGCAATGTCATGTAGGACATGGAGACCAATAGAATCATGACTGAATTAGGAAAACTCCAAGGGCGTGTCGCCAAAAACCATTTTTTCATTTTTTTATTCTTCTTTTTTGATTGTTGTTGATTTCATTTCCTCCCATTTGTCTTTCACAAATTGCAGAGCCGCTTCTCTCTCGTTGGGAATGACACCATCTAAAATGGCGTCTTTGACAGCATCCTTGAGCGTGCCGACCGTTTGGCATGGCGGTAGGGAGAACATCTCCATGATCTCACCACCACTGACGGGCGGTTGGAAGTTGCGAACGCGATCGCGCGCCTCGAGGTCCACGAGTCGGCTACGGACAATCTTATAGTTGTCCAGATAGCGACGCACCTTGTCGGCATTCTTGCTGGTGATGTCCGCCTCGCAGAGCGTGAGCAAGTCCTCGAGGTCATCGCCCGCGTCGAACAATAAGCGTCGGAGGGCGGAGTCGCTTATGTCTTCTTGGCTGAGGGTGATGGGGCGCATGTGCATTCCCACCAATTTCTTGACGTAGCGCAGTTCCGCACCCATGGGAAGTCCAAGACGGCGGAAAAGCGGTGTCAACATTTTCATGCCCACGAAGTCGTGGTTATGGAATGTCCATTTGCCTTTTTCGTCAAAGCGTTTCACACGTGCTTTGCCAATGTCGTGAAGCAGAGCCGCCCATCGCAGGTAGAGTGAATCTTTGTCGGTCTTGCTTTCGGCGAGGGCGTCAAGGACGTTGTCAAGCACCTTGAGCGAGTGTGCGAGATTGTCTTTGTGACCAATGCCATCAATGCTTTCGATGCCTTTGAGGGCTGTGAGTTCGGGCAGAATCAAGTTCAGCAATCCCGCATCGTCCAAAAGGCGTATGCCCATGCTGGGACGGGGTGACATCATGATTTTGTTCAACTCGGTCAAGATGCGCTCATGGCTCACGATGCGGATGCGTTCGGCGTTATGGATGATTCCGTTGAAGGTTTTGTCTTCGATAAAGAACCCCAATTGCGCGGCAAAGCGAATGGCACGCATCATGCGCAGGGGGTCGTCAGAGAAGGTCACGTCGGGGTCGCACGGCGTTCGCAACACTTTCAGTTGCAAATCACGCAAGCCGTTGAACGGGTCGAGCAAGTCACCAAAGGTGTTTCCGTTGAGAGATAAAGCCAATGCGTTGACGGTGAAGTCCCGTCGCAGTTGGTCATCCTGCAGTGTGCCTGCACAAACCGTTGGATTGCGACTGTCTTCGTTATAAGACTCTTTGCGAGCGCCGACAAATTCCACTTCAATATTGCCACGTTTTACCTGCGCCGTTCCGTAGTTTTTGAACACGGACAGATGCGCTCGCTTGCCCCACGTCTCTTTCAACGCTTCGGCAAGGCGGATGCCGTCTCCGACAACAACAATGTCAACGTCTTTGGATGGGCGTTGCAACAGGAGGTCGCGAACGTAGCCACCAATGACATAGGCCTCCAATTCGTTTTGGTCGGCAAGTTGCCGCAGGGTCTCGAACAGCGGGTCATTAAGTTTGTTCGCCAAATTCATCATAACGCGAAGATACGCGAAAAAAAGTTTCATCAATTGCCTTTTCAAACCCAGAGAGAGCCTTGAACGAGCCGAACTGAGCGGCACGTTTGACGAGCGACATGCGCGGGTGTGTCTTGGAGACGTGGTGCGGCAGGTTGATGATGTCTTCGTAGTTGTCGTTCATGCTTTGTGTCCTCCGATTTGTTCGTTGCGTTGCTTGCTTGTGGCCCCGTCTTCAAAGTTCATTCCTTTGAGAATGGCGTTCTTCCCGTACCGTCGCTTGATGGACAGTTGCGCCTCTTGTAGGCGGCGTTCCTTGTCAAGTGCCGCTTTGTTCTTGTCAGACTTTTGTAGTGGCTCGAAGATGTTGAGTTGAAAGGGTGTTTCTCCTTTCTCGTTTTCGTTCATGATGTGTTCCGCCACCAGAGTCAATCGGCGAATGAGCAAGGATGCGTTCACGATGCGTTCATAGAGCGCGGTGAACGCCTTGATGATGAGGCGGGATGAGGAAGAGGGAAAGGAAAGGTTTTCCGTTCCGTGCGCATGTTTGGGAACGGCTCTACCATAGTAATCAAGGGTGACGGGACCATGGTAGTAGGAGCGAATGGTCTGGTTGACGAGGTTGTCCGTATCATAGTTGATCGTAAGCGTCACTTGGCTTGTCAGTAATCGTTTTTCGACCAGTTCGAGAGCGAGGTTGTCTGCCATTTCTCGTAACACGACTTTCGCCTTGGTGTAGTCGTAGGGGGAAGAGAGAACTTGTGAGTGGCTGAGAGAACTCGTCTTGGGGCGATATTGCTTGATGTGGTCAATGGTGCAAGGTTCCCATCCCCAAGCGTGATCAATGATGAGTTCGGCATGTATGCCAAACAGACGGTAGAGAAGTTCTTCGTCCTGAATTGATTGGCGGGCAATCTTGCCCATGGTGTCAATGCCGTAGGGAGCAAGTCGCTCGGCGATGCCTTTGCCAATCTGCCAAAAGGAGGAGAGGGGGCGGTGATTCCACAGCCTGCGGCGATATTCCATCTCATCAAGTTCGGCGACACGCACGCCATCTTGGTCCGCGGGCATGTGTTTAGCGACGATGTCCATGGCTACCTTGGCCAAGTAGAGGTTGGTTCCAATGCCAGCGGTGGCGGTGATACCGGTGGTTTTTAGCACGTCACGAATCATCATTGTGGTGAGGTCGCGCGCTGTCATTTTATAAGTGTCAAGATAGGCTGTGGCATCGATGAAGACCTCGTCAATGCTGTAAACATGGATGTTCTCAGCGGCGATGTATTTCAGATAGGTCTCATAAATTTGAGTGCTGACTTCGATGTAGCGAGCCATGCGTGGCGGTGCGGCAATGAAGGTGAGGGGTGCTGAAGGGTGGGTAAGATTGTATTCGCGCACACGTTGGTTGACTTCGAACAGACGCGCCCGTCCGCCGATGCCGTAGGCTTTGAGCGAGGGTGAAACGGCAAGGCAAATGGTCTTTTCGGTCCTGCTCGCATCCGCCACGACAAGATTGGTCGTCAACGGGTCAAGTCCACGGTCCACGCACTCGACCGAGGCGTAAAACGACTTGAGATCGATGGCTATGTATGTGCGTTGTTGTTGCATGGTGTAAAAGTAACAAAATAGATTGACTGTTTCGGAAAAAACGTCGTGATTTTATGAGAGAAAAGGCGGGTGACGAAGTGTCTGAAAATGTAGTAACTTTGCGTTTAGATGAAAACAATGATAAAGAGACAAGTAATCAGGGGAGCAGTCTTCGTCGCCATGATGACGATGATGGTCACTTCGTGCGGAAGAGATGAGGCGGAGGAAGCGGAACGACTGTGTGACAGCGTGGAGAAGGCGGTCGTGAGCGGTGACACGCTGACGGCGTTGTCGTTGGTTGACACGCTGAACCAAAAGTTTCCGAAACAAGTGGCAATGCGCAAACGGGCGAAAAAGATAGAATTAGGAATCCTAATAGATCAACAACGCGCGTCGAAACAAGAGGCGGAAACAGCGTTGGACGGTTTGAGAAACGCATTTAACGAAAGCGCGCGTCGATTCTACTTTGAAAAAAATGAAAAATATCAGTCGGAGGGTCGTTATCTGTCCGTGAAACAGAAGACGGAGAACGTTCTGAACCGAAACGTGTTGCGTCCTGTAGTTACGGAACAAGGCGATTTGCAAATCGAAGGAATCTTGCGAGGAAGCAATTTGAAAGCAGAGTACTTTGCCGTCAGCAAAAGGAATGGCGAAGCGGTGTCATCGGACACCGTGCGTGAAGGAAACGCATTCAATTATGTATGGAGCGACGGCGAACGAGGCAATAGGACAATACTTTTCAGAGACACGACACGCAACGAGGCAATTGCTGATTTCGTAACCCTCAATGAAACGGAAGTTATAAGCGTAACATATCGCTCGACGCAGAAGGAAGGAAAATTTGTTTATCCCTTAACGACGACTGAAAAGAAAGCCATGCGTGAGGCAGTGGATTTGGCACGAAAACTGCAGGCGTTAAGGAAGGCGGAGCAGGTCATTCGAGTGGCGGATAAGAAGATAGAGGTATATCAAGGTTCGTTAATGTTTTTGGAAGCAAACGACGAGAAAGAAAAGGAGGAATTATGAAGAGATTTTTTTGCTTGACGTTGATAGCCTTTTTCGCAATGACGGCAAGTGCCGTTGACGCGACAACGCAAGCGACAATGCCGGGATCGACAAGTACGGTGGCGAAGTTGCCATTGGTGAAAATATCGAAACGTGAGTTTCGACAAAAGGTTTGGAATCCGAAGGAGTCGAGAAGATTCAGATATAAGGGCACGCAACCAATCGTTATTGATTTCAATGCGGAGTGGTGCAAGCCTTGCAAAATGATACATCCGATACTGGAGGAGTTGCATGCGGAATATGAAGGGAAGGTGACGTTCTACTCCATTGACATTGACGCAGAAGCGTCATCGGTTCCTAACTATCCTGAGGATTTCGGCTTCGATCGAATACCTGCCATGGTTGTCATCAAGGTTGGACAAAATAAGAAGCCCGCGGTCTATAGGATAGGAGGGCTGAACAAGGATCAGTTGCGACAAATAATCGATAGCGAATTGAAATAATCAAGACATAACAGTAGGAACCTATGTTTTCTGGAATAGTAGAGGAGGCGGGAGTTGTCACCGCTGTCAAAAGATATGAAGGAAATGTTGACTTAACCGTGAAATGCAGTTTTGTCAACGAATTGAAAATTGATCAGAGCGTCTCGCACAACGGGGTGTGTCTGACCGTGGTGGATTTAGGAAAAGACGCTTATACGGTTACTGCCATGAAGGAGACATTGCTCCGAAGTAATATTGGAGATTTGAAGGAGGGTGACCAGGTCAACTTGGAACGCAGCATGATGATGAACGGTAGGTTGGACGGGCACATCGTGCAAGGGCATGTTGACACGACCGCGCAATGCGTTGAAATCAGGAATGCCGAAGGCAGCCACTATTTCCGTTTTCGATATGCCGCGGATCAAGAAATGGCGAAACGAGGATATATCGTCGTTGACAAGGGTAGCGTGACGGTCAACGGCGTAAGCTTGACGGTATGTAACCCAAGTGACAATGAGTTTGAAGTAGCCATCATTCCTTACACGTATGAAAATACCAATTTCGGCACGTTGAAGGTGGGCAACAAGGTGAACCTTGAATTTGACATTATAGGCAAATACATAGCGCGCTTGTTGCCAATGCGGTAATCGCTTTTATTTTTTCTTCTTGATGGTGCGTTGAGGGTCGTTGTCGCCAACTTCGAATCCTTTGAAACGCGGAAGTCCAATCTTGTAGCGTTCGGCGATGAGACGCACTGCGATGACCCCGCTTGCCGCAATGATTTGCGTTATGGTCAGCGGTATGCCGCAACGCAGACAAATGGTGTAGAGCACGCCGCCAAAAACGCAAGCCATGGCGTAAATTTGCTGACGGAAAATCAGAGGTATCTGTGCCAATAGAACATCGCGAATCACGCCTCCGGCGGCACCAGTGATGGTTCCCATGACAATCGCCATGGCGTGGGAATAGCCTGCGTCAACGGTCTTTTGGTAGCCCACAACGAGGAAGAAACCTAAGCCAATGGTGTCGAAAATGAAGAAAGTGACTACGGCAGGCTTAAGCAACACCTTGCGTGCGACAAGTACAAAAACGAACGCGGACAACGTGATGATGAAGTAGTCAATATTGGTCATCCAAAACGGTGTCATGCCAAGGCAGAGGTCACGAATGGTGCCACCTCCCACAGCGGTAACGAGACCGACCACGAAAGCGCCAAACCAATCGAACTCCTTGTGTGCCGCCATGCGTAGTCCCGAAATGGCAAAGGCGAATGTTCCCGCAAAATCTAAAAAGGTATATAACACGATCCTGGATAATCAGAGGTTTGGAATTTACTGAATGCCAATTTCGTTCAAGTGCTTTTGATAGGCATTGGCGTTGCGGCGATGTTCGGCAAAAGTGACGGCAAAGTTATGTCCCGCTTCGCCATGACCTTTGGCGCACATGAATAGGTATTTGTGGTGCTGATAATTCAGAACCGCATCAAGACACTGTTTGGATGGTATCCTGATGGGACCGGGAGGGAGACCGTTGTGCGTATAGGTGTTGTAAGGGGACGACGCGCACGCGTTGACTTGTTCCAGACGAATGCGTTTCAGCGTGAAGTCGCCCAACGCGAACTTGATGGTCGGGTCGGCTTGCAGTTTCATGCCCGAGCGTAATCGGTTGATGTAGAGTCCCGCTATGGTAGGCTGTTCAGATTTCAGATTGCTCTCTTCCTCGACGATGCTGGCAATCGTGCTGACTTCCGTCTGGGAAAGTTGTGCGGCATCGGCAAGTGAGCGTCGCTCGTCGTTCCAAAATGCGCGGTAGTTTTTATAAATCTTTTCGATCAGTCGGTCGGGTGATTCTGTCCAATAGACCTCGTAAGTGTCGGGAATGAAGAGGGAAACGACGGAGGCACTGTCGCACTGGTATTTGTTCAGCGTCAAGGAGTCGTAGAAGACATGCATGAACGCTGCACTGTCTGCCATCATTTGTGAGGCGAGACGTGTCGCAAGATCGTCAAGCGTTCGGATGTTGTTGAAGGTGACTTTGACGGGCACTTGTCTTCCGCTGGTGATGTTTCGGACCAATCGTAAGGCGCAGATGCCGTCAAGGTCGTAGCATCCTGGCTGAATGGTTCTGAAAAAAGTGGCGCACTTCAATGCCAAGAAGAAGGGCGACTTCATTCGCACGGAAGGATTTGCGGAAAGACTGTCGAAAACAGCTTTGGACGTTGCTCCTTGGACGATGAATAATCTGTGAGGAGCTTCATCGTTGTCAGCGTTCCGAATGGGAATTATGGTTAGGGCGATGAATAATACCAAAAGGATGGAACATGCGATGATGAGTATTTTCTTCATATCAAGTTTCGTTCAAAGACGAGAAAAGCGTGTTTTTTTCAAATAATGATTTACAAAAGTAGCGAAGAATTTTGAAAGTGTGGAGAATTGATGCTATATTTGCAGCGCAAAAAGCCAAAGTGCTTTTTCAATTCAGTATGAACCCCAGGAGAGGTGGGTGAGTGGCTGAAACCAACAGTTCGCTAAACTGTCGTACGGGCAACCGTATCCCGGGTTCGAATCCCGGCCTCTCCGCAAAGCCGATTGCAATTGATTATCGGACGATTCAAATAAGAAAAGCGGGCTTAACGGGCTTCGCTTTTCTTGGCAAATGGGACTTTTTCTTTCCGTCTCGATGATGCGGAAAGAAAAGGTCACGATACTGCGCTTCGTGAAGCTGGCGACATCGGGCTATGCTTTCTGCAACTTGTTTCGGTACGATCGGGACAGGCTGTACAGGATGAAGAGCGGCGCGTTCTGGAACAGGTGCAAGGCGGAGTACCAGAGGGGAAGGAACAAAGGGGCGATGAAGAAAAAAAATGAAAAAAATATTCAAATTTTTGTTGGCATAAAAGCCCTATTCTTTTTGTAGATATTTACCACAAAAAGAATGTCAAGAGAAACACAAAAATCCCGCAAATCTTTCTCTATTGTTCTTTTAGGAATATATGTTTCCTAATTTGTTGTTGTCCATCATTACATGCGTTAGTGGTCAAAAGAACCCGATTCATCTTCAGAATGGGTAGGAATGTCGTATTGTGGATTCAGCATAGGTGACATTGAATCGATTTTGTTGCCAGTATAGTCATACGCTTCAATTACACTATAACGACCACCTCCCTTATAGTACTCATAACTTTCCATAATGAGTAAACCTTCTTCCTGTGCAATTCCCACAAGACCGCTACTTGTTGGCAGACTAATAGCATATTCGCTGGTGTCAGTAACAATGAAGCTGTAAATATTCCTATGATCAGAAACCCCTTCGACAAGAAGAACGAGTGGGTCATTCTTGAAAGAAGATACTATTGTAACACGACCAATCGTCTGTATGGAGTCTGCGGAGATTCTGACGCTTTGCGTGAATTCCTGCCAATCGGCTCTGGCATGAGGATGTGTAACAACCAAACATTTCTCATCATTGGTTTCTTTATACCGAATCCAAAGAGATTCATGGGGTGCTTCCGAGTTGTCTTCTCGATTCAAGTAAACAGCAACATTATCGTCCGCCGCTACAACAGTCGCAGTCTTTGGTATAAGTGAATTTCTACAGCCTACCATGAAACCACATAAAACGACTATACACATGATTATTATAAACAGGCGATCGCATTTCATATATTCAAGGATTTTGCAGACAGTTTTTTTAGATTGTCAATTTCCTTTTCGGACAAAACGGGCGAGCATTTCCCAAACCATTCACGGTACATATCTCTAAACAAAGAATCCACCTTTTTCCGCACCTCGAACTGCGCTCTTATCAGCGGCGCATGCTTTCTCCAATCCGTCTCGGAACGGGTCCGATGTGTTGCCGCTTCCAACTCTTCATCCGCCACCTTTTTCGCCTTGTTGTACTCGACATAGAACTGCCTTAATTTTTCTTCATACAGCAAGAAAAAAAGCCCTATTCTTGTCATATCTTCAATGGCAGACCTTGCCATACCATAACCCCTTAATGAAAGTCGCGAACCATCATCGGAAATGAACCTGCTATAGTCGTATCGCGTATATGGCAGACATCGCAGATGCCTTTCCATATAAAAGGGAAAGTCGACGAACACCGTCATGGATCCTGGAGTCAGATCCTTGATGTGATTCATTATCTCTAATTCGTCCATATCAATCATCATGTGTTTTTGCATTCATTGAATTTATAAGTTTGCCATTAAAGTCGTAAGCATCTATCTTGCTATATCTTCCACCGTCATTGTAATAATCATAGGTTTCCATAATTAGCAAGTCCTCTTCAATCGCCACGCCAAGCAACCCTTCATTTGCAGGGAGCATGATTGCACTATCGTTGTCCTCCGACACAATGAAGCTCTCCACATTCCGATAATCAGGACAACCTTCCACCAATAGTTTCAATGGATTATTTCTATAGGAAAGAATTGTAACTCTGCTTATTGTAGCGATGGAATCAGTTGATATGACAATACTGCTATCGTATGTCCACCAGTCTCTTCTTGAATTAGGATGTGTGAGAATAAGTTTTTTCTCTTCCCCACTCTCCTTGTATCGCAGCCATAGAGACACCTGTGGAATTTCGTTGGTGTCTTCCTTGTTCAAATACACAGCAACAGTCTCATCTTCCGCTGTCACGTATGCCGTTTGTGGAATCTCCGACTTGTTGCAGCTACAAAGGCACAATACCATTGCTAATCCTATCGCCAAATATCTAATCATTGTAGTCACGCTTAATATATTGCTCCAATTTGTACATCAATTCCTCGGTGAAGACAATCTCCTTCAATCCACTGAAGTATTTTTGCCGCAAATCGAATAATATCTTTACCATTGAGGGACATTCGCTTGCTTCTTTATTTTTATCGTATCTTTCATACCATATATTGTAGCGTTCCGTATCCCTTTCGTGAAACTCATCAAGCATACCCGCTAGCAGCACTTCATCGTTCAACAGAATCTCTTCTTCTGATATTCTCATCAGAAGTCGCTCTCCATATTGCTAATCCTCGCAGTAATTATCTTTGAGATACGACTCAATTTGGCTCATCAAATCTTCATTGAATTCTATATTTTCTGCACCAACTGGGAAATACTTTTGCTTTAATTTTGATAATAACAACTCATCCTGTGGATCTTTCTTTAGCTGATATTCCACAAACATGTCATGAAGTTTTTCTACATCCTTCAGGATGAACGTCGCCTCCGAGTGGATCTGCATTAACATTCCCATTGCCATATCTATTGCATATTCAGTGGCAATGTACTGATTGTCGATAACAACGGCTAGTTTTATCTTATCCTGAGAAGCCTTGGAGAAACAACGACTAATGGTACATTCCAACGGATAATCAAGCTGTATCGCGATATGATCTTCTGCCAGTCCTACAATAGTTCCAGTGTACTCATCTTCATCTACCGCCCCCATCTTGCTCCCCAAGTGTAATAATATACCAAGGTCTTCGGATTTGCCATACAAATACTCATGCATCATTATTGCCTTGCGAGGGTCTTTAATATAGACAGGGTCCCAACACGACACAGGAGAATATCCATAGTAGCATTCCTTAAGATCGTTTTCTATTTTAAAGGGAAGATCATGAAATACATCCCAAACATCCTCTTCCGTCTCACAGAAGAAACATCTTCTCAGAAAATCGCACTCATTGATAGGAATAGATGTCCCTCTCATTGTTTGTCCTTCAAAATCACAGGTGGCGATATGCCCATTGGCTATGTCGACCCAGTATTCAAAGAGACAATCATTCCAGTGCAATAACATCGACAGATAGAAGTCGACATCGTCATCAAAGTCTATATCCGTTCGAAGCATTAGTGCTTCCAAATCCCAGTTGACCGATTCGAGCGCAGCATGTACTTCAGGGCAGTAAAGATATGGAAAATGTTCTTCAACATACGATTTTAGTTCATCCTTGTCGTATTCCCGATGCTGGTATGTGCCTTCAATAGGCCGATTATTTTCGAGGTCCCACTTCATTGTATATATACTGCTATTAAAAAATGTCCACTCCTTTCAAATCAAATTTGGGCTGTAAGTTTTGTGTTTTGTTTTTAAAATGCTGATTGAATCTCCAACAGCATAGATTCCTAATCTTCAATACTAAACATCTCAATACCCCCCTTACGAATATCTATTACACCGAGAGTGCAATTTTTAACATATTGTAAAGGAATTTTATAAAGCGATGGATGCATCTCTCCATCTTTGACTTTTGTTGATTTATCAGCATCAGGCTCCATACCATCAAACACGCTCCAAAACCAATCACTGCCACTAGATTCCTCAACAAAGACTCTCAACGTAAAATTTCTTGACAAATCGGGAATATAATAAGCCTGCCAGCAACCAGATGGAGAACCATCCGTAGTTAAGAAAGAAGCATTATATTTTGAAAACAATTCTTCAGAGGAAAGTCCAACGTGAACACCGTTTTCAAGTGATAGCTTGTCACTTCTTATTTCAAGACTTTCTATTATTCCTGATTCATTGCACCAAGCAATTAATAACGTGTCTTTTTCAGATACTACAACAGCTTTACTCGAAACTCCGAGAAATTCATACTCATCTTTTCCAAATTCCCTTTCGTAGTCTTTATATTCTTTTTCTCCAAGTTCCATATAGTGATCACCTATGATAATATTATATGTTTTTTCATATACAAAACTATCATAGAATGATCCTTTTGAAGGAACTCTATCGACACATTGTCCCAGGATAAATGGTTCAACTCCATTTTCTTTAACAGTTGGGAATGGAGCTGTGTACTCTTCTACCGTTTGGTTGTGTACTTCGTTGTTTGCTTTTGTGGTGTAGGATGTTAAAATCGACCACATCAAGAATAAACAGACGATGTAATTTGATGTTTTCATACATTAATCATTGAAGTTAGTTAATTAATAATAATCAATCGTATATGTATGCTCGTACCCTATTGTTTATATAATTCTATTGTTTGTTTTAAGAAAATATCATCTTTGCCAGATTCAATATGTTTTTCGTGTTCTTTTATATAGCTTTTTTTACACATTTTTTTACCAAACCCGACATCCTTTCTGACATCGGCATAGATTCTACAAGTCTTTTTTCCGCTTTTGAAGTATCAAATCTTCAAGATTCCAATCGACGTTCTCAAATGCTTTCCTTATTACACCGTATGGAAAATGTTCTGAAATATACGCTTTCAGTTATCCTTGTCGTATTTCCGATGCTGATAAGATCCATCTGGGAATATTATTATGGTAATTCCACTTCATGATCTAAGCGTAAGGGTCGTGATACTTGTCTATGATTTTCAGCAACTGCTGGTAGAAATGCTCGTCATACCCCCAGATGTCGTGTGCATGGGCATAATCGTCAATGATTTCCTCCAGTGTTTTTTCCGGTTGTGACTTTTTTTTCTTGTGGTCAATCAATTCGTGGATACCATATCCTGCGGCTGCGAAAGCTGCGTCTCTCCAAAATCCCATATTATTTTAATCTAATAAACATACTATAATAACGATGATGCTAATTACAAAGAGTCCTAGCCAAATAAGGCCAGTCCCTCCGACCCCCATAAAGAGACCTCCGAAAAGCAGTCCGATTTCCTTGATCACGACCCATAGTAGAGGCAAAGCGAATGCCAAAATGAGAAGTATCAGGAATACTATTGCGATGAATTTCAATACACTTCCCATCGTTGATTGTTTTTTAATGATAAGCAAATAAACCGCCAAGCCATGCCCCAAAGCGTTATTGGTAATTACGTTATGAATTATTCACGTTTTCCGTGTCATCAACAATGTTATTTTCTAAAAATGTTACCGCGTCCTCAATACTTTGAAAAATGTCCTTTTCGTCCAACCATTTTCCCTCGCCAGTGTTTACTTTATGTACACAATAGCTCACAATTTCTTTCCCAATTGATTTTTCAACATGAGTGGTGACAATAAGTCCTTCAATTATACCATTTTCGCAGATATATACAGTGTCTCCAATATTATATTTTGTGTTAAATATTAGAGGATTGTCGTCCTTGGGTCTTCCTGATTTGTTGTAAACACGTCTTTCAACTAATTCTTCTAATGTGGATGACAATTGTTCGTCAGATAATTCAATTGTCTCAATACCTCCGTTCCCCTGTTCCTTGCCATCGGTAATTCTAACGGAATATTTGGGGTCGTCCGTTTTAATGTTAATGGTATTTTTGTTTACAGAATAACGATCAAGAGTTTGGTTTGCTGAATGCAATGAGACTTTATTAATTATAGCTTTGTGTATTCTTTTTCTATAAAAGAAATATATCAATTCCCCAGGCTTGAATAAATATTTGATTTCCATAATTTTATATGTATAAATTCTGAATTAGATTTATTACTCACTCGTCCAATATTCCACACGCCTTTCTTTAGGAGAAAACGCATCGATATACTCTCTTAAACGAAATCTGTCTACATCTTCTGGTACGACGAGTGTGATTTTTTCCACATCAACACCAAAGAAATAGTCTTCTTTTCTTTTGAGCAAATCCGAGAAAACAATATCTTTGTTCATAATTGTAATCTCACCAAGAGAAGTACAGTGGTCAAAAATTCCCATACCTACAGTTGTTGTTGATTCAGGTAGTTCAATCTTTGCAAGAGATTCACATCCCGCAAAAGCGAGTCTCCCGATTTCTTCGGTGTCTTGTGGCAATTCTATTTCCGCCAAGTTCTTACATCCATCAAGGATATAACTTGATATTTTGTTTACTTGATATGGAATCTTTATTGCTTTAAGTTTTTTGCAGCCACGAAAAGCTGCGGCTCCAATTCGTGTTACACTATTCGGAATGGTTATTGATTCCAGCGATGTGCAATTTTCAAAAGCATGGTCGCCAATTATTGCCACACCATCAGTTATTATGACAGAAGTTATCTTGCGACAATTCTTAAATGCATTATCTTTGATATTGTCTTCTACAACAATATCCCCTGTTACCGCAGAAGGGTTGTGCAGCCCGTCTTTCTCTACCCAATATGTTTTTATTTTGCAGGGACACTCTTCAAAATACCACCCCTCAGGCATTGCAGATTCTGGCAGTCTTATCAAAACCAAGTTTCTACAACCCAAGAAGGCATCTCTACTAATGTATGTGACACCATAGGGTACATTTAGATTTGTCAAACCGAGGCAATCACCAAATGCATTTACATCAATGCTTTTTAGACTGGGAGGGAAAACAATTGTTGTTAATCCTGTTCCTGCAAAGGCACACACACCGATTTCCTCCAAACCATTGGGAAGATTTATTGAAGTTAATGGCGAACAGCCAACGAAAGCGCAATCCCCAATAGACTTTACGTCGTCTGGAATTACGGTGTTTTGACATCCCTTAATAAGTGTGTTTGTTGCTGTCGCTATTATCGCATTGCAGTTGTTTCTACTATCATAGATGGCATTACTTGAATCAACAATAATTGATTTAAGATTTGTGCAACCATCGAACGCACCAGTACCGATAGCTTGTATGCTACTTGGTATTGTGAGAGACGCAACCTTCTCACAACCATCAAATGCATAATCCTCGATTTTTGTTACGCCATCAGGTATGACTATTTCGCCCGCTGCATCTTTGTCACAACTATCGAGGATGACATCACTCCCTTCTTTCCTTATTATAAACCACTTTTCTTTCATAACAAAAGAATTAATAATTTATAACTGATTCAACTTTCTTTGTACTTTTGTTGACGGTTACTGTCATTAACCAGTCTGTATTCCAATTATTGTACACCTTATATGTCCGCAAATATTGGGTTTCTGTCCACAGTTTCAAATTAGAGACACCATCGATTAGTAATTGCTCTGGCATGCCTACAAGTATTTTGTTTTGTTTAAAGATTGCATCGACATATTTTTGACCGTATTTATTGTATAATTCATTCCATCTTTTTCGTTCTTGCTCCTCTTTTGCTTTTTTCCTACGATCTTCATTCTCAACACATTTTTCTTCCGCTTTTATTGCCTCTTCCAAAGCATCCAATGTCCAGCCGTGTTTTCCTTTTAGATAAATCGTTTGTTCCCCTGTCGGCAAGAAATGAATTCCGCAAAGCCAGTTCATCTTATCATTTGGTTCGTCTTTTGACATTAGAATAGTAGGAACAGTATAAAAATTTAGAGTATTAGAAACATATTCTGAATTTAAAAAACCAATAAAATAACTTCCATCATTGAAAGTGTATTTATATGGTTCGCCACCGTACCAGTCATCTTTAATGAGCATTTTATATTTCTTAACACCATCATGCGCATTGTGAATTCGCTCTTTTGTATCATTGTTGATATATGAGCCAAGTTTTTCTACAATGTAATCGTATTGATTATAAACTTCAGGGTTTCTGAATAGATGACCTAGACCACTCTCGGCAAGTCTTTGTGAGTGATTGATACATTCAATAGTGTACGGACTACCATTGTTGTTTACGGTCTTTTTAAAGTTCAGAGTGGCATTTTTCCCTGTTCTTAACCAGACTAAAGAATCACCGTTATTGCATCTGATTGTCATTCTATCGTAATCAGGTGAATACGAATATGTGCAGACATAATTGTCTCCAAAATCAATTGTTACATCATCGGCATCCAAGTCCAACGCAACAGCAGGTGATATTTCCGTTTTGACCTTGGAATGAATCGTTGCAGATTTTTTTTCATTTACAAATGCAAATGCAAGCGAATATGCGTATTCAAAGCATCTTGAATACTCCTTTTCAAGATAAATCTCCGGATTAACATCTATAGACAGTGAAGATATAAACTCATTCGATTGCAGACTAAAGTCCTTTTCTTTGATTGTCCTCTGAATTTTAACAGATTCTTTTAGTGATAAAGAGACCCCGTGTTCATAAAAAGAGTACCTGCGTTTATAAACAGGTTTTACATATACCCAGTTGTTGTATCCGTCACTATAACAATTATAGTTGAAACCATCAAACACGCCATCATTCAAATAATATGAAACACTTTCGTCAGAAACATCAATTGTAAAATTGCCTTTAAACTTTATGCCTGTGGAAAAAATCAATACTCCATTGGTTACTGATAATCCGTCAAAAGTTCCTGTTATTTTATCATGAATGTAGGGAATATCATCAATGCCTCTAAAGGCTTTATCGCCGACAATTAAAACTCCATTTCCAAAAGGTTTTTTCTTTTGAACCTCTCCGTCGTAGTAAACCCTTTTGTTGTATTTGATTGTCTTTGCCGACACAGACGAACAAAACAATACACAAAATGAAATCAACGAAACAATCAATAAATTTCGATTAATCCCTCTAAAGATCATGACTTTCTTTTTTCGTTTTATTCTCGGCTCGAAGAAAAAAAACAACGAAAAAAGTGGAGCCATCCATTTGTCCCTATCCCTGACGGTAGGGCTTCGACTCCCTGTTGTAATAAGCGGATAAGGATCTTGGTCTGTACTCCACTTGTTGTATATCGTATGAATACGAATACAATACAAGTGAGCAATCTCCCATATTCCTGCTTATTACTTTTGTGAAGTGTCGAAGTTCACCGTCAGCGGAATAGCGAAAAATGCGCTTTCTCGGCAAACGGATTTCTCCCCGTTTGCGATTACTAAAGTACGCATTTTTTTTGAACCGACCAAATTTATAGCGAAAAAAAACAAAAATTTGATCTATCCAGTCTTAATTTGGCTACAGATTGAATCCCCCTCTGCTTGTTCTATGCCTGTTCGGGAGGCTACGGGGCATCTTGTGTTTTTCTTCTTTCAAACAATTATCCTTATTGCGGTGTAATGTATTGTCTTATAATACATAACAATTACGTTCCTCAAACCTTGTTTTTGAAGACACATTCTGGAAAGACTTGAACAACTGTATTTTTAGCTATTATTGAGAGTCTTTTCTTTTTTATTTCCGACTTTATATTGGAAAACACTTCGCTTTCCTATACCGAATTCCGAGTTGTTTTTTAATGTTCACAATAGGCACAAGTATCTGGCATATTATTTGACTGATATTATACATGTCTATCATCAGTGATCCGTCAGGTTTTCCTTGCGATATATCATCCGTGTTGATTGTTACTGTGCTTTTCCCCGTTGCCCTAAAGCCTTTAGGCTATATAGTATTCTTGACGGTCTGTGCTTTCCGTTTCCGTATTTCTCAGAAAAGTAGCGTGTCGGTCTGTCATATACGTCGTTTATTTTTTCACGTCGAAGGTCACTGATTGCACCAATTTTATCTGTCTTCCGTTCCCGGTCTCTCCGCAAGAAAACCGTGGCTTTCAATCGAAAGTCACGGTTTTCATTTTTTAGACCTAATGCGTTTTTTCTCCTAATGATAGGTCGTGTTTGGAGTGTATGTCTATATGCTCAGTCCGTTAAAATAGATGTAGGTGACGGCGGCGATGGCTGCCGCAATTACGATGATTCGGAAAATCCATTTCCCGAACTTCAACAGTACAACCGCTAAAAGCAGGATGACCGCGATGGCTATAATTTGCGATGATTCCATTTCTCTTTGATATTATTTTTCGTTAAGGTGACTTTGTTAGTAAAGAGCGAGTCGGAATCCCAATGATCGTGAACGTGTCACGGGCGAAAACCACTTGCGAGCGGTGATTCGACAGTCGTTGTAAGGGCTGTCCCAAGCCCCGCCTTTGGCAAGCAAGCCCTTCGATGGATGACGTACGGAGGTCATTTCCCAAACGTTTCCGCTCATGTCATACAACTCCAGTTCGTTGGGTTGCTTGCGAGCGACGGGCTGTGCCCATTCCGTCTCAACTCTGCCTTCCGCCCATGCCACTTCTTGCAGGTATAACCCACCTGACATTCGGAATCCTTTGCTAAGCAATCCTCCACGAGCGGCAAACTCCCATTGGTCCTCGGACGGAAGGTGGAAACGCTCCTCCGGTTGAAGTTGACCGTCACGATGCAGTCTGGAATTGAGATATTCAATGAAGAGTGTCACGTCCAAGGCGTTGATATGGGTTACTGGTGTCTCGGGTGATATGGCAGGAGAATCAGCATTGACATTTCGTCCTGCCGCAGTCCAGAGATCCAACGTGAGTGGAATTGGTGCTATGAAGAAGTCCGGAAGCGTCACTTCGCGCACTGGGCCTTCTTCGTAGGAATCGACATCAAAGTTCTTGTCCAAAGAATCGGTGTTTTGCGCTCCTTGAAAAAAAGTTCCTCCTTGAACCAAGGTGAAGGTGAATGAAACATTACCTAAAGTGAAAAATCGTTTGTCCATATGCTTTCTTATTGCTTACGGCTAACGTAAAGCTCAAAGGAAAAGTCCTTCTCGTCAAAGTAGAGTTTCAGTCGGTTTTCATCGTAGATGTCGTACCATAGGCGAATGCGGTCGGTCTTTCGGTCGCTCCATTTCGTGATCCGAATCACGTCAAATTTGGGGTCGAAATACCAATAACCGTTGCCAACGTTGTATTTGGAGAGCGGAAGGTGAAACTTGGCATGATGGTCGGCCGAGAAAACAAGCGTTGCCTTTTGGATACGTTTAAGGTCGTCGTTCTCTTCAAAGTTCAATTGCTGATCCTTGTTGTCGCTAACAGAATCGATGGTCCACTCGCCAACGATGACTGTCTCAATGCTCTGCTGTGCCTCAAGCACTGTAAAACTCAAGGCGAAGAGTAGGGATGCAAGAAAGATCTTTTTCATATCAGATTAAGGTGTATGTTCAGATGAAAGATTTTCGACTGCAAAAATAAACAGAAAACGGGTTCGTCATCCCGACAAACCCGTTTCTCCAATTATTAACCTTATTGGTTTAAGTTAAAAAACTTAAACCCCATGAAACTTTAAGACGGTTTATTAAAAGCAAAGACTATGCCAAACTGAAATAAACGTTAGACAAAATCTTCGACATTCCAAACGAAAGCGCGAACGCCGAGTTCTTCGTTGCGCTTGTCCAATTTGTGGATGGTTCGCATCAGTTCATCAACGTTCTGTTCTGGAACAATTGTGATGATGGCGCTGTTCATTTCTGGCCACGTGTGCGTGCCGTGGCGCGGTTCACCTGTTTTGGAACCACGTCCTTGCACTTGTTCCCAAAAGGTGTAGCCACGAAGTTGCAATTGATCAAGCATGAACAAGACCTTTTCTGTGTTGGCTTGGTTAAAAACAATGAATACGGCTTTCATATTCGAATGATTCTTTTTTATTGTTCGTTTTTGTCCTGGGCACGATCCTCGTCAAGCGTGTCCTTGAGGTTCATGAAGATGAACGTGCTGCGTTGTTGGGCGTCACGGTCACGTTCGCCATGGCGACTCATGATGCTGTAGAGGATAGGAACGATGATCAAAGTGATGATGGTGGAGGCGATGATACCACCAATAACGACGATACCCATAGGATGCCACATTTCAGAACCCGTTCCGGTGCTGGTCGCCATCGGAACCATGCCTAACAAGGTCGTGAGGGCGGTCATCAATACCGGACGCAGACGGCTCTGGCCAGAGAGCGCGATAGCTTCATTTAATTCGTAACCACGGTCACGCATGAGGTTGATGTAGTCAATGAGCACGATACCGTTCTTGACCACGATGCCGACCAAGAGGATAGCGCCTAAGGCTCCGACCATGTCAAAGTCGGTTCCGCTAATCCAGAGAGCGAGGATGACACCTGAAATGGCGAACGGCACGGACATCATAATCATGAATGGTTTGGCGAAACTCTCAAATTGGGAAGCCATGACAATGTAAACCAACATGAGGATAAGCGCAAACAAGAGAATCATGTCGCCAAAGGTTTCTTGCTGGTCTTCAAACGAACCGCCGATGTTGACTATGACACCTTCAGGAAGTTGCATTTTGTCAAGCTTTGCTTGAATGTTGCCTGCAAGTTCGCCCAAGGAGACGCCGTAAGGCGTGATAGATAGGGTCACGACACGTTCACGACGCTTGCGTTGCACTTCAGGAGGACACCAATATTCTTCCACTTCCGCCAACTCTTGCAGTTTGATGACTCCACCCGTAGGGGACGGAATGTCAAGGTTCTGGATGTCGGAAATGGAGTTTCGGCGTTCTTCCTTCAGACGCACGACGATGTCGTATTCGTCACCGTCTTCTTTTAAGAATCCGCAGGCCATGCCATTCACGCGGTTGCGGACGTACATGGAGACCGCACTCTCGGTGAGGTTGGCTTTGGCAAGTTTCTCTTTGTCAAAGACAATCTTGATTTCGGAGCGGTCCTTTTCACGGCTGTTGGTGATGTCGCGCGCTCCCGGGAGTTCCTTGATGATTTGCGTCAATTCTTCAGCAACCTGGTTGGTTTCTTGGAATGAGTAGCCGTAGATTTCAACGTCCACATTGTTGGTGGATGCTGAATAGGCACTTGTGGAGACTTCGTAAGTCACGATTTCCGGATATTTGTCAAATTCCTTACGAATGCTCTCCGCAATTTCGAAGACGCTGCGATCGCGCTCGTCCTTCTCGGTAGTGCGAATTCGCATTTGAATCTTGTTGTTGTTCGTCTGGTTGAACATGGAGGCGATGCCACCGTCGTCACTGGAACCAAGAGATGTGGAAATCAATCGAACTTCAGGGGCGACCTTCCAAATAGACTGTTCAAACTGTCGAGCCATTTGTGAAGTCTTCTCGACGCGAGTGCCTCGTTCCAGCTCGATGTTGATGTTAAGTGACGATTGGTCTTGGTCTGCCATGAAGTTGGAGCCGATTTGTCCCATGAAGGCAGGTAACAAAGAGATGATAAAGAAGACGATGATGGAGAAGAGGGTAATCTTCTTGTGCGTCAATGCCCAACGAAGGAAGGTGGCATAGGCTGTGTCAAGTTTGTTGAGGAGCGGTATAATGTTTTTCTCATACCAATTCGGCTCTTGATTGCCTACCACGAGTTCGCCTTTGTTGTTGACTTTTGCCGTTTTCCCTTTGAGCAATTTGGACGCCAACATTGGCGTGAGTGAGATGGCGACGGTGGTGGAGGTCACGACGCTGATGGTGACGATCCATCCCAATTCCTTGAAGAGGATGCCCGCTTGTCCGCCGAGCATTGTGAGTGGGAAGAATACGGCTACGACCACGAGTGTGGTGGCAATGACACTAATCCATACTTCATTTGTTCCGTAGGTTGCCGCTCCGTTAGGATCTTCGCCACGCTCCACGTGTTTTGTTATATTCTCCAAGACCACGATAGCGTCATCGACCACCATACCGATGGCGACGGTGAGCGAACAGAGCGATATGATGTTGATGGAACTATCGGCTATGTATAGATAAAGGAACGCGACGATGAGGGAGATTGGTATGGTGATGGCAATGATGATTGTAGCACGCCAACGACCCAGGAAAAACAAAACGACCAAAACGACGAAGAGCAATGCATAGAGCACGGATTCGGAGAGAGAGTTGATGGCGTTCTTGATGTCGTTGGACGAGTCGCGCACGATGTCAACCTTGATGTCGGGTGGCAGTTTCTTTACGATTTTTTCCATCATCACTTTCACGTCATCGCAGATTTGCACGGTATTGGCACCGGTCTGCTTCATGATGATAAGACGCACGGCATCTTTGCCATTGACTTTCTCTTCCAACGTGATGTCACGGATGGTGTCACGAACGGTGGCGAGGTCTTTGACCTTGACCGTTTGGTTTCCGTTGACTTTAACAACGATGTCATTGATTTCCTTGCTCTCGACATACTCACCCTGAACGCGCAACTGGTATTGCTCACCACCCATCTTGACACTACCTGAAGCGAGGTTCAGGTTGTTGCTGCTGACGGCGTTGCCGACTTGTTCCAACGTGACGTTGTAAGAAGCCAATTGCTGAGGGTCAAGGTCAATGTAGATGTATCGCTCCGGTGAACCTGAGAGAGACAGGTTTCCTATGCCGTCCACACGGTTCAACTCATTGATGACCTCATCGTTTAGGATTTTGTCCAGTCCGGCGTAACTCTCCTCAGCCGTGAACGTATAGATGAGGATAGGCATCATGGAACTGGAGAACTTGAAAATGAAAGGTCGCGAACAACCATCAGGAAGGTTGTCATAGACCATGTCAATGTAAGAGCGGACATCATTGACGGCTTCGGTGATGTCGCTTCCCCATTCAAATTCGAGAACAACGACCGAGACATTGTCCTTGGACGTTGAGGTGATTTCTTTCAGTCCATCAACGGAGTTGAGCGAATTCTCCAAGATCTTTGTGACATTGGTCTCAATTTCTTCGGAGTTAGCTCCAGGATAAGAGGTCATGACGGAAACGTAAGGGGCTTCCATCTCGGGGAGTTGGTCAATGGGCAGTTTGTTATAGGAGAAGATACCGATGATTAAGACGGCGACGAAAATTAGTGCCGTCGTGATCGGTTTCCGTATAGCGGTTTGATAGATTGCCATTTTTGTGTGTGATTAGGTATTGATAGTTCTTTATTTCACAACGTTAATCTTGGTTCCGTCAACAAGGCGCGTTTGACCTTGCGTGACGATTTGTGCGCCGTCGTGAATTTCATCGGCAATGATTTCAATTTTGTCATCAAAGCGTTGACCCAAGGTGACACTGACGCGTTTTGCCACGCCATTATTGTTCAAAAAGATATAGCGTTGGTCACTGCCTTGTAATTTCAGCACGCTTTGGAATGGAACGATGATGGCGTTGCTCTTTCCAACTTTGATTTGTGCATGCATATACATGCCAGGACGGAGCTTTTGGCTCCCGTTCGGAATCTTCAGTTTAATTTTGAAGTTGTGGGTTGATTGGTCAATGGTAGGATAAACGATTTCAATGGTGGCTGGGAATAATTCGTTCGGATAGATGTCGCATGTGAGATTGACGGACTGTCCCGCTTTGAGTCTTGGAAAGTAGGTCTCTGGAATGTCAACCAATGACTTGAGCGTGTTAATTTGCGTGAGGACAAGAATAGGGAGTGCGGCATAGAGTTCGCCGTCTTCATAGTTCTTGGCAGAAATGACGCCTGTGATAGGAGCCTTCACGAACGTGTTTTTTTGCAAATACTCTAATTGGTCTTTGGTTTGGTCATATTGCAACTTGACTTGGTCGTAGTTTTGCTGGCTGACACTACCGGTCTTTTTTAGTGCTTCCATACGTTCCATTTCCACATTCAAGTTTCCGAATGCCAATTTGGTCGTATTGTATTGTGTCTGGTCCATGCGGACAAGTTGTTGTCCTGCCGTGATGTGGTCACCGACTTCTGCATAGATATGCTCAATCTTGCCTTGCAATGAAGGTGCGATATTGATGGTTTGGTAACCTTCCAAAGTGGAAGAGAGGTCAAGGACACGGTCAATTTGCTCTTCGTGCAACTCGGTCACGCGTACTTGTTCAACAATAAGGCTGTCGGCATCGTTTTTCTGGTTCGTTTGTTTGCCGCAAGAGGTAAAAAACAAGGTTAAGGCACTGAGTGTCCCTAAGGTCAAAAGTTGCTTCATCTTTATATTTGTTTTTTTTGTTATATCAATGGATGTATGGGCAGGAGGATATTTTTATTCTTTTGAGGTGGAAGTAGTGATGTTTAGAAGTTTCTCAAGCTCAATTTGTGCGTTGACTAAATCGGTCATTGCTGCCACATAGTTGTTTTGGGCGGCAATCATGTTGTTAGATGCCGTGGTGAGGTCAATGGCGCTTGCCGTTCCGTAGTGGAACTTGTTGGCAGTTGATTCAAGCACGCGTTGGGTCACCGCCAAGTTTTCTTCTTGGTTCTTGTAGTTCTCGAAAGCGGAGTTGAGGTTGTAGCGCAATTGCTGGTTTTGAATGTTCAACTGGTCTTCAGTTGTCTCTAACGTGTTTTGGTTTTGAGCGTAGTTCAGTTTTGCCTCTTTGACCTTCGCGGCATTGCTTCCGCTGGTGAAGATGGTCCAGTTTGCGGAGATGCCAACGGTGTGAGGCACGTTGCTCAACTCACTGAACGGGTTGACCTTATCCGAGAACTCCTTGTATTTGCTGTAGCGATAGAATGCGGTGACACTTGGTCCGTAGTTCCACCAAGCCGAGGTGACTTGCTTCTTGTAGAGTTCGTTTTGCGCTTTCAGCAATTGGTAGTCATAGTTCTTGTTGAGAGAGAATTCTTGCGAGAGCAGAGACATGGCATGATCGGCATTGAGTAAATCATCAATCGTTTCGGTGAGTTTAATCTCGGTGTCAACGTCCGCGCCTAAATGAATCTTCAGACTGTTGTAGAGCATATTAATGCTTCGTTCGGTTTGGTTAATGGTGTTTTGCATGGAAGCGACTTGCACCTTTAGCTGGTCGGCGTCAGTCTCCTCGCTGACACCTACGCGCACGGCCTCCTTGGTACTTTCGTAGAGTTTTTCAATGTTCTCCAAGTTGCCGTGCAAGAGCGTGTCTGTCTTCTCTAACATGAGGATAGACATGTAGGTTTGTGTCACGTCGCTGGCGATGTCTTGGTTGCTCTTCTGTGTTGAAATCTTGCTAAGCTCACCGCTCATCTTGGCTAATTGCGCACCGACGATTTGTGCTCCGCTTAAGGTGAGGGAGGCTTGTGCGGTAAACGTTCCGTTCGGATTCTGCTTGATTTTTCCAGCCCCCATGGCGGTCATGTCAATTTCATGACCAAGGAAGTTGTTATAGTTCGCCCCCAAGGTCAACTGCGGCAGCATGGAGGCAATGGCTTGCCAACGTTTGGCTTCAGCTACTTTTTCAGCGTAGGTAGCGTTTTGAAGGTTTCGGTTGTGTTCAATGGCATACTGTTTGGCGGCATTGAGGGTCAGTTCCAATTTTTTGTCAGTGCGTGTCGCCGTCGAGGAGTGCTCTTGAGCGAATATGGTGTTGCTAAAGATTGTCAGTGTAAGTAATGAAATGAGAATGCGTTTCATTTTTTTGTCGTCGTTCTTTGATTTGAAAAATTAAGTGTACAAAAATAGTGGAAGAAAGCCAAACATTAAGGATTTAGAATGGATTGTTTCGGCAAAATGGACAAAAAACAAGGTGAAAGGTAGAAAATGAGTGCTGATAAAAAAGGAGAGACGGAACAGAATTCCGTCTCTCCCTCTAATTTCATTTGTCAAGCAAACAATTTATTTACTTCTCTTCGCTGATGACCTTCACGGTAAATTCAGCGGAAACTTCTTTGTGAAGTTTTGCAACTACAGTGTAATCGCCAATCTCTTTGATGCCATCTTTGTTGATGTTGATGAGTTTGCGATCAACGCTGATGCCTTGCTTCTCAAGTTCTTCGCTGATTTGAAGCGGAGTGATGCTACCGAAGATCTTACCGGTCTCACTCGTCTTGGCGGTGAGGGTGACAACTACGTCCTTCAGTTTTGCAGCCAAGTCTTCAGCCTCTTGCTTGATCTTGGCGAGTTTATGAGCGCGTTGCTTCAAGTTCTCTGCCAAAACTTTCTTTGCGCTTTCAGTAGCGACAATGGCAAGTTTGTTTGGTATCAAGTAGTTGCGACCGTAACCATTTTTTACCGTTACGATATCGTCTTTATATCCGACGTTTTGAACGTCTTGCTTGAGTATGATTTCCATGATTTACTGTCTCCTTATTATCTTTTGGTGATTATTTCATCAAGTCGGTAACGTAAGGAAGCAGTGCCAAGTGGCGTGCTTTTTTTACCGCTTGAGCCACTTTGCGTTGGAACTTCAGAGACGTGCCGGTGATGCGACGTGGCAGGATTTTGCCTTGTTCGTTCAAGAACTTCTTCAAGAAGTCAGGATCCTTGTAGTCAATGTACTTAATGCCTGCTTTCTTAAAACGGCAATATTTTTTCTTTTTGATATCTACGCTTGGTGGCGTGAGAAAACGGATGTCTCCGTTGTTAGTTGCTTGTGCCATGGTGATTAGTCCTCCTTGTTGTTAGATGTTTCAGATTTCTTCTCCGAACGGAGTTTAATGCGCTTCTCGGCATATTCCAAAGAGAATTTGTCAAGAACGGTAGTCAAGAAACGAATGACGCGTTCGTCACGACGGAAAGCGGTTTCCAACTTTGCGACGAGCGTAGGTTCGCCCTTGAACTGAATCAGGTTGTAGAACCCGGAAGACTTTTTGTCAATGGGGTAAGCCAGCTTTTTGAGCCCCCATTCTTCTTCATTGGTGATTTCCGCACCGTTTTCGGTGAGAATGCCTTTGAATTTTTCAACCGTCTCCTTCATCTGCTGGTCAGACAAAACGGGAGTCAAGATGAAGACGGTCTCGTAATTCTTTGTCATAAGAATTTGGTTTATTGGTGAAAAAAAAATAAAATGATGCTTTTTGCCGAGGCGAAAAGCGGCGCAAAGGTATTAAAAAAAACAATAACAAACTTCGCTTACGTGTGTTTTTTATGTTTTGTTTACCTTATTTTTGGTTGACGTTTTCCATCCAGAGCCGTTTTCCGAAGTCCTTGATAGGTTGTGGCAGTTGTTGGAAGTTTTCGTCCATTCGACTTTCACCGCCATTGGTTTTCCCGTCCTTGCGATAGACGAGTTGCAACCCGTTGACCTGGGCGCGTTGGTTACCCATATAGACAATCATGCGCATGGCAAGTGGCGTGGCGTCAAACTGGCGACATCCCAAGGCGTAGACAAGCCAAACCTCGGCGTTTTTGTCGTCATTCAAATCGGTGATGACAGGTTTGGTAAGGTAGTTGGCATGGAGGTTTTGCTCGGTGCATTGGTCGATGAAGTCAATGTGCTTAAACACAAGGACGAGACCGTCCTTTTTATTTTGCACGTAGTGGTAGGTGAAGAGACCTTTGATGCGGTAGTCCGCGTCCAGATAGGCGATAGGCTCGGTGTTGCCGTTTGCGTCAACAATGTTGTCTTCTTCTTCACGTTGTTGCGCCGCCTTGGCACTTTTAGTCATGAGCGGCTTGGTCTGTGTCTCAATGACAAAGTGTGTTCCTTGTTTGTCCTTCCACGTGACGGCGGCATATATGTCACCTTTATATTTCACTTCGGACGGAATTTGGTCTGCCGTGATGTCGGTGACAACAATGTCTTTGGCTTGTGCGGCAATGATAGCTAACACAAAAGCAATGAAAGTAAAGATGTGTTTTTTCATGGTATGGGGTGTTTAGTGGTTATTCTACTCGATAGGGAGCATAGGCTTCTGGGTTGACTATGGTTGCGTCTAAATAACCGTTTTCGATGGCGCGTTTCAATTCAACTTGCGCTTCCGCCAGATTCAAATCTTTGGTGGTGTATCGATAGGTTTGGTCTTGGGGATTGTAAAACTCCACAACCTTCGGAAATTCAACAAACTCGCTGGTGAAAACAGGGTAGCGCAAGGTGGCTATTTGAACCGCATAGTTCTTGTTTATGTTATCGAAGTTTGGAACTTTGTCTAAGGGAGTGACTGGTGAAGTGTTGAGTTGAACGTCGGAAGTCCTTATCACAAAAGAGTCCATGTATTTCGGAGATATGGACTTGATGAGTGCCAGCATGTCCGTGGCTTCGGTTTTAGAGTCGTATTCTCCGACAAAATAGCGTATCCATCCGTCTTTGCAATGTCCTTCAAGAATGGTGGACAGACCTTCAAAGTAATCGGGAGAGAGGACCGCATCTTTGCGAGCCGTTATTTGGATAGAATAGGTCTTATGAAAGAGGGAGAGCGGAACGACCTTGATTACCGTTCGACTCATGACAACGGGTTGACCCGAGTCGGTTTGTGAGGACGACATCAAAGGAAACGTCGTCAAAAAAGCAAGAAAGAGAAGGAGTAAGGTCTTAGGAAAAATCATTCTGCTGATTGCCCTTGTGGTTGACCCGACAAAGGAAGTGTAGTAGCCGTGTTTTGTTGCGCTTCTGCTTGTCGTGAAACCTCTTCGTTCACGCTGTCTTGTCCGTTGTCGCTTGTGAAAGCGGCTGCCGACAACACGCTTGCCAACACGATGAATGCTACAAGTCCCCAAGTGGTGTTCGTCAGGAATTTATTGGTGCTTTCAACTCCCATGAATTGTCCGCCACCTTGGAATCCTTGTGCCAAGCCGCCTCCCTTAGGGTTTTGCGCAATGACGATGACAATAAGGAGGATGGCTGCGATAACTATGAGAACAATAAGAAATCCGAACATAAATTATTATGATGAGTGTCAGTTTTCGTAAAAAATCGTGCGCAAAGGTATATAAAAATTACCAATCCGCTACCGTTTGATTGAATATTGTTTCGGTGATCTCGTTCACGATGGTCTGGCAAAGTTCTTCTTGCACTTGGTTCAATGTTTGTGTGTTCGAGAAGTTCTGATAGGCACTGAACTTACGTTCAAAGTCTTTTTCCGGATTGGCCTTGTTCGTGAACCGAACATTGACGGTGACAGTCAAGCGTGTTTCGGTTGAAATTCCGTCCGAGCCGACCGACATCGGGGCTATGGCGTAGTCGGTAATCTCTCCTTCGACGGTCAAATCTCCGTTGTCGTTGACCTGTGTGAGTCGTGTCTGGCGTGAGTAGAGGTCTCGTAGGGTCTCGTTGAACATGGGGGCGAGTTGCGGATAGACAAGCGTTGCCTGATTAGTGAAGGAACGAACGGTGAGCGTGCGTGTGCGCGTGTAGTCAATGGACGCGCCGTTGAATTGGTAGGAGACGGTGCAGGCGGTTGCAAGGATGAGAAGCGGGATGAGGGGTAGAAACGTTGTATGTCGTATGCTTGAGGTCACGTTGTTATGCGAGTTAGTCCAAGTCGTATTCTTTGATTTTTCGGTATAGGGTTCGTTCCGAAATGTTGAGATCTTCGGCAGCCGCTTTGCGTCTTCCTCGGTGTTTGGCAAGGGCTTTTTGTATCATCTCCTTCTCGGCATCTTGAAGAGAGAGGCTTTCTTCGACATATTCCTCCGCTTCTTCGATATTGTTCTTTGGCAAGGCGGAGTGGTTGGTGCGTTGAGGCGCATTGGACGTCTGGACAGTGATGCCTGCGGAATGTGGAGAGTAGGGCGTGACATAGTCCATATCAAGGATGGGGGGATTGGCGGTATCCTCGTGCGTGGCGGAAACTGGTGCTGCGTTGCCGTTGTTTTTTAGGGCGGCTTTCAACTCCGCGATGTCCTTTTTCATGTCAAACAGGACTTGGTAGAGAATCTCACGCTCGTTTTCGAAACTGCGCTCGTTGGCATGGCTATGGTGAATCACGCTCGGCAAGTTGGATTGGCGCGCGTCATCCGGTAAGTAAGAAGACAGCCTCTCCGCGCTGACAAGCGTTTCGCCATCTTCGATGATGGCTACTTGTTCGGCTATATTTTTGAGTTGTCGGATGTTGCCGGGCCAATAATACTTTTTGAGCATATCCTGGGCGGAAGTGTCCAGCCGAACCACTGGACGGCGGTATTGTTCCGCGCAGTCAGTGGCGAACTTCCGGAACAGGAGGTTGATGTCGTCCGGACGTTCGCGCAGGGCTGGAACTTGGATAGGAATAGTGCCCAAACGATAGTAGAGATCCTCGCGAAAACGACCGTCAGCAATGGCTTGGCGCATGTTGACGTTGGTGGCGGCAACAACTCGTACATTGCTTTTCTGCACCTTGGACGAGCCGACGCGCATGTATTCGTGGTTTTCGAGCAGACGTAGCAATTTTGCTTGTACGTCGACGGGCAGTTCTCCTATCTCATCAAGAAATATGGTGCCACCTTCGGCAACCTCAAAGTAGCCTTTTCGCTCGTTCTTGGCATCAGTGTATGAGCCTTTCTCATGACCAAAGAGCTCGCTGTCGATGGTTCCCTTGGGAATGGCGCCACAGTTGACGGCGATATAGGCGTTGTGCTTGCGGGCTGAATATTGGTGAATGATTTGTGCGAGATTCTCCTTGCCGACACCGCTTTCTCCGGTAATCAAGACGCTCAGGTCGGTTGGAGCGACTTGCATGGCTATCTCAATCGCTCGATTTAGAAGCGGAGATGAGCCAATGATGCCGAAGCGTTGCTTGACGTTTTGTAAGGATGAATTTTCTGCCATCATTGTCCTGTGGTACAAAAATAGAGTGACAAAATTACATATTTTTTTTGAGATGTGTTTTCGGATTGGAAGATTCGCGGGAAGTCCGTTTTTTTCTTTTAACTTTGTGCCAATATAATTTTAAGCAAGAACAAAATAAAGAAAGGTTAAGAAAGTCATGGATGTCTTTTTCTCCGCTTTATCGTCGGGAATGGCGTATATCATTCAGTTAGGAGCGTCCGTCATGATGCCGATTATCTTTACCATTATCGGTTTGTGCATTGGCATGTCGTTCGGAAAATCGTTGAAGTCAGGCTTGTATGTCGGTGTTGGTTTTGTTGGACTTGGAATCGTGACGGCGTTGTTGACAACAAATTTTGACAAGCCGTTGAAGGCAATCTCAGACATTTATGAATTAAGTTTGGGCGTGTTTGACATGGGTTGGCCCGCCGCTGCCGCCGTCGCTTATAACACGGCCGTGGGTGCGCTTGTCATCCCGATTTGTTTGGGAGTGAACGTGCTGATGTTGTTGACGAAGACCACTCGAACCGTGAACATCGATTTGTGGAATTATTGGCATTTCGCGTTCATTGGTGCTGTCGTCTTTTATGTCACGGGTGAAAGTTTGGCATGGGGCTATTTCGCCGCCATCATTTGCTATGTCATCACCTTGGTTTTTGCTGATTTGACAGCAGACAAGTTTCAGAAGTTCTACAACCTTGACGGCATTTCCGCTCCCCAGCCGTTCTGCCAGAGTTTTGCCCCGTTCACGTGGTGCGTCAATTGGTTGCTGGACAGGATTCCAGGTTTCAACAAGTTGGACATTGATGCTGAAGGTTTGAAGAAAAAGTTCGGTGTGCTGGGTGAGCCTATAGTGCTGGGTGTCATTGTGGGAGCGGTGATAGGTGCCTTTTCGGTCAAGGAATGGAATTCGGATGCCGTGAAGACCGTCTTGTCACTCGGCGTGATTATGGGTGGTGTGATGGAGTTGGTACCTCGCATCACGAAATTGTTTATAGACGGACTGATGCCTATTTCGGAAAAGACGAAAGATTTGGTGAACACGAAGTTCAACGGTAAGAAAGTAAACATCGGCATGAGCCCCGCTCTGGTCATCGGTCATCCTACGACATTGGTCGTGACGTTGTTGACTATTCCAACTTACATCATCGTGTCAATAGTGTTGCCGGGCAATGAGTTTCTGCCGTTGGCGTCGTTGGCGGGGTTGTTCTATGTCTATCCGATAGTTCTGCCTTACACGAAGGGCAATGTGGTGAAGACATATATTATTGGTATGGTAGCGTTACTCATAGGTCTATATTTCGTGACGGACATGGCTCCTGATTTTACGATGGCGGCCAATGACGTTTATGAAAAGACGCAAGACAAGGCGGCGCACATTCCTGATGGCTTCCTTGGAGGCAGCATGGATTTCGCGTCATCGCTCTTCGGTTGGACGATATACAAACTGACCTGCTTCCTCAAATACTTTGGTCCTGCTATTTTGGTAGTGATTGCTGGTTCGCTGATGTTCCTCAACCGTCGAAAAATCGTGCAAGAAGAACGTCTTGCTAAGAAGAAATAAAAAAAAACTCTGTATCTAAACACTAAACAATTTATTCTATGAACTTCAAATCAATAGCAATTATGGCTGTTATTGCAAGTGCCAGTGCGTTGAACGCCTCGGCCAAGGTGAATTGGAAAATACAAACGGCATGCAATCCGCAGGACGTGAAAACGTATGACACGCAACGATTGCGTTCCGCTTTTGTCATGGACACGGTCATGGTTCCTGGAGAAATCAACCTGACCTACTCTATGTATGACCGACTCATTTTTGGCGGCATTGTTCCGAGCGCGGGTGAATTGACCCTCGATACGATAGATGCCTTGAAAGCGCCTTACTTCCTTTACAATAGGGAGTTGGGAGCCATCAATGTGGGGGGTGACGGAGTTGTTACCGTAGATGGAAAGGAATATGAAGTCGGGTTCAAGGAGGGTATCTATGTCGGTCGAGGAGCGCAGAAGGTGACGTTCAGAAGTAAGGATAGTTCCAAACCAGCCAAGTTCTATATCAACTCCACCACGGCGCATAAAACTTATGCCACACAGGTTGTGACCACCAATCCGAACAACAAGAAGGCGACGCAAGGCAACCGCCTGCTTGCAGGTAAAATGGAAGACAGCAACGACCGTGTCATCAATCAACTCATGATTAAGCCTGTGCTTGAGAAAGTCAAAGGCGGCGGCACGTGCCAACTGCAAATGGGACTTACAGAACTCAAACCAGGAAGCGTTTGGAACACGATGCCGGCACACTTGCATGGACGTCGTGTCGAGGCGTACTTCTATTGTGGTGTGGCGGAGGGTCAAGCCATCTGTCACATCATGGGTGAGCCGCAAGAGGAGAGACTTGTATGGTTGCACAATGAGCAAGCCATCATGTCGCCCGAATGGAGCATTCATGCCGCTGCTGGAACCAGTAACTACATGTTCATCTGGGGCATGGGAGGTGAAAATCTTGATTACGGAGACATGGACAAGATCCCTTACACTGAAATGCGATAAGTCTTGCGGTGGTCAAGCATACAACAGTCCCGATACGGAAGTGTCGGGACTGTTTTTTTTATAGACAATTCAAAACGTGTTGTTAAATATGGTGCAATGACTTATTGTAAATCCAGATACGTTTTAATCCGCTACCTCGCTTCTCCATGTATTCAAGTTGAGCCATCACGTCAGCAAAAATCGGATTTCTTCTATCCGATGCGATTTTTTCCAAAGATAGGTCTTGTACGGTCTGTCCACTATACATACCACCAGGAGATGTAATGGTCAGTCTGTCGTCATATACATCCAAATGCACCTCACTTCCCATCACAGTATAGTCACGATGGATGAAATGGTTTACCATTGCTTCAAGAACTGCACGTTCCGCATACTCTGGTTTGTTCTTTCTTCCATCAGACAGTTTCTCCCAGCCTTTCTTTGTATTGGATTTCACAAAGTTCATGGCTTCGCGAAGAAGCATGAGGACATTGCCAGTAAACTCCGCCAACAGTGCGGAGGACTCTTTGCCTCCAATCAGAAGCATCACAGCGCGCATATCAACCCCAATTTAGATGACATCACGGCCTCGGCCTGTGTCTAGTGATAGTTCTTCAAAAGAGGGCCACGATATACTCCGTTGTGTCTATTAACTTGCGGCGTTTGTTTAACTCATCACAGAAATCAGACATAATCTAATGTTCCCATCATGGCGTGTGTGACACAATTTGGGAACAATTAACCCACTGACCTTTGGCATAACCGCTGATAGTCTGTGGGTTTGCTTGTCCTGTTATCAATCTTGAAAAGATTATTTTGGCTATTCCTCTTCAAAATAATCTATGTCTATACGCTTGATTTCATAAGTGGAGCGTACAGACACACCAAGGTTATATTCAATCATATATTTACAAAGTGTCAAGCCATCAATCAAGACAAGTTTTACCCCGTCTGGTTTATATTTTATTGCTTCTTTTGAAAATGTGGATGTTGTGATGAACACACCTTTCGTTGTACCTTGTCCTGCCAAGGCACCAACGAATTTTTGAACCTCAGGACGACCAACTACTGTATCTGTATAGTGTTTGGCTTGCAGACAAATTTTTTCAAGTCCAAGCTTGTCTTCTTTAATGATACCATCAATTCCCTCATCGCTGGAATATTGAGTTACGATAGCAGTCTCATCGAAATTACCACCATATCCCATTTTGACTAGCAGGTCAACTACCAGTTGTTCAAAGAATTTGGGACTGGCATTCTTGATGGTAACTAAAAGTTCATCTGCAAGTTCTTGATTGAGCAATTGAAAATTATTTTCAATGGATTCAATTGGTGTTACTTCTGAATGGCTGATATTATTTTCTGCATTCTCAACATGTTCATTGGAATCCATCTTCTCTGCAAACTCTTTAAATTCCTCAGAGTGGTTTCTTAAATAGGTTTTATTTATTGTTTCTCCTGAAGCCAATGCTTGTTTACCGAGAGGTGTAATCACATTAACTCCCGCAGATGGCCGAGTTAGAAAACCAGCTTTTTTCAGATATGTTGTAGCCCATGAAACTCTGTTATAAAACTTGGTTTGTTTTCCACTTCTAACTGTTTCAAGAATGTCTTCATCCTTTATGTCCAGACTTTTACGGACATATTCCTTAATATCTGAAAGACTATGTTCCTGCCCATCTTTGATGGATTCAAGAACTGGTTGGAGAAAATAATCAAATAAAGGAATCATAATATTACAATGTTTTTTGATTTCATGATACATAGTTACAACATTTCTTCGGAAGCTGGAACAAACGTCTTGTTAAATTTTGCCAAAAGTCAACAAATGAAAGCAAAAGACAATTTCTTGCTTTCCTCTTTCGCGTTTCTCCTGTAAAATCGTATCGTAGAAACTCTATGAAACTTCATAGCAGAAAAGGGGAGACTGAAAGAAAATGTTTACGCATTGTTTACGCAAACATGAAAAAAACACTTGCGAGAAACTCGTAAGTGCTTGATTATTAGTATAGACCAGCCAGGGCTTGAACCTGGGACCTCCAGATTATGAGTCTGTTAAAATAAAATTTTTTATGTTTGCAATTAAAAATCTTGGGAATTTTGTATTGAAAATCTTGGGAATTTTGAAACTTTGCAGACAAAAATAGTAATTATGTATTATCAAAGACTCATAGAGAAAGGCATAGAGTTAAAACTCAAATCGTCAGGAGCAATTGTAGTAGCTGGTCCCAAATTCTGTGGAAAAACCACGACCTGTATGCTGTACCAGAAAAGTTTCGTGAAGTTGAATACGAAACAAGCAATCGCAATGGCACGAATGAACCCAAAAGCCGTGCTGAAGGGTGAGAATCCTCGGCTAATAGACGAGTGGCAAAAAGCCCCAGATATCTGGAATCAGGTGAAAGACGATCTTGACTTTGACTATCAATTTGGCAAATACATCCTGACGGGCAGTTCGACTCCGGCAGACAAAGCAGAGGTATATCATAGTGGCGCAGGAAGAATCGCTCCGCTGAAGATGCGCCCGATGACGCTCTGGGAATCGAAAGAGTCCAAAGGGACTGTTTCTCTCTCAGACCTGTTTGAGGGGAGCAAGCAATTCCCCTGGGATATGAATACGGAATTCACACTTGATGATGTGGCATTTCTTGTGTGTAGGGGCGGGTGGCCCATATCTGTACTGGCACCAAAGGAAATAGCACTTGAAATCACAAAAAATTATTATAGTGGTCTTTTTACTTTTGAAGATAGTGAGAATGAGAAATTCCGCAACAAAAAACCAGAAGTGCTGAGAATGATATTGCGGAGTTATGCCCGAAACATATCCACAGAAGCAGCCGTCTCAACCATTATTTCAGACATACGGCAGAGCAATGAACGTACCTTGGACACAAAAACATACGATGATTATATGGAAGCCTTGAAGGATCTTTACATTATCGAGGACTTAGACGCATGGAATCCCGATATCAGGTCAAAGACATCTATCAGAAGTACTCCTACCCGACATTTTGTTGATACATCCGTGGCATGCAGGGCCTTGGGGGTGAGTCCCGGTGATCTGTTGAAGGATTTGAATAGTTTCGGTCTCTTCTTTGAGGATTTCGCCGTGCGGGATCTCTCTGTCTATGCCAGTGTCCTTGGCGGAACAATCAAACATTACCGTGACAACGCCGGTCTGGAATGTGATGCTGTTTTGCACCTTGATGATGGCCGGTGGGGAGCTATTGAAATAAAATTAGGCGGAGATGACTTGATTAATGAGGGAGCAGAAAGCCTAAAGACGCTCAGAAAGAAAATTGTGGAGAAGAGCGACGAAAAAGCTCCGTCTTTTCTGCTAGTGCTGACAGCTGTGGGGGGAGCGTACATGAGAGAAGACGGTGTTTATGTGGCTCCGATTAATTTGTTAAAACCGTAAGAAGGCTTATAATTAAAGACGATAAACGAAATAACAATAAAGCAATGGCAACAGCATCACAAATTGAAAAGATAGAGGGACTGAATAATGAGGCTTTAGATAGTCTCTTAGTGAAGATATTGTCAAAGAAAGAGTTCGAGTCGATACAGCAGTTGGAGGATTGTATTAAGGCGAAGCAGAAGACTTTTCTTAATACAAGTGCAGCAGTGTTTATTACATTCCCCTACAAACTTGGTGGGACTGGTATTTTGGACTATGATGACATCGGAAAGAAAATCAAGGGAATAGGGGATAAATATGCGGCCAACAACGTGTTTGTGTATTCGAAACGGACTATCACTAAAGGTTTTCAACAGGCGATTAATGGTAAGTTGCATACTATCAGGCTTACCTATATAGGAAGGGATGAACTCATCGCTTTGGTGGATGAATGTTTCCCCGAGTATTGGCGGCATGATGACATCAGCCTGATACAGTATGAGAAGGCTTACATGGACTTTGTGGCAAATGATTCGGATCTGAAAAAATTGAAATTCCCGAATGACAAGTATGCTAAGCTACTTAATATTTTCATTGAACCTATGCTGCTGAGGTATTATCAGGACTCAAAGACCCACACTGCTATGCAGAAGAAATGCTCGGTTAGTGAACTGATAACACACAAAGAGTCGCTTGTAATAGAAGGAGAGGCTGGTTCTGGAAAATCAACACTACTGAAAAAGATAGGCGAGAAACTGATAGAGGAGAACACCACGAGTAGAGAGAAGAAGAACCTGCCGATATACTTGACAGCTTTGGATATTTTCACTGCGAACAATAACATAGGAAATGCTATTCGGGAAAAACTGGGCTCATATTATGAAGCTCCGCTGTCGGAGTTGTCGGATGATTATTGTATACATTTGCTGATAGACAGCATAGACGAACTTACCGACAAACAGGAAGATATTCTGACGGAGCTGAACAAATTTGAGAAGGAATATGGATTGAAATATTACATAGCATCGAGAAACGGAGACAACTTGCTCTCCGTGGCACCGGAAAGACTCGCATCGTTCTCAATGCGTAAATTTAACCTTACGCAGATAAAGCTGTTCTTGGACAAGTTTTTCTCTGGTGACGTGGGAAAATCCTCGACGCTGCTTGACGCACTGCGCGACAACCAGATGCTAGAGCGACTGCCCATCACCCCTCTGACGCTGTCGTTGATATCAATATTGTTTGAAGAGACAGAGTTTGAGATTCCTGCCACCATATCGGATATATACGATAACTTCAATACGCTGATTATCGGCAAGGCTATCGTATCGAGCAAAGTGGAATTTGTGGATATATCATTCAAGGAGCGAATCCTGTCGATATATGCACTGAAACTGCTAGAGACACCAAGACATTTCCCTATGAACAAGGAAGAGTTTGTGGATTTCTTCAGGAGTTACTTTGAAGGGAAATCGCTTCCGATTAAGAAAGGTACGTTGGAAGAGGTGCTAGACTATTTGATTCATAATACGGGCATTCTCTTCCTGAAAGACGGGACGAAGGTACAGTTCACCCATGACAGTTACATGGAGTACTACGCAGCCCTAGAGATATTTAAGCACAGGAGAGACCTTGAGAATCGTCTTGTGGAAAACTTTTACGACCCGAACTGGCAGAATGTGGCAGTGTTCTATGCAGGTGAGTCAAAGGATATGCCAGATTTTCTAAAGAAGATAAGGGACAAAATGGCTGCGACGGTGAATATCACTGACAGCATGGCTGGCATCTTTGGTAGCGGCTATCTATTACAGGCTCTTTACCAAACTGACAATGTCCTGCGAAAGAATGTGATTGTTGAGGCATTGAGGTTGTCACTGCACAACCTGTACATGTTTGAGATGATGGCTGCTGACGATGTGAAACTGTTCCAGAACTACAAGTTGCCAATATTGACCTTGATGAACTTTGTCTATTTTTATGAGTCGTTTAACTCGATAACACTAGCAGAACCGCTGAGGATGTCATTCAAGGAGAAGTATCAGGAATTCCTATATACAGGCAAGGTGGACATGGGCACAGGATATAACCTGATAGAGCTGGCCTTCACGCTTGACTCGAAGCGCATAAGAGACCAGAAAGCATTGCAAAAGGTGATAGATACACCCGAACTGCTGCGTGACCCCAATCTGAATATTTTGGCCTCGATATCTGTGGACATGCTAGGTAAGGACAGATATAAGGAGTTTAAGGGGGAGATATTGAAGGTGGGAAAATCGCTCACAGAGATACAACGGAAACTGGTGGAGCAGCCAATGGCAAAGCTTCGATTCTCGCCACTGGACACGATACAGAAGGCATCGAAAGTGAAACTGCTGGTGGAGGGAAAAACGGATGCGATGGTGCTGGAGTATGCCTATATGTCATTGACGGACGGTAATGTGCCGTACTGGAGCATCAATCCAGCTTCAAAGAGTGAGGAGACCAATTCTTCATGTGAAGAGGTGAGAAAAACCTTGGAACAGAGCTATAGTATATGGAAATCGGAGCAGGACACGATAATCGTAGGCATATTTGACCATGACGCAGCAGGACTGAAGAGTTATGGGTTGTTGGACCAGAAGTGTTTTGACGAGATAGAGAAGAACAAAATCAAGAAGCACAAGAATGGTAACATCTATGCGCTGTGTATGCCTATCCCGGGTGAAATGGATGTGTATTTGCAAGATAAGCAAGAATTTAACTTTTTTGAGTTGGAACACTATATGGGTTTGGAATTCCTAAAAAACCTGAATGTAGTGAAAGAAACAGCAATTCCTGATGTGTACGAGATAACGGGCGACAAGGTGGCATTGGCAAAAAAGATAAGGCTAGAATCATCCCCAAAGGCTTTCGCAATGTTCGTCTTGCTGTTTCAAGAGATTGATAAACTGGCAGGGGTGCAGAATCAGTATTTGGACTAAATTCTAGTTACCTTGGAATTCAAGAGTAGCCGATACATAAATTTGTATAATAATACGGAAATGCGAATAATTTGCTGTAAAGGTTCAATCCTAACCGCAGATATAGGCTGGTAGCGGCAGAATACCGCTTCCAGCCACAAATTGGATTTACTAGAATAATTACTTCTAATTGCCAGCGATTAATCCTAATGACTTATTTTTGGTTAAATTGATTTGGCCAACTACATTTCTGGTCGGCAAAACATCATTTCTTTCCCACCATCCTCTTTAGCATTTCCTTCATCTGCTCAGGGGATAGGCTGTCGATGTCGATGGGTTCTTCTTCCTTTTCAAGGTTGAGCGGCTTACTATTGTTTCGGAATCGGATTTCAAGAGGATACATGTCCTGATAGCCGCTGGTGACATCGTTACCTTGCGAGTGACCCATACTTTCAGAAATGTATAGTTCCTCTACGCTCGCCAACTTCAGATTTGTAGCAAAAGAATGACGCGCCCATGTTCCAGACACCACCTTGTCCCACCCAAGTACTTCTTTGCATATACGGTTCATGCGGTCTTTGATGTTGGAGTTTTCCTGTACCGTCAACTTTCGACGCAAGGTCTCATCTGTGGCTCCATTGAAGATTTGTGGAAAAACGTAAGAGTCCTTCTCTGGCTTGGCACCAATCTCATTAAGGATCACTTTGAGTGGTTCTATGATAGGAACGATAACCACCGACATGTTGTTGCTTCGTGCCGATGTTTTCTTTCGCATAAACTCAAAAGCATGACCACCTTCTGCAAAGTAAGTACGGTTGTAGGTCAAACGTCCTGCATCGGCAAGATTGAATCCATTGCACAGATATTGTGCCAGAAATAGGCCCAAAGAATCGTGTGCACGTTTCTTATAAGCAGGATCCCATCCTTCGGGGTAGCGTTTCTCAACGAAGACTTTATATAGTTCCGTCATTTCATCAACGCCAAGGTATGATTGCTGGCGACGTTTACCTCGTGGAATTGAGATGAGCGTGTTGTCCTTGTTGGAGAAGGGGTATTTGTCCTCAGTCAAAAAACCTTGGCGAATACATTCATTCCAAACAATACGGCAGGTTCGAAGATACATACCACAGGTGGCATCGGCAATCTTTCCGACAACCTTGCCGTTTTCGACAACACCATTTTTCATTACATCATTCCACTTGTCAATAACATTTTTGCCGACCATGAAACCCTTCACATCACCAACGTATTTAAGGAAGGAGTTAAGTGCCCACTGGTATTTCTCTGCGGTTCCAACCCTGTCTTCTGCTTTCATCCTAGCAATAATGCTTTCCCAAACACCTACAAAAGACGTAGCTTTATCATATTCGATTTCCGCACCTGTCAGATAAGTACGGATAAGGTCGAGTGTTAAAGTCTGCTTCTTGCTCAGCTTCTCCAGTTTTTCCCTATAGCTTTCTAGCATCTTTTGCCATTCGACATGAACAGGCATGAGCGAACTTTTCGCTCCTTTCACGCTACATACGTCATTGAAGTACTTCTCGCTTTGATAGTCCATATCCTTTAGTTTGTAGTAATACCGTTTAGCTGCTATCTGAAAACAGATGGCCAAAGGATATACATTCGTACTCTTATTGGTACGTTTGTCGAGAACTAAAGCAAGTGAACAGTTGTCCACTTTTCCGCACTTGATTGATGTCTTTTCTGCCTTCATAACTATAGTCTGTTGCTTCGTTCATGGGAATCTTGCGAACAATTTGCGAACAAAATGAGAGAATCTATTATTGCAGAAAGATTTTATTGGTGTTCGCGAAATGCAATTTTGTTCGCAAATTGTTCGCAAAACAAAGAAAAAGGAGCTACATTTTTGATGTAACTCCTTGATTTTCAGCGTTGACCAGCAAGGTGGGGGGCTTGAACCTGGGACCTCCAGATTATGAGTCTGTTGAAGTGTGGGCGGTGTTGTTGATGACGATGAGGATATAGTTGAGTGGGATGGTGAGTTGTCGCGCGGCGTGGATGTCGTGGGTGAGGACGATGGTGACGAGGTCAGGGTCGTTTTGTTTGTGGAGAAGGATGTTGCTGAAATCGCTCTGTACATGGCTGATGTAGCGGCTGGTCAGGAAGGTGCGGAGCGCTTCGTCGTCGGTGACGATGCGGGTGTGGGCGTCTCCGTTTTCGCGGATGAAGAAGTAGAGGAAGGTTTGGAGGTTCTGGCGAGAGCGTGCGGGAGTGTTAAAAAAGCAAAAAAAGCGTTTGGGTATTTGTTCGTTTGCGTCCGTTGTCGTACCTTTGCAATCCTTTCCCCTTGAAACGAGGGTGTCCTTTTCGGTCGGTCGATGCCTCCGGAGGGTCACCGTAAGCCGCTCGGGGAGGTTTTTCGCGGAGGCGTTCGCGGAAAAAGACAAAAAAATGCGGAAAACATTTGGTCAGGTCAAAAAAAAGCATGACCTTTGCACCCGCAAAAACGGAGGGGTCCGTTTAGGTGCGACAGAAGAGCGATCTTTGAGAGACTGGAGGAAACGAACAGGAAAGCAGCGAGCCGTGGCGCTTAGGTGTCACGGT
>Ga0247610_10000030_pt1 | contig 227604 bp, 182 predicted proteins | sample 174DNAGHGhighgp2_FD_193483 | JGI IMG/M metagenome (GOLD analysis project Ga0247610, IMG submission 193483) | Sheep rumen microbial communities from Palmerston North, Manawatu-Wanganui, New Zealand - 1742 DNA GHGhigh gp2 | ecosystem: Host-associated > Mammals > Digestive system > Stomach >...
AAAATACTCGGTTGGCGACGACCCGGGAAGATAGATAGACGCCGGCACTTATATGCACCATTAGCTCAGTTGGTAGAGCAACTGACTCTTAATCAGTGGGTCCTGGGTTCGAGCCCCCGATGGTGCATTTTTTTATTTTTACAGAGATTTTTTCCGGCCCGTTGGTCAAGTGGTTAAGACTCCGCCCTCTCACGGCGGCATCACGAGTTCGAATCTCGTACGGGTCATTTGTTTATTGATAAACAAAACAAAAGGGCCAATAGCTCAGTTGGTTAGAGCAACCGGCTCATAACCGGTAGGTCCCGGGTTCGAGTCCCTGCTGGCCCATTCAAAGCTTTATGAGTAAATCATAAAGCTTTTTTGTTTGCATTGAAATTTAAGGATTGATAAACTATGGATAACAGAAAAATCGTATTTCTTGACATTGACGGAACACTTGTAAACTCAGAAAAGAAGATCACTCCAGCCACAAAGGCTGCACTGCTGAGAATTCAGAAGGAAGGCGTAAAAGTAGCTATTGCTTCCGGAAGACCAGTCAAAGGTGTTGTCCCTTTTGCAGATGAGCTTGAACTTGATAAGTCCGGTGGATATATACTTCCTTTCAACGGATGTAAAATTATAAATTACCAGACAAAGGAAGTCGTATTTTCAAATACACTATCCATGGATGTTGTAAAAAAAGCATATGATACTGCAAAAGAATACGGCCTTGAAATGATCACTTACAAGGGTGATGTGATCATTTCGGAAACCGATGACAATCCGTATCTGCTTATAGAAGCAAGGATCAATAAAATGGATGTTGAAAAAGTTGATAACGTCTATGATGCCATAGAGGAGGCTCCTGTAAAGTGCCTGCTGCTTGGTGACGGAGATTATCTTGGCAGAATTGAGTCTGATATTAAGGCTAAGATAGGTAAGGGAGCAAACGTGTTCCGCTCAGAGCCTTTTTTTGTTGAGGTAGTGCCAGAGGGGCTTGACAAGGCGGCAGCAATAGCTGAGCTTATAAAGAAGCTCGGTATAAAACGAGAGGACACCATAGCTTTCGGAGACGGCTTTAACGACATATCCATGGTCGAATACGCAGGAACCGGAGTTGCCATGAGCAACGGATGCGACAGGATAAAGGAAATTGCCGACAGAGTAGCTCCTGACAACAACTCCGACGGTGTTGCGGCAGTTATCAATGATATTTTTCCGGAGGATCGCTGATGTCAGAGGAACAGTATCAGAAGAACAGACGTCATTTCAGAATATATACTGCATCTGCTTTTCTGATCTATCTGCTTATAGTTCTGTACATAACTATTTTCAGCAGAGAACCGGAGGAAAGGCGCATTGATACGGAACTGTTCCGTTCATACAGGCTGCTTTTCATAGAGAAGAATGATTTCTATTACGGTCAGATCGTATGTAATATTCTTATGACGGTACCGTTTGGTATCCTGATTCCTCTTCTGAATTCAAAGCTTCGTTCTTTTTTCAGAATATTATTGTCCGGTCTGCTTTTTTCCTTCATCATAGAGCTGGTTCAGTACTTTACCGGACGGGGACTCTTTGAGTTTGATGACCTTTTCAACAATACTGTCGGAGCGATTATCGGATACCTTCTGTTTTTATATTTCTACTGGAGCTACAGGGTGAATATGAAAAAGCTCAGAAAATCACAGTAAAAAATAAATCAGCACAATCTGCTTTCATAAAGTTGATTGTGCTGATTTTTTGTTTGATTATTTTATTTTGACTAACAGATAATCAGATAGCACCGTGCATTTTAGCCTTGAAGTCATCCTTAAGCGCTTCGAGCTTCTTGGTGTCTTCCTGACGCTTGATTCTTGCCTGTTCCTGGATCTGCTTGGTTTCGTCGATACCTCTTACGATAGTGTTCCATGTCTTTTCAAGTGTCTCTACCTGAATTGAGCTGCCTGAAGCAAGCTGTGCTGTCATCTTGGACTGAGCAACTGTGTTTTCAGCGTTCTTGATGAGGAGTTCATTTGTCTTTTCATCAAGAGCACTCATAGCTTCAGCCTGTACGCGCTGTCTCTTGAGCATGATAGCCTGTGCGAGTGACTGCTTGAATACAGGCATTGTGATGATGAATGCAGAATTGATCTTTCTGATAAGATTGAGGTTTGAGTATTCCATTGTCTTGAGCATAGGAATAGTCTGAAGAGCAACGTTTTCAGCAACCTTGAGGTCCATAACTCTCTGGTCAAGGATATCACGTGTCTGAATGAGGTTGTTGAGATCCATACGGATCGTACCGTCTTCAGGATTTGCATTCACCTTTGCCTGGTATTCCTCGATATATGCGTCAAGTTCCTTCACGCCCTGTTCACCGGCCATGATATATTTAAGGAGTTCTTCATAGTAAGCAAGGTTTGCTTCGAACATTTTATCAAGCTTGACGTTTGTTTCGCCGATCTCTTTTTCGTATCCCTTGAGCTGAATGTAGATCTTGTCCACTGCTTCACCCATTGTATGATACTTTCCGAGGATCTTGTCGAGTTCCTTTTTAGCATTTGAGAAGAGCTTTTTGAGGCCCTTTTCTTCCATTGCAAGTTCCTTGCTGTCAAACTGATTCATAACTTCTGCAAGGTTCTGGAGAAGCTTGCCTGAGTCATTTATCTGGTTGATGTCCATTGAATTGAGAACCTGATCAGATGCCTTTGATATTTCTTCAGCTACAGGACCGCCGAATTTAACGATCGAGTTAGGATTGCTTACATCGATCTGAGCAGTGAGTCTGTCAATCTCATCTGAATTTATGATCTTTTCCTGGAGTTCCTGTTTTGCAACAGTAATATTGAATTCCTGAGCTACTTCCGGTACTACTTCCGGTACTGCAGCAGCTTCTGCTGTAGGTGTGATCTCAGCTGCAGCTTCCTTTGCAGCTTCTGCACTTGGTTTGAAATTTAATGCCATTTTTTATATCTCCGTTTCTCAGCCGTGAATGGTATAAAGCTGTATCCGGCTGGTGAGTACAGCTCTGTATATGTTACAGTGAACCCTAATATTAAAGTTTACTGTAATAGGTTTGTGTTCTGAATGTTTCTGAGATAAGCTTAACAGAGCAGTTTGCAGACAGATCTGCCGGTCATGCCAGTGTTGTCAGATCATTTCCTGCCCTTGAAGATCCTGCCGAAGAATGATGTCTTTTCCTGCGGTATCTCTTTTGGAATAGCAAGGTTCTGCGGCCTGAAGTCATATTTGAATTCGCCGTGGATGAATTCCTGGAAAGCTTCCGGACGGATATATGCTTCAAGATTCTTGTAGCCTGTAGGAGTATAGACGATTATGTCAAATCCTATGAGGTTAAAAAGTGTGAGCAGTATACATTCCGGCGCTTCAAATGTATTCTGACCGGCTGATACGATGACTATTTTCGGAATATCTTTGGTAAAGTCAAACTTCTGGATTATCTGAATGAGTCTGTTCGGTATACTGAGTCCCACAGTCAGCACGAGAGGGACGATATCAGTGTCAGGGACCGTAATGAATCCGCTGTCGATAACTTCCTGCATCTTGCTGAAAATAAGGTACTGCACGTTGTCAGTGAGATAGTTGTATTTGTTTAAAGGTGATTTCTTCAGAGCCTCAATGTCTATCTTTCTGCCGTTGCTTACCTTCTGCGCCTGATCACGTCTTACGCCTGCTGTAGGCTTGAAGAACGGTACTTTGTTGAAGTATACTGACATCGGAGAAAGCTTGAACTGGATGTCCTTGTAGTATTCCTGAACATCACCTTTCGGTATACCGCTTATCTTGGCAAACATGTTCGGTACTATAACGTACTCGTTTCTGCTGTCAAAGCCAGTACGGTACATAGCCTGCTGATGCCACATAAGCCCAAGTTCCTCGTAGGTGGTGGTAAGAGTCTGATTGCGTGAGAAACTGAACTGATGGGTTCTGAACATTGTGTTGTCGTTATAGAGTATCGAGTCCAGTGACTTCTCGGCGTCATATGCCATTGTTGCGAGCTTTGTTTTGATCATTCGGTCAGGGAACGGCATGCCGCTTCTTGAATCTTTTCCTTCGAGGATCGTCATATCTGCAAATCCGACCGATGTTACAGTCTGGAGTATCGATTTGTCCGGATTGAAGTAGAATACATCAAGACCTGAACGTGAAAGCATGTTCAGAAAATGCAGTTCGGGAACGGTGATCTTTCCGTAGTAGACTACTGCAGGAATATCGCTTCTGTAGAAGTCAAACAGCGATGTTATCTGATCGAACCAGCATGAAAGCATGACGCATGTGTTGAAAAGATTGTTTGTCTGAATACTGTTTACAGCGTCGATAAATGCTTTCTGTGCAAGAACTGTTCGTCCGAGATTGTCGTTTATCTTAAATCTTTCCGCAAACTTTGCTACCATTGCGGAGTCATTTGTTTTCTGTATCGTATAGTATTTTTCAGCGTCACTGTATCCCGGTTTTCTGAGCTCGGTGAGAAGCGTGAACTGTCTGCCGCTGGAAGTGAGTTCTTCCTTTGCGGTATAGAGTGAGTTGTTGTATGAAGTTTCTTCATTGAGACCGATGCATGCTGTAAAATAGACCGGTATTGTAGTATCAGTACAGAGAAGCTTTGCCTGACGGATATCAATGTTTGTAAGCATATCCTTGAAGATAAATTCCCAGTCTGTCTGCAGATATTTTATCATCAGCGGATCAGATGCGCTTACTATAGCATTTAACTGCTGGTTTGCTTTCTGCTTGTTTGTATACTGTTCGATGTTCACCTTACCGAGATTAAGCGCAAGAGCTGCCTTTACCGCCCCTTCATGAAGAACGGAATACTCGTCATCTGTATCGCATTCACGGTATGATTTTTCATCAGTATAGTTTACGTAATTTACTTTACAGCCAAGCTTGCTTACATACCACAGCCAGTAAACTTCGTGCTTTGTGATCTCACCTATGTAGAGAATACTGTTTACATTGTATGTGTTGTAGCGTACTAACCAGCAGAAGAATTTCACCATTGCGTTTTTCTGTGCAGACGGTGAAGGTGAATCGTTCTTTACCTCTTCAAGAACGTCCATCATTTTTGCAGCAGCATCATCAGAGGATTTTACTGTGCCGAACTTTGTGATATCAAGAGCGGAAGATGCCCTGAGTTTGTCGAAAAAACCTTTTATTGTGTCTTTGTCAGGTTCGTCCGGTATATTAATTAAGGAACTTACTTTATTTACCTCCGGACTTGCCGGATTTGCTATTGGCTTATCGAAGAAAAGACCGTTTGTCCTTGTTCCTGCATACAGTGATATGAGAAGTTCGGTGAAGTCCTTTTCGTTATCGTAACCAATGTATCTGTTAAAGGTACTGTTTTCTGAGGCAGCTGCTGTTTTTGCAGGTGTTTCAGCCTGAGGCGCAGGAGCCGGAGCAGGATTCTGATCTCGTGAACGGTCGTATCTGGTGCCGCTGAAATTGATAGCCAATTGTTGTCACCTCTTGTCAGTAATAATAGTAATAATCACAGATTAATTATATCAAAAACAGTTAAATCTGTCAAACTTCAAAGTCTATGCATGCACGGCTTTTTCTGACTGAACAGATGAATTTTCCGAACTCCTTATGGTCAGGATGATTCTGATATTCAGAAAGTCCGCTCATGTCGTCGAAGTCGCATATAAGAGCAATATCGTAGTTGGTGGCATCTGCTTCAGGTGAATTTGTTACCACGCTGTACTTGCGGAGTGAAGGTACCTTTGTTCTTAAAGCTTCAGCTTTTTTTACTGCTTCGGCAAGGTTTTCAGCCTTTGTTTTTCCTTCTGCTTCGTCGAGAAGTGAGAACATTACTATGTGTCTTATCATTTTAAATATCTGCCTTTCATTTATGAGTGTTATATTTGCCGTAACGCCTGATGTCGTTGACAAAAGAATTCTGATGAAGTATAATTTTATGTGCACCCGCTGTTTTTAGCATTCAATTATAATTATACTATATAATGTATTTCAAGTCAATTAATAAAGTGTTGCGGAGGACGGTTTTAATGAAGTATTTTTGCAGACCTGATGACAGAAAAGGTACATGTTATTACGAGTTCCAGAAAGGCGAGTTTGATGAGACGTTCTGGAAAGATGACTCGCTGCTTATACATGATGACGACTGGTATGACAGCGGACTTGAGGATTTCTTCTTTGCTGAAATACCTGATCTTGATGAATACGGCACGACCACGGTAAAGCATGAGCAGTGGGATGCGATAAGAGAACATGCCGGAGAGTACGATGAGACCGTAAACGAGGCTCTTGCAGAACTGGATGAATGGGTGAAGGAAACTTTTGAAGAATATGATGAATTCTCGATCCTCGGACTCTGAGAGCACGGTGAACTTTAATGTACGATTATAAAGAAAAAATTCAGAATTATTTTAAAGACACCTGGTCATCGCTCGGCACACTTGTTTTCTGGCTTATCGCCGGATCAGTGACTGGTGCAGTTGTCGGACTTGTGGGTGTTGGATTCCATTATGCTATAGCTTCACTTACAGGGATAAGAAATGAGCATAACAGTATAATTTTTCTTCTTCCGCTCGGAGGACTTCTGATAGTCTGGCTCTACAAAGCTGCAGGTCTTGAAAAAGACAAAGGAACCAATGCGGTTATTCTTGCAGTACGTGAGAACGAGGAACTACCTTTCAGGCGGGCAGTGCTTATTTTTGCAAGCACGGTCATCACTCACTTTCTCGGTGGTTCAGCCGGCCGTGAGGGGGCAGCTCTTCAGATCGGCGGAAGTCTTGCAGCATCCGGCAGCAGGTTTATAAAGCAGGATCAAAAACAGAGCAAGATGTTTGTTATGTGCGGTATGAGCGCATGTTTCTCCGCTCTGTTCGGTACACCGGTTACGGCGGCTATCTTTTCTATAGAAGTGATCAGCGTTGGTATCATGCATTACAGCGCAATAATACCGTGTGTAATATCTGCTATAACAGCGTATGAGATCTCAGTCGGACTTGGCGTCGTTCCGACTTCGTTCAGTATAAAAATGGTTCCGGAACTTCAGGAAATAACTATACTGAAAATAATACCGTTTGCAGTTGCCTGTGCGCTTGCCAGCAGATTTTTCTGCTTTATTATCCATCGTATAAAGCATATAATGCAGGGGTATATTCCGAATCCGTATATACGTGTTCTGACCGGATCGGCTGTTATTATCGCACTTACACTTGCAGTAGGCGACCAGCGTTTTAACGGTGCAGGCGGCGATATAATCACGGAGAGTTTTTCAGTCAGAATGGCGTTTTATTACTGGATACTGAAGCTGCTGTTTACCGCGGTTACTCTGGGATGCGGTTTCAAGGGTGGCGAGATCGTACCGGCCTTTTATGTGGGGGCGACTTTCGGAAGTTTTGCTTCGGAATTCTTCGGGATAAATTATTCATTCGGAGCGGGACTCGGGCTTATAGCACTTTTCTGCGGAGCAACGAATTGTCCGGTGGCATCGCTGCTTATGAGCATCGAACTTTTCGGTGTTGATGCAATTCCGTATTTCGCACTGATATGCGGTATATCATATCTTGTATCGGGTGATACCGGCCTTTATGGTGAACAGAAGATAATGTACTCAAGGAAAATGCCTGTATTTATAAACAGAACACTCAGAAACAAAAAAACTGAACAGACTTCAGAAGATGTTCAGTCAGATAAAAACAAAGCCGGCGAAAGTTAAAGACCTTCGCCGGTTTTATTATTGATGGTCAAGCTGAAGTTTTTTGAAATCTTCGGTAAGTTTTACTGCGTCTTCATAGCTTGAAAGGCTGTAGCATCGTGCCCGGAATGAGGCAGCGCCGTACATTCCGGTAAGATACCACGCGAAGTGCTTTCTGGCCTCCTGTATTGCGATGTGTTCAGGCTTGTCGGACATGGCAAGACGCAGATGATAAAGCATTGTTTCAAGCCTTGTTTCAAGATCAGGAGGAGTGAAAGGCTTTCCTTCAAAGTATGAGTCGATCTCCTTGAAGAGCCACGGATTTCCGTATGTTGCGCGGCCTATCATAACAAGGTCACATCCGGTGCAGTCATACATACGGAGGGCGTCGTCAAGTGAAGCGATGTCACCGTTGCCGATCACAGGGATGGATACAGCTTTTTTCACTTCTTTTATAATATTCATATCGGATTTACCGGAGTACATCTGATTTTTTGTTCTTCCGTGGACTGTAACAGCGTCAGCACCGGCTTCCTCCATAGCGGCGGCGAATTCCACGGCGTTTACGTGATCTTCGTCCCATCCTTTTCTGATTTTTACTGTAACAGGAACCTTTGATTCCGCTTTGACAGCCCGGACTATTTCTGCTGAAAGAGCAGTATCCTTCATCAGTGCGGCTCCGGAACCGTTTCCGGCCACCTTCGGAACCGGGCAGCCCATGTTTATATCTATTATGTCAGGTTCGTATTTTTCGATTATTTTTACGGCCTTTGCCATGAATTCAGGTTCGTTTCCAAAGAGCTGAAGGGCACATGGCCTTTCTTTTTCTGTTATTTTACAAAGTTCCTCGGTCTTTCTGTCGCTGTAGCACAAGCCTTTTGAGGAAATAAGTTCGCTTACCGTATATGAGGCTCCGAACTCCCGGTTCAGTATCCTGTAAGCTCTGTCCGCCACGCTTGCCATCGGCGCAAGTACTGCGGTCTTTTTTATTTCTACGTTGCCGATTTTAATGTATTCCATTCTTTTCACCTTTTTTATCTGTATTTTGTTTATTCAGTTTTTATGCTGTTTCTTCTTGCTTACTTGTTTTTTGAAGTTATATTTTTGCTGCTATTTCGTTATAAGTTTTTCTCCGTTTTTTGTTCTTGCTTTTTTCTGTGTATTTCTTCGTTTTTTTTCTTTTGCTTTTTCTGTGTATTCCTTCGTTTTTTTCTTTTGCTTTTTCTGTGTATTTCTTCGTTTTTTTCTTTTACTTTTTTTCTGTGTTTTCTTCGTTTTTTGTTTATGCTTTTTTCTGTGTATTTCTCCGTTTTTGTATTTTTGCCTTTTTTGTGTTTTTCTTTGCTTTATACTTTTTTTATTCGGATTTTTTCCTTTCCGGAAATTCATTTTTTCTCATTTTTTTGCCTCAATTATTTTATCATAATTTTTCTGATTTTCAAAGTGTTTTTTTATTTTTTAAAATTCTGATAGTCTTTTTCCTGAAAATCTGTTATAATAGTAATAGATTTCTTAAAGAATTCGAGTTGAAAATGGTTGCAAGAAAGCAATTTCAAACCGGATTTGATTGCCAACCGGTTTAAAGGAGGAAGATTTTTGAAAATACTTGCCATAGACGGTAACAGCATATTAAACCGTGCTTTCTACGGTATTAAGCTTCTGTCAAACAAGAAAGGCGTTTTTACGAATGCCATTACAGGTTTCATGAATATCTATCTGAAAGAAAAAGAGGTTGTGAAACCTGATTGCACAATGGTTGCATTTGATCTTAAGGCTCCCACCTTCAGACATAAGAAGGTGGATACCTATAAAGCAAACAGAAAAGGCATGCCTGCCGAGCTTGCTTCGCAGCTTCCTCTTGTAAAGGAACTGCTTAAGGGCCTTGGTATTAAAATAGTGGAATGTGAGGGCTTCGAAGCTGATGATATCCTCGGTACGGTGTCAGAGATCTTCTCCTCGTCAGGCAATGAATGCGTCGTGCTTACCGGCGATCGCGACAGTCTGCAGCTTATAAATGACAAGGTGCATGTAAGACTTGTGACCAATAAGGAGACCATAGAATTTGACGAAGCACTTTTCATTGAAAAATACGGATTTGAGCCGATACATCTTATAGATCTGAAGGCCTTGATGGGAGACAGTTCCGATAATATTTCCGGTGTTCCGGGCATAGGTGAAAAAACTGCAACTTCGCTTATAACTCAGTATAAAACAGTTGAAGCGTTGTACAACTCAATTGATGAGGCGGAATTGACGAAATCGGTCAGAAACAAGCTGATTACTGGCCGCGAAGCAGCCGATACCAGTAAATGGCTTGCAACTATAGTTAAAAATGCTCCGGTTGACAACTCGCCAGAGGCGTACAGAACGGGTGAAACAGACGAAAAAGCCGTCAGCAGACTGCTTACAGATCTTGAAATGTTCAAACTTCTGGAAAGACTTCATATATCTCCTTCAGCGGTCGATAACAGTGATGCAGCTGAAACGGAAACGACTGAACTGCCTGCTGTAAAGAGTATTTCAGAACTTGATGACAAGACCCTTAAATCAGTTTCAGCATCTGAAAAAGCTGATTTTCTTTTTGACAGGGATTCCGGAAAACTGAAAATAGTATGCGGAGACATGGCATATGTATGTGAAAACGAAAAACTCATACTTGAGTTTTTAGCTTCGGACGTTAAGAAAAGGACGTTTTCTGCAAAATCTGTTTACTGTCATGCATTTGCCGCAGGATCATCACTGAAGAATATTGTATTTGACGCCGAGATAGCAGCTTATCTGCTTGATTCCATAGCTTCAGACTATGACCTTGGCAATCTGTGTGCGTCATACGGAGTGCCTGATGTACCGGAGAATCTGCTGGAGTGTGCAGATGTGATCAGGCTTTCATCGCTCTGCGGCGTACTGGAAAAACTAATAAAAGATAATAAGATGGATGATCTTCTCTGCAATATTGAACTGCCCCTTACTGAAGTCCTTGCATCCATGGAAACAGTGGGTGTAAGAACGGATACTGAAGGCGTTAAGGAATTCGGTGTTATGCTTTCAAATGAAATCGACGACTACCGTGATCAGATCTGGAAAATGTGCGGCAGAGAGTTCAACATTTCTTCACCTAAGCAGCTTGGTGAGATCCTTTTTGAAGATCTCGGGCTGCCGGCTAAGAAAAAGACAAAAAGCGGTTACTCGACCAATGCTGAGGTGCTTGAGGAGCTTCGCGACAAACATCCGGTGATCGAACTGATCCTGAAATACAGACAGCTCACCAAGCTCAATTCAACATATGTCGAGGGCCTTCTTAAGACTGTAGGGAAAGACGGCAGGATCCACAGTGTATTTAAACAGACTGAAACAAGAACAGGACGTATCTCCTCAACCGAACCGAACATGCAGAACATTCCTGTAAGAACTGAACTTGGAAGCCGGATGCGAAAATTCTTCACATCCGGTGAGGGAAGAGTTCTTCTTGACGCCGATTACAGCCAGATCGAGCTTCGTATTCTCGCACATATGTGCGGTGACGAAAATATGCAGCAGGCATTTAGGGACGGTACCGATATTCACACCATGACGGCCTCACAGGTATTTGATATGCCGCCTGTAATGGTCACCAGCGCTATGAGAAGCGCTGCCAAGGCGGTGAACTTCGGTATCATATACGGAATAGGAGCATTCTCTCTTTCAAAGGATATAGGCGTTTCTGTTGCGGAAGCGGACCGTTACATAAAGAATTATCTGAAAAATTATTCTGCAGTAGGTTCCTTTATGGATAAGACAGTGGAAACGGCACAGGAAACGGGCTATGTTTATACCATGTTCGGCAGAAGAAGGGCAGTTCCGGAACTTCGTGCCTCGAACAAAATGGTTCAGGCTGCAGGAAAGCGTATCGCTATGAATACTCCGGTACAGGGCTCTGCGGCCGATATCATCAAGATCGCCATGGTAAGAGTATATAAAAGACTTCGCGAGGAAGGACTTGATGCAGACCTGATTCTTCAGGTGCATGACGAACTTATAGTTGAGGCATCGGAAGCAGATGCGGAACGCGCCGCAAAGATCCTGTCAGAGGAGATGACGGGTGCTGCGGACTTAAGCGTGCCGCTTATCGCAGATGTGAACAAAGGCAGGACATGGTATGATGCAAAGGGATGATGTAACAGTCAGAATGGCGGTCCTGAAGGATGTTATCAGACTTGCGGAACTGGACCAGAGTATTTTTGCAGACTTCTGGAGTGAAAAGGCGTTCATTTCGAGCGTGGACAGCAAAATGGAGATAGTTCCGGTAGTAACTCTTAACACTACCGGCGAAATTGCCGCATACGCTGCTGTATCATTTGTGCTTGATGAGTGCAATATAAACAGGATAGCTGTTGTTCCGGAATTCCGGTGCAGAGGACTCGGCACATACCTTCTCGGGTGCATAGAGGATCTTCTTCCGGCTGAAGTGTGCACATTTAATCTCGAAGTGCGCGAAAGCAATGTACATGCTATTGAAATGTACAGCAAATTCGGTTATACTGTATTAGGCAGAAGAAAAAATTTCTACAGGTGTCCTGTCGAGGATGCACTGCTCATGACTAAACGAAAGGTTTGATTACAGATGCTAATATTGGGTATTGAAAGTTCATGCGATGAAACTGCAGCCAGTGTTTCTGAGAACGGAACGACTATTCTTTCATCGGTGATATCGACCCAGATCGAAGAACATAAGAAATACGGCGGAGTAGTGCCGGAAATAGCCTCAAGAAGACACAGTGAAAATATACTCGGCGTTGTGCGTGAAGCACTGGACAAGGCAGGAAAGACGCTTGATGATATGGACGGGATAGCAGTGACATATGCACCCGGCCTTATAGGAGCCCTTCTGGTAGGCGTCAGCTTTGCCAAAGGTCTTGCAATGGCATCGGGAAAGCCTCTTATACCGGTCCACCACATTGCCGGACACATAGCTTCAAACTATATTGCTCATCCTGAACTGGAGCCGCCTTACCTTTGCCTTGTGGCGAGCGGCGGACACAGCCATATTATTGAAGTTCTGGACCGTACAGTTTTTCGTGTCGTCGGTAAAACAAGAGACGACGCTGCCGGAGAATGTTTTGACAAATGTGCAAGAGCACTTGGCTTCCCGTATCCGGGAGGAGTTCATATAGACAAAGCATCAGCACTTGGCGATCCGGAAACGTATAAGCTTCCTGTTCCGAGAGTTGCCGGAAGTGAATATGATTTCAGTTTTTCAGGCCTTAAGACAGCTGTGATCAACATGGTGCACAATGCCTCACAGAAGGGGATCGAAATAAACAAAAACGACATGGCGGCGTCTGTTCAGAAGACTATTTCTGAAATACTGGTTTCCAAAACTATTTTAGCAGCAAAGGATCTTGGTTATAAAAAGATAGTTCTTGCCGGCGGTGTTTCTGCAAATTCAGGTGTTCGAAGCACACTTGCATCTGCCTGTGAAAAGAACGGATTCGAGCTTTTCATGCCGCCTCTTTCGCTCTGCGGTGACAACGGTGCCATGATAGCATGTCAGGGCTACTATAACTATCTTGCCGGAATTACAGCAGATGTAAGCCTTAATGCAGTGGCGACAATGTCTATTGAAAAAATTTAAAAGCAAAGTCAGAACCACCGTTCTGCTTTGCCTGTTACTTCAAAAAAATACAGCGAACGTAAGAGTTTTTTTACGTTCGCTGTATTTTATTCTTCAGGTGTTTCTTCCTCCGGTATTTCCGGCCTTATGATCTTTAACTGAAGCTTGACTATTTTGTTTTCATTCATTTCCATGATTTTTATCTCGAAACAGTCGCTCTGTATAAGTTCGCCTTCCTTTGGTATGTGACCGGTAAGTTCCATTATCCATCCGCTGACTGTAGTTGCATTGGTGCGTATGTAATCTTCTGGATATTCGAGGGTTTCGAGCATTTCGCTGACAGTCAGCTCGCCCGATATGTCAAATGTGTCTTCGTCCGTTCTGGTCATCGGAGAAATAACTTCGTCATTTTCGTCGTAGATCTCGCCTACAAGCTCCTCGATAATATCCTCCATGGTAACAATGCCCTTTGTTCCGCCGTACTGATCGATGATCACGGACATATGGGTCTTCGACCGCTGCATTTCATGAAGGGCGTCATTTATCGGCTTGAATTCTGAAATAAAGACAACGTCCTGAATGATCCGCTGAATATCGTTTTTACCCTCAAAGATCATTTTAAAGAAATCTTTCTGGGTGATGATGCCGACTATGTTATCCATTGTTTTTTCGTAAACGGGAAGTCTCGAATACATTTCAGTGAGAAATACCTGCTTTATCTCATCGACAGATGTGTTGATCTCAACGCCGACGACCTTGACACGCGGAGTAAGTATTTCGCTTACGACCTTTTCGTCGAAGTCAAGGGCACTTTTCACAAGTTCACTTTCGGATTCCTCGAGTACGCCTTCTTCTTCGATCTCGTCAATAATAATGTGCAGTTCATCTTCAGTAACTGAAGGAGCCTTGTCCGGACTTGAATAGAGCTTTGAAACAAAACTTTTTATGGTTGTGAATATCCATACGACCGGCTTAAGAATGATGATGAGGGCCGACAGGAATCCGGCAAAGAAGAGAGCACATTTTTCCGAATTTTCCTTAGCGTAGGTCTTCGGAAGGATCTCACCGAAAATAAGGACAACGACCGTCATGACTATAGTAGCAATGCCGACACCCTTGGCCCCGAGCAGATCAGTGAAAAGAACTGTACTGATAGAGGCGGAAGCAATGTTTACTATATTATTGCCTATGAGTATCGCAGTAAGCGAATCGTCAAAGGATTCAGCTATGGCAAGAGCCTTCTTTGCCCTGGAGTTTCCCTGGGAGGCTTTGTTCCTCAGACGCATTCTGTTTACAGTGGAAAATGCAGTCTCACATCCGGAAAAAGCGGCAGAAAAGGCTACAAGAACGATTATTAGAATGATGTTTATCATATTTACCTCTCTGAAAAGAATATACATTATAATACTAACATAATAAATTAATATGTTCAATAGTTTTGCTCAAAAAAAGCAGGGATAAATAGACGAAGTAAAAAACAAATCAGTCTGATTAAATATGTATAATGACGAAATTGCGGATAAACGATTGAAAAATACGCCGGATGTGATATTATTTATAGAGTGAAAAACGAAAGGAACAGTACAATGATAAAAAAGCTCTGCAAAAAATATGAGGATATTATACTTTATATTATATTCGGTGTGCTGACTACTGCCGTGTCATTTGTGACACAGTTTCTGGCATCACGATTCCTTGGAACAAGCGTCATTGTAAGCACGAGCATATCATGGATATGCGCAGTCACGTTTGCATATGTGACAAACAGAAAATTCGTTTTCAGAAGCGAGGAACACAGCAAGTCAGGAATAATAGCTGAAGCTGCAAGGTTCTACGGAGCCAGAATAGCGACCTACTTTATGGAGGTGGCTATAATGTATTTCTGTGCTGACCGTTTCAGCGGAACATTTATAAAGCTCATGAATCTCGGATCACTTGACTACAGTAAAACCCCGTTTTCAGCTTTCGGCGATGCACGCGGTTTCAATGAGATGATATTCAAACTGATAGCCAATGTTATTATACTTATAAGCAATTATGTACTCAGCAAACTGCTGGTCTTCAAAAAAAAATCATAGACTTGTTGAATACGTACAAAACGACCTTTAAAACGGCGGATAAATACGTTACTAACAACCGCCAAATATTCAGTAAACGTATTGACTTTTGAGGGTAATTGAAATATAATTGAATTGTATAGTGAACAGGAGTAAAATTAGTCTTTAAACTATGGGTTTCATTATTATAAACAATTTTGATAAAATTGATTTATAATTATTTACAAAAAGTTTTTGATAGTCTTGACTTCTAACCCAACATAAAATATAATAAATCTATATGAAAATAGAATATTTATGTTATTTGTTTGCCGTATTACGAGTTTTTTCTGTAATACAAAATTTACCGTGAATCGTATTCACGAATGGTTGAATTATATTTATGTTTTTTGTATGCGAAAGTTTGAAAGTTTGAAAAGAAGATTAAATTTTACTTAGGAGGAATTTTATTATGAAATTCAATAAAGCAGCAGCTTGCTTAATCGCAACAGCATGTACAGCATCATTATTCAGCACAGTAGCTTCAGTTTCTGCAGCAGATGCGATCACAATCGGCGCAGAATCAAAGGCTGTTGAATCAGGCAAGGAATTTACAGTAGATATCTCACTCGCTGGTGTACCTTCATCAGGCATCGCTGGTCTTGATTTCGCTATCAAGTACGATACATCACTCATGGAAGTAACAGGCGTTACAGAAGGTGCTGTTTCAAAGACAAACGACAAGCAGGTTGAAGGCTTCTCTTCAAACCTTGCTACTAATATCAACAACGGTGCTGTTTCAGTTCTCTGGGCTACAGGTTCTGTATCAGACAACTCAAAGTGGATCAAGAGCGACGGTGTTCTCCTTACACTTAACTGCAAGGCTAAGGCAGACGGCGAAGCTAAGGTTGAGATCACTAAGGGCGTAAGAAAGGATGCAGAAGGCATCGACATCGCAGTAGAAGGCCTTGCGGTAGTAAACGGTACAGCAAAGGCTGGTACAATTACAATCGGTGGTAAGACTACAGAACCATCACCTACAACAAAGCCAACTGAGACAACAGCTCCTGGTGCTAAGCTCCTTGGTGACGTTGACTGCGACGGTAAGGTAGATATCACAGATATCACAACACTTGCTATCTCACTCGTTGACAAGAAGCCGCTTACAGGCGACAGCAAGATCAATGCAGACGTTGACGGTGACGGCAGCGTAGCTCTTACAGACCTTGCAAGAATCAAGCAGTTCGTTTCTAAGGTAATCGACAAGCTCTGATCCTCACAAAGGGACATGATATTACTAAGGTAATATTAAAATATATTATATATTGAGGGAACGGACGTTCTTTTGATTATATAAAAATTTAAATGGAGGGAAAAAATGAAGGCTAAAAGATTTATTTCAGCTGTATGTGCTCTTGCAATGACAGCTGCATCAGCAGCAACCTTCGTAAACGCTGCTGGAGAACAGGTGATTATCAAGGGAGATCAGATCGAAAAGGCTCCGGGAGCTTCTTTCGAACTTAACTTTAACCTCGACAAGTTTGACGGAACAGGTTTCTCAGGATGTGAGTTTGCTATCGCATACGATCCTAAGCAGATCTCAGACGTTAAGGTTGCAGAAGGTGCTGTTCTCAAGACAGGTGCTACAGCAGCTGAATTAGAAAAGTCTCCTACAATCGGAGAAGAAGTTACAATGGTAAACAAGGGCAAGTACGACTGCTTCGACTACAATACAGCTGAAGTTGACGGCAAGAATGTAATTGCAGTTCTCTGGTGCACAGGTCTTGATTCAGACAAGTACTGGGCAAAGGAAACAGGTGCTATCGTTTCTGTAACAGGTACTGTTTCAAAGGACGCTAAGATTGGCGACAAGATCCCGGTAGAGATGATCGCTATTCCACGTGAAGGTAACAAGACAATGACATTCGGCTACGCTGATGGTACAAAGGACGTTACTTACACATCTGCAGTTGAACAGCAGGGGCTTATCACTGTTGCTGAAGCTGGTACACCAGATATTCTCTGGGGCGACGTAAATGATGACGGCGCTGTTTCAGCAAAGGACCTCGTAGCTATGATGCAGTTCTTAGTAAGCCCTAAGGATGCTAAGCTCACTGAACAGGGTATCAGAAACGGTAACATGGATCAGAAGGACGGCAACACAGACCTCACATCTGATGATGTTCTTGATGTAAGCGACTTTGATGCTCTCAAGAAGTATATCCTCGGTTACAAGGATTATACAGATGATAAGTTACCAATCAAAAAGTAATTAAATCATAATTATAACGCATTCCAAGTACCGGAGTTCTCCGGCACTTGGATTGCATTTCTTATCAGTGTCTGATCTTTTGACAGAAAGAATCAGTTCTGACACATATTCATTGATTGGATCCTGATCAGAGGATCCGCTACAGAAAGGATATTTTCATGAAGAGAGGTTTATCATTAATAACTTCTTTAATGATGACTGCTTCTGTATTTGGTGGAGCTGCTTCACAGGCTATAGGTTCTAACACTATAGCAGTTGTATCAGCAGCTGAAGCAAAACCGGTAATGAACATCGGCGATGCAGTTTATGCCGGAACAACCAAGGTACCGGTAGGAACTAAAAAGGTAAGCATTCCTGTAAAGGTAACTTCAACAGATCTTCTTGCAATGACAGTTAAGGTTGAAGTAAAGGCTGATAAAGCAGGTGCTGCTGATCCGGTTATCACAGGTTTCAGTGAAGAATTAGCTTCAGTTACACCAGACGAAGCTGCGTCAAACGCAAGAAGTTTTATATGGACAAGTAACGATGGAATTAAAGCTCCTGAGCTTAAGGACACCGTTATAGCAAATGTTGAGATCACACTTCCTGACGACGCGAAGGAAGATTCAACATATACACTTACAGTAAAGTCGATCGACCCTTCAGATCTTGCAAAGACAGAAGGCTATGCTTTCGATGAAAAGTCTGATCTTACAGAAAAGATCGCTTTTGGTACTCCAACTGCTGAGGACTACACACTCAAGTTTGCTGAAGGTGCAGACGGCAAGTGGACAGAAGCTGAAACAATCAAGGTTAAGGCTGGCGACGTAGTTCCTGTAGGTCTCGAGATCCAGTGTCCGTCAAACGCTATCGGTGCTATCGTATTCGGCTATGATCTTACAGCAAAGGCTGAGATCAAGAGCTTCGAAAAGGGCAAGATCGGTGAAGTTGACGGCGGTGAAGACACAAATCTCAAGGCAGTATGGACAATTCCGGGCGAATTCAAGGGATATACATTCAAGGAAGAGACTCATCTCTATACTATTAATGTAGCAATTCCTGAAGATGCTAAGGATGGCGATAAGTTCACACTCTCAATGAAGAGTGAAGATACATCAACAGCTGACAGAGTATCTATCAGTCCTGTAAAGCTTCCTGCGGTTGACCTCGTTGTCGGCGATACTCAGGTAGAAGAAAAATCACTTGATCTCACAATCGATACTATAAAGGTTGACATTGCTGATGACAACAGAACATTTGAACTTCCTGTATATGCTAAGGGTGGCAGCGCTACTGCAATAGTTGCTTCTTTCGAAGCACAGAAGGGCGCTAAGATCACAGGCATCAAGGAAGCAGCTGTTCCTGGTGATGTTCTTGCAGCTGAAGACAAGCCTATGGCAACATGGAACAATGAATTCAAAGGCAAGGTAGCTGATTACACATTCGGCGAAGAAAATACCAAGCTCTTTATTCTTACGGTTGAACTTCCTGCAGAGATCACAGAAACTGAATATCCGGTATTATTCAAGGGCGATGTTGACGTGGCTGATGCTGAAAGAAATACAGTAAAGCCTGTTCTTACAAACGGTGCTATTATTATTAATTCTAAGGTAACTCCTGCAGAAACAACACCGGTTAGCTCAGAAACAACACCGGCAGATACAACACCAGTAAGTTCAGAAACAACACCGGCAGATACAACACCAGTAAGTTCAGAAACAACACCGGCAGATACAACACCAGTAAGTTCAGAAACAACACCGGTTGTTACATCACCAGTAGTATCAGAAACAACACCGGTTGTTACATCACCAGTAGTATCAGAAACAACACCAGTTGTTACAACACCGGCAGATATCAATATCAAGCTTCCTGATGGTAAGTCTTTCGAAGAAATGATCGAAGTTATCGGTCACCAGGTATTCCCTGAAGACTACAAGCCAGAGTTCTACTATGAACATGAGAAGGAATTTGACAAGATAGCTGATGACTTTGCAGCAACTGTTAAGTTCAATGCAGATGTTCAGGGTACAGACGGTAAGACAACTTCTACTGAATTCAGCTTCAATCTTACAAAGGAAGATGTGGTTCTTCCGAAGGCAGAAGACCTGAATCCGGGTACAGTATATGACGAAACAAAGTTCAAGTACGAAGTTCCGGTCAAGATTGCTATTGATAATCTCAAGCCTGAAGAAATCATGGGTGCGGACGGTAAAGCATGTGATGCTGAAACAGCTCAGAAGTTTATTGACGCATGCAAGGCTAAGGACTTTACAGTTAAAATGCCGGTTATGATCGGTCTCCTCGGTGACTTCGATCTCAGCCACAGTGTATTACAGACTGACGCAACATACATCCTCAGAGAGCAGCTTGCTACTCAGGTTGACGGCAAATCAATAATTGAGGATACAGTTCTTGCTGACAGACAGGCAGCTAAGGATGAACTCGGCAAGTACACAGTTGACTTTGCTAAGTTCCTTGGTGATACTGATATGGACGGTGAAGGTAAGCAGGTTGACGCTACATTCATTCTACGTGCAATCCTCGAAAGAGACTTTGCAAAGACAGATGACAAGAACAGAATTTCAGAAGAAATCTGGAAGACTGTAGGCGTTATCAAGTAATTTTATCTGATAGTTAAGCATTCAACACAGATCCCGGTTTACTGAGATCTGTGTGAATGTCAGCTATATAGCGTGCGACATACGCGGGTGATCAGTTAATGGTCATCAAGCTCCTTATTCCAGGAGTAAAAATGTCAAAATGAATTTTTAGGAATATATTGAAAGGAATTAAATTGTTATGAAGAATGTTTTTAAGAAAACAGTAGCACTTGTATCAGCTATGTCATTAATGGCTGTTGGTACAGCAGTAAGTGTTTCAGCATCAGCTGAAAAGCCAGAACTCGAACTCGAAGCATCAGCTCTCACAAAGACAGATGCTACAGATTACAACACATACGTTGTAAAGCCTGGAGATGAAGTACAGGTTCAGGTTGCAGTAACAAACTCAAAGGGCGCTAAGTATGATACAATCCAGTTCAGACATGATCTTGGCGGCGTTGAATTATCAAAGGTTACAAGAGAAGTAAACTCTAAGAAGGATCCTAATGGTAAGTTCGTACAGATCAACCAGTCATACGCTGAAGAAGTTGAAGTTGACGAAGATGATTTTGTAATCGCTACTTACACAGTAAAGATTCCTGAAGCAGGCGGCGAATTCATTATGGACTGGTCTAAGGACGAATATGAATTCAACCTCATCAATACACACGTTGACAGCCAGAACGACATGCCTTACACATCTAAGGGTGTTAAGTTCATTGCTCCTGCTGTAACAGAACCAGTTACTACAGTAGTTACAACAGAAGCTACAACAGAAGCTACAACAACAGAAGCTACAACAGAAGCTACAACAATAGCTACAACAACAGAAGCTACAACAGAGGCTACAACAGAAGCTACAACAACAGTAACAACAACTGCTGGTACAACAGTATCTGTTTCTAAGCAGCCAAGCTCACCTGCAACAGGCAGCAGCAGCAACGGCGTAGCAGCTCTTGCAGTTACAATGGTAGCAGCAGCTGGTGCAGCAATTGCTCTTAAGAAGAAGAAGGACTAATTAACGCTTAGTTTTTCGATAAACTTATTTTTGAATATTAAATCCTCCTGGTGACAGGAGGATTTAATTATAATTTATTCAGCGAAGAAAACGCGATGAAAAATTTTGTTAGAAAAGAGGATTAATATGAAAAAAGTAATTTCAGTAGCTACAACAGCAGCTATGACTTTATCTATGCTCTCTGTTCCTGCAATGATCTGCTCAGCTGCAGAAGATGTTACATCTGCACCTGCTGCCAGCTTTGTAGTTAAAGATCAGACTATTGCAAAGGGCCTCACAACATTTACAGTACCTGTTTCTTTATCAAAGAGCACAACTCTCACATCTGCTGAATTCAAGCTCAGTACTAAGATTCAGTTCGGCGGCACCTACAAGGCTGTAGTTGACAGTGTTGAATCAAAGGTTGAAGGCCTCACAGCTACATTAAAGGATAATACAGTAACTCTTACTGGTTCAGCTGACGTTAAGAAGGGTCAGACTGTTCTCAACGTAACAGTTAAGATTTTCGACAAAAATGGTAATGCTGCTTCAGCTATTCCTGAAAATACATCATTCCTTCTGAACATGGACAGTGCAAAGATCGGCGATACAGCTGCTACTGCTGAAGAAAATGCAAATGCTTCAGTAGTACTTTTCGTTGGAGCTGCAAACAAGACTGATTCAGCATCTTTCACTCTCGGTTCAGTTAACACAACATCAAAAACAGATATCAAGGTTCCTGTAACTCTCACTGGTTCTTTCACTTCTGTTAACACAAGATTCCGTGCAACAAACGGCGCTAAGATCAAGAGCATTGAAATTAAGAACAAGGGCTTTGATATATCTGAAGATGCTCAGGGTTGCATTTTTGCTCCGATTCCTGCAGCAGGTGAAAAAGATCTTGTTGACACTAAGTTTGACAACGAAGTTGTTGCTGAACTCACAGTTGAACTTCCTGAAGACGCAGTATCTGGTCAGTCATTCCAGATCATTCCTAAGTTCTTTGACGGTGCAAATGCTAAGTCTGAATCTGTAAACCCTGGCAAGATCGAAGCTTCAGACATTATCTATGTTATGAAGGGCGATACAAACCTCAGCAACAAGATTGAACAGGTTGACGCTACATACATCCTCAGAGAAGCTCTTGAACTTGATGTAAACAAGAAGACTCTCTTACCAAGCCTCTGGGAACAGGACAAGGTATTAACAAACAATGAAGAAGTAGCAGCTACAGTAGATACAGTTGGTATTGATAAGCTCAATGCAGCTGTTCAGCATGCTGTTGACTCAAATGCTGATACAAAGGTAAACCCTGCAGATGCTACATACATTCTCAGATACCTCCTCGAAAAGAGCGTAGATTCTTCAGTTGGTTCATTCGATTCATATGTAGAATCACTCAACAAGAAGTAATTTTACGAAAGTATCCGATACTTTTTTAAACCACCGGATCCCTGTGTATTTTTACGCAGGGATCTTTTTATGTCTTGACGATAATGGCATAATACTGTATAATTAACTATGTCTGATAAAAAACAGAAGAAGGTAATTTATGAACACAGTTTTATTTTTTATTAGTATATTTGTTTCTATAGCAGTGTTTTATCTGTCATTAAAAAACGTTTCGGAAAAGAATTCCGACCGCTTTAAAAGACTTTTACCGCTTGGACTTTCCGTCACTCTGATCGTTCTCTGCGTTCTGGGTTTTATGAATGTAATTGATCCGGGTCAGTTTTCTGATGCATGGACTTTTTCTGCATTCGCCAGTGCGCTTGCATGTTTTATATCATTTCTTGATCCGAATAAATTCAGCAGGGAAAAGAAGTTTCTTATTAAAGCCATAGCTGTTTCAGCGTTACTTGAACTTTCTCTTTTCAACATTCCTTCATACAGGACATGGACAGGCGCCTATCCTGAAAAGGAGGTAAACTGTTCAGATTTTGAACTTCGTGAAAACGGATATCTTGAAGACGGAGAGGTGTTCATTGAACGTGATGAAGAATTTTCCGGTATTATTTCTGACATCAACATTCCAGTCTGTACAGTCTTTGCAGATATTGCATTTTATGATAAAAAGATACAGCATGTAGAGATATCTCTTGATACCAAAGATGAAACTCAGTCAAAGGAGTTTCGTGAAAACATGGTAAAGAGCACTCTTGTCCGCGACAGATACGGCTCTCAGTTTCTTCAGTGCGATCTTTCCGGTAAGGTTAGTCAGATCAGATTTCGTCTGAATTTTGATTCCGGTGAGCATGTTTCACTCCGAAAGATCGTTTTTAATAAACCAATACCATTCAATATTCAGTATCTTCGCTTTATTATTATTACTGTCATTTCACTATTTATTTACAGTCTGACCTGCGGCGGTGTATTGTCAGAAAAATTTTCCGACAGACAGTATTTATGCAATACTGCTGCTCTGTTCATTACAGCTGGGTGTTTTGCGGTCTCATTTATGATCGTGGATTATCATATGACGGAATCTACATGGAACAAACAGTTTCACCTGGAAAAAGGAAATCAGGTAACAGAAGAACTTGTTGAGGCTTTCAAGAAAGGACATGTCTATCTTGACCGTAATGTCGAGGAATTCTTAAACGAAATAGATAACCCTTACGATGAAAACCAGAGAAATGAAACCGGTGAATCCTACGCATGGGATCATGTTCTGTACAAGGGGCATTATTATTCATATTACGGTATTGCTCCGGTTTTACTGCTTTTCCTTCCGTATAATCTGATCACCGGTTATTACTGCCCTGATGAACTTGGCATTTTAGTTTTTTCATTTATGGCTTTTGCTGGTATTACCATGCTTTATATGTCGATTGTGAGAAAACGCTTTTCTGAACTTCCGGCCGGTATTGTAATAGCCTGTCTGTTCATCCTTCAGCTCTCAAGCGGTATCTGGTACAGTATAGGACGTCCTGATTTTTATGAAATAGCAATTGCGGCTGGTCTTGCGTTTATTTCATGGGGTATTTTCTTCCTGTTCGAGTCAGGTCTGCTTTTCGGAGAAAAGATATCACTTAAAAAGACGGCCCTGGCATCACTCTTTCTGGCTATAGCTGTTCTCTGCCGTCCTACACTTGCGGTATACTGTATAAGTGCTGCCGTTCTTATGATGCTTGCACTTCCTGCTGTCTCAGGCGGAAAAACGAAGTCTGAAAAGCTTCTGAATGCAGCTTCGGTAAAGTATATTCTGTGCGCCATCGGGCCTATGTGTATTCTCGGGGCTGGTCAGATGGCATATAACTACGCACGATTTGATTCTCCGTTTGACTTTGGAATACAGTATTCTCTTACCATAAACGACTTTACGCGTTCGGAGTTCCATACGAAATTCTCAGCGGTGGCCATTTACAATTATCTGTTTAATCCTCCGGTGTTTCTTACGGAATATCCTTTTGTAAAGACAAGTTTCCAGCATCTGCACAAAACAGGCTATTTTTACGTTGATGTACTCAATACGCTTAATACATCCGGTCTGTTCATGCTTGTTCCACCTGTCTGGTTCTATATTTTCGCAAGAAGGGCTATGAGATGTTTTCCTTCCCGCAGAAAGAAGATATTCAACCTTGCAAAGATTGTGATCCCGTGTCTAGTATGTCCGGTCGTGATCATTGCTTCTGTCTGGGAAAGCGGATATGCAGTAAGATATATGGGTGACTTTTCACTTGAAATGATCATGGGTGCCTATGTACTTATGTTCCTTATTCTGAGAACCACAAAAAATCAGACTATAAAGAAGCTTATATCAAGCTTTGTGTGCTTTTCAGTTATCTGGGTAATTTATGTTGAAGGCGTTCAGATAGTAAATCAGGCCTTCCGTTATCAGGAGTATTATTATGTTTTCCCTGAAATTGCCTACGATCTCGAAAGCCTTATATCATTCTGGAAATAATATAATTCATGCGGCGCAGTTTCTGACGCCGCATTTTTTATCTGATTTTATTTTTCATAACTAAAATTTGATTTTGATTTGACTAACTGCACGAATTGTGTTATTATATTTACATTAAATTATTATTTTTTATGGTCAAGGAGGATTATAAATGAAATTATTCAGAAAAACAGCGGCAGCAGTTACAGCGTTCGCAATGATCGCTTCTGCATCTTCAGTATTAATACCGTCAGCAGATCTTTTCACAGCTGATCAGGTTTTCGCAGATGATGCGCAGTCATATGGTTATGCAGCATCAGTTTCAAATGAAACATATGATCTGAACGCATTAAAGACACTTGTATACTACAATGAGAATAAACTTTGCAGAGACGATGTACCTAAAGATAACATCAGTTCACTTGATAATAACCTGGTAGTTGAAGTTAAAGTAAACATCGACAAAAACAGCGGTTTCTATCTTGGTCAGCTCAGACTCGAATTTGACGAGGCACTTACTTTTGTAGGATGTAAGAACTATCAGAAGAACGGCGAAGCTACTGTTTCAAATTTTGAAAATATCCCGGACGGTCCTGTATCAGTCAGCGGTTCCTACAACAAGGTAATGATCCTGCTCAAGGACAAGTCAAATGTTACTGAAACAGGCGAGCTTCTTACACTTCTTTTTGCGCTTCCGGAAAAACCTGAAACCGGAAAGGCGTACAGCATCTCACTTTCTCCGAAGACAAAGTTCGTTCCTTGGGAAGCGGCAGGCATTGACCAGACTGTAAACCTTACGAGCGGCTCTGTAACTTTAACGGACAGCACTGCTGCTTCACCGGCACCGACTACAACGCCAACTACAGCGACAACAGAAACACCGACAGTAAAACCAACAGAAACGCCAACTACAGCGCCGACAGAAACACCGACGGCAAAGCCAACAGAAACGCCAACTACAGCGACAACAGAAACACCGACGGCAAAGCCAACAGAAACGCCAACTACAGCTCCGACAGAAACACCAACAGCAAAACCAACAGAAACTCCAACCGCTGTTCCTACAGTAAATCCGACACCGGCACTTGATTTTGATAGCCTGAAAAATCCTCTGAAACTTGCTGAGGGTGCTTCAATAGATATCGATATACCGTCAGTTACTGCTCCGGAGGGAGCAAAGCAGGTTGAGTTAAAGGTCAAACTTAAGGATTATGCTCCTGAAACAGATGCTTTTGATTATGCAGCATTCGGATTTAAACTTCCTGCAGGATATACTGTTGCAGAAGTAAGAAAGAGTGATAAGATCGAAACAGTGACAAAGATGGATCTGTTAACGGCAGCTGCGATAGAAGCAAAAACTGATTTCAAGTCAGAAACAGGTGATTACTATACGATCGGCGGCATTAATTCCTCAGCTCTCGGCAAGGACGATGAGCTCATGACTCTTGTTGTAAATGTTCCTGAAAACGCAAAGGGAGCAGCTGATGTTACTGCAGCATCTGTCTTTGGTAAGCTTTCTGACGGCAAGATCGTTGTCGTAGACAACGGTGCAGGCGAAAAGATTTATACTTCAACAGGTTCAGCCATCACTGTAGGTGAGGCAGCTAAGCCTGATATTCTGAAGGGTGACTTCAACCTGGACGGCAAGGTATCACAGACTGATGCAACATTTATGCTGAGATATCTCCTAGAAAGCTCCGTTTCAAATGACAAGACAGCAGTTCTTAATGATCTTATAAAGGGTACCATCCGTGAAGAGCTTAAGAACGAATCACCGGAAAAGATATTTGAGCTTGCAAATGCATCCGGAGACGTTGACGGTTCTGAAGAAGGCAAGTCATTCAAGCAGACTGACGCTACGTACATCCTCAGAGCGCTCCTCTCAGACAGCAAGATCGACAACGATTTCTGGAAAACATTTTTCGCTTAAGTCAAGGAAACAATGATTAAACCGGAAATCCGGCCTCGCCGGATTTCCGGAGGGTGGATTTGCGGGGCTTCGCCCCGGATCCCTGCGCTGATTTATTCCTAAATCAGCGTTCCCTTAAGGAAACAGGTAAAAAAAACGGAAGAAGAGCTACGTGCTTTTCTTCCGTTTTATTTTATGCGCATTTTTTGAGGATCACCATCTGCTTATTCCGGCACGTTTGAGGGCGCCGGTTATTTTATCCTGAAACCGGCGGTCTTCGCGCTCCTTTTCGAGTATGAACTGTCTTACTTCCTCACGGTTAGTGTGACCGTCTTCGGGACAGGCTGACTTCAGGACCGGCAGTTCCAGCTTTCTGGCAGTTCCGGCTACCTCACGCTCAGGAGCCTTTATCAGCGGTCTTATAACCGTTACGTCGTGATGTGACATGTATGAAACGGGTGAGAAGCAGTCTATCCGGCCTTCGTTGAAAAGATTCATGAAAAAAGTTTCAACGGCGTCGTCCCTGTTGTGACCGAGCGCGAGTTTGCTGCATCCGATGTCACGTGTGGCTTCAAGAAGAGCGCCGCGTCTCATGCGCGAGCAGAGACTGCATGGATTCGTCTCCTTTCGTATGTCAAAAACGATCTCGGCTATATGGGTAGGAACAACGGTGAAAGGAATGTCATATTCGTCGCAGAGTGCGCGTATGGCCGTGTAGTCCGTTTCCTTCCCGCTGAATACAGGGTCAATGGCAAGAGCGTGAACGCTGTAGTCGATCCCTATGAAGCGTTTCAGCAGCTGAAGGCCAAGAAGCATAACAAGACTGTCCTTGCCTCCGGATATGCCTGCAGCGACGCTGTCGCCGTCTGAAAGCATATCATATTCCTGTATGGCTTTTCTCATGTAACCGAGCATTTTCTGCATATATCTTACTCCCTGCTTATAAATATTGTGTTTTCGTTTGTTCTGAAGTAAACGACAAAATATTCGTACGTTCACTATAATTATATCGTAAAAATGCCCCGATTTCAATTTTGACTTGCAAAAAAGTCAGAAAAATAATATACTATAAGATGTGTGCATTTAAGAAAACGCTGATATATTCATAAATCAGCGTGGGGCTCCGGGGCGAAGCCCCGTAAATCCCACCTCCGGAAATCCGGCGAAGCCGGATTTCCGATATAATCAGTGTTTCCTTAAGTAAGATATATGTTCTGACATTCTGATCAGAAATTATCTTCTTAAATTGCTTAAATTGATTCTTAAAAATGAAGAAAATCACATTAAATTATATTGACATGTAAGTTGAATCTATGGTACAATTAATTAAGAAGGAAGAGGTATGTTTTGAGCAGAAAAGTGACTGATAAAAACATAAAAACGATTTTCGCAAGCGTAACTGCTGAGAAAAAGGTTTCCGGAAAGCTGGTCGTGCTGCTTGTTTCAATGTTCGCAGCATTCATTTTTGCAGCTGTCTGTGTACTTAATTTTCTGCAGAACTCCGTTGACAGGAAAACTGTTGACGAGGACAGCGGTTCTGACAGCAGCGTTACTGAACCGGCAGAAACTATGGTAACTGAAGAGCCGAGAGAAACGGTATCAGAATACGTTCTCAACGCAGAGACCATAAATCAGACTGCTTTCGAGCAGCTTATCGAGGCTGAAGATACTGAAGGAAACTGGTGCCTCACCGAGGCAGACTACAGACCGGGTTATTCCGGAGACGGTTATCTTACCGACTTCAGTGTTGAAACGGGAAACTCACTTTTCTTCAGATTCAGCATTCCTGCTGCTCAGCACTACGACATTTCCGTGTGCTTTGCATCTGACGAAGTGGTAAGAAACGAGGTATGCTTAAACGGTGAGCAGCTTTTTGAGTTTGAATGCACTGAGGAAACAGTGGGAAGATTTGTTATCAAGACCTACTACGGCGTTTTCTTTGAACCGGGCGAGATCACACTTACCGTTCATGAGATCGAGGGCGGCATAGACCTTGACTATCTCTGTATAAGAAACAACCAGTCCATTTACTCATCAAGGACCGACATCTCACCGTCGCTTGTCAATTCCAATGCTTCTGCCGAAGCAAAGGAGCTTATGAAGTATCTGACGGACAATTTCGGAAAAAGGATAATCACAGGCCAGTACGTATCTGACTGGCGTAATATAGAACTTGAGAAGATCTATGAAAACACTCTTAATTATCCTGCCATCCGTTTCGGCGATATGAGTCAGTACTCCGTAAATGCCGCAAAGCCGGTACCCGCGGAGGAAGACGATGTGTCAGCAGCTCTGAAATGGGCTGAAAAAGGCGGCATCGTCGGTTACATATGGCACTGGAAAGCTCCGCTTTACGAGAATGAATTCTATTCGGAAAAGACAGACTTTGACCTTACGAATGCAGTGACTGACATCGACGTGGCACTGCTTTCACCTCAGAAGATCGACGAACTCTATCAGGAGGGCTCTCTCACAGCCGAGACTGTCCTTCTGATCCATGACATAGACAACGTATCGGCACAGCTTTTACGTCTTAAGGAAAAGCATGTTCCCGTGCTCTGGAGACCGCTTCACGAGGCCAGCGGAGACTGGTTCTGGTGGGGAAGTGCCGGGGCGGATTCGTACAAGTGGCTCTGGAATCTGCTTTACAGAAGGCAGACTGAATATCATAAGCTTGATAACCTTATCTGGATATGGAGCGCACAGGGTACTGATTATTTCGTGGGAAATGCAGCCTTTGACATAGCATCTGTCGATCTTTACAGTGACAACACAGACAACACCAGCTACTACAAACAGTATCAGTGGATCTATTCGCTCACAGGCGGTCAGAAGCTTATTGCACTCAGTGAATGCGGCACTCTGCCTGACATGGAGCTTACCTTCCGTGACCGTGCGGTATGGTCATTCTTCGGTCTCTGGTATGGTGACTATATTCTTGACAAAAACGGTGATCTGTCGGAAAAGTACAATACCCGTGAAGATCTTATCAGAATGTACAATTCCAACAGGACGATCACCCTTGACAAATACAAAAACAAATCAGTTTTCAAAGAGGAACCTCCTGTATCGACGGCACCTGTGACAACGACTCCTGCGGTGGCTTCTTCTGCGGTGACAGAAACTGTGACTGCAGTACCTGAGGAAGACGACGAAGATGACGAAGAGGAAGATGAAGACGAGTACTACGAAGACGATTATGACGATGATTATGACGACGACGGGTACTACGATGACGACTGGGAGTGATCTCCTGCAGGGATACCGGCTGAGTTAAGGCCTGCGGATTTCCGGTCCCGGCACTGTTCTCTGAAAACTGAGGGCTATGAAAGGCGGATCGGGGAATGAAGTATCAGATATTCGGCGAAAAGGAAGTAAAGAATATACCGTGGCAGGACAGACAGGCAGGATGCAGAGATACTGTCTGGAGGTTTGAAGCCAATCCGATAATTGAAAGGAATATCATTCCGTGTTCCAACAGTGTTTTCAACAGTGCGGCTGTGCCGTTTGAAGACGGATTTGCCGGAGTGTTCCGTGTGGATAACCTGGCAAGGGATATGGAGCTTCACGCCGGATTTTCAAAAGACGGCATACACTGGGATATATGCAGCGACAGAATAGAGTTTGAGACCGAAGATGAAGAAATGGCTGAGTTCTGTTACGGCTATGATCCGAGAGTGGTGTTTATTGAAGACCGCTGGTATCTCACCTGGTGCAACGGTTATAAATTCAAACCGACTATCGGCATCGCATGGACAAAGGACTTTAAGACATTTCACCAGACGGAAAACGCATTTCTTCCGTTCAACAGGAACGGAGTTCTCTTTCCGAGAAAAATTAACGGAAACTATGCTATGCTTTCACGTCCGTCTGATTCCGGCCATACACCGTTCGGTGACATCTTCTACAGCGAAAGTCCCGACATGACCTTCTGGGGACGCCACAGACACGTTATGGCGCCCGTGAGGGGATGGCAGAGTACCAAGATCGGTGCAGGTCCGGTGCCCGTGGAGACTTCTGAGGGCTGGCTCGTGTTCTACCACGGAGTGCTTACTTCGTGCAACGGATTTGTCTACAGCTTTTCAGCAGCTCTTCTTGACAGGGATGAGCCGTGGAAGGTCATTAAGCGTCCGCGGCAGTATCTCATAAGTCCTCAGAAGCTTTATGAGTGCGTCGGCGACGTGCCTAATGTTACTTTCCCGTGTGCTAACATCGTAGACGCAGCCACAGGCCGTATAGCCATCTACTACGGATGTGCCGACACATGTACGGCCCTCTGTTTCACGACCATTGACGATGTCATAGATTTCATTAAAAGCGATCCGGGTGCTCCGGCAGCCGAATAGGAAAGAATAAAAAAGAAAAAACCGTTCCGTATGAATCCATCATGCGGAACGGTTTTTACTTGCAAAAAAATAAAACATGGTATAAACCATGTTTTATATTAATTCTGAATGTATGATCTTACGAGTATCTGAAGCAGTTCATCACGGTCTATATGTCTGATGATGTTTCTGGCATTCTGATTAGTTGTGATGTATGTAGGATCTTCTGAAAGAATATAACCCACGATCTGGTTTACAGGATTATAACCCTTTTCCTTGAGCGCATCATAGATGATAGTGAGGTCATTCTTTAAGGCTCTTTCTTTGTCTTCGTTAACAGAAAACCTCATAGTTGCATCGCTTTGTCCATTCATATTATCATCTCCTTATAATCATTATACTCTAAAAAGAGATAATAGACAAGTGTTATATTGAAAAATTTACGTTTTGACGTGTTTTAACACTGTATTTTTGTTTATCTTGTTGCCGGAGACCATGATCTGCCATTGACAAATCATCAGATTTAATGGTATCATACAAATACAAATATAAGGAAACACTGATTATACCGGAAATCCGGCTTCGCCGGATTTCCGGAGGTGGGATTTGCGGGGCTTCGCCCCGGGACCCCACGCTGATTTATGAATAAATCAGCGTTTCCATAAATACAAATACAAAAGAAATTCCGGAAGGAGACAGAAAAATGAAAACAAATGAGATCAATGCAGAAGTGCAGGCAGACGTAGTTTCCGCCTCAGCGAAAAAAGCAGGCAAGGGAACGGTTATTGCGGCAGCAGCAGCAGTCGTGATCGGAGGAGCGGGAATAGCCTATGCGGCTGTGCCTGCTGTCAGAAACACAGTAAGAATGGCGGTCATGAAGCCGGACGATTACTGTGCCTATGTTTATCAGAACACGGTCGACAGGTTTGATGACCAGGCGGTAAAACACGCAGAAGCGTCAGAAACCAATACTTCTGACGTGACTTTAGAGATCGAGCTTGCCGATGACAGCGCTGCTTCATTACAGAGCATATACGGCGACGGATTCTGCAGAAAACTCACGGCAAACGGCCATGTGACCGCTGCAGACGGATGTACTCAGTCGGATTTTGCCGTAGAAGCAGACGGAAGGCCTGTGCTTGACCTCGATCTGGCTGTCGGAGAGGAAAAGGGCTTTTTTAAGATCGGCAAGCTGAGTGACAGTTATGTTGAGTACGACATTCAGAATCAGGCCGTGAACACAGCAGCCCGGGCATCTGCTTCGCTCGATGCTGAGGAAATTTCGGAGTTAATCAGACTTTACGGCGGTCTTATTGTGGAATTTGTCGGTGATGCCGATACAACACTTGAGAAAAAAGTTACCGGAACTGTTGAAAACTTATCATACAGCTACAGCAGGATCACTTCCGTTATAAAGGAAGATGACAAAAAGGAGTTCATCGGAAAGCTTGCTGATGTGCTCGGGAACAGTGAAGTCTCGAAAAAAGCATCCGGTCTGGATGAAGAAGCATATTCAGAGATGCTCAAAGGCCTCAGAGACTCTGCAGAGGACGCTGAAGGTGATGCGTCACTCTATACCTATGTTGATCCTAACGGCTGCATAAGAGGCGTTGAGTGGAAACAGGAAGATCATAATTTTTCAGTTATGACAGCAGGATCAAAGAACAGTTTTGCTATGTATCTTGATTCAGATGAATTGTCAGTAACTGTTACAGGCAGCGATAACGGCGGCAGATATTCAGGTGAAGCTGTTATAAGTACAAATACTGACGGCGGAGACACAGCGGCAGTGCATTTTGATGACCTTGCAGTCGTTGAAGATAAATATCTGTCAGGCAGGATCTCATGTGACATGGATGAGATCACAAGCGGAAGCATAGGAAGACTTGAGCTCCTTCTGGAAGCGGAGGACGACGCTCAGATCGTATCGACCGAGATTGCCGGAGTAGGAAAGATCAGAGCTTCCGTAAAGACTGACTTCGTTAAAGATGCAAAAGTCAGCTTCCCTTCTGAAAGTGAATGCATCGATATGGATACATTCCTTCAGACGGCGGATTTTGAGAAATTCTACTCAGACCTGTTTGCTTCACTCGGCGCAGATGAAAAGTACACTTCAGGCGGACTTTCAGGCGTCGTTCCGGGACTTTCAGGCGGGATCTGATAAAATTACGTGATAAATAAAAGCCGCAGCAGCAGTCGTTTTCAGACTGCATGCTGCGGCTTTTTCTTTAAAAAAACTTAAAATGGAGTACCGGGTGGAGCCTTTCCCCCTCTGCCGGCCGGATTACTGGCTTATCACCGTATAGTTGTCGGCAGCACTGTCCTTGGTAACGTGTTCAGTGACGTTCGTCACTTTTACACTTAACGGTTTCTGTCCAAGGGTGATGGTTATCACGTCGCCTACCTTGACGTCGTAGGAGGCTCTGGCTATCTTGTCGTTTACCATTACCTTGCCTGCGTCACAGGCTTCATTCGCCACTGTACGGCGTTTTATGAGACGTGTTACTTTCAGATATTTGTCGAGTCGCATAGTTTCCTCCGGAAATACGGTAATCACAGATAACGGTTCTGCGTTTACCAACAAAAAAAGCACAGGTATCAGGTTATTGATCTGATGCCTTGTGCTTTTAAAGTCTGTTATTTGTAGATCTTACTTCTTCTTAGCAGGTGTATTTACAGCATCCTTGAGAGCCTTACCAGCCTTGAATGCAGGAGCCTTCTTTGCTGGGCAGTGGATTGTTTCGCCTGTTCTTGGGTTCTTTGAATCCTTAGCTGCTCTTTCACGAACTTCAAAAGTACCAAAGCCGATGAGCTGGATCTTTTCGCCCTTTGCAAGAGCTTCTGTGATAGCTGATGTTACAGTAGCAAGAGCCTTGTCAGCGTCCTTCTTTGAGTATTCGCCTTTTTCTGCTATAGCATTGATTAAATCTGCCTTTGTCATTTTTATTTACCTCCGTTTAATGGTTGTTATTCTGAGCTTTAGCCTGTTTCCAGTACTCGTCAAGCTCATCTATGCCAAGAGATTTCATATCTATCTCCTTTAGCCTGATCAGTTCTTCCGTTTTTGCAAAACGTCCGATGAATTTTTCGGTTGATTCCGTGAGTGCCTCTTCAGAATCAACACCGGCTTTTCTTGCAACGTTTGTGCACGAGAAGAGTACATCACCGAGTTCGTCCTTTATCTTTTCAGGACTGTTTTCTGCGATGGCAGCCTCGAGTTCGCTTATTTCTGACTTAAGACGTTCAAGAGCTGACTTTACGTCTTCGAAATCCATGCCGGACTTTGAAGCGCGTTTTCCGACCTTCTGGGCTCTCATAAGAGCAGGGAAGGTTTTCGGAACGCTTTCAAGCGTTTCAGTGTAAGTCGTCTGTCCCTTGGTCTGCTGCTTGATCTGTTCCCAGTTGCTTAAGACCTGTTCACATCCGTCCACCTTTACCTCACCGAAAACGTGAGGATGACGGATTATTAGTTTCTGACAAACGTCGTTGCACACATCTTCAAAACCGAAAACATTTTCCTCGGTCTTGATCTGTGAATGGAATACTACCTGAAGCAGAACGTCGCCCAGCTCCTCGCGGAGCATTTCAGCACTGTCCATGTCGATAGCCTCAACAACTTCGTAGACTTCCTCTATGAAGTCCTGGCGGATCGACCTGTGGGTCTGTACCTTGTCCCACGGACAGCCGTTTTCGCTTCTGAGTATTCCGACGATCTTTATAAGATCATTTATGTCGTAGTGTTCCTTGAATTCAAACATATGAAAACCTCAAAACAAGGCTGATAAAGCCTTTAATTATAGTACCGCAAACCAGCGTAAAAAGCAAGCATTTTCTGCAATTTTGTAATATGTATAGAATATTTCGTCAGTCTTTCAGTAATAATGGGTAAAAAACACATGAGAAAATGCCGTATCTGCTTATCTTGCGTCAACAAAGCCCACTTTCCTGTATACTTTGGAGAGTGTTTTTCTTGTCATTCTGAATGCAGCTTCTGCGCCTGCAGTGTAACATTCCTTAAGGTAAGCCTTGTCTTCAATAAGCTTTGCAAAGCCTGTGCGTACCGGTTCAAGGTGGTCAGCAACAGCTTCACCCACTGCGATCTTGAAGTCGCCGTAGCCTTTTCCTGCGAATTCAGCTGTGATCTCGTCGAATGACTTTCCTGTAACAGCTGAGTAGATGGACATGAGGTTGTTGATGCCGTCCTTGCCTTCGCGGTAACATACCTCAGCCTCTGAGTCTGTTACGGCACGCTTGAACTTTCTGATTATTGTATCCTTGTCGTCGAGAATGAAGATACATGCGTTAGGGTTCTCATCTGACTTGGACATCTTCTTTGTCGGATCCTGAAGTGACATTACTCTTGCGCCTGTCTTTGGAATGTAAGGCTCCGGAAGAGTAAAGAATTCGCCGTATTTCTGATTGAAACGGCCTGCAATATTTCTTGCAAGTTCAAGATGCTGCTTCTGGTCAGCCCCGATAGGAACGAGATCAGCATTGTAAGCAAGAATGTCAGCTGCCATGAGTACAGGATAGGTGAAAAGACCTGCGTTTACATCGTCTGAGTGCTTTTCACTCTTTACCTTGAACTGTGTCATACGTGAGAGTTCACCGAACTGTGTTGAGCAGGAGAGGATCCAGCTGAGTTCCGCATGGTTTGGGTTGTGGCTCTGTATGAATGCAGTTGATCTTTTCGGATCTATGCCGCAGGCAAGAAGAAGCGCATAGGCTTCGAGTGTGTTCTGACGAAGCTTTGCCGGTTCCTGCTTTACGGTGATTGCATGCATGTCAACGATGGAGTAGATACAGTTGTATTCGTCCTGGAGCGGACCCCAGTTTCTGATGGCACCGATGTAATTTCCGAGTGTGAATGTACCTGTAGGCTGTATTCCGCTGAAAATGGTCTTCTTTGCGATTGTTTCTGACATTTATTTAACGTCCTTTCAGGATTACTTGCGTGAAGCAGCTTCTTTTGTCTGAGCTGTCTGAACTTCGTTCATTACCTTCTGGTAAAGGTGGAGAAGGAATGCTCTCATCTTGTCTTCTTCAGAGGCAGCTGTCATAGGATTTACAACAGTCTTGAAAACGCCCTTTCTTGTCATAAGGTGAACAAAGTGCTCTGAAGGGTTCATCGGAATGTCGAAAACAGATGTTCTTTCGCATACAGGGAGTGACTGTCCTGCACTTGCGAGGAATGAGCGGCATGCCTGCGCGAGTGCAGGATGGTTTGCTGCAAGACCTGTTATCTGAGCTCCGTTGTTGAAGTAGATGTTTACTGCGCCGTTTGCAAGGCATACGAGAGTACCGAGAAGGCCTCTGCCCATCGGGATGTCAACTACTGCACTGTATACCTGCTTGTCGTCTGTGAGTTTGATGCCGATAACTGCAGGAGGCATTCTGAGTGCCTTGATTCTTGCAAGAAGATATGGTTCACAAACATTGTAACGTTCAAAATTTGCCATGATGGATCTCCGTTTCTCTGCCGCTTTTACGGCAGTATGTTAAAATTTTTCTTTGGTAAGCTTTCCGAGTATCTCGCATCCGCGGACGATCTGCTCATCGGACGGTGTTGAGAAATTAAGACGGAAAGAGTTGGTTTTGTCATTTTCATTTATCATGAAAGCAGTGCCCGGAACAACAGCTACCTTGTACTTTTCAACAGCGACTTTGCAGAACTCAAGCATGTCGATGCTTTCAGGGAGAGTAGCCCATATGAACAGTCCGCCTTCAGGTTCGGTTACCTTTACTGACGGGTCGAAGTGTTCCTTTATTCCGTTTTCCATAAGTGTAAACTTGCGTCTGTATACTTTTCTGAGTGAAGCCAGATGCTCATTCATATCTGTCGTTTCCATGAATCGGTCGCACAGCTGCTGAGCCCATATGTTGGTGTGTACGTCAGCTACCTGCTTGCATACTACCATTTTTGCGATTATTTCAGCAGGGGCGCTTACATAGCCTACACGGAGGCCCGGTGCAAGTACTTTGGAAAATGTTCTGCTGTAGATAACGCGGCCTTCAGTGTCCATCGACTTGATCGAAGGAATGTCCTCGCCTGCAAAGCGAAGGTCACCGTAAGGGTTGTCTTCGAGAATGATAAAGTCGTACTTCTTTGCAAGTTCGTAGACTGCTTTTCTCTTTTCCAGAGACAGAGTGTTTCCTGTCGGGTTCTGGAAGTTGGTTATAAGATAAAGAAGTTTTACCTTTTTGTTTGCCTTAAGTGCTTCCTCAAGCTTTTCAATATTTATGCCGTCGTGTTCCATTTCAACGCCTACGATGTTTACGTTGTAGGATTTGAATGCGTTGAGTGAGCCGATAAAGCTCGGAGCCTCGCAGATAAGTGTGTCACCGTCGCTGCACAGCACCTTGCACGCAAGTTCGTTTGCCTGCTGCGCACCGGATGTGATGATGAGATCGTCACGTCCCTCGGTGAAACAGTTTTTCTTCGCAAGTTCATTTTTAAGACGGTCTCTCAGCGGGGTATAGCCCTCGGTAATGCTGTACTGCAGTGCACCGATAGGATCTGATGCAAGTATGCTGTCTGAAATGGCCTTTATGCTTTCTGTCGGAAAGGCTTCAGCAGCAGGACTTCCGGCTGCAAAAGGGATAACGCCCGGTTCGGAAGTGTGCTTGAGTATTTCGCGTATAGCGGAAGGTTTGAGTTTTGAGACTCTGTCAGAAAAATGATAGTCCATATATTACACCTCTCTTGTTATAAGAATAATTTGAATTTATGAAATTTTACCCGTTAAGGCAGTAAGATCAGTTCTGTGTCAGAATAACGTGCCTTCAAAAAACCACATTATTCATCTATTATATCACAGAATAAATAAAACATCAATATTAAATCCACAGTTTCATCGTTTTTTCAGCGTTTTTCAGCGTTTCGGTCCTGTTCATGACACATTTGGCTATAAGCGCGGTCCGTTCCGGCTTCTGCGATGAGAGAATGCGTAAAATGTCAGCTTCTATGCCGTCGAGTGCGGAAAGATCCGGCTTTGATATGTCCGAAATGAGTTTTGCCTGCTCGCTGTGCGTTTTTCTGAAGGGCTTGCAGATGATGTTCGCTGTGGTTATCTGGTCGTCGGAGCGGTTGTACCATAAGGATGTGCCGCTGTCGAAAACCGGAGCGGCTCCTATCCATTCCAGCGTGTCCGGATCGCGGAGAAGTCCGAAGTTGCCGAAGTGCCTGTCCTCATTTGCGATAATGTAGTCGAGGGTTATCATTCCGTCGAGTGCCGGAACGACATCTACGCCCAGTTCCCTGCATATGTTTACGTAGTGCATGTATTCGCTTTCGTGGTTTTTACGCTCGCGTATCTGCATTATCCTGTATGCGCTGACCAGTTCAGTGCGTGTGGTCACAAAGTCCTCGCAAATGCTGAAAGGTTCGCCGGCTATGGTTATCATGTCGTAGTGTACATGTGCTATGCCGAGCTTTTCCGCGATCAGTGAGGCTATGACTTCGTTATACGGCTGCTGGCGGTACGGGTATGATCCGCCTTTTATCAGACAGCGCTTTCCGTCGATGATCTTCCATCGTTTTTTCAGGTCTCCGTCAGATGTGTTGTCCGGCGAAAGAAACTCAATGTCCGACGGGCTTATCTTTTTACCGAACAGTACGTCGCCCATGTCATCGGAAAAATCGTTCTCGAAGAAGTTTATGTTTTCCCATTTCAGATCCGAGTCCGCAGGCCTTATCCAGTAATGATCCGAAAGACTGAGTCCCTGACAGCGTGTGAGAAGCAGAGAGGTGTCGTCAGCTCCGATCGTTTCCAGTGCTTCATTTATGCCGGCTCTGCTCGCCGGAATACATCTGCCGCGCCACCATCTGTTAAGTGAGCTACGGACAGCTTTTTCATTTGACCCTTTTGAAGTTATCACACCCACCGGAAGATGCTTCTCCGAGTAAATATCTTCAATTACACTAATTCCTCCGAGTACATCGTCGATATCTATAAGAGCAGTTTCGATGTTCTTATGCATAAGAATGTATTTCATGGCGCACCTCTTTTCAAGTCGTTCATTTGTAATTGTAGCATTTATACGCTTCCAAATCAAGTGTTTACGTGAATAATGCTAACATCCCCCTTACACGCTTAGTAATAATGCGTATAAGGGGGATGAGTTTTATATTTAAGTTTTATCTGCCGTCTGACATGACAGCGTTTTTCAACAGTATGAAATCGACAATGTTGATTTTCCGGTCTTTGTTCAGATCGAACGGAGTGATGTCATGTTTGCTGTCCGAATAAAGAAGTTCCTTTTTCATAGCGATAAGATCAGAACAGTTTACCGAACCGTTTCCGTCAGCGTCACCGGGGATGATCTCAGGTTCAGCTGATGGAGGATCTGGTTTGTCCGGATCGGTGATCTCCGGTGTGACTGTATCTTCAGGTTCTGTTATTTCCGGTTTCGGATCGGTGACAACCGTTTCAGCCGGTCCGGTTTTCGCTAACTGTTCATTCGTATATTCAGTCAGAACTTCGCAGCCTTTATTCATGGTGATCTGTCCGCCGCATCTGTATACTTCAGCGCTGACTGTGGTGTCGTAGAGATCAGAGTCAGGATCGAATCCGTACTTTTCCCATACTTTGAAGTGCTCGGAAAGTGTGACTGTACCGCTGATATTGGCTGAAGTGTCCGTAATTTCGCTGTCTCTTCTTATGCTCCAGAACTGCTGCCAGCCGTTATCAGTGCCCATTATACCGCCCATTGTAATTGTGCGTGTAGCATAGATATCATATAGTTTTCCGTCTATTTCCACAGTTTCAAGCAGTGTACCTGATCCCGGCGGTCTCCATTTATACCAGCCTTCCACAACATAATACTCAGCTCTGGTGTTTTCCGGAGCATAATCTGTCTTTGTTTTGACTCTGGAATTTTCTGTCCAGCCGTATATGCCGAAAAGTGCAGTGCTGGCCGTGAATTCTGTTTCAGGTTTGACTTCAGTTATAGAATAATCAATGTCATAGTTTGCTGTGATCTTTCCGTAACGGCTCCATTTGTATTCTGATCCGAATCTGGTGCCTTTGGTAAGCATAATGTCTTCTATGCCGGAATATTTCAGATCCAGTTTTCCGTCAGCGTCAGGTGTGAACTCCACATCTCCGGTTCCGTTCTGGTTCCATAAATTATAAGTGTATCCGCCTGCCGTTCCGGTTTCGTTCAGATCTACTGCCCTTACCAGTGCTGCCGGTGGGCAGGAAGCCGCAGTTACGGCAGCGCTCATTAAAAGAGCGGATATCTGTGTAGTGTATTTTCTGTTCATTGTAACTCCTCCCTGTAGTTTGTTCATGAATGTTTTTTGAAAATGCCGGAATTCAGGACGTTCAAGCCCGAAGTTCCGTATGCCGTAACGGCCGTAAGTTTTGCTGTTTGCTTTAAATATATACAAATTTTTTCTGTTTGTCTATACAAATATTGCTGTATTTACAGATTCTGCGGCATCGCCGCCAAGCCAAATGGTAATCGCCGCCTCTGCAATGCGCCGATTGCTATTGAAAAAAAATCTGCATTGCTGCAGATTTTTGAAGTGAGAATATGAAAATCTACTCAGAGGATACCGGATATGGTAGGTATACTTTGAGTGGATGAAAAAACAGGTGTTGTTTGTGATACGTTTTCATTATATAATAAAGGCAGAGGATATCGATATCATGTGATTTGAAGGAGGAAACTTATATGGCTAAACTGGCATCTTCTGAAAAAATCGGGAATCATCTTGATGAATTGATAGATCAGAAGTATGGTGAACAAAAGGCTTTTTGCAGATATTATCTTGAACTTATAGGAGAAGAATACAAAGATACGCAAAGCAAGGAAGGCCGCTTTTCCAAGATTATTAACGATAGAGGAAATTTGCAGGCTTATGATCTTCTTACAATAAGTGAACTGCTTGGAGTTTCATGTGAGGATATCGTTACTGCAGGGCGACGATGTGTCCCATCTTTTTTTCATGTCACAAATCGTGATGTGGCTTACTCAGATAATTCAGCGTTATGGAAAAGATTTTCAAGGCAAAAACAATTCTTGAAGGCAGATGAGTATAGGAAATCTGTGATTGATTATGCATTTGAAGCCAAAAACGTTTTATTTTTAAAATACCTTGTTGAAGAAGAATTGATTAAAATTATAGAATACAATGATCACGGCAGATGCTTGGAAGCAGAGACAAAAATAGAATACTATAATGGCGATTATTGTTATGATCAGTTTAGATTTGAAAAGTCAGACAGGTTACGTTCCGGAATAATGCTTCTTGCTATTGAGTCCGGCAATTGTGAATTACTTGAGCTTATGCATGCCAGAGAAACATATGAGCTGGATTACATGATAAAGAATAATAGCTGTAATTATGACTGGGTCAATATTAATAATGGAATGATTGATTCAATAGTGGAAGCAGTTGCACTTTCTGAAAATAGTTCTGTTCTTAAGTATTTTTCTGATGAGTATTCATTGTTTGATAAAAATTGCAGTATAATTTTCCCTTTCATAGGCAAAATAATTGAAAAGATGATTGAAAACGAAAGGTTTGAAGAGGCAGAGCAATTTTTAATCAAATCAGTAGCACACAATAAAAAAGCTTTTGAAACGATCAGCGCGTTTTTAAATGATGAAATAATATATCAATTTAAAGAAGTTGAGAAACAGAAAAAAGAGGAAATGATCGAGTATCTCAATAACGGGTTAAGTTTTGAAACAAGGAGCGAATTTTATCCTACAGAGGATGAGATAAGAAATCGGACGATGCAAGCATATAAATTTGATGTTAAAAATAACGTTGTATCATGTGATAAGCGTGAAATTATCTGTAACGCTCGGATGGCGTATAATATTACGGCATATGCCAACTATGAATTTAATGGTAATGATTGTTTGTTTTATAATCTGATAGTTGTCGAGAAGAGTAAAAATGTTCCTGAGTACATTTCTAACCTTATTTCTGAGTTAAATAGTTGGAACGATAAGTTTGCTGCAATGAATGATGAAAGAACAGAAAGACTAAGAAAATTATATGGTTATCATTAAAAAGGAGAGTAATAAATGTTTTCGGATGAACAGAAAAGAAAAATTGGTTCGTATATAAGCGATATCATAATTAGGCATGATAGCCATGGAAAGTACGGAGCCAAAAAGCGGTTTAGTAATGAACTTAGCCGCAAATTGGGCTACGGTGATAATAGTGATGTTTTGGAAAGTGAATACAAACGAATTATAAAGATGTTAGAAGGAAATAGTGCAATACAGATAAGAGATCTTCAGATAATAAGTGAAATGTATGGTGTACCTATTGAAGAGATTCTTTCAGCAGGTGAGAAAAAGTATATTATGCCAGAATTGTATATCAGAAATTATGACCTCGCAGCATCGTCTGACAGGGCTTTATGGGATAAGTATATCAATAAGGAAAACAGTTTTGTTACTTGTTCTGATGAGTATGAGAAGACACTTATTGAGTATGCTGTTGAATTTGAAAATTACGATTTAATAACGTATTTGCTTGATAATAAAATAATCTGGTTTGTTGATGACACCTTATCTGCGAGTAAACTTTGCATTAACTTTGGCGGAGGAATAAACAAGGAATTCAGTTCTGGCAAAGATTCAGATATTGGTCGTGTGCTGAAGTATAATGATCATTTAAGAACACGCACAATTGCATTGGCAATTAAAGCTGAAGATATCTCTAAATTTAATATGTTGAATGCCAGGAGTTCTCCGGAGCTATACATGATAAATGAAAATGGAGCCATGTGTGATGAATCAGCACAGAAGCGCTTTGCTGACGAAAAATGTGATGCGATTATAGATGCAATTTTGTTATCTGATAGCGCTGAGGTGTTTAAATATTTTTCAGAAGAGTTTTCAATAATAAGCTATCATGGTTCAGAGAATAAATATGTATTCCCATATACCGGTGAGCTATTGTGCGGTCTTATCGATGCGAATAGATTTGATGTTGCTGAAATTTTTCTGAAAACGGCAATAGAACACAATAAGTATGTTTATAGTATGATGAACGAAGTTATAAATGAGGAAGTCAAGAAAAGCAGCGTATGGGATAAAGAAAGAAAAGAGGCATTGGTTGAAGAAGCTCGTAGAAAAGGCGTGGCTGATGAAGTGAATATTAAATATAGAAGCAAGTGTGAAATAAAAGAAATGGTGTGCAAAAGTTACTGGTATGACAGAGTTAGTCATACGGTTTCTTATTTTTCTGATGTTAGGCACCATTATGTTAGTAATCTGGTGTTTGTGGAAAATAAAAAAGGTTCCAAACTTATAAAGGAACTTGTTACTTGCCTCAACACCTGGTACCGAAAAACAATCGAACTTGGAGGTGAAAAATATGCCGAAGTACTGCATGAATTATGATTCCGGTGACTATGAATACATAGATGAAAATGGCTACAGCTGGGACCGGGGCGAGTATGTTTACAACTGGGATGACAGTGAATACAGACGTGAGCGGGAAGAAGAGGAGAGTCGCCGCAATTCCAGTTATGGCAGCAGTCTGTGGGGAGACGATGACGAAAACGACTGGTGAATGGTATCGTAAAACAACATTCAGGCGGCAGCCACAGGATGCATATTTGTAAAACAATATAAATGAGTTGCTTCAGTGAACATGGTTTTTACTGTGTTCACTGTTTTTTTGCCGGAAATGCTTTAGAAATTGGGAATGCCGACAAAAATCTTTGGCTAATATATTATCCAGAATCCTCAAAAACACTTGATTTTGACTAATATATTAGCTATAATTATATTAGAGTAAAAATGCGGGAAGGTGGTTGCATGCAGAAAAAATATGTCTGGGAAACGGCGGATGAAATCGATCTTGCGGTTGCTGAGAGAGCGAGGAAAATAAGGCGCAGGCTTAAGATGTCACAGCAGGAGCTTAGCAAACGTTCCGGTGTGAGTCTCGGCTCGTTAAAAAGGTTTGAGCAGACCGGAAATATCAGTTTTCTTTCACTGACGAAGATAGCTGTCGCACTGGATGCTGTTGATGGGATAAAAGCGCTGTTTGAGGACGTTCCGTACAAGTCTATCGAGGAGGTACTCAATGAGTGGAAATGATATAAAATTCGGACTTAAGGCGGTCAGAGTGAAATATGCGGGACGGTATGTGGGTACTGTTGCTTTATCCAATAACGGAAAAACGGCATTTTCATATGACGATGAATGGATAGAGTCCGGATTTTCCATAAGCCCTTTTTCGCTTCCTCTGGAGAAAAAGGTCTTCATCCCGAAAAAGAAACATTTTGAAGGTCTGTTCGGTATTTTTGCAGACAGTCTTCCGGATGCATGGGGACGTCTGCTCGTTGACAGAATTCTGAAAAAGCATGATCCGGACGGAAAGGCTACGGTTATCGACAGACTTGCACTTGTAGGAAGATCGGGTATGGGGGCACTTGAATATGAGCCGGATTATGATCTTTCCGGCGGCGAAGAACTGAAGGATTTTGATTATCTTTCTGAAGAATGCCGCAAGATACTGAAAACAGAATATTCAGAAGAGCTCGATGGTCTGTACAGACTTGGCGGAAGCAGCGGCGGTGCGAGACCTAAGATCATGACGAAGCTTGAAAACAAGGACTGGATAATCAAATTTCCGGCTCATTCTGACTCACCTGATATCGGAATCAAAGAGTATAAATATTCTGAATGCGCGAAGAAATGCGGGATTAAAATGACGGAAACCCGACTGTTCCCGTCTGAAAAATGTGAAGGCTATTTCGGTACAGTCCGCTTTGATCGCGAAAACGGACGAAAGATACATATGGCAACGGCAGCTGCATTGCTGGAAGCAGACTTTAACAGTCCGTGTCTTGATTACAATTCTCTTATGAAACTTACGAGAATAATAACAGACGAGAATAGGGAAGATATCGAAAACATGTTCCGCAGAGCGTGTTTTAATGTGTTTGCACATAACAGGGATGATCATGCGAAGAATTTTACTTTTCTTTACAATGAAGACGAAAACACATGGCGCCTCAGCCCTGCATATGACCTGACGTACAGTGATACGTGGTTTGGCGAGCATACAACATCAGTGGATGGCAACGGTAAAGATCCCGGAGAGAAAGAACTGCTGAATGTTGCAGTTAAAGCCGGAATAAGCCGCATAAGGGCGATGGATATGATAAGCTTTATAAAGGAAACTGTGATCAGAGAACTGCTTTAAACAGCTAACAGAAATGAATATTCCTTTTACTTCATATACAATATGAAACATTAAACGCTTAGAGAAACTGTTTAAAAATTTTCTACAATCGCTGTACTTTTTGGGAATTATAATTGACATTTCCCTTTTGCTATGATATAATCTTTGTATAATTACGTTGATTTATTAATTATTTGTACAAGTATATTTGATAAAGTGTGCTAATCAGGAGGGTAGGGGAAATGATAGAAAGGATAATGGAATATATTGCTGAAAGTCAGCCGTATAGAGAAATTCCTTTTTTGGCAGCTTATTTGATTCCGTATTATCTGATTCACCTTACAGTGAAAAAGATAGCTGCAAAAAAAGCAACTGTAAATAAAGAAGGTGACGGCAATGGACATTAAACTTCTGAGTGAACATGATGCTTATATGATTTTACTCAACATTTATATCCTGCTGAGGTACGGCATTATAAGTCTTATGATATATGGCGTAATATTTATCTTCAGGTTCTTATGCAGAAAAAATAAATTGACTTACGTTCAAAGAAAAACATGGATCATATCATCCGTCATTATTGTTATTTTAACATTACTCGTCCCTTATTGCTTTGCTATAATATATATGATCGCTGAACATAAATAATAATGATAATATTGTGGAGGCAGAGCCCTGTCGGTGAGTTTACCGACGGGGCTTTTCCGGTTTATGTGAAGGCGGATAAACAAAAAACGCAGGTCTCCTACGGGGGAGAGACCTGCATTTTCTTTATATTGAATGGGGAATTAAATTGTCTTATTAAACGTTGAAGCGGAAGAGAACGATGTCGCCGTCGTTCATAACGTATTCCTTGCCTTCAAGTCTTACGAGGCCCTTTTCCTTGGCTGCTGCCATTGAGCCGCATGCCATGAGGTCGTCGAATGCAACGACTTCAGCACGGATAAAGCCTTTTTCGAAGTCTGTGTGGATCTTGCCGGCTGCCTGAGGAGCCTTTGTACCCTTTTTGATAGTCCATGCACGAACTTCCGGCTGGCCTGCTGTCAGGAATGAGATGAGGCCGAGAAGTGAGTAGCCTTCCTTGATTATACGGTTAAGACCGGATGTTTCAAGGCCGAGGTCACTGAGGAACATTGCCTTGTCCTCGTCGTCCATGTCTGAAATTTCAGCTTCTATCTGAGCGCAGATCGGGAAAATAGCTGCTTTTTCTTCTTCGGCTATTCTGCACACTGCCTTGTAGTGTTCGTTTGTGTCGATGTTGTTTCTGAAGTCATCTTCGCTTAAGTTTGCTGCGTAGATAACAGGCTTGAGTGAGAGGAGAGGGCATGTCTTAAGCATTTCTTCCTCGTCTTCAGTTGCTTCGTAGGAACGTGCCGGCTTGCCGTCTTCGAGATGCTTTTTGAGACCTTCGAAGAAATCAACTTCTGCCTGGTACTTCTTGTCTGCCTTTACCATCTTCTTTGCCTTGTCGATTCTTCTGTCAACCATTTCGACGTCGGAGAAGATAAGTTCAAGATTGATGGTTTCTATGTCACGGGCCGGATCTATTGAGCCGTCAACGTGGATGATGTCCATGCTTTCAAAGCATCTTACAACGTGTACGATAGCATCAACTTCACGGATGTCTGCAAGGAACTTGTTTCCGAGACCTTCACCCTTTGAAGCACCCTTTACGAGACCGGCGATGTCAACGAATTCGAGAGTTGCCGGTGTGAACTTGTCAGGATTGTACATTTTTGCGAGAGCATCGAGACGCTCGTCAGGAACGGAAACGATGCCTATATTTTTATCGATAGTGCAGAACGGATAGTTTGCAGATTCTGCACCGGCATTTGTAAGTGCATTGAACAGTGTACTTTTTCCTACGTTAGGAAGTCCGACCATGCCTAATTTCATATTATGTCAAAGTCCTTTCATGATCATCCCCTGCCGTTACGGGAATGATTTTTCTTTTTGATTTCATTCTTATTAATAATAACATAAAAATCCTGTTTTTACAAGTAGATTTTTATATGCTGTTATAGTGGAATATGCATAAAATCATTAGGTGGCAATAATTTTTTCTGAAAAAGTGTAATTAAAATTTCTGAACGTTGTCTTTATAAACAGAAGGCATAAACGAGGTATTCTGTTTTCATATAACGTGAAATGCCGGCACGGTACGGCTCGCGGACAGTTATAAGATAGAGAGATAAATATCATATCCGATCGTTTATACCTTTATATATGTATTGCTTTTTCAGAAGCTGCATTGTATAATGAAAGTGGATATGAGAAAAATGTAAACAAAAGGGGGCGGTAAGTCTGGAATACACTATCAGCATAACGAACCGGTGCAATCTGCACTGCAGTTACTGCTATGAAAGGCACCTGAACACGGAGTTCGGCTGTATAAGTGATGAAACTGCTGAAAAGATCATTGATTTTATCAACAGGCGTCACGATGCCGGAACGGTCTATCTTTTCGGCGGCGAACCTCTTCTTTACAGTGACAGGGTGAAACAGTTCATTGAAAGAATAGATGACGGCAGGGAATACGTCATCACGACTAACGGCACTCTTCTCGATGAAGATTTCGTTAAATGGTGCTTTGAAGAGAGCGGGAAAAATGTCCGTATAAATATGTCGCATGACGGAAAAACCTGTGCTGACCGCGGTACCGATCCTGATCTGCTTGACGGAAAAGTGAAGATGCTGCTTAAGTATCAGGAGGACACGCTCATTCAGCTCGTCTACACCGAACAGACGCTGCCGGATCTTTATGACAACGTTCTTCATCTGCGGGGCCTTGGCGTAAAGAACGTGTCTGCAGCGCTTGACGGGTTTGCTTCACCGGCCGATCCTGACAGTTTCGGTGATCTCATGCGTGAACAGTGGGATAAACTCGCACATCTGCGTGGTGTATCAATGCACGAACTCACCGCCAAACGCAAGTTTATCAAGGAGAACATCAGACCGAAGTGTGAAATATGCAAAAAGAAAGTCTACATCAACTGGGACGGGAACTTTTATCCGTGCATACAGTTCCAGAACCTGAGCGGATTCCGCTGCGGTGACGTGAACACCGGCATACTGACGAAGGAAGCTGAAAAGGCGCATCCGGATTATTCGGTGATGTCGGCGAGATGTGAAGGCTGCGAGATACGTGAATACTGCCGTAATTCATGCGCGTGCAGGAAGATGGGCACTACCGGAACGCTGACCGATATTTCTGAGGCGGCGTGCATGGAGGAACAGGTGCACATTCTTACTGCGCTCGAGCAGATAGCGGAATCGCAGCGGCGAAAGAAGAAAACTGAAGAAAAGCCGGTAAAGCAGTCCGGCAAATCTGTAACTTAAAAAGAAAACATGATTTTAAAGGGAGGGCAATCAAATGAGAAAGTTTACTAAAGAAATATCGATGCTCATAGCCTCAGTAACAGCGGGAACTATGGCGTGTGCATCAGTAAATGCAGTTACGCAGGCAGATCCCGGAAACTGCGGCGGAGATACTATATGTGAGAACCAGCCGATACAGTTGTCCGGACAGGTGACTATGCCGGACGTTACGAAAACTGAACCGGAGGTACTGCAGAGAACCGCAGGTGTGGCTGTAATGCACCCTGAGGAAACGGAGGCGGTTACAAAAATGCCTGCAAGTCCGGGCTTTATGATGCCGGATGATACTGAAACTTCTGAGATCACAGATGATCCGGTGTCGGTTACAACAAGCGAAGAAATGTTCAGAACGGCCGGTGACATGATGCCGCCTGACTATACTGAGACAGAGGAGACATATCCGGTGGCAGGAGGATTCCCGGTTCCTGATTTCAGCGACACCGAAGAAGAACTCATTCCTGAAGCCGGAGAAGCAATGCCGCCTGAATTTACCACACCGGCAGTTACAACGGTACCGGAAGAGCTGCTCCCTGAAGCCGGAGTAGCGATGCCGCCCGATCTCACAACTCCGGCAGTGACGACCGTGCAGGAAAATCTGATTCCGACCGCAGGCGTTGCAATGAGACCTGACGGTGACCTTGACGGAAACGGCAAAGTGGATGTAACAGATCTGACTGAACTTTCGCTTTATCTTGTTGGTGACAGGGAACTTGATCGGTATCAGCTTGATATGGCGGATATGAACTATGACGGAAAAACCGACATCGTGGATCTTGCGACACTTAAACAGAAGATTGCAAAAAAGTGATAAATAATCTGAATTTTCATGAAAAAACTTCTGCATTTTAATTGAATTTTAATCTTTATTGTGTATAATATAAATATATAAAAAAGTACACAGGCCGTAAGGCGGGAAAGGAACAGAAAATGGAAGACACAAAATACACAGAAAACAAGATCTATTTCAACGCAAGAGAATGGAGCATCTGCTCTGATGCATCCTCCTCAAAGGGCGAAAGAACATTTGTAACGGACTTTGAAGGCGGACTTTCCGAGGCGTACTGCATCGGGGACAGAAGCCAGAACGTTACCGAGATCGGTACAAAGCAGCTCATTCTTGACAAGAACACGAAGTACACATTCTACTTCTGGGTAAAGATCGAACGCAGCTCTAAAAACGAGGCTGTGTGCCAGCTCCAGATCGTGTACAACGGCGACTTTGAAAACAAGAGAGTGTACGTTTTAAGCAACGGAAATATAAGACCTTCCAAGACTGTTGACGGATGGCAGCTTTTCGAGATACCGTTCGTTACAGAGGACAACGAATATACACAGCTTCGCTTCTTTGCAAAGAATGCTCAGTGCAGCATAATTCCGGGACGTGAGGCAGCAAACTACGCTTCACTGAAGGATGATAAGAACGTTTACGGAAACACTTCGCAGGCACAGGATACAGCAGATGAATCTGAAACATCTGATGAGCAGAATCCGTTCAAGAATATTTCAGACGGCTTTAAGGATTTCTTCAGCCAGTTTGACAGCACAAAGACTGAGAACAAGGCAAATGAAGACAGTGCAAACGATCCTTTTGCAGCTTTCAACGAATTTGCCAGACAGGTAAAGCGTGATGTTCAGCGTGAAGTTAACAAGAGTGTAAGAAAAGACATTTACAATGACATCAAATCCATGAAGGACGAGATCGTAAACGAGCTTAAGAATACATTCGGAAACGACAGCGAAAAGAAATAAAAATACTTAAGGAAACACTGATTAAATCGGAAATCCGGCTTCGCCGGATTTCCGAAGGTGGGATTTACGGGGCTTCGCCCCGAACCCCCCCACGCTGATTTATGAATAAATCAGCGTTTCCTTAAACTTTCAGCCTCCCCCCGGAACATACAAGTTCCGGGGATTTTTTGCGTACAAATTTTACTGATGAAGTGAACGGCAAATGCAAAACCCATACTTGGCTCACTGTAATTTTATTAAAAAGTCATATGTTAACGCCGGTATATTGTGTACATTTAACAGAATTATTTCAAACTGCTTAAACGGTACAAAATTTAATTGAAATACGCCTCACTTTGTGGTATGATATAAAATACAATTATTATCGAAAGTGATGCAAAAATATGTAAAAAATATGTGCTTTCACCGAGATGATCATTCAAAATATCTAACAGTAATACCTGGCCGGACAGAATGTGTAAAGTGCAGACGTTAACTTTCCTGCACTTCGGCAGGAACAGAAAACAGACAAAAGTGATGTAAGCTTTGTATGGGTATCAGGCAGGCTGTTACGATAAGATATTTATGGGCTAAATCCCAAATATAAAAGATGGAGGAAATTGATTGTGGTTAATGTGATTGAAGAGATCCGAAACGCAGACAAGAAGAAAAAGCGTTTTCTGAGTGCGCTGACCGCAGCGTTCATGTCTTTCACAACACTTGGCAGTTCATTAAGCGTTTACGCAGACAGAGCTGACTCGATCGGTGAGATCGAAAATGTGACAGGCAATGCACAGAAAAAAGCCGAACTTCTTGATGTACCGGATGCCGAAGACAAGTTCCTTGGCATGGCCGGTGACTTTACGATCTTCGTAAAGGACAAGTTCACGATACCTCAGCAGTCAGCTGATATCGAAGGACGAGTTGCCGCAGGCGGCGGTATTGAAAATGAAAGAGGTACTTACGATATCGGAAGCAAGTACACCGGCAAGGGTGCTACTGTTATCACCGGCGGAGGAAATATCGAGCAGATACTTCCGATTGCTGCCAACGGTGCGGAAAAAAGAATATTTGCCGTTACTTCCGATACAAATATCAATAAAGATGACTATTCGCAGTATCTGAAGAATTTCTACATTGTCGATGACCTTATTGATTTCGATGCTGAGTTTGCAAAGATAGAGCAGCTCTCAAGCGAGATCAAGGGCTATGAGCCTACAGGTGAACTTAAGGAACAGTGGGGTGCCTACAGTCTTATCGGTAAGGAAGACGGAGTAAATGTCTTCAACATTCCTGAAGGTGACTGGGAAGCATTCTCGAAGTCAAACTTCATTCAGATCTATGTTCCGGGCAAGATCATGGATCAGTATGTGTTCATCAATGTTCCGGGCTCGGGCGATGTTGACATGCCGCATTACTCACTTGAATTCGTTCAGTATGAAGCTGATTCCGACGGAAATCCGGTACTTGACGAAGGCGGTCAGATAAAAGTTCTTGACAAGCTCAACGTTCAGCAGGATTCAAGAAAAGAAGACGGTTCATTCACAGACAACATGCTGCTCTGCGGACACATCCTCTACAACGTTCCTGATGCTGAAAATGTAAAGTACACCGGATCAATGCAGGGAAGTGTTCTTGCACCGAACGCCAATGTATCAGGTGAACTCGGCGGACACATTTCAGGTTCAACAATATCAAAGTCAGCAGAAAGCTTTGGTATTCAGGCCGGCAGTATAACATTCAATCCTCCTAAGAAGGTAGTTAAGCCGGTTCCTGAAAAGCCGGTTTCAGAGATAACAGTAAGCAAGAAGGAGATCACAGGCGGTCCTGAGATCCCGGGCGCTGTTCTTGTTATCACACCTAAGGACAAGGATGCAGATCTTTCTGAAGTTACTTCTCCGGACAACAGTACTGAAAAGGCTGAAAAGGACAAAGTAACATTCACTTCAGGTGAAAAATCAACAACTATTAAAAATCTTCCTGACGGTGACTACGAACTCACAGAGCTCACTTCACCTGACGGATATACGGTAAATGCAGAAACAGTTCCGTTCACGATAAAGGACGGCAAGGTTGAAACACCGGTCGAAATGATCGACGCTCCTTCAGAGGTTACCATCAGCAAGGTCGATGTAACAAATGAGAAGGAACTTCCTGGTGCGGAACTCACACTCACACTTGAAAAGTCATCCAAGACTCCGAACATCAAACTCACTGATGTAAAAAAATCAGGCGATGCAAAGTTTGAACTCGAAGACAATGATACTACTATAAAGTGGGTATCAACAAGTACTCCTGCAGTTTTCGGAAAACTCCCTGACGGTGAATACCGACTCAAGGAAGTTTCAGCACCTGCCGGATATCAGGTAACAGCAGACGTTAAGTTTAAGATCGTTGACGGTGTTGTTGAATCATCAGTATCAACAGTAACAAGTCCTGAAGACAGCGTGGTTGATTCAAAGACAAACTTTGTTGTTATGAAGGACAAGGTGGAGGAAGTTCCTCCTAAGCCTGAATCAAAGATCAGCGTAAGCAAGAAAGCGATCAACGGCACTGAAGAGCTTCCTGGTGCAGGTCTTACAATTGAACTTGTAAAGCCGGCCGATGAAGCAGATTCATCACTTACAGAAGTTACAGTAAGCGGCAGTGCAAACGACGCAGTTTCAGGTGCAAAGACAGTTAAGTTCACATCAGGCAAGACACCTGCTGAAATTACAGGACTTCCTGACGGTGACTACACACTTACTGAAACAACTTCACCTGACGGCTACACAGTAAACAACGAAACAATAAAGTTCAGCATCAAGGACGGCAAGCTTACTTCAGGCGATGAAGTAACAATGCTTGACAAGCCTTCCGTGATCAGCATAAGCAAGATGGAAGTAAACGGTTCGGCTGAGATCCCTGGCGCAGAACTTACACTTACACTTACTGAAGCTGCACACCAGCCTGCTTCACTTAAGGATCAGGTAAATGAAACGGTAAAGGCAGCAGCTGCTGACAATACAGCAGTAAAGTGGACATCAGGAACAAAGCCTGTAGTTCTCACAGGACTTCCTGACGGTAAATACACACTAACAGAAACATCAGCTCCTGACGGTTATATCGTAACAGAAAGCATTGACTTTGAGATCGAAAACGGACTTCTTAAGTCAGACGACAAGAACGTTGACGCTGAAGGCGGCAAAGTCGTTATGAGAGATGAAGTTTCAAAGATAAAGATCAGCAAGAGAGACATCAACGATACAGAGGAACTTCCTGGTGCAACTCTTAAGATCACACAGGATGAAGGAAAGACAGATCTTCTCGGCGTTAAGGTCGAAGCTGCTTCCGGAAATCCAACTGTTTCAGCAAAGGAGATCACATTCGTTTCCGGAGAAACAGAAACAGTATTAACAAAGCTTCCTGACGGCAAGTACACTCTCACTGAGATCACCTCACCTGACGGATATACTGTTAATGAAGAATCAGTAAAATTTGAAGTAGTAAACGGAAATGCAGTCGGCGGCAACATCGTAAAGATGCTCGACAGACCTTCTTCCGTTACAATAAGCAAGTCTGACGTAACAGGCGATGAGATCCCTGGCGCAGAACTTACACTTGAACTTTTAAAGCCTGCAAAGAATGAAAAGGCAACTCTTGAAAGTCAGATAAACGATACTGTAAAGGCTGCAAATGATGCAAAGACAGCAGTAAAGTGGACATCAGGAACAAAGCCGACAATTCTTACAGAACTTCCGGACGGCGATTACAAGCTTTCCGAAACAGTTGTTCCTGACAGATATCAGGTAACTGACAGCATTCAGTTCACTATCGAAAACGGTGTTGTAAAGACCCTGGAAGGAAACAAGATCGTAATGATCGACGAGCTTTCTGAAGTAACAGTAAGCAAGAAAGCTATCAACGGAACAGAAGAGCTCCCTGGTGCAAAGCTCACAATTGAACTTAAGGAAGCTGCTGAAGAAGGCGCTGGTCTCAAGGACATCAAAGTCGGCGGCGGTGCTGAAGATGCTGCTTCTTCTGACACAAAGGTAGTATTTACTTCAGGAAAGACAGCTGCAGTTATCACAGGACTTCCGGATGGTAAGTACACACTTACAGAAACAACTTCACCTGACGGATACACATTAAGTGATGAGACCATCAGCTTTGAAGTTGAAAACGGTGTTCTCGTTTCAGGCACTGAAGTTGAAATGATCGACAAGCCGTCTGAGATCGAGATCAGCAAAAAGGCAATAAGCGGTGCCGATGAAGTTCCGGGTGCAAAGCTCATGCTTACACTTGTAAAGGCTTCAAAGACAACTGACACAACACTCGAAGATGCAATAAAGAAGACTGGTAACAGCGCGGTCACACTTTCAGAAGATTCAAAGCGTGCAACAGTATGGACAACAGCTGATGCACCTGTAAAATTCAAGGGACTTCCTGACGGTGAGTACAGACTTGAAGAAAGCGTGGCACCGGACGGTTACACAATTACCGATTCAATAAGCTTCGTTGTTGAAAACGGTGTAGTTAAGGAAAATGCTGAAAACCTCGTTGAAATGCGTGATGCGCTTTCAAAGGTTGAGATCAGCAAGCAGACAGTAGCAGGCAAGGAGCTTCCGGGTGCGGAACTTACTCTTACCATCAAGGAAGACAAGAGCCTTGCAGATGTAACATCTGAATCAAAGATCACTGCAAAGAAAGCATCAGTAACATGGACATCATCTGATAAGCCGACAGTGCTTGAAGGCATTCCGGATGGTACATATACACTCACAGAAAACCAGGCACCGCTTGGTTACCAGATTGCAGAATCCATCACATTCACAGTTGAAAACGGCGTAGTTACAGGTTATCCTGACGGTAAGGTCGTTATGATCGATGCTGAGGAAGTTCCGAGCGAAGTTGTAATCAGCAAGAGAGCAATCGACGGAACTGACGAGATCCCGGGCGCACGTCTCAAGCTCACAGCAAAGTCAAAGGATGCAGACCTTAAGAAGGTAACAGCATCAGGAGAAGTAGAACTTCTCACAAACTCAGTAACATGGATATCAGGCGATTCACCTCTCGTACTTAAGGGACTCCCTGACGGAGAATACCTCCTTGAAGAAATGCTCGCACCTGAAGGATACAAGGTTACAGACAGCATCTCATTCACACTCAAGGACGGTGTGGCTGATATCGATCCGACTAACCACATCGTAATGAAGGACGCTCCTTCAGAAGTTAAGATAAGCAAGAGAGATATCAACGGCACTGACGAGATCCCAGGTGCAAAGCTCACAGTTAAGCTCGTTGCTCCGGCATCAAACAGCGCAACCCTCGAAAATGTACAGGCTGACGGAGACGTTAAGCTTACAAATACTGAAGATTCAGTTTCATTCACCTCAGGTGAAACTCCGGTACTCCTCAAAGGACTTCCGGACGGTAAGTACGAACTCATCGAAACACGTTCACCGGACGGCTACACGATAAACGAGGAATCCGTAACATTTACAGTTAAGGATGCAGAACTTGCAGGTGATGAAGACGTTGTTGCAATGACAGACGTTTCTTCAAAGATCTCGATAAGCAAGATGGATATGGCAATGAGTGAAGAGATCCCGGGTGCTGAACTCACTCTTACACTCAAGCAGAGCTACAAGAACACAGCTGCTGATCTTAAGGCAGTTGCTGCAGCAAATACAGGCGTAAAGATCGCAGAAGGTTCAGAAGACAGAGCGATCACATGGACATCAGGCAAGAAAGCACTCGTTATCGAAGGACTTCCTGACGGTGACTATGTACTTTCAGAAAACGTTGCTCCTGACCGTTTCACAAAGTTTACAGGAAGCATCAGGTTCAACATCAAGGACGGTGTGATCACATCTGACGCAGCAAGAGCTCCTAAGCCGAACGAAGGCAGAGTTGATGCTGACAACAACAGAGTAATCATGCTCGACGAATTCTCCGAGATCGCGGTAAGCAAGACTGATATTACCGGCAAGGAGATCCCGGGTGCGGAACTTAAGATCACATCTGCTGATGAGAAGGATCTTTCGGCAGTAACTTCAGAAACAACAAAGATCAAAGCTGAAGGAACATCAGTTTCATGGACTTCTGAAGCTGACAAGACTGCAGTTATAAAGGGACTTCCGGACGGTAAGTACACTATTGAGGAAACACAGGCTCCTGACGGATACAAACTCACAGAGTCTGCTGAATTCACAATTACAAACGGTATTCCTTCGGCAGCATCAGTTGTGATGAAGGATGAATACTCAGAAGTAAAAATCAGCAAGACTGACGTTGCAGGTGCTGAAATTAAGGGTGCAAAGCTTACACTTACAGTAACAGGCAACAAGACACCTCTTACAGGCGTTAAGGTTACAGGCGGCGCTACTGATACAGTCAAGAGCGCAGGCAGCATCTCATTCATTTCAGGTGCTGCAGAAACAGTTCTCACGGGTATCCCGGACGGTAACTACGTTCTCACAGAAACACAGGCTCCTGAAGGATACGAGATCTCAGAATCTATCTCATTCACAGTTGAAAACGGCGTGGTCAAGGGCTCAGAAGACAGCAAGATCACAATGATCGATGCTCTCAAGCCTGTAGTTACAACAACAGTTACTACAACTGTTACAACAGAAGCTACCACAACAGTTACAACAACAGAAGAAACAACAGCGGCTACAACAGTGACAACTCCTGAAGAAACTACCGTTGCCACAACAGTCACAACACCTGAGGCAACAACGGTGACAACAACTGAAGCTACTACAGAAGCTACAACAGTGACAACAACAGAAGCTACAACTACTGCAGCCACAACAACTACAACAGAAGCTACAACAGTAGTAACATCACTGACAGCTCCTGAATTCGAATTCACAGTAGGCCCTGCAAAAACAGCTATTCCTGTAACAGATGTTACGGTTGAAGCAACAACAACTACAGAAGAAACAACAGAAGAAACAACAGAGGCAACTACAACAGAAGAGACTACAGCAGAAACAACAGAGGCTACAACAACTGAAGCCACTACAGAAGCTACTACTGAAGCAACAACAGAGGAAACAACAGAAGAGACAACAACTCTTCCTGAAACAACACCTGCTGAAACAACATCAGTAACAAAGCTCACTGCAAAGAGCATCTCTTCAACACCAAGCACAGGTGACGGCAGAAGTACAGCAGTCGCAATGATATTCATGGCAGGCTCTGCACTTTCAATGACCTTTGCTTTAAAGAGAAAGAATAAGTGATCACTGATCAGGTTTTTCCGGTTCAGTGAAAAGAATTCCGGTGAAATTTATCGGAATCCACAGTAAAAATTCATCCCGTCGGTTTTTGATGACCGGCGGGATTTTTTTGAATAAAACCTATTGACAAGCTGTGACTTTGGTGATATAATGAACACATTAAAAACCGTTGACGCGGAGATAAAGCTAGTTATGCTTCTACAGAGAGTCCGGGTAAGCTGAGAGCCGGATGAAAAACAGGTTAGCAAATGGACCGCTGAGGGCGCTGTCAAATGGATCATCTGATCCAGAGTATTCGGCGACGTTACGATGTGCGTTAATCATCAGGGATATGATAGTATCCTGTAAAGTGCGCAGCATAAGGCTGTGAATCAAGGTGGTACCGCGGATAATTTATTCGTCCTTGACAGATTTTTAACGAGTCTGTCAAGGACGTTTTTGTTTTTGCAGACAAAAGATTTTCGGAGGTGCTTTTCAATGAATTTTTTACCTGATTTTGAAACTGTGAAAGGCTATGCTCAGAGCGGAAAGTACGACATTGTTCCGGTAAGCCTTGAGATCCTTTCAGATATTTGCACGCCTATCGAGGCGATAAAAAAGCTCAAGAGTATTTCAACTCACTGCTACATGCTCGAATCAGTAGCGGAAAAGGAAAAGTGGGGACGCTACACATTTCTGGGATTTGACCCTAAGCTTACGATCACAGCATCCGGCGAAGATCTTACCATCGGAGATGTGAAGATGAAGACCGATGATCCGGCTGTTCAGATAAGACAGGTACTTTCAAACTACAGAAGCCCGAAACTCGATTATCTGCCTTCATTTACAGGCGGTCTTACCGGTTATTTCTCATACGACTTTCTTTCCTACAGGGAAAAGTCGCTGAGGATAGATACCGAAGATACTGAAAACTTCAAGGACGTTGACCTTATGCTCTTTGACAAGGTCATCGCATTTGACAACTTCCGTCAGAAGATAATCCTCATCGCAAATATGCGCCTTGAGGAAGGCGAGGCAGGATACAACAAGGCAAAGCTTGAAATCCGTCAGATGGCTGATATCCTTAAAAACGGCACACCGAAAAATGAGCCGGCAGGTCATTTAAAGAGCGAAGTTACACCGCTTTTCAATGAGGAGCAGTACTGTGAAATGGTCGAAAAGGCAAAGCGCCACATTTTTGAGGGTGACATTTTCCAGATAGTTCTTTCCAACCGCTTAAGTGCCGAATATGAAGGGAGTCTTCTCAACGCTTACCGCGTATTAAGAACTATAAATCCTTCACCGTACATGTTCTACTTCTCAGGAACAGACGTTGAAATAGCAGGTGCTTCACCTGAAACTCTCGTAAAGCTTGAAAACGGTGTGCTCCACACATTCCCGCTTGCAGGTACACGTCCGAGAGGAAAGACCGATGCCGAAGACAAGGCACTTGAAGCCGATCTTCTTGCTGATGAAAAGGAACTCGCAGAACACAACATGCTCGTTGACCTCGGCAGAAACGACCTCGGCAGAATAAGCAAGTTCGGCACAGTCGAAGTTGAAAAGCTTCACAGCATTGAACGTTACTCACACGTAATGCACATCGGTTCAACGGTTCGCGGCGAGATACGTGATGAATTCGACGGACTTGATGCTGTAAGCTCGGTTTTACCGGCCGGTACTCTTTCAGGTGCTCCGAAGATCCGTGCCTGCGAACTTATAGCAGAACTTGAAAACAACAAGCGCGGCATCTACGGCGGCGCCATCGGATATATCGACTTTACCGGAAATCTTGATACGTGCATTGCAATACGTATCGCGTACAAGAAAAACGGCAAGGTGTTTGTAAGAAGCGGTGCCGGCATCGTGGCCGACTCTGTACCGGAAAAGGAATATCAGGAGAGCATAAACAAGGCAGCAGCCGTTGTAAATGCACTTAAGCTTGCAGAGGAGGCAGACTTATGATACTTCTCATTGACAACTACGACAGCTTTTCATACAATCTTTATCAGCTCATCGGCGAGATCGAGCCGGATATTAAGGTCATCAGAAACGATGAAATGACAGTGGAGCAGATCGAAAAACTCGCTCCTGACCACATCATCCTTTCACCTGGTCCGGGACGACCGGAAGATGCCGGTGTGATAATCGAAGCGGCAAAGACGGTCTGCAGAAAAATACCGACACTCGGTGTATGCCTCGGACATCAGGCGATATGTGCGGCATACGGCGCAACGGTAACATACGCAAAGGAACTCATGCACGGCAAGCAGAGCGTAATAAATTTCATGAACGACAGTCCGCTTTTCAGAGGAATAGACGAAGGTGCTCCGGTAGCCCGCTATCATTCACTCGCAGCCGATCCTGCCACAATGCCTGACTGCCTCGAAGTTACAGCTCTTGCAGACGACGGCGAAGTAATGGCAGTAAGACACAAGGAATACCCGATATTCGGCGTTCAGTTCCACCCGGAATCCATAATGACTCCGGACGGAAAGATAATGTTAAAGAATTTTATTGATATGTGATAGAGGTGTAAAAAATGATCAAAGAAGCAATCGTAAAGATAGTAAATAAAGAAGACCTCACCTACGATGAGGCATATACAGTAATTTCCGAGATAATGTCCGGCCAGACTACTCCTACACAGAATGCGGCATTTCTCTCAGCTCTTTCAACCAAGAGCACAAAGGCAGAAACCATCGACGAGATCACAGGCTGTGCAGCAGCAATGCGTGACGCTGCAATAAAGTTTGAAAATGATGACGATCTTTTTGAGATCGTAGGAACAGGCGGCGACAACTCAAACAGTTTCAATATTTCAACGACATCAGCAATGGTCATCGCTGCATCAGGTGTACTCGTTTCCAAGCATGGCAACCGCGCAGCTTCATCAAAGTCCGGCACAGCTGACTGCCTCGAAGCAATCGGCGTAAACATCGCTCTTGATACTGACAAGTGCCGTGAACTTCTCGACAAAGCCGGTTTCTGCTTCTTCTTTGCACAGAAGTACCACACATCAATGAAGTACGTTGCTCCTATAAGAAAGGAACTCGGTTTCCGTACCGTATTCAACATCCTCGGACCTCTTACCAATCCAGCCTGCCCGAAGCACCATCTTCTCGGTGTTTACGACAGCATTCTTCTCGAACCTGTTGCTGAGGTTCTCATGAAACTCGGTTCAAAGAACGGTATGGTAGTTTACGGAACTGAAAAACTCGACGAGATCTCACTCAGTGCACCGACTAAGGTATGCGAATACAAGGACGGCTGGATGAAGAACTACGTGATCACACCGGAACAGTTTGGTTTTGAACGCTGCAGCAAGGAGGATCTTCTCGGCGGCGATCCTGCTGAAAATGCGGCTATAACACGCGGCATCCTTTCAGGCGAGATAAAGGGACACAAGAGAAATGCAGTTTTACTCAATGCCGGTGCCGGTATTTACATCGGCGGAAAGGCCGCTTCTATGGAAGAAGGCGTAAAGCTCGCGGCAGAACTTATCGATTCCGGCAAGGCTCTTGCAGTTCTCGAAAAGGTAAAGGAAATTTCAAACAGCTAAGGAGCGGGACATGACTATTCTCGACGAACTTGCTTACCATGCGGAAGAACGTGTGGCTGAAGCAAAGAAAATACATCTTTTCGAAGAAGTGAAGGAAAAAGCGCTTTCGCTTCCGAAGGGAAACTTTGAATTTGAAAAGGCACTTAAGAAGGATGATATAGCATTCATCTGCGAATGCAAGAAGGCATCTCCTTCAAAGGGCGTAATTGCGGAGGATTTTCCGTATCTTAAAATAGCGAAGGAATACGACGCTGCCGGTGCCGACTGCATTTCAGTTCTCACCGAACCGAAGTGGTTCCTCGGCAGTGACGATTATCTCCGCGAGATAACGGCAAACGTGAATATACCGTGCATCCGCAAGGATTTTACAGTGGATCCGTACATGATCTACGAAGCAAAGCTCCTCGGTGCGAAGGCAGTGCTCCTTATCTGTTCCATTCTTTCCGAAGAACAGATACGTGAATACATGGGCATATGCGATGAGCTCGGAATTTCCGCACTTGTTGAAACTCATGATGAAAAGGAGATTGCGATGGCGGTTCAATGCGGTGCAAGACTTATCGGCGTAAACAACCGCAACCTGAAGGATTTTTCAGTCGATACAGGCAACAGCCGCAGAATGCGTGAGCTTGTTCCCGAAAACATCATCTTTGTTTCCGAGAGCGGGGTAAAATCAGCTGAAGATATATCAGAACTCAGAAAATCCGGCGTAAATGCCGTTCTCATCGGTGAAACACTTATGAAGGCAGAAGACAAGAAGGCGAAGCTTGCGGAATTAAAGGGTGGAAAATGAGTACGAAAATAAAAATGTGCGGACTTTCAAGACCTGAAGATATCGCATTTGCCAATGAAGTAAGACCGGATTACATCGGTTTTGTTTTTGCGAAGAAAAGCAGCCGTTATGTCACACCGGAAAAGGCGGCAGAGCTTGCAGCAAAGCTTGATAAAAGTATTGTACCGGTTGGAGTTTTCGTTGACTCGGACTTTGAAGAGATCATGCATACCGTAAATCTCGGAGCGATCCGAATAGCTCAGCTTCATGGAAATGAGTCTGTGAAACTGGTAAAACGCCTGCAGGAAAACGGCGTTCCGGTCATCCGCGCTTTTCAGATAAAATCAGAGGATGATGTAAAAAAGGCGGAAACTTCATGCGCTGACCACATCCTCCTCGACTCCGGAAAGGGAAGCGGACTTACCTTCGACTGGTCCGTACTTAAAAATGCCAGAAGGCCCTATTTCCTCGCCGGAGGCCTTGACCCGGAAAACGTATCCCGTGCCGTGACCGATCTTCACCCGTACGCAGTTGACGTTAGCTCCGGCCTCGAAACCGGCGGCGTGAAAGACAGAACTAAAATGATTGCTTTTGCCGCCGCTGTGAGGAATCCATAAATTAGCATCCGATAGTATAACCGGATAAAGCTTAAATAAACAGGGTAAAGGGACTTCCGCCTCAAACGTGGGTAAGGGGGCGAAGCCCCTTAAAAAAACAGCCCCCTCCCTCCGGGAGGGGGTTGGGGGTGGGGATAAACAATTCATTATTTGAAAGGAAAGATAATAATGTCACAGTCAAAAGGACGTTTCGGCGTTCACGGCGGTCAGTACATACCTGAAACACTGATGAACGCCGTTATCGAACTCGAAAGTGCGTATAACAAATACAAGGACGATCCGGAATTCAACAAAGAACTCACGGAACTGTTAAATAACTATGCAGGAAGGCCGTCACTTCTCTACTATGCGGAAAAGATGACAAAGGATCTCGGCGGAGCAAAGATCTATCTTAAGAGGGAAGACCTCAACCATACAGGATCACACAAGATCAACAACGTTCTCGGTCAGGCACTTCTCGCCAAGAAAATGGGCAAGACACGCCTTATCGCTGAAACAGGTGCAGGTCAGCATGGCGTTGCAACTGCAACTGCTGCAGCACTTCTCGGAATGGAATGCGTTGTTTTCATGGGCGAGGAGGACACAAAGCGTCAGGCACTCAACGTTTACCGTATGAGACTTCTCGGTGCTGAAGTCATTCCTGTAACTGCCGGTACTGCAACACTCAAGGATGCAGTTTCCGAAGCAATGCGTGAATGGACAAAGCGTATTTCCGATACGCATTACTGCTTAGGTTCCGTAATGGGACCGCATCCTTTCCCGACTATCGTCCGTGATTTTCAGGCTGTTATTTCAAAGGAAGCACGCGCTCAGATACTCGAAGCCGAAGGCAGACTCCCTGATGCAGTCATCGCATGCGTAGGCGGCGGCTCAAATGCCATCGGAAGCTTCTATAATTTCATTCCGGATGAAGGCGTACGCCTTATCGGATGCGAGGCTGCAGGCCGTGGAATCGATACTTTTGAAACTGCAGCTACAGTAAACACAGGACGCATCGGCATTTTCCACGGTATGAAGTCATACTTCTGCCAGGATGAATACGGCCAGATAGCTCCTGTTTACTCCATCTCAGCCGGACTTGACTATCCGGGTGTAGGTCCTGAACATGCATATCTCCACGACATCGGCCGTGCGGAATATGTTCCGGTAACAGATGACGAAGCAGTAAATGCATTTGAATATCTTTCAAGAACAGAGGGAATCATCCCTGCAATAGAATCATCCCACGCCGTTGCATACGCAATGAAGCTTGCTCCGACGATGGATAAGGACAAGATCATCATCATCACTATTTCAGGCAGAGGCGACAAGGACTGTGCTGCCATTGCACGTTACAGAGGGGAGGATATCCATGAGTAAGATAAGAAATGCGTTTGCAGACGGAAAGGCATTCATTCCGTTCATCACATGCGGTGATCCTGACCTTGAAACAACTGAAAAAGCAGTAAGAGCAGCTGTAGAAAACGGAGCTGACCTCATCGAGCTCGGCATCCCGTTCTCCGATCCTACAGCCGAAGGTCCGGTAATCCAGGGTGCGAATATACGTGCGCTTGCAGGCGGTATCACAACTGATAAGATCTTTGAATTTGTAGCAAAGCTCCGTAAGGATATCACTATCCCGCTGGTGTTCATGACATATGCAAATGTCGTATTCTCATACGGTGCTGAACGCTTCATGAAACGCTGCAGCGAAACAGGCATCGACGGCATCATCCTTCCTGATCTTCCGTTTGAGGAAAAAGAGGAATTCTCCGATGTCGCAAAGCAGTACGACGTTGACCTCATCTCACTCATCGCTCCGACATCAGCTGACCGCGTAGCCATGATTGCAAAGGATGCAACAGGATTTATCTACGTAGTTTCAAGCCTTGGTGTTACAGGTATGAGAAGCGAGATCACAACTGATCTCAGTGGAATTATAAAGGTCATCCGCGAAAACACAGACGTTCCGTGTGCAGTAGGTTTCGGTATTTCAAGACCGGAGCAGGCCGAAAAAATGGCTGGCCTTTCAGACGGCGCCATCGTTGGTTCAGCAATAATCAAGCTCCTCGAAAAGCACGGAAAAGACGCAGCTCCGTATGTTGGCGAATATGTAAAGTCTATGAAGGACGCCGTAAGGAGAGCTTAAAATATAACGCGAATTATAGAGAAACAGCACGCCGTCGGCGTGCTGTTTCCGTAAATGGTCGTTAATGAAATTCTATTCGTTCCGTAAATGGTAGTTATAAATCACATACCATTATGTACTCCTCGTCATTTTCATCCACGGTTTCAAAGCCAACATTTCTGTACATTCTCACCGCATAGTTGGCTTTCTGCACTGCCAGTGATGCGCGTTTATATCCCTGTGCTTTCAGCACATCAAGCATTTCCTTCATAAGTTCCGTTCCGATGCCCTGACTGCGGTATTCCTTGTACAGAGAAATCGCAAAAGACGGGGTTTCGTCATCCACATGGCCGTAATCATCCATGATACGTGTCCATACGGCACCGACAACTCTGCCGTTACATTCGGCCACAAGACAGTTGTCACCCCTGCGGGATCTGAAATCATCTGTATAGACTCTCAGTTCGGGATTTTCAATAATTTCTCTTTCCGGAGGTTCCACGCCTTCCGGAATAAATATGGCTTCATAGAGAAAATCTTTCAGCAGTTCAGTTTCATTAGTTCTGAGTTCTCTTATAATATACGCTTTTTCTTTGGTCATATCTTTTCTCCTGTTCGTGTTTTTCATAAATGTGATGTATCGTTTGAATTACAGTGAACGCACGCAGATTTTTGCGTTTACTATACAAGAACAGTCCGGCTTACAGTAAAACCGGACTGTTCTCTTTTTTCAGACAGATAACACGTAATCTGGTATTACCACGTTATCGCCGAATGACTGTGAATATAGAATTCTTCCTGACTTGGCTGCCAGCCGGCTTCCTTTGGCGGGAAAAGCTTGTCGAATTCCGCAACTGCGGCTTCGTCATCGCATGGAGTATCGACATCACTTGGACGATAGAACCACTTTCTGCCGTCGAGGGCACCTTCTTTAAGTTCCTTTACAAGAAGAGCGGCAGGGAAAAATCCTTCACCTTCGCCGAAGCATACATTGTACTTTCTGCAGCTTCTGTAGCCGCGGGAAACGTAGTTATCAGGATTTCCGAAGTTTATAACAACGTCAAATCCCATTGACTCTGCGATTTTAAAAGTATACTCAAGAAGGGCTTTTCCGAATCCTTTACGCTGATACTCAGGGAGTACACACAGTGGCCCCATAGTAATGATATTTTTCTCATTACCCTGTTCATCGACGAGCTTTGACCTGCAGTACATAACATTGGCGATCACTTTGCCGTCAAGCTCGATGACATAATCAAGTTCCGGTATGAAATCCCTGTGATTTCTCATGATGTGTACGAAGTAATGCTCAAAACAGCCGGGTGTGTTAAGATTCCAGAAAGCCTCACGGGTAAGGTTTTCCGTTTCGCGGTAGTCGTTTTCTGTTTCTCTGCGGATAATATAGTCATATTTATTCATTGTTTTTTCCTCCTGAAATAGTTTGACCGGACTACGGAGGCTTACTGTCAGATAGTTTCGCAAACCTCCGTTACGCTGCTATCTCAGGTCTGTTATTATTGTTCAAACAACAATCTCCTTTTAAAATATGTTTGTCACATTCAGATATTCCGTACCTGATGTGCACACTACTATTATATCACTAATTCTGCCTGAATACAAATAAAAAAGTATCATGCATCGCGATGCATGATACTATCGAACAGCTGCCGAAGGCAGCTCACCATTTCATTTTTCATCACTTAAGTACCTTGACAAATGCTTTTGGAGAATCACTATCAACAACTTAAGAACCCTATAGATTGGATCTTTTGTTGTGATGATATTTAACCTTTCTTCAATTATTATTTCTTGGCGTTTTTCCGTCATCAGGACGTACAGGAACAACGGAACGTTTGATTCGTTCATAATCCTATTTATTTTTAACGTTCTTTTGATCGGAGATGAGAAGACAGCTTCTGCAAATTCTTCACGTAAAGAGCCAATGATGGTATTTACATTAGCCAAGTGGTATTGTGTACAAACTTTAAAAAAAGATTTTGTGCATTACACCATGGCTTTATATTGGATTCTTAAGTTGTTGATAGTGAATTTAAATCCATAAATTAAAGACATCGTACCAATTGTTATGGTTGGTGTGATGTCTTTTTGTTATTGCATCAGAGATCTATTTCAAATTTGCCAATCAAAAAACAGTACTTAATTTCGAATTTGCCAACCCAAAATGCGGAAATAGACTGATAATATAAGCCCCAGAACGCCACTGCGCGCTGGGGCCGAAAATGGTCGTTAATGAATATTTACTCGTTCTGAAAAATAAACCACTTGATGCCGTTTTCGATTATCAGAACTCTGTGATCTTCTTTGCAATAAACTGTCTGATAGCAGCAAGGTCAGTAAGAGTTATCTTGCCGTCCTTGTCAACGTCTGCACGCTTTACGAACTCCTCAGAAAGTTCCTCTTTGTCAACAAGTGCGATAGCAAGTTTTGAAAGATCGGAAATGTCGATCTTTCCGTCGCCGTTTACGTCGCCCAAAGTCAGATCTGGCTCTGTTACAACAGCAGAAGGTGCTGCTGTTGGTGTGACTGACGGAATAACGGAAGGCTCTGATGACGGTGCGACCGATGGTTCTGCTGAAGGATTGGCGGATGGCTCAGCAGATGGTTTTGGTTCAGTTACTGTGCCCTTCGTTTTGCCGGCTTTAAGGTCTTTGAACATCTGATCAAGGTCAGCGTAATCAAGTTCCGAATCCTGTACCAGATCGGCGTTCTTAATGCCTTGTTCGGTAGGATCATATTCTTCACGTGATACGTCTTTTGCGATGTATTCCCAGAGCTGGATCGCATCGCCGATATCAAACTGGTTGTTGCAGTTGAAATCCCCTGTGACAGGCGTGAATCTTACATAATCTTTTTCGGTAACCGGAAGAAGGTTCTTACCGTTGATATAATTCATGATTGTATCTACATCTTCCTGTGTAATCCCTGTACCCGGATTGAAAACATCAGCGTTTCTTAAACCCTGGGCAGTAACATAATTGGTTATTCTCACTGCATTAGGATTATCGGCTTTTCTTATTCTAAAATCTTCGACCTGATTGATAAGATTCTGCATTTCAGATACATCGAAAATGTCAACCACACCGTCACAGTTATAGTCACCGTATTCCGGCTCTGTTGTGATCTCAAACTTCATGTGGTCAGTGTAGACGTTGAGCAGAGGATTTTTACAGTCATATACTTTCCCATGGAATCCTGAAAGATAATCAAGCATATACGGTAAAGGATATTCGCCCATACCATTGCCGACCGGGCTGGTATGTTCTACGTTAATGTAGTATTGCCACCATGTCAGGGAACTCGTACCAGGAATAATATCCGGATTTTCAGCATATTTCAGCATAAGATTGAAATCATCGAAGTCAACATCGCCGTCACGGTCTGCATCTCCTTTTACTCCACGTTCGCCGTCTTCTGTTTCTTCTGGGTCTCTTTCAAAACGTATCACTTTATAATCATCAGTCGGGAGTTCACTGACTGTACCGGCAAGGTATTTTATCAGTGCGGTTATATCGCCCGTGGAAAGCCCCGGCCATGTGTCCGTGTGTGCGTTTATTTCACCCTGAGAAGTTATCGGATTAGCTTCCGGATCCCTGAAATAATCTGTGATGCACTTCAGATCATTTATATTAACGATGCCGTCGCAGTTGACGTCTCCGTAAAGCGACGCTGTTTCTTCCGCCTTTACTGTGTGGTTAGTAGTCTCATATCTGCCGAAAGATGCAGGTACACCTGCTGTTAATGAAAGCGCTAATACTCCTGCTAAAACTCTGTTAGTTTTCATGATAGAAACCTCCGTAATAAATAGTTATAATTTTTACTAACTCTTTTTTGTTTTTCTCAGATGCGCATCCGGGATTTTTGAAAGAATTATTTATCTTTCATTACTTAGACAACCTTCAGGTGAATTTGTCTCACCCTTTTTTAAATTTTTTTGAAAGATTGTTTTCTGTGTTCTGAAAGCTTTATTGTTCTTTCATTACTTAGACAACCTTCCGGCTGATTTGTCTCACCTGTTTTGAAAATATTTTTTTGACAATGATACCAGGATACTATATAATAGGTAAGAGACGTATTATAATGAGTAAATGCGGGATTATAATACATTTGAAAGGAGATTTGAGATTATTATGGACAACGGGGCAGTGTATTACCGTCGTTTCCTTGAAGGTGACAGAGATGCCATTATCGATATAATAGCTGATTACAGAGAAGGCCTTGTTCTCTTTATTAACAGCATTGTTGATGATTTCTGCGCTGCCGAGGAACTTGCCGAGGACACTTTCGTAAAACTATGTGCTGACAGGCCGAAGTTTTCGGAGAAGTGTTCTTTTAAAACATGGATCTATACGATAGGGAAGAATATTGCATTCAATAGTCTGAAGAAAAAGTCAAGACATCCTGAAGAATCTATAGATGACTTTTACAGCATAGCTGATAAAGAAAATATTGAACGAAACTATATCAAAGATGAAGAAAAAAGACATCTTCTAAGAGCAATGGAAAAACTGAAGGATGATTATAAACAGGTCTTGTATCTTGTGTTTTTTGAAGGATTCAGTAATCCGGAAGCGGCTGCGATCATGAAAAAAACAGAACGGCAGATAAGAAATCTGCTGTATCGCGCAAAAGAATCGCTGCGAAATATTTTAGAAAAGGAGGGGTTCAGTTATGAGGGAATATGATGAAACTACATTGAAAATAGCCGAAAGAGTACTTAAAAGAAGTGATGAAATAATCAGACAGCGTCAGGAACAGGCTAATAAGTCAGATAAAACTGATAATAAGCAGAATACTACCTACGATGCATCAGTAGTTGAACAGGGTCAGTCAAAATCACCTAAGATCCGTCATATTTACACTGCACTAGCTTTTTGTGCCGGTATTGTATTATGCCTTGGGCTCATGAAATTTATCGAATACACAAATGAACTCATTCCTGGTGATAATGATAAGAATAAAGTTTCAGAGACCACTTCTGAAACTGAAGATACCACAACTAGTGCAACAATTGTGAATGAAGCCGTAATTGTAAATGACACTTCAGCAGTTTCATCAGAAGTTTCTGTGACTGAACCTGTAAGTGATACACTGACTGCTTTGCCTTCATCTGAATCGGCATCCGAAGCTAAAACCGTTAATGCTGATACAGATAAAGCGTCAGTTACACAAAAGTCTGTTGCTGATGTACATGTAAATGATAATAAAGAAAAGCCTGAAAATACAGTAGCAGAAGCTAAAGTTGTTACCTCAAAACCTGAAGTTACTACCCAGGAACCTGAAACAGAAGCTGTAACAATTCCTATTACTACTGTAAACCCAGATCTGCAGCCGACTATGTGCGGAGATGTCAACGGCGATAATATTGTTGATATTGAAGATGCTGTTCTGGTACGTAACTATGTTAATTATTTTGAAGGAACATCATGGGTGGAATTTTATAAAAAACAAAAAGACGTTGATCCTAAATTTGCTGAACAGGCGCTTGCAAATGCAGATGCTTACAGACCGTCTGATAATAGAGAAATAACATCTGAAGACGCAGAAGCAATCATGGGTTATATTAATGGTGAATATTTAATTCCGACAAATGATCTTTAACGCTGATTTATAAAAACAGCACCTTATCGGATGGCATGATCAAGGGAAAACGGAGGATAAGAAAATGGCGATGTTAGTCAATTTAACAGCAGTAAAGTACTGCGCTTTCTGTAAATACTGGTGGGATCCGGCATGTCAGTATATTAAGCCGAATATAAACACGCAGTGGTATCTCGAACCATCCGGCCGCTGCAGATGTATCAAAAGGGGCACTGATACATCCGCAAATCAGACTTGTCAGAATTTCAAGTGTAAAATTGATTTGTAGAGAAGGAGCGAGGGTGCTATGGAAGAATTACACCTGACCAGTGAGTTGTCAATGGAAGAAATCGAAAACAACTTTAAAGACGAAGAACTGTTTTCTGGAATAGTAAGCGGACTTGAAGAAGCGCTGGTTTTTAAGAACGGTATGGCAAACGCTGAATCAAACACTGGAAGGAGTTGATATTATGTGTAAGGCAGTTGAAGATTTGGTTGAAGACCTGCTTGAAGTAAGCAATAAAAGAAATAAAATTGAAATTGCGGTTAATTTTATTCGATTAGGAAAAAATACATATGATGACATAGCTGAAGCAACTGGTCTTACTGTAGAAGAAGTGGAGGCACTTGCTGAAACTTTGAATCATACAGCTTGATGGTTACAGAATAGCATCACAGATAAACAAACGGCAGAGCAATGATTATAATGATCAGTGTTCTGCCGTATTTTATTGCACTTAAGGTGTATCATTTCGAATCTGCTAACCCAAACATGGGGAATTAGCTAAAAATATATAGAACTAGCACGCCCGCCGGCGTGCTGTTTCCGTAAATGGTCGTTAATGAAATTCTATTCGTTCCGTAAATGGTAGTTATAAATCACATACCATAATGTACTCCTCGTCATTTTCATCCACGGTTTTAAAGCCGACATTTCTGTACATTCTCACCGCATAGTTGGCTTTCTGCACTGCCAGTGATGCTCGTTTATAACCCTGCGTTCTCAGCACATCGAGCATCTCTTTCATAAGATGTGTTCCGATGCCCTGTCCGCGGTATTCCTTGTACAGAGAAATCGCAAAAGACGGGGTTTCGTCATCCACATGACCGTAATCATCCATGATACGTGTCCATACGGCACCGACAACTCTGCCATTACATTCGGCCACAAGACAGTTGTCACCCTTGCGGAATCCGAAATCATCTGTATAGACTCTCAGTTCGGGATTTTCAATAATATCTCTTTCCGGAGGTTCCACGCCTTCCGGAATAAATATGGCTTCATAGAGAAAATCTTTCAGCAGTTCAGTTTCATTAGTTCTGAGTTTCCTTATAATATACGCTTTGTCCTTGGTCATATCTTTTCTCCTGTTCGTGTTTTTCATAAATGTGATGTATCGTTTGAATTACAGTGAACGCATGCAGATTTTTACGTTTACTGTTTACTATACAAGAACAGTCCGGCTTACAGTGAAACCGGACTGTTCTCTTTTTTCAGACAGATAGCACGGAATCTGGTATTACCACGTTATTGCCGAATGACTGTGAATATAGAATTCTTCCTGACTTGGCTGCCAGCCGGCTTCCTTTGGCGGGAAAAGCTTGTCGAATTCCGCAACTGCGGCTTCGTCATCGCATGGAGTATCGACATCACTTGGACGATAGAACCACTTTCTGCCGTCGAGGGCACCTTCTTTAAGTTCCTTTACAAGAAGAGCGGCAGGGAAAAATCCTTCACCTTCGCCGAAGCATACATTGTACTTTCTGCAGCTTCTGTAGCCGCGGGAAACGTAGTTATCAGGATTTCCGAAGTTTATAACAACGTCAAATCCCATTGACTCTGCGATTTTAAAAGTATACTCAAGAAGGGCTTTTCCGAATCCTTTACGCTGATACTCAGGGAGTACACACAGTGGCCCCATAGTAATGATATTTTTCTCATTACCCTGTTCATCGACGAGCTTTGACCTGCAGTACATAACATTGGCGATCACTTTGCCGTCAAGCTCGATGACATAATCAAGTTCCGGTATGAAATCCCTGTGATTTCTCATGATGTGTACGAAGTAATGCTCAAAACAGCCGGGTGTGTTAAGATTCCAGAAAGCCTCACGGGTAAGGTTTTCCGTTTCGCGGTAGTCGTTTTCTGTTTCTCTGCGGATAATATAGTCATATTTATTCATTGTTTTTTCCTCCTGAAATAGTTTGACCGGACTACGGAGGCTTACTGTTAGATAGTTTCGCAAACCTCCGTTTACGCTGCTATCTCAGGTCTGTTATTATTGTTCAAACAACAATCTCCTTTAAAAATATGTTTGTCACATTCAGGTATTCCGCACCTGATGTGCACGCTTCTATTATATCACTAATTCTGCCTGAATACAAATAAAAAAAGTATCATGCATCGCGATGCATGATACTATCGAACAGCTGCCGAAGGCAGCTCACCATTTCATTTTTCATCACTTAAGTACCTTGACAAATGCTTTTGAAGAATGTTATAATCAATATATTTTTAAAATACAAACGAATAAAAATTCTTGCAAATGCTGATATGAGCTTATCGATTTGTACTGCCAATATGTTTTCGGAAAGGAGATGCCACAGTGGGAAATTTCTACACATCCACACAGATATTAAACGACGAACTGTTAAGTAAAGAAGATTTTCTTAAGAAATTCCGCAATATGATGAAACGTGATGGTTATGAAACCTGCGAAGATGATGATGAAGGTGAAATCAGATATTCTTTTTCGTTCTCTGAAGAAAAAGAAAACAGATGGGCGACGTTATATTCAGAAAGTTACGAAGAAGGAAATCAGACTTCGAAGCGTGACACCGCACGTATTTCAAAGATGCTCGGAACATTCTGCATAAATACAACGGTAATAGACAGCGACTGTGCGATCCTTGACCTTTATGACAGGAACGGAAATAATGCAGATACCCTTGTTATGGGCAGAGCTGATGATTATTTCGGTGACAATATACCGGAACCGGAAAAATCATTGTGGGAGCCTCTTCTAAATAAAGGTGTTAGCTGGGAACAGTTCTTTGAGATTGTTCATGGAGATTATGTTTTTGTAGAAGATGGACTTGCAAGGCTTTCAACTACTTTAAATAGTGGCTCGATGTTTAATGAAGTATTTGAATCTGAGTGCAGCATAGCTTTTGAGAAAGCAGGGCCGAAGATCACTGTTACAAGTAGCAGTTCGGAAAAGAAATTAACAGTCAGTTCAGCGTTTAAAAAGGTTTATGAAGAAAAACTAAAACCTATTGGCTTTGTAAGGGTAAATAACCCATATAATTATTTTATACGTAATCTTAATGATGAAATAATTAGTGTTATTACAATGGTTTCAGATAAAATAGGTGGAATACAAAAAATCACAGTTCTTGGTGGTATCGCAACTATTCATCGTAAACAAATAGATTTTTCAATTTCACCTGAATCAGGGATGAATTACTGGCTTTTCGGAACTTCATCTTTTTATTCTCGTCAGCTTTCTGATAACTATAGATCTGATTATTCATCTGAAATAGCATCTTTTACGATTTCGAATGATTGTAACAATTGTGAATTACTATTCCGATTTGAAAAATCGTTTGAATATGTAAATAAATGGACATTGCCAGTGCTGAATGAAGTGACAGATACTCTTTCGGCTGTTGAATACTTTTTAAAATATTCCGGATCGTGTTTGTATTTTAAAGAGGATGCATTTCAAAAAGGCAATTATCTTCCTTCAAATGAATCTTTGATGCTTGCGAGGATAAAACAAGTTGATTCATTAATTCAAAACTATGAGGATTATTTAGTGAGATATAATAAATTTATGGATAGAATAAATCAGCCATTAAGAAAATATGATGTTTATAAAGCGGTAAGTGAACTGAGAGACAGAATTAATATAATAAACAGTGATGAAAAGTATATTCGCTTATTGGAAAAATGGGAATCTGATAATATTAAAATTCTGTGTGAATTATAATAGATCGTTTAGGGAAACGCTGATTTATTCATAAATCAGCGTGGGGGTCCGGGGCGAAGCAACGCAAATCCCACCTCCGGAAATCATCCGCGAAGCCGGATTTCTGATTTAATCAGTGTTTCCTTAGAAAAACGGAACGTTAAGGAACTCCCCATGAGTGCAAAAAAAGCATCTGCAGAGTATGAGTATATGTGCGCATACTCTGCAGATGCTTTCTGTTTTCGCTGCCTTAAAAAATGTATCAGGCATTCATTCCGAAATTGCCAACCGAAAGATCAGACAAGCTTGAAATCAGCCTCGCGGAGGGAACGTGTGATAAGTTCAACATGGTCGAAATCCCTTGTTTCCATGTTGATACGCAGGTAGCATCCGTTGACGCTTTCAGTTGCACCTTTTTCGTAGTGAACGCCGGTAACGTTGCCGCCGCAGTCGGCGATTATACGTGAGATCTCCTTAAGCTGGCCCGGTTTGTCGATAAGCTCGATAAGCAGACTTGTTGAACGTCCCGAGTTGAGGAGACCGCGGTCGATAACTCTTGAAAGGCTCGTAACATCAATGTTTCCGCCGGATACTACTGCCACAACACGCTTGCCGTCAACGTCGAGTTTTCCGGACATTACTGCTGCAACTGCGGCAGCACCGGCGCCTTCTGCCACCATTTTCTGCTTTTCGATGAGCGCGAGGATGGCGCTGGCAACTTCATCGTCGCTTACGAGCACCAGTTCGTCAACATATTCGCTTACGAGGGAATATGTGTTTTCACCCGGCTGCTTTACAGCAATGCCGTCGGCGATAGTTGAAACGGATGACAGGCATTCGATCTGATCGTTTTTTACGGAATTGAACATGCTCGGGGCACCGGTCACCTGCACGCCGTACACCTTGACGGATGGTCTTATCTGCTTGACTGTGTAGGCTATACCGGAAATAAGTCCGCCGCCTCCCACCGGAACGACGATGGCATCGATATTGTCGATGTCATTAAGTATCTCCAGAGCAATAGTTCCCTGTCCGGCGATAACATTTTCATCGTCAAAAGGATGGACGAATGTATATCCCTTTTCGTCACGGAGTTCAAGTGCTCTGCGGTATGCGTCGTCGTAGCATCCCTCCACAAGGCACACTTCCGCACCAAATCCTTTTGTCGCTTCTATTTTAGATATAGGTGCAGTGTCCGGCAGGCAGATGAGAGACTTTATTCCGTTTTTAGTTGCCGCAAGAGCAACGCCCTGCGCATGGTTTCCGGCCGAGCACGCGATTACGCCGTTCTTTTTTTCTTCAGGTGAGAGCATCGCGATCTTGTATGCAGCTCCGCGGATCTTGAACGATCCGGTGAACTGAAGGTTTTCCGGCTTAAGATAAAGCTCGCATTTCGGTGCTATACCGTGAGCTCTTACCAGATTTGTTTCCCTGATGATGTTTTTGAGCACTGTCTGTGCGTCGAATACCTTGTCGAGTGTAAGCATGATTATTCCGCCTTTCATTACTTCCAGATGTTTGCAGCACGTCATGTTTGTTCTGTATGTCAGTACAGTACAGACCGCATGCAGCAGTTGTGTGAAGCTCTGAGGCAAAAATAAAACCGCCTCAAAGCACGTATTAGCTTTGAGACGGGTATTTGTTCTTAATACTCGCGGTACCACTCAAATTGCGGATTCGATGATCCGCCACCTCTTCGAAGTCTGACAACTTCTATGCACTGACGCAGCATACACGTGAAACGCCTACTGGGTGTGAACCTTTGGGGTTTCCGGCTCGGAAGGGATGGGAAGCTCTGCAGTCCTTTACCGGTATCGCACCACCACCGGCTCTCTGAAAAATTCGTCGCAGTTTCCGTCTTCGTCACAGCTTTTATTTGAAAATATTATAACACAGTAATATAATGATGTCAAGCCGAATTTTCTGAGAAAATTATGCAATGCATCCAATAATGTATCATGCATCGCGATGCATGATACTATCGAACAGCTGCCGAAGGCAGCTCACCTTTTTTGAAGGTGATGCGTATAATGTTTTTCTTGAATTCCTGCTCCGAAAATGATACAATTAAGATTGATAATACCTGAAAGACTGATCAGAACAGCAGGAAGTAAAACAGAAAGGCGGTCTCAGTATGTCAGAGAAAAATGAAGAACTGTTAAGATCATACGAATATGGTTTACCGTCATATTTGCAGCATGATCTCGATGCGTATAAAGAAGGACTGAAAAATCATTCGACTTTGATTGACTGCCTCTGGGGTGAACTGTACGGCAGTATCAATATGGCGGAAATAAGTGATAATATCATTTCACATGAACATGCTGAGTATCTGCGCCATAAATTTCTGTGGGGAGATTATTATGAATAAGATAAATTTTACGGATTGTCCGAGAGTGCCGGGGAAAGCATATAACGGTGCAAACGGAAAGAAAATTGCTGTAGAATATAAAGGACAGCAGTACATGATTAAATTTCCTCCTTCAGCTGACAGGAAACCTACAGAGCTGTCATATACCAACAGCTGTATAAGTGAGCATATCAGCTGCAGTATTTTTAATATGCTTGGCGTTAAAGCACAGGAAACTCTTTTAGGTATTTATACTGTCAGAGAAAAAGAAAAACTTGTATGTGCATGTAAAGACTTTACTGCTGACGGAAGTGTGCTTTATGACTTCTGTTCTATCAAAAATACTATTATAGATTCTGAACATAACGGAAACGGAACGGAACTCACAGATATTCTTGAAACTATTGAAAAACAGGATTTTGTCGATCCGCTAAGATTACAGGAACATTTCTGGAATGTGTTTGTTATCGATGCTCTTCTGGGGAATTTTGACCGGCATAATGGTAACTGGGGATTTCTTTATAATAAAGAAGGCAATATATCTGAAATTGCTCCGGTTTATGACTGCGGCAGCTGCCTGCTTCCACAGGCGGATGACCGTGTTATGCGTCTTGTACTGGAAAATCAGGACGAAATGAATGCAAGGATCTTTCATTTTCCGACGTCTGCTATAAAAAATAACGGACAGAAGATAAATTATTACAATTTCCTGGCGAACGCGAATAATGAACAGTGTATGTCAGCTGTAGTCAGAATTTTTCCGAGGGTAAATGCTGATAAGATAAACGGGTTTATATGTTCCATTCCTTACCTGTCAGAGCTTCAGCGTGAATTTTACTGCAGCTATATTAAAGAACGCTATGATAAGATCATAGTGCCGGCGTATGAGAATGCGCTGAAAATAAGGTAAGCGGTTATATCAAAATTAAAGCATCTGCATATAATGAGTTTTTCACTCTTTTCTGCAGATGCTTTCTGTTTCTGTTGACTTCATTCAAAAAGGTATCATGCATTGCGATGCATTATACTATCGAACAGCTGCCGAAGGCAACTCACCTTTTTAAGTGCAGAATTTACTTACAGCATAAACCGGATAAACCCTTATGCTGTCGTAATTGTTAAAGTTTTCGAGTGAAACTCTTATTCCGTATTTGCTTGAAGGATGAGTTCCAAGAAAACTGTGCATGCTTTGCATGCTGCCTTTTCCGGCCGCTTTTACTTCAACAGGTACGACCATGTTTTCTCTGACGATTGCATAATCTATTTCGGCATTAGCACCGCTTCTGTACCAGTAGTGAAGGGAAGATTCTGTATACGGATTTGTATATTTTATTATTTCAAGTCCGGTCTGCATTTCAACGACATTTCCCTTGTTCATTTCGTCAAAGATATCCGTGCTGAGAAGTTCATATGTGTTGAGCCCGCATACGGTAAGATAGATACCGGTATCGAAAAAAAGCAGTTTTTTATTGGTTTCTTTTTCGCAGCTGCCAAGCGGTATGGTGTCACATGATGCTGCCTTTACCGGATAAACAAGTCCGGCTCTTCGAAGAAGATCGATACCTGTATCAAAATAATAAGCACTTACACCCTGTATAGCCGATGACGATTTTGTCTGTCCGCATACGTTGTGAACAGCATAGTCGAATATTTTTCTGATTATATCGGCTGGTACGTCTGCACTGTACTTATTAAAGTCGTCAGTGAAGTTCGTGATAATATCTCTGTGTATCTGCTGACAGTCAAACAGGCTGCCTGAATCTATATACTCAGCTACGGCTTCCGGCATGCCGCCTACGACGAGAAATGTTTTATATTCATTTATAAGCTGTTCATGCGCAGGGTTGTCCGTACTTTTACCCCCATGCTGTTCCAGATAGTCCGCAAGAATATCTTTTTTTGTACCCCGAAGATATTCGATGAAAGAAAAAGGATACATGAAAATACTTCTTACACGTCCGACCGGGAAATCTATTATTTCTTTTTTTGTGCTTTTTCCGTTTAAAACAAATTCAAGAAGCGATCCGGCTGCGATAACATGCAGTTCCGGCATGTCTTCATAAAAATATCTCAGAGCTGTTACAGCTCTCGGACATTCCTGTATTTCATCAATAAACAGGAGCGTTTTACCGGCTGTTATCTTTGATGAGAAAAACAGTTCGAGTCTGATTATGATCGTTTTTATATCAAAGTTTCCGTCAAACAGACCGCAAAGCTCATTGTGTTTTTCAAAGTTTATCTCAATATAGTTGTCAAACTGCTCTGACAGATGTCTTACAGCTGATGTTTTTCCGCACTGTCTTACTCCACGGAGAAGCAAAGGCTTATGCTTTTTTTCGTTTTTCCAGCTGTTCAGCGTTTTATCTATATCGCGTGGTATATACATGGCAATCCTCCGTTGAATCATATGTTAATCTTATTATATCACATCATTTTAAAATTGCCAAGCGGAAATCAGCAGTTCATTTAGAAATCGCCAAGCGGAAATCAGCGGTTTATTTAGAAATTGCCAGGCGGAGAACTGTACTTTATTTAGAAATTGCCAACCGAAAAATCAGGCGAGTTTGAAATCAGCCTCTCGGAGTGAACGCGTGATAAGTTCAACGTGGTCGAAACCCCTTGTTTCCATGTTGATATGCAGCTCACAATATATAATGGATTAACAGTTGTTTTCTTAGTCCTCGTAATGTCCCTTGCAGCTTGCTATCCATAAATTATTGTCAACTATGTTATAAACCAGTCTGTTTCCGTGATCAATATGCCGGCTCCAGCCTTTACGATACCGCAGAGGTTCCGGATGTCCTGTGCCTTTTGAAACACCGTTACGTTCAATGTCTTTTATGAGATCGTTGATTTTCTTTACGATCTTTTTATCAGTTTGCTGCCAGTATAAATATTCATCCCAGGCAATGTCGCTCCACAGTTTGTTCATTCATCGACCTCTGCTAATTCGTGCGGCTTACCAAGGCCAGCTTCAAGCTGATCAAATGATCTGTCCAGCTTGGCAAGATATTCTGCATTTCGTGCAGCTTTTGTAAGTGCATTAAATTGTTCAAGGGATAATAAAACGACATTTTTCTCATTTTTACGGGTAACTATAATAGTTTCTGACTCATCACTTGCTTTGTCGCAGTAACTTTTTAAATTGTCTCTCATAGTTGAGTAATTAACAGCTAACATAAAACCACTCCTTATGTACAAAATACTGTACGATTTCCTGTACAACTATATTGTAGCATTATTATTGCTTTGTGTCAATATCAGAGGGAGTTATTTTTATAAATTGATGGATCGACAAAAAAGCTATCATGCATCGCGATGCATGATACTATCGAACAGCTGCCGTAAGGCAGCTTTTTTCATCCGTATAAATTATTGACTTGCACTGTGAATTTGAATACAATATAATTGAATAAAGCTGAATGCGTATTTCGAACGAAAAAAGAAAAATAAAAAAATTTAAGAAAATCCTGTAACAATATTCGTTTTTTTCTGTCATTGAAGATGAAAGGATATTTCACCGGTAAAATATTTTGATCTGGAGAGCATTATGGAAGACAAAGAGATAATATCCCTGTATAATGAAAGATCTGAGAATGCGATCAAAGAGACTGATAACAAGTACGGTACGTATTTAAGAAAGATATCGGACAACATTCTCGGAGACAGGGGAGATACTGAGGAATGTATGAATGACAGTTATCTCAAAGTGTGGAATTCAATACCGCCGCAGGTTCCGAAGATACTGAAGGCGTTTGTTGCGAGGATCACCAGAAATACCGCACTCAATATCTATGAAAAAAGAAAAGCTTCCAAAAGATGCGCCTCTGAGGTCGCCCTTTCACTTGAAGAACTTGAAGAATGTCTTGAAGGCAGGGACAACGTGGTGTCGGAGATAGAGCGAAAGGAAATTATGAAAGCTCTCGATGATTTTCTCGGAACCCTTGATAAGAAAAAAAGGATCTGTTTCGTGCAGAGATATTTCTATCTCGAATCGCTGGATGATATTGCGGAGCGGAACGATATTTCCGGGGCAGCTCTCAGGACCATGCTTTGCAGAACCAGAACAGAACTTAAAGAATTCTTGAAAAAACGCGGACTATTCTGACAGGAGTAAGAAGATGAGTGATAATACCAAACAAAGCGATGTGATCCTGAAAAGTTTCGGAGACATATCTGAAAAGTACATAGCTGAAGCTGATCCGGAAAAGAAAAGCGGAGGGAAAAATAAAAACAGAATATTTTTTATCTGTGCCGGATATGCAGCAGCGATTCTGTTACTCATAACAGCCAATCTTCCTGACAGAAGCGAAGACGGCAATTTCACACCGGTGATAACAAGCATTACAGCGACTGACAGTCCGGTGACGGAAGAGTCCACAGGCACTTCTGTTACTTCGGAAAGAGCTTCTGAAACGACAGTGATCACGGAAAATACGGTAGTTAATCCAGTCGAAGGAACGTCCGGAACCAGTATCAGTACAGATGTTACGGAGTCTCGTGACGAGGGAATCAGGAAAATCGAAGAGAATAATGGAACATCAGCCGACGAACGTCAGAATACTGAGCCGATGACTGAAAAACCGGATGAACCAAAAGAAACATATATCGTAACAGAATCACATGAAAGCAGATCAGAAAACAGTGATCAGTATTCCGGAGCATACGGAAAAAATATGAACTGGAATTACGATCCCGGAAACAGGACCCTTACCATAAGCGGATCCGGCCTTATGGAACCGGAAGATGATGAGATATTCACTGACGGGAGACGGTTTAGCTGGGTCAGTGATGCGGAACATGTGGTGCTATCTGAAGGAGTGGAATCCATAGGTGCAGATACATTCTGTAAATTTGTTTCTTTAAAGACAGTCTCGCTTCCGGACAGTCTGAAAAATATCGGAAGTGATGCGTTCAGAAACTGTGTTTCGCTTGAAAATGTCATCATTCCGTCAGGTGTAACTGAGATAGGAACGGGTGCATTCATGAACTGTAACTCTCTTAAGTCGGTAAATATACCTGAGGGTATTAATGCGATCAGAAGCGAAACGTTTAAGGGATGCTGCTCACTGAAAACTGTAGTTATACCGGAAAGTACCGCAAAGATAGAAGACAATGCTTTTCAGAACTGTCTGATGCTCAGAGAAGCGGTTGTTTACGGACATTCGGTAAGTTTCGGAAGTCTTGTTTTTGACCCTCAGGAGGACAACAGTATGCTGGTTATAAAAGGCTATGAAGACACACGTGAATATGCTTTGCAGAATGGTCTTGAATACGAACAGATCGAAGACTGAACTTAAGGATACATTGATTAAATAGGAAATCCGGCTTCGCCGGATTTCCGGAGGTGGGATTTGCGGGGCTTCGCCCCGGACCCCGCGCTGATTTATGAATAAATCAGCGTTTCCTTAAGCGGACGTAGCCGTGAAGATCATACGTTCAGTGTTCCACGAAAAGATGAAATATATATGGTAAAATGAAAAGAGGTACAAAGATGAAAAACGCAGAATTAAGAAGAATTTTCGCGACAGCGGCTGCACTTGTAATGGCCGCCGGAACAACTGTTACCGCATTTGCTGAAGAAACTGCCGATCTAACCGCTGCTTCTCAGAGCAGTGCGGAAAAGACAGAAAAATCAGATTATACAGGCAGTTTCGGAAAAGATGTAAAATGGGAGTATGACCCGGAAAGCAAAACTCTCACTGTAAGCGGAAACGGTAAGATGATGAGTGAGAACGGAGACGAAAATGCAAAGCCGTTTTACAAAGCACATAAATGGGCTGCAGAAGTCGAAAAAATTGTGATCGGAGACGGTGTTGAATCCATAGCAGACGGTGCATTTGAAAAATTCACATCACTTAAGTCTGTGGTGATTCCGGAAAGTGTGAAGGAGCTTGGACGCGGTTCGTTCCGTAACTGTATTTCACTTGAAGAGATAGATCTGCCGTCAAAAATTACCGTGATCCAGAACGGAGCATTCAGAAACTGTAACGAACTGCGTAATGTGACTTTTCCTGATGATCTTAAGGTTATTGAAAGTGAAGCTTTCAAGGGCTGCTGTTCACTTGAATCGATAGCTATTCCGTATGGTACGGTCATTATCGGGAAGCAGGCTTTCAGAAACTGTCTTAAACTCAGAAAGATCAGCCTTCCGGAAACCATCGACACATACGGTGAAGATGTATTTGACTGGACGGAGGATAATGAATATCTGAAGATAATTGCTGACGGGGCTAACGGACGCAGCTATGCTTACAGAAATGCCTGCCTCAGATTTGTAGTGGATGGCGTGGAATGTACTGAAACTTCGGGTATATGCGGTGATTCAGCATACTGGTCGTATGACGAGGATACAGGCACTTATACTATAACTGGTACCGGTGATGTTTATGATGTGATTTTTAACAGCGAATGGGTGGCAGATGTAAAGAATGTTGTTATAGAAGAAGGCATTACAACGGTCGGACATGGTTTTGGATGTAATTTTGAGTCACTGGAGTCTATTTCGTTTCCGGAAAGCTTTGAAGGTTTTGAAGGCTTTAATAATATGCGCCCTAACGCTGAACTGAGCAGTACAGCACTTACATCTGTTGATCTGCCGGATAAAATGACTGTTATTCATTGCGGCATGCTGGAGCACTGTGAAAAACTTAAAGAAGTAAAGCTTCCGGCAGAGCTGAAGACCATTGAAGAATTTGCGTTTTTAGGCTGTTTATCACTCGAAAGCATTGTTATACCTGAAAAAACTGAGAAAATAGGTGAATTTGCTTTTGACAGCTGTGGACTTAAGACTGTTACAATATTAAGCGACAACGTCGATATAGTGGATTCAGCGTTTTATTTATGCCCTCGGTCAATGGTTATCCGTGCTCACAGGGGATCGACTGCGGAAAAATATGCTTTGGATCGTGATATTAAGTTTGAAGCGCTCGAAGAAGAGAAAACTTCAGAAGTGACAGTGGAAAAGGCGCTTGCAGCGGAAGCAGATACGACAGTGCAGGAAGATAATGCAGCAGCGCCGGCTGATAATGCGGAAGAATTTGTAATCGGCGACGGAAACGGAAGCGGAACTGTTGATATTTCAGATATTTCCGTACTTGCAATTGCACTCGTTGACGGCAGGGAACTTACCGACGCACAGAAAAAGGCGTTTGACGTTGATGGTGACGGCGACGTTACTCTCGCTGACCTTGCAAAACTCAGACAGTACCTTTCAAAGAAAATCGAAAAGCTCTGATCTTATGAAATGATAAAAATCTTTCTTTAAAAGCAGATCAGCATATCCTCACAGACTCATATTTTTACGTGAGAAGGATATGCTGATTTTGTTGTATTCGGGAATTATTCAGTTTCCGTTTTACGTTCAAAACGTGGATTTTAGCATTGACTTGCACAGAAAATTTGTATACAATATAAATATACAAATAAAGATGACGATGTACGTCATTACAATAAAAATATAGAGAAAAGGAAAAATGAAAAGAGGTACAAAAATGGGAAACTCAGAACACAGAAGGATGTATGCGGCCGTCGCCGCACTTGTTATGGCTGCCGGAACAACAGTAAACGCTTATGCAGAAGAAGCGGCTGATCTGTCGGCGACGGCTGAAGAGAGTGCGGCAGAGGTAAAAAACGAAAACTCAGATTATTCGGGCAATTTCGGAAAAGATGTCAAATGGGAGTATGATCCTGAAAGCAAAACGCTTACTGTAAGCGGAAAAGGTCCTATGGATTATGAAAACGGAAATCCAGATTATACGTTATTCTACAAAAATCACGAATGGGCGAAAGAAACAGAAAAAATAGTGATCGAAGACAGTGTTGAATCAATAATATTTGATGCATTCAGTCGCTTTGTTTCACTTAGATCTGTTTCCATTCCGGAAAGCGTAAAAGAAATCGGAGCGGATGCATTCAGTAACTGCATTTCACTTGAAGAGGTCGTGATCCCGTCCGGAGTTACCCGTATCGACTGGGGAGTATTTACGAACTGTTATGATCTGAAAAAGGTAACTCTTTCTGAAGGTCTTGAGGCTATTGATATGAGTGCATTCAAGGGCTGCTGCTCGCTTGATTCAGTACATATTCCTGACAGTGTGACCACCATTGGAAATGAGGCGTTTAAGTACTGCTTAAAGCTCAAAGAGGTCAATCTTCCTGAAACTATTGAAAATTACGGTGAAAATATATTTGATTACAGGCAGGACAATGAATTTCTGAGACTAAAAGTTTTCGGTCCGAACGGACGAAGCTTTGCGTATAAAAACGGATATCAGTTTGATATTGACGGTCTGGTGTATTCCGATACTTCCGGAGTATGCGGTGAATATACAGACTGGTCATTTGACAGTGAGACCGGAGTTTACACTATATCCGGTACAGGTCTGGCGGACTGGTTACCGATCAACGGAAACTGGACGGAAGATGTGAAGGCGATAATTGTAAAAGAAGGAGTCACAGGTATCGGAGGAAACGGTCTGGGTTATTATTTCACCGGAGCTGAATCCGTTACCCTTCCGGAAAGTTTTGAAGGATTCCATGAAGAAACTGTAAACGGATTAAGCGATCTTGCGATCACCTCAATAACTCTTCCGGATAAGATGACTGTTCTGCACGAGGGAATACTGCATCACTGTGAGAAACTGAAAGATGTAAAACTTCCTGCTAATCTGATAAGTATTGAAGAAAACGCGTTTTCCGGCGATGTATCGCTCGAAAGCATAGTTATACCTGATAAAACCGAGAAAATAGGTCAATATGCTTTTAGTGGCTGTGGCCTTAAAGAAGTAACAATACTAAGCAAATTTGTCAGAATCGATGAGGACGCCTTTTATTCCTGCGATCCGTCAATGGTGATCTGCGGTGCAAAGGGATCAGTTGCGGAAGAATATGCGAAAAAACACAAGTTTAAGTTTAAGGCACTTGTACGCGGCGATGCAGACGGAAACGATGTGATCGATATTTCAGATATTTCCATACTTTCACTCGGCCTGGTCGGTGAAAAAGAACTTAACTTCAAACAGAAAAATGTACTTGATGTTGACGGTGACCACGATGTTGATATTGCCGACCTTGCAAAGCTCAGACAGTATCTTTCAAAGAAGATCGAAAAACTCTGATTCTATACAGCTAAGGAAACGCTGATTTATTCATGAATAAGCGTGGGGATCCGTGGCGAAGCCCTGCAAATCCCGCCTCCGGAAATCCGGCGAAGCCGGATTTCCGATTTAATCAGTGTTTCCCTGACAATAGGATAACAATAGTAAACGGCAGTACGCTGATCGCTGTGATCAGTATACTGCCGTTTTCATATTTTTATTACTGTACCGCTTCGGTAACTTCCGGTCCGGATGTTACTTCCGATTTTAAGCTGTGTCCGGGATCATAAACTGACCAGAACAGTTTTGCAGCGTCTTTGTAGCGTACCTCGGCTGACGGAGCTCTCATTATTACTGATATGAGATCGTGGCCGTTTTCCGATGCAGTAGCGACCATGCAGTAGCCGGCTTCGTCAAAAAATCCTGTTTTAAGGCCGGTTACAAAGGAAAGGTAATACTCGTCATCAGGTAATATAAGAGCGTTTCCGTTTTCCCAGCTGTAATCCTGTCCGGTAGATGTGGTCACTTCGTATTCCGCACTTGAGCCTATCTCGGCGATGAGCGGATACTGTGCCGATCTGATGGCTATCTTCAGCATATCTTCCGGTGTTGTGTAGTGGTCCGGATCGTAATATCCGTCCGGTACTACAAAACGCGAATCTTCTGCTCCGGCATCAAGTGCCTCGTCGTTCATAAGATCAGCGAAATATTTTACTGCATCCATGTTCGGCATGTTCGGGTTGTTGGAAACTTTTCTTGCAGTATTTACGGCTATTGTGTAGGCTGCGTCATTTCCTGACGGAAGAAGAAGGCCGTAAAGTGCATCTTTAAGAGTGATCTTCGTGTCCTTTACAAGATAGGCGAGACTCGACTCCGGTTTAAGAAGATCAAGTTCAGAACCGACAGTCAGTTCCGTTTCCGGCTCAAGATAGCGCAGTGCAACGCAGGCTGTGAGCACCTTTGTCATACTTGCCGGATAAAGATGCTTCTGCGGATTCTTGCTGAAAAGCACTTCGCCGGATGTCTTGTCGTAAAGTACCACCGCGTCCGAGCCTATTGCCGTGTAGTCGATGCCCTGCGGCGGTTTGTAGGAATAACGCAGGCGTATGCCCGGTTTGTCGGTTACTGTAAAAGGAGCGTCGGTCTGTACTGCAGCGTGATCGGACCTTTCCGCTTCGGTCACTGCAGGCTTTTTCTTCAGAGCAAACGGAAGAAAACAGACCATGAATATTATGAGAAACCCGACAAAGAATATTCTGTCAGTTCTCACTCTTCTTTTGACGTTTGACTTTCTTTTTCTTTTCAATTGTTGACCTCGTTTTCCTGCGGCCGCTTACATGTACATGAAGTACAGAAGCTTGGCCAGTGATGTAAGTGCGTAAAGCGGGAACAGCAGAATGACAAAAGCAGATGTCAGCAGTACAGGAAGTGCCCTTCTGCGCTGTTCCGGCTTGTTTTTCGGAAGCGGTTCCCTTATCAGTCTGATGAAGGTGAATACGCCGCCGAGGACCAGTGTTATGATAGTCCATACTCTCATGAGCAGTTCGCTCTGGTCCCAGGCGAAGATGCTGTATACTGAAATGATCATGCTGCTTGTGTTCACAGCCATGTGTATGAGTACGGATGGAATGATCGAGTTGTATTTCACGGTTATGCTGCACAGAAGAAGTGACATGAGAAATGCAGGCAGCATTGCCGGAAGACTGCATGTTGCAAGTGCACACAGCAGTGACGATGTGATTATACCGAAACGCTGTGATGCTCTCGAAAGATTTTTAAGAGCGAGTCCGCGGAAGATAAGTCCGTCGGCAGCAGGGATGACTATGCAGTTGCACAGTGCTGCTGCAGCCACAAGTGTCCAGTCCTTTTCGATGTACATTGCCGAAGGCATGTAAGCAGTCGGTGAGAAGGGGAATGAGAATGTGATTATGTTGGCAAGAGCGGCAACAAACATTCCTGTCATAAAGCTCAGTACAACATCGCCGGTTTTTATCGTTCCCTTTCCTCTTAAAAGGCGTGCCGGCTTCAGTTCTGAAAAACGGCATCCTGCAAAGAAAACCGAACCGGATGAAACGATCACGGCAATGATCCTGAAAGCATATTTTATTGTTTCGTCTGACAGAGCACTGTAGTAAAAATTCAGATTAGGCGACAGCGCAAATGCGAACAGAAACATGAGAATATAGAAAACCAGAAGCGACGCGGCTTCGATAAAAAGTTTCGCCATTAAAAGTGTTCCGGTAATGTTGTAGAAGTAGCGAAGCCTTTTTCTTTCGTATTGAGAAGGCTTTTTTCTGCATTTTTCGGTACGGAAGAAAAACGCAGGTATTACGTGTGAATATGATTCACGGAATGAGCGGTTTTCGGTCTGGTTGCAGAAGGGATCCTTCTCGTCAGGCATCTCATTTTCCTCAAACCGGTCGAAAAGCTCTTCGCTGTTCGTTTCAGAGTAATTCATTGTTCACCTCCGTCGTCTTCTTCTGTAACTGCCGGTGCAGCTGTTACGTCAGGCCTTTCGGCAGGAGCATAGCTTCCGGCGTTTTCCGGATCAAAGCCTTCAGGCGGATAGTTGTCAAGATATTCGCACGGGATGTACAGATCTTCATCGGTACGGTAGAAGCCTGTGCTTGTTCTTGCGATAATATGAAATTCATATCCCGGATCGTAGATCATGGCCTTTCCTGCGTCGGAAAGTGCAGCCGAATATCCGATACACGGAGATACGGCGTACATGTATTTGTCAAGATTTATTTCAGTCCATGCAACATACGGAATAGCCGCATCTGCATTGTAGTCAGGTGATCCGGCATCTTCGATCATGTCCAGTTCAGTGGCATCGTCATCTCCCGGGAGAGGTGCCACCCTGTTTTCGTCTGTAGGTTCAAAAACGAATGTCATACTGACAGTCTGCATACTCTGTGAAGCGGAGGTGACTGTCTGCCTGACCTGTTCCGTCCGGCTTTCCTGCGGACCTGTGATCTCTGTTATGACTGCAGTTTCAGTCTGCGTGGTTTCTGCCGGAGCTTTTTCTTCGGTGACTGTACTGCCTTCTTGGGTGCACGCTGTAAAGGAAAATGCCAGTGTAAATGCTGCCGCTGCAGCAATGGTTCTGTTCATGGTATAATGCCTTTCGTCAGTCTATCGACCAGTTGACCGGTTCCATTCCGTTTGCTTCGAGAAATTTATTTGTTTCCGCAAAGTGTCCGCAGCCGAAAAATCCGTGGTAAGCAGACAGCGGACTCGGATGAGCCGAGGCAAGTACAAGATGCTGCTTTCCAGTGATAAGTTTTCTCTTAGTCTTTGCGTTGTTCCCCCACAGCAGGAAAACGACCGGCTTTTCACGTTCGTTGAGAAGGGAGATCACTCTGTCGGTGAAATGTTCCCAGCCCTTGTCCTTGTGGCTGTTTGCCATTCCGCGTCGTACTGTGAGCACAGTGTTCAGCAGAAGCACACCTGACTTTGCCCAGTTTGTCAGTTCGCCGTGTTTTCCGCTGTTGTCGATGCCGAGTTCGTCGTTTATCTCCTTAAAAATATTTTTAAGTGACGGAGGCGGCTCAACGCCCTTCTTTACGGAAAATGAAAGTCCGTGTGCCTGGTTCGGCTCGTGATACGGATCCTGTCCGAGTATGACAACTTTTACGTCTTCGTACGATGTGTATTTCATCGCATTGAAAATGTCGTACATATCCGGATAGATGGTCTGTGTTTTGTATTCCTTTATCAGGAATTTTCTGAGATCCTGATAGTATTCTTTCTGAAACTCGTCCTTAAGGAGTTCGTCCCATTCGTTTTCGAAGTTTACCATTTCTGCTCCTATATATTTCTGTATTTTTCTTATACGTCTGAAAAAGCTGCTTAAAAGTTCGCCGCACTCTTCAGACATTACTCCTCTGATTATTTCCGGTTTGTGATTGTACGGAAGTTCGAACATCTGCTGCAGTGAGAATACTGAACCCGCTTTCATGTCGTCCGCTCCGTAGATAACGCGTTCCACACGGGAGTTTATTATCGCTCCGCAGCACATCGGACACGGTTCAAGCGTCACGTACAGGTCACATCCGATAAGCCGCCAGCCGCCGAGTTTTTTACAGGCTTCGTTTATCGCTATGAGTTCTGCATGTGCAAGAGCGTTTTTATCAGATTCACGCCGGTTATATCCTTCTGCAACTATCTCACCGGTCTCACGTTTCACAATTACCGCACCGACCGGTATCTCGCCCATGGAACCTGCGAGCTCCGCAAGTTCGACGGCTCTTTTCATGTACTTTTCCATCAGCTTTTCTTTTCTGCAGTTTCCGGTACCGTTTCAGATGCGGTTTCATCAGTGTCAGCGATGGTTTTCTCTGTAACCGGAACTGTTTCGGAAGCCGGTGCGTTTACTGTTACAGGTGAGGATTTAGACAGTTTTATTTCATTTATCTTTCTGATCAGAAGATCAGTTCCTGCTCCTGAAAATCCTGTGAGTATAATATAGTAAGGCATGATGTACTGTGACTTGCCTTCAAATATCATGTGGTAGAGGAATGCTCCGAGAACGATGAGTATGAGTGATGAGCAGAACAGATCCTTTTTCTTAAAGCAAACGAATACGCCGGCGAATGCTGACATGAATACGAACAGATGGCATACGTTCATGTATTCCATCAAAGGTGAGTGGCTGTCGCCGCCGTTGGTTTCGATAACTGCCTTTCCAAGCTTGCCCGGTTCGGTGCCGTTGTATCTTCCTACAACAAGATTTACCCAGAGTGAAGCGACTGTAGGTTCGTTCCACTGAGATGTGTTCTTTTCGTAGAAGAAGTCATTTGCGTAGCTGTAGTCCGTCATGAATTTGTGAATCGAATTCTTTATTCCTTCTCTTGCAAATTCATCAGCGGCTTTCGCATCGTAGTTGTGTGAATCCATGTTTGAGAAGGTGTAGTGACTGCTGTACCATCCCATTGCGTTGCAGCCGAGTACGCCCTTCGGATCGTCGAGTCCCATTGCGATATATCCTGTCATAGGGACAGCCGGACCAAGTTCCTTTCCGCTTCTGTGTTCATATGATGTTGCAACGCAAGAGAGAACGTTTACTGAAAAACAGAGCATGGTGATGATATAAAATGCATCAAACGGTTTGCGGCGTACAATGAATTTTATAAATGCTGTGCCTGCAAGAGCGATAAGTGCTATATAGTTATTGGTTTTTATCATGATTGAAAATACCATGAAAAATTCCGACAGGCCAGCATAGAGATATTTCTTATTATTTTCAGTTTCAAAATATTTTATTTCAAAAAGGAGAGCAAAAAGTACGTTTGCGATGCCCGGTATAACCGCATATACGAATGTGGTGTAAAGGAGCGGCTGAAGTGAAAGCATCATGGTCAGAGCGGACATTATCTGGATACGCTTGCTCTTGAAGAGCTTTCCCATGATGAGAATGAGCGCGATATATGCTGCTGCAAGATAGAAAACGTTGATGATCTGTGTACAGATTATCGTGTCAGCGTTCTTTGCAAAAAGCCTGAACTGGATCTCGTAGAAGAGCACCATTCCGAGCTGATACGGACAGTTGCTGAAGTAGCGGTCATCCATGAAGGAGAAATCATCGTGCGCCGCAAGCCAGCCTGCATGTGAAACAAGGTACTGGTCGGCCTGCTGCGAAGCCTGCGATGAAATGACCCAGGCAAGTCCGCAGATGATTGTCACTGCTATCAGCAGTCCTGTATAAAGATGAACAGGAGCCTTTTCAAGTTTCGGCATCACCGCACGTATGATAAGAAGCGCTGCTGTCATGTAGATGCCGTTGAAAATGAAGTTGTCGTGGTGGTAGCTTATGCCCTCAAACATTTCCTTTGTGCTTGTCAGCATCATTGTGTGCATGAAGCTCTCGACAAAGAGAAAACCAAGTATCACGACCATCAGTCCGCAGATGATATTCCGTATATATTCCTCTGACTTCTGTATGTCAAATTTAAATTTCATTTTATCTCTCCTGATACTGTTTTTTACGTACATTATCTATTTTATCATAAAAATCAGCCGCATACAAGTTATGCGGCTGATTTTTTACCTATAGGTCGTAAATGGAACACTTTTACGTTCCGGATTTTGTTGCATCAAGGTACTTCTTCACCCGTTCCGGCCGAAGACTGCTATAGAAAACGAGCTGCCTTTTTCGAGGCAGCTCGTTTTAAAAGGTCGTTAAATCTTCAACTGTCAGACATGGAAGTTCTTTGAATTGTTTAAGCTGTTTATCGTTTGTAAGGAATAAATCGCATTCAGTTATACATGCTGAAGCAATCTGAAGACAGTCAATTGTTTTAAAGTGTTTGTATTCTGCACGTATTCTGGCAGCTTTTTGAGCTGTAATGATATCAATTCTATGAACAGGTATTTCACAGTCATTAATGAATTCCAGAAAGGCATCTATTTTATCAGTATTATTTGTTCTGTATGGATATGTGAGATATTCAGTGAATGTTATTGATGATGTTACGAAATCAGAACCGCTGTCAAGAAAATCAGATAAAAGATTCTGCGTAATCATTCCAAAGTTCGGATCCTGATCAAGGTAATAGATTATTGGAGTAGTGTCGAGAAATATCTTTTTATAACCGGTCACTGTCTCTGAGCTCCTTTATAAATTCGTCAGCATTGCCGTCAAACATTTTTCTGCCACGACCGGCATATTTGTTCAGGTCTATATTTTTCTTTCTGCTTTTTTTCGTATCAAGAATGGTTATAATCACTTCCTGACCAACAGAAAGATCCATGGCTTCGTTCATTACTATATGGTTACCGTCGTAATATCCAGATACTGCTGCATACATATGGCTCACGTCCTTTCAGATTTGATTTTTTCTTGTTAATATTATACCATATCTGTAATCGTAAATCTACTGAATCCGCAAAATCATTTTGAAAATTGTCAGCGTATGTGTAGTATACGGTATGAGCTGTGAATAAAGAAACGCTCAAAAGTGTTATAAGACTTATATATTTATTTCAGCGTAAATACCGCCTGCTATGTCCTGATGGATAACTCCGGAAGCTGTCTGCGTTACTATTTTTCCGCCAATGAGTTCAGTGCGTTCAGAAGTCTGAGGAGTCAGGGTAAAGTATTCGTCGGCAGTATATCTGTTTTCCTGATGTAATGGCATAGTAACACCTCCGATAATTGTTTGTATTATTGTACCATAAAATCGGATGCCTTTCAACCATTTTGCATTGACAGAAATGTGATTTCGCATTATAATCAGTTTTATAAAAAATGCGATTTTGCGGTAAAACCGGTTTTTATATTTTGCGATTTTGCGGTGACACGCTTCGTGTCACCGATGTGACGAAGCAATTCTTTACTGTTTATCAGTTCTGTATTATTCTTAAATCAGCCGGAAGGCAATAACAGAAAGGATACAGAATGAATTATGAAAAAGGACGGAAGAAAATTACTTATCGCAGGACTTATTATGATGGCGGCATTTGTCATCTGGACTATGCTTATACAGACCGTGGATGTCCGGCCTGCGGGTCAGAACGGAACAGATATCGGATTTGCTGCGATGAATCTCGCATTTCACAGAATGACGGGAGTGCATATGAGCATCTATACTATAACAGACTGGCTTGGACTGGTTCCAATCGCAGTGTGTATGGTGTTCGGTGTGATGGGACTTATCCAGCTTGTAAAAAGGAAAAATCTCTTTAAAGTAGACGGCGACATCCTGCTCCTTGGAGTATACTATATTCTTGTGATCGCAGGCTATCTGATATTTGAGATGATACCGTTAAATTACCGGCCGGTGCTGATCGAAGGACGTATGGAAGCGTCTTATCCGTCATCCACCACGCTTCTTGTGGTCAGTGTGATGCCGACACTTGCATTTGAAGTTCGCCGCAGGATGAAAAAAACCGCTTTGAGATGCGCTCTGTACGTATTTACAGTCGTTTTTACAGCTTTTATGGTAATCGGACGAACAGTATCCGGAGTGCACTGGCTGACAGATATTATTGGTGCGCTGCTGCTTAGTGCAGGACTTTATCTTATTTATCACGGTGCTGTCGACATGATGGAGGAAAACAAATGGATTTCAGCGAAAAATTACAGAACCTAAGGAAACAGAATGGCTTAACGCAGGAGGAACTTGCCGCGAAGTTGTTTGTATCCAGGACGGCTGTTTCCAAATGGGAATCCGGCAGGGGATATCCGAACATTGATTCCTTAAAGGAGATCTCAAAATTCTTTTCGGTTTCGGTAGATGAACTGCTGTCATCTGATGAGCTTATAAATGCTGCACAGGATGAGAACCGCAAAAATATCAGCGACCTGCTTGATATGCTTGCAGGATTTGCTGATATAATGTGTGTACTGCCGCTGCTTCTGCCTCTTTATCCCGAAAAAGTGAGCGGCAGCTTTTCAGCGGTCAGTCTGTTTGAATTTGCACAGAAATCATTTGCTCCGGCGTGTATCTGCTTTGCTTTATTCGTTCTGCTGATGGTCACCGGTACGGCAAAACTGGTCATGAACCGAAGGCATATCGAAAATGGAAGGAATACACTGACGGTAATCTCGTTTGTTTTAAGCATTGTTTCGGTACTGTTTCTCACAGCTGCAAGACTGCCCTATGCGGTGACTGTGATGTTTCTGCTGTTTATAGTAAAAGGGGTTCTGGTGTATATGATGCCTAAAAAGTAGTCTTCACCCGTTCCGGCCGAAGACTGCTATAGAAAAAACGAGCTGCCTTTCGGGGCAGCTCGTTTTATGACTGCGCCGCAGGCGCAGCCGTTATCATCATTTAAATGATATTTTACATACAAACAATGTAGATTTTTTCTTTGAAATATAGTATAATAAAGAAAAGAGTTATAAAGTTAGGAGATACTTTTTTTTGAGAAGAATAGAAAAAAACCACTGGCATCCCGGATATATTGCTGCTATGGGAATAGAATTCAGGGATAACAAGTCAGAATTGATATTTGACGAATACCATAAACTTAGCAAGGAACCTCTGGAGATTGATTTGCTGATCATTGAAAAAAATCAGGGAATTATTATTCAAAATGAAATAGGAGCAATTTTCAGGAAGTTTAACGTAACTGAGTATAAGTCGCCGGGCGATGATATGAACTTAAGTAACTACGTTAAAACTGTTGGTTATGCATGTATCCTTAAGGGAACGGAATCGCATGTTAATGATATACCGCTTTCTGAACTTACGGTTACTCTTATCAGAGAAGAATATCCGGATGCGTTATTCAAGGCAGTTGAACAGGAAGGCGGATTGGTTGAAAAGAAGTTTTCCGGAATATATTATATAAGTGGTTTGTTCATATTTCCAACGCAGGTGGTTGTCACCAGTGAACTTGATTCAAATCAGCATCTGAGCCTGAAATTACTCAGCAGAAAAGCTAAAGAGGAAGATATTGAATCATTTATAGAGATGAGTAAAACATTTGCAAATAAGGAAGAACAGCAATTTGCTGATACTGTGCTAGAGGTGAGTATCAACGCTAATAAAGAAACGTTCAAAAATGTTTTAAGGAGGGATTCGAATATGTGTGATGCTTTAAGAGACTTGATAAAAGATGAATTTCAGAATGAAATTCAGGATGAAAAACAGAAAGCAGTCGATATCGCTATGATAGCAGCTATCAGAAATCTTATGAGGAAGAATGGAATTGATGCTACAACTGCTATGGATACTCTCGGAATTTCTCTTGATGATCAGATAAGATATGCTTCAAGAGTTTGAATACATTTAATTAAGAAGAAACATAAGAATATGAGACAAAACGAGCTGCCTTTCGGGGCAGCTCGTTTTATGACTGCGCCGCAGGCGCAGCCGTTATGATCCTGAGATATAAGAAAAGTATTGAAATAAAACAGTTAAACCTTTATAATAAAAAGAGCGAAAACAATTGCAGAGGGAGAAGGCAGATGGAGATACTTGTGGTGAAAGCGGATCCGGAGGCGGATTTTGATTCGTACTGCGGAAGATTCGTAAAATATATTTCGCCGGAACGGCGTGAAAGAGTGGAAAGAATGCGTTCGGAGCGGGACAGGATAACATCGGTTCTGGCGGAACTTACCGTAAGGATTCAGATCATCCTTCATACCGGAATGAAAAATGAAGATATCCGTTTCGACTACGGCGAACACGGCAAGCCGTTTCTTCACGGAAGGGATGACTTCCAGTTTTCGTTCTCCCATGCCGGCGGATATGTGGCATTTGTCTGCGGTAAACGTTCAGTCGGAGTTGATATCGAACGCACCGACCGTGAAAAAGAAAACATTGCCCGCAAGCATTTTACGGAAAATGAATATGAGGCTATCTACACACGCAGGGAAAAGACCTTCGCTGAGATATGGACAGCCAAGGAAGCCTACGTTAAATATCTCGGCACCGGACTTTCAAAAGGCCTTAACACCTTCGACGTTCTCGATGATTCTACCGGATGCCGGTTTGTTTCATTTGACGTTGATAACGGCATGACGGTTACATCCTGTCAGGACACTGACGAAGAGACTGTTCTTAAGATGATAACAGCTGATGAACTTTTTGAAAGCTTAAAGGGAATGCTTCTGAAATAACAAAACACAGTTTAATAAACAGAGAGGTTTGAATGAAAAAATCAAAAAAGAAGGCAGTTGCCATAACAGCTGGTGTACTGGCATTAGCGGCGGTAGGCGCAGTTGCTTTTATGAAGTCGAAACTTGATAAAATACTTGAAATGACCGCACTTGATACCATAAAATACACGACGAAGGACAGGGTGGATGCGGTCGTTACCGTGGGATTGATACAGGGATCGCAGATGACAGTCAAAGTGTACGGACAGAACGGCGAGGAACTGGTAACTGACACAAATCACATCTATGAGGTAGGGTCGCTAACCAAGACCATGACCGCGGCTCTTGTGAACAGGGCATGTTCAGAGGGGCTTATTGATCTTAACGATACGGTCGATAAATATCTGAAACTTACACCTTCGAACAGCTATCCGACCATTGAGAAACTGCTTACCCATACTTCCGGGTTCAAGGGATATTATTTTGAAAAGCCGATGATTTCAAATCATCTTAACGGTCGCAATGATTTTTACGGTGTCAGCAAGGATATGCTGTTAAACAGGTTAAATAAACTGAACACCGGAAACGGAGAATACGGTTTTAAATATTCAAATTTCGGCTATGCAACACTCGGCCTTGTGCTTGAAAGTGTTTACGGAAAGGACTACACCACACTCCTTAACGATTTTATAAGTGGTGATCTCGGCTTGGGTCATACCGGCATCTCGAAAACGAAGGGTGATCTCGATAATTACTGGGACTGGGCTGACGGTGATGCATATATCCCGGCAGGTGCGGTCACATCTGATATCGAAGACATGATGCGCTATGCACAGCTGCTTATGAATGATGACGAGCATTTCGGCAGATGCCGTGAGAAGCATAAAATGATAAATGCATCTTCGGGTATGTACAAGTCGATGCATATAAACATGGACAGCATCGGTATGGGATGGATGATTGACGAAAAGAATGGCTATTGCTGGCACAATGGCGGCACCGGTGACTATAACTGTTATCTTGCTTTTGATGCTGAAAATCAGCTGGCTGTGGTGGTGCTTTCTAACCTTCCGCCTGCCTACCGCATACCTGCGACAGTTACAGGAGCGAAATACATGCAGGAGATTAGTCAACATGGTGGTTGACAATATAGAAAAAACGAGCTGTCTTTCGAGACAGCTCGTTTCACAATTGCGCCGCAGGCGCATCCTTTTTTTACGAACAAAAAGAAAAAACTACACATTTCATTTTTTAATTGGAGCTGATGGAGACTTGTATACTATACAAATTGCTGTTGGCCATTATAATGTTAATTAAATATTTCAATCTTAGACTGAAAACATATTGAATTTTTGAATAGTAGACGAATATGCTGAAAACTGTATATGATGCCAGTTAAACAAGAGATATACAATATAATTTTAGAAATGCGGTTAATTGACAACTAATAGTGATTCCAAGTATAATTATAATGCAAAAAAATTTTTTTTGGAAGGAATGATTCTATGACAAAGATTAAACTCTGTACTCCGCAACCCTTTGGAGTATTCAAAAAAGCACTGGCTGGAACACTTGCTTTTTTGATGACTGCATCATGTGTTTTAGATAAAACGGTAGTCATCAGCAAGTCAAGAGCAGCTGAGAGTAGCGTAATGTATGGTGACGTAAATAGTGACGGAATTATAAGTATATTGGATCTTATAAGTCTTAAGTCGTATATTTGTGAAGAAAACTCAAAAGGGTTTACAGAAAAAGCTGCGGACGTTGATGATGACGGTCTGATAACAGCTTTTGATTTGTCTGAACTTACTATGTATTTAACTGATAGAATATCAACATTTTCTTATGTTACTAAAAATGATACAGACGGAGATGGCATCTGCGATTACATAGAAACAGAAATAACAATGACTGATTATAAGTCGGCCGATACAGATAAAGACGGATTAACTGATTATGAAGAGATTTATTGCTGCAATACTGATCCGCTGGTTAAGGATACAGTAACTTCAGATATGCATGACGTTGATGCGGATGGTATTAACAATATTGATGAACTTGCAGCTGGAACAGATGCATCAGATTCTGATACAGATGGAGATTCTTTATCAGATTATGATGAGATAAATCAATATGAAACTGATCCTTTGAGTCAAGACAGTGATACTGATGGGATTTCAGATGTTGGCGAAATAACATTGGGATCAGATCCTTTGAAGGATTCATCAGCTGAAACTTTTAAACAGAGTTTAAAGAAAGGTGATAAATTATTATCTACAGTAAACAATGAAAAAAGTCCGTATGAAGTAAGTATAGAAGTTGATGCAGGCGGATATATAAAAGAATCTATGACTGTATGCAGAAGCGGCTATTCGCAGTTTTTAGCTGGAAAAGCGGTATTAGGAGAAATCATAGATGTCGATTATGATGACAGATTTACTGTGAATTCATTAAGTGTATCATTTACATTGAAAGATGCATCTGATCCTGAGTCATTTATGATATTCAGATATGATCCGGAAACGTATATGCTTTTGCCAGTAGAAACAACATATAGTGGAAGTACGCTTACATTTAATGATGATTCTTGCGGAACTTATTGTGTAATGGATTTAACAATATTGTCCCAAGAAAATAAAATCGAATATGCTCCAAATCAAGACGAATCTTCTAAACGGATTTCTGTTATGTTTGTGGCGGATGGATCACTGATATACCCTAGTCTGTCACCGTATGACTGGAAAATCGCGGAAAAGGTGTATCAGTTATCATACAAAGTTTTCAGCAAATTCGATACACCGATGAGCAACATAGGTATAAATTCTACGGCATATTGGACTTATAATAATATAATTGCTCACAATAACACTAGCTTTAATGGACACACATATTTAACTGATATCTCGGATTTGAATTATATAGATATATACTATACTTTCCCTTTAGGCAATTTTCCATCGGGAATCAGTGATTCATATATAGAAGGATCGTTGTATTCGCCACTATATGAAACTATACGTAACGAAAAAGATTGCTATTATACATCTGATCAAACGTTTGTCTTTGTGATAACCAATGAGAACTATAATGAAGGGGAGTATTATATCGACAAAAGAGAAGCTAATTATTGCCAAGCTGACGTTGAAATCAAACAATGTAACGGTATAGAAGATATCATTTCTAAATTAAAAGGCATTGATAATTTATCGATATCATATATTGTTCCAAATGAAAACTCTACAACGATGATAGATAAAGTCAAACCATATACAGAAGAATTTAATGGAACGATAATGTATGGTACTGATGATATTGATGAAGAAATAATAAAATTTATTGGAGAAAATATCATTGTAAAATCTGAAAATCAGCAGCCTTATTTTTCTAACATAGAATATAGTGATAGTATTAATAAATTTTGGCAGGTTTCTGGTGAGAATAAATTGACTAAGTTTGAAGAAAAACTTCTCTGTCTGCCAGATTCGGATATTGACGGACGCTGTGATGCACAAGAAATAAACTGGAAAATGATTGACAGTAAAAGCAACTCCTTGATTTTCCCTGATAGATATGCTCTTTCTGAAAAAACGGAAAGTGATTTGTATAAAAAAGGCATGAATTCGTTAATTGAGCATTGTGACAAAAATGGAATTAACATTGAGAATTATGTACATAATCCTGTATTGCCGTTGGTATCAAATATTAAAAGTAAGGATACCGATGGTGATGGGTATGATGATGCTGATGATCCTAGTCCAGAAGTTACACCACTTTATCTTGATGGAGAATACGATTATCTTGATGGAGAAATCTATAATATTTATTTTACATCCGATAAGAGGTATCTTGAAAATAATAGCGGGATAAGTGATTTTAGTCAAAATAACAATAGTGATAACAATAAATTCCGATTTGAATGGACAGGAAGAGGGTATAAGATTAGTTCATTAGCCGATAAATCAAAAGTGCTCACGGTGTACCTTTCCTCAGATGATAGTTCATGTGTAACTGGATTTGTATCATATAATCCCGGAGATAATGCACAACTATGGGAAGTCGTTCCGTATAATAAAATGCTTGTTTTAAGATCAAAACAGGTGAGCGCCGATGGTAAATCATTGTATTTAAGTTTGAATGCTGGAAAAATAAGTATGTCAGAAGTGAAGGGCTCGAATTGTACAATTGATTTGACCGAGATTACTGATTGGATTAGATTCGGAAAATTGTACATGAATCGTATGGGATGGATTGATTCAAAAATATCGAGATCCTATGAAATATTTGATAATTATTTGAATAACAAAGCGATTGGGCTTGGAAGCGATAATATGTATAGCTACCTGAATCCTAATACCAATCAAACTAATTATGTTCTTTTAGGACAGCATATTGGTACGTTTTCTCAATCTCAACCTCAACTGATATATGGGCATTCTGAAATGAAAAATGTTATTTGCGAAGTAATTGCAACATATAATGCTTTAAAAATAAACCAAAGCATAGCGGATGATAGCAATTACGATGAATTTTTCAAATTAGCGGCTGAATTTGAAATGAGTGGTATGTTGCTTCCGTTAGTAAATGGCTTTTTTGGTAGTGATCCGTATAAGATTCAAAAATGCCTGAATAGTTATAATGTAAATTATTCTAAATATGATGTCGTATGGGCGTCTGAGTATGCGAGTGATTATGCTCAAATGATGGATGATGATGCTGTGAATTCCAATTCGATGATCATCTCGTATAGATTCCCGGCGTTAGGCGATAAGATCCCGATTGAAAAACTCAAAATTCATACAATATCGGCGATATATGACAGCAAATCTGGAGATTTAAAGGTGTTTAATGATAATGTGTACGAGAATAAAAATACAAGTGAATCATCAATTCGTGGAGTTACATCGCTAAAAACAAGAACTTTCTATATAGGCTATATACTCAATGGAGAAAGAACATGAAAAAATCATGTTTATTAATTTTGGCAGCCTTGATTATAACAGGCGGAGTTATATTTAGAGTATTTCAGTATCCTGATCTGAATATTCATGTATTGGAACTTTACGAGGACGCAGCACGTGTGGATGAGGGACCGGAACGTGTGGCGCATCTTAATGAAAAATATTATTATATAAACGGCGGAAAAATAACTGATGCCCAAAGTGGAAAAACTATATATGATTCAGGTGCGGAATCAATAAATGTCTGTGCTTCCGGAAATTATATATGGACAGCTGAAAAATCAGAGGATTCAACAAAGGTTTCTGCTGTTGACGGAGAAGGAAAAGTGATAAACAGTTATTCTTTACCTGTTGCTTTTGATGAGTTTGTGATAGAGGATAATATCATATTTTGCGAGGTGAGTGATAACGATCTAGATATAGGAAATATAGAAAAATACCTGAAGGTATATGAATTATCTGATAACAATACATTTAAACCTGTAGATGTTGATTTTTCAGATGAGGTTATGTCGTTTGAAATGATGTTCGACATCGTAGACATATCATCTTATTCATATAAAAATATACGCTGTATGAAGTTTTCGGAAGATCCAGGCTGTGGAATTGTCATGTCCTATAATGATGGCGAGAGACTGATATTGTCTGGTTGCCCTCCGCGGATTTATACTTTGAATGAAAATGAAATGATTTTTTCGGATTACAGGGATGATGATGATTCCATAGTTTTGTATAAATATGATTTTAAAAAAGGCAGTGCTACGTCAAAAGAATCAGTAATCGGTATGAATATCAGAGGGTTTAACGCTTACTTCTCAGGCTTTTTTGATCATTCTATTTTTAGTGGTTCCAGTGAAGTTATGCTTGTTGCACAGGATACAGCATCGCGTTCATTAGGAAAAGAAGCACCGTATAACATATCAGATGAAATGAAAAGACATATGTATGATTATCTGCTTATATTTGATACAGATACACTTGAGTTGAAATCTGGAAGAAAAACGAAGACATTTGAGCGAATCATATATGCCGATGCTGAAAAAGCGATCACTTATTACAAAGGGAATTACATTACATATTCCATAAGTGACTGGAAACGTATCGGAAAGACTGCTGCGGATGAAATAAAAGAAGGCGGTTCATATACATTTGAATTATGCAGAGAATACGTTTTTGTTTTTGATGATAATTCAGGTGAATGCATCAACAGAATAGCGATATAAACAGCTTTTAGCTGTAAAAAAGCACCTCGGAAAATTTTTCCTGAGGTGCTTTCGTTTATTGAGAATATGAATTTTTTCTCCTGTCGAAGAGGACGCAGGCATGTATAATCGAGATCAGTCCATAGCCTTCTTTATAGCATTCATGAGTTCATCATATGTTTCGTAAGCAGGAAGATCAGGGTTTTCTGCCTTGATGCTGTCAGGGCTCTTGAAGAGGAAACCTGCCTTGCTTGCTCTGATCATGCCGAGGTCGTTGTGGCTGTCGCCGCTTGCGATAGTTTCAAAACCGATTGACTGTAAAGCCTTTACAGTTGTGAACTTTGAATTTTCAACTCTCATCTTGAAACCTGTGATCTCGCCGCTTTCTGCTACTTCAAGAGTGTTGCAGAAAATAGTAGGGTAGCCGAGCTTCTTCATGAGCGGGCCTGCAAACTGTGAGAATGTGTCACTGATGATGATGACCTGTGTGAATGAACGGAGTTCGTCGAGGAATTCCTTTGCACCCGGCATCGGATCGATCTTTGCGATAGTTTCCTGGATCTCCTTAAGGCCGAGTCCGTGTTCCCTGAGGATGCCGATCCTGTATTTCATAAGCTTGTCGTAGTCAGGCTCCTCGCGGGTTGTGATCTTAAGCTCCGGAATACCTGATGCTTCAGCAAAAGCGATCCAGATCTCAGGGACGAGTACGCCTTCAAGGTCGAGACAAGTAATGTACATAGACATGATAAAAACTCCTTTAAGTAATTGATATTTTATGATCTGCGGATGCGCCGCAGTTGCCTATGTAATTATATCACACGGAAAAGAAATAATCAATTTTTATTGATATATAAAAACCGCTATGTTATAATATATATGTAGAATTATGTTCGGTTGGGATGAAAATGTGCATTTAGCTGAAAATATAATTATAAAACAGGAACACATTATTCATATCAGAGCAGAGTTTCTTATATTTGTCTGCAGTACACACAGACATACAGAGATTATACCGGGAGGATGTGGTACGTACAATGAACTACAGATTTATGATAGACACAGCTATAGACGTAATAAGAAAGCGATACGACAAAAGGCATAATCCTCTCGCAGGAGATACCGTCTGTGTAATATGTGCAGGAAACGGCAATGTTTACACAGCATGCAATGAGTATGTGGTAAAGGATGACGTTACGGAAAATGTCCATGCCGAGATAAATGCTCTGAAAAAGATGCAGTCAGAAGGGTTTACCAAGGTGAAGGCAGTCACTGTTTTTAACTCATGCAGCATTACACCTATCCTTCCGTGCAACGGATGCATCTCATATATTCTCGGAATGAACCCGGAAAATTCACACGCTCTTGTAGTAACTCCGAACGGCAACATCCCTATAACAGAGGTTGGAAGATATGCCGCAGGTCCTGACCGTTCACAGACACGAATGTCAGGCGGATACTACAGCGTCTATACCGCTGTTCCTGAAACCAACAGAGGCGCATCACTCTATACTGCTCCTCCGGTAAGTCAGATGAGCAGAATGAGCGGACCGGATGCAGGTTACAGACCTGCCTATATGAGATCACAGACTGCGCCCGGGAATGTATCATATATCTCGCGTCAGTCGGCTGTCACTTACGGAAACCGTACTGCAGGTCCTGTGTCAATGCGTGCACCTGTGCGCCCTAACCAGAACGGAGTCAACAATCTGCTGAAGAACAAACTCAACACATTATTTGAGGAAGACGATGCAGAGGAGTAATAATCAATGAGCAGATCAGGATCGAAGGCCGGTGAAAAAAAGCAGAGCCGGCGCTCAGTTTCAGCACTCAATTTTTTTCTTTTGCTTCAGCTGATCCTTATGTTTATTCTTTCGATGGGAATAACACAGATAATCAGCACAAGCGCTGCCCGCAGTTCTGACGACTACATGCTCACTATCGCGGATGAACGCAGCAGGATAATCAGAAATTACGTGGAAAGTGCGGAAAACACCCTCAGTGCCTACAGCCATGCCGGCGAGATACATGGGGTCCTTGAAAATCCCGGTGATAAGGCAGCTGCCGAAGCGGCACAGAAGTATACTGAGGAATTTTCAGACGACATAGTAAATCTTGAAGGTATTTACGTAAGCACCTGGGATACAAAAGTTCTTGCCCACACAAACCGTTCCACTGTCGGAGTTACCACAAGGACAGGTGATTATCTGAAGGAACTTCAGCAGGTGCTTAAGGAATCTGGAAACAGTGTTTACAATACAGGAATAATCACCTCACCTGCCACGCAGAAACAGGTCGTATCCATGTACAGGACGGTCTGTAACAGCAGCGGTGAACCGGCAGGGTTCGTAGGTCTCGGCATTTATACGGACGGTCTTGTCAGACAGCTTGATTCCATCAGTGAACATGACGTAAAAGGCGCTTTTTACACTATGCTTGATCTTAATGATATGAAATATATCTTTCACGAAGATAAGGATAAGATCAGCACCGAAGCGGCAAATCAGGAGCTTTTGCGCATATGCGAAGTTCTGAAGTCGGGCGGCAGTGACAGAAGCGGTAAGTTCAGCTACAACATGAACGGACAGAAGTACATTTCAGTTTACTCATACATGAGTGACCTTAACTGGCTGTTTATGATAGATGCGACTGAGGCAGGTGTCTACAGGCTTTCAGGCAGCATGCGCGGCTACATGATAGTTTTCAGCATTTTCTGTTTCATACTCATCGTTCTTTTCAACGTCATCAACAAGAAACGTGAAGATACGGCAAAGAGTCTTGATACAGTCGTTGAAAAGCATGAAAAAACAAGAGAGTCGCTTACCAATGCGGTGTACAACGATTTCCTCACGGAACTGCGGAACCGTATTTCGTTTTCAAGCGACTTTGAAGCAGGCAAGGTGAATCCTGCAGAAGGCGAGGCGTATTACTTCGCACTTTTCAATATTAAGGATTTCAGCAGCGTGAACATTGCCTACGGTGAGGAAGCAGGCGACATGATCCTCATCACTACTGCCAAGCTTATACACAGTTTTTTCCCGGACGCAGATGTTTACCGTACAGGATCAGATGAGTTCCTGGTGGCAAAGAAGCTGAAAAAGGACCTTGCAGGTCAGAGTGAATTTTTAAATAACATAAACATTGCGCTTTTAAGTCTTTCAAAACCTTTTGAAATAGGGGACGAAAAGATAACTGTTCCTTTTGAAGTGGCGGTGGCTTCAAAAAGCAAAAATGTAAACATATCAGTTCTTCCGACACTCAAGAATATTATGCGGAGCAGCACGAAGGGCGCAGTTTCAGTAACTGACCTTGACGTTGAAATACATGACGATTCACAGTGAGCATTACGGAAACAAAGAAGCGGCGGATATTTCGTTTTGAGAAATATCCGCCGCTTTTATTAAATGGAGGGTTTAGACGTTTTTGCTTTTGTTTTTCTGCTTCTTGTTGGCTTTTTTCTTTTCCTTTGCCATGGCGAAGCTTTCGGCCTTTGCTGACTCATCGATCTCAGTTTTTATTTCAGGCTTTGTTTCTGTTTTTTCAGTATCCGCCGGTTCAGACTTTACGGCTGGTTCAGGTGCCGTTTTTTTATCTGTTTCTGCGATCTCTGAGTAGTCACTGTCATCTGTATCTTTCGCTTTTCCGACAATAACAGTTTCATCTTTAGGTTTTTCAACGAGATCAACTGTTTCCCAGCGTTCCTCGTATTCCGGTGTTTCCACTGTGATTTTTCCGTTATCATCAACGCTGTAGTGAGGTGACCTCAGACGCAGTTCAAATTCATCGTGCGTCAGAGGCTTGTCAAACAGGAAACCCTGAACAACTGAACACGAAGCCTTTTTAAGAAAATCAAGCTGTACCGTGTTTTCAATTCCTTCACAGATAACCGTTCTGTCCAGATCGTTTATCATCTGAATGACGTTTTCAAGCATTTTTTCCTGATGAATATCATCGGAGTTGGTCTTTGCAAGGAAGGACTTGTCGATCTTGACTACGTCCACATTGATGTCCTTGAGCATAGAAAGTGATGAGTATCCGGTTCCGAAGTCATCTATTGAAGTACGTATTTTTGCGTGATTCATCTTTTCAACGAAGATGATAAGCGCTTCGTAATCGGTGTATCCTGATGATTCTGTAAGTTCTACCTCGAGAAGATCAGGATCAACGCCGTATTTTTTCATTATTGCAAGAACTGAATCGGCAAAGTTAGGATTTGCAAGGTTTATTTTTGAGAAATTGGATGAGATCGTTACAGGCTTTATGCCCTTGATCTCCCATTCGCATATGTTCTGGCATACGGTCTCAAATACGAAGAAATCAATTTCAGTTATAAGTCCTTCGTTTTCAAGGACAGGAACAAATTCAGCAGGTGAGATCACCCTTCCGTCCTTTATCCAGCGGATAAGTGCTTCCGCACCGCAGAGTTCGTTGGTCGAAATGTTTACTTTCGGCTGGTAGTACACCTGGAATTCGCCCTCGCTCATTGCGCGGCGGAAGTCGGTGATTATACGGTTGTTTTCCACCATTGAATCCAGCATTGATTTTTCAAACCGGATTATGAAGTTGTTGTTCGAAAGACGAGCGTTCTTGAGTGCGACTGATGTGTAGTTAATTGAATCCTGAACGCTGTCATTTTTGTCGATTTCATAAATGCCGCTTCGGATCGAGATCTGTATAAGGTCGCTTACGCCGTAAGCTTTAAGATTGATCCATGTCTCGGAAAGCTTTTCTATGAGATCGTCTTCGTGGCCTTTCTTTACAAGAAGGATGAAGTTGTCGCTTCCGGTACGTGCACAGTATTCACCCGGCTCAAGATGTCCTGAGATTATTCCGGCGTACTGGATAAGAAGAATGTCACCGAGGCTCGTACCTATTTTTGAATTTATGAATTTGAAGTTTCTTATGTTGAGCTGTACTACTGAATAATCTGAAAGAACGCCTTTGCGTCTGAGGCTTTCACCTTTTTCAACCAGACTGTCGTAGTTCATTATTCCGGTGAGCAGATCCTTTTTGGCGAATGAAGACCAGAATGTGAAAAGGAAAGCTGCACATATACCGAAAAATGCAGCGACCAGAAGAATTATCTGGATCTTCAGAATACCGAATTCGCGGTATATTTTTTCTGTCTTCGTGTCAACTCCGACTATGCCGACTACTTTGCCCTGGGAATTCATTACAGGAGCATAGGCACTGATGTAGGATCCCCATTTGTCTGAAGATATTTTTTTGTCGCAGCATATCTCACCGCGGAACGCCGGTTCGATGTCTTCGGTCATAGGATATTTTTCACCGAAGAGAGCGCGGCTCTCTTCGGACGGGTCTGCGTCAACGACGAATACCAGTTCATCGCCCTGCATTTTCATAGTATAAATGTAGTCTACCGAACTTGATTTTTCATATTTCGAAAGGACGTCCATTATTTCGCTGTATTCAGGATCGCCTGCCGATGTTATCTTTTCAAATTTGTCGCCGTACTCCCGGTTAAGTTCGTCGGAAACAACTGCGATAACGTCCATGGCTGAGGCTTTCCTCTTGTCGAGAATACCGCTGCTGATAGTTTTGTATATAAAGAAGCCGAGTACACTGAAGCACAGTGCGGCAGCTATAAGTATTATAACTGTAGATTTGCTCGTAAGATAAGTGCGCTTATCTTTGCGCATGACAGATGCCATATTCTTCACATCCCCGTTTGTAAACTTTACGGAAACAATGATCCGTAATTTTCTGACCCTGATCTGAAAGCTGTTACCCCAGCCTTGTATATTAATTATATCACGGTTTAGTGAAAAAGTAAATAACCGATTAATATAATTCGTAAAATATGTGAAAAATTCAGATGTAAACCTTTGCGATATTTAACAAAAAAGCCGCTCTGTCAGTTATTTATCTGAAAGAGCGGCTTTTTTGAATGCGCTTATGCTGTAAAGCTGGTGACGGGATTCGAACCTGCGACCTGCTCATTACGAATGAGCTGCACTACCGACTGTGCTACACCAGCATTAAAAAATCACAATTGATATTGTACCATAAACAGCTGTAATCGTCAAGCGGTTTTGACACAATTAATAAAATTACAAAAAAAAAATTATTTTTTGGTTTTAGAAATTGTTTTTTAAAAAGATGTATGATATAATTATGAATATACGTTTTTATGACGGGGTTTCTGTGCCCTGACGTGCATGAGAAGTATGAGAGACAATACTCTTTAATAAAAATTCAAAAGCAAAATGAAAGGAAGAAAATCATGGCTAGAAGAAGAAGTTTCGGCTCTGTTTTTTTAGGTTTTATCAGGGGACTGATTTCGTTTGTTCTGTTCCTTGTTCTCGTCGTTTCCGTAGGAGCTAACCTTGTTTTCCGTAATAAGGACAGTGCACCAAGGATCGATTTTCTTGATTATCATATGACTTTTTTCATAAATCGTTCCACCGATGCTAAGAATATCGCAGAAAATTCACTCTGTTTCATCGATCACACTGAAAAGCCGGTGGAAAACACCTATGTTCTCTGTTCAACAGGGGAAGAAGGAAAGAGGATCCTGAGCCTTGAATCGATAACTCAGAACGAGAACGGTTCACTTTCATATAACCTCAGATCAGACCTCATGGCTTCACTTGATACTGTTTACTCAGTTCCTGCTTCAAAGATCTACGGAACAGTTTACAACAAGGATGACCTTATCGGTGAGATACTTGCATTTTCAACGGAATTCAAGGGCGTTATCGCACTTATGGTGCTCCCTGCATTCCTTCTCATAATCCTTTCAATCGCAGCTATCAGAGCAAAGAAACTCAGATACGATGACGATCTTCTCGAAGCTGAACTTTTCATCGAGGAAAAGAGAAAGCAGAAGAGAAACGAAGAAAAGAGAGCTGAAGAACACAGAAAGCTCATGGCTGAAAAGGCTGCTGCTGAAGCTGAAAACGCTATGGCAGCAAGAGCAAGAGTTGAAGCTGCAGTACGCGAAGCTGAAGCAGCTGAAAATTCTGTTCCGGAAACACCTGTTTCTGATCCTGATCCGGCACCGTTCAGCTTTGAGGAATACAAGAGAAAGGCTGACGCTGAGTTCAATGCGGCTTCACAGATACCTGCTCCTGTTCCGGAAGCAGCTCCTGTAGCACCTGCACCTGCACCGGCTCCGGCAGTACCTGAACCTGTAAAGGGACCGGTTCACGAAACTCACAGTGTTCCTGCAGCTGAAAATGTAAACAAGTACGAATTTACTGAATTTACATCAGAACCTGAAAAGAAAAGCGAACCTGCAGCTCCTGCAGTTCCTGAAAAGGAAGCGGAAAAGGAAGATGTTCCTGCATTCCAGGAAGTACCGCTCAGCGTAAGACCTTCCTACCGCTACGAGCAGATGATAGAAAACCTTACTGCTTCAGCTTCTGAAATAAAGTATACAGCAGAAACTGAAACTGCACCTGCTCCTGCACCGGCACCTGCAAGAAAAGCTGCTCCTGCACCGGCAAAGGCTCCGGCCAGAAAGAAACCGGCAAAGCCTGCAAAGAAGCTCAATGCAGACTCGATCGACGATCTTATAAAGATCCTCGAGGAAGAAAAGAAGAAACTTGATTAAATAAAATGATGCTGTGAAGCTATCGCGGATGTATGACTTCACAGCAATTTTTGTTTTATAATATCCCGGAAAGGAATTTATTTATGGATTTAAAAGAGCTCAGAGATCAGATCGACATTCTTGACGGTGAGATGCTCGAAATGTTCCAGAAAAGAATGGAACTCTGCCTTCAGGTAGCTGAATACAAGAAAAAGAACAACGTAAACGTCCTTCAGACAGGCAGGGAAAAGGAAGTTATCGACGGCATCAAAAGAAAGGCTGACCCGAGGTTTGAAGACAGTGCGGCAGTGCTTTTCTCCAATATAATGGATATCAGCAAAAGCTATCAGCAGTGTGAGATAAACAAGGGCGTAACTTTTGTTGACCACATCGATTTCAGTGCACCTCTGGACTGCAGGGTGGGCTGCTACGGTGTGAAAGGCTCAAACTCCGAGGAAGCTACTAAGTGGATATTCGGAAACCGTAAAAAGATCGAGTTCTACCGTGAATTTGAAGATGTTTTTAAAGCTGTTCAGAACGGAAACATCGATTTCGGTATCGTTCCGGTGCAGAATTCGAGTACCGGTTCCATTTCTGCAGTTTATGACCTTATGAGAAAGTATAAGGTGTACATAAACAGAATGGTAAGGATCACAATAAGACACTGTCTTGCTTCAGCAAATGCAGAGTCTGTAAGTGACATAGAAGCAGTTTACTCACATCCGCAGGCACTTATGCAGTGCTCGGAGTTCATTCGTAAAAATGATCTGAAGACCGTACACTACGCAAGCACAGCCACAGCTGCAAAGCTCGTTGCGAAGAACGAAAAGAAGCTTGCAGCTATCTGCTCGGAAAAGTGTGCACGTCTTTACAATCTGAAAATACTTGAAAAGAATATTTCCGATGAAGAATCCAACTTCACCAGATTTGTCTGCATTGCCCGCGATCCTATGGTGGAACAGGACGCGAACAGGATATCTGTCGTTATGTCCCTTTCCGATGACGAAGGTTCACTTTACCGAATGCTGACAAAATTCCGTGTTGCCGGCCTCAATCTTTTAAGGATTGAAAGCCGTCCGCGTCATCAGGGCAACTTTGATGTTGTATTCTATCTCGATTTTGAAGGCAGTGTGGATGATGAACGCGTAAACGCTCTTCTTGTGTCACTTCAGAACGAGCTCAAGGATTTCAGATTTCTCGGCAACTACAGTGAAGATATAGAATAACTGATCTTTTTGACTGACCGCCTGTCAGACCTTCCTGTCAGGCAGAAATGGAGAAAAACCTATGTTTTATTGCTGCGCAGTAACAGAACAGGGCGTTAAGGAGAGAAATGAGGACGCAGTCCTCATAGATAATATAGTCCTGACAGAAGGAACAGTGGAGACCGAGGTGAACAAACCGTTTATTGCTGCCGTATGCGACGGTGTTTCCGGTGAAAAATCAGGAGACATCGCTTCAAAGATGTGTCTTGCGGAACTTGCAAAGCAGGCGTACAGCAGTCAGGTGAACCTTACAAACGAAATAAGCAGGATACATAAGCAGCTTCAGCGCTACGGCACACTGCACAAGAACTCGTCGAACATGCAGACCACCATATGCGGCATCGCGGTGGATGAAGAACAGAAAATCTGCTGCATGAACGTCGGAGATTCAAGGCTTTACCGCTTCAGGGACTCAAAGCTCAAGCAGCTTTCCAAGGATCAGTCCCTTGTGGAGATGCTGTATGAACAGGGAAAGATAGGCTACGAGGAGAAGCGTAATCACGCTCACAGGAACATTATCATGCCGGTTCTCGGAAACACCTCGGCACAGCCGAACATTGACGTGAACGCGATCAGGGATCCTCTCGAGCACGGCGATGTTTTTCTTATCTGTTCGGACGGCCTTTCCGACTACATCGTAAAGTCTGAGATCGAGGAAGTGCTTTCGATGCCGATGCCGATGATGAAACGTCTTGAGGAGATGGTAAAACGTTCTCTCAACAAGGGCTGCCGTGACAACATTTCCGTTGTTGCTGTAACATACATGCCGTAATTATGCTCCGGTATGATCCGGGAAAATTTTCATACAGTCCGGAAACCACGCAGATGCGCAGTTTCCGGGCTGATTTCTGTTTTATGGACGTCGTTCTGAAAGCGGGTACTGAGCCGTAAAAAAACTGATTGAAAATTCGTCCGGTTTATGATATAATTAACTTGATTATGTATGCATTTTTGAAATTACAGTTATTGACAGAGAGGTAATACGTTTGAGAATACTCGGAATTGATCCGGGCTACGCGATAGTCGGATTCGGAGTCCTTGATTATGATAAAGTAAAGTTTACGCCTGTGGAATACGGCGCCATATTTACCGAAGCACATACGGACTTTAACGGAAGACTTAAGAACATTTTTACCGACATGCAGTACATTATCGAAAGGTATAAACCTGACTGTATGGCAGTCGAAAAGCTTTACTTCACCACCAACCAGAAAACAGCCATTGATGTCGCGCAGGCACGAGGAGTTATCAATCTTGCGGCGGCTCTTGCAGATGTTCCTGTTTTCGAGTACACGCCGCTTCAGGTGAAACAGTCTGTGGTAGGCTACGGTAAGGCTGAAAAGAAACAGGTCATGGACATGGTAAAGCGTATCCTTAAGCTTGCGGAAGTTCCGAAGCCTGATGATACTGCCGATGCAATTGCCATCGCCATATGTCACGGACACTGTTCGGGCGGATCAGAAATGAGGAAAAAATATGATATATAGTGTAAGAGGAAAACTTGTACTCAGAGAAACAGAACTTGCGGTAGTTGAATGCGGCGGTGTCGGATATGCCTGCAGAACAACGCTCCAGACCCTTGCTGCACTCGGCGAAAAAGGTTCGGAGGTCATGCTCTACACTTACCTTCACGTGAGGGAGGACTGCATGGAACTGTTCGGGTTTGCCACGAAGCAGGAACTTAACTGCTTTAAGATGCTTATCTCGGTTTCAGGTGTCGGTCCGAAGGCTGCTCTTTCAATACTTTCCGATGTGAATTCCGAGCAGTTTGCACTTCTCGTTGCTTCAGAGGACAGCAAAACTCTTACGAAGACCAAGGGCATCGGTGCCAAGACGGCACAGAGGATCGTTCTTGAACTGAAGGACAAGATAGTCAAGGAAAACAATATAGATTTTTCAGCCGCATCAGGCGGACCGGCTGTTCCGGTATCGGACGTATCCGCAGTCTCAGAGGCATTTTCAGCTCTGCTCGTTCTCGGATATACACAGTCAGAGATCGCTCCTGTACTTGCAGGACTTGACCAGTCTCTTCCGTCTGCCGAGCTTATCAGGCAGGCGCTTAAGATCATGGCACAGAGAATGAGCTTATAAGGGGGAAACGCTTTGATCGAAACAAGTGAAAAGATTTTTGAAACAGACGACCGTGTGGTGACACCGGAAGTCACAAACGATGACAGTGACATTGAGTTTTCCCTTAGACCTAAATGTCTTGCTGAGTACATCGGGCAGGACAAGGCCAAGGAAAACCTTGCAGTTTATATAGAAGCAGCCAAAAGAAGAGGCGAGGCTCTTGACCACGTTCTTCTCTACGGCCCTCCGGGACTCGGTAAAACCACACTTTCAGGCATCATCGCACACGAAATGGGTTCGAATCTCAGGATAACATCCGGTCCGGCAATTGAAAAGCCGGGGGATCTGGCAGCGCTGCTTACCAATCTTTCGGAAAACGACGTTCTCTTTATCGACGAGATACACCGTCTTTCCAAGTCAATTGAAGAAGTTCTCTATCCGGCGCTTGAAGACAACGTGCTGGACATTATGATAGGAAAAGGACCGTCTGCACGTTCCATACGTATAGACCTTCCTAAGTTCACCCTTGTAGGTGCGACCACAAGGGCAGGTCAGCTTACTTCACCGCTTCGTGACCGTTTCGGCGTAATACTCAGGCTCGAACTCTACACGAAGGAACAGCTCTGCGACATCATACGCAGAAGCAGCATGATCCTCGGAATCCAGTGCGATCCTGACGGAGCCGCTGAGATCGCGGGAAGAGCACGCGGCACGCCGCGTATAGCGAACCGTCTTTTAAAGCGTGTGCGCGATTTTGCCGACGTAATAGGAAACGGCGTCATCACTAAGGATCTTGCTTCAATAGCCCTCGACCGTCTTGAAATAGATCCGATCGGGCTCGACAGCATTGACAAGAGAATGCTTACCATGATAATAAAAGGCTACAACGGCGGTCCGGTTGGACTGGACACGCTTGCATCCGCGATCGGCGAGGAAGCGGTCACACTGGAGGATATGTGCGAACCGTTCCTTATGCAGCTCGGATTTCTTGCGAGAACTCCGAGGGGAAGATGCGCCACAAAGCTTGCCTACGAACATCTGGGATTTGCGTCCCCGGATGACGGAGAAAACGGTAAACAGCTGTCATTCTGATGAAAGGATGAGTGTCTGCAATGGACAGATTATTTACTCCTGACGGTATAGTCGGAACGGCTATAACCGAAATAACATGTGAAATGGTCATGAATACCGGAAGAGCTCTTGTGCTCGCCCTGTCACGCAAACTTCAGCACAGGGTGACGGTCTTTGTCGGCATGGACACTCGTCTGTCCTCCGGCATACTCGAAAGTGCTCTTGTCGCCGGTATCTGTTCAGCAGGGGCTGACGTTGTGAGACTCGGTGTTATTCCGTCGGCGGCGGTCGCCCATCTTACCAGATCAAGCAAGGCAGATGCCGGTGTAATGGTAACTGCAGCGCACAGAAGCTATGAGATAAACGGTCTCAAGATCTTCTCCGGAGCAGGATACAAAATATCCGAGGACGTGGAAGATGAACTTGAAAATACGGTCTGCCGTCATCCTGAAATAATCCCTATCGTATCACACGAGAGAGTCGGAAAGGCCATCGCCTACAAGAATGCCGAGTGGGATTACATCCGGCATCTCCTGAAAACAGGACGGTACGACTTTACAGGTATAAGGGCAGTTATCGACTGCGCCAACGGATGTGCTTCATCCACTGCGGAAAAGCTCTTTTCAGCACTGGGTGTAAAGTGCATCATGATAAATGACAAGCCGGACGGAATGAACATAAACAGCCGCTGCGGAGTTCTTAACACCGCGGCAATGGCCAAGATGATAGTTGAAAGACGCGCCGACATAGGTCTTGTGTTCGACGGCGATGTCGGAAAATGCCTCGCCCTCGACGAAAAGGGAGATGTCATTGACGGCGATCAGATAATGGCTGTTCTTTCGCTCCACTACAAAAATGAAAGCAAGCTGAAGGACGACACGGTGGTCATCACCGATACATCGAACTTCGGTTTCAGACACTTTGCGGAAACAAATGAAATAGAAGTCATAACTTCACGGCCGGGAGAACGGTGCATAAACGAAAAGCTTCTCGACGGAGGCTACACTCTCGGCGGTGAGCAGAACGGCAAGGTGCTCTTTCCGGAACTCTCCACAACGGCAGACGGTTTCCTTACTGCCATGGAACTGCTTGACGCACTGAAAAAGTCAGGAAAGACAATGTCCGAGCTTACTTCCGTAATGGAGAAATATCCGCAGGTGCTTATAAATGTAGGCATACTTCCGGAGTACAAGGAACTCTGGAAAAATAATCACAACATAACAGATCTCATTGAAAGAAGACAGTACGGCCTCGGCGATGACGGACGCATATTTGTCCGGGAAGCCGGAGACGAGCCTGTTATCAGGGTCATGGTAGAAGGAAAAAGCTTTGACAAGATAAACCGCTACGCCAATGAGATCTCAGACATGATAAAGGAAGAGACCGGTACTGTACCGGTACTAAAGAAATCAACTGACCGGAGGACTGGATTTGAGAATAGCAGATAAATGGGAACAGTATAAAATACTTGATACATCAACCGAGGAAAAGCTTGAGGACTGGAACGGCGTAAAGCTCATAAGACCTGACCCGCAGATAATCTGGAAAACTCCGAAGAACGAGTCACTCTGGAAAAGTGCGGACGGACACTATCACCGTTCATCCAGCGGCGGCGGAAGCTGGGAATACAAAAACAGCAGACCTAAGGATTCCTGGACAATGTCCTATGGCAGTCTTAAATTCAGAATAAAGCCGACCGGTTTCAAACATACGGGACTTTTCCCGGAACAGGCTGTGAACTGGGATTTCATGCGTGACAAGATCCGCAAAAGCGGCAGGGAAGTGAACGTGCTCAACCTTTTTGCCTACACGGGCGGTGCAACTCTTGCATGTGCCGAGGCGGGAGCTTCCGTGTGTCATGTTGACGCGTCAAAGGGAATGGTTGCCTGGGCGCGCGAGAACGCAGCACTTTCCGGACTTGACGACAGACCGGTAAGATGGATAGTCGATGACTGCGAAAAATTTGTAAAGCGTGAAATAAGACGCGGAAAGAAATATGACGGTATAGTAATGGATCCGCCTTCATACGGCAGAGGATCCGGCGGTGAGATCTGGAAACTCGAGGACAGCATCTACGATCTCGTGGAACTCTGTTCACAGGTGCTTACCGATGAACCGCTGTTCTTTCTTCTGAACAGCTATACCACAGGACTTTCACCCGCTGTCATGGCATACATTCTTGACAGTATTCTGGTAAAGAAATTCGGCGGAAAGGTCACTTCTGATGAGATAGGCCTTCCGGTAAATACAAGTAATATGGCCCTTCCGTGCGGTTCGACCGCCATCTGGCAGAAACAGGGGTAATGACCTTGGCATCAGAACAGATGATAAAATTTGAAAATGTTCATTTTTCATATGACGGAAAAACCGAGATACTGAAGGGTATTGACGTCACGATAGAAAAAGGACAGTTCGTCGCGGTACTCGGCCACAACGGATCCGGAAAATCCACTTTTGCAAGACTTATCAATTCGATACTGGTACCGACGGAGGGGAAAATAACCGTTTTCGGGATCGATACCTCCGATGAGGAAAAGCTTTATGACATAAGGCACAAAGTCGGCATGGTTTTTCAGAATCCTGACAACCAGATAGTCGCTGCCGTTGTCGAGGAAGATGTTGCTTTCGGTCTTGAAAATACCGGTGTTCCTCCTGAAGAGATAAGGAGACGTGTTGACGAAGCGCTTAAGGCAGTCGGTATGTACGAGTACAGAAAGCACTCGCCGGGAATGCTTTCGGGCGGACAGAAGCAGAGAGTGGCAATAGCCGGTATAATCGCTATGCGTCCTGAATGCATCGTGCTTGACGAACCGACGTCGATGCTTGATCCTGCCGGACGCAGGGATGTAATGAACACAATTAGAAAACTGTGCGGAAGTTACGGAATAACCGTGCTTCTTATAACACATTACATGGATGAGGCCGTGCAGGCCGACCGTGTTATAGTGATAGATGAGGGACGCGTGATACTTGATGGCGTTCCGAAAAATGTATTTTCAAACGTGGAAATACTGAAAAATGCCGGACTCGATGTTCCGCAGGTAACAGAACTTGTTTTTGAACTGCGTAAACACGGGATAGATGCTGATCCGGCAGTACTTACTGAAGAGGAGTGCGTAAATGCACTTGCCTCTGTTTTGAAGGAAGGAAAAACTTGAGCATACTCCAGACAGAAAACCTTACCTGTGTTTACGGAAAGGGAACCCCTTTTGAAAGGACCGCAGTTGATAACGTATCACTCAGTATAGAAAAAGGCGGAATTACCGGGATAATCGGTCACACCGGTTCCGGAAAATCCACTCTCATACAGCACTTCAACGGCCTTCTGAAACCGTGTTCAGGCAGAGTTCTGCTTGACGGAAAGGATATCTGGGAAGGCGGAAAGATAATGCCGGGACTCCGTTTCAGAGTCGGTCTTGTTTTTCAGTATCCGGAGTATCAGCTTTTTGAGGAGACCGTGTATAAGGACATTGCTTTCGGTCCGAAGAACATGAAGCTTGATAAAGCAGAAACCGATGCAAGGGTGCATGAGGCGGCTGAGCTTTTCGGAATAGATGAAAAAATGCTTGCCGCATCGCCGTTTGAACTTTCCGGCGGTCAGAAAAGACGCGTCGCCATTGCAGGAGTAATGGCAATGCGGCCGGAAGTCATCATTTTCGATGAACCGGCTGCCGGGCTTGATCCGAAAGGAAGAAGATCGGTTTTTGACATTATCAGCAGATACAGCCGGAACACCGGATGCACTGTGATCGTAGTATCACACAGCATGGAGGACATGGCGTGCATAGCAGACAGACTTGTTGTTATGAACAGGGGAAGTCTTTTCTGTCACTGTCCTGTAAACGAGGTGTTTTCAAGAGCTGACGAACTCATGTCAATGGGACTTGATGTTCCTCAGGTCACAAAGGTATTTTCCGTACTTAAGAAAAGAGGACTTGCAGAAGACGATAATATCTATACCGTTGAACAGGCGGTAAACAGCATAATGAAACTTCTTGGAAAAAAAGGCGGTGATCCCGCTTGTTAAAGGATATTACCATCGGTCAGTATTTTCCGGGTGAAAGTGTAGTTCACAGGCTTGACGCAAGATTCAAGCTCATCATAACCATGCTGTTTGTCGTGATGCTTTTTGCAGCGGACGGGATATTTTCACTGTCTGCGGGTGTCATTTTTCTGATAATTGCCTACAGGCTCACTAAGCTCAGTCCGGCACTTGTGATAAAAAGCCTTAAACCGGTAGTTCCGGTGCTGCTTGTGACCGCTGTTATAAACATTTTCTTTTTTGAAGGAAACGAGATATTCCGCCTCGGTTTTATAAGCATAACCGACGGTGGCCTTAAAAATTCAGCATTCATGCTCATACGCGTGATCGCTCTTATTGCCGGTTCCTCGGTGCTCACCTACACCACTTCACCGATCGAGCTTACGGCAGCCATAGAAAAGCTCCTTTCACCGCTGAAAATCTTTAAATTTCCGGTGCACGAGCTGGCTATGATGATGACTATTGCACTCCGTTTTATACCGACTTTTATCGAGGAAACGGAAAAGATAATCTCAGCGCAGAAGGCTCGCGGAGCTGATTTTGAAACAGGCTCTTTACGTGACCGTGCTTCAGCAGTGGTACCGGTCATCGTACCGCTTTTCATATCGGCGTTCAGACGTGCCGAAGAACTTGCGCTTGCAATGGAATGCCGCGGTTACCGCGGCGGTGAGGGCAGGACAAGAATGAAACAGATGAAGGCAGGACCGGCAGATATAGCCGCACTGATCATCACCTTTGCGTTTCTTGCCTGTGTGTTTCTTATCGACAGAATGAATTGAGGTGTTTTGATGAAAGCTTTAGCAACACTCTGTCTGCTTTTGTTCATTGCCATTCCGCTGTTTGCGGTGTTTCAGCTGCTTCACAGGCTTGAGACCCACAAGGTGGATGAAGGGGCAAGCCGCAGATTTTACGAGGCGCTGCGCGAGGAATACGGTCTTGTGACAAAGCCTAAAAGAGCACTTACCGAGGACGAGCGTATAGCGCTTGCAAGAAAGATCTCGGAAGATCCGTTCGGCGACATTACGGCCTGTGATGTAATGGAGGATGATCCGGAAACATCATCAGAAGGCAAAGTCGTTTCACTGGCAAAGTCCGGTGAGGATGGCGGAGCTGCTGCGGAAGAGAACGAAGAGGAAAAGAGAAAAAGGCTTTCACGCGAAAAGGCTCTGGCAACAGTCAGTGCAATGCTTGACCGTCCGGGGAAGAACAAAAAGGGCGATGCTCTGGCGGAACTCCAGCGCACACTTGAAAAATACAGAAAATAACAGTAATAAAATATCTGCGGTAAACGTCACCTGCATGCAGAGAACGGGTGCGTAATACAGACCGGCAGGATAATTCGGATCAGAAACAGGATATTTATTTTGAGAAATTTAAAAGTAATAATGGCTTACAGGGGAACAGCCTATCACGGCTATCAGAAGCAGGATAATGCTGTTACCATACAGGAGACCGTTGAAAAATGCATTTCACGGGTCCTTGACACTCCGACCGAGATTTACGGCTGTTCCAGAACAGATACGGGTGTTCACGCAAACGGTTACTGCTTTTCAGTAAAGACTGAAAAACAGATACCGATACGCAATTTTATAAGAGGTACCAACGGCTATCTTCCGTCGGACATCACACTTCTTTCGTGTGAGGAGGCTCCGGAGGATTTCCATGCGAGATATTCCTGCCGCGGCAAGGAATATGTCTATCTGATACACAACAGTGAATGCCGTGATCCGTTCGCGGAAGATCTGAAATATCATTACCGCAGGAAAATGGATCTCGATCTGATGAGAAGAGCGGCGGAATATTTCGTGGGCAGACACGATTTCAGCAGTTTCTGTTCAAACGCTTCCGAAAAGGCAAGTACCGTAAGGACAGTGCATGAGCTCAGACTTGACCGTGAAGATGAACTTGTAAAGGTCACGATAAGCGGCGACGGTTTTCTTTACAACATGGTGAGAATAATCGTAGGAACGCTTCTCTGGGTCAACGAAGGAAAGATCGCTCCCGAAGATATTCCCGTAATAATGCAGAGATCAGACAGAAGACTGGCCGGCAAGACGGCACAGGCACACGGACTTTATCTTAACCGTGTATTCTACTGATTTGGAGGTACAATGGAAGAATACAGCGCAAGGGGTCTGGCGGAACTCAGACGGCAGAAAAAGAGAAAACAGAGCCTGCAGAAGTTTCTGGGGTTCATTGCCATCGTTATCGTTGTTCTCGGACTTTACATATCCAAGGACCGCTGGATGCCTAATTTTAAAATAGACAATTCAGGTTATACTGATGATGAGATAACAGTGGGCTCGTTCCCGCTGAAGATCGCAGGAAGTACCAAATACAAGGCGTGTACTCTCGGCGACAGGCTCATAGTTCTTACAGACACGAGAAGATATACATACACAGCTTCAGGGGATACGAATAGTGTGGAATCACATTCCTATTCCAATGCAATTCTTAAAAGCTTTGACAACCGTACGCTTATGTACGAACTGAACGGTACAAGTCTCAGGGTGGACTCAAAGCGTTCCGTACAGTACGAAAAGAAAATGGATGATCCGATCTACGTCGCATCACTCGGCAGCAGAGGGTTCACTGCAGTGATAACCCAGTCTGACCAGTATGTGTGTGAGCTGCATGTTTACGACGATTCCGGCGACGAGATCTATTTTCGCGGATGCAGTCAGCGTATAACTGATGTGGTTTTCAGGGATGACTGCAGTGGATGCAGCATAATTTCGCTTAATGTTTCAGAAGGTAATCTTGTTTCCGAGATAACGGCAGTTGATTTCAGCAGCACTGAGAACCTGTGGACGGTAAATAATATTGAGACCTGTCCTGTAAGTGCCTGCCCTTACGGAGAAAACGGACTTGTGCTGTTCGGCGACACGATGTTTGCGTGCTTTGCGGGTGACGGCACAGAGATAATGGAATATCCTTATCCGGGTGCTCTCATTGACGCCTCATGTTCATCAGCAGGCGCTGTCATGATGTTCGAGAACAAGGAAAGACGAAGCACTACTCTTTCAGTCATTACCGATCCCGCATCCGGCGGTGTTACAGAAGCCAAGCTTAACGAAAAGTTTAAGCACGTTCTTGCGTGGAACGACAGGATTTACCTGCTTTCAGAAACTGTGCTTGAATCCTACGGATACGACGGCAAGGCCATTAAGGCACTGGAACTTGATCAGCCATTCAGTGATTTCGAGAAGACTGGAAGGTACATTTATCTCGAAGGTCACAGAACCATAGAAAAGAAAGAATTTTAAGATTCAGGAGTGTGTAAATTATGAGTAATCTGAACTGGTGTTTTGACGCCGCAGCAGGGGTAATGCTGGTATTGTTTCTGATATACGGGATAAGAAAAGGTGCATCAAGAACTTTTGTTCCTTTTCTTGTTAATATAGTATTTGTAGTTCTCGCTTTCTTCATGTCAGGCGTTATTGCCGGCACAGTATACGAGACTATGGTGAGTGATTCCGTTGCAATGTCTGTTGAAGAAGTTGTGGACAGTTTCGACCTTCAGGGATATTTCAACAAGGAGTACAAGGAACTTACTCTTATAGATGACGTTTCTGAAAAGGAAGCGGCAGTGGTTTTAAGTTCTGAGGCCGATATGGACAAGAAATTCTGGAAACTTATCGACAGAACTTCAGGTGTGGGCAATCAGGTAAACGAAGCGGCATGCTTTACAGGACTTAACAACATAATCAGAGTTTCGCTTCAGGACGAGCTTTCAAAGAAGCTTCCTCCGTGCGCAGGACATTTCTTTGAAAATTTCAACGAGGGAAATGAAGAGGAAACATACAGACTTATCAGCATGATCTACAGCGACCGCAAGTCAGCTGCAAAGTATATCAGTGAAAACTGTGTAAGTGATGTTATGTTCCGCTTTGCAAAGCTTATGTCATTCGTTATAACTTCAGCTGTACTTATGATACTTACAGGCATCATATTCTCAATAGCATTCAGAAACAAGGATCAGGATGCAATGGGCGCCGGAGATTCACTTGCCGGTGCAGTTATTGAACTTTTCAACGGTCTTATGATGATTGCGGTGGTCGCAGTTCTCGTGAAGATCGTTATCTGGTCCGGTGTGACTTTAGAAAATATCATGGATGAAAAAACACTTAACAATTCCTATGTATTTAAATATCTTTACAATCTTGACAAATATATGCCGGGGACAAGAATATAATGTTCTTTTGTCACGGCAGATAAAAAGCAGATAAAATGATATTCGGAGGCAATTATGATTTTATGCAACAGATGTAAGAAAAGACCGGCTGTTGTTTTTATAACAGCGATGAACGGCGGTACACAGAAAAACGAAGGACTCTGCATGTACTGTGCAAGGGAGCTCCAGATACCGCAGATAAAGGACTACATGGAGCAGCTCGGTATCACTGATGACGAGATCGACCAGCTTTCAGAGCAGATGATGGAACTGGTTGACGGTGATTCATTTGAACCGGGCGGAGCAAGTACCGTACTCCCGCCGTTTATTCAGGATATGATCAACGGTGCGTCAGATCCGAAAAACGGAAAGAGCGGCGGTTTCGGTTCACTTTTCGGAAGTGCTTTTGAGAAATCGGAATCAAAGAAGAAGAGTGATTCTAAGAAAAAGGAAAAGAAACTCAAGTTCCTTGAAAACTACTGCACCAACCTCAGCAGAAGAGCTGAAGAAGGTAAGATAGACAATATTGTCGGACGTGACAGGGAAATAAGCCGTGTCGTTCAGATCCTTTCAAGAAGAACAAAGAACAATCCGTGCCTTATCGGTGAACCGGGCGTAGGTAAAACAGCCATAGCCGAAGGCATTGCACAGCGCATAAACAAAGGTGAGGTCCCGTACAATCTCAAGGACAAGAGAGTATATCTTATGGATCTTACCGCCCTGGTGGCAGGCACACAGTTCCGCGGACAGTTCGAAAGCCGAATGAAGGGACTTGTTGATGAAGTAAGGACCGAAGGAAATATCATTCTTTTCATTGATGAGGTGCACAGTCTTGTGGGTACAGGTGATTCCGAAGGCTCGATGAACGCTGCCAACATCCTGAAGCCTGCCCTTTCACGAGGCGAGGTACAGGTCATCGGTGCGACAACCTTTGCTGAATACAGAAAATACATCGAAAAGGACAGCGCCCTTGAAAGACGTTTTCAGCCGGTAACTGTTGATGAGCCTACTGTTGATGAAACGTTTGAGATACTTAAGGGTATCAGGGGACACTACGAGGAATTCCACCGTGTAAGAATAAGCGATGAACTTCTGAGAGAGTGTGCTGTTCTTTCGGAACGCTATATAAACGACCGCTTCCTTCCTGACAAGGCTATTGACCTTCTCGACGAAGGCTGTGCGCTTGCTGCTATCGAAAGCAAGGACCTAGCTGAATACGACAGAAAGTCCGCCGAACTCGATGAGCTTGTTGAAAAAGCCAGCGAAATGGAAGAGGAAGACGAAGTTGATTTTGAAAAGCTCGCAACAATAAAGGCTGACATACTCAGAGCCGAGGAAGAGCTCGAATACGCAGCAAAGAAGAAGGAAAACGCAAGAGTTTCCGAAGAGAACATAGCAAGAGTTATCGAACTCTGGACAGGGATCCCTGCAAACAAGGTGGTCGGTCCTGAACTCCAGAAGATCGCACATCTTGAAGAAGCTCTGAAGAAGAGAGTCATCGGTCAGGACGAGGCGGTTGAAATACTCGCAAAGGCTATAAGAAGAAAGAGAGTTCAGCTTTCAAAGAGACGCAGACCGGCTTCATTCATCTTTGTCGGACCTACAGGTGTCGGCAAGACCGAGCTTGTAAAGGTGCTCGCTTCCGAGATGTTTGACTCTACCGAACCGCTCATCAGATTCGACATGACTGAATTCATGGAGAAGCATGCGGTATCAAAACTCATCGGTTCTCCTCCGGGATATGTAGGCTACGATGAGGCTGGTCAGCTCACCGAAAAGGTAAGAAGACAGCCGTATTCGGTAATTCTTTTTGATGAGATCGAAAAGGCACATCCTGACGTTATGAACATCCTTCTTCAGATACTTGACGAAGGCAAGCTCAACGATTCACAGGGCAGAAACATAAACTTTGAAAACACGATAGTTGTAATGACATCAAATGCAGGTTCTGCAGACAAGTCCACAGGTGTCGGCTTCAACAAGACTACCGAGGACATTTCAAAGGAAAGAGCGATGAAGGGCCTCCGTGAATTCCTCCGTCCGGAATTCATGAGCAGAATCGACGAAGTTATCACGTTCTCACCGCTTGAAAAGGATTCCTACGCAAAGATCGCAGGTCTCATGCTCGAAGAAATGAGAGAAGCTCTTGCTGAAAAGGACATCGGACTTAAGTACGACGATGCTGTTCTTGAAGTGATAGCAGAAAAGTCCTACGACAGAAAATCCGGAGCCCGCGACATCCGCAGAGTTATCCGTGACAGTGTAGAGGACAAGGTCGCAGGAACAATAATCGACAATCCGGAGAGCGTGATCACAGCCCTTATCATAACAGCCGATAAGGAAAAGAACGAAATCACAGTTTCATTCGAATCTGCCGGCGAAAAACTGTCAGACAAAAAAGAAGCAGCGGCTTCAGGGATCGATTTAAGCAAGTAAAAATAAATATGTCTATATAAAACGGGTGTTTCATTATGAGACGCCCGTTTTATGCGTTACAGTACAACGGCAAAATAAATGCGGCAAAATAAATTTTAAAAAAATTAAAAAAAAGTGTTGACAAACGATCTCCATTGTAGTATAATAATAAAGCCGACTGAGAAAGGCGGCAAAAATTAAATGCGGGTGTAGTTCAATGGTAGAATGTCAGCCTTCCAAGCTGAACACGTGGGTTCGATTCCCATCACCCGCTTAGACTTCTGTTAAGAAGTACTATGCATCTTTAACTCAGTTGGATAGAGTAACTGCCTTCTAAGCAGTAAGCCGCTGGTTCGAATCCAGCAAGATGCATTTAAATGGTGGGTATAGCGTAGTTGGTTAACGCGTCAGATTGTGGTCCTGAAGACCGTGGGTTCGAATCCCACTATCCACCCTTATAATAATGAGATTTTGCCCTTTGGTTAATTCCAAAGGGCTTTTTATATTTTATGTACACAGAATGATCATTGCTTTTTTACTGTTATTCTGAAAAGCAACATGATGTTGAGAAGAGTATGAATACTGTATTCACAATTATGTTTACATTCTATTAACAAATAGACAATTGCCGATGTGATATAATATAAAGTGATTATACTATTAGATCATTATAAAGGAAGTGGTTCAAATGTCAAACTATAATTTTTCAAAAGTTACTCCGGCTATCGATCAGCTTGCGGAAAAATGCGTTAGCTGCCATAACATTGATCCGGAACTCTATGTAAGGTACGATGTTAAGCGGGGTCTTCGTGATCTGAACGGTAAAGGCGTACTTGCCGGACTTACAGACATAAGTGAAGTGTGTTCAAGTAAGATCGTGAACGGTGAGTCAGTTCCGTGTGACGGCAAGCTTTACTACAGGGGCATCGATGTGGAGGATATTGTTGAAGGCTTCGTTTCAGAGAACCGCTTCGGGTTTGAGGAAACAACATACCTTCTTCTTTTCGGAAAGCTTCCGACAGAAAATGAACTTAAGGATTTCAGCGGGCTTATAGGCAGCTTCAGAAAACTCCCTACCACGTTTGTAAGAGACATTATAATGAAGTCACCGGGCAATGATATGATGAACATTCTTGCCAGAAGCGTTCTCACACTCTATGCCTACGACGATGCACCGGATGACACAAGCATTCCGAACGTTTTAAGGCAGTGCCTTGAACTGATAGCTCTTCTTCCGGTAATGGCAGTCTATGCTTACCACTCATACAACTACTACAAGAAGAGCGGAAGCCTTATAATCCACAGACCGCGTCCGGATCTTTCAACGGCGGAAAACATTCTTTACACTTTAAGAAGTGACTCAAAATACACTGAGCTTGAAGCCAGGATACTTGACCTTGCACTTGTTCTTCACGCAGAACACGGCGGCGGAAACAATTCGACTTTCACGACACATGTCGTTTCATCATCCGGAACTGACACCTATTCATCCACAGCAGCCTCACTCGCTTCACTTAAGGGACCTAAGCACGGCGGCGCCAACATCAAGGTGGTACGCATGTTCGATGACCTTATGGAAAATGTGGAGGACTGGACAGATGAAGAGGCGATAAAGGAATACCTCGTTGCGCTTCTTGAAAAGCGCGGCTTCGATAAATCCGGCCTTATCTACGGCATGGGACACGCTGTTTACTCGATCTCGGATCCGCGTGCAAGGGTGCTCAAGAAGTTTGTAAAGGATCTTTCAGTTGAAAAGGGCATGGAGAAGGAATACGAGCTCTACACTCTTGTTGAACGTCTTGCTCCTGTCGTTATCGGCGAAAAGAGAAAGATCTACAAGGGCGTAAGTGCAAACATCGACTTCTACAGCGGTCTGATTTACCGTATGCTCGGACTTCCGGCTGAACTGTACACACCTATTTTTGCTGTTGCGAGAATATCGGGATGGTCAGCTCACCGTATCGAGGAACTTATAGGCGCCGGCAAGATAATCCGTCCTGCATACAGACCGGTAGCAGATCACACTGAATATACAAAAATGTCAGACAGATAAAAAACATCCCTGCTGTACCGGCAGGGATGTTTTTTTATTAAATTTCAGAAAAATACTATACATTCAGTGAAATTTATTGTATAATAAAAAATACGTGGGTAATAATTTATAAGAGGTAGATGGTATGAAAGAGTTACTAAGTCTGATTTTTGCTTTTAAATTTAAGGAACTGTTTTTTGCTCCGACAGAAAACGGCCTTATAAAGTTTTTCAGATATGCATTTGTCGGCGGTATTGCCTTTGTTGTTGATTTTGTGACCTATACGCTTGTCTGTCAGGCAGGCACTTCGTGGCAGATCACAGCACTTGCGACAGCAGCCGGATTTGTCACAGGTATAATAACCAATTTCATACTTTCAAAGAAATTTGTTTTTCAGGAGAAGTCCAATGCAAAATCAGGCTACGGTGAGTTTATCGGATATGTCCTCATCGGTCTGGTCGGATTCGGGCTCAACATGCTTCTTATGTATCTTGCCACTGAGATGCTTTCGATGAACCGTTATGCAGCCAAGATCGTTGTTGCAGTAATAGTTCTCGTTTATAACTATCTCGCAAGAAAGATAATTCTTTATACACCAAAAGGAAAGACAGAGGGTTAATACATTGAAAAATATTGTTATTATAGGCGCAGGTCCTGCCGGACTTACTGCAGCATATGAACTTTTAAGCAAGGCAAAAGATGAATACAGTGTCACTGTTCTTGAAGGATCATCTGAAATAGGCGGTATTTCACGAACAGTTAAATACAGAGGCAACCGTATGGATATCGGCGGCCACAGATTCTTCTCAAAGGACAAAGAGGTAACTGACTGGTGGGAAAATATGATGCCTACACAGGGTAAGCCTTCCTTTGATGACATCAAGCTCGGCAGAGTCAAGAAACTCAAGGCCGGCGGTCCTGATCCTGAGGAAACTGACCGTGTAATGCTTGTCAGAAACCGTGTTTCAAGAATCTACTACAAGAAGAAGTTCTTCGATTATCCTATTTCGATGAAGATGCAGACTATAAAGAACATGGGCTTTGCGTCAACTGTTTCAGCAGGATGCAGCTACCTCGGATCATGCATTTCCAAGAAGCCTGAGGATTCACTTGAAAACTTCTACATCAACCGTTTCGGTAAGGTTCTTTACTCAATGTTCTTCGAGGGCTATACAGAAAAGCTCTGGGGCAGACATCCTCGCGACATCTCCGCAGACTGGGGCGCACAGCGTGTAAAGGGTCTTTCGATCAGAGCTGTTCTCAAGGATATGTTCTCAAAGATCGGCGGCGGAAACAAGGACAGAAAGGTGGAAACTTCACTTATCGAGGAATTCATCTATCCTAAGTACGGCCCGGGCCAGCTCTGGGAAACAGTTGCTGAGGAGGTAAAGAAGCTCGGCGGCGAGATCAGAATGAATTCTGAAGTTGTAAAGATAAACACAGCAGACGGAAAGATAAACTCACTTGAACTTGCTGACGGATCAGCAGTTGAAGGCGATATTTTCATCTCATCAATGCCGCTCAAGGATCTTGTCGGAGGCATGAACGATGTTCCGGACGACATTGCAAAGATCGCTGCCGGTCTTCCTTACAGAGACTTCGTTACAGTCGGCCTTCTTGTAAACAAGCTCAATCTTAAGAACGAAACAGATATAAAAACACTCGGCAACATCGTTCCTGACTGCTGGATCTACGTTCAGGACACAGGTGTAAAGCTCGGAAGAATCCAGATATTCAACAACTGGTCACCGTACATGGTTGAAAAGCCGGAAGACACAGTATGGATCGGTCTGGAATACTTCTGCAATGAAAATGATGACTTCTGGAACCTTTCCGATGATGAATGCATCAGAATGGCTTCAAAGGAACTCGTTTCAATGGGCGTTATCAACAGCACCGGTGACATTCTCGACTCACACAGGGAACGCGTAAAGAAGGCATATCCTGCTTACTTCGATACATACAGTGAGATCGATACACTTATTAAGTATCTTGATTCGTTTGACAATCTTTACTGTGTCGGACGTAACGGCCAGCATCGTTACAACAACATGGACCACTCAATGGTTACTGCATTTGAAACAGCAAAGAACATTATTTCCGGTAAAACTTCAAGGGACAACATCTGGAATGTAAATACCGAGAAGGAATACCACGAAGAAAAGAACGACTGAACTAAAGAAAAGGGGAATCACAGTTGACACCGGTATTTATCTACACAATAATATCCTGTGCGTTGTTCTGGGGCATTTATTCTTACCGCGACAGACGAGGCAGTGTAAAAGGATATTCTCCTGCAGAGCTCGTACCGTTTTACGTGCTTATGCGATTTGTCCCGCTGTTTATGATGCAGGACAGAAGCACTTCAAATTACATTGCACTGATCAGTGATGCTGCTGTTCTTGCGGCAGTCTGCTTTTCAGCTTCGGGTATGTCACGCAGCAAAAGCACAGCAGCAGCATTATATCTTTTCTGTCCGCTTCCGGTAATATGCATGACTGTGGGCGGCACTTCGATGATCATCATCAACATCGCAGTCTGTGCCGCGGCTCTTATCTTTCTCGGTATACTGAACAGCAGATATCCTCTGGCATCACCTTCGGTTTTCACCGGCGCATACGCTATGATATCCACAGGTATTCATTTTGCGTCGTACTCACTGTTTGCCCAGAAGCATAAGTTCCGCGAACTGTATTCAGGCACCTATTTTCCGACCTTCCTTGCGGCAGGTATCCTTCTTGTCTCCGCAGGTCTCGTGCTTTTGTTTGTAAGGCTGAGAAGCTACGGAAAACAGGGTAATGCCGGAAACAAAGAGGAAGCTTCAGCGCCTTCCCCGGCATATACACCGGAAAAGTTCGGAAAAAAGAATATCATACACATGATACTTATCACTGCGGCATATGCTTTCGTAGTATTTTTCCAGCTCGGTTCACACGAAGCTCCTGAAACATCCAGAAAATTCAACTCGAACGATCCTGAAAACGCTGAGATAATAATCGATCTCGGTGAATATAAGACAGTTAATGACCTTCAGATCTTCCTTGGCCCTGAAAGCTTAAGAAAAATAAGTGTTTCCGCTTACGATGAGGTTGAACGTGAGTGGAAGGTGATAAAGGAAGAAGAGGAACTGAAAACCGCCTTCGCATGGAATAAAGTAAGCGTTTCATGGAGCGTGCGTTATATCGGTATAGTTTTCAGCAGTGAAGACACTCATTTCAACGAGATCATCATTCTCGGGGATAATGACCAGGTCATTACTCCGGTGAACACTGCGGAATACTCTGAACTCTTCGACGAACAGGACAAGTTCCCGGGTTCTGAAGCAACTTATTACTACAGAATGATGTTCGACGAGATCTATCACGGAAGAACCGGTTATGAATTCATTCACAACCTTCCGATTTATGAAAACACTCACCCGCCGCTCGGCAAGACCCTTATCGGTCTCGGAATCAGGGCGTTCGGTATGAATCCGTTCGGATGGAGATTTACAGTTGCGGTTTTCGGTACGCTTATGGTACCTCTCATGTATCTCTTCGCATGGAAGATATCACACCGTTCAGGTACAGCTCTTACAGGCGGTGTGCTTCTTGCAACCGAGTGCATGCATCTGACTCTTTCAAGAATTGCTACTATCGATATTATCGTAGCTCATTTCATCGTAATGATGTTCTTCTTCATGTACTGTTTCGTTGAAGAGATGAACAGAGACGGAAAGTTCTCAAAACAGCTTCTCTGGATATTCCTAAGCGGTATTTCAATGGCACTTGCCGTTGCGACAAAGTGGACAGGACTTTACGCAGCTGCGGGTATAGCAGTTCTCTTCTTCACTTTCCTCATCAAGCACTGTGCGAAAAAGAAGACTTTCAAAGAGTCCGTGCCTTATCTTGTAAAACTGTGCATTGCCTGCGTTGCAGCATTTATCCTGATCCCTGCACTGGCTTATGTTCTGTCATACATTGAATTTGCTCAGGTATACACTGACAAGGATATAATCCATCATGCTATAGAAAATTCAAAGTCAATGTACTCATACCACTCAAACGTTACTGATTCACATCCTTACCAGTCAGAATGGTATGAATGGCTCACGGACAAGAAACCTCTTCTTGACGCCATCAATTCATTCCCTGATGACAGGGTAAGCTCAGTTGCAACGTTCATGAATCCGTTCATCGCATTCGCAGGACTTGCAGCATTCTTCCACAATGTATTCCTCTGGAGAACAAGAAAGAGCACTTCGGCACAGTATCTTTCGATAGCATATCTTGCGATGCTCATGCCGTGGCTCTTCGTACACAGAACAGTATTCATCTACCAGTATTTCGGATGCCTGCTCATAATGATACTCCTTATCTGCAATTCAGTTCGCAGCATGAGCGGAAATATCAGAAAAAAGGAATGCATAGTAATGGCGGTATCAGCCGTTGTATTCTTCATGTTTCTTCCTGAAGCCTCCGGTATCGCAGTACCGAGAACATACATAAAGCATGTTCTTGAACTCGTACCTACATGGATATTTGAATAAGGAGGTACACGAATGAAACATTTTAAAGAGAAAAAAATATTACAGTACGCTGCCGTGTTCGTGATGGTTTCGCTTATCTATGTAATGTGGCGTCTCATGCTTCCGAATGAAAAAGGCATAAGAATTTTTATGGGCGTACTGATAGCCGGTGAAGCAGTGTTTGATCTCATTATGCTGAAGCAGAAGAAACTCACCGCCGATGTGCTTGTCGCATCGATAATATTTGCCGGATTTGTCATGCGTATAGGATACATGCTCTACACGCCGGCAGCTGTAAGATCACATGACATGTGGGAGTTTGAAAAGGACGGATACGGTCATGCCGGATATATACTTACTCTCATTGAAGATAAAATGCTTCCGCAGACAAACACAAGGCAGTATTACCAGCAGCCTTTCTTCTACATTCTCTGTGCTCTTGTTTCGGCACCGATCAATTCATTCCTTGGCGGAACCGGCGGACATGATCCTGAAATGATCGTTGATACCGGTAAAATAATCAGCAGTGCCGCTTCATGCATTGTTCTTCTCATGACAGATACATTCTGTAAGGAACTTGATCTTAAGGGAAAGTACCGTGCGGCAGCAGTGGGATTTGTCGCTTTCTGCCCGGCGTTCTATTTAAGTGAACGAATCACGCCGGACATGCTCTGTACGCTTCTCATGACCATTGCGCTCGTTTACACTCTCAGGTGGTACAGAAGTCCTGACTGGAAGAACACGGTCATCCTCGCCTTTACCTATGGCCTCGGTGTTATGACCAAACTCTCCATCGGTTCACTTGCTCTGTTTACCGCCGGTGTGTTTGCCTGGAAGTTCTTCGGATCAGTAAAGGAAAAGAAATTCGGTCCGTACATTCCGAAATTCATTGTATTCGCTCTGATAAGCCTTCCGCTCGGCCTCTGGTACAGCGTAAGAAACTACAGAAGGTTTGACCAGCCTTTCGGCTATGTTCTTGAGATCCCGAGTGACCACGCACTTTACACAGGTGATCATTCCTTCTTCCAGAGGATCATACTTCCTGACATTCCTAACTTCGTGACTGAACCATATGCGGAGGTTTTTGATGACTACAACCTCTGGACATACATGGTAAAGTCATCACTTTTCGGTGAATTCAAGTTCGATGTTCCGTCGATCATTCCTATGAGCCTTATGCTCGCAGCCATAGCACTTGCTGTCCCTGCTGTGACAGGCGTTGTAAAGGGGGCTTTCAGAATAAAGGAAAACACTGAACAGTTCCTTGTTTCAGCAGCAGTGCTTGTGTTCATGGCATCGATCGTTTACTTCTACATCAAGTATCCTAACGGATGCAGCATGGACTTCCGCTACATGACATTCATAGTAGCTCCGGCCGCAGTTCTTGCCGGTAAATACTGCGCTGAAAACGGAAAGAAGTGGATCGGTACGCTTTATACTGCTGCCGTTCCGGTCTATGCGCTGTTCTCAGTACTCATGTATACGATGATCAGATAACTGATTTTACCTCAGGTCCTTTGTCACTATAGTTTTTACTGGTGACAAAGGACCTTTTTCTATAGTGAAAACTGTATAAACTATATGTAAAAAAAGCAATGTGTGCATGATGCCGGAAAGCATCTGAATTTCCGGACCGCTGATTCGTCCATCGATGGACTTTATCAACAAAGCACGCATTTGCGTGGATTAAATGTGACGATTTTGTGAAAAAGCAGTGACTCCATTGTGTATTTGACTATATAAACAGGTGTAAATTCATTTAAAATAGTGCAGGCGCGGATGTTGAAAGAAATTCAGTACAGTGGTATAATATATTCTGTAGAGTGTCGTCCGCTGGTTCGGGATGACACAGGCGCAGATACTAAGAAAGGTAGTGTAGTATGAAACGAACAAAATTTAAAAGACTGCTTGCTTCACTGTTAAGCATTTCGATGGCCGGAAGCTTTGCAGGGACCGGCATTTACGTAAGTGCCGATGCAGGTGAAGCGCCGCCGAGCGTAACTCCGGATGAAATGGTATTCCCTGATCCGGATTCCTTCAGCTATGATGACGTTGAAGTAAATTTCGCCAAGGCACTTCAGTATGTGCTTTACTTCTATGACGCCAACAAGTGCGGATATGACGTTGACGAGAACGGAGAACCGGGTCTCAAGTGGCTCGAGTGGAGAGGCGACTGTCATACCGAGGACTACAACATTCCTCTTAAACCGATGTCCAAGGAAGGTGCTGATGCCAAGTTCGGAACAAACCTTTCACAGGAATTCATTGATGAGTACAAGGATATTCTCGATCCGGACGGTGACGGATTCATCGACTGCGGCGGCGGTATGCACGATGCCGGAGACCACGTTAAGTTCGGACTTCCTGGTTCCTATGCCGCTTCAACAGTAGGCTGGGGCTATTACGAATTCCGCGATGCATATAAAAAGTCAGGCCAGCAGGAACACGTTGAAAACATTCTTCACTGGTTCAACGACTTCTACATGAACGGTACCTACCTTGATGAGAACGGCGAAGTTATCGCTTTCTGCTATCAGGTTGGTGAAGGCAACAACGACCACAACTACTGGAACCCGCCTGAGCTTCAGAATTCACAGATGCTCCTTGACTTCGCAAGACCGGCTTATTTCGCAACAGTAGACACACCTGCTTCAGACATGTGTGCAGGTACTGCAGCTTCACTCGCTGTAAACTACCTCAACTTCAAGGACACAGAACCTGAATATGCTGAGGAAAGCCTTAAGAAAGCCATCGCTCTTTACAACTTTGCAGTAAAGACTCATAAGGAAGACGAAGGCATGTCAGTAGAAAGCCTTGGTTACGACGGCGGCTTCTATACATCAAGCTACGACTACGACGAACTTGCATGGGCTGCTGTTTGGCTCTATGAATGTACAGGCGAACAGAAGTACATCGATGACATCATCTCAGTTGATGAATCCATCAAGGATGATATGGGTCATGTAACATACACAGGCTACATCAAGCGTATCATCAAGACTACAGGTTCTACATGGCAGAACATCTGGGTACACTGCTGGGATACAGTATGGGGCGGCGTATTCGCAAAGCTCGCACCTATAACAAACACAGCACGTGACTGGTACATTTTCAGATGGAATCTTGAATACTGGTCAGGAATCCCTCACACATATCCGGGCGGCATGGCAGACGAGATCTGGAATATGCCGTATGAATATACTGATAAGCTCGACGAAAAGGATACAACATTCCTCGCAAAGACTCCGGAAGGATTCTCAATGCTCAACGAGTACGGTTCAGCACGTTACAACACAGCAGCTGAACTCTGTGCGCTTGTTTACCGCAAGGAAACAGCTGCACGCGGCGAAGAGGACAAGAGATTCTCTGACTGGGCAGAAGGCCAGATGGAATACATCATGGGTAAGAACCCTATGAACCGTCCTTACATCGTTGGTTACTCACCGACAGCGGCTTCACATCCGCATCACCGTGCAGCTCACGGCTCATCAACACTCTCAATGGACGATCCGAAGGATCAGACACATGTACTCTGGGGTGCTCTTGTAGGTGGTCCTGACGCAACAGACTGGCACAGAGACATCACAAAGGACTACATCTACAACGAAGTTGCCGTTGACTACAACGCAGCAGTTACCGGTGCTCTCGCAGGTCTTTACGAATACTATGCAACTGATGACATGAAGCCTGACGAAGACTTCCCGCCGAAGGAAAAACCGGCTCAGGAATTCTGGCTTGAAGCTCTTGTAAACCAGGAGAACAAGGAAAGAACACAGTACACAGTAAGATTACACGCTGACACATCACAGCCTCCGAGATATGTAGACAACCTCAAGTGCCGTTACTACTTCGACATTTCCGAGCTCGTTGAACACGGACAGAAGGCAGAAGACCTCAAGATCGAAGTTTACTACGACAAGGTAAGCGCAAGCTCTGATGCAAAGCAGAATGTAGCAGTTTCAAAGCCGATCCAGGCAGAAGGAAACATCTACTACGTTGAAATGGACTGGAGCGGCATCCCGTTCCGCGGCGCAATGGAACTCCAGCTCGGTATCATTGCTCCTCAGGATGCTGAATACAATTCAAACTGGGATCCGACAAACGACTTCAGCCGTAAGGGACTCGAAATAAGCGACGACTACGGCCCGACAGAATGCATCCCGCTTTACCTCGGCGATACTCTTGTTTACGGTACAACACCGTTCGGTGACAAGGCAGTCGCTCCTGAAGATGTTGCCAAGACAGGATATGCTCCGCCAATACCTGAGGGAGCTAAATCATCAAGGCCGGCAGCTCCATCAAAGGCTACAGCTTCACCAAAGCCTACATCAACACCGAAGGCAACACCTACAGCTGATCCTACTGCAAAGAATACTTCAGGCGAGATCATCTACGGTGATGTAAACTCAGACGGTAAAGTTGACGTAACAGACCTTTCGCTCCTTTCACTCTACCTTCTCGACAAGACAGGTATCAAGGGAGACGGACTCAAGGCAGCTGATGTAAACGGCGACGGAAGTACAGCTCTTACAGACCTTGCAACACTCAGACAGTACATCTCGAAGAAGATCACAAAGCTTGGTCCTGATAAAAAGTAATTGCAGCGGAAGCTGAACAAATAAGTAATTATAATGCGGGTTACCCCTGTAGTCAGGAGTAACCCGTTTTACAGAAAGGATGAATTTATGAAAAAGTTTGACCGAATACTCGCTCTCATCCTCAGTCTTTCCATGACGGCAGGATGTGCAGTACAGTCAGTCGGAGCTTCAGCCGGTGAGGATCCGCCTCCGATAACAAGCAAGGACATGCCTGATCCTTCTTCCTTCAGCTACGATGACGTTGAAGTAAACTTCGCAAAGGCGCTCCAGTATTCCCTTACATTCTACGATGCCAACAAGTGCGGTGCCGGTATTACTGACGGCTATCTTGAATGGCGCGGTGACTGTCACGTTGAGGACTATAACATTCCTCTTCAGCCGCTGGAGATCGTAAACGAAAAGAAGCACATGTACATCGGTACTGACCTCGACCAGGATTTTATCGACAAGTACAAGAATATTCTCGATCCGGACGGTGACGGAACAGTTGATCTCGGCGGCGGTATGCACGACGCCGGTGACCACGTTAAGTTCGGACTTCCGGGTTCCTACGCCGCTTCAACAGTAGGCTGGGGCTACTATGAATTTCGTGATGCCTACATCAAGACGGGCGAGCAGGAACACGTTGAGGACATTCTCAGATGGTTCAACGACTTCTACATGAAAGCAACTTTCATGGACAAGGACGGCAAGGTCATCGCTTACTGCTATCAGGTGGCAGAGGGCGACAACGACCATAACTACTGGAATCCTCCGGAACTTCAGGATATGGCCCATTTCGACGATTTTGCAAGACCGGCGTATTTCGCCACAGCTGACAAACCGGCATCGGACTGCTGTGCAGGTGCCGCTGCTTCACTTGCGATCAACTACCTTAACTTTAAGGATACTGATCCTGAATATGCTGAAAAATCACTGAAGACTGCTCTTGCACTCTATGACTTTGCAGTCGAGACACATCATTATATCGATGACTTTGACGAGGAGTTCAACGACAAGGAGAGCCTCGGCTACGGCAGCAGCTTCTACGATTCAAGCTATGCCTGGGACGAACTTTCATGGGCTGCAGTATGGCTCTATGAATGTACAGGTGAAAAGAGCTACATTGACTCCATCATCAGTATTTCCGATACACCGGATGCAGAAGGCTTCTATGAATACACAGGCTATATGAAGCGTATCATCAGAAACACAGGCAACATCTGGCAGAACATATGGGTACACTGCTGGGATACAGTATGGGGCGGCGTGTTTGCAAAGCTCGCACCTATTACAAACACAGCACGTGACTGGTACATCTTCAGATGGAATCTTGAATACTGGTCAGGACTTCCTCATGCTGATACAGGCGTTCTTGCCGATCATCTCTGGGAGACTGAGTACAAGCCTACAGGCAAGATAGGCAACGACACTGACAAGCTTCCTACTTCACCAGCAGGATTCGCAGTACTCAACCCTTACGGTTCTGCACGTTACAACACAGCGGCTGAACTCTGTGCTCTCGTTTACCAGAAGGAAACAGCTGCGCGAGGTGAAGAGGATCCTCAGTTCTCGGAATGGGCAAAGGGCCAGATGGAATACATCATGGGCAAGAACCCGATGAACCGCTGCTACATCGTCGGATACGCTGACAATTCAGCATCTCATCCGCACCACAGAGCTGCCCATGCATCAACAACACTTTCAATGGACGATCCTGTTGATGACGTACATGTACTCTGGGGCGCTCTCGTAGGCGGTCCTGATGACGGTGACTACCACAGAGATATCACAGCCGACTTCGTTTACAATGAAGTTGCGGTTGACTACAATGCCGGATTTACCGGTGCATGTGCCGGCCTTTACAACTACTTCGGCACAGATGACATGAAGGCTGACGAAAACTTCCCTCCGAAGGAGAAAGAAACAACAGCTTACTTCGTTGAGGCACTCATCAACCAGGAGAACAAGGAAAGAACACAGTTTACTGTAAGGGTAACAGGTGCTCAGGTATCTCCTCCTGCATACATCAACGGATTCAAGGCAAGATATTACTTCAATATCAGCGAGCTTCTTGAACACGGTCAGAGTATTGACGACGTAAGCGTTGAGATCTACTACGACCAGATCGAGTCAGATACAAAGGGCGAATACAAGTCGAACGTTACAGGTCCGTTTAAGGTGGATGACGAAAACTATTACATCGAAATGGACTGGGGCGACTACAAGTTCTACGGAACAAGAGACATCCAGCTCGGACTTATCGCAGCTCAGGACAGCGAGTTCAAGAGCAACTGGGATCCGACAAACGACTACAGCCGTGAAGGCCTCGAAAAGAGCGACTTCTTCGGCGAGACACACAAGATCCCGCTCTTCTACAAGGGCAAACTCGTTTACGGTGAACCGATGGAAGGCGACACCAATATCCCTAAGGCAGATCCTACAGCATCACCAAAGCCAACCACATCACCAAAGCCGACAGAATCGCCGAAGCCAACGGCATCACCGGCACCGTCAGGCAAACTCGTACTCGGTGACGTAAACAGTGACGGAAGCATCGATGTTACAGACCTTTCACTCCTCTCACTCTACCTCCTCGACAAGAACGGTATCAAGGGAGACGGACTCAAGGCAGCCGACGTTGACAGCGACGGATCTGTAGCACTTACAGACCTTGCAAGACTCAGACAGTATCTTTCAAAGAAGATAACGAAGTTCTGATACAGTAATTTTAACACCTGATATAAAACAGAACCGGAAGCAGAAAACCAAATCTGCTTCCGGTTTTTTGTTACTGTAAAAATGAGAGTGTTCCTCACAGCTCACAAACGGTACAGCCCATCTCTCCGAGCTGACCTGTGCTATTGATAATTTGCTGCTTTCGCAGCAAATGTTAATGAAGTTTCAAGCGTTAAAACTCTTTTTTTCATGAGTGAAATTAACTTGAAATTCATAGTGCTTAATTATAACTGAACTAGATTAGCTTTATCCAAATTGGATTTTGGCACATTTTGTATCGATTTCTGTGATTGCGTTGACAGATTCGTGATGATATGATATAATTATAGTGAGATAATCAAATATACATTCATTGTTAATTCATTTAATACTTTGCGAATATGCATGTAAATATTAATAATTCAGGAGGTCGAAACTATGCAGGGTTCTGTTGTCAGAATTTCAGAAATAGAAATCTGTAATTTTAAGAATGTAAAGCATGGAGTGCTAAATCTCGATAATACACGAAAGTCGTACAAATCAAGTGTACTCGGTTTATATGGTCAGAATGGTTCCGGAAAGACCGCTTTAATAGACGCACTGTCGGTGCTGAAATACGCCTTAACCAGCAGAGCTCTGCCTGACTTTTACGGTGATTTTGTCAATGTCGATTGTGATTCATCTAAACTGATATTTCGCTTCAAAATATGGAGCGAATCACTTAAGACAACATATAATGCACAGTATGAACTTTGCCTGAAAAAGGAACTGGATGAATCTGATCAGAATGCTGACTATGATATACAGGGCAGAAAATATAAGACCGTGCTCTTTAATGAAGTACTTTCTTATGGATATCAGAATACTGATAATCAAGTCAGAATGCAAACTCTTGCTAATACAGGAGCAGACGGATTACTTTCACCTGTTACAAAAATGGAAGTACTGATCGGAAAGGACAAAAAATTATTTACCAATCTTCTTGTAGCAAAGAAAATAGCCTATACTTCCTCAAGGTCTTTCCTTTTTTCACCGGGATTACTGAATGCTGTTCGTCAGAATTGTCATGATATATTTCACGTTGAGCTGTTTAATCTTCTGACGAAGTACGGTAATACAGAACTTTTCATTATAGATACACAGAAATCCGGAATGCTCAGTCTGAACACTATCCCGCTCAATTTTAAAGTTGAAGAAAACGGTAAGATTAGTCTCGGAAGTGTACTGATCAATCTGAATGAGCCTTCTTTGATTCCGCAGGATGCTCTTAGCATTGTCAGGACGGTTGTAGATCGTATGAATATTGTGCTTGTACAAATGGTGCCAGGACTTACTATTGGTATGGAAGAACTGGGAACTGAGCTTTTACGGGACGGTGAAACCGGATGCAAGGTTCAGCTTGTTTCCCACAAGAACAGCAAAGTTATTCCGTTAAAATATGAATCTGAAGGAATTAAGAAGATCGTGTCAGTACTTCAGCTTCTTATTGTGGTATATAATCAATCATCGATTACCGTTGCCATCGATGAACTTGATTCCGGAATATTTGAATATCTGCTTGGTGAATTGCTTCATATTATTTCTGAGCAGGGAAAAGGCCAGCTGATATTTACATCTCATAACCTAAGACCTCTTGAAACGATCGACAAGAGTTTTATTGCTTTTACGACCACTAATCCGGACAGAAGATATATCCGTTTCAGCAATGTCAAGACCAATAACAATCTCAGAGATTTTTATTATCGTGACATTGAACTCGGAGAACAGGACGAAGAAGTCTACAGTCCTACGAATAATTTTGAAATTGCATTAGCGTTCAGAGAGGCTGGTGTAGTCCGTGGCTCGTAAGAAAATAGTATTTATTATCGTAGAAGGACCATCGGATGAAGTAGCTCTTGGCGCAGTTCTGTCAAAACTGTTTGATTCTTCGTCGGTATATGTACACATCATGTTCGGCGACATTACGACACGATCACTGACAGGAAATAAAACAATAGTCAGTAGTATTGGTGACGTAGTTAAAACATATGCAAATTCCAAACACTTTAAAAAGAGCGATTTCCAAGAGATTATACACATTGCAGATACTGACGGTGCTTTTATACCAAATGACAGCGTTGTTGAAGATGAGCAGAAGGAAGAAGTGTTCTATTCTGAAAAGGAAATTAGGACAAAATACAAGACAAGGATCGAAAAAAGAAACGAAACCAAGAGCAGACATATGCAGGTTCTTTGCAGCCGTAAAAAAGTCTGGGATATTCCATACCGTCTGTTCTATATGTCCTGTAATCTGGATCATGTCCTTTATGGTAAACTTAACAGCACTGATGAGGAGAAAGAAAATGATTCATATGATTTTGCAATGAAATACAGATTATCACCAGGCGATTTTGTGAAATTTATTTCTGAATCAGATTTTTCAGTTATGACAGGATATAAAGATTCATGGGAGTATATTCAGCAGGAACTTCGTTCGCTTGAGCGGCATACTAACCTTGGATTGTGCTTTAGCGACGACGCAATTAATACAGGTAACAGAAGGCACGATAAACGCAGAAAAGGAGGATGATCTTATGGCAACAGAAGCAATGGCACAGAAGACAGATGCATCGGAAATAGATGACAGGATCATACCGGTTGTGACGATCGTTGTTTACTTCGGATCGGATGAATGGGACGGACCTCAGTCGGTATATGACATGTTCAGCACCAAAGATCCGCATATACTGAAATACGTACCTGATTACAGGATGAATCTGGTATCACCGTCTGGAATGTCAGATAAAGATCTGGAAAAATTCAGTACGGAACTGAAACAGGTATTCAAGTATCTGAAATATTCATCAGATAAGGAAAAGCTGAGTCAGATAGTAAATGAAGACGAAGTATACAAACACATTTCACGAAGAACCGCAGTGATGATAAACACGGTAAGCGGAACGAAAATAAAGATCAGCGAAGGAAAGGATGAAGTAGACATGTGCAAGGCAATAGAAGATATGCGTAAAGAGGAACGTGAAAAAGGTATTGAAGAGGGATTAGAAAAAGGAAGAGAAGAAGGAAGGAACGAGGGTATAATCGAAACACTGTCCGGTCTGGTAAATGACGGACTTATCACACTGGAAACAGCAGCATCGCGTGCGGGCATGACAGTTAAGGAGTTCGAAACCAGACTCGGCAGCTGATTTGTTCCTGGAATTCAGAAATCATGTAGTAAATTTACCGGAAGCAGAAAATCAAATCTGCTTCCGGTTTTTTTATTCCCATAAAATTCTGAAAAAAAGATAAAAGAGTGTTTTTATCAAGCACAACAGTTATAACAAATATGCCGATAAACAGAATCCAGCCTATTGCCATATATAAGCTTCATATGATATATGTGTCAGAAAATAGTCCAGTCCCGGAACAAAAGTGCATTTTCTGATTATCCTCATTTTTTGTGACTATTTACTGAAATGACATAATATGTACTGTAAATCGTAAATTTAATGCATCAATATCACCAAATCATCAAGCGACAGATTGTGAGTTGCTACAAAATAATAAATAGTTTTGAAATTACTGTTGACAAAAAAAAAAAGATTTACAATATGAACATCCTCATTAAAAGGGTGTTACAAAAAAATTACTTAAGGGGCTTCATGTGTTCTGTTTTAAGCGGCCGGACATCAGAATTTCCAGGCAGTGATTCTGGAAGTAATAAACTGTGAGTGAGGAAAATCAGAAATTATGAGGAAAGGGGAGAATGACCGTGAGGGGTAATTTTAATTTTGTATCATTAGCTATATCAGAATATAATAATGATTTTCACGGTATGGTTCTGACCTTTTCGGAAGTTAATAACGGTAATACAAGTGTGTCCCGCAGACAGTGCTAAACTGCCTCGCCGCGGCACGCTTTTTTGTATTATAAATACGAATCGTTTATGATTTATGATTATTAGGAGGAAACTACGATGAAAAGAAAGAGTTGGAAACGAACTGCAGCCTTTGTAACATCACTGGCTATGACAACAACAATGCTTCCGAGTGATTTAAGCGGCATTGTTACAAGTATTGTTCATGCGGATGAGATAAATTTAAGTGCAGGATCTGAGCTGCCTGAAACAATCACAGCCGAAGCAGGTGAAACATGGACAGTAATCGCACTTCCTGGTACAGTTAAAACTGCTACAGGAACAAATGCTGAAAGCAGTACTTATACAGGTGTTAAGAAGATAACTTCAGCAGGTATTTTTAACGATGGTACAGATCCTGTTGCTGCATTCAGAGATACTGATAAAGATGATACTAATGCTAATCCTGGTTTAGGTATCTATGTTGATTCTATTGATGTAGAAAACAAAACTCTCACACTTACATGGGAAGATCCGTATGTTACTGATGGAATTCATATTGATTTTGGACCTGTATGGAATGATGTAACATCTATTAAGCAGAATGGCATTGATGTTCACATAACAGGTATAGATCAGGAATTTACTAAAGTAAAGACCGGTTATGAGTATGTAATCAGATCAAAGAAGGCTTTAAACATTACACCTGATGTTTTTCCAAACGAGAACGATGTCAGATTCAGCGCTTACGTTAAAAAAGCTGAAGAAAACGCTGCTGACGGCGCAAAGTATGTTTATACATTTGTTGTCGGAAGAAAAGATGTAATAATAGCGGAAAGGGCAACAGAATGGAGCGTTGCTCAAAGCATAGATCCTAATGCACAACCGATCAAAATTTCAGGAGATGATAAGAATACATCCATATACGATGTAACCAATAGTGAAAATCCAGCAATACTCCCTAATTCAATGGTTTACCCGGATAACCGTTATAAGATCAGTTCAACTATAAAAGATATTGCAGTGTTTGAGGATACAAACGGTAATGGTGTACTTGATCTTACAGGTGAAAACAAAGACTTAAGAGTGTCTTCTCCGAGATCACTTAATTCAAATACAAATGAATATGAGTATACATTCACAGCTCCTTACAACGATATATTCATCACACATGCTGACCAAAACTGGAATTTCGCTGTAGCAGAAAACGGCGAAGAAATCACAGCTACAAGTACTGAGATCACTGATGAAGATGTTGTTTATCATTTCGGTTTTGATACAACAGGACCATTTACTGCCGGAGTCAACAATGACATTGAAGCAAACGGTGGATTTGGAATAGTTTCTCTTGACAACACAAATCCTGATGAAGCCAATGCGGTCTGGAGTACTCTTTCATGCGAGATAGCTTACAGCTATAAGGACATGAAGGGAAATACAATTGACAAGCCTATTAATGCCGGCACATATATAAGAGTAGCTGATATCTATCTCTACGACGAAGAGGGTGCGTGCTCGACAGAGGGCATTGGTGATTACCACATCGAGAAGGAATTTAAGATTTCACCGATAGAAAGTGTTCTTGATGTTGATGTTACGGATAGCTGGGAAATACAGGATAATGTAGCACGTCCAACACTTCAGGCTCTTCAGAATCCTAAGAAACTTAAAGACACAGATGAGGCTTGGAAAAGACCAGAACTTAAAGTTTCAAACGGCGGTATAGAGTTGACGGAAAATGAAGACTATATAATCGAAGGTGAAGTAACTTCAACAGAAGAAGGTATTCATACACTTGTAATTGTAGGTATCAATGATTATGATGGTATAGTACAGGGATTTAAGTGGTATTCAGATGCTGCGTTCAAATCTGCTATCATTCGCGCAGATTCAGTTGAAGATGAAGATCCGGTGAAGGTGAATGGTCTTGACTATGAATATGGTGACAGCTTTGATTTCGCATTAGATGAATTTGAAGGCGATCAGTCAGGCGTTACATACAAGCTTACACCTGTTTTTGAGAAAGAGTTAGCTGAAAAATTTTTAGTTGCCGATCAGGGACAAAAGCTTGTTTTCAGAGCAGCTTACGAAACAGTATTTGGCAAAGATTCTTTTGTTGCTCCTACAGCGCTTCCGGAATCTGTAAATGTGACCGAAGATCTTTTAATTGATGTTAAAACATTTGATGCTGCTAGTATTATGGCAAAGTTAGAAAACGATAAAATAAGTACGTTGGCGGCTATTAATACCTTAACAGGCAGTAACTATAACGATGGTGATGACAATTTAGAAGTAATTACAGAACTGCGTGATTACATCAATGAGTATACTGTATCTGCTGTAAATGCAGAAGAGACAGTTGCTACAGCTGATATCACCGTTGTAGCTAAAAAAGTAGAGGTTTCATTCAATAAGGAATCCGTTACTTATGATGGAAAAGATCACAGATCAGAGTTTAAGCTTTTTACTGATGAGGTTCTTGAAAAGGATGCTGACGCAGTAAATGCTGAACTTGGTAAAATATCAATCGCACTTGACGGCGACAACGGTACAGAAAAGTTACCAATGGTTAATGTCCTTCATAATGGTTATAACTTTAAAGCAGTAGCTGCAGAAGTAGTTAAGGCACTTGGAACTAATTACGCTTTATTTAATACCATTGATAATGGTGATATTACGATTACCGCAAATGTTGACCCTATTAATCTTAACGGTTTTGCAACAGCAAGCGCACCTGAAACAGTGCTGGTTACTACTGGTGGAAATAACTACAGAAAGCCGAATATTACGGTTACAACTGCAGAAGGCACCGAACTTGTTAAGGGAGATGATTTCTACTTAGCTGGTACTATCAGTGCTAATAAGGAAGGCAACTATACTACTAAGATTCAGGGTAAGAATAACTACACAGGTACACTTAAGCTTGACTGGTCTGTAATTGACGGGGTAAGCTTTAAGAAAGCTATCGCTTTATCATGGATGCCAACAACAGGTGTGATAAATGGCAGTGGTAATCCGGCTGTTAAGTTTACATTTAACAGAAAGGAAGTACCGGAATTCTCTGAAGGCTTTGAAGTAACAGCACTTGGTTACGTTTATGCTAATCAGAAGAATAACAATCAGTTAGTTGCTGCAGATCTTACTGTTGATAATAAAGGCAAGGAGAAGAAGGGTAACACAATCAAGGTTTACAATGCTAAAACTCCAAGCTTCAGCGGAAACTATTCACTTTCAATTGCAGACAAAGGCTATGGCGTAACTGCAAGAGCGTTTGTGACACTTAAGAATGTTGCAACAAACACAGAGTGGACTGTATATACTGATGATTATGCAGCTGATATCATGAAAACAGATTATGAATCTGCTGTTAATGCTCAGATGAAAAATGCGTTTGCAATTGCAGAAGTACAGACTCCTCCGGTTGCATACACTGAAAGTAGCAAGAACAAGCTTCAGGCAAAGTTTACAATAACAAAGAATGCTAATGCTTCTGAAAACTTAAAGGTAGTAGAAGCTGGTTACATCTATTCTAATGTTGCTGAACCTGCAGAAGCAGCTGATATCAGTAAGTGGCAGGATATGACTCTGGAAGCTGCAAACGATACAGCAAATACATTCATCAAGAAGACATCCAAGACAACAGCTAATATGAGTTCTTATACTGTTAAGTTTGTTGACAATGGTGCCGGTGTAAGATATCGTGCATTCATCGTTGTTGAGAACGAAGACGGTGCAAGATTCACAAAGTATATTAACTATGCTGGTGAAAATACAAAAACATATGGTGTAGGTGCTTCAGCTGTAACTTGCGCAAGTTACAACTTTGCAGATATCAGCATTAAGCAGCTTAAGAAACTTGTAACAGTTACTGATAATCTTAAAGATGATAATACAACAACTAACGATGGTAATCCAGCTGCAAGATTCGCAAGCACTCGTAAGTTAGACGAAACCGCAGCAGAGAGTGATGTTACTGTAAGTGAGTACGGCTTCATTTATGCTAACGGTCTTGACAGTGTGTCAGCTACTACAGACTTTACAGTAGAAAAAGCTAACGTAAGTGCTACTGATGTAATAAAGATCAATAAGAAAGCAGGAAGTGCTATCAGCAAAAACGGCGTAACCTATTCACTTAATATCAAGAAGGTTGATGATAACGAAGTATACGTTCGTGGTTTTGTAAAGGTTAAGGATAACAAGACTGGAATTGAACAGTACATTTATGCTGATGTTATCACAGGAACTAATTAAGGCAATTTTGTTAGCCCTTAATTTACTGATTATTCCGGCAATAGCCTGAATATATAACGCCCAAGGTTGGAAGGAGGAGAAATCCATGCAGAAGTACACAGAAGCTGAGCTCAGAATCATCAACTTCGATGCTGAAGATGTTATCACAACATCTGACGTTAATGAAGATGGCGGTGACGCTGAATAATTTTCACTCAGATTAAAATAATAGACATCATGCTCCTTCGGGGGTGTGGTGTCTATTCCTTTTTGTCAAAAAAGTGAATTATTACCAATTATCGCTTTGTGGAGGAAAAATGTTCACAGGAAAATATAATTTTGCAGAAAAAACAGTTGAAATAAAATCTATTTATCCTAAAACTCATGAATACTGTATAGGTTATGTTTCGGATAAACCAGTTGATTTTGTTGTAGAAATTGATGGAGAAGACATTACAAAGGAAAAAGAAATAACCCGTGAGGAATATGAATTTGAAAAAAAACCAGTACCAGACTATTCTGAAGGTGTTTACGAAGCGACGGCAGTCTACCGTAAGATCGCCGAAAAAATGCCTGAATTCGATTCATTTGTATTCCACGGTTCAGTTATTGCCGTTGACGGTGAAGGATATCTTTTTACGGCAAAGTCGGGAACAGGAAAGTCAACACATACCAGACTTTGGCGCGATTATTTCGGTGAAAGAGCAGTCATGGTAAATGACGACAAACCTATACTCAAGGTTACAGATAAAGGTGTTATCGCTTATGGTACACCATACAACGGAAAACACAGACTGGGTTCAAACATTTCCGTTTCGCTGAAAGCTATCTGTATTCTGGAACGCGGTGAGAAAAATGAGATCGTTCGTATAAATAAATCCGATGCCTACGCTATGCTTCTGCAGCAGGTGTACCGTCCGAAAGATTCTTTACAGATGGCGAAAACTCTCAGACTTATTGACGAAATGGCTGACAGTGTCAGAATTTACAGACTTGCGTGCAACATGGACATCGAAGCTGCTAAGGTAGCTTACAGTGCGATGAAAGAATGATAAGTAAAATTAACGAAGATCCTGATTTCCTTATCACATGCGCCGCGAATGAAATAAGGAAAAGCGAGGCCGATATGATATTTCTTGCTTTATGTGTACTGAAAGGCATAATACCTGATGAAGGAATTCTCGAAGACATTGATGCAAATCTGTTCAGTGTATGTCAGAAGCACGGACTTACGGTGTTGGTGGCATATGCACTTGAATCGGCAGGTGTTCACGACAGTAATTTTGAAAATGTGAAAAAAACAGCCGGAAAGTATCTTTTTGAAAGTAAAAAAGAGAGAAAACGGCTTGAAAAATATATTATAAGTATAAGAAAGAAGTTGAAATTATGAAACTGAGTAATAAGTTTATAGCACACGAAGACGGAAACGAAAAGCTTCTCGTTTCAACAGGAGCATCAAAGTTTTCAGGACTTGTAAGAGGAAATCCGACAGCGGGATTTATTATAAACTGTCTTGAAACTGAAACTACACCGGAGGAGATCGTAGCAAAGATGGCCAGGGAATACGATGCTCCGCGTGATGTACTTGAACGTGATGCCTTAAAAATAATCGACCAGCTTAGAAAAATCGGAGCGATAGATGAATAAATCCACCTTTGAGGAGCAGCTTTCTCAGAACGGGAAGCTCATCTACACCAACAAGGGCGACAGCATGATGCCGCTTATCAAGCAGGACCGTGATCTTCTGGTAATAAAATCTGTAAACGGCAGGCTGAAGAAGTATGACGTTCCGCTTTACAGGCGTGACAGCGGTCAGTACGTTCTTCACAGAATATTAAAAGTCAGGAAGGACGATTATGTTATCTGCGGTGATAACCGCTGGGTAAAGGAATACGGTATTTCCGACAGACACATAATAGGTGTGCTGTCTGCGGTCATTCGCAACGGAAAGGAAGTTTCCGTTGATAACTGGAAATACAAACTCTACGTCCACCTGTGGTGTGATTTTTTCCCTGTCAGAGCACTGATCACCCATGTTGTATCTAAACTTAAAAGAATGAAAAGAAAGAAATTACGATCAGGATGAAAAACAACTCACTAAAATGGCTCTGGCACGTTACCGGTAAAAAGAAATATTACGTTGCAGCACTTATGCTGGTGCAGGCGCTGAACGGCGGGTCCGGTGTGCTGTACGCACTGTTTCTCAGAAACATTGTAGACAGTGCAGTGGCACATGACCGGGAAGGATTTTTCAGAAACTGCATTTACACCGCGCTTCTCGTTCTCGGGCAGGTAATGCTCAGTGCCATGATACGTTACCTTGAGGAACAGTCGCGTTCATCGCTTGAAAACCGGTTTAAAAGCAGACTGTTTCATAACCTGCTCTGCAAGGACTATTCCTCTGTTAGTGCGGTACATTCCGGAGAATGGATGAACCGTCTGACAAATGACTGCATGGTAGTGGCTAATAATTTTACTGAAATACTTCCGGGAGCAGCCGGCATGACAGTAAAGCTTGTGAGTGCAGCTGTCATGATAGTTGCTCTTGAACCAAAGTTTGCGGCACTCCTTATTCCTGCCGGATGTGTGATGCTCTTTTTCACTTATGCCTTTCGTAAAAATATCAAGCGCCTTCACCGGCAGATCCAGGAGAAAGACGGAAAACTCCGTATTTTTCTTCAGGAGCACATCGGCAGTATGATGATGATTCGTTCCTTTGCAGCCGAAGATCAGACTGAATCAGAATCAACAGAGAAAATGGAAGTGCACAAGGCCGCAAGAATGAAGAAAAACCGGTTTTCGAACATATGCAATATGGGCTTTCAGACCGGAATGCAGGGGATGTATCTTCTCGGAGTATGCTGGTGCGGTTACGGTATTCTTACTTCAACAATAAGCTACGGTACACTCACAGCCGTTACCCAGCTCATTTCCCAGATACAGTCTCCGTTTGCCAACATAACCGGCTACCTGCCGAAGTTTTACGCAATGACGGCAAGTGCTGAACGAATAATGGAAATAGAAAAATTCACTGATGACAGCGAAAACACTGTTCTTACGGCAGAGGAAGTAAACTCATTCTACGAAAAAGAAATGAAGGGTTTCGGAATAAGGAACGCGGAGTTTACCTACTATCCTGTAGTTGACAGAATAAGCGACCTTACCAAGGAAGAAATGCCGCTTGTGTTCAGAAACATCAGTGTTGACATACGAAAAGGTGAATATGTTGCGTTTACCGGACACAGCGGATGCGGAAAATCTACAGTATTAAAGCTCCTTATGAGTGTTTACAGACTTGACGGAGGAATTAGGTATATTGAATCCACGGAAGGTGAAAAGGAGCTTTCACCGGAATGGCGTCGGCTTTTTGCCTATGTTCCGCAGGGAAACCAGCTTTTCAGCGGTACAATAAGGGAGATAATCTCGTTTGCCGACAAAAAAGCTTCCACCGATGACGAAAGACTGAATAAAGCACTGAAGATCGCCTGTGCCGATGAGTTCATGTCTGAACTTGAACAGGGCGCTGATACTCTTCTCGGCGAACGCGGTGCAGGACTTTCTGAAGGACAGATGCAGCGTATCGCCATTGCAAGAGCAGTCTTTTCCGGGTGCCCCGTACTTCTTCTTGATGAGGCTACGAGTGCACTTGACGAACAGACGGAAAGAAAAGTACTTGAAAACCTTAAAACGATGACGGACAAAACAGTTGTCATAGTCACACACCGTCCTGCGGCACTTGACATATGCGACAGGATACTGCAGTTTACAGAAAACGGAGTAATCGAAAAACATGGAAAAGAATGAATACAGAAAAAACGCACTTGACATGATCTGGCTGACTTCATGCGTACTGAGAGGAACATCACATGATCAGGAAAGACTTTACGAGATTGATCTCAAAGGCTTGTTTTACGTGTGTCAGAAACACTCTCTTACCGCCTGTGTGGCGTATGCACTTGAATCGGCAGGAATTAAAGACGAAAACTTCAGTCAGGCAAAGGAAAAGGCGATACGCAAGAATATTCTTATGGATACTGAACGTAAGAAGATACTTGACCGCCTTGAAAAGGAAAAGATCTGGTACATGCCGCTTAAAGGCTCACTGTTAAAGGACTGGTATCCGAGACTTGGTATGCGTCAGATGTCCGACAATGATATTTTATGTGACGGCAGCAAACGTGCGCGTATAAAGGAGATCATGGAAGATCTGGGCTTTAAATGTGAACACTACGGAAAAGGCAACGACGATGCCTATCACAAGGAGCCGGTCTGCAATTTCGAAATGCACAATGAACTTTTCCATACCGCAAATGCTGGTAATCTCCACGAATACTATGGTGATGTGAAAGACCGCCTTATAAAAGATGAGAACAATGATTACGGCTATCATTTCAGAACAGAAGATTTTTATATTTATATAACAGCACATGAATACAAACATTTTGCAGCCGGCGGAACAGGTGTGCGTTCGCTTGTGGATACTTATGTATTCTTAAAAAAGTTCAGCGATTCCATGGACTGGGGTTATATAGCTGCAGAATTAAAAAAACTCGGCATTGAAGAGTATGAAAAGAACAACCGTGAGCTTGCACTTAAGTTCCTTGAAACAGATGATCTGACCGAAGAGGAAACAAAGCTTCTTGATTACCATATCTTTTCCGGATCATACGGAACAGTCGCCAATAATGTCGGAAATCTCATGACAAAGAGCGGAGGTTCAAAGGCGAAATATATTTTTAGCAGGATCTTCATCCCTATGGAGTTCATCCAGTCGTGGTACCCGTTCTTTTACAGACACAAATGGCTCATACCGTTCCTTCCTTTCTACCGTGCTGTTATGGGACTTACAAAGAACAGAAAAAAGGTTTTATCTGAATTTAAACTGCTTTGCAAGCGATAAGAAAACGGCGGGAAACTGAATTAAAAAAATCAGCAGGATAGTGATCATAACATAAAACACATTTACCGGAAGCAGAAAATCATGATCTGCTTCCGGTTTTTTTGACTGTAAAAATGAAAACAGCAGGTCAAAGTGACTTGCCGGTTATGGGTGAAATATATTTTTCTACTTGTTTTAAGCTATCCTGTGACTGTTGTAAGTGCCCTCGTCAATTTCAGCCATTTCCAGAGCCTCTTCCAAAGGAAATCCCTTCTTTAAAAGCGACTCAACAAATCTTACTGACTTCTGAGCAATTTCTTCAGCAGTTTTTTTAGCGGCTTCTTCGGTAGTTTTTTCAATTGCAATTCTTTCGCGTTCCTTTGCAATTCCTTCTGCATAATCTTCAACTGCACGGCACATATTATTTACCCCCTCGTCAACGTATTTATACTTTCTTACTGACTTTGACAACGGACCGAAACGATCATCATCAGGGTCTGCTGTCTTGAAATACTGAAGCATCTCTGAAAGTTCAGAACCATCTTTTACTTCTGCGTTCAGATAGATCTCGTGAACTTTTCTATTCCATTCGATACCATCAATATATGTTTTACTTGTATATACGACTTTTTCGCGTCCGTATTTTTTCAGCGGATTAAAAGGCGTTATAAAAATTACATATACCTCCGGTAACTTATCATAGTCTTCTTCGCCTTTGGGTACCAGAGACGCGTCGATTATTGACTGATGAAAACGTGAGCGCATAGGACCGAAATGAGCTTTATCGCCTACGTTCTGCACTTCTATGTTAAATACTTTTCCAGTGGAATCTTCACCGATAAAATCGAGTGTCGATGATTTACCAATAAGATTTCTCAGCGCCTGCTGGATGTTACTGTTTATCAGCTTCAGATCCGGAATACCGGTACATAGTCTGGTAACATATTCTGCAGTGTTTTTATCCTGCATAACTACAGAGAAGAAAATGTCATCAAATAAAGTGAACTGGCTGACAAGTTTCTTTTTCTGTTCAAACGTTCCTACAAGATCTTCATGACGGATCTCCATTTATATTTCTCTACCTCCCATTATACAGTATCTGACCTGCAGAATCAATACTGTATTTACAAGTTGCTTTATAAATAATTCCAAAAGAATATTCTTACATGTAAATTATAACATTTTAAAATAGCAATGTCAATGCAAAAATGAAATAAATTTACACGGAAGCGATATAACAGAAAAGGTTGTGGCACGTCAAAGCCGTGCCACAGCTATTGATAGTGCGCCTTTCGGCGCACGATTTAAGATAAGCGACATTAGTGATATCACAAACCGGAAGCAGAAAATCAAATCTGCTTCCGGTTTTTTCACCGGGAAACAGAAAATCAAATCTGCTTCCGGTTTTTTTACCGGGAAACAGTAAAAGATAACTGCGAAGCCCGGACTGCGGACATGACTATGCTTTAATAACTGATCAGCATTTCCATATATGAAAGTCTTGCGTAAACTATTGATTGATCCTATAAAATATTGTATACTAATAAGGTGTATGGAATTACGCAGAATGGTGCGGATAACTATCAGACTATTGTAAGGACGGAGGTGACCGGGTGATGGACAAGTTAAGAAAAATCAGAAGAATGGCGGCTTTTTTTACCGCTTTTCTGTTTGCTTTTTCAAATATTTCACGCTGTAAGGTCACTGATGTTTCAGCGGCGGAAGAAAAGATATCGTATGAAATAGAATACACTGAAAAGCGCAGTTATCATGATTACTACAGCGAGTATTCATCGCAGAAACCTGCATCCGCAGAAGTTATCGTAAAGGCTGAAGATCATCTGAAAGCTGAAAACGGGGATTTTACGAAGAAGGCATTTACCGATGCGGCTGGTGTGACTAAGGACGCACTTGTCTGGAACTCGGCTGAAGGAACGCTTTCGTATAAAGTTGAAATACCGGAAACGGCGGTATACTGTATGGATCTTTCCTATGCACCGGTGGGAAATGCGGCTTCCACGGAGCTTTCGGTTTCCGTTGACGGTGAAGTGCCGTTTGATGCTGCTTCGCGCATAACCCTTAACAGAGTCTGGGTAAATGAAAAGGAGATAACTGTAAACTCATCCGGAAACCAGATAAGACCTGCACAGGTCCAGCAGAGCAGATGGTGTGAGACTTCACTTAACGATCCGGACGGACTGTACAACGATCCGCTTCTGTTTTATCTTACAAAGGGAACTCACGAAATAACTTTTGAAGCATCGAGGGCGTACATTGCTCTTGAATATATAAAATTTTACGGCAGAAAGCAGATTCCGTCCTATAAGGAAACGAAGCCTTCTGCGGATGAAATAAACGGTACGGCATCCGCACTGATACGTATAGAGGGCGAGGATGCGGCGTTCAAGTCGGATTCAACACTTTATCCTACTTCGGACAATGCAAGCTATCTTGCTTCACCGGCTGATCCGGGACATCTTGTCTACAACACGATTGGCGACAATAACTGGCAGAAGGCTTTTCAGACGATCACCTGGGAAATACCTGCCGGAGAGATAAAGTCGGACGGATGGTATCGTCTCGGCATCAAGGCAAGGCAGCGATACATGCGCGGATTCAACTCGGCAAGACGGATAAGCATTGACGGCACGGTTCCGTGCAGTGAATTTGAAAATGTCCGTTTCAGGTACGACAACGACTGGCAGAATGTCATTCCGCAGACTGACGGTGGCGAAGATATTTACGTTTTTCTTACTGCCGGAGAAGAACACACCATCACTATGGAAGCAGTTCCGGGCGATATAGGCGAGCCTATGAGGCGCCTTGAACCGGTGGTGGACGAGCTTAATGAATACTACAGAAGGATCCTCATGATAACGGGTCCTTCGCCGGACAAATATACCGACTACAATGTTGACCGTGTCATTCCGGAAATAACGGGCGATTTTAAGGATATTTCCGGCAGGCTGAAGGAGATAAAGAAAAGCATCGAAGATCTTACCGGATTTACCGGTTCCGAAGCTGCCGGCATCGAGCGTATGTACGTTATTCTCGATAAATGCACTGAAAAACCGGCACGTATCCCGATGTATCTTTCCCAGCTCAAGGATAATATTGCGGCCATTTCATCATGGATGCGCGACTACCGCGATCAGCCGCTTGAGATCGACTATATTGAAATAGCTTCGGCAGATGCGGAGTTTTCACCGGTAAAGGAAAACTTCTTCTCATCTCTTGCATTCGGTGCAAAGGCGTTTTTGGCGTCGTTTAAACAGGACTACAGTCTTGTTTCCGGTTCTGAGAAGAAAGACGCACTGGATGTCTGGGTGAGTCTCGGACGTGATCAGGCACTGGCGGTAAAGGAACTGGTCGAATCAGAATTCACTCCGGTATACGACATACCGGTCAATATAAGCATAGTTCAGGGCGGAGTTGTTGAAGCGGCCCTTGCCGGAAAAGGTCCTGACGTGGCACTCTTCCTCGGCGGAGAATTTCCGGTAAACCTTGCAGCACGCGGACTTCTTGAAAGACTTGACGGCAGAGAAGGTTTCGATGAGGCAAAGAAGAATTTCCATGAAGATGCCATGACTCAGTACACCTACGACGGCGGAGTTTACGGCATGCCGCTTTCGCAGAACTTTCCGGTAATGTTCTACCGCAAGGATATTCTCACGGAAGCCGGTATAACCACGCTTCCCGAGACATGGGACGACCTTGTGAAAATGATGCCCGCCCTGCAGCGGAATAATCTTCACGCAGGTCTGGTGCTCCCGTCTTCGAACATTTCAGCATCTACTGAACCGGGACATACATTTGCCCTTCTCATGCTCCAGAACGGACTCGGCTACTATAACAACGACATGACAGCCACCACATTCGATACCGTTGAAGCGGTGCAGTCCTTTGAAAAATGGACCGACCTGTACACTGACTACCGTTTCGAGCAGGTCTACGACCCGTTCAGCCGTTTCCGCGACGGAACCTATCCGATCGTGATACAGAACTACACTTTCTGCAATCAGCTGAAGTCGGCTGCACCTGAACTTAACGGTCTGTGGGGCTTTACCCTCGTTCCGGGCACTGAGCTTCCGGACGGCACGGTTTCGCACGCCGCAAATTCAGCAGGAAGCGGAGCGGTCGTATTTACGAAGACCAAAAACAAGGATGATGCATGGCAGTTCCTTAAATGGTTCACATCGACAGAGGTACAGTCGGAATACGGCACTCTGGTCGAAGGCCTTTTAGGAACCATGGGACGCTATGACACAGCAAACACGGAAGCACTTTCAAATCTCTCCTGGACTCCTGCGGAACTTAAGATCCTCGAAGCCCAGCGAAGCGAACTCAAAGAGATCCCTGTCATCCCGGCATCTTACGCAGTTACCCGAAACATCATGACTGCTTTCCGTGAAACGGTAAACTCCCATCGCAACCCGCGTGACACGATTATGTGGTATAACCGTGACATAAATACTGAAATAAAACGCAAACTTAATGATCTTGCAGAATAACTGCAGAGAACGCAAAAGTTTACTAAAAAAGCTTCGCACCGTTATGGCGCGAAGCTTTTTTATTTTAATCATATTTAAGTATGAAATGTTATTGATTAATCCAGTGAAATATTGTATACTAAAAGAGTATATGTGAATTTGTACGCATTAAAACCATGTGTAAAGGAGGCGAAAGCTTGAAGCCGGAAAAAAACAGAAAAAAGCGGTCTTGCAACAGATCTGAAAGTATAGAATGCTGGCTCATGCTGGCGCCGTTTCTTGTGTTTTTTGTGCTGTTTACCGTGATACCGGTGCTTATTTCGCTGCCGGTGGGATTTACGGACTTTGATATGATCAATATGCCTCATTTTACGGGGCTTTCCAATTTTAAGAACCTGTTTCTTTCGGACAGGATATTCATCCGCTCAATAAGAACGACGCTTATATTTGCGATATTTTCGGGACCGGTAAGCTATGTGCTCTGTTTCATGCTTGCATGGCTTATAAATGAGCTTCCGAAGCACCTCAAGACGGTGTTTACGCTGATATTCTACATACCGTCCATGGCGAGTGTTTACACGGTATGGCAGCTCATTTTCAGCGGCGACCAGTACGGATACGTAAATTCAGTGCTCATGGATCTCGGAATACTGACATCGGCAAGGCAGTGGCTCACGGACTCACGTTACATTCTTTTCGTAGTCATTCTCGTTCAGCTCTGGATAAGCCTTGGAGCGGGATTTCTTGCGCTTCGTGCGGGATTCCAGAATATCGACAAAAGTCTGTATGAAGCAGGTGCCGTTGAGGGAATACGAAACCGATGGCAGGAGCTCATATACATCACCGTTCCGGCAATGAAACCGCAGATGCTTTTTGCCGCGGTCATGCAGATAGTTGCTGCTTTCACCGCTGATATCGTCGGAAGAAATCTTGTAGGATTTCCGAGCACGGACTATGCGGCGCATACAGTTATGACCCATGCCTACGACTACGGATGGGTACGTTATGAGATGGGCTATTCCTCAGCTATATGCACCGTTCTGTTCCTTGTAATGTACGGCGTGAACAAGCTTATAACCAGAGTTCTGGCACAGGAGGATTAAGTTTATGACAGATGTAAGCAAACTTAAGGCCTCATCCGGCAGAGCGGGCAGAAAACACGGCGGAACAGTCTGTATTTTCATCTTTCTTTTTGTTCTTGCAGTATTTATGGCGCTGCCGATATACCTTGCGGTGGTAATGTCGATAAAGCCGTCACAGGAATGGTTCATTTTCCCGCCGAAATTCTACGCCATGGACCCTACTCTTGACAATTTCCGCGAGATGTTCAGGGCGGCGGGACAGCTGTGGGTGCCTTTTTCAAGATATGCGGCAAACAGTGTTTTCGTAACGGCGGCAGTGACACTGGCTCAGTGCTTTACCGCATCGATGGCGGCGTTCGTGCTTGCCAAGGGAAAATTCAGGGGAAGCAGATTTCTTAATTCAGTTATTGTTGTTTCACTGCTCTACCAGAGCAATGTTATTTACATAGTTCAGTACATGGTCATCGCAAAGCTCGGCATGATAGATACCTACGCTGCGCTGATACTTCCGTCGGTTGCGACCCCGATGGGCGTATTTCTGATGAGGCAGTCCATCAGCCAGATACCTGATGCCATGATAGAAGCTGCAAAGGTGGACGGAGCCGGAATGTTCCGTACCTGCTGGAATATCGTAATGCCTAACCAGAAACCGGCGCTTATGACGCTTATGATATTTGCCTTCCAGTCGGCGTGGAACATACAGTCCGGATCGTACGTGTTCGACGAATCGCTCAAGACTCTGCCGACTGCAGTCGCACAGGCTGCGGCCTCCGGTATAGCACGTCAGGGCGTGGCAATGGCGGCAGCAGTGTTCATGCTGATACCGCCGGTGATATTCTTTGTTGCGGCACAGAAGAATGTAATTGAAACTATGGCGCACTCTGGCATTAAAGATTAATTGAAAGGAAGTGAGGAAGTGCATAGGATCAGGAAAATAACAGCGGCGGTACTGGCAGCGGTGCTTTGCTTTTCTTATGCACACCCTGCTTCTGCTCAGAAAACCAGTGACACGTACAACTACGACCGATGGGGCGATGCTATCCCGTCTCAGGCGGGGTACGAAGCGGTGAGGAGCGTTTCCGGAACTGATCTCGGAACGTCTAAGTTCTCAGGTGTTTCAGACATGTTTATCGCAGGGGACGGAAAGTTCTACATTGCCGACACCGGAAATGACCGCATCATCATCGCTGACGGTGATCTTGAAAGAGCTGAGGGCGAGATAAAGGAATTCGGCTTTGACGGTGAAAAGCTTACACTCAGCCATCCCGGCGGGGTTTACGTATCAGAAGACGGCATGATCTATATTGCCGACACGGATAATTCACGCGTTATACGCTGTGATGCGACCGGAAAAACGGATCTTGTCATAACGAAACCGGAGTCTGAACAGTACACTGCCGTGACGTTCAGACCGGAAAGAGTCATCTGCGACAGCGCTGGATATATCTATGTGGTTGATACGAACGTAAACACCGGTGCTGTGATGTTCGACCCCGACGGGACTTTCAGGGGATATTACGGTGCAAACAGGGTGGAGCAGACTTCGCAGGTCCTTAAGGATCATTTCTGGAAGCTGTTTGCCGGTGAGGAAATGCGCCGGTACATGACAAATTCCGTTCCGGCGGCTGTGTCGGGATTCGACATCGATGAGGACGGCTTTATCTACACCTGCAGCAGCTCGCTTTCTCAGGACGTTGACAAGATCAAGAAAGTAAACGCAGCCGGATACAACCTTTTTGCCGATCTTGACGTAAGTTTCGGTGACAGACCGACTGCTGACTACAGCGATTATCCGCAGAATTCCTTTGTCGATCTTGACATAAGTCCTGACGGTATGATAAACTGCCTTGACTATACAAACGGCAGGGTGTTCCAGTACGACGAGGAATGCGAGCTTCTCTTTATTTTCGGAGGCAAGGGAGGTCAGACAGGTACCTTCAGACAGGTATCTGCTATTGAGTCAACTGAAAGCTGCGTTTACGTTGCCGACTCGCAGAAAAACACCATAACGGTATTTAAAAAGACTGATTTCGGTGAGATAGTCCACAGGGCGGAGAAGCTTTACAATGCCGGGTATTATGATGAAGCACTGGAACCGTGGCTCGAGGTGCTTAAGCGTGACGGCAGCTACCGAAGGGCATTTATCGGCATTGCCGATGCCTTCATAAACGAGGGCAGATACACCGAGGCTATGAAGTACGCAAAGCTTGCCGATTCAAGATGGCGCTACAACAGGGCTTTCGAGGGTGCGCGTGAAAAATGGATAAGTGAGCATTTTCCTCTGCTTGCAGCAGCTCTTCTGATCACTGCAGCATCTGCTTTAACGCTTCGTATAAGAAAAAATATCAGAAAACAGTCTGAAAGGAGGAAAAGTTCATGATGGATCTTTCGGAAAAACAGTGGGTAAGTCACGCTGTTTTTCATCCTTTCGAAGGCTTTGAGGATATGCGCTGGAAGAAAAGCGGATCTCTTAAAATAGCCTTTCTCATCGTTTTCCTCTTCTTTGCGGGGACGGTGATACGTGACAGACTGTATGGCTTCCAGTTCTGGGATGCCTACGACAGAATATTCAACATTATTCCCTACATTGTTAAAAGCGTGGTCATATTTGCCGCCTGGGTTATCGGAAACTGGGCGGTGTGTACCCTGCTTGACGGCGAGGGTACTCTCAGAAGGATATGCATTTTCAGTGCATATTCACTTATTCCATATGTGGCTTCCCTGTACATCACCACTCTGATGTCACATTTCCTCATAAACGATGAGGGCGTGTTCATCTCGTGCATTCACTATGCGGGACTGCTGTGGAGCGGACTTCTTCTTTTTAATGCGGTTAAGACTGCACATCAGTACACGGTGATAAAAACTGTGTCAGCAGTGGCACTTACCATTATTTCGATGCTTATAATGATGTTCCTTCTGGTGCTCGTTCTTTCACTTTTCCAGAAGGCAGGACTTTTTATTTACTCCATTTATACGGAAATACAGTACAGGATCAAGGTTTAAAGGCGGTGAGCGAAATGCAGAAAAAATATATACGGTTTATAGCAGGTCTGGCGGCCGTGTGCATGTTTATGCCATCTTTCTGCGTATTCGCTGAACCGGAGACCGGAGTTTCCGAAGATACTTCACAGACCGTATCTACAGAAACGGAAGCGGATGAAAATGACGACAGCACGGAAAAAACGGATTATGTCATGAGAACGGAAAACGAGGTCCTCAAGACGATGAAAAGGGCATGCGAGAATGAAAACCTCATTCTTTTCTATTCTGAGGAAGAGGACCTTATTGCCCTTGAAAACAAGAAAAACGGTTATGTATGGTGGTCTTCGCCGGTCAATGCCGAGGGCGATACTGCGGCAAAGACGACCGTAAGAAAGGAACTGGAATCGTCACTTGTTGTAGTTTACGGTGATCCTGACCAGAGGACGGGTTCGACGCTCCGTTCCGCCAGAAACGCAAAAATGAGCTACAGCATCAAGGGCGACACTCTGGAAATAACCTACCGTTTTCCTCTTGCGGGATTCGTTATACCTGTAAAATACACGCTTGAGGAAAAATGCCTCAGGGCACATGCAGATACGGCTGATTTTAAGGAAAACAAACGTGATGACGAAGGTGAGAGACGTATAATTCTTGAACTTTCGGTTCTTCCGAATATGCTGGCTTCGGGAAGCTATGAAAACGGATATTACATAATCCCTGACGGATGCGGGGCAAAAATAGATTTCAACAACGGAAAAACCGAGGCCCGTGCCTATTCCGCCAAGGTTTACGGAACAGATATCACTGCCGTTCCGCAGACTGCTCCGGACAGGACCGAGGAAGTTCTGCTTCCGGTCTATGCATCGGTAAAGGAAAACGGAAACGCCATGCTTGCGGTCATCAGCCGCGGCGATTCCAACGTGCTTATCCAGTCGTCTGTCAGCGGACTTAACAAGAGCAGTTACAACACATGCAGTTCAAGATTCGTTCTGAGAAATACCGATACCTACTACATGAATAACGAACCGCTGACGGTTTTTGAAAACAGTGACATAGGACCGGATTCCCTTGAACTGAAGTTTTTCCCGGTAAACGGCAGAAATACCGGATGTGCCGATGTGGCTGCGGTTTATCGTCAGTATCTTAAGGAAAACGAAGAAGTTGAGAAGAAAAACACCGGCCTTCCGCTTTGTGTTGATCTTTACGGCGGTGTAACAAGGAAGGAACCTTTCCTTGGAATTCCGGTGACGCGCAAAATGGCAGTCACCACCTATAAAAAAGCCGGTGAAATAGTAAATGAACTGTACGGATGCGGTGCCGGTGATATGATCGTAAGTCTCGCAGGCTGGACTGACGACGGCATAAAAGGAAAAGTCGATGTTTCAGCAAAGCCTTCGAAAACTCTCGGCTCACAGTCAGATTTCAATGAAATGACAGCACTGTTTGACAGCCTTGGTGTACGCTTCTGTCCTGTAGTGAACAACACCACCTTCAGGTCAGGAAACGGGTACTGGAGATTCAGCGACACGGCAATGCGTGCTTCGGGTCAGTATTCCAGACAGGTAAGCTTCAATCCGGCCTATGGCACAAGGGATGGCCTTAAAAAGCCTGAGTCCCTGCTTTCACCTGCAGCTTTTCCTGAAATATTTGACCGTATAACCACAGGGTACAGCAGGAGATCTATCCGGGGTATCTGTCCGGGTGATATTACAACTGTCCTGTACGGCGATTACGGAAAGAAGCATATCGGGCGTTCAGTTTCGGAAAAATACATCTGCGACGGACTTCAGAAATTCGATGAGGACATAGGATTCGTCTGCGCAAAAGGCGCATGTGCCTATGCTTTCGGGCATATCGACCACATTTCAGATGCTCCGCTTCGTTCAAGCGGCTACGACATATTTGACGGCGACCTGCCGTTCTATCAGATGGTGCTCCACGGCCTCATTCCGTATTCATCATCTTCGGTAAACGGCGATCCGGATCCTGAGCGGCTCATACTTCTGGCGGTTTCAGCAGGAAGCGGACTTGCCTATGATCTTACAGGCACTGAAACAAGTGAACTCAAGGATACTGAGTATGATATCTACTATTACGCTGACAGCAGTTTCTGGACCGGTTATGCTGCCAAAAGCCAGAAATTCATCACCGATGTGCTGTCAGATGTGAAAGAGGAATACATTACCGGCTATTCCGTAAACGGAAATGTGATAACAACGGTTTATTCATCCGGAACGGTCGTAAAGACTGATCTTGAAAGCGAAACTGTGACAAGCGGAAACAAAACATTTGTTCTGGCAGATTATCTTGGAAAGGACGGAGGTGCGGACTTCTGATGAACAGGAAAAAGGAAAAAAAGCATCTGTCCTACGAAAAGCAGAAACGGCTGTACGGCTACGGCTTTTTAAGTCTCTGGCTCATCGGAACACTGGTGTTTTTCATAATTCCGGTGGCCGGTTCGCTCATCTATTCATTTGAAGATGTGAACCCGGGTGCCGGCGGTGTCTGGGTGGGACTTAAGAATTACTCGGCAGCGCTTAACAAGGACCCGTACTTCAGGAAGTATCTGACAGATGAAATAGCCGAAATGCTCCGGAATACACCGGTAATACTGATCTTCTCACTGTTTTCGGCGGTGCTCATCAATCAGAAATTCAAAGGAAGGACCTTTGTAAGAGCGGTGTTCTTCCTTCCTGTAATAGTTGCGTCCGGTCCGGTCTATGCTGTAATAACCGGGGATATGAACGTAAGCGGTGCCGAGGGCGCAGAACAGTTTTCGACTGTTTTTGAAACGGATATGGTAACAGATCTGCTGGAATTTACGGGCGTTTACGGGCTGAGTCAGACTCTGACGGATACGATAAAGCACACCATTGACGGTATTTTCGCAATAGTGTGGCATTCCGGCATTCAGATACTTATCTTTCTTGCGGCACTTCAGAACATTCCGCCGTCGGCAAGGGAAGCAGCGGAACTTGAAGGTGCCACAGCCTGGGAATATTTCTGGAAGATAACTTTTCCGTACGTAAGCCCGATGATACTTGCAAATCTTGTTTTCACCGTTATTGATTCGTTTACCGATTCCGGAAACAAGGTTATGGAACGTATCATAGCCATGCAGAGTGACTGGAAATACGGTCTTGCTGCTGCGATGGTATGGACCTACTTCGGAATAGTAATACTTATGGTCGGACTTGTCTTTCTCATAATAGGAAAACACGTTTACTACGAGGTCGATTGATGAAAAGGGAAGAAAAGAAAAAAAGACGCGAAAAAGAAAAAGAGCGCCGGAAGCTTATGACGAAGGCACAGCTCTCATATCTCCGCAGAAAGAAAGTTTCGGACGCGGTCTGGCCGGTTTTCAGAACTCTCATACTTGCCGGACTCTGCTTTGTTATCCTTTATCCGCTTCTTTTCATGATAAGCTGTGCCTTCAGGGAACGTAACGATATGAACGATCCGACAGTAATGTGGATCCCGAGGCACTTTACGCTTGATGCCATTAAGGAAACAGCACGGGCGATGGATCTTGGCAATATGCTTGTGAACACTCTGTTTATCAATATAGGCTGTTCCTTCTGCCAGATAATTTCAACTGCACTTACCGGATACGGATTTGCGCGCTTTCAGTTTAAAGGAAAGAAGATCCTGTTTGCCGTGGCCATCCTCATGATACTCGTTCCGCCGCAGGTCATCCTGCTGCCGCAGTATGATCTTTTCAAGGCTCTGGGCGTGATCAACACGGCATGGACTATGTATCTGCCGGCCATGACAGCCAACGGTATCAGAGCCGGCATCATGATATTCATTTTCAGGCAGTTCTTCCGTGGCCTTCCGCGTGAACTCGAAGACGCCGCCTGTCTCGACGGATGCGGTCCTTTCAGGACGTTTCTCGTTATCATGATGCCGAATGCACTTTCCTCATTCCTCACAGTTTTCCTGTTCGCAGTGGTGTGGTACTGGAATGACTACTACGTTTGCAATGCATTCTTCAGCAGCAACCGCACACTTGCCCTTACAATAAAAAACATCCAGCCGGTCCTCAACGCCGCACTCTTCAACGACGCAAGCCTCAGAGTCTCTGCCCGCGAGTACGTAGTATGGACTCAGGCCGCCTGTCTTATGTCCATCTCGCCGATGCTCATCATGTACGTTTTCCTGCAGAAGCATTTCACCGAAGGCATAGAACGCTCCGGTCTTACCGGCTGACGGAATCATTCGGTATCATCCGCCTCTTACGAACCGGATGATGCTATAGAAAAAATGCTGCACATTTTCATGCGCAGCATTTTGAAGGCCCCGTTTAATTTTCATAATTTACGAAAAACGGCCTCAGTAAAGTAAAATTCAACTTTACTGAGGTCGGTTTTGTATTCAGTTAGGTTTAGCTTTTAGCCATTTCTGCTTTGAGTTCTTCAAGCTTTTCAGGTGAAATCCCGGAGTACTTAATGATAAGATCATCTGAAACACCGTCGAAAATCATATTTTTGGCAGTTTCGATTTGATGTTTAAGGATGCCGTTAATCTCGCCCTTTTGCATACCTTCATCATAGATTTTCATTCCTTCGGTAATGATCATAGGTCCGCGCATAATATTACCAACTCCCTTGCTGACTGATTTGTATTTCTTTGCAATCTGGTTTATAACATCTTTTGAAAGACTAGCGATGGTGTTGTACTCCAGCGCTGTGATCTCGCCTTTGTCTCTGAGTTCAATAAGTCTGTCAGATATCTGTTTAAACTTGCTTTCAAGGATCTTAAGCTGTTCTTCATTCTTCTCACACGCAGGCAGTTCCTTTTCAAAATTGAAAATATAGAACGGTATGAGCATGTACAGCTTCTTTTCAAAGATCTGTTCTATCGTGTAGCTTTTCATCCTGACGACCGGAACGTAGTAACTGATGTGCTTTCCGCCTGGAACTTCGATACTTATCTTCAGTTTCTTTGGCGTTTTTCTGCTGCTTCTTAGATAAAGAATAGCGGTGTGAGGTAAGGATACTGTTATTGCATCCTCTGTTACTTTGCTGTTGTCAAGTGCAATCTGCGTATCATACTCGAAAATGCGTAAGAGCATATTATCCGAATAGGGACTGCTTTCGCATTCAAGATGATAGTTCTTTTTCTCCTCACCGATAACAGTAAAATTGGTATCAGTGATCCTCCTTTTATCAGCATCTTCTTTCTGAATAATGAAATGCTCGTTAGGGAAAAAGACTATCTGTTCGTTGCCGGAGTAATTTTCACCAAAAGCTTCATTGATAAACGGCAGGACGAACTTGCAGCATTTGTTAATAATAGATCGGAAGGCTCCGTCATAGACTTCGCTCATTCTTCTCCTCCTTTTTAGTATAACATATCCGGAGTAGTTATACAATGTAAATTATTTACTGCAGTAACCTGATTGTACCATATCGATGACAGAAAGTAAATAGTTTCGCCCTAACAGGTATTTTTTCTCCTAATGATTTACAATTAAATAGAAAATAATGTCAATTCTCGTTATTCATATTCACCTAACCAAAGATACATCGTTTGTGAATGTGAACAAAATTTCTTTATACCCGTTTACAAATTAAAGTTATTGTGATAATATAATTTACATCGAAAGCGATACGGAAAAGCTGGCTGAAATGAATGATGAACAGTTCAGCGTTTCCGAAAAAAGGGAGATATTTATTATATTTTTATGATTGCGAAAGCGGGGAGTTAAAATGAGAAAGTTCATGACAGTTTTATCAGTTGTACTTGGCATTCTTACATTTGCAGCGGTTTCGTATGTAGGACAGGACAGCAGTAAATTCAATGCAGCTCTTATCTGCATTCCTGCACTTCTGTGCATTATGACTGCAATAGTAGGGGACAGACCAGACAGTCAGAAACTTGATCTTGACGAGGTTGATGCTGACATCTGATGCAAACGGAGATTTTTTAGCAAAACATTTCCTCGGCAGGGGGCTGCCGCAGCAAAGACAATTAAACAGTACGCAATATAGAAAACGCAGTCTGTAACATATACAGGCTGTGTTTTTTTGTGGGTATATATGGCGAAGCCGTATTTCCGAAGGTGGGATTTGCGGGGCTTCGCCCCGAAGCTCCACGCTGATTTATGAATAAATCAGTGTTTCCGCGGTTTTGTTTGCCTTGCAGACAGACCGCGGTTGTGTTATAATAAACATATGATTTTTTGGAATTCGTTAAAGGAGAATGCCGGATCATTTTTATGGTCTGCGTTTCCTGAAACGCTTTTACAGGAGCGGATTCAATGGACACACCGGTTTATGATTATCTGATCTCATATGCTGAAAGCGGCACGCTGCGTATGCATATGCCGGGACATAAGGGGAAGAAAACCGGCAATGAACTGTCGGAAATATTCAGACTTGATCTGACCGAAATAACCGATGCTGGAAATCTGTTTTCGGACGAGGGGATAATAGCTGAAAGCGAGAGAAATGCCACAGAGCTTTTCGGAACGAAGGCAACGTTCTATTCCACGGGCGGCTCGACCCAGTGCATACAGACCATGCTCGCCCTTGTAAAGCGCGAGGGCAGGAAGGTCATTGCTGTGCGAAACGTTCACCGTGCATTTCTTAGTGCCTGTACGCTTCTTGACATCGATCCGGACTGGATAATGCCGGAGTATAGTGATACCTACGTTTCCGGGCAGATACCTTTGAACGCTGTCGAAGAAAAACTTAAGGCGAATCAGAATGCCTGCCTTTACGTGACATCGCCGGATTATCTCGGTGCCATGGCAGATATAAAGACGCTGGCAGATCTGTGCCATCGTTACGGCGCAGTACTTCTAGTTGATAACGCCCACGGCGGACTGTTGCCGTTTTACAGCGAAAACCGCCACCCGATTCATCTGGGGGCGGATCTGTGCTGCGACTCGGCACATAAAATGCTTCCGGCACTGACGGGAGCGGCTTATCTGCATGTTGGAAATGAACGCTACGTTTCAAAGGTGAAGGAAGCCATGCTGCTTTTCGCATCCACCAGTCCGTCCTACCTCATAACCTGTTCACTTGATCTGTGCAACCGCTTTATCGCTGATGAAATACGCGGGAAGCTTGCAGACGCAGTAAAATGGACAGATGAACTCCGAAGGACAGTGGAAAAACGGTATGTCATCTCATATCCGGCCTTCGACCGCGAAGATCTTCACTTTACTGTAAATGCTGCGAGGAGTGGCATAAAGGGATCTGTACTTGCCGCATATCTTCGTGAGAACGGCATTGAATACGAATACGCAGACGATACCTACATAGTAATGCTCTTCTCACCGTGCGACGATCACGATGCATATCTTAAAGTGGCAGATGTGCTCATGAAGGCTGACTTCGCTTTGGAATATCCGAAGGAAGAAAAATTCCACCTTCCGCCTCCGGAGAAGATACTAACAATTCGTGAAGCCGCTTTTCGTGACTACGAAGAAATACCGGTAACCAAATCCACCGGCCGCATATGTGCATCCCTCGACCTCCCGTGTCCGCCCGCCGTACCGATAGCCGTAAGCGGCGAACTGATGACCGCCGAACTCGCAGAAATAATGCAGAGCTTCGGTATCGAAAAAGTCAGAGTAGTAAAAGCATAAGAAAGTGAGAATTCCATGAAAAAAATATTGATGCCTGTACTGCTCATTATCATTGAAGTGGTTGTGTGCGTGATGATATGTATCATTGCTGATAATAAAAGCTACGATGAATGGGAAGAAACAACTGCAGTTGTTTCACGTGTCTCATTTGATGGTAACAGAGGCGGATTCAGAAGTGGAGGCACATCATGTATTTTTTTGTCGCTCAGTTATCTTGACGGAATGCACAAGGTATTGCTGCTGGATAATTATAAGGAAGATTTTAATAAGGGTGATAAATTGACGATTAAAGTGAATAATCATGATGCCAACGATATTATATATCCTAAGTACGAGAGTTACAAAGTTTTTGTCAGAAGACGAAACAGCATAATTGTAACCACGCTCCTTATAGCAGCAACAGTATGGTGTTACAAACTTAAATATGGAAAAAAGAATAGTGGTTTAGATGTCAAAAGTCTATTGGATATTTTGAACGAAATCAAATGATAGAGAAAAATGAAAATTTACGGAAATAAACTTATAAAAGAAACTATCCTCAATATGTCGCAGAAGGACAGAATGATGTACATCATAATATATAAATAGGTTATACAATAAAGGCGATATGTCGTCTTTATTACGAAAATACGGTGACTTCTAAAAATATTATTGACTTTGTTATAGTGGCGATTATATAATTAATTTAATTGTGAAAAAACGGAGGTCAATATGAAAAGAAGAATTATAGGATTTGTGACGTTGGCAGCATTCTTGATAACCAATATTACAAGTGTCATGCCAAGCGTAAGTGCAAGTGAAGAGGATTGTATTTCCTATGAATATGAGGGATATTCAGTTTGCTATGACATCATAGATTCGTGGGATGATATGCAGAAAGTGTCAGTGTCGATTCAAAACACTGGATCGGATGACATAGAAAACTGGATGCTGTATTTTGATCCGAAGGGTGAAATAACAGATATCTGGAATGCCGAAAAGGCAATTACGACTAATAATACAGGATATATAAGAAACAGTGGCTTTAATTCTGTTATAAAAACAGGTGAAAGTGCGGAATTTGGTTATGTGGTTAAAAATGCAGAAGATATTCCTGACTCTTTCGTTCTTTGTCAAACACGTACAGAAAGAGAAGATGGTTATTCTGTAAGCCTTCAGGAAATCAATTCATGGGAAGATGTTCATTTTCAAGGCGAGATAACTATCAGAAACGAAAGTGCAGAACCAATAGAAGCATGGAATTTATCGATTGATACTAATTTTACTATAGAACAGATTACAAACAGCTGGGCGGCAGAAATAACCGATTCTGGCGATGGAAAATATGAACTGAAAGGTACTTATAATTCTGTTATTCAGCCATATTCAGAAGTTGTACTTGGCTTTTTAGGGATTAAGAATGGAACTCCGGAAATATATTCATATTCTTTGTCAGAAGTTAAAGCGAATGAAGAATTGCTGATGTCACTCATCACTGAGAGTTTTGAAGAAGATCCAGAAGCGGAAATTTCTATGTGTGCAAGCGGCGAAGTGAATGATAATGAGCTAAGTGTCAGCTGGATTCCTGATAAAGAAATATCCGGAATGGACTATAAGGTTATAGAAATAAACGGAGATAATATTTCGGCCATTTCTTCAACACAGGAAATGGGATATGTTTATGAACTTTCTGATGATTTTTCTGAAAAGAGAGTATATATCGAAGCATATTACAATGGAAATTATGCAGGAAAATCCAATGAATTCATTGTAAAAAATACAAATGGCGTGTTTTCTTCTGAGCGAGCAGATGCAGACAATGATAATATCTCTGATTATATTGAGGAACTGATTGGTACAGATATAAACAAAAAAGATACCGATGAAGACGGACTGGATGATTATCTGGAATTTTTTGTACTGGAAACTGATCCTTTGAAGCTAGATACAGATGATAATGGTATTTGTGATGGCGATGAAGACAGTGATTCTGACGGGCTCACCAATTCAGAAGAGATAAGGTACGGTGTGAATCCTGTTAATAACGATACAGATAATGATAAACTTTCAGATTATGAAGAATTATTCACATATAACACTGATCCGAATTTAGAAGATACTGATGGTGACACAATAAGCGATTATGATGAAGTAATGCTGGGAATTAATCCAAATAACGCTTCTGATTCAGATACTGTTGTTGAACAGAAAATCGAAAAAGACAGTGAATGCTTTTCCGGTATCAATGTGGAGGGACTCCCATATAAAGTTTCTATGAATATTAAGGCGACAGGGTATGTTGCCGGTTCGCTGACTGTTGATAACAGCGATGCGTATGCATCTACATATTCTTTTGATACAATAGGCGAGATACCGGAATTTGTATATGATGGTGGAGAAGTTCAGGAAGTAACGCTTAACTTTGAACTTGAAAATGAGTTTGTTAAAGAAAACAACGTAAATATTGAGACTTTAAATGTTTTTAAGTATTTTGATGAAGTGAATATGTTTGTCCCGGTAAAAACATATAGGGATAGCGTTAATAATATTATTTCTTGTCAAAGTGATTCGTTAGGAACTTTCTGTGTCAAAGATGTAGACGAATGGATGCTTAATTTTGCAGAACCAGAATCAGAAGATAATGAACAGAGCAGTTTTCTTTTGGCAAGCAATGTAGCATATGCGTCTAATCAAAGAAATGTCGCAACTTTGGAGAATGGAGGCAATCAAATTGGTAGCGAGCCTGTATATGTTTGTTTTGCGTTAGATTTAACATTTACACAAAATATATCTCTTAACGAAATTGATTTGATGAAAAAAAGCATAGAAAATATATCACAGCAGTTATTGGCAAATTATAAAAATATCAAAATTATAATTTTAGTCTATACACAAAGAAATGTTGATGTTCGTTCGTTTGATAATATATCGGATATAAAGAGTTTTCTTGATCAGTGTTATTATATTAATAACCAGTATAATGCATACGTTGAAACTCCACTGGATTTCTTCTCGACAAGTTCTGCAGCATTAATGGATTATGGTTACCCTGATCTTTCGTATGATAACTCAAGTATTAAATATTGTTTTATTTATAATCGTTCCATTATTAATATGTTAAGTAAAAATGAGACGAACAGGATGACGATTGAGAGTCACTTACAAAACGAGAAGAATATACATGTTAGTTTTGTTTCACCTGCACTTAGCAATGCTAGTAACGAAGATTATCTTTCATATTATGCCAATAGATATAAGGGACAGATGTTTGTTTTGGAAAATAATAATCTGAACGAACAACTATATAGTATGATTTCAAAAGAACCGAAATTAAAAAAGAAATCTTCCTATATTTCACCAGGAACAGATGACCCTTCAGTCGATGAACCAGTGAATACTAAACCGTCAAACAGATATATACTATCATCTAATCTTGATCATGTTACATTAGCAGCGCCTTTGAGCAAAGATTCTAAAATTGATACAGATAAAGATGAGTTGACTGATATTGAGGAATTAATTCCGAATTGTAGGCTAGTAAAATGGGATGATGAAGGTAATATTATCTTACCAACAGTATTTGATATAATACGGGAATATAGTGGAGACTCTGATTATATTGTTCAATATGGTTTGTCAAATCGGTTTCTTAAAGTTCTTCCAGTACGTAGTAATCCGATAAAAGAAGATACTGATCGTGATGGTCTTTCAGACTATGAAGAAATAATCGTACACGCTACAAATCCTCTGAAATACAACAAAATTGTATCTATCCAAGATGTTGATGTTTTAACTGAAGATTCTAGATATGCTGCAACTGCGTTGAAATCTCAGTATGAGGGAGACGCATGGGAAAGTGAATTAGCAGTATTTATAGCCAATAACTTATTTGGATCTACACATGATTATAAAGTGGTTTATAAGGAAGCACTTTTAAGCTATTTTAAAGATATTAATGATTATATAATAGAAGATGAAAAAGAATTTAATGAGAGTGAATATTTATATAATGTAAATATATGCACTCAGATTCAGGCTGTTATAAGCTTAGCCTTAAAATCTGGCGTACCATTTTATGATAATATAGACGTTGATTACAATTACATGTTGAGAGATTTGGAAAACAGCGGAAAAATACTTGATAAGAATTTATTCCAGTATTGCAAAGGCAAACTTTCAAGGTCAAAGTTTATAGATGTGAACGAGAAAGAAATTGGAAAAGCTTTGGACAACAAAATATTTCGATATTACTATGTTCAAAATAAAATAGGCGCTAGTGTAAGATTTATCAATAATGGTATGAAGTATTTTGATAAATTAAATACATTTGTCACATATGCAAGTATTGTTGAAACTGGATTTATGTCTATCAACACATCACTTAACGATATGTTTGATGTTCTGATATATAGCGATGTTATCGAAAAAAATATTACAACATTAATACATATTCAGTATTCAACTAATTCATTATTTCTTAGAGAAGCAGCCGAAGAATTAAAAGATGAAATTGAAAGTAAATCTTTGAATTTTTTTGCTGAAATAATTAATATGTCAAATATGTTTTGCCATAACGTAGGCGATGGCTTGACAAGAATGAAAATTGCAAGTTGTAGCGGTGCAGGTACACTGATAATTGCAGAAATAGCATTGCTAGATAAGTTCTTGAGCATAAGTAGTGTGGGATTGAAATTCTTAAATGCATATGCTTATGCATCGATTTCTGAAGTTTTAGCAAAGGATATTAGAAACGCTTCGACTAAGTTGCTGATAAATGGTACGGTATATGAGCATATTTCTATAGGAGAGTATGTGATTTACAATTCTGACGAATCAGACGAATTTATAAATTCCGTAAAATCCTTATGCATAGCACGAGTTAAAGGTGAGGATGAAATACTTGAAATGGAACATTGGAACACTAAAAAATGGGTTAGTTTTTTGGGGGTCGATACTTTTTTTGAAAACGTAAAATATAACAGAGATTATGCATTGGAGATTTACGGGAAATTATAACAGAAAGGAGATGGCTTAATGAAGAGATTAATAATATTATTATTTATTGAAGCAGTTCTGTGCGCTTTTTTTACATTGAGAATAGATTGTTCTAAATATGATTCATGGATAGATACCACGGCAAGTGTTAATGCAGTAATTAGTAGCAGTCGTAAATCTTCAGTAAATAGTAGCCCCGATTACAAAACGGTAAGTATTTCTTATCTAGATAAGAATGCTGTTCTTGACTTTAAAAATTATTATCTTAAAACAAACAAAGGTGATACAATTAAAGTTAAATATAATCCTGATGATCATAATGATGTTATTTATCTACCATATGAAGAACACTGCGTTGCTGTAAAGAAGAGAAATATTATTATAATTTTTTTAGCAGCAATAGGTATAACGTTATTGATGTTTTGGGCAAATAGAAAAGAAAACGCTATTGAACAGAATTAATATTGTTAATCTAGAAATAAGTGTTGATATTACTTGACTTGACTTTGGATGAAATTGGAATTCTGAACACATTGATTGTTTTAATGATCTAATTACCGTACAAGTAGAGATTATTGTTTGAAAGGCTGTAGTCTGATTATGAAGTTTAAATTAATTTTTAAATTGTTAATTGTGCTTGAAATTCTTAGCTTTGGTAATCGTTCCATTATCATTTAGTATCCGTAAATATAACAACTGGCCAGAAGAAAAGGTTTCAGCAGGTACGTCATTCCATGATTCCGGATATCGCGGTTCAATAAATAATCAGGGAAAGTTGATGACAGTTATGATGTATTCATGTGATTCTGATGACTCGTGGCTGTTTGAGTTTAGTGATTATACTCCGGAAATAAAAGCCGAAGATACACTGACAATTAAAACTGATCCTGAGGATCGAAGTCATGCGGTATATTTACCATACGAAAAGTATAAGTTGATAAAAAGAAGAATAATTGCTATTGTCATATGTCTTGTTGCTGTAATAATTACAGTAATTTGGTATAGAGTTGAAAAAGAAGTTGAAAAAGAACTTCACCCCTACAGTTTTACAAATAAAACAGGAAATAAAGAATGAAAATTTACGGAAACAAACTTATAAAAGAAACTATCCTAAATATGTCACAGAAGGACAGAATGGCTCATTCGTTCCTTATATGCGGTGAGAAGGGGCTTGGAAAGAAGACCATTGCCGACTGGCTGGCAGCACTGCTTGTGTGTGAAAGTGCGGAAAAGCCGTGCTTTGCGTGCAGGTCATGTCATCTTGCTTCCGAGCACACCCATCCGGATATCATCTATGCGGAGCACAGCGGCAAGCTGGGCGGATTTTCTGTCGATACGGTCAGGGAGATCTGCTCGGATGCGTATATAAAACCGAATAACGGCGAGAGGAAGATATATATCTTCACTGACGCTGACAAAATAACCGTTCAGGCGCAGAACTCGCTGCTCAAACTTATTGAAGAGCCGCCGGATCATGCGTATTTTATCTTTACGGTGACGGACAGAAACGTTATACTCGAGACCATTCGTTCAAGAGTCATAACCCTGAATGCTGCGCCGTTGAGCCGTGAAGAACTTATGGAAGCACTTGCTGCGTGCGGTGTTTCCGGAGCGGATGCGGAAGAGGCAGCGTCTGTTTTTGGCGGTAATGCCGGAAAGTGTCTGGAATACATCAGTTCAGATGCCATGAAGACCGCTGTTGATTTGACAAAAAAGGTCACAGACTGTATAATTAACAGGGACGAGTACGGCATACTGAAGAATCTTACTGATGCTTCGGCCGACAAGGATATGTTTAAAACCGTCATAGGAATGCTCGACTGCATGATCCGTGACGCGCTTGCTCTGCGCTATGACCCGGACAGCAGGACCGGATGCTATGACAGAGGAGCACGTGAACTGTCATCCGGTACGACAATGAATGCCTGTGAAAAGATGCACGACGCACTCGGAAAAGCGTACTCGCTTATCGATAAAAATGTAAATATCAAGCTGATCGCGTCGGTTCTCTGCGGTGAGATCACGGCTTTCAGACAGCTTTAATGTAAAGGAATAATAACATGGTAGAAATAGTCGGAATAAGATTCAAGAAAAACGGAAAGATCTATTACTTCGCTCCGGGAAAGATAAAGGCCGAGGCCGGCCAGAAAGCCATTGTCGAGACTGTACGCGGTGTGGAATGCGGTGATGTTGTAATTCCGAACCGGATGATCGAAGACAGCGCTGTTACTTCCGAACTCAAGGAAGTTATCAGAATAGCTACTCCGGAAGATCTTGAAGTGGTAAAGAGAAATAAACAGAAAGAGAAAGATGCATTTGTCATCTGTCAGCAGAAGATAAAGAAACGCGGCCTTGAAATGAACCTCATCGATGTTGAGTTCACCTTTGACAACAACAAGATCCTCTTCTACTTCACAGCCGAGACACGAGTTGACTTCCGTGAACTTGTCAAGGATCTGGCTGCTGTGTTCAGAACAAGAATAGAACTCAGACAGATCGGTGTACGTGACGAAGCCAAGATACTCGGCGGACTCGGTATATGCGGACGTGAATTCTGCTGCAAGGGATGCATAGGTGAGTTCCAGCCGGTTTCCATCAAGATGGCAAAGGAACAGGGCCTTTCACTCAACCCGACAAAGATATCCGGTACCTGCGGAAGACTTATGTGCTGCCTCAAGTATGAGCAGAACACATACGAGGAACTCCTTAAGATCACACCAAAGACCGGTGCCTATGTACGCATGCCGAATGAAGTCAAGGGATACGTTGAAGAGGCTAACATCATTACAGGAAAACTTAAAGTACGTCCGGAAAACGACAGCGCAGTTCCTGTTATCATCGACAGAAGTGAAGTTACCATTATCAAGGACTCAGTGATCAAGGTCAACAAGGACGAAATCAAGGCGCTCAAAGCCCTTGAAGAATAATTTTTGTAAAGGCACTTGATTTTTTCAGAAAAATGTACTATACTAATAATTAGCACTCGAAGTGTTCGAGTGCTAATTTGATTTTATATGGAGTGAATTAATAATGGAAACAAAACAGTTCAAAGCAGAATCCAAAAAACTTCTTGAGATGATGATCAACTCTATATACACTCATAAAGAGATATTTTTAAGAGAACTCATCTCCAACGCAAGTGATGCTATTGATAAGCTCTACTTCAAGTCACTTACAGACGATGCAGTAGGCCTGAATAAAGACGATTTTGAGATCCTTGTAAACGTGGACAAGGAAAACAGAACGATCACCATTACCGATAACGGTATCGGTATGACACGTGACGACCTCGAAAACAACCTCGGTACTATCGCAAAGAGCGGCTCACTCGACTTCAAGTCAAACAATGAGCTCGGCGAGGACGTTGACATTATCGGTCAGTTCGGTGTCGGTTTCTACTCAGCTTTCATGGTAGCCAAGGAAGTAACAGTACGTTCAAAGGCTTACGGTGCTGACAAGGCTTACGAATGGAAGTCCGAAGGTGTTGAAGGCTACACTATCGACGAATGTGACCGTGACAAGGTAGGTACTGAGATCATCCTCAGCGTAAAGGATGACACTGAAGAGGAAAAGTACAGCGAATACCTCGAACAGTACAGACTCCAGTCTATCATCAAGAAGTATTCCGACTACATCCGTTTCCCTGTTAAGATGGATGTTGAACATTCACGCAAGAAGGAAGGCACTGAGGACGAGTACGAAACATTCATCGAGCGTGAGACCATCAACAGCATGGTTCCTATCTGGAAGAAGAACAAGAACGAACTTAAGGATGAAGACTACAATAACTTCTACAAGGAAAAGTTCTTTGACTACACTGACCCTATAAAGCACGTACACGTAAAGACAGAAGGTACTGCAACATACAACGCACTTCTCTACATCCCTGCTAAGGCTCCTTACGACTACTACACAAGAGAGTTCGAAAAAGGACTTCAGCTTTACGCAAACGGCGTTCTTATCATGGACAAGTGCGCTGATCTTCTCCCTGACCACTTCAGCTTCGTAAAGGGTCTTGTTGACTCGGAAGATCTTTCACTCAACATTTCAAGAGAAATGCTCCAGCACGACAGACAGCTCAAGCTCATTGCAAAGAGCATTGAAAAGACTATCAAGAACGAGCTTTCAAAGATGCTCAAGAACGAACGTGAAAAGTACGAGGAATTCTACAAGGCATTCGGCCTCCAGCTCAAGGCAGGCGTTTACTCATCATACGGCATGAACAAGGATACTCTCTGTGATCTCCTCATGTTCTACTCATCAAACGAGGAAAAACTCACAACACTTGAAGAATACGTTTCAAGAATGAGAGAAGACCAGAAGTTCATCTACTACGCAACAGGCGAGAGCATCCAGAGAATAAAGAGTCTCCCGCAGACGGAAATGGTTCTCGACAAGGGCTACGAGATCCTTTACCTCACAGAGGGCGTTGATGAATTTGCCATCAAGATGCTTAACACATATAAGGAAAAGCAGTTCAAGTCGATTTCGGCAGGCGACCTCGACATCGAAACTCCTGAAGAAAAGGAAGAGATCAAGGCCAAGGCTGAAGAGAGCAAGGAAATGTTTGCTTTCATGAAGGAAACTCTCGGCGACAAGATCAAGGAAGTAAGACTTTCACAGAGACTTAAGTCACATCCTTGCTGCCTTACAAGCGACGGTGATCTTTCACTTGAAATGGAAAAGGTGCTCAATGCTATGCCTACAGACAACAAGGTAAAGGCAGAAAAGGTCCTCGAGATCAATCCTGATCACGCTATCTTCGGCAAGCTCAAGGAACTCTACAACGATGACAAGGAAAAGCTTAAGAAGTATACTGAACTTCTTTACACACAGTCACTTCTTATTGAAGGCATGTCAATCGATGATCCGGTTGGATTCTCAAATATGATCTGTGATCTTATGACAGGAAAATAAGGGGTTATTATCCCCCCCCCCCAACCCCCTCCCCATGGGAGGGGGCTTTTGGTTGAGGGGGCTTCGCCCCCTCAACCCTGTTACACGGGAGACCGGAAAATAATCGACGCAAACAAAAAAATCCAGTTTTCGAAGGAAAACTGGATTTTTTATATTCCGAAACCGGAAATGAATTTGTTTTTGCTTATGTTTTTTAGGTCCGGTGGAAGCGGGGAGTGGGTTTCGCCGAACAGAGGAACATCGTTGAGGACTATGCCGTTTACTTTTACTTCTGAAAGTTCGAGGCTTTTAAGCGCTCTTTCGGTTTCGTTATCGTGTGTCACGCCGCTTCTTATTACCATGAAGACAAGGTCGGCTGCTTCAGTGAGCGCCAGTGCGTCTGAGTAGGCGTTTACCGGCGGGGTATCGATTATGACATAGTCAAACATGTTCTTTATATTACGCAGATGGATGAGCGTTTCAGGGCGCGTGAGAAGGGTAAGGGGATTTATGTTCCTTGAGTTACCCTGAGGCAGTACGAACAGTGAATGGTATTCAGTGAAAAGTATTGCGTCCTTGACAGGAATGTGTTCAAACACCATGTCGTAGAGTCCAGGTGTATCCTTATCCATGTTGAATGCGCGTGTAAGTCTGTGGTTTCTCATGTTGCAGTCGATCAGCAGTACTGATTTTCCCTGTGCTGCTGCTGTAATGCCGAGATTAATTGCGGCTGTTGTCTTTCCGTCGCCGATCTCCGGACTTGTGAAAATGATCATACCGCTCTGCGGTTCGTTTATCTCACTTAAGTTTGCGTAGAAATCCCTGAAAGCATCAAAGAATTCCACGCTTGTTTTTGAATTGATCATTATGGTGTTCCGGTCCGGATTGTAGGATGATGTATCAGTCTTCCGGGCTGATTCCGGAACGATGGTCTGTTTTTTCAGAAAGTTCTTTGTGAATTCACTTGTTTCAGCACGGAAACCGTAACCCTGATGAGTCGGTATTTTTGCAATTACCGGTACTTTGAAACGTATGACTGATTCGACAACTGAGTTCTGCCTGAACATTGATTCGTGTGTATGGATGAACCATACGGATCCTGCAGCACCGAGCAGAGCGAAAATAAATACAAGTGTCAGAAATCCCGGCCTTTTCGGACTTTCAGGAAAATCAGCACTTTCGATATTGATCACAAGGAAAATTTCATCGGACATTTCACTTGTAAGCTTCCGCGGGGCTGTTTCGATCACTTTGTGAATGAAATAAACGTCGGTGGAATTTCTGCAGGTAACTTTTACTCTGAAAGTAGGGGATGTTCTGCTTGCAGTGAGCTTTACCATTCTTTTCAGATCACCCACGGTGAATTTTTCCTTTACTTTTTCATTTTCTGCAAGATGAGACAGAAAATAATCGTGTTTAAAAAATTTTCTGATCTCGGCAGGATGGACAATCTCGTTATGCAGACCGGATGTGTCAGTAACGAGGTAGGATGCTGACGAGGTGAATACCGGTCTGATGAATATCAGTCCGGCAATAATGCCTATTATCATAGAAGCAACAGTAAATACCAGCAGGAAAACGAGCCGCCGGTATTTCTTTAGATATTTTTCCACGATACCTCCCAAAGTATTACTGCGGTTCTTTTACTTTATCAAGATAGCCTTCCCTGCACAGTGATTCAACTGCATCGGCTATAGCCTTTGCGTAATCCTTGTAGTGTGCATCAAAAAGCCTGTTGTCTTCGTCATTGGAAATGAAACCGAGTTCTATAATGCAGGCGGTCATGTCCGTCCATTCGATTATCTGGAAGTTGTTCTGCTTGTCATTGGTATAACCATGCTGAACACCGCGGTCATTCTGGATTCCGACTTTGGTGAGCTCCTGTTTAAGCTTGAAGCCGAGAACATCATCAACTACAGTAGCGTCCTGCTGTACCCAGATTTCGAGTCCGTTTGCAGTCGGGTCATCGCTCTTGTTTCTGTGGAGTGCGAGATAGAGATCAGCCCCGGCGTCGTTTGCAAATTTTGCACGTTCTTCGTTGTTCATGTAGGTGTCGTTTGACGAGCGTGTTATGATCGGTTTTATGCCTTCGCGGTTTAAAAGCTCTTCGTATACTACTGAAGCATAGCGCAGGTTATCGACCTTTTCAAGACGGTCACCGTTTGAACTTCCGATATCTTCTCCGCCGTGTCCCGGGTCGACGATTATCACGTATTCACTTTTTTTAGTCTCAGTTTCGGAAGAAGCATTATTTACCGTAGTTGAAATGCTTGTTTCTGAACTTTCCTTCTGTTTCTGAAGATTGTGTTTCTTTGTGCATCCGTTTATAAGGGTGCTTATAAGAATAAAAATAATAACGAATACTGTTAAACATCCGCAGACTCTGCCTTTGTGGATCCTTCGTACCACACGCTTTTTTCCCGAACTGCTGCCCGCCATTTTAAACCTCCGCGATAAGTATAATGTGCAAACCTTGTCTGTTTGCCTACGCTATTATATTATATCACAGTCCCGCCTAAAAGTCACTATACAGATATATTAAACGATATAGAAATTTTATCGGTTACTATTAGCCGATTTGTACATTCGGAAAGATGACAATAAAAACGCTGTACCTGACCGAAGTCAGATACAGCGTAAAACACTAAATTATAAGTTTTTTATTGATTAGAAAATCAGAACTTTGTGATCTTCTTTGAGAGGTACTGTCTGAGTGTTGCAAGGTCTGTAAGGTCTACCTTACCGTCCTTTGTAACATCTGCGTTCTTGAATGACTTACCTGTGAGTTCCTTCTTGTCAACGAGGCTGAGTGAAAGTGTTGAAAGGTCAGTTACGTCGATAGTACCGCTGAGGTCAACGTCACCGAGAAGTCCAGTATCTGGAGTTGTTGTTTCTGTTGGTTCTGGTGATGGTGAAGTTGTTTCTGTTGGTTCTGGTGATGGTGAAGTTGTTTCTGTTGGCTCTGGTGATGGTGAAGTTGTTTCTGAAGGTGTACCGCTGCCGATTCTTGCTTCCTTAGTGTTGTTGTAACGATCTTCAGGAACTTCCTTGTCCATTGCGTAGTCCTTGTCAGGAACTGCATCAGGGAAGAGAGTTGCCATTGTACCAACTGCCATGAGGTAGTCACCGATGTGCCAGAATCTGTGGTAGTTGAGTTCGAACTTCTTAGTATCCTTGTGCTCGTTGTAGTAATCTTCGAGCTTCTTGAATTCAGCATCTTTTCTGTACATTGTTCTGATGTCGATGAACTTGATACCGTTCTTGATAGCGTCGCCGTTAGGCATCTTGCCGTTGTATGTTTCAGGAACCCATACATCCTGTTCGAAGATTCTTGAAAGGCTTCCGTTTGTTTCAGAGTGTGATACACCGATATCGTCACGGTACATTACCCACATAGCATCGATGAGAGTCTTAGCCTGGTTGTAAGCCTTGATACCGAGTTCAGAACCGTCGCCTGTGCCTGGCTTAACGCCTTCAGCAGCTGCATACCAGAGCATTGTGTTTGAAAGTGAGCTTAAGCATCCAACGTCTGAGTAGCCGTAGCCGTCGATTGTGAATGTGAGGTTTGAGTTAGCAGGCTTCTTGCCTGGTGTGTATGTATCAGGCTGTGCGTTGTCGCCCCACTTGAGAACTGATGGCATCTGGAATGGTACCTGAGTGCCGTCTTCGTCAGCCTTGTTCCACTTAACGTTGTCTGTGAACCACTTAACCCAGAGGTCGAGCATTGCCTTAGCTCTGTTAGCGATCTCTGTGTTGCCGTCTTCCTTGGCAGCATAGTAGAGTTCAGCGATACGCTGTGTTGACCATACCTGGTTACCGATCCAGCCGTTTGAACCAGGGTCAGCGTATACAGGGTGAGCAACGTAAGCCATTCCGTAGAATGTAGCGATGCCTGAAGGATACTTTTCATATCTTCCCTTCCAGCTGTTTGTAGCACCACCTGCGAAAGGACCCTCTGGAGTCTGGAGCCATTCATAGAATTCGAGCTGTCTTTCGAGTGATTCCTTCCAGTCCTTAGCAGCGCCTTCAGCCTTCATGTTAGAGCTGATGCAGCTGTACTTTGTATCGTTTGCAGCGTAAGCCATGAGAGCGTTCTGGTAGAACTGGTGGCAGTGTGAGCATCCGATCTGCCATGTCCATGCACCGTCGAGAGCGCCGCCCCATGATGTATACCATGACATGAGGTAGTGAGCACCTTCGTAACCAGCTGAAGAATCGCTCTTTGTTGTTGTTTCGCCGATCTTCTTGTAGTACTTGTCGAACATGTCGTTACGGAGTTCATCTGTCATCTTACCAGCGAGCTTTTCAACTGAAGCGTCACCAACGCCCCATCTGTTTGCCCAGTAAACACCCTGGATAGCACGTTCTTCGGCGTCAGGAGCGTTTGTGTAAGCGTACTGTTCAGCAACCTTGTCTTCAGTTGTGAAAGCACCCTTGATACCTCTGCCTTCCATACCGTACTTGAGTTCTTCGATACAGCCCTGTGGGATTGTTTCGAAGCATGATTCCTGTTCACCACGCTGGAATGTGTTGATGAATGTGAACTTGCCGCTGCCGCCGCCGAATCCGTACCAGTCATCAACGTCTGCGAGCCAGTGGAGGAGGTAAAGACCGTTGTCTGAACCGTATGCTGAGCAGAAGTTCTTGTGGATAGGGTTAAGACCTGTGTTTCCTGACATCATGTCTGTAGGATACTTTTCAGGAAGTTCCCATTCGTCTGAATATGTAGCAGAAGGTTCTGTCTTCTTCATAAATCCGGTCTGTTCTGAAGGGATCATAACCTCCATTGTCTTCCATGCCTTAGCGAGTTCGCCGGACTTGCCTGAAAGGTTATCCTTCATTGCAGCGATCCATACGAGGTATGACATAGCTTCTGAAGTTGTTTCGTGACCGTAGTCAGGAGCTTCAACGATTACTGTTTCAACTGCGTGGTAAGGAACACCGTCCTTTGAAAGGTAGCCGTTAGCTGTACCGTTTGTTACAACGTCATCATAGAGTGAGTCGAACATATTCTTGTAAGTATCGTCGCCGAACTTTTCAGGAAGTGTTCTGCCTTCTTTTCCGTTTACCTTAGCAGAAGCTGTGATAGGTGAAGCTACTGCAGCGAGCATTGAAAGAGAAAGCGCGAAAGCGATTGCTTTTTTTGTCTTCTTAAGAACCATTTTCATAATTCTCCTCTCAAAATTTTTGGATTATTAAAAAATAATGCGTACCGTGCAGAATAGTGATAATTCAGTGTATAAAAAATTACACCTATTTATCATAATTCTCTTTAATTATTGTAATACACAAATATTTGTTTGTCAACCCCCGATAAATATACAAACTTCAAAAAAATATTTTAGATAAATCGGATAATATTGTATTATAAAACATCTTCTTAAAAAGCAACTTTTGTGCTATTCAACAAAAACACTGCTCATTATAGAGCATATTGCGTATAGTTGGATTTAAATTATAGATTTTTATGAAAATTTGTATTGTATAAGTGTATGTTTTAACTTTCTCAAAACACGGGTTTCACTGTGATTTTATATAAATTTTTCTCGGCAGAAAACCGTTTGTACACATATTATACACATTTATATGGTATAATATTAAACCGTACTGCGGACTATAGCGGCAGTACACAAATGGTTTTTATATAATATTTCAGTTTATCTGATACAAAGCAGAAAGGCGTGAATGGCATAACATGATCGAAATTAAGAACCTGACCAAGAACTACGGTCAGATCGAAGCCGTTAAAGGCATAAGCTTTACGGCCAACAAAAACGAGATCTTAGGCTTTCTCGGACCTAACGGCGCCGGAAAGTCAACTACCATGAACATGATCGTCGGATATCTTCCGCCGACTTCCGGCGAGATCCTTATCGACGGCATGAGCATGGCCGACAACCCGAGGGAGGTAAAGAAGAAGATAGGCTATCTGCCGGAACTTCCTCCGCTTTATCTCGACATGAAGGTTATCGAATATCTCCGCTTTGTTGCCGGAATAAAGGAAGTTCCGAAGGCAGACCGCGAGCATCAGGTTGCAAGGGCACTTTCCAGACTCAAGATAACCGATATGAAGAACCGTGTTATCAAGAACCTTTCCAAAGGTTACAGACAGCGTGTCGGATTCGCCCAGGCTCTTATCGGTGATCCTCAGGTACTCATCCTTGACGAGCCGACAGTAGGTCTTGACCCGAACCAGACCATGGAGGTACGAAATCTCATCAACATGCTCCGCAAGGATCATACTATTATTTTCAGCTCACATATCCTTCAGGAGGTAAGTGCGGTCTGTGACCGTATCGTCATCATCGACAAGGGACAGATCAAGGCGGTAGACACCAAGGAACACCTTACGGGATCTTCAGACGATATCGTTTATGTGCTTCGTGTGGAAGGTGCCTGTGCCGATGCTGAAAAGGCCCTTAAGGAGATCGGCGGCATAAAGAATATCATGGAGATCAACTTCCTCGATGAGAACTTAAGCGAGTTCAAGATCGAACTCGAAAGTGAGGACACAAGAAATGCTGTTGTTTCAGGCATGATAGCAGCAGGCTTCTCCATCGCCGAGATCAGAAAGATCTCTGTTTCACTTGAAGATGTCTTTGCAAGCGTTACCCGCGGAAAGTCTTATTCGGGTCTTGCTTCCGGTGACAGCGACGAATAAAAAGCGGCATGGAACAGGACCGGTCCGGATGATGTACATGGGTTTGTTCCGTACTTAAAAGGTACTTTTCAGTAATTTTTCGAAAGGATTTTTAATATGTTTTCGTTATTCAAAAAGGAAGTGCAGTCGTACTTCTATTCTCCGCTGGCTTATGTGATAAGCGCGCTGTTCGTGCTTATCTACTCTCTCAGCTTCATCCAGTGGATAACCTCGCTTACGAAGCTCAATCTGCAGTTTTCATTTCCTGCAATTTTCTACAATCAGTTCTTCTACTTCATCTTCCTCGTCCCTATGCTTACAATGAAGACATTTGCCGAGGAAAGAAGAATGAACACGGAAGTTCTGCTCATGTCAACACCGCTCAATGTATTTAAAATAGTAATGGGCAAATTCCTTGCCTGCGGTGTCGTGTTTGCCATGATCATGGCTTTCACTTTCCTCTATCCGATACTTACAGCCATCTACGGTGAAGTAAGATGGGGAAGCCTTGTATGCGGCTACCTCGGATTCTTCCTCTGGGGTATGGGATGTATAGCAGTCGGCATGCTTGTTTCCTCATTTACTGAAAACCAGATCATCGCTGCTATCTTCGGCGAGGCAGCAATGCTCGTTCTCTGGTTCATGGACCGTTTCAGTACAATTGAATGGATGCAGAAAAAGCCGGTGCTTTCATCACTGCTTGCTGCGGTATCGCCAAAGTCAAGGTTTGAAGGCTTTGCTACCGGTATTTTCCGACTTTCAGACGTTGTTTTCTATATTACATTCATCGGCGTTTTCCTCTGCTGGACTATGATCTCAGTTGAAAAAAGACGCTGGAGCAGGGGGTGAGCAGCGTGGCTATGAAAAAAGGAATGAAGATAAATACCATCGCATGGATCGCTGCTGCTGCTGTTCTTGCAGTTGCAGTACCTCTTAATCTTATCTTTACAAAAGCAGACAAGACGATTGATGTAACACCGTTCAGTGCGTATTCTCTCAGTGATTCGGCTGTAAAATCTCTTTCTGAGCTTGATAAGCCGGTGAACATAACTGTTCTCTATGACATGGATCTTCTTTACGAAGGATCTGAACCGGGCGAAGCAGAATACATGATGGCCGATATGTTTGTTAAGACCATGCGCCAGATGGAGAAGTTCGACAAGATAAACCTCACTGAAATAGACGTTGTCAGTGAACCGGGAAAAGTCGAGGAACTCGATCCGGACAACCTTATGAATCTCAGTGCAGGCGATATCGTACTTGAATGCAACGGAAGAAAGCGTTCGATCCAGTTCATGACTCTGTTCAAAACCAACGAACAGACCGGAAGCGTAGAGTTCTACGGAGAAAATGCAATTCTCGGTGCTATAAGCTATCTGCAGAGCGGTATCACACCGACAGTTTACTTCACTACCGGACACGACGAAGCGAAGCCGGACACATGTAACAATCTTGTCGGCGCAGTGACAGGCAATAACTATGCAGTGAAAACTCTTGATATTGCGGCAGAAAAGAAGATACCGGAAGATGCTCTTACTGTAGTAATGGCTGCACCTCAGAAGGATCTTACTGCTGAAGAAAAGGATATAATCCTTGACTATGCATCGGACGGAGGAAATCTTTCATTGTTTCTTGCTCCGGTAGCAGCAAAGACGGCTTTTGTAAACATCGAAGCTGTTCTTGCAACATATCAGGTAGAAATGAACTATAACAGGATCTATGAAACAAGCTCGGCAAACTGCTGGAAAGATGACCGTTACGCAATTCTCTGTCAGTTCGTGGAAAATGATTTCACATCTGCTCTGAAGAGTCTGCAGCCTACACTTTTCATGCCGAACTCACGCAGCTTCTATTCAACTCAGAGCGGCGATGAAAATGAAGGAGCAAACTCAGTTAAGCAGAATTTCCTTGTATCATCGATATACGATGAATCAACGTCGTACCAGTATACTGCATTTGATGAGATTTACGGAGGAAACAGAGCAGATGCAGACTATAAATCTCCGGGCGGCCAGTACCTTATAGCACTTAACGCGGAAGATTCAGCCCGCAGGGGAAGCAAGCTCTTCCTTTCAGGTTCATACGATTTCCTGCGTGATGAATTCAACAGCGAGATAGCAGATGCCGGTGCGGCTTCACTCGGACCATATCTCTTCCTTTCAGCGATAAGCTGGATGGACAAGGTGAATTCCAGCGATGCTTTCCCTACAAGGGTATCGGCAACAGACTACATAACAATTCCTGACAGAAAAACAGGAAACATTATTCTTGTAATTATGATAGCATTACCTGTACTTATTGCAGCTTCAGGTGTAATAGTATGGGCCAGGAGGCATAACGCATGATAAAGCGGTACATGAAATTACTTATCGGACTTATTATTGCAGCAGTTATTGCAACAGGCGCTTATTTCGGCGTACTTGTAAAGAAGAACAATGACGCGAAGAAAGCTTATGAAGAGATCCAGAAGCTTAAGATCTTTGATTTTGATCCGATGGACATAACCAGCATGAGCGTGAAAAACAGTTCCGGCGAATATTATTTCCAGCTTACCGGAAACGGCTGGGAGATCACAAAAGGCGAACCTTTCAGATTCAGTGCTGACAGGATCGTTGAAATGGCAACCGGAATGAGCCAGCTGAATGCCACAAAAATCGTTACCGAGAACGGTGGAGATGATCTTTCGGCTTACGGACTGAATGATCCGGTCAGACTGGGCTTCAAACTGAATGACGGAAAGGAATACACAGCCGAAATCGGAAAACAGGTACCGGGAGATTCCTCATGGTATCTTAAGACTGCAGGAAATGATACTATATATATAGTATCTTCTGATGTTAAGGACAGCATAAGCGCTGAACTTGATGACATGAAGGACCGGCTTCTTTTTGACGCTTCAGGAACCGATGACATTACCCATCTCAAGTACATCGATCACGGTACGGTCATTTATGATATAAACAAGAGCGGCAGCGAGTGGAAGCTTGAATCACCGTTCCCTCAGGGAGAAGTAAATGCGTCAAGTGTCAACTCGATAACATCAATGCTCATACGTGCCGAGTGTGTTACATTTATAAATGAGGAACTTACCGATCTGAAAAAATTCGGTTTTGACAATCCGTCCTACCAGATCGAAGTTTCATCTGATAAAAGAAGCGTAAATGTTATTTTCGGCAATTACTATGACGATGCCAGAAACTACATCTATGCATACGACAGAGCAATCGACCAGATCTTTATATTCCAGACTTCTGAACTCGGATTCTTCGGAACAAAGCTCGAAGACATTCTTTACAAAAGACTCCACCAGGAAAGCTTTGAAAACATCAGCGGTTTCGAAATGAATATTCTGGGAACAGAGATCAATATCGATTACAACTACGTCGTTGCTGAAGGAAAGACTTCTTCATACAAGGTAAACGGCAAGGATGTAAACCGTGAAGATGAGTCGATACTCGAAACATTCAATAATCTTATCAATGCGATCACAGGCATGAATTACGATGAAGTCTGCGAAGTGCAGCTTACAAACTTACGTAACATGAAGCCTGAGGCAAAAATCATATACCACCTTAAGGAAGACAAGGACTACGTCCTCGAATTCTACAAAAAGGAGGACGATGACAAGCTTCTTTATATAGTTGAAAACGGTGAGTATACTGAGACCGTTATAAAGAAAAGTTCACTTGAGAACGGCGTGCTTCTTTACTACAAAGAACTCATGGAAAAGATGAAATAATTGTGACGCAAAATTTACGTTCACTAAGGAAACACTGATTAAACCGGAAATCCGGCTTTGCCGGATTTCCGGAGGTGGGATTTGCGGGGCTTCGCCCCGGATCCCCGCGCTGATTTATGAATAAATCAGCGTTTCCATAAGGAAACGCTTGATTGAATCAGAAGGTACATTTGGCGGATTTAATGGCAAAATCCTATTTTTGAAGAAGAGTAATATGATTATAGGCAAGCAAAAGCTTTGATTATCAGAAGCAGCTTGAAAAAAATTATAAAAAGGTGGTATTTTTATCATGAAACAGAAACATACTCAAACATTAATCGCAGCGCTCTTGTTAGCGCCTGCACTTTGTTTAACAGCTTGCGGCGAGGAATCTTCCGTCGCGCAGCAGGATTCCAAGCCGACAGAGGTTTCAGAGATCAGCGATGCAACACAGGCGGAATCTTCTGAGGAGTCCACTGAGGAATCTTCTGAAACACCTGCACCGGAAGAAGATGTGTTTCTTATAAACTGGAGCGGCATTGACATTGCACTGCCTGCAACATTTGAGCAGAGATTCACATTTCCGGTCGGTGTCTATAAAGGTTCGACGGAGCATAATCCCGATGTGACCTTTGTGCTTACTAAGGACAGTGATTATCGACTGGAAAATCCGGATGCCACATATACAGCAGCAGATGTGCAGGAAATCCTCAAAGACCGAATTTTCACGGATATTTCCTCCTATTATCCGAGCGGAGACGAAAACTATGAAGATAAGGTCGATTCTGAGGAGGATATCGAGGCGGTCGGACTGCCGTTCGTGCTGAAGAAGGGCACAGCACACTGCGGTATCGGCAGCCTTGATGATACACTGCTGCATTATGTCGGCTGCTACGGCGTGACCGATATTGCGATGTATGATGAAAAGGATGTTCCGTTTGCATGGATTGCCTATACGACAGAAAGCTCTGACGAGGCACTCAAGGAGATTGAGGACTTAATCAGAAAGGTCACAGCAGAAGCGAAATACGGCGAGTAAACATGAGATAAGAATGGAGCGAAGACAGTCTCGTCAAAATAGAACTCATACTCATGGATTCTATAAACCGGCATTTCCTTTAACACCCGCTGATCTGTAAACGGATCAGCGGGATTTTTTTACATATCAAAGAAAAGGATTTAATTTGTACGGTGTTAAAAGTACACAAATAATCATCAGGCGATTTACAACCACGAATTTATGTGGTAAAATAAAAAGTGACGGGATTTTTTCGGATATACAGATCACTATATACTATTAATATAGTATAAATGAAAGGATGAAGAGCAATGGACAACAGAAACAATGCGCTCAGAATCAAGGCGGCAGTTACAAGCCTCGTGCTCCTTGGACAGGCTGCAGCGTATTTTCCGGCAGGCATAGCTTCAGTAAATGCAGCAGAGGTTGAAAAGAACTATGCCAAAGCCCTTCAGTATTCAATGTATTTCTACGATGCAAACATGTGCGGAACTGAAGTAGGCGAGAATACGAGATACACTTGGCGTGATGACTGTCACGTATACGATGCAAAGCTTCCGCTCGATGATGAAAACACAAACATGTCCGCGGAGTTTATCGCAAAGAACAAGGACGTCCTTGACCCGGACGGTGACGGATGTGTTGACGTAGCCGGAGGTTTCCACGATGCCGGTGACCACGTAAAATTCGGTATGCCGGAAGGATATTCCGGTGCAGCTGTCGGCTGGGGCTACTACGAATTCATGGATGCCTACAAGGCAACAGGCCAGGACGATCACGCTGAGACTATTATAAGATATTTCAACGACTACTACATGAAGTGTACCTATCTTGATGAGGATGGAAAAGCTATCGCTTTCTGCTATCAGGTAGGTGACGGTGACATAGACCATCAGTACTGGAACGCGCCGGAAGTTGACGAAATGCCGCGTATGGGCTGGTTCGCAACAGATGAACTGGTTTCCACAGACGTTCTGTCGATCACTTCAGCTTCGCTTACCATGGCATATCTCGTATTTAAAGAATCAGATCCTGAGTATGCCGAGAAGTGCCTCAAGTACTCGCTTGCACTCTTCGAATTTGCTGAACGTGCCGACGAAAAGGCTGTAAACAAGGAAGGCGGCAAGGGATACTACACATCAACAAAGTGGGAGGATGACTACTGCTACGCAGCTATCAGCCTTTACCACGCAACAAAAGATGAAAAATATCTTGACATAGTTTTAAGTCTTGTTGACTACTACGCTCCTTCATGCTGGACTTACTGCTGGAACGACACATGGGCAGCAGTTCTTACAATGCTTGCCCAGGCTGACGACCTTTACGGAAAGAAGGTAACAAACAGCGTAGGACTTGAAAGCACTGAATGGGTTGAAAAATACAAGAAACTCCAGAACAAGACCGCATACGAAGAAGTCGACTGGTGGAGCCAGATAGCAAAGCTCATCGACAACTGGATGACAGGAAACACTCCGAAGGTAAGCCCGGCAGGCTATTCATTTCTCAGTCAGTGGGGTTCTGCACGTTACAACACAGCAACTCAGTTCCTTGCTCTTGTTTATGATAAATATCACGGCGACAAGACTTCAAAGTACGGTGAGTGGGCAAAGTCACAGATGGACTACCTGCTCGGCGAGAATCCGCTCAACCGCTGCTACATTGTCGGATACAATGAAACATCGGCTCGTTTCCCGCACCACAGAGCATCTTCAGGTCTTTCAAAGTGTGAGGACACTGACGAACAGCGTTACATTCTCTACGGAGCACTGGTAGGCGGACCTGACCTCGATGACAATCATATCGACGTTACTGCCGACTACATCTACAACGAAGTTACTATCGACTACAACGCAGCTTTCGTAGGTGCCTGTGCAGGTCTTTACCACTATTTCGGTGATGATTCCATGAAGGTGACACCGGACTTCCCGCCTCCGCCGGAGGAAAAGAGTGACGAACCGTCCGATCCTTCTGAAATAACTCCTACAAGCAGGTACTGGTGCGATGCGTTCGTTGTTGACGTTGTTCAGGACGACGGTCCGAAGGCAAGCGAGGTTACACTCTACGTTCGTTCAACAGCTGCCAAGCCTTCAAAGTCGATCTCGGTAAGATATTATTTCGACATTACAGGAATGTCATCCATCGGTGAAAAGGAGCTTACTTTAAGAAAGCTTTACGATCAGGCTGAGATAGAAGCTGACCATCCGGCGACACTTTCTAAACCGATACAGTACAAGGATAACATCTACTACGTTGAAGTAGCCTGGGATGACTATGCAATCGCCAACTCAAACAAGAAGTACCAGTTTGTTCTCGGAACATATGCATGGGGCAACTCATGGGATCCGACTGATGACTGGAGCCATCAGAATCTTAAGGAAGTTGATGATCCTTTCAAGGGAACAGTTGAAAAGTGCGAATATATCTGTGTTTACGATGACGGCGTTCTTGTGGGCGGTACTGAGCCGGACGGAACAACTCCGGACAATGCACCTAAGGCGACAACAACTCCGAAAACAAGTGAAACTCCGAAGTCAAGCCCTTCACCTGATACTACACCTGGAACATTCCCGCCTGCAGATCTCAAGGGCGATGTTGACATAAACGGAACAGTCGATATAACAGACCTTACAGTACTCGCATTAAGTCTTGTTGACAAGACCGAACTTAAGGGCAATTCCAAAACTAATGCTGACGTCGACGGAGACGGCAAAGTAACCCTCACCGACCTCGCAACCCTCAGACAGTATCTTTCAAAGAAGATAACTAAACTTGGATAACATTGATTATGAGATCCCTGTCCTCCCGGAGGAGCGATGATTTACTCAGTCGGAGGAGCGATGCTTGTCTCCGCTTTCATCAAACGGGGTGGAGGGGCGAAGCCCCTCCGAACTCTCCCCCTCCCTGGGGAGGGGGCAGGGGGGGATCCCTCGTCATATTAATCTTATTATGCGATTGGTATATGAAAAAAATACTGTTTTCTATCACTTGTACATAAAACAAGGCCCAAAATAAGCAGTATTATTCATTTACTTTCACGCAGAATCATGTTAAAATTTTAATGTAGGGTATAATGCGGCCGTTTTGCGGCTGTACGAAAACGATATATTGTTTTGAAAGGAACAGAAAATGGAACAGAAAAAATTATTCTCAAAGACAACAGCAGTTTCTGTAAGCGCACTTCTCCTTGCTTCAAATCTGAGCGCATCAGTGGCTCTTGCTGCCGATGCTGCAAAGACTGAAGAAAAGGCAGCTCCGATAAGTGAGGTAGTAAACTATTCAGACTGTGAATACGACTACGCACGTGCTCTTCAGTATTCAATGTATTTCTACGATGCAAACATGTGCGGTACTGAAGTAGAAGAACACAACCGTCTCCCGTGGCGCGGCAACTGTCATACATATGACGCCAAGGTACCGCTTCAGCCTATCGATGACAAGGGCAACGGTGTAAACCTTTCTGCTGCACAGATAGAAAAGTTAAAGCCGTATCTTGATCCGGACGGTGACGGATGCGTTGACGTAGCCGGCGGTTTCCACGATGCCGGTGACCACGTTGAATTCGGTATGCCTGAAAACTACTCAGCTGCAACACTCGGCTGGGGTTACTATGAATTCCGCGATGCATACAAGAAGACAGGTCAGGATGACCATATCGAAGAACTTATCCGTTACTTCAACGATTACCTTATGAAGTGTACATTCCTTGACGAAGACGGCAAGGTAGTTGCACACTGCTATCAGGTAGGTGACGGTGACATCGACCACGCTTACTGGGAATCACCTGAAGTTGACTCAATGCCAAGACCGGCATTCTTCCTTACAGGAGAAAAGCCGCAGACAGACTACGTTGTATCTGCAGCAGCTTCTCTTGCTATCAACTACTTAAACTTCAAGGAAACAGATCCTGACTACGCAAAGAAGTCACTTGACTACGCTAAGGCTCTCTGGGATTTTGCCACATCACATGAACTTGAAGTATCAGACAACGGTGACGGTCCTAAGCAGTACTACAGCTCAAACAAGTGGGAAGATGACTTCTGCTGGTGTGCTTCATGGCTCTATGAATGTACAGGAGATGCTTCATATCTTGAAACAGCTGCTCCTTACTTTGACTACTATGCACCGTCAGGCTGGGCATACTGCTGGAACGACGTATGGAGTGGTGCCGGCCTCCGCTGGGCAGTTATCAACCAGGAACACCCTGAGCTTGACCTCGTAAACGTAGTAAGAAAGGCTCTCGGCAAGAACGAATATGTATTTGATGACTTCTGGGATGAAGTTACAAAGTGCATGAAGATATACAAGGGTCTCGAAACACCTGGCGGCTACGCATTCCTTCAGGTATGGGGCTCAGCACGTTACAACACAGCAATGCAGCTCATCGCAATGCTCATCGACAAGTATCACAACGACGGCAAGCCGGGCGAAAACAGTGAGTGGGCAGAAGGCCAGATGCACTACATCATGGGCGACAACCCGCTTAAGAGATGCTACATTGTTGGTTACAACGACAACTCAGTAAAATATCCTCACCACAGAGCAGCTTCAGGACTTCTCGAAGCTGAAGATCCGCGTGAACACAGACACATCCTCTGGGGCGCTCTTGCAGGCGGTCCTGACGGAAGCGACAAGCACACAGACGTAACATCTGACTGGGTAGGAAACGAAGTTACTATTGACTACAACGCAGCATTCGTAGGTGCGTGCGCTGGCCTTTACACATATTTCGGTACAGATGACATGCACGTTACACCTGACTTCCCGCCGGAAGATGAAAAGAGAGGCGGAGCAGACGGTGATGATCCTGCAGCAAGCGGCTACTGGATCGAAGCCTGCGGTATCGATGACATCAACGCTGACGGCGCAGGTGTTACAAAGGTATCATTCAAGGTAATGACAGGTTCAAACAAGCCTTCTGACAAGATCTCAGTACGTTACTACTTCAATGTAAAGGAAGTAGCAGGCGGTATCGAAGCAGTTAATACAGCAAAGGAACTCTACGACCAGTCTTCAGCTGAAGTTGAAACAGCTGACGGTATTCTTACAGGTCCGTTCAAGTATGACAAGGTACCTGATACATACTATGTAGATATTGCATGGGACGGCTACAACATTGCTAACTCAGGCAAGAAGTATCAGTTCATCGTTGGTCTCTACTACGGCGACAAGTGGGATCCGAAGAACGACTGGAGCTACGAGGAACTCAAGATCTTCAAGGAAGATGACGCATTCTTCGGCAACGGAAACGAAGTAAGAAATGACCGTATCTGTGTTTACGATGACGGCGTTCTCGTAGGCGGTACAGAACCTGACGGAACAGTTGCTGAGATCCCTTCAGCAGAACCTTCACCAAAGCCGACAAAGAAGACATCACCTTCACCGAAGCCTACAGCAACAGCAACGGCAAAGACAACAGCCACACCAACAGTCAAGCCAACTGAAACACCGGCTGCAACTCCGACAGCTGATCCTGTAAAGTCTGCAGATCCGACAGCAAACAATAACAGTCAAGGTGGAGCAACATTTGCTGTAACTCTCGGCGACGTAAATCTTGACGGCAAGATCGACGTAACAGATCTTTCAGTTCTTTCACTCAGCCTCGTTGACAAGAAGGACCTCAAAGGTGATGCAGCAAAGAACGCAGACGTTGACAAGGACGGAAAGGTTGCTCTTACAGACCTCGCTACTATCAGACAGTACATTTCAAAGAAGATCACAAAGTTCTGATAACTTTTTCTTATGGAAACGCTGATTTATTCATAAATCAGCGTGGGGCTCCGGGGCGAAGCCCCGCAAATCCCACCTCCGGAAATCCGGCGAAGCCGGATTTCCGATATAATCAGTGTTTCCTTTATATAACTGAAAACGGCGTTAAAGACGGATGTCTTTAACGCCGTTTTATGCATTCTTCTATTGATTACAGGGAAAATAAAAAAGACATCAGCGCATAATGGGGGGATCGCTGATGTCTTTTTATATAGATGAAGTAATTTTAAGAATGTGCTGATTTGGATTATTCTTCAGTTGTTGTTTCAGCAGCAGTTGTTTCTTCAGCTTCAGGAGCTTCTTCTGTTTCAGCTTCTGTAACTTCTTCAGTTTCAGCAGCTTCTTCGCCTTCAGCAGCTGTTGTTTCTTCAGCTGTTTCAGCTTCTGTCTCAGCTTCTGTTTCAGCTTCTGTTACTTCTTCAGTAACTTCTTCTGTTTCAGCTTCTGTTGTTTCAGCAACAGTTGTTACTGCAGAATCCTTATCAGAAACGTTTGTGTTTTCTGTTCCACATGATGTTACTGCAAAGCAAAGTGCAGCTACAAAACAAACTGTAAATAATACTTTTTTCACGAGAAAAAACCTCCAGTAAAATATATAGTGCGATTTATTTCCGAAGAAATAATTGCTTTCTAATCGAACGTTTCTAATTATATATCACTTGGACTGGAGTGTCAATAGTTTTTTGGGAAGCTGTGAAATGTTTGTTAAAACAGTATGCAAATTAGCGCCAGTTGATTATAAATACTGTACAAACTGGAGATGATTTCGTTGTGAATAATCACATAATGAATGCGGCCGTCAGCTGACGACCGTATGTTTTCTTATGACAGCGGGATCTGTTTGAATGAAACATTGCTCACAAATCTGAGAAGTGCCTCTTCTGAATCCTGCGTCCTGATTATGTAATAATGTTCGTCGTCGATAAATGCGTACGCGCAGTGCCATACGCCGATATCCTTGATAAAAATCTCTCTGCCGCTGTTCTGCCAGCTGATTTCAAACTCCTGACTTAGTCTGTTTCTGAAATATTCAGCCTGATCTGCACATGAAGCAAGGACGTCACGGTCGGCACAGCAGAATGTAGTCTGGAACTGTGAGGTGTCATATTCTGCAATACATCCGACAGCTATATCCTCATAGGCAGAATAAGGAAGGATCGTAACACGGCTTTTTTCTGTATTCAGCAGATCGTTTTCCGTATCATCAGGTGCGTAGACAAATCCGTCGGAAATGATCCTGCCGAACATTTTTTCATAAGCATCTTTGCAGTATTCGGCATAATCGTTCAGGTCATAAGTATTCACCGCCTGTATAGCTTCATCATAGTTTCCGAAAGACAAAGGCTGCGGTTTAAGTCCCGGAGCGGGCTGTACGAACTCAGTGGTCGTCGGCGGTTCCGGAGTTTCCTTTTCGTTTTCCGCAGTTGTGGAAGGCGGCTCCGGATTTACGTCAGGTGCTGTGGCAGACGGTGGTTCGGGTTTAGGGTTCTGTTCTTCCGCAGTTACAGGATGGTCAGGTTTCCGGTGGTCTTCAGTAGAAACAGGCGGTTCCGGTTTTACGTGTGGTGCTTCGGCTGCTTCCGTTCGGGCAGGTGTTTCAGGTGCCGCCTGTCTTTCGGTGACAGGTGCTTCCGTTTTTTTCGGAGATGCTGTTTCATCTGCCTTTGCCGAAGAAACTGCAGCGGCCTTTGAAACTTCGGTACCCGTACCCGTTTCGACGGCGGATATTTCAGTGACCGGCGTGACGGAAGTGTCATATCCTGTTCCCGGAGAGATCTCGGTTTCAGCAGCTGCTGTTTCCGTACCGGAATATCCGTAGTTTTCTGATGAAACAGGATCTGCTGCAGAAGTTTCAGAAACAGTGTAATTATCAACTTCAGGATCACCGTATGGATCGTGTTTGTCATACATGCTGTTTACGCCTAATATCAGCGCCACAGATGCCGCAGCGGCAGCCGGGATAATGAAAAATCCCGGAGACAGGTGCTTCTTTGCTTTTTCAGGATCATATACTTCAGCTTCACTGATGAAACGGTCTTCTATATTTTCAACTGCGTTTAAAAGCTTTTCTTTTTTCATCAGTAAAACCCTCTTTCATTCAGATATTTCCGGAGATTTTTTCTTATTCTCGAGAGTATCATGTTGATATTTTCTTCCTTTTCTTCGCAAAGTGCACTGATCTGAGCGTATGAATCAAGGTACCAGTATCTGCGTATGAAAATAAAGCGCTTTTTGTAATCGAGACCGTCGATAAATTCGTTAAGAACTTCTGAAAGCTCTGACTCGTCCGTCGTGTCCTCAATGTCGCCTGTAGTGTCAGCAATACATTCATCCAGCTCGTCGAAAGCGAGCATGCCTTCACTTTTTCTTTTGCCGCTTACCAGATAACGCAGACGGTTCATTGCGTGATTTCTGATTATGCGGAACAGAAACGCTCCCAGAAACTTCGGCCTTTCATCCGGCATGCGGTTCCATGCTGTCATGTAGGTGTCGTTAAGGCATTCTTCAGCATCGGAAATATCATTCAGTATGTTGCGTGCTATGTAAATGCAGCGGTTTCTGTATTTTTTATCAGTCTCTTCAATGGCCGACTCCGAACGCAGCCAGTAGAGATCTATTATTTCACGGTCTTCCAGCATGATTCACCTCCTTATATATTAGTGTAAATTTTCTGTCGATTCTAACATGTACAAATTAAGATTCGTATATTCGTACAAATATTTTCGAACTTATTTGTGAAGTTTTATCTGATTTATGATATACTATTAATTATAACTGGTTAGCCGTAAAAAAACAAGGGGAGTTTTCATTAAATCTGTTTAAGTTGACTGATACTGGTTAATGCAGTATAATTATAGTCAGGGAAACACTGATTAAACCGGAAATCCGGCTTCGCCGGATTTCCGAAGGTGGGATTTGCGGGGCTTCGCCCCGGAGCCCCTACGCTGATTTATGAATTAATCAGCGTTTCCTTAGCGAAAATAATTCTGTTATATAGAAACGCCGGATCATCCGGCGTTTGTGAAGAACGAAAGGGGAAAATCTTTTGAATAATATTATCAGAAAAACAGTACCGTTTGTAACGGCTGCAGCACTGCTGGCAGTTCCGGCTTATCAGACCGCAGACTTTTTTATGACCGATTCTGTTTCAGCGGAATATACAGCAGAAGCCGGAGATGCAATTATTATTGAGCTTGGCGAAGTTACAGGTGAGGCAGGCACGAAGGTCAAGCTTCCGGTTTACGCAAAGAACATAGGGGTCGGCTTATCAGCTTTGCAGTTTGAATGCGAAATGGAAAGTTCGTTTAAAATAACAAGAGGACTTAAGGGTGATTTCGCATGTACCTGGACTATCAGTTCAGACGGACATACCGTACAGTTCCTTGAAGCTGACGGAATGAACATCAGTGAAGGCAGAATAGGCAGACTGGAAATAGATATTCCTGCCGGAACACCGGATGGTGTTTATGAAATATCCGGTTTAGCTTTTGAAGGTTCGAGAGTAGCCGAAAGCGGCAAGCAGGAAAAGATTGATAGCAGCAGTTTTTCCGGAGTCAGCGGAAAAATCATAATAGGCGACGGCGAATCGGGAAACAATGATCCGGAACCTTCTCCGTCACCGGAGGCTTCGCCTTCAAATGAGGCTGCGCCTTCACCGTCGGCCGCTTCTTCTCCTTCAGTGAAACCATCACCATCTGCGAAGGCCTCTCCATCGGCAAAGGCTTCGGCAGGAGCAGATGCTGCGCCGTCAGCGAAGAACAGTACTTCACCGGATGCAAAAACATCTCCTTCGGCAAAGAGTTCATCTTCACCTGCACAGAACGCATCTTCAGATCCTGATGAAGCAAAGACTGCATCACCTGCAGCTTCAAATGATCCGGCGGCAGAAAAGACTACTTCACCTGACGGAAACAATGCGGCTGTAACAGGCGAAGACGGTGCAGTTCAGACTGAAGTAATAGTTGTTACAGACGCCGAAGGAAACGAGGTAACACAGATAGTTACTGAAAGCAAACCGGATAAGGCGGAAACGAAAGAAGCACTGAAGACTGAACCGCCGCTTTCAAAAAAGGTTCGCACAGGTGTTCTTATCGGATCTGTTATAGCAATTCTTCTTGTCCTCCTCCTTGTGTTCAGAAGAGATTAAGGAAACGCTGATTTATTCATAAATCAGCGTAGGGGACCGGGGCGAAGCCCCGCAAATTCCCCTTCCGGAAATCCGGCGAAGCCGGATTTCCGATTTAATCAGTGTTTTCTTAAGATGATAAAAAACATCAGTTGTTATGCTTTTAATGTACGTTAAACAAAAATACAATAAAAGAAAGCATTCTGAATTGCATACTTGTTTTTTGTTCAAACAGTTTATTTACTCCTACATAATCGATATGTTATAATTAATGTGTATTGTACTGATCTCTGATCAGCGTACGGAATGAGGAACGGTGTTTTATATGAAAAAAGCTAAAATGATCAGTGTCGGATTAGTGTGCCTTATGCTATCTGCCTTTTCAGTTTTTCCTTCTGAAGCAGCAGAAAAGGTTACTCCCGGAGATGTAAACGCTGACGGCAGGATCAACATCGTCGATTACATCCGCCTCAAAAAGCGTTTTATTTCCGGTGCGGATAACGGAAATTCCGCCGAAGGAGCCGATGTAAACAGCGATGGTTCGGTAACGGCAGCTGATCTTACTGCTTTGAGAAACATCCTTCTTAATGTCACAGATCCCGGAAACGGTAATGAGGAACCGGTTACGGAATATCCTATCGATGAATCCTGCATACTTGAGCCTAAAGGAACGGTTCACACCGGCGAGGGTACGTTTTACGGCGGCGGTTATGTAGGCGGATGTGCAATGCTTGATCCTGTGTCCACAGATTACTGGATCGTTGCCATGAACCTTGAAGACTATGCTGATGCAAGGCTTGCGGGAGCATATCTCGAGGTAACAGGTGAGCTCGGAACGATCAACATGCTGGTCACTGACCTTCTCCCTGAGGGAAAGAAGGGTGACCTTGATCTCTACGTTGATGCATTCCCGCTTATTGCTCCTGCGGAAAAAGGCCGCGTACCTGTCAGCTGGAAGATAGTTCCGCTCGACATTGCGGACAAGGTTCCGGTAAGCTACAGGTTTAAGGAAGGCAGCTCGGAATTCTGGTGCGGTGTTCAGCTTCTTGACCATCGCTATCCTATAGCAAAGCTTGAGTATCTTGATGAAAACGGCGAGTTTGTTGAGATAGAACGCAGGCGCTACAACTATTTCGAAAGCATGAAAATGGGACCGGGTCCGTTTACTTTCAGGGCTACTGACATTTACGGTCAGGTTATTGTTGACCGTGACATTCCTTTGGTTCTTGATAAAAAAATTGAAGGCAAAAGCCAGTTTCCTGTATAGGCAGGAAAGAGAGGAATCGTAAAATGAAAACAAACAGACTGCTTACAATGGTTTGCATCGGTGCACTTGTGACCGGAGCATTACAGGCTCCGCTTGTCTGTGCGGAAGATGCGGAGCAGACAGCCGCAGAAACAAAGACCCAGATAAGTCAGGACACACTTTACACAATTACCTATATCAAAGACGGCGGTGTGGGAAGGATCGATAATACCGAACCTGTTACCAAGAGCACAAAGGTGACCGTTTCACCGTGGGCACTCAGAAAAGACGGATATTCACACTATGCATGGACCGACGGAGAACATACCTACCGCCGCGGTGAAACTATAAGCATGCCGGCTCACGACGTAGAACTCAGACCGGTCTGGAGACGTACATTCAAGGTAACTTATGAAAAACTTGAGGATTACGGTTATGCTACACCTTTCCAGGACGGATCGGTCGCTCCGGGCACACAGATCTATCTTCCTAATATTCCGATGCATAAAGGTGATGCGATATTCAACGGCTGGTATGTAAACGGTGAATACCATGAAGCACTCAGCACGATAACTATCGGTGAGGAAGACACACACGTTTCAGTCTGCTGGCTTGATCCGGTCGAGATCGACTATTTTGCCGGTGACGTTGAAGGTGTTATCGGATCTCCTCATTACATAGTGCAGGCTTATCCTGGATTCTCAAGAGATATTGCAGGTACTGACAGAATTTCAAGACTCGGCTACAAGCTTGACGGATTTACTGATCCGAACGACAACGACCGTAAATATGATTTCAAGGACAGTTTTATGGTCACTGAAGAAGGAAAGACATTTGTGGCTGTCTGGGTACCGATAAAGGTAGGAATGAAGTTCAGAGGCGGCGAAGGTGCTGAAGGAAAGATGTCGAATCAGATCGCTGAATTTGACAGCTGGACAAAGCTCAATGAATGTACCTACACAAAGGAAGGATACAAACTTCTCGGCTGGAAGCATGGCGACGACTACTACCTGCCTGAAACAGAGGTAAAGGTAAAGGTCGCTGAATACGGTGATTTCATGGAGTTTGATGCCGTATGGATCGAAGAGGACAGAAATCCGGGCGATGTGAACGGTGACGGCATTGTTGATCTCATGGATCTTACGATGCTCTCAATGCATATAGTCGGCGACAGCGAGATCAAAGACGAAAATGCTCTCGACGATGCTGATGTTCAGAGAGACGGAAAAGTAGATATTGCAGACCTTGCAAGATTAAGACAGTTCTTAATGCAGGATAAAATTTTATTAGGGGTATAAGGAAAAAATGAGTAGAAAAGCTGTTGTTTTCATTATTGCACTTGCCGGCGTGGTAACATTCTGTTCGTGCGGACCGACTGATGAGATAAGTGTCAGACCGGGCGACGATGTTATCGGTCTTATGACGTCTGCATCAGAAGAAGACGTTATTGTTTCATCTTCTGAAACAGAAGCAAGTCAGACCGTAACGGAAGTTTCAGTCGGCGAAACGAAACCGGAGACCATGCCGGTAACTGTGACTGAAGCGGAAAGTACAAAGGCTGAAGAAAAGGAATCGTCTGAAAATAAAAATGAAAACAGCGGCGGAAACTCATCTTCTGAAAATAAACCGTCAGATAATTCATCGGGTGGTTCGTCTTCCGGCGGTAATGATTCCGGAAACAGTAATTCCGGCGGACAGAACAACAGTTCTCCGGAAAATGAGTCTTCGAAACAGGAGGAGTCTCCTTCACCGGAGCCTGAACCTGAACCGTCACCGGAACCGGAACGGGAGTTTGCACCTGCTCCGGTGGTGAACAATGCTGAACTGAAGTATGCTGACGGTGTTCTTATCGTAAACAAGTCCTATCCGGTACCGCAGGACTATGAACCGTCCGGACTTGTGACAGCTTACGGAACCCGGGGCGAATACCTTCTTCCCGAAACAAATGAAGCGTTTAAACAGATGTGCATAGATGCTGCAAATGAGGGACTGAATCTCTGGTGTGCATCCGGATACAGAAGCGTATCCACACAGGACAGGATCTACAACAGTTATGTCGCACGTGACGGCAAGGCCGCAGCAGACACATATTCCGCACGTCCGGGCCATTCCGAACATCATACCGGACTCTGCTTTGACCTGAACTCTATCGACAGCAGTTTCGCCTACACAGCCGAAGGCAAATGGGTGGCAGAAAACTGCTGGAAGTACGGTCTTATTATCCGCTATCCGCAGAGTAAGGAAGATATCACCGGATACAAGTACGAGCCGTGGCATCTGCGCTATGTAGGAACAGATCTTGCGAAAGCCCTTTATGAAAGCGGTCTGTGCATGGAAGAATATTTCGGACTTACATCATACTACAGCGAATAAAACGAAATTCAGTTATACATAAAGGGAGCAGCCGGAGATAAAAGAACCTCCGGCTGCTGTCTTTTTATACTGTCAATTACAGACGCAAAAATCAGCTGATATTCGCTGTAATTATTTATTGAATGCAGATGATTTCTGCGTTATAATAATAGAGTACAATAAAATGGTAAACGCCTTATAAAAGCAATCTTCAGAGTACGAAGTAGTATTAAGGGACTGAAAAGAGGGAAATGAATGAAAAAGACAAAACAAACGATACTTACAGCAGCAGTTCTTTCAGCTGCACTGGCAATGCAGGGAGAACTCAGCTATCTTTCAAATTCTGCATCCGCAGTGACAGAACCGCCGGTACCAGTAGACAGTGACATCAGACTTATGGCGGCCGTTTACGGTCCGCCTCCGGCAAAAACCACAACGGAAGCAGAGATAACCGAGGCCCCGGTAACAACTGCAGCTATAACAGATATACCGCTTATAACAGTACCGCCTGATGATCCTTTTATATTTATAGAGCCTGTTTCTGCGATGTATGGCCCTGTTATGGCAATTGAGGATCCAAATCAGGACGGCAAAGTGAATATTGCCGACTACGTTATACTTAAGGACAAACTGATGCAGGGAAAATCATCTGTTCCGGAATGGTTTGAAGATATTAACCAAGACGGTGAATATGATTCCGAGGACCTTAAGATTCTTGAACACTACTTCTTAGACCGTGCACTTACTTCTTCGGAAGAAAATTCTGCTCAGGTTACGGAACCGGTTTCAGAGGATAGTAATGACGATTAAGTCTGCCATTAAATATTCACTTACCGGATTATTGCTCTTTGGAGGTTTATGTGTCGGATTATCAGGATGTTCCGGTCTGGCTGAAAAGCAGGAAACGATAAATGAAACTGTAATTGAATCTGAAACTGTAAAAGATACTGTAAATGAAACTGCGAAAGAGTCAGTAAGTGAAACTGTAAAAGAGACTGTAAATGAGACTGCAAATCCGGTTGTAACAGGTACAGAGATTCATTCCGATGTGTCGGAGAATGTTACAGAGTCTGTAACAGAAAGCGATATAACAGATTTGGCTGTAACCGCACTGAATACAGCAGATCCGGCTTCAGCTTCGTATGTTGATGAATACCTTAGAAAGTTCGGGACAGACCCGGAAGTAATTGCAGATTCAGAGCAGGTTATTACTGTAGATACAAGTGACGGATCATGTTATGTTTCAGTCTGTGAAAAAGAAGATGATTCATGGATCTGTCTGTTCGAAACTACAGGAGCAGTAGGAAAGAACGGCGTTTCAGCAAACAGTACAGAAGGAGATTACTGTACTCCGGAAGGAGTATTTGATCTGGGCTTTGCATTCGGCACTCAGCCTGTGCAGGATTTAAAGATCGAATACAGAGAGATAAATGAAAACTGCTACTGGGTCGATGATCCGCTGTCGCCTCTGTATAATCAGTGGGTTGAAAGCGACGAAATAAGCTGGAACAGTGCGGAACATCTGACCGACTATCCGTCGGCTTATAAATATTCAGTTGTGATCAATTATAATATGGATCCCGTGGAAAAATATAAAGGATCAGCGATTTTCCTTCACTGCATGACCGACAGTTATACAGCAGGATGTGTTGCTGTTCCTGAAAAAGATATGCTTGAAATTCTGAAATGGCTTGACAGTTCAAAAAATCCGGTAATCATTATTCACTGATTACCGGATTTTTTTCTGCAGATGCTATATGTTTTCCACTGCCCCAAAAAAGATATCAGGCATCGCGATGCTTTTACTATCAAACAGCTTCCGAAGGCAGCTCACCATTTTTGTGCATTGAGAAAGGTGCTTTCGGTTATTTGGATGTATAAGTTCAGTCAACAATTACAGAGCCGTCTGTAATTGATGGCGACTATTATGGCTGGATTGATGGAAAGTCCTTGTATTTTTATAGTTAAATCATCTTGATAGAAGTGATAGCTATAATCACTGATCAATATAAATTAATTATTACATAAAAACCATCTGCAAAACATGAGTCACATCGCTTATGATTTGCGGATGGTTTATTGTTTGGGACTGTCGCATAAAAAGGTACTGCCATCCGACGGATGGCAGTGCTATGATAATGCGCCGGAGGCGCAACATTTTCGGGTATTAAGCCTGGGGCTGAGGATTTTTGTTTGTGCAGTTGCTTGAAATTTATGGGATTTTGTGATACAATAATAAGAGAAAGAAGTGCATTTTATCCGGAGGTGTTTGAGTATGAGTACAAGAGAAATAGTTTGCAATGCAGTTAGCAGAATGAACGATGAACAGTTAGAAGTAATCTATAATATGATAAGAATGATGGCGATAGAGGTAACTGTTCCGGAAAAAACACCTGCTCAGGCAGCGTATGATAGAATTGCTGGCCTTCGTAAGCCGGCAACGATAATTACTGATGAAGATGATAAGGAGTTATATCATCGACATCTGGAGGAAAAGTATGAGAATCTTGATTGATACCAATGTTTTGATTGATTATTTAACTGGGCGTATGCCTTATTTTACGCTTGCAGATAATATAATTCATCTGTGTAGTGATGCAAAAATCAAAGGATTTATGGCTGCTCACTCAATTAATGATTTTTATTACTGATGATAAAGTAAAATGAAAGTATCCTCAGCTTCGGGTATTAAGCCTGTGGCTGAGGATTTTTTGTTTGTGCGGCCACGCTTGAATTATGATAACAACAATGATACAATTATAAATGATATGTGATCGAATATAGATGTGAAAGGAGGGAAAGTTATGTCTCTGTGGAATCCGTGGCACGGGTGCCATAAAACAAGTCAGGGATGTGCAAACTGCTATGTGTACAGACGTGATGAAAGTATCGGAAAGGATGCGGGTGTGGTCACGAAGACCGGTGACTATGATCTTCCTCTGCGCAAGAACCGCTACGGCGAGTACAGGCTTTCGCCGGATGACGGAGTTGTTTTCACCTGCATGACTTCTGACTTTTTCCTGGAGGATGCCGATGAATGGCGGAAGGCGTGCTGGGAGATGATCCGTTTCAGAACTGATCTTTCTTTCCACATAATAACCAAGAGGATCGAACGGTTTGAACAGTGCATGCCGCCGGACTGGCGGGACGGATGGGATCATGTTACAATCTGCTGCACCTGCGAAAATCAGGAGATGGCCGACCGCAGACTGCCGGTTTTTCTTTCTCTTCCGATAAAGCACCGCGAGATAATTTCCGAGCCGATGCTCGAAGGTATAAACATCGAAAAATATCTTGCCACAGGACTCATCGAACACGTTACCTGCGGCGGTGAATCCGGCGATAACGCAAGACCGTGCGATTTCAGATGGATAACGGAGCTGCGTCGGCAGTGTGTCCGTGCCGGTGTCCCTTTTTATTTCAAGCAGACCGGAGCGAAGTTTATCAAGGACGGAAAACTTTATCACATCGACAGGGCACTGCAGATGGCACAGGCGAAAAAATCCGGTTACAGCTACACACCCGGTGAAGGTTCGGCAGATGCCATCGTGTACCGTCTTCCGGACAGAAAACGCCTGTTTGAGCGGCTTGCAGCATCCACCTTCCGGAACAGATTTCATCTTTCCGAAAAAGACAAAGAATACATTTCCGACAAGGGTATGGACGTTATAAGAAAACACGCAGAAGATTTTGTCGCAAAGCGTCTTGCACCGGAAAATCCCGAAAACGACGGCAAACAGACACCAATGCGCGGACACCCCGTCTTCATCGCCCAGCACGCTTCAGCCTGCTGCTGCAGAAGCTGCCTCGAAAAATGGCATAACATCCCCTCCGGAAAAGTGCTCACAGATGCAGAACAGAAGTACGTGACAGACGTGCTCATGGAGTGGATAACGAGAGAATATCAGAAGTAAAATTTGTGCATGTTGTATATTCGTTCCGAAAAATGTGCCAAATCGTAAAAGTTCGCTCCGAAAAATGTGTCAGATTTAAAAAGTTCGTTCCGAAAAATGTTGACATGGCTGATTAGTTAATGATATACTGATTATAATATAGAAAATGATATGCGGGAAGCAGCCGGAAATTTTAAGTTCCTGTATTTTGTACCGGCTTAATTTTATGATCAGGAGATAACGCAATGAAAAGAAAACTTTACGATAAATTAAAGGCCTGGAAAGAGTCGCCTTACCGCAAACCGCTTATAATCAAAGGTGCCAGACAGGTCGGTAAAACATATCTGGCTGAAGAATTCGGAAAAAATGAATACGAAGATATGATCGTGCTTAACTGCGACAAGGATAAAAGAATAGCCGGAATATTTAAAGGCGGTTTTCAGATCCAAAAGATAATATCTGATATTGAAATACTTACCGGCAAAAAGATCATTCCCGGCAAAACGCTTCTGTTTATTGATGAAGCCGGAGACGTTCCTGAAACGATCAGTTCTCTTAAATATTTCTGTGAAGATGCACCGGAGTACCATATAATACTTGCCGGATCACTGCTCGGTCTGGCGATTCACAAAGGAAGCTCATTTCCTGTGGGAAAAGTTGATGAGCTTGATCTTTATCCTTTGTCGTTTGAGGAATTTCTTCTTGAAAGCAGGGGAGAATCTGCTGTCGATAAACTCAGAAACGGCAGCCTGGAAGATCTTTCGTCACTTAATTCCGTATTTGAAGAAGAACTGCGAAAATATTATTTCACAGGCGGAATGCCGGAAGTTGTGCATGGGTTTTTAAACGGACGTGATTACAAGGAATTAAGGGATATTCAGAAAAGAATACTCGCTGACTACTCCCTCGATATCTCAAAACATGCCGACAGTTCAATACTCGGACGTATTCATCAGGTATGGAACTCGATACCGCAGCAGCTTGCAAGAAGCAACAGAAAATTTATATACGGTGATATCCAGAAAGGCGCACGTGCCAAAGATTTCGAACTTGCAATAGAATGGCTCATAGATGCCGGAATGGTATATAAAATTCCGAGAGTAAGAAAAGCAGGTATCCCTTTAAAATTCTATGAAGATTTTTCAGCGTTTAAGCTTTTCATGCTGGATCACGGCCTTATGGGTGCCATGGCTGACGCTCCGATCGACGAAATACTGCTTCGTAACAACGTTTTTGAAGAATACCGCGGAACATTTACTGAGCAGTATGTCCTTGAACAACTGAAAACGGAACTTAACAAGGAAATATTCTACTTCGACAGTGAAAACTCCAAGCTCGAACTGGATTTTCTTCTTCAGAATGAAAATGTCCTTGTTCCGGTTGAAGTAAAAGCCGAAGAAAATCTTCGTTCAAAATCACTGCGCCAGTTCTACGAAAATGTACCGTCATCACGTCCGGTGAGACTGTCTATGTCTGATTACAGAAAACAGGACTGGATGACGAATCTGCCGCTGTATGCAGTGGGAAGGATTCTGGATGTGACCGCTTGAAATTTATAGAAAAAGTTCACTTCTAAAAAGGTCAAGATAAATGAGAAATGGAGGCGGGATTATATGACGTTGGCAATGAAACTTGACGAAGAAAGAGAATTTGGAAAATATGAGGAGAAGGTTTCAACTGTGAGGAAAGGCAAAGATCTGGTCAGCGATGATGTAATGATGAGTATGCTTTCAATAACCCGTGAGGAACTTGATTCAATATATCAGATGATTGATGATCATCCGGAAATGAGCGACTGCGATATAGCTAATAAAACATTTTGGAAATAGCTGGATTGATACTGACTGATATGCAGTAAACAAATGCAATTGACTTATGATTTTCAATGTAATGTTATCTTGTCCGCATTTGAATTTGACCAAACCGGAGAATCTAACATAATCCCGATTTTAATACTAACAGTTCAAGTAAAACAGCTGATACATAACTGACGCAATACCCAAAGAACTATTATTAATATTATACAAAACTGATATTGATTTCTGTTGTTTTTTATATTATAATTATGCTATAAAAAACAGGGCTGATATTCAACAGTTCTGAAAACAAATGTGGATTACAACAGAGGGGGATATTAAAATGTTATCATTGATTTTCAGCATTCGTTTCTGGAGAAAAACAGAGGACCGTAACCGTGGTATTGCGGCTATAGTAGTGTCCGGAATAGCAGCTTTGCTCAGTGTTATCCTGTACGGACTTATAGGACTTGTTGACGTAGCCATTTTAGCTGCTAATGTCATAATTTTCCTGAAGGTACAGGGTGAAGGCGGCTTTTACTGATAAGATATATAGTAAACGAAAAATTTATTTTGCGTTTACTGTAAAATAACAGATCGATATTTCCCCGGCAGTGGATTTTTTAGTCCGTGCCGGGGAATTTTTTATTTAAGTAAACGGTTAAAATCGTTGACAAAATCTGTGTATCTGTTATAATTATAGTATGTGTTTTTTTATTGAGTAAATATATATGGATCGGAGGAAGAAACGATTTGGCTTTAAATAAATACGAAGAAAAAATGATAAACGTTTTAACTGAAACACTCGGAGGTGTGCAGGCGGCGTTTTCATATCAGAAACAGGATGCAGAGCATAAACTCGATATTCTCTATGCAAAGCAGAGTCCGGGCGGAAACTATCTTACGGCTTCTACTCTCGGTCTTGTAAACAGAACAACAGGATACTGTGATTCAAATACAGGAAAGGACATCCGTGCGGAACTTATAATGTCATCATACGGCGGACACGATCAGGCCGGAAAGATCCTTTCCACAGCTGGTATCGGCATATACGACACTAACATCCGCTACGGCTACGGAACAGTGCTCAAGGGAATAATGGAACTTTACTATCCGAATTCCGATATGAAGCATCTTTTCCTCATGCTTCCTCCGCCGCTCTGGAAGAAGTCATTCGGCGTGACAGATGCAGATGACAGCATCATCACTTTCCTTTATGCACTTCCGATCTCACAGGCGGAATGCGACTACATGTCTGAAAAAGGCATTGACGCACTTCAGGATCTTTTCGTTGAAAAGAACATCGACATGTTCGACTTCGAAAGAAAATCAGTTTTATAAAGCTGATTTATATATAAATCAGCGCGGGGGACCGGGGTGAAGCCCGGCATTCCTCCCCGGAAATCCGGCGGATCCGGATTTCCGGATCAAACATTGTTTTGTATATTAAAATTCAAAGGAGCGTTTTCTTATAATGGAATGGCGTGGATTAAATGAACTGAGAGAACTTTATCTCTCATTTTTCGAAAGCAAGATGCATACAAGAATGGCAAGTGCGCCGCTTATACCACAGGGCGACAACAGCCTTCTTCTCATAAATTCAGGTATGGCGCCTCTCAAGAAGTTCTTCCTCGGACAGGCAGTTCCTCCGAACAAGAGAGTCACAACATGCCAGAAGTGTATCAGAACACCTGATATCGAAAGTGTCGGCAAGACTTCAAGACACGGTACATACTTCGAAATGCTCGGCAACTTCTCATTCGGCGATTACTTCAAGAATGAAGCTATCGAATGGGCATGGGAGTTCCTTACAAAGGTACTCGAGATCCCTGCAGAAAAGCTCTGGATCACAGTTTTCGAAAGCGATGACGAAGCTGAACAGATCTGGATGAACAAGATCGGCATCCCGAAGGAAAAGATAGTTCGTCTCGGCAAGAAGGATAACTTCTGGGAACACGGCTCAGGTCCTTGCGGTCCGTGCTCCGAGATCCACTTCGACCGCGGTGAGGCTTACGGTCCTTTTGAAAACTTCGAGCAGGCAAGTGACGCTGACAGAATAATCGAGATCTGGAACCTCGTTTTCAGCCAGTTCGATTCAGACGGCAACGGCCACTACGAAGAAATGAAGAACAAGAACATCGACACAGGTATGGGTCTTGAAAGACTTGCATGCGTAATGCAGGGCGTTGACAATATCTTTGAAGTTGATACAGTTCAGAATATCATGAAGCACATCTGCAGGATCGCAGGCGTTGAATACCATACAAACAGCAAGTCTGACGTTTCACTCCGTGTTATTACTGACCACATCAGAAGTACAACATTTATGGTCGGCGACGGCGTAATGCCATCAAACGAAGGACGCGGCTACGTTCTCAGAAGACTTCTCCGCCGTGCTGCGCGTCACGGAAGACTTCTCGGAATCAAGGATACATTCCTTTACAAGGTATGTGAAACAGTAATTCAGGAAAACGAAAAGGCTTATCCTGAACTCCGTGAAAAGGCTGAATACATCAAGAAGATCATTCAGGTTGAGGAAGAAAACTTCGCAAAGACAGTTGACAACGGTCTTGAACTTCTCAACAAATTCATCGAAGAATCAAAGAACGGTATCCTTTCCGGTGAAGATGCATTCAAGCTCAGCGATACTTACGGATTCCCGATCGACCTTACTCTTGAAATAGCAGAGGAAAAGGGCCTTAAGATCGACATGGACAGATATAAGGAACTCGTTCTCGAACAGAGAAACAAGGCAAAGGCTGACCATGCAGCAAAGGCAAGTTCATCATGGGCTGACAACAGCATCAAGATCTCTGTTTCAAAGACAGTATTCACAGGATACACAGAAACAGAAAACGATTCTGAAGTGCTTGCAGTCTTTGACGGCACAGAAGAAAAGGAAAGCGCTTCTGAAGGTGAAAGCGTTGTTATCGTTCTCGACAGAACTCCTTTCTACGCAGAAAGCGGCGGTCAGGTAAGCGATACAGGTATCATCTCAGGCAACGCAGTTATTTCAGTTGATTCAGTAATGAAGACAGAAGACGGTCACTTCCTCCACATCGGTACTGTTGACCGCGGCACTGTAAAGAAGGGCGACAAGGTAAAGGCATCCATCGATGTGACAAGAAGACAGGCTACAATGAAGAACCATACTTCAGCTCACCTTCTCCAGGCTGCTCTCCGTGAAGTTCTCGGTGAACACGTTCACCAGGCTGGTCAGCTCGTAAGTCCTGAAAGATGCCGTTTCGACTTCTCACACTTCAGCGCAATGACACCTGAGGAAATAGCAAAGGTAGAAAACAGAGTAAATGAGATCATCCTCTCATCCATTCCTGTTGAAACAAAGGAACTTCCTATCGAGGAAGCAAGAAAGCTCGGTGCTATGGCTCTCTTCGGTGAAAAGTACGGCGACGTTGTACGTGTAGTAAAGGCCGGCGATTTCTCAGTTGAATTCTGCGGCGGTACTCACGTTGACAATACATCAAAGATCGGTCTTTTCAAGATCATCTCAGAAAACTCAGTAGCATCAGGTGTAAGACGTATCGAAGCTGTAACAGGCTCAGGCGTTCTCGCACTCCTCAACGAAAACATTGCAGTTATCAATGAAGCTGCTGCTATCCTCAAGGCTCCTAATGCTTCTGAACTCACAGCAAAGTGCACTCAGATCATGAACGAGTACAAGGCACTTGAAAAGGAACTTCAGGCTGCCGGTGAAGAAAATGCTATGATGAAGCTCAGTGCTTTTGCTGACAGCGCTTATGACTTTAACGGTGTAAGTGTTATCGCAGCAAGAGTTGACGGCATTAAGAACGACGTTCTCAGAACAATGGGCGACAAGCTCCGCGACAAGGATGCAAATGTTATCGCAGTTCTCGCATGCGTAAATGACGGCAAGGGCGTATTCTCAGTATCATGCGGCAAGGACGCAGTTGCAAAGGGCGCTCACGCAGGCAAGATTGCAGGCGCGATAGCAGGCCTTACAGGCGGTAAGGGCGGCGGACGTCCTGACAGCGCTATGGCTGGTATCGGTGACATTGCAAAGACTGACGCAGCAATGGCAGAGATAAAGAACGTTCTCGGTAATTTTATAAAGTAAATCATAAAGCGGAACGGTGAAAAGCCGTACCGCAGGCACTTTCCCTCCGGGCGGATATTTCGCAGGAGGGCAGTGTCATTTACGGTGAAATACATGTCTCGTACAGAAAGGTGAATGAAAAATGGATTGTTTATTCTGCAAAATAATAAACGGTGAAATACCAAGCAAAAAGGTTTACGAAGACGATCAGGTATACGCTTTTCATGACATAGCTCCTATCGCTCCGGTACACTTCCTCGTTATCCCTAAGCAGCACATTTCAGGTGCGGCAGCTGTAACAGCTGAAAACTCAGCAGTTGTGGCACACATCTTTGAAGTTATCGCAAAGATCACAAAGGACATGGGCCTTGACGGCGGCTTCAGAGTTATCACAAACAACGGTGATGACGCAGGCCAGACAGTTAAGCATCTCCATTTCCACGTAATTGCCGGAAAGAAGCTCGGCTGGAGCTCAGAGCAGGGAGACTGATCGAATGGCGGAAAAGTACACACTTAATGTTGCGGGACTTACAAGGGAACTTACAAGATATCCTGTAAACGACAAGCTCGACATTGCAGCGTTCATCATGTTTTCAGATGTTGAACTCACTGTAAGGTGCGCTGAGGAACTCCTTAAAAAGGTAACTGACTTCGATATCATCCTCACTTCTGAGGCAAAGGGCATTCCTCTTGCCTACGAGATGGCACGTCAGTCAGGTAAGAACTATGTCGTTGCAAGAAAGTCGGTCAAGGTTTACATGACCAATCCTGTAAGCGTAAATGTAAAGTCCATAACCACAAAGAATGAACAGACACTTCATCTCGGCGATGAGAAGGCTACCCTTATAAAAGGAAAGAAAGTCCTCATTGTTGACGATGTAATAAGTACAGGCGAATCACTTTCAGCTATGGAACAGCTTATCGAAAAGGCAGGCGGTACAGTCGTTCAGGCATGCGCAGCCCTTGCAGAAGGCGATGCTGCAGACAGAACAGATATCGTTTTTCTCGAAAAGCTTCCGCTGTTTTTTAAATAATTTCCGGAGGGACAGCATCGGATGAAGCGAAAGATGATCTATGCCGGAGTCCCGTGGACAGCCGGGATGTTCTTTGCTTCCTTTTTCCAACCGGATACGCAGATACCGGCAATGCTAGTAACACTGCTGGTGTCTGCCTTTTTCTTTTGGAAGACCGTCAGAAAATTTGCGTACTATGCCGTCGCTGCTCTGTTTTTCATTGCCGGTGCGGTGACGTTCACACTGAACGACCGTATCGTATGTGAGAAAATAAGATGTCTTGCCGGACAGGAGATCCGGTACGAAGGCAGAGTGACAGAAATTACTGACCGTGCCGACGGAAAATCACAGTATCTTCTTGACGGATCGGCGGGCGATGTAACGCATGTGAAGCTTATGTGTACGGTAAACACTCTTGACTGTACATACTTCGATACCCTGTCGTTTACATGCACGCCTTCGGAGTTTGAAAACAGTTTTCTTTTTAAGGCAAAGGATCACTACGCTTCGGAAGGTATCTTCCTTAAGACTGATAAAATAAAGAGTGTAAAGATCACTCCGGGGAACCGTTTTTCCTTTCGCAGAGCAGTATACCGTTACCGCGACCATATCTCGGAGAAGATCAGTGCGGTGCTGCCCGGAGAATACGGTGCGCTTATAACTGCAATGCTTATGGGTGAAAAGAGCGGTCTTGACGAAAATACGGAAAAGAAACTCTACCGCTGCGGAACCGGACATATGTTTGCAGTTTCAGGAATGCATCTTGCACTTCTGGTAAGCCTTGTTTCAGCGGTCCTTGAAAAAACAAAGCTGACGTTAAAAAAACGTTTCTTCGTTACTGAAGCTTTTATAATAGTTTTTACCGTGTTTTCCGGAATGCAGGTCTCCGTGGTGCGTGCAGCACTCATGATGACGCTTATCTGCAGCGCGGGACTATTCGGACGAAAGCCTGATCCGCTCACTTCGCTGAGTATTGCATCGATCATTCTTCTCGTCCATTCGCCGTGTCTTATCCGGAGCTCGTCTTTTCTGCTGTCAGTGGCAGGTACCTTCGGCGCGTCGGTTCTCGTTCCGTACGTTACCGGAAGTATGAGCGGCGAAGGATTTTTCGCAGGACTTAAGAAAAAAGCGGCAGGCGTGTTCTGCATTTCAGTCTGCGTTTTTCCGTTTTCGGTAATGTTTTTCGATGAGGCTTCGCTTATCTCGCCGGTCTCGGACATTATCATAATACCGCTGTGTACTTTTGCACTGGTCTGCGGGTTCGGAGTTACGCTTACAGGCGGTGCGGACGTCTTTGCTTATCCGCTGCTCATGGCGGGCGGCCTTGCTTCAAAGCTTGTTATAAAGATTTCGTCCTTCCTTTCGGATACCGGTCTTTCGTCAGTTGCCCTCGGACGCGGTTTTGTTCCCGTACTTACGCTTTTTCTTACGGTTTTCGTTGCCTTTACGGCTTTCAGATACAGAAACGGAAAAAGCACTTTTGCGGCAATGTGCATATCGGCGGCAGTTTTCATTGTTTCATCGGTCATCAACGGTCAGATGAACAGAAACATCCTTTCGGTATGCCGCACCGGTACTTCGCGTTCATCTGCAGTGATGATCTCGATGGGAAAATACAATGACGTCATCGACCTTACCGGAAAGCAGACATCTTCACGATATATTTCAAAACTTGCGGACATACGCGGCGTGCACCACATCGACTCGGTGTCTTTTCTGAAGGATCCGTATCAGAGCATGGCCTCCTATTCGCGCAGGCTTGTTCTTAACGATGTTGACCACGTTTATGTGCCGGAAGATGTCTACACTCAGTACGGTGCGGAAATATGCGGCTGCGATCCGGAGCATTTTGACAGTGAGGGACTTTTTCTCGACAGGGGAAAATACACGGTCAGAGCAGTTCCGGATGGCGGAGTAACAGTGGAATACTGCGGAAATACAATAAAAATAGATGATTCCGGGATCAGCACCGGTGAGGGTGTTGTTACGGAACAGAACGTTGCGGTCAGACAATCAGAATCAGGAAAGGTTAAAGTCTACAGACTTGAATGAGGTGGACAATGGCACTTATCACACCGGCTGAACTGGAAAAGGAACTAAAGTCAGCAGTTACAAAGAATGTCTATTATATATACGGAAAAGATGCCGGACGTGTTTCGGCTCTGGCGGAGCTTGTGCGCAGAAAGTACCTTGGAAAGGGATATTCCGCTTCAGATTACAGCAGGTTTACCGGCGATGAAATGAAAGTCAGCGGATTTCTTGATACCGCTGAGATCTGTCCAATGTTTACCGACTGGAATTTCGTCGAGGTAAATGACTTAAACGGTGAATCGCTGAATGCAGATGACCTGAAGGCTCTGACAGCTTTCATTGCGGATGTGCCTGACCAGACCGTGCTTCTGTTTTCCGTTACAGGATTTGATGTAAAGGGCGGAAAAAAGGTACCGACAGCGAAAAACAAAAAGATAATCGACGCCTGCACAAAGGCGGGTTCCGTATCCGAAGCAGATCTCAGAAAACCGGCTGACATGGCCGGCGAGATAATGAAGCGCGCATCGGAAAACGGTTCATCCATCTCGAAGCAGAATGCTGAAAAGCTTGCGCTTATCTGTCTTGGTGACACATTAAGGGTCACAAACGAGACGGACAAGCTCTCTGCATTTGCAGGAAACGATGAGATAACGGCAGAAATGATAGATGAAATGGTAGCCGTCGGCATAGATACCACGGCGTTTGCCATGGCATCAGCCGTAACATCAGGAAATTCAGCGGCAGCCTTTACGATACTTGACGACCTGACAGCAGGAAAAACTGAAGCGGTCCTTATCATATCCGCACTGGCGTCCGCTTTCATGGATCTTTACAGAGCGTCCGCGGCAAGAGCTTCGGGCGTGAAAGAGGCTGAAGTTGAGGCAGATTTCGGATACCACGGACGTGGGTTCGTAGTGCGCAATGCTTTCCGTGACGCTGCGAAAACAAGTACTGCACACTTAAGAAAGTGCCTTGAAATACTTGAAAAGGCTGATCTTGAATGCAAGTCCACGAGGCTTGACCAGAAAATAATCATCGAGCAGTCTGTAGCGCAGATGCTTGCAGCAGGAAACGGAGCGTGAATGGTTTGCTTAAAACAGAGCAGGCTGTAATTGTAGAAGGAAAGTACGACAAGATAAAGCTGGAGTCGATAATAGATGCCACCATAATAGTGACCAACGGATACGGCATTTTCAGGGACAGGGAAAAGCTTGAACTTATCAGATTCTATGCAAGACACAAGGGAATAATCATTCTGACAGATCCGGACGGTGCCGGATTCAAAATAAGAGGATACCTGAAGGGATCTGTACCGGAGGGGAAGATAACAAATGTGTATATTCCCGATGTCTTCGGCAAGGAAAAAAGAAAGGAAAAGCCGTCCTGCGAAGGAAAACTCGGAGTCGAGGGAATAAAAAAGGAACTCATAATCGAGGCTTTCCGCAAGGCGGGAATAAGCTTTACCGATGACGGAAACACCGAAAGACCGGTACGGGATCTTATAACGAGGACTGATCTTTATGAGGCCGGTCTTACGGGAATGCAGGACAGTGCCGAAAGGCGAAGAAGGATCCTTAAGAAAATCGGACTTCCGGAGCGTCTTTCCACCACAGGAATGCTGGAAGCTTTCAATACAATGATGACAAGGGAAGAGTTTTATAAACTTACAGAAAACAAAGGGGAGACAGAATAAATGGTATTTTCGGGTATAACATTTTTATATTTTTTCCTGCCGGCAGTACTGCTTGTCTATATGCTGGTGCCGAAAAAGTGTAAAAATATCATACTGCTTATTGCAGGACTTCTTTTCTATTCCTGGGGCGAGCCGGCTTACTTCTGGGTAATGATCGCATCAAGTCTCGTGGACTATGCAGCTGGTCTTTACATGAACAGGACTGAAAGTAAAGGAAAGCGCCGTGCCGCACTCGTGGTGTCCATGGTCGCCGATCTCGGTTTTCTGTTCGTTTTCAAGTACAGCGGATTTGTGGCAGATGTGATAAACAAAGCCTTCGGGACGAATATTCCGCGGCCGGATCTGCCGCTTCCGATAGGCATCTCATTCTACACGTTCCAGAGTATGTCGTATACGATCGACATTTACCGCAGACAGACAAAGGTTCAGAAGAATTTCATCAATTATCTGACCTACGTTTCGCTTTTTCCTCAGCTGGTGGCAGGACCTATCGTCCGCTACAACGAGGTGGCTGATTCACTTACGGACAGGACTTCGAATGCTGATACCATCGGTGAAGGCGCTGCACTGTTCATAAAGGGACTTGCGAAGAAAGTGCTTATCGCCAACAACATCGGAGCACTGTGGACCGAGGTAAAGAATATGGATTTTTCACATATATCTGCTCTCACGGCCTGGCTCGGCATACTTGCGTTCACGTATCAGATCTACTTTGACTTTTCAGGCTATTCCGACATGGCCAGAGGACTTGGCCACATGTTCGGCTTTGAATTCCCGGTAAACTTCGATCATCCTTACCAGTCAAAGAGTGTTGCGGAGTTCTGGAGAAGGTGGCACATCACACTCGGATCATGGTTCCGCGAATATCTCTACATACCTCTCGGAGGCAACCGCTGCGGAACGGCACGTACTTTCTTCAATCTTGCGGTTGTGTGGGTGCTCACCGGATTCTGGCACGGAGCAAGCTTTAATTTTATCTGCTGGGGTGCTTTTTACGCACTGCTTCTGATCATTGAAAGAGCAGGATTCTCGAAGGTGCTGGAAAAGCTTCCGCCGCTTGTAAGTACATTCTACACTTTTATTATGGTCGTTATCGGATGGGTCATGTTCGACCTCGATACCATGGGGGATTTCTTACGCTACCTTAAGGCTATGTTTGCGGCACGAAAACCGGTGGATTCGCTTTCACTCTATCTGCTTGCTTCCTTCGGCATAATGTTTGCACTGTGTATTTTTGCTTCCACGGATCTCTGGGGAAAACTGTGCGACAGAATACAGGGCAGGGAAAAGTGCGGAAAGATATTCACAGCTGCAGCACCGGCTGTACGTCTTGTACTTCTGCTTCTCTGTACATGCTATCTTGTTGACGCTACGTATAATCCGTTTCTTTATTTCAGATTCTGACAGGGGGTATTCAGATGAAAGAGTTTATGAAAAAGACCGAAGCCGTTGTTTTTCTGGCAGTGATCTTTATTCTGCCGCTGCTTACGCTGTTTTCACATAAGGAGAGTTTTTCCGAGCTTGAAAACAGAACGCTTCAGAAAAAGCCGGATTTCTCCTTCGACAGCTGGTTTGAAGGGAGCTTCATGGAAGAGTTTGATTCATACGTTTCTGACCACTTTACCGGCAGACCGGGCTGGATAAAAATGAAACTGAAGGCTGAACTTGCTCTGGGACGCAAGGAGATAAACGGTATTTACATTTCGGACGGAAGACTCATTGAAAGGACTCCGGAACCGGATTATGAAACCATGGACAAATCGATAGAGGCGATCAATTCGCTTGCCGCATCGGTGGATACTCCGGTCTATGTGATGATAGCACCTACTTCAGCCGGTATCTATACTGATCTCATCCCGAAAAATGCACCTCAGCTCGATCAGCACAGCGTGATCGAATATGTATACAAGAACCTTGATTCAAGGGTATCGACTGTAAATATCTATGATATTCTGAACGCTTCCAGGGAAGACTACATCTACTACAGGAACGATCACCACTGGACTTCGCTTGGTGCGTACTATGCGTACAGTACAGCCATCCAGAAACTCGGATTTTCAGCAGTTCCGTTCAGCCGCTACGACATCGAGCACGCAAGCAGCGATTTCCGAGGTACCTATTACTCAAAGACACTCTACGACGGCATTCAGCCGGATATCATCGACATCTACAGTTGCAAGGAAGGCGAAAAGGTGGTTTCCTGTACGGTTTCAAATGCAGTGGAGGAAAAGACCTACGACAGCATCTACTTCAGGGAGTTTCTTGACGTAAAGGACAAGTACAGCATCTACCTCGGCACCAATCAGCCGTGCATAAAGATAAAAACCAATCTTCAGAGCGACAAGAAGATCCTCATCTTCAAGGATTCCTACGCAAACTCCTTCGTACCGTTCCTCACCCAGCACTACAACGAGATCACGGTACTCGACATGCGCTACATAAACAATTTCCGCGACTACGCCGACCCTGAAGACTACACCCACATCCTCTTCCTCTACAACAGCACGACGTTCAGTTCGGATGACAACATCAAAAAAATAGCATACTAAAACAAAAAACTCAGAGTCCGAAAACTCTGAGTTTTTTGTTTAGTTCCGGATCGGAGTTTCGCGGAGAAGCTTATCCTGCCAGGCACTGTCTGTCTAATCTCCGGGGGTGAGGGGCGGAGCCCGAGGAACATGCGCAGCATATTGGGCAGACTGCTAATCTCCGGGGGTGAGGGGGCGGAGCCCCCTCAAAAAGAAAGCCCCCTCCCCGTCGGGGAGGGGGCTGGGGGTGGGGGATAAACCCCAACATTATTTAATTCCGTATGTCTTTCTGTATTCAAGCATTCTGTCCAGATACTCTTTACCTTCGATAACGCCGTCTTCAATAGCCTTAATAATGTCTTCAATAGTAACGATAGAAAATACTTCAATGCCGAAGTCTCTCTTAACTTCCTGAACGGCTGAAAGATCGCCTTCCTTGCCCTTTTCCATTCTGTCAACGGAAATGACCATAGCTTCGATCTTTACATCAGCAGCATTCTTAAGAACCGGGATCACCTGTCTGATAGCAGTACCTGCAGTGATAACATCTTCGATGATAACGACCTTTTCACCGTCTGTGAGCTGCTTGCCGACGATAACGCCGCCTTCACCGTGATCCTTGGCTTCCTTGCGGTCGAAGCAGTAATTAACATCCATGCCGTACTTGTTGAAAAGTGCAACGCTGCAGCTTACTGCAAGCGGGATGCCCTTGTAGGCAGGTCCGAAAAGTGTGTCAGGTGAAATACCGTGATCCTTTATGCATTCAGCATAGAATTCACCGAGCTTTGCAAGCTGCTTACCGGTTTTGTAGTTACCTGTGTTTACGAAATAAGGTGCCTTTCTTCCGCTTTTTAAAGTGAAGTCACCGAAAGTAAGAACACCGCATTCAGTCATGAATTTTATAAAGTCGTTTTTGTAACTCATTGTAAGTCATCCTCCGATAAAATAATAAAGGAAGCGCTGAATTATTCATAAATCAGCGCGGGGTGCGGGGCGAAGCCCTGTTCTCCCGTCTCCGACAGATCCGGCAAAGCCGGATCTGCCATTAAATCAGTGTTTCCTATACTATCATTATAGCATAGTATCGGCTTTGAGGCAACCTCGGATTTGTATTTGATTTTTGCACAATCCACAAAAAACGAGTAAGTTGTATGTACGACATAAACAATTATTTTAACCTCTCAGACGGGGATTTGAAGATTTTGCATAGAAATATTGATTTTAAAAAACGAATATGATATAATTGATGTGAACTGATATATTGTGATCAGTGTTGTAATTCTTCGGAATTTATGATCAGGGCTGAACAGACGGCATAGCAGCTGTATTTAATTAATAAGAAATTATGGTATTTTTATGACGGGGAATTTTCTGTGATCGATTAAAAATACCTTCTTTTTATTAAATTAATACAATATTTATGTCAAATAGCAAAAGAGGCGTTGAATATATTGTGCAACATTTTTGCTATAAACTTTAAAATAGCACTATACTTTTGATGTTGCATGATGTATAATATTATTAAGCTTGATTATAAGTTTTTGTTGAGTTTTATCCGCAACATAATACGATCGCTGTTTTACAGCAAATTACAAACGTGAACACTCATGATCTTCTCCGCGGGACGCCCCGGAAGATCGGAACAAATTTTAAAATGGAGGTTGTTTAGAAGTGTCAAGAAAAATCAGAAAAGTAGTTGCAAGTACATTAGCGCTTGCTATGATGACTGGTACAGCTGCTAACTTCCCTGCAGGACAGTTTACAGCTATCATCAATGCAGCTACAGCAGAACAGGCAGTATCCACTTCAAACGTTGCCGGCGGACTTGCAGGTCCTACGATCGATGCAGGTACTTATGAAGTAAAGGCAGGCGACACATTCAAGGTTAAGCTCAAGGCTACAGGAAACACAGACGGTTTCAACGCCCTCAACTCATGGCTTGACATTGATACAAACGTATTTGAGATCGTTGGAAAGGAAGCAGGCGACATCGATGATCCTGAAAATGAGGACAGCCTTGCATACTCAAACGTTACTCTTAACGTATTCAAGAAGGACGGCGCTGCATCAGGCGTAGAAACTCTTCTTGCTCTTTACAGTGATACAAACAATGCCAAGGGCGACATGGTCCTTGCAACTGTTACTCTCAAGGTAAAGGACGGAGCTAAGGATGGCTACTATTCACTTCCGTTTGACGCAAAGGGCGACGGCGGTGCTATGGCTAACCGTATCGACAGCAACAGAACTCCTGTAGTTCTCAATCCTACATTCAAGGGTGCTTCAGTTACAGTAGGCACACCATCAGATCAGCCTACAACACAGCCGACTTCACAGACACCGGCTACACAGGCTCCGGCAACTCAGACACCGGCAACTCAGACACCGGCTACACAGACTCCTGCTCAGACAGGCACATTATCAGGCAAGATCGCTGACGCTTCTGCAAAGGCAGGCGAAACAGTCAAGACAAGTCTTACAATTTCAGGCGTAAACTTCGCAGGTTTCGACACTGAACTCAGCTTTGACGGTCTTGAACTTACAAAGGCAACAGCTGACGGATTCGACGTTGAGATCCAGGGCAAGAAGATCGTTGGTCTTGCTAATCCATACAAGGATGTTTCATCAGCTACAGTAAACCTTGAATTCAAGGCTTCCAAGGCAGGCAGCTTCGAAGTATCAGCTGCATCACTTGAAGCTGCTTCAAAGGATAACGAGAAGGAATACAAGGGTTCAGTTACAAAGGGTACTGTTACAGTAAGCGATTCATCTTCAAATCCTACAACAGCACCTACAGCATCAACATCTGCACCTACAGCACAGCCAACATCACAGACACCGCCTTCATCTGATGCTATTCAGATCGAGATCGGCAAGGTAGCTGGTAAGGCTGGCGAAAAGGTTAAGGTTCCTGTAACAGCCAAGAACATAGGTTCAGGTTTCTCAGCACTCCAGTTCGACTATGAAATCGACGGCGATCTCAAAGTCGGCAGAGGTATCAAGGGTGACTTCGGATGCTCATGGACAATCGGTTCAGAAACAAAGTCAGCTCAGTTCCTTGAAGCAGACGGTATGAACATCACAAAGGACGGCGTTATCGGTAAGCTCGAAGTTGAGATCCCTGCAGATGCAAAGGAAGGCACAGTTTACAAGTTCACAATTTCCAACTTTGAAGGTTCTGCAGTTGACAGCGCAACAGGCAAGCAGGGCAAGCTTGAAGGAAGCAAGTTTGCAGCTGTAACAGGTTCTATCACAGTAGGTGATGCAGTAATCGATCCTACAACAGAACCAACAGAAAAGACAACAGCAACTCCTACAACAGCTCCTACAGCTACAACAGCTCCGACAGCTTCAACATCAACACCTTCAGCTGATGCTATCCAGATTGAGATCGGCAAGGTAGCTGGTAAGGCTGGCGAAAAGGTTAAGGTTCCTGTAACAGCCAAGAACATAGGTTCAGGCTTCTCAGCACTCCAGTTCGACTACGACATCGACGGCGGTCTCAAGATCGGCAGAGGTATCAAGGGTGACTTCGGATGCTCATGGACAATCGGTTCAGAAACAAAGTCAGCTCAGTTCCTTGAAGCAGACGGTATGAACATCACAAAGGACGGCGTGATCGGTAAGTTCGAAGTTGAGATCCCTGCAGATGCAAAGGACGGCACAGTTTACAAGTTCACAATTTCCAACTTTGAAGGTTCTGCAGTTGACAGCGCAACAGGCAAGCAGGGCAAGCTTGAAGGAAGCAAGTTCGCTGGTATTGCAGGTTCTATCACAGTAGGCGACGAAGTAATCGATCCTACAGTTGAACCTACAAAGTCACCTGACCCAACAGTTGAACCAACAGCAACTGAAACTGCACAGCCAACAGTGATCCCTACATCAGCTCCTGCGACAAATGCTGAACAGCCGATCTCCAAGACAGACGTTCCTGGCGGTATTGCAGGTCCTAAGATCGACGCTGGTACATACGAAGTTAAGAAGGCCGGCGATACATTCACACTCAAGATCAAGGCTACTGACAATAAGGACGGCTTTAACGCTCTCAACTGCTGGCTCGATGTTGATACAACAGTATTTGATATCGTAAGCATGGAAGCAGGCGATACAGACGATCCTGAAAATGAAGACAGCCTCGCATTCTCAAATGTAACTCTCAACAAGTTCCATAAGGACGGCGCAGCTGACAGTCTTACAACAATCCTCGCTCTCTACAGCGATACAAATAACGCATCTGACGATCAGGTTATTGCTACAATCGTTCTTAAGGTTAAGGACGGCGTAAAGGACGGCTACTATACACTTCCATTCGACGCAAAGGGCGACGGCGGTGCAATGGCTAACCGTGTAACTACAAAGGACGGCGAAAGAGTTCCTGTAGTTCTTAATCCTACATTTGTTGGTGCTCTCGTAACAGTAGGTACTCCTGCACCTGCAACAGCAGAACCGACAAAATCACCAGAGCCTACAACAACACCAACAACAGTACCAACAGCTTCACCGACAACAACAGCTGATCCAACTGATAAGCCACCTGTAGGCGAAGCCATCACAATCGAGATCGGTACAGTAACAGGCGCTAAGGCTGGTGAAAAGGTTAAGGTTCCTGTAACAGCCAAGAACGTTGGCGACGGTTTCTCAGCACTCCAGTTCGACTACGACATCGACGGCGGTCTTAAGATCGGCAGAGGTATCAAGGGCGACTTCGGATGCTCATGGACAATCGGTTCAGAAGCAAAATCAGCACAGTTCCTTGAAGCAGACGGCATGAACATTTCTAAGGACGGTGTTATCGGTAAGTTCGAAATCGAACTCCCTGCAGATGCAAAGGACGGCGATGTATTCAACATCACTATCTCTAACTTCGAAGGTTCAATGGTTGACACTGCTACAAACAAGCAGGTTAAGCTTGATGCTGACAAGTTCACAGCAGTGGCTGGTAAGATAGTTGTAGGCGAAGAAAAGCCAACAGCAGAACCAACTGCTACAACAGAGCCAACAGCAACAACAGAACCAACAGCTACAGCAACACCTACAACAGCTCCTACAGCAACACCTACAACTGATCCTAAGACAGGCGGAATCCAGATCGGTGTTGAGACTGTTGAAGCTGAACCAGGTAAAACAATCAAGGTTCCTGTATATGCTAAGAACATCGGTGAAGGCTTCTCAGCACTCCAGTTCGACTACGATATCGAAGGCGATCTCAAGATCGGCAGAGGTATCAAGGGCGACTTCGGCTGCTCATGGACAATCGGTACAAAGGGCAAGTCAGCACAGTTCCTTGAAGCAGACGGCATGAACATCACAAAGGACGGTACGATCGGTAAGTTCGAGATCGAGATCCCTGCTGATATGAAGCCAGGTGAATACAAGGTTACATTCTCTAACTTCGAAGGTTCAAAGGTTGATGCAGCAACAGGCAAGCAGGTTAAGCTTGACGGCAGCGCATTTGAAGCTGTAACTGGCAAGATCGTTGTTAAGAACGGCGATACACCGACAACAGCTCCTACAGATGAGCCTAAGAATGATGATGCTTACGATGTAAACGGCGACGGCGTTGTTAATACAGCTGATATCATCGCACTCAAGAAGTACTTACTCCTTGTTAAGGATGCTAAGGTTGTAAACGGCGACATCAACAAGGACGGCACAATCAACTCAATGGATATGGTTCGTCTTGTTAATAAGTTACTCAGCTGATTTACAAAGTCAGAATAATTAATTAAAATACTAAGACCGGAATGGTATTCTGAAAAGAAGACTGTTCCGGTCTTTTTGCTTAAATTATCGATTATTTAAGCTATAAACTATGCATCTTAAATAATAATTCTTCAGAAATGGACTATACATTTTTGAAGTTTTGATGTATAATGAAATACATACAGCATGATAAAAACAGGATTGGCGGTTTTGTTTATCAGAAACGCTGAAAGTGTGAAGAAAGAATATCTGATCATATTCTCCGGTCAGATATCATTATGAGAAATCGGAGGTAAAACAATGTCCAGAAAATTAAAGAAGACCGTTGCAAGTGCCCTTGCGCTTACAATGATGACAGGTCCGGCTGCATGCTTTCCTGCATTACAGACAGGGATCGTACTTAACGCAGCAACTGCTGAACAGGTAACTGCAGTGGCAAAGGCTGCAGACGGCATAGCCGGTCCGACAGTCGATGCGGGTACTTATGAAGTAAAAGCAGGAGATACTTTTAAAGTAAAGCTTAAGGCGACAGACAACGCTGACGGCTTCAACGCTCTTAACTGCTGGCTTGACGTTGACACAAACATATTTGAGATCGTAAAGACAGAGGCAGGCGACTCTGACAATGCGGATAACGAGGATACAAGCTCGTTCTCAAATGTTACCATCAATACATATACAAAGGAAAAGGCTGCAGCCGGTGTAAAGACACTGATCGTTCTTTACAGCGACACTGAAAACCTCAAGGGTGACGAAGTCCTTGCAACCGTTACGCTTAAAGTTAAGGATGATGTGCAGGCTGATTACTATTCACTTCCTTTTGACGCTGTGGCAGACGGCGGCGCTCTCGGCAACCGTATTGTAACTGAAGAAGGCGAAAGAAAGCCGATCGTTCTCAATCCGACATTCAAGGGCGCATCAGTTACAGTGGGCACACCTGCGGCAGATCCGACAAAGGCTCCTTCTGCTGATCCTACATCTGAAACTCCGAAGGGAGATACTATTCAGATCGAGATCGGTGAAGTTTCAGGCAAGGCCGGTGAAAAGGTAAAGGTTCCGGTATACGCAAAGAACATCGGCGACGGCTTCTCGGCACTTCAGTTTGACTATGCCATCGACGGCGGTCTGACAGTAGGCAGAGGCATCAAGGGTGACTTCGGTTGCTCATGGACTATCGGTTCAGAGGTAAAGGCAGCTCAGTTCCTTGAACAGGACGGAAACAACATTACAAAGGACGGACTTATAGGCAAGCTCGAAGTTGAGATCCCTGCAGATGCAAAGGACGGCACTGTTTATAACTTCAAGATCTCAAACTTTGAAGGTGCAATGGTAGACAAGACTACAGGCGGACAGGTAAAGCTCGAAGCTGACAGATTTACAGCAGCATCAGGAAAGATCACAGTAGGCGAGGAGGGCAGTACATCTGCTTCACCTGCCCCGGCAACTGATACACCGAAGGGTGATACCATTCAGATCGAACTTGGCTCTGTATCCGGCGATGCAGGCACAAAGGTAAAGGTTCCGGTATACGCAAAGAATATCGGTGACGGCTTCTCGGCACTTCAGTTCGACTACGACATTGACGGTGATCTCAGAGTAGGCAGAGGAATCAAGGGCGACTTCGGCTGCTCATGGACTATCGGTTCTGAAGCAAAGGCAGCGCAGTTCCTTGAACAGGACGGAAACAACATCACTAAGGACGGACTTATAGGCAAGCTCGAAGTTGAGATCCCTGCAGACGCAAAGGACGGCACTGTTTATAACTTCAAGATCTCAAACTTTGAAGGTGCAATGGTAGACAAGACTACCGGCAGCCAGGTAAAGCTTACCGCTGACAAATTCTCTGCTGCGGCAGGCAGGATCACAGTAGGAGAAGCAGTGGAAGAAACTCCTTCACCGGTTCCGACAACAGTCCCGACAAACAAGACTGCTTCATCAGAACAGCCTGAATCAAAGACAAACATAGCAGGTGCGGAATCAGCTCTTAAGATAGATGCGGGCACATACGAAGCAAAGGCCGGAGATACTGTCAAGGTCAAGATAAAGGTATCTGATACAAAGGACGGATTCAATGCCCTTAACGCATGGCTCGACGTTGATACGGA